>ERZ779889.2-NODE-2-length-485647-cov-11.536675_pt1 | contig 485647 bp, 405 predicted proteins | sample MGYA00511030_ERZ779889 | MGnify/ENA primary metagenome ERZ779889 (study PRJEB29588, sample SAMEA2160616) | human gut metagenome | biome: human gut; feature: human-associated habitat; material: faeces | place: Denmark | collected 2008/2010 ...
AAATGGTAACGGCAAGTGGTTCGGGTTTGGACCCCAACATTACTCCGGCTTGTGCTTATGTACAAGTGAAACGTGTGGCTGAAGCACGCGGAATGAGTGAAGAGGCCGTAAAAGCCATTGTAGATAAAATGATAGAAAAACCTTTCTTGGGTATTTTCGGCACAGAGAAAGTAAATGTATTGAAACTGAATGTAGCTTTAGAAGAAACAAACCCTACACAAAAACTCTCACAAGATAAATAAACTATGAAAAGAAAAATGAATCAGGTCGGGATGTTACTGATAGGTATTCTCCTGGCAATGTGTCCATCACAAGTAAAAGGGCAAGAGAAATTGGAAGTACATGGTAAAGCCGACTTCGTATCTGATTACATCTGGCGTGGAGCTGACCAAAATTCCGGTTTCAGCATCCAACCCTCACTGACCTTAGGTTATAAGGGCTTTTCGCTGAATGCATGGGGAAGTCAGTCATTAACCAAATGGGAAGACGGAGGAGCGAAGGAGTTCGACATCAACTTGTCGTACACTTTCCGAAACTTCACCGTTACGGTTTCCGATTATTGGTGGAGCGGTGTGAACCGCCCTTACGGCGACTACAAGAACGACCACTATTTCGAAGGTACGTTGGCTTATAACTTTGGCGAATCTTTCCCTCTGACTTTGTCGTGGAGCACGATGTTTGCCGGTGCGGATAAGGATGAGAACGGCGATTTACAGGCATCTACCTATATCAATGCCTCTTATCCCATTTCCTTGCCTGCCGATATTACCTTGACTCCAGCCATCGGTTTCACTCCCTGGAAGGGAATCTATCACGACAAGGCAGCTTTTACGGATATCAGCTTAAAGGCGAGCAAAGATATTCATGTTACTGACAAGTTTGCCATTCCTTTGTTCGTGCAGGCTATCGTAGCTCCGGTGTACGACCGTACTTATCTTGTTGCTGGTTTCAGTCTGGGATTTTAACGGATTAACCTTCTGAATGCATGGAAGAGACATTGGGCTATACAGAATTTTATGCAGAAAGACCAAAGAGCAACCGCTTTAATGTAAGGCAGGTTGCCTTTGTCTTAGGAGTATTGATACTGGTAGAGGCAGGACTGTTTGCCCTGTGTGCCAGTATTTCTCTGCTTTATCGTGAAAGCGAATATATTTGCTTCCTCCAAGCCATAGCTGTCAATGCTGTAATAGGTGGAGGACTGATGTTGGCGGGAAAAAGACAGAAAACATCAATGAATCGGAGGGACGGTTATACGCTGGTGGCTTTGGCATGGGTGTGTTTCACGATATTGGGTATGCTCCCGTTCTGTTTCAGCGGACAGATTGCTTCTGTAACCGATGCTTTCTTCGAAACCATGTCGGGTTTTACCACGACAGGTGCCACTGTTTTCGACAATGTAGAGACTTTGCCTCATGGTTTGTTGTTCTGGCGCAGTCTGACACAATGGATTGGTGGATTGGGTATTGTTCTCTTTACGGTTACGGTGTTACCCTGGTTGGGAAACAATAACCGGCAGCTTTTTTTGGCAGAACCGACCGGAGTGGCACAAGGAAAAACACATATCCAACCTGCTACCATGGCGAAATATTTGTGGATTGTCTATATCGGATTAACCGTAGCAGAAACCCTCTTGTTGGCATTAGGTGGAATGAATTTCTTCGATTCTGTATGCCATTCACTCACCACCACTTCCACCGGTGGCTTTTCTACCAAGCAAGAGAGTATCGCCTATTGGAACTCTCCTTATATCGAGTATGTCATCTCCGGTTTTATGATTTTGTCCGGTATCAACTTTTCTCTTTATTTCATCGCAGTAAAAGGACATTTGCGCAATGTGCTGAAAGACGAAGAGTTGCGTTGGTTTCTTATTTCCATCGGCATCTTGACAATAATCATCACAGCCGCTTTGTTCATTACCCGTTATGAAAATTTGGAAGTGGCTTTCCGTAAAGCTCTGTTCCAAGTAGCCACTTCACACACCACTTGCGGTTTTGCAACTGACGATTATAACCTTTGGCCACCCTTCACATGGATGTTGCTCATTTTCGCCATGATATGCGGTGGTTGCACTGGTTCTTCCGGAGGCGGTATCAAGAGTCTTCGCTTGCTTGTCATTGCCAAGAGTATTCGTAACCAGTTCAAACAGATGCTTCATCCAAGGGCAGTTCTTCCGGTACGTATCAATGGCGAAACCATCTCCGCACAGACTACAGTGCAAGTCTACACGTTTTTTGTCAGCTACTTGCTCTGCATCTTCATCGGATGGGCACTGCTGATGTGTTTCGGTGTAGGAATGACCGAAGCTATGAGTACCGTCGTGTCGGCAATCGGCAATGTCGGTCCCGGTTTGGGTACATATGGTCCGTCTTATTCATGGGGAGCCCTGCCCGATGGGGCCAAATGGGTGCTTTCTATTCTAATGTTTATCGGAAGGTTGGAGATTTTCGGCATATTGCTTTTGTTCTATCGCCGGTTTTGGAAGGAAGACTGATAAAGATGATAAAAACAAACGATTATGAAACTATATATTGTATCTAACCGATTACCGGTCAAAGTATCGTGGGGACCCGAAAAAGAAATCCTCTTTTCCCGTAGTGAAGGAGGATTGGCTACTGGCCTGAATTCATTGAAGCTGTCCGAAGAAAAACACTGGATTGGCTGGCCTGGCGTATGCACAGAGCGCAAAGAAGAAAAAGATGAAATCCGCAGACAACTGAAAGTGATGAATTTTCATCCGGTCTTTTTGTCTGATGCACAGTACGAATATTATTACGAAGGATACAGCAACAGTACGATATGGCCTTTATGTCATTATTTCTACGCTTATACGCAATACGAGCAAAACTTCTGGAGCTATTACAAAGAAGTCAATGTCCTGTTTTGTGAAGAAGTATGTAAGATTGTGCAGCCTGATGATTGGGTCTGGATACAAGACTATCATCTGATGCTGTTGCCGGAATTGTTGCGCAAAAAATATCCTTCCCTTCACATCGGATATTTTCACCATATACCTTTTCCTTCTTATGAACTGTTCCGCATTCTTCCGGAGCGGAACGAGATTCTGCAGGGATTGTTGGGTGCTGATTTCATCGCGTTCCACACACACGACTATGTACGTCATTTCATCAGCGCAGCAGAAAGGGTACTGAATATTGAGTTCAAGCTGGAAGAAGCACGCATAGACAATCGGACAGTGAGAGTAGATGCCCTGCCAATGGGTATTAATTATGATTTGTACCATGATTCGTCCAATAATCCGCAAGTACAGAAAGCCATCGCTCACCTAAAAGAAAAGTATGGCGAAAATCATTTTATCCTTTCAGTAGACCGTCTTGATTACAGTAAAGGCATTCTGCACCGGCTGAAGGGCTTTTCGCAGTTCTTGGCCAATCATCCCGAATTTCGGGGAAAAGTCACGTTGGTGATGGTACTTGTCCCTTCACGTGATAAAGTAGACCGTTATGCCGAACTCAAAACAAGCATCGACAAAGAAATCGGTTCTATCAACGGGAGCTATTCCACTATTGATTGGACTCCGGTACATTATTTCTATCATGGGTATCCGTTCGAGGAACTGGCTGCCATGTATCATGTAGCAGATATAGCGCTGGTCACTCCTTTGCGTGATGGTATGAATCTTGTGGCTAAAGAATATGTAGCTACCAAACATGGTGCTCCCGGTGTATTGATATTAAGTGAAATGGCTGGCGCTGCCGTAGAGTTGCCGGATGCCTTGATTATCAACCCGAACGATATCAACCAAATAGAAAACGCCATTTGCCAAGCGTTGGAGATGCCCCAAGAGGAACAAGAGAAACGCCTGGCCAAGATGCTGGCGGTTATTTCCCGACAGACTGTCAACAAATGGGCAGGCGATTTTATGAGCGAATGGCATCAGACGGTGTACAAAAATCAAGAATTACAAAACAAGAAACTAACTCCGAAGACACACGATTATATTAAGGAAGCCTACGCCACTTCCCGAAAACGTCTGATTCTGCTGGATTATGATGGCACGCTGGTAGGTTTTAAGGACAAGCCTGAAGATGCTTGTCCCACTCCCGAACTGATAGAGGTATTGGAACGTCTGGCGAACGACCCGTGCAATTATGTAGTCATTAATAGCGGACGCGATCACTTTACGCTGGAGAAATGGTTGGGAAAACTCCCAGTATCTTTTGCTGCAGAGCATGGCGCCTTTTATAAGGAAAATGGAGCATGGCACAAAAACATCAGCGGTGAATGTACATGGAGCGAAGGTTTGTTGTCCATACTGACCTTGTTTGTCAATAAAACACCTCACTCAAGATTGGAACGGAAAGAGACTTCGCTGGCATGGCATTATCGGGAAGCAGACTCTTGGCTGGGCGAACTACGTGCTAAGCAACTGGTAAATGCATTGGTTGATATCTGTCTTAAGCAACGCTTGCAAATTATGCAAGGGAATAAAGTAGTTGAGATTAAACGGATGGATTGTACCAAAGGCACAGAGACCTGCCGTATTCTGCAAAATGCCCGTTATGATTTTATATTGGCTATAGGAGACGATGTGACGGACGAGGATATGTTCCGTGCGCTCCCATACAATGCATATACTGTAAAAGTAGGCCCGGTATCCGATACGGCAAGGTTCAATATTCCTGCTCAGACGGAAGTTCTTCCTTTCCTGTATGAGTTGACAAACAAGTCAATAGAAGAAATACATTCCCCAAAATGGAAAGACACAATACTTTCTGTTTGGAAAAAAATCACCAATAAATAAGAGACAGCATGTGTAGCAATTTGAATTATGGATTGATAGGCAACTGCACGACAGGTGCATTAGTGTCAGAAAAAGGAAACATTGAATGGCTTTGCTTTCCTTACTTCGATTCTCCTTCTGTCTTTGCAGCTTTGCTGGACAAAGAGAAAGGAGGATGTTTTAGTTTTGAAGTGGACAGCCATTATGAAATAAAACAGTCTTATGTTCCGCAGACTAACATACTCTCTACCGAGTTCAACGATGGAGACAATGCTTTTGCTGTGGTAGACTTTATGCCTTGTTATCACCTGAATGAGTACAACGAGTGTTACCGTCCGGCAGAGATATACCGCTATATACGTTGGATAAAAGGTACACCGCATGTGAAGGTAGTTTATCGTCCGGCTCCCGATTATGCCCGTGGTAATGTCATCATCAACCAGACATCTTCGTTTATCGAGTCTTATTCATCGTCGGCTGACAACTACCGGCAATACCTGTATTCTTCACTTCCTTTGTCGGATGTGCTTGCAGGCAAAACCTTTACATTGACAAAAGACGAGTTCTTCCTGCTTTCAAGCAACGAGAAGGTGATACCGATAGACATTGAGCGCGAAAAACTGGAATATTGTCGCACATTGGTATATTGGTTGGACTGGAGCAACCAAACTCACAAATATACTTTATATAATGAGGTAATCGAAAGAAGTCTGCTGGCTCTGAAACTGATGACCTACAATAACGGAGCCGTGCTGGCAGCCCTTACTACCAGTCTGCCAGAAGAAGTGGGTGGAGTACGTAATTGGGACTACCGCTTCTGTTGGCTTCGGGATGCTTCCATGTCTATCGAAACGCTTTTCAAAACCGGACATGCCAATGCCGCGCGGAAATTCATGCGCTTCATCCAGCGTTGTTTTGTGGCGGAACACAACAATTTCCAGATTATGTACGGCATTCATGGTGAGCGTAAACTGACGGAAGTGATTTTGGAACATCTCTCCGGTTACAAAGGCTCCAAACCGGTTCGGATTGGCAACGATGCGTATCACCAACGGCAAAACGATTCTTTCGGCTATCTGATGGATTTGATTTATCAGTATTACAAACTGATGGCTGGTCCTCTGGATGAAATAGAGGACATGTGGGAAATGGTGCGCAGCATCATGGTTACTGTTACGGAAAACTGGCACAAACCCGATAAAGGCATTTGGGAAATCCGGGGAGAAGGGAAACATTTTGTTTCCTCCAAGGTCATGTGCTGGGTGGCAATGGACCGGGGAGAAAAAATTGCAGAATTGCTGGGCAAGTATGAATATGCGCAAAAATGGAAAGAAGAAGCTGATAAGATTAAGGACGATGTGATGCGAAATGGCTGGAAAGAGGAGATACAGAGTTTCTCGCAGGCGTACGACAATCTGGACTTGGATTCTTCGCTCTTGCTTATGGAGATGTATGGATTCATTCAGGCTGATGACATCCGCTATCACAAAACGGTGAAAGCCATTCAAAAGACATTGCTTCACAACGGATTGATGTACAGATATAATACGCATGACGATTTCGGACTTCCTTCATCCGCATTTACCATTTGTACGTTCTGGCTTGTGCGGGCCTTGTTTGTTATCGGGAAGAAAGACGAAGCCCGAACACTCTTTGAGGGGATATTGAAATGTACAAATCATGTGGGGCTGTTGAGTGAGGACATTGATTTTGAAACGAAAGAGCTTTTAGGAAACTTTCCGCAAGCATATTCACACCTGGCCATTATCAATGCGGCCATGCTTTTTTCAGAAGAATGCAAAACATTGCCCGTTTAATAGTAAATCTCTATTTTTGCAAGGTTAATGAATCATGGATAACAGAGAAGCGAACGTAAAACATTTTCTGAACCTCTTGAGGCGTTCGCAGCGCGGAGTGTTCAAGATCTATATCGGAATGATAGCCGGTGTTGGAAAAACCTATCGAATGCTTCAAGAGGCACACGAACTGCTGGACAATGGCATCGATGTAAAAATCGGCTATGTCGAAACGCATGGGCGTGCCGGAACAGAATATATGCTGAAGGGACTGCCTGTCATTCCGCGTAAAAAGATATTCTATAAAGGTAAAGAACTGGAAGAGATGGATGTGGATGCCATTTTGCGCCTGCATCCTGAATTGGTCATTGTGGACGAATTGGCACATACTAATGTAGAGGGAAGCCGTAACGAAAAACGTTGGCAAGATGTGATGGAACTGCTCGAGGCAGGTATCAACGTGATTTCTGCCGTCAATATCCAACATCTTGAAGGGCTGAATGAAGAAATCAAAGGTATATCTGGCATTGAAGTGAAGGAGCGCATTCCCGACAAGGTGTTGGAAGAGGCTGACGAAGTGGTAAATATCGACCTGACTGCCGAAGAACTTATCAACCGTTTGAAAGCAGGAAAAATCTATCGCCCGGAAAAAATCCAGACAGCGCTGAACAACTTCTTTAAACAGGAGAACATACTCCAGCTCCGCGAACTGGCTCTGAAAGAAGTAGCCTTTCGGGTAGAAAAAAAAGTAGAAACAGAGATAGTACCCGGTGAGAAAGCAGTTCACAACGAACGTTTTCTAGCCTGTATCAGCAGCAATGAGAAAACACCGCGTTACATTCTGCGCCGCACGGCTCGCCTAGCTTCGCGCTATGATACCGACTTCCTTGTACTCTATGTACAGAAACCGGAAGAAAGCCCCGACCGCATCAGCCTCGCCACCCAACGCCATCTGCTCAATCACTTTAAACTGGCCACTGAACTAGGCGCCGAAGTTATACAGATAGCTTCGCCAAATGTGGTTCAGTCTATCGTAAACGTCTGTCGGGAAAGGCAGATAACTACTGTTTGCATCGGTCAACCCTCGCTGAGCTACTTCCGCATTTTTGCACAACTGAAACGCTATCGCAATTTTTTTCGAAATCTTTCGGAAATGAATATCAGATTGATTATCTTTCCAGCCTAAATAAACATTAGAACTATGAATATCAAAACAAAATTAACATTAGGAATAGGCTTACTGGTGGCTATGATTGTGCTGCTGGTATCATTATCCATTATGAATCTGCAAATCCTTACCGCCACAGACCCTTCTAGCCCAGCTGCCGGACCTGGCTTGCAGCGTGCCTTGCTTTGGGTTTCCGTTGTGGGTGGAATATGTATTATCATAGGCATCTTTATGATGACTCTACTTCCTTCTTATATCAACAAGCCCGTCAAGGAACTTATTAATGCTATCAAGGACATTGCTAATCACAACTATGATCGCCGATTGAGTTTGGAGAGCCACGAATTTGCCGAAGTTTCCGAGAACTTCAACCGAATGGCTAAGCGCCTTGCTGATTATCACAACAGCGCTCTTTCTCAGCTGAAATCAGCAAAAAGCTACATGGAAACTATCATCAACAGCGTGAAGGAACCCATCATCGGCCTGGATAATGAACTAACCGTTCTCTTCATCAACGATGAAGCCTTGAACATTCTCAACCTGAAGCGGGAAGAAGTATTGCAAAAACCTGCACGAGATGTCGCCATGCGAAACGACCTGCTCCGCAGGCTGGTACGTGAACTAATGGAATCGCGCGAAGATACCAAGAAAAGCAAGAACGAACCCTTGAAGATATATGCCGACAACAAGGAAAGCTATTTCCAAATGAAATCCATGCGCATCAACATGCCGGGCAGGGACAGTACCGGAGCGTTCAAGCAAGGCTATGTCATCATGCTGAAAAACATCACCGAGTTCAAAGAACTGGATTCAGCAAAAACCACTTTCATCTCCACCATCTCCCATGAGTTGAAAACACCCATCTCCGCCATACTGATGAGCCTCCAACTCCTTGAAGACACCCGTATAGGTAGTCTGAATGATGAGCAGAAGGAACTGGCACAAGGTATCCAGGAAAATAGCGAACGGCTGTTGGGCATCATCGGCGAACTACTCAATATAACACAGGTAGAGAGCGGACACCTCCAGCTCAAACCCCGCATCACCAAACCGATAGAACTTATCGACTATGCCATCAAAGCCAACCGCATTCAGGCCGAGAAGTTCAATATACAGATTGAGGTGCAATATCCTGAAGAGAAGATAGGCAAGCTGTTCGTAGATAGCGAAAAGATAGCTTGGGTACTGACTAATCTCCTATCCAACGCCATCCGCTATTCGCCCGAAAACGGTCGCATCATCATCGGAGCCAACCAAACGGACGATGATTACATCGAACTTTTCGTGCGCGATTTCGGCAAAGGCATCGACCCGCGCTACCATCAGAGTATCTTCGACCATTATTTCCGCGTTCCCGGAACCAAGGTGCAGGGAAGTGGTCTTGGACTAGCCATTTCGAAGGATTTCGTGGAAGCGCACGGCGGTACACTGACCGTGAAAAGCGAGCTGGGTAAAGGAAGTTGCTTCAAACTGAGGTTGAAGAAATAGCGGAAAGAATAGTGCATAAATAATAAATACAATAAAAAGGATGTGGCAATTGCTATACCCGTGGAGAGTTGTTTATACCGGCTGTTCAGATGTCATACCAGTTTGCCTCTTTCACACCGATTCCACCTCTTACAGACCGCATTTTCGCATAAATGTCGGACGCTCGTACTTGTTTTATCTGGGCAGTTGTTGATTTCATTGCACTTTTTTCCCGATACTCTAGTCTGCCGACTATATATTCTGCAATACCCTCTGTCTCATACTGAAAGTCGACTCCATGTATTTCCCGATGTTCGGCCTTGCCAACATGGGATAGCAATCTCCAGCATATTGACATCACTTTTCTTAAAACAGAACGGCACCTTCATATTTGCCTGATTCGTAATCTTTTCTTCTCTTTGCAACTATTGGATAAAGGTCAAGTGAAAGTTATGATAAATATGTATGAACAGTATTTTTATGCTGATATGTCAGAAAAATAATCGGAAACTTTTTCCGTGTGGTTTTCCTGTTTCGGGGAAGGCAACGGATAAACAGTAATTTATTTTCCTAGAGCCCATTAAAAAAGGCTAATATACCTTAATGACGGATTATAAAATACAACTCTTATGACCTTTCTTTTCCAATAACTTGCATTATTCCTCCGATTTATATCTGTATTTGGGCGAGTTTGCGTGTCTTTGGATAAGATGGGACGCGTCTCGGCAGTGTCAAAAATCTTGAACAAGTTCAATTTTTTGTCATTGCGCTCGACTTTTCGTATCTTTGACGATAAAACTAACTGAGTTTAGATTTATGGAGTCAATCCTATATACGATATTACGAGGTTTTACAATAGGAATATTAGTGTCTGCGCCTATGGGCCCGGTAGGGGTTTTATGTATACAACGAACTCTGAACAAGGGCAGATGGGCTGGTTTTTACACCGGGATAGGGGCGGCTGTGTCAGACTTGACCTATTCGTTGCTTGCCGGGCTCGGATTGTCGTTTGTCATAGATTTTATAGAAACCAACCAAAATTTATTGCAGATAATAGGTAGCATAGTTCTTTTGATATTTGCTGCCTACTTGTTGAGGAAAAATCCCGTAAGGTCTTTGAAAACATTGAAGGACAAGAAAAACAATTATGTGCAAGATATGGTTACCGGATTCTTGTTTACGGTTTCCAATCCATTGATTCTGTTCTTGATAATAGGTTTGTTTGCACGGTTCAATTTCATGCTGCCCGAGTATGAGTATTATCATTATCTCATAGGATATGCGTTTATTTTAATAGGTGCATTGTCATGGTGGTTTGTAGTGACATTTTTTGTCAATGCCGTAAGAGCACACTTCAACCTGCGTAGCATGTGGCTCATTAACAGGGTGATAGGTTTTATAATATTAATCATGTCGTTGGTCGGGCTTGTAATGGGCATACACAATTATCTGATATTTGGCAATTAAATAAGAATATTGTACTATGAAAAAGAATAACAATCCGTTTGAGTTGACTGTCAATTATTATCCACAATTGGATGATATGATTCTTGAAAATGTCGGAGATTTTCTTGAACAAGAGGCAGAGAAGCATTCCATAGCATGTCGCAATTGGATTGCCGATTTTCCATATCATCCTGTTACTATTTTTACGATAGGACGGTCTGTGGATGCATTATTCATAGATTTTTTCGTGCGTGGCAATTATTTACGAGCTGTGAATTATAAAAACAATAATCCTGTATCGGAAGACAGTTGTGTGGAATTTTTCATGCAGATACCTAATTCGAAAGAATATTGGAATTTTGAATTTAATTGCATTGGAACTGTGAACGCTTCTCATAGGGAAACTCGTGAGAACCCCATAAGGCTTACAGACGAGCAAATAAACACGATTGAGAGATACGCATCATGTGGCAATCGTCCTTTTGAAGAGATGGAAGGAATGTTCACATGGAATCTCACGGTAAAGATACCTTTCAATTTGATAGGTTTGAACAAGGATAACCTCCCTGAATATTTGCTGGCAAACTTCTACAAGTGTGGTTCAAGGACAGGATTGCCACACTATCTTAGCTGGTCGCCCATTGATACTCCAAAACCTGATTTTCATCGTCCTGAATTCTTCGGAAAAATGTATATCAAGTGAAAATAACATATTTCTCGCTGAAATAAAAATTCCGCTAATATCTTTTGTTAAAGATGATAGCGGAATTTTATTTGTTATTGTTTCATTAGAGCGTCGTATATGATTTTTGCCAGTAGTGCAGCACCTTCTTCGTCTGGATGGATATTGTCGGGAAATAAATAAGGCATCTTGTCTGTAGCCGAATGAATGTCGATTGTCGGTAAGTTGTTTAGACGAGCAGCATCTTCAATTTTGGGTATTATTTCATTAGAAATAATGCTGTCATTAATACGATCTCCTGTTTGGTAAACCTTGGCAGGGTAACATAGAAATATTTTTGGCCGGGCAGGCAATGTGTTGAGAGTGTCAATCAAGGATTGCAAGTCTTTTTTGAAATCTGATTTATGTTTCCAATTAAATGATTTACTGTCGTTTGTTCCAAGTTTGATGATGACAATTTGCGGATTGAAAGCCAATGCGTCTTTGAAGACCTGTTGTTCACAGTAAGGCAAATCGCCCTTATGTAACAGTGTGGCGCTGCACATGCCGAAATTCTTTACATTATAGCTTTTGCCTAACAAGCGGCCCAATACGGCCGGATAGCTGTCGCGAGTTCGTTCTTTTATGCCGTGTCCGTAGGTGATGCTGTTGCCTATGCATGCAACTCGCACTGCATCTTTGGACGGGACTTCGAAACTGTTCAACCACGCTGTCAATTCATCCAGCATGTTACTTTTGTATGAGAAGCTGTCTTTAAATCCCCATCCATGTCCCCCCGACGGATATACATGAAGTGCAACCGGGACATGATGCTTGTTCAAGGCAATGTAGTAATTGATGCTGTTGATAGCGGATACAATTGTATCGTCATTGCTAAGTGCGATGAACGCTCGTGGAGTCTCATCGGTCACTTGCTTCTCACTTGAATACATTGTTTCGAGTTCTGTTGGTGCTTCCTGTCCAAGGAAATTGTTGTGGGAGCCGATATGAGTATAGGACTTATCCATTGTGATCACAGGATAAAAAAGAATCTGGAATGCCGGACGGATTTCAAACTCGGCTTGTGTTGCAATGACCGATGCCAAATGACCTCCTGCCGAAAATCCCATTATGCCTATGTCGTTCGGATTCAGATTCCATACGCCGGCACTGTCATGAGTCAATTTCAAGGCAGATTTTGCATCGGCGACAGGTATGTTATAGTCTCCTGCCGGCATACGGTATTTTAATACAATTACGGCTATGCCTTGTCTGTTGAAGTAGGATGCCCAATCATAGCCTTCATGCGAAATAGCTAAATGCTGATACCCACCACCCGGGCATATTATTACGGCACGTCCTGTTGCAACTTCGGGTTCAGGCAAAAACACGCGTAGTGAAGGCTTGGCTATGTCAAAAGTTCTAAAGTTATTTTTGGCCATAGCCGATATGTTGCCTGTTGCCAACAATAGCAAAAAACATAACAAAATGTAAATGTTACTTTTTTGTTTCATAATTTATGTATTGCTAATGATTTTTGTAAGAGAATTAAAGTCCCAATTGTATTTCTTTAAATTTACATGACCGTTTCTTTGAAGTACAACCCCTTCAGCTTTGAGCAGATTGGCCTGTTCGGGCCAATGAGGAGCGATTCTTCCTTGACAATTTACTACTCGATGACAAGGTAGTCCCGGAAAATCATTTGCTTCATGTAGCATGCGTCCAACCAAACGGGCGTGGTTCGGCTTGCCGATAAGCCATGATATTTGTCCATAGGTTATTACTTTCCCATAAGGGACAGAAGCTACTATGGCATACACTTCTTGTCTGAACTGGTCAAGATTAGTCATTGTTTTAGAAAATATCGGTTGTAATTGTAAATATAAGTCAAAATAGATGTATTAGCAAATGCATGTATCAGTCTCGTGCGAATTTAGTATTATGCAAACTGTGTTTTTAATGAGTTTTTTCATGGAATTTATTTAAATTTGTAGATGAAATCACAAAGAAATTGGCTGTGTCCATTTAATGAGATAAGGTTTGTGCAATGAAGAATTGAACAGATTCAATTTAGTCGTTGTTTTCAACTGTCTCGGTATAAACAAAAAATCGGTTTTATAATAATATGAAAGAATTTGAACTAATTACACGTCTATATCTAAATAAGGATAAAAGTAATTGGTTCGCGTACTTAAAATTCAACACAAGTGGCAAAAAAAATTTATAATCCGGATATAATAGATGAACAGCCGGATATAGAAAAAAATACGGTAAAGATTCAGGACGAGCAAAAGAAAAAAAAGCAACCTGTTGCTGAGAATAAAGCAGAATCTCCCAGTTTTTTCCAAAAAGTAAGGGATTTTTTCTCCAATCGTAGGACTTTGATATTCATAGGGGCTCTTATAGGGCTGTTCGGCGTTTATTTGCTAATAATATTTTTATCGTACTTTAGAAACGGTGCGGCCGATCAGAGCATGATAACGGCTCATACAGTTGCCGAAATGGCAGGTGACGCTGAAAAGGTAGGGAATATCGGTGCATCTTTGGGGGCAAATCTGGCTGACATATTTATGGCTCGTAGCATAGGTGTAGCGTCATTTATAGTCGTGATATGGTGCATCGTGTTTGGAATAAGAATGCTGTCCGGCTCAAAGAATGTGCATTTTTTCAAATTCACATTTATGACGATTGTCAATATCGTAGCATGCGTGACAGTAACAGGAGCTGTGTCATTATATTATAATCCATTGTTTTTTCCGATAGGAGGGAATCTCGGAAGATATTGCAATGAGATGTTGGTGAATTATACCGGTGTCCCCGGAATGCTTATAATAAACATACTGGTTGTCATATTATGGGCTCTTGTATGTATTAAAACTTTGAAATCAATTTACTCGCAGGTTAACAAGGTTATTCCAAAGCGTACATCTTTTGAAGATGATGACAGCGAAAATGAGGATATAGAGCAGCATAAAGTGAAAGTCACCAAGCAACAGGAATATCCCAAAGATGAAAAAAACGAAGAAAATTCAAATTCTTTTGAGAAGATTGGTGGCGATATTACGGATATCGATGATGTACCCGGAGAGAAGGAAATTGCCATTGCTGACAAGGATATGGAAGATTATGATGGACAAGATGTATATGTCCCATTTGTAAAGGATGGCAAGAGTGATACAATAGAAGGTTCGATTATCGTGCCTAAACCAATAGAGCAAGGAAACGATTCTCGTTTTGAAGCGTATGATCCGACTAAAGAATTATCTAAGTATAAAATGCCTCCACTCGACTTGCTGCGTGAAGGGGATGTGAAGCAGCGTACAGCCGACTTGGATGAACAAGAAGCAAATAAAAAGCGAATTACGGAGACTCTTGCCAATTATGATATTCCCATAAAAAAGATTGACGTTTGTGTCGGTCCAACCATTTCATTATTTGAGATTGTCCCGGGTGATGGCGTGAGAATTTCCAAGATAAAAGGCCTGGAGAATGACATACAGATGAGTTTGTCGGCATTGGGAATACGTATAATAGCTCCTATTCCGGGCAAGTGCACCATAGGTATAGAGGTACCCAATAAAGATCCCCAGACGGTGTACATGCGTTCGATAATAGGGTCGGTTAAATTCCAAAATTGTAAAATGGATTTGCCGATGGCTCTTGGTTGCACGATAAGCAACGATGTTTTTGTTGCAGATCTCGCGAAAATGCCACATTTGCTCGTTGCAGGAGCTACAGGACAGGGTAAATCGGTGGGACTGAATGCGATTATAACATCTTTGTTGTATAAGAAGCATCCGTCTGAATTGAAGCTTGTGCTGATTGACCCTAAAATGGTTGAATTCAGTCTGTATTCAAAATTGGAGTACCATTATCTTGCCAAGTTGACAGGAGAGCATGAGTGCATTGTCACCGATCCCAAAAAGGCAATTGTTACATTAAATTCGTTGGTTCAAGAGATGGAGAACAGGAATTTGCTTCTTAGGGATGCCGGAGAACGAAACATAAAAGATTACAATGCCAAATTTATAGCACGCCGGTTGAATCCTGAAAAAGGACATCGCTACATGCCATACATAGTTCTTGTAGTAGATGAGTATGCCGATTTGGTCATGACAGGTGGCAAGGATGTTGAGCGACCGATTGCAAGGATTGCACAAAAGGCTCGTGCAGTCGGCATCCACATGATAATAGCCACTCAACGACCATCGACCGATGTCATCACCGGTATGATTAAAGCGAATTTCCCCGGACGAATAGCATTTAAAGTAATACAAATGGTCGACAGCCGTACCATTCTTGACTGTTCGGGAGCTCAGCAGCTTGTGGGAAGGGGAGACATGTTGTTCTTGTCGGCAGGTGGAGTAATAGAACGTGTGCAGTGTGCATTTGTGGATACTCCTGAAGTTGAAAAAATATGTGACTATATAAGTGAACAAGTGGGATATGAGTCGGCTTACGAATTGCCTGAATATATACCCGAGCCGGAAGATTCGGGCAATGAAGGCTCTTCATCATCAATGATAAGCGAACGCGACCCGTTGTTTGATGAAATAGCTGCATTTATAGTTACGAGCAGCACGGCTTCCACTTCGTCGTTGCAACGTCATTATGGCATAGGCTATAACAGGGCAGGCAGGATAATGGATCAAATGGAAGCTGCAGGGATTGTCGGCCCTTCGCAAGGTGGAAAACCGAGAAAAGTATTGATTGATTCATCGCAATTGCAAGGAATACTTTCAAAATAAATATACAGATTAAAACAGACAATTTTATGATGAAACGCTTTTGGAGCATATTGGCATCTGTGGCTTTGGCTTGCGGAGTAATGAATGCACAAGATGCAAATGATATACTTAATCGTGTAATTAAGGCTTACGATGATAGTAAAGGCATTGAAGCAAGCTATTCGATGGCATATGATAAAACGACCGACTATGGTTCTATTGCCATGGAAGGGGAAAAATTCAGGATTTTATCAGATGACCTAAAATGTTGGTTTGACGGCAAGACTCAGTGGGCTTATTCTACAATGACAGACGAAGTTAACATCACCGAGCCGACATTGGAAGAACTTCAAATGTCTAATCCATATATAGCATTGAAAGCATTTAAAGATAACTCGCAAAATTCGGTGGTGGTTACTCAAAATGGTAATTATATGTTGTCGTTGATTCCTGAAGAAGAGGGTGACATAAAGTTAATACAACTCTTTGTGGATAAGAACAAGTTTCAAATAATGAGGGCTGTTTTTTCGATGGCTGATAATTCGTCATATACTGTTACAGTCAATAACTATGTGACGGGTAAAAAATTCTCGTCAAAGATATTCAAATATGATTCTAAGTATGTGCCGGAAGGTACGCAGATAGTAGATTTAAGATAGAAAAATATTGGATTATGAATACAGAAAAAACAAAGTGTTTAATAATTGGTTCCGGCCCTGCAGGTTTTACAGCTGCCATATATGCCGGAAGGGCGAATATATCTCCTATTCTTTATGAAGGCAACCAGCCCGGAGGTCAGTTGACAATAACTACCGACATTGAAAATTTTCCCGGATATCCTGAAGGGGTTGATGGAAATGAAATGATGGAGCAGCTTCGCACCCAAGCTAAACGATTTGGTGCTGATGTCAGGACCGGCATAATTACATCGATAGATATGTCGAAGCGGCCGTTCACAGCCGTAGTCGATGCCGGAGATACTCAAATAATTGCCGATACGGTTATAATAGCAACAGGTGCATCGGCTAAATATTTAGGCCTTGATGATGAGAAGAAATATGCCGGAATGGGGGTTTCGGCATGTGCTACATGCGATGGCTTTTTTTATAGGGAAAGGACTGTGGCAGTTGTGGGCGGAGGGGATACCGCCTGTGAAGAGGCACTATATCTAAGCAACATAGCCAAGAAAGTGTATATGATAGTGCGCAAAGACTATCTAAGGGCATCCAAAGTAATGCAGAAGCGTGTATTTGATGCAGAAAACATAGATATCCTGTTTAATACGAATGCCGTTGGCCTATTTGGAGAAAACGGCGTTGAAGGCGTACATCTTGTGAAGCATAAAGGAACGCCACAAGAAGAATTTTATGATTTAGCCATAGATGGATTTTTCCTTGCAATAGGACATCAACCTAATACTGCATTTTTGAACGGACAAGTAGAACTTGATGATGCAGGATATATCAAAACAAAAGGCACTACATCCGAAACAAATGTTCCGGGAGTATTTGCCGCCGGTGATGTTGCCGACCCAAGGTATCGTCAGGCTATAACAGCAGCAGGCATGGGTTGCAAAGCTGCACTTGATGTTGAAAAATTCTTAATGGCTCATGGGGATTAGTTATACGGGGCGTTCCTGTGATACGGAATTTCGTAATGATTGTGGCGAATTTTTCACAATGAGCGGGTTGACTGATGCCGGTCCGATTGGCGTATTTGACTCCGGATATGGCGGATTGACTATATTAAGGCAAATAAAGAGCTTGCTTCCACAATACGATTATCTGTATTTAGGTGACAATGCTCGTGCCCCTTATGGAACCCGGTCGTTTGACATTGTGTATAAGTTTACATTGCAGGCTGTCAAATATCTGTTTTCTCGAGGGTGTAAACTTGTGATATTGGCATGTAATACAGCATCGGCAAAAGCGTTACGAACCATACAGCAACAGGACTTGCCACAAATTGATCCGACTCGTCGGGTACTCGGCGTGATACGTCCTACTGTTGAGAAAATAGGCGATGTGACTCATACATGCAATATAGGTATTCTTGGAACTCCCGGAACCATACAAAGTAAATCGTATGATATGGAAATTGACAAGATGTATGGTGGAAAAATAAAGACTTTTGGCCAGGAATGTCCTATGTGGGTACCTCTTGTCGAGTGTATGGAATCGAATGGCAACGGTGCCGATTATTTTGTACAGAAGTATATAAACGGGCTCATGAACCAATGTGGTGAAATTGACAGCGTAATTCTTGGATGTACGCATTACCCGTTGTTACTTAATAAGATAGAAAAATATATCCCTGACAATGTCTCAATCATTGAGCAAGGAGCGATTGTGGCGGAAAGCCTTGCCGGCTATTTGACACGACATCCCGAAATGGATATAAGATGCAGCAAAGGTGGTTCTGTTTCATATCTAACGACCGAGAATGCCGAAAAATTCAAAGGAATGGCAACAATGTTCATGGGAGAAGATATAGAAGTTTCACATGTCGATTTGTAATAATAGATTTTTTTGAAATACAAACGGGGAAGCATGATAAAAACATGACTCCCCGTTTTATTAACACCTAATAGGAATTATATTCAATCAAATATTTTATCCCAATCTTTCCATACGACTTCATATCCAAGACGGTGAATGTCGTCGGATACATCTTTAGGCGAACGGTCGTCACTTACGGCAAATTGTTCCAATGCTTGATGAGCCTTTACATATCCGCCCGGTTCCGTTTTACTACCTGCACTCATCGATGTGACGCCAAGTTTCATCATATTCTCACGGAATATAGGACTTTCACGAGTGGAATAGGATATATCAACGTCATGATCGAAAATTCGGAAAGCAAATGTTACTTGAGCAAGTTCCTTGTCGGTCATTATTACATTTGGAGAAAAATGGCCCTCGGCCGGTCGCATCCTCGGGAAGTTGACCGAATAACGAGTTTCCCAATACTTCTTTTGCAAGTAGCGCAAATGGTAAGCCATCATCGTGATATCGGTTCTCCAATCCTCAAGTCCTATGAGAACGCCCATACCTATTTTATGTAGTTTTGCAGCTCCCATACGGTCGTATCCATTAAGCCTCCATTCAAAGTTTGATTTCATCCCATGGGGATGATATACATTGTATCTATCCCTGTTATATGTTTCTTGGAAGCATACGACACCATTAAGTCCGGAATTTGTCAATCGTTTGTATTCTTCTTGCTTAAGTGGCATGACTTCGATTGTGAGGTTGTTGAAATACGGTCTTGCAATCTGTAATGCTTTTTCGATGTAATCAACGCCGGCAACCGAAGGGTATTCTCCTGTAACAATAAGCAGATTTTCAAACGGGCCTAATTTTTTGATAGCTTCACATTCTGCTTTTATTTGCTCCTCGGTGAGTGTAGTGCGTTTAAATTTGTTGTTAAATTGGAAGCCGCAATAAACGCAAAAGTTTGTACACGCATTGCTAAGATACAAAGGGATGTACATGCTAATCGTCTTGCCAAATCTCTCCTGCGTATAAAATTGGGATTTACGAGCCATCGGTTCAAGATAGGGGATTGCGGCAGGTGAAACCAATGCCATGAAATCATCCACATTAAGCATCTCCTTGTTGAGAGCTTCCTCCACATCGACATGATTTTTGCTTAAAATCTTGTCGGTAGTTTCTTTCCAGTTTATTTTTTTTAGTTCGTCAGAAAACATTTATTTATTCTCCTTGCAAATTTCATTAGAAACAGATTGGGATATACGCATTGCACAGAAATTGGGTCCGCACATGGTACAGAACTTATCATTGTCGTTATGAGTTTCGACATAATATTGACGGGCCCTTGCGGGGTCAAGCGACAAGTTGAACTGGTCTTTCCACCTGAACTCATAACGAGCCTTGCTCATTGCATTATCTCGAATTTCAGCTCCTGGAAATCCCTTTGCGAGATCGGCGGCATGTGCAGCAATTTTATAAGCGATTACACCATTCCTCACATCTTCAAGATTTGGCAATCCAAGGTGCTCTTTTGGTGTCACATAACATATCATGGCAGTTCCATACCATCCTATTTGGGCAGCACCGATAGCCGAAGTAATGTGGTCATATCCAGGTGCAATATCTGTTGTCAATGGGCCAAGCGTATAGAATGGAGCTCCATGGCAAGCTGCGAGCTGCTTGTCCATGTTTTCCTTTATTTTTTGCATTGGTATATGTCCGGGCCCTTCAATGATTACTTGCACATCCTTTTCCCATGCAATTTTTGTAAGTTCGCCAAGCACGTCAAGTTCCATAAATTGAGCTTTGTCGTTGGCGTCATGTATGGAACCTGGACGCATACCATCGCCAAGAGATATTGCCACGTCATATTGATTTAAGATATCGCAGATGTCGGCAAAATGTTTATATAAGAAGCTTTCTTGATTATGCAAAACACACCATTGAGACATTATGCTTCCGCCACGCGAAACGACACCTGTAAGCCTTGACGATATCAAGTCTGCATGGGCCTTAAGGACACCGGCATGAATAGTAAAATAGTCAACGCCTTGTTCACATTGCTCTATAAGAGTATCCCTATATATTTCCCATGTTAAATCCTTGACTTTGCCATTAACCTTTTCAAGAGCTTGATATATGGGAACAGTTCCCATAGGTACAGGGCAATTGCGAATAATCCATTCCCGAGTCTCGTGGATGTTGTCTCCTGTGGAAAGATCCATCAAAGTATCGCCTCCCCAATAGCAGCTCCACACAGCCTTGTTGACTTCTTCTTCAATAGAGGATGAGAGAGCCGAATTGCCAATATTGGTGTTAAGTTTTACAAGGAATTTACTTCCTATAATCATAGGTTCGGCTTCCGGATGGTTTATATTGGCTGGGATTATGGCACGTCCAGCAGCAATTTCCTGTCTTACAAATTCAGGCGTGATGTAAGTGTCAATTCCAAGAGCTTTATTATTCATATTTTCCCGTATTGCCACATACTCCATTTCGGCAGTGATAATCCCAGCCTTTGCATAAGCCATTTGTGTGACATGTTTCCCGTCTTTTGCTTTTAACGGATTATGTCTCACCTGGAACCTTATTGAATCAAGTGAACTGTCATTGAGACGCAATTTCCCGTATTGGGATGTTATGCCATCAAGCTGTTCCACATCACCGCGATTTGCGATCCATTTTTCTCTTATTCTATGGATGCCTTTATTTATGTCAATCTTAACTTCAGGGTCGGTATATACGCCACTTGTGTCATATATATATACCGGATCGTTGGCTTTGACTTCCTTTTCACCATTTTCTTTGACCGATACTGTAGGTGTGAGGTTTACTTTTCTCATTCCTACTTTTATGTCGGGGAACAGTTGGCCGTTGATATATGTCTTTTCTGATCCCGGATAAGAGTCTACTTTCATGAAATTTATTTCCATAAATCCTATGATTTTAATTGGTGTGGATAAAAATTTAGTCTAAGAAAGATGTGAGAGGGCTGCTTGCGTTTGCGAAATCAGATTTTACACCCAATCCGGCAAGATATGCCTGGCGTCCGGCCTGAACTGCAAGCTTGAAAGCGCAAGCCATTTCAACAGGATTCTTTGACATTGCTATAGCGGTATTTACAAGTACGGCATCGGCACCCATTTCCATGGCTTCGGCGGCATGAGAAGGAGCACCCAGGCCGGCATCAACTATGACAGGTACTTGACTTTCGGCTATTATGATTTCTATCAAGTCTCTTGTTTTTAATCCTTTGTTTGTACCGATTGGAGCTCCCAGAGGCATTACAGCGGCTGTTCCGACATCCTCAAGGCGTTTGCACAATACGGGATCGGCTTGTATGTATGGAAGAACCACAAATCCGAGTTTAGCGAGTTCTTCGGTCGCTTTAAGCGTTTCTACCGGGTCGGGTAAAAGATACTTCGGATTGGGGTGAATTTCCAATTTGATGAAATTAGTACCGAAGCATTCTCTTGACAACTTGGCTGCAAACACGGCTTCTTCAGCATTCCTTACACCAGAAGTGTTAGGTAAGAATTGAACAGCTTCTCGATTTATGTGTTTCAGCATCTCATCGTCGGCTTCATCGCTCATGTTGATTCTTTTCATTGCAACAGTAATCATCTGGGATTCGGATGCAACGATTGCCTGTTCCATTATTTCATTTGAAGAAAATTTTCCTGTACCGACAAATAATCGGGATGAAAATTCCCTACCTCCTATTATTAAATTGTCCATGCTAATAAAGTGAATTCTTATTTTGAATATAATTTATTGATTCTCTCATTTATAATATCCTGTAACAGGGTAATGATCTTTGTCGTTTCTTCTGTCGGATTTTGTGCCGAGATTATAGAACCTGATAAAGCAATTCCGCTGATTCCTGTATTCATAATGTTTGCAATATCGTCATATACAATACCGCCGATTGCGACAATCGGAATTTTGTAGCCGGCATCACGACATTTCTTCAATATTGAATCATATCCTTTAAGTCCGATTACGGGGCTGAGGTTTTTCTTGGTTGATGTAAATCGGAATGGTCCCAGTCCAATATAGTCGATATCCATCAATACAAGTTTGCAAATATCTTCGAATGTATTGGCTGTCGCGCCTATTATGGCTTGCATCCCAAGCTCGCGTCTTGCATCGACAGGGTTCATGTCGTATTTCCCAAGATGAACTCCGTCGAGTTGCAATTCTTTTGCTATGTCTACATGATCATCAATTATAAAAATACATTCTTTTTCGGCGCATAAATGTTTTAACTTTTGAGCTGTAGAAACAATAGTGTCGCGAGTGGAATTTTTCATGCGTAGTTGTATCCATTTGCATCCTCCATCAAGTACAGCCTTGGATTGAGACAATACAACTTCAGGGTCATCCGAATTAGTAATGAATTGCAGCATGATAAGTTTTTATTATTTCTAATTTTTTATTTAAAGATTCTATTGTATTACTATTAAACAAATATCCCAAGAATGCGGCTCCTGCAAATCCTAATTGGTGCAATTGCTTGAGATGTAATGGCATGATACCTCCTAAAGCTATTATTTTGTCTTGCATGCTGTCATTCTTGAAAATTTCAAGCAGGTTGCCATATGAAAATCGGCTTTTATAGCCATTTTTTGATATACTGTCAAAAATGGGGCTTAGAAATACATATTCATATTGAGACAAGTCGGTCAATTCATCTTTTGAATGGCATGAACGACTTTTCATCATATTCTTACAACTGGCCGGAATGATGTTGCAATGCATGTTTAAGTGTATTCCGGCCAAATTAAATTCATGAGCTAATTCAAAATGATTATGAATTTTAAGCCTGTTGTGATATTGTGATGGTATTGACATTATATATTCCCTCATCTGTTGACTGGAGAAACCAGGTTTGCGTATGTGGACATAATCAAATTCGGCATCAAGTATGCTCGTGATGAACAAAATTTCATCGGGATGCTCAAGTTCCGGTGTCAGTGCAATAAGTTTCATTTCTTAACCGCCATAAAATGCTTTAATGACTGTTATTTTATCTCCGTTGCTTATCTTAAATGAATTCCATTCTGAATTTGGGATTACATCGTTATTTACGGCTATGGCAATCCCTTTGTCTGGGATGTTGCCTGCGGTCGAGATAACTTGTTGAAGTGTCGCATTGTCAACGCAGTCATATTCGGTATTATTAATGTATATTTTCATAATTTATGCTTTAAGAGTTTGACGGGATTGAATGAATGATTGACTGACCCATGTCCATGCCCTATTATTACACCGGCACCTTCGGCTATGGCATTTGTTATGTATGCTTTTGCTTTACTTATGGACGTGTGCAAATTGTATCCAATGGCAAGATAGGATGCAATTGCCGATGAATATGAACAACCTGTACCATGAGTATTCATAGAGTCTATTTTTCTTGAACGGCACATTGTTGGTTCATTTGACTTGTCGACAAACAAGTAGTCGGTCATGGATTCATCGTCAAAGTGGCCACCTTTGATTAATACGGCTTTTGCTCCAAGGTCAATTATCGCATGTCCGGCGTGTATAATGTCATCATATTTGTTTATCGCATGACCTGCAAGAAATTCTGCTTCATGCCTATTGGGTGTTATAAGGTCGACAATCGGAATTAGTTTTGTTACGAGAGCATCTATTGCAGTATCCGAAATCAATTTATATCTTGATGTTGAAATCATCACCGGATCAAGCACGACTTTACGGGCTTTGTGCGCAATCAGTTTATTTGCAACTGTTTCTATGATGCTTTTATCGGGCAGCATTCCTAATTTAATGGAATCGGGGATTATATCGGCATATATGGCATCAATTTGTTTGCCGACCATTTCGGGAGAAATATTTTCTATCCCGTTTATTTGCTGTGTATTTTGTGCGGTGATTGCGGTGATTGCGGCCATGCAATATACCCCAAGGGCCGAGCATGTTTTCAAGTCGGCTTGTATGCCTGCACCTCCGCTGCAATCAGATCCTGCAATAGACAAAACTTTATAATAGGTCTCCATGAGTTAAAACAATCTGTCATGTTGAAATTATCAAATTAAGAGTGTAATGGGAGAAATTATAATAGGATACCTATAAAAAGATTGCATGTGTTTAACAATCCCTCCGCCGGAATTACCCGGTTCAGGTTCATAGGGTATAATCTCAGCCGCATGGCACCCCTTTGTCGCATGCAAAAATAGCTAAAGAATCGAAATAAACCAACAAAAGCGCAAGAATGTTATAAGTTCTATTGGTTGCATGTATAAATGTTTTGATTTATTTTTGTGTAGGTAACAAATCGACCATTCTGAACTATGAATAAAAACGACAATACTTTTAACGAAATCAATGAAAGTTTCTCAATAAAAGAAGCTATTGATGAAGCCAAGAGATGCTTGAATTGCAAGAATCCTTTGTGTAAAACCGGATGTCCCATAGAAAACGACATTCCGGGATTCATACATCAATTGTCAATGGGTAACATGGGTGATGCCATGCGAATAATCAATGAGAAAAGTAATCTGCCTGCTATTTGTGGCAGGGTGTGTCCTCATGAGAAACAGTGCCAAGGTCATTGCATATTATATGCTAAAGGGAAAGGCATCCAAATAGGAAAATTGGAACGATTTGTGGCCGATTTTGATATTCAAATGAACCTAATTAGGGATAGGTTGCCTCAAAAGACGCGTGGCAAGGTGGCTGTCATAGGTTCGGGGCCGGCTGGTTTGACAGTGGCTGGCGATTTAGCTCGTCAAGGATTCAGGGTTACAATATTCGAGAGTCAAGAAGAGGCCGGGGGAGTACTCATGTATGGAATCCCTGAATATAGGCTGCCTAAAGCGGTGGTAAGGAAAGAAATTGAAAAAATAGAGGCTTTGGGTGTCAATTTTATACTAAATTGCATAGTAGGTTATCAAATAACGGTTGATCAGATATTTGAAAGAGGATATGATGCTATTTTTATAGGTACTGGTACTGCATTGCCTAAAGACCTTAATGTTCCTGGTGCTAAATTGAGGGGAGTCATACAATCGTCATATTTGCTACACATGGCCAATATTTTTAATGAAGGGGCAATAGGGCGTGATGCTGTGCCATTGAAAGAAGGTGAAAAGGTGGGTGTGATAGGTTGTGGTAATGTTGCAATGGATGCTGCGCGTACTGCGATACGCATGGGAGCATCGAGTGTGACCATAATTTATCATAGAACCGAAGCTGATATGCCTGCAATAAAAAGTGAATATCAAGAAGCCATCAGCGAAGGTGTCAAGTTCATGTGGAATACTTCCACGCAGGAGTTCCTTGGTGACGAAAATGGGAACTTGAAAGCAATAAAAGCAACAACTCCGGAAGGGGAGAAGACATTTGAATTTGATCGGATATGTTTAGCCATCGGCTCTCGGCCGGCCAATCGTATAGTTTCAACTACTACAGGAATAGATGTTGATGAAGCTGGCTATGTGAAGACTCGCGATTTTCCTTATGGCATGACAACACGAAGAGGTGTCTTTGCAGGAGGCGACGTGGTACACCATCCGGCAACAGTCGTATTGGCAATGAAAGCAGCCAAACAGGTGGCTGTGGGCATAGCTCAATATGTTGATGCCATAAAACTTATAGAAGCAACCGAAAGCTAATATGGAGACTATATTTTTATTCAATTGAAATGACTCTTGGATATAGTTGGATATATGTATTAAAATTATTAACTTTGTACGGTTTTTAGGTATGAAAAAACCAACGAATATCACAAATACACATCTATCGTATATGCAAGAAACAAAGAGAGCCGTTCTTACGCTTGAAGACGGTACGACTTTCGAAGGAAAGTCTTTCGGATATGATAAGCCGTGTGCAGGTGAGGTCGTGTTTAGTACGGCCATGACTGGTTATCCAGAAAGTTTGACCGACCCATCTTATAGCGGTCAGATATTGGTGACCACTTATCCGATGTTGGGCAATTATGGCGTTCCGCCCAAGAGCGAAGACAATATAACTGATCCATATTTTGAGAGTGATAAAATCCATTGTGAGGCGATATTGTGTCAAGATTATTCTTGGGACTATAGTCATTGGCAAGCAAAACGCAGCTTGAGTGAATGGCTTAAAGATGAAAAGATCGTCGGTGTTTATGGAATAGATACTCGTGCATTGACCAAGATATTGAGAGAAAAGGGCTCTATGCTTGGCAAGATTGTGGTGGATGGTTGTGGTGATATCTGTTTTCATGATCCAAATAAAGAGAATTTGGTGGCGAAAACCAGTTGTAAAGAAATTATTGAATATGGCAAAGGTGATAAAACCGTGGTACTTGTAGATTGCGGTGTTAAATATAACATCATTCGCTGTCTCTTGAATCGTGGTGTTAAAGTCGTAAGGGTTCCATGGAATTATGATTTTACCCAATTGGTGTATGACGGATTGTTCATATCAAATGGTCCCGGAAACCCGGATTTTGCAGAAGAAACGGTTGCCAATTTACGCAAAGCCATAATGCAAGACAAGCCGATTTGCGGTATTTGCATGGGCAATCAACTGTTGTCTAAGGCGGCCGGGGCGAAAATATACAAATTGAAATATGGGCATAGAAGCCAGAATCAACCTGTTATGAAGATTGGTACAACCAATTGCTACATAACATCGCAAAATCACGGCTTTGCAGTAGATACTGAAACATTAGGTGAAGATTGGGAGCCATTGTTCATAAACATGAATGATAATACTAATGAAGGAATAAAGCATAAGAGTAAGCCATTCTTCTCGGCGCAATTCCATCCTGAAGCTTGTGGCGGACCAACTGATACGGAATTTATCTTTGATGATTTTATAAAACTACTCTAATTTTAGTGCACAAGTAACGATTATGAACAGAGAAAAAATAAAAAAAGTATTGCTTCTTGGTTCCGGAGCTTTGAAAATAGGCGAGGCCGGTGAATTTGATTATTCAGGATCTCAAGCCTTGAAAGCACTAAAAGAGGAATCTATAGAGACTATATTGATAAATCCCAATATAGCAACAGTTCAAACATCGGATGATTTTGCCGACAAGATTTACTTCTTGCCGGTAACTCCATATTTCGTGGAAAAAGTCATAGCCAAGGAGAGACCTCAAGGAATATTATTATCGTTTGGTGGACAAACCGCGTTAAATTGCGGTGTCGAACTGTATAAGAGCGGCGTCCTTGAAAAATATGACGTGCAGGTTCTTGGAACCCCAGTCCAAGCCATTATGGACACGGAAGACAGGGAGTTGTTTGTCAAGAAACTTGATGAAATAAATGTAAAAACCATAAAGAGTGAAGCTGTCGAGAGTGTTAACGATGCCATAAAAGCGGCTAATGATCTTGGGTATCCTGTGATTGTGAGGGCGGCTTATGCACTTGGAGGCCTTGGCAGCGGTTTCTGCGACAATGAAGAGGAATTGAAAGCTCTTGTGGAAAAGGCTTTGTCTTTCTCTCCCCAAGTATTGATAGAGAAATCACTGAAAGGCTGGAAAGAAATAGAATATGAGGTGGTGCGAGACAGATATGACAATTGTATAACTGTATGCAACATGGAGAATTTCGATCCGCTGGGAATACATACAGGTGAAAGTATAGTTGTCGCTCCATCCCAAACGTTGTCAAATGCTGATTACCATTTATTGCGAGAACTTGCAATTAAGATAATACGACATGTCGGTATAGTTGGCGAGTGTAATGTTCAATATGCATACGATCCCAAATCGATGGATTATCGTGTGATTGAAGTGAACGCACGTTTGAGCCGCAGTTCAGCTTTGGCTTCAAAGGCAACGGGTTATCCGTTAGCTTTCGTTGCTGCCAAACTGGGACTTGGATATGGATTGTTTGAATTGAAAAATTCCGTAACAAAAGTTACATCGGCATTCTTTGAACCGGCTTTGGATTACATAGTATGTAAAATCCCACGTTGGGACTTAGGTAAATTCCATGGCGTCAATCGGGAGATTGGTTCTTCAATGAAATCTGTTGGAGAGGTTATGGCCATAGGACGCACTTTTGAGGAGGTAATCCAAAAGGGGCTGCGCATGATAGGCCAGGGGATGCACGGATTTATTGAAAACAAGCCATTGAAAGTATCTGATATTGAAAAAGCATTGAAAGAACCTACCGACAAACGTATATTTGTAATAGAAAATGCAATAAGAGGTGGGTATACAGTCGACCAGATACATAACTTGACAAAGATAGACAAATGGTTTTTGTATAAATTACAGAATATTGTAAACACTGCCATTGAACTTGAAAAATATAATGACTTGCAAGATTTGCCTGTAGACCTGCTCAAACGAGCCAAATCGGAGGGATTCTCCGATTTCCAAATCGCGAGAGCTGTCTTGAAATCCAATATGGGCAATGCCGAGGAGGCTAATCTTACAGTACGCCATTTGAGGAAAGGATACGGAATAATACCTTGCGTGAAGCAAATCGATACACTTGCAGCGGAGTATCCTGCACAAACAAATTATCTGTATCTGACGTATAACGGAAATGACAATGATGTTACTTACCTTCACGATCATCGTTCTATCATTGTACTTGGTTCTGGAGCCTATCGCATAGGTAGCTCGGTTGAATTTGACTGGTGCAGCGTAAACGCGCTTATGACAGTCAAGAAAGAAGGATGGCGCTCTGTGATGATTAACTATAATCCTGAAACAGTGTCAACCGACTATGACATGTGCGACAGGTTGTATTTTGATGAATTGACATTTGAACGTGTCATGGATATCATTGAGCTTGAACAGCCTCATGGCGTAATATTGTCAACTGGAGGTCAGATTCCTAATAATCTTGCAACGCGTCTTGATGCCGAAAAAGTCAATATTCTTGGAACAAGTGCAACAAGCATTGACAATGCCGAAGACCGACATAAGTTTTCTTCAATGCTTGACTCTCTTGGAATAGACCAGCCAAGGTGGAGAGAATTGACCTCGCTTGAAGATATATACGAGTTCGTGCAAGAAGTTGGATATCCTGTTTTGGTGCGTCCGTCTTATGTGTTGTCGGGCGCGGCCATGAATGTATGTTCAAATGATGAAGATTTAGAAAAATTCCTCAAACTTGCCGCAAATGTGTCGAAGCAACATCCAGTTGTGGTCAGCTCATTCATTCAAAACGCTAAAGAGATAGAATGGGATGCAGTGGCACAGAACGGAGAAATAAAGCTTTATGCCATTTCAGAACATATAGAGTTTGCCGGGGTGCATTCAGGTGATGCCACGATACAATTCCCTCCGCAAAAATTGTATGTTGAAACGATAAGAAGGATAAAGAAGATAAGTGGACAAATTGCGAAAGCGTTAAACATTTCAGGGCCGTTCAATATCCAATATCTTGCTAAGAACAATGATATAAAGGTCATTGAATGTAATCTACGAGCTTCACGTAGTTTCCCGTTCGTTTCCAAAGTGTTGAAATTGAATTTTATAGATTTGGCAACTAAAGTAATGCTTGGCATACCTGTCGAAAAGCCTAATAAGAATGCTTTTGACCTTGATTATGTAGGAATTAAAGCTTCACAATTCTCATTCTCAAGATTACAAGGTGCCGATCCTGTACTTGGAGTTGACATGTCTTCAACCGGGGAAGTCGGATGTTTGGGTGAGAATACTTCGGAGGCTCTGCTCAAGGCAATGCTATCGGTAGGACAGAAGATTCCACAAAAAAGCGTCCTGTTAAGTACTGGAGGAGCAAAGCAGAAAGCCGATATGCTTGATGCTGCACATAAGTTGTACGAAAAGGGTTATACTTTATATGCTACAGGAGGTACACATAAATTCTTGAATGAGAATGGCATTCCGGCGATACATGTGTATTGGCCAAGTGAAAGCGACATGCAACCACAAGCTCTTGACCTACTGCATAAGAAGCAAATAGACATGGTTGTGAATATTCCGAAAAATCTATCTTCCACGGAATTGTCTAACGGCTATAAAATCAGACGCGCAGCTGTCGATTTAAACATTCCTTTGTTGACAAACGCTCGTTTGGCTTCGGCATTTATAGATGCATTCTGTGATTTGAATTCGGATGACATTGAAATAAAATCATGGGGAGAATATTGCTAATAAAATCGGAGTTGTAATAAAGTTAAGACATGCAGTGGGTTTACAAGACCGATTGCATGTCTTGTTTTATTAAAGACGTTATGAGGGAAAATATATTCAGATTCAAACAGTTTAGCGTAAAAAATGAAATTTCTGCCATGAAAGTAGGCACCGACGGTGTGTTGGTGGGTGCATGGTGCGATGTGTCTGATGTTCATACCGTTCTTGACGTAGGTACTGGAACAGGCTTAATTGCTTTGATGGTAGCCCAAAGGAACGAAAAGGCTGAGATAGACGCATTGGACATAGATGCTAAAGCATGTATTGAAGCTGAGTATAACGTAAGTAACTCTCGGTGGAAAAATCGCATAAATGTAGTACATGACAATTATGTCAACCATGCGGCAATATGTGGTAAAAGATACGATTTGATAGTATCTAATCCACCTTTTTTTAACAATGGCGTTTTACCGCCAAACCAAGAAAGGTCATTGGCTCGACATTGTGTCAGCTTGTCTTTTGAGGATTTGATAATAAATGCCCGGCAAATTATGACGAAGAAGGGCAGATTATGTTTTATATCTTCATTTGATGCAGAATCAACAATAACAGGCATTATCAATAATGCAGGATTATACTTGATAAGGAAAACTTTAGTTTTTCCTAAGCCTGGAAGTGTTGCAAAACGCATATTGTGGGAAATTGGCATACAACCACATTATGAGTTTACTGAAAACTCCATAACAATAGAAAAAGATGCTCATCATGAGTATAGTATTGACTATGTGAACCTGACTAAAGATTTTTATCTTAAGATGTAGAGCGCAAAAAAACAGGGGTATAAAGCATTTTTAATACATGTGATACTTTATACCCCTGTTTGCTGTTCGACTATTGTCATTTGATGTTTTGTCTCACTTCGTCAAGAAATTTTTTCATAGCTTCACAATCTTTTGTTTCAATTATTTGCTGCAACTGAGATAATTTAGCTTGAATGTTTTTTAATTGTCCTGAAGTATGAGGATTGAACAATATTTCTTGCAATAGGTAATCGTCTTCCGACATTAGTCCTTGTGCGATTGCCATGTGACGCTTAAATGTAGTGCCCGGAGCATCTTGATGTTTCATGACGCCAGCAAAAGCCAATGTACTGGCAAAAGGTATTGACAATGAGAATGCAATCGTTTCATCATGTTGCTTGAACGTATATTCAAATATGTTCAAATGCAAGTCATTGTACAAATCTTTGAAAAATACTTTTCCCAAATGTGCACTTTCCGATATTATAATCGCGTTTTCATTTGACAAGTTGCTTAACGATGCAAATGTAGGCCCAAACATCGGATGAGTGCTGACAAATTGATGATTGCATGACTCATAAAATTCAGGCAGTCCGTTTTTTACAGATGCTATATCCGACAGTATGCAATTGTCGGGTAAGAATGGAAGGACCTCATTAAATGCACTTATTGTGTATTTTACAGTTACGGCATTGATAAGAAGTTCAGGTTTGAACTCTTTTATTTCGTCAAGTGTCGTAAACCGCTGTGCATTAAAAGTGAATCTCAAGCGTTTGATATCTTTGTCATATACAGCCACGTCATGCTTGAAACTGAGCACATCGCAAAAGAATGTACCCATTTTGCCTGCACCTAATATCAGAATCTTCATTTTACTCTATTGTTTAATACTTCTATTTGTTGGCGCACAGATTCTTCATGTATGGCCTCAATGACGGTTTTCATGAAATTCTTGCTCATGCCAAGTTCTTCGGCAAGTTTTATGCGAGTAGTTAATATGTCGTCATATCTGTTTGTATGGACGATTTGCATACTGTGTTCTTTCTTGTATTGACCTATCTCACGAGAGATTCTCATGCGCTTTGCAAGTATTTCAATAAGTTCATTGTCAATTTGATCTATCTGTTGCCTTAGCATTGTCAGGCTCTCGGTCGTATGGGTAGTTTCCCTTATCACGAGGGTATTTAGTATAAAATTGAGAACTTCAGGCGTTATTTGTTGGCCTTTGTCGCTCCATGCGTTGTCAGGGTCGCAATGAGATTCAATCATCAATCCGTCAAAGCCCATGTCAAGTGCTTGTTGTGACAATGGTGCTATAAGTTCTCTTTTACCTCCCATATGGGACGGGTCGCAAATTATTTGCAAATTGGGTATGCGACGACGGAGCTCGATCGGAATGTGCCATTGTGGCATATTCCTGTATAAATGTTTTCCGTACACAGTAAATCCACGATGAATTGCAGCAATCTTTCTTATACCGGCATTATATATTCTTTGAATCGCGCCTATCCACAGTTCGAGATCCGGATTGACAGGATTTTTTATCATTACAGAAATGTCCACACCCGAAAGGCAGTCGGCAATCTCTTGCATGGCAAAAGGGTTGGCTGAAGTCCTTGCACCTATCCAAAGAATGTCGATTCCGGCTTTTAATGCAGCTTCAACATGGGCTTTGTTAGCAACTTCAGTACTAACAAGCATTCCGGATTCTTGCTTTATTTGCTTTAGCCATTCGAGACCAGCTTCACCTACACCTTCAAATCCGCCCGGTTTTGTGCGAGGTTTCCATATACCGGCTCTGAATATCTTTATGCCATATTCGGCAAGTGCACGAGCAGTAGTCATTACTTGGTTCTCACTTTCGGCACTACATGGGCCGGCTATTACGATTGGTTTGTTTTTCTCAACTTGCGTGATTGGTTGTAAATCTAACATAATGTGTATTTTTTATTTATTTGACATTTCTTTTATACGATTTAGCGCTTCTTGCATTTTCTTTTCGGGAGCGCATAATGAAATTCTTATATATCTGTTACCATTATTGCCGAATATAAATCCGGGAGTAACGAATACTCGAGCCTTGTCCAAAATAATGTCGGCCAATGTTTCTGAATCTTTTATTTCATCGGGAATTCGACCCCATAGGAACAAGCCTGCTTGTTGTGTATCGAAGTGGCAGCCCAAAACTGTCATGATTTGTTCGGCAATAATCCTTCTCTTGCGATATGTTTCATTAATATTGTCATACCAAGACTTGTCGCATTTCAGCGCTTCGGCTGCCGCAAGCATCATTGGCTTGAATTGGCCAGAATCGATATTGGATTTTACTTTTAATATCCATTGAATGAATTTTGGATTAGATGCAATCATGGCTATTCGCCACCCTGCCATATTGTGCGATTTACTGAGCGAATTCATTTCAATGGCAATATCTTTAGCTCCGTCAATGCTGAGGATGCTAAGCGGATTGTCATTCAGAATAAAGCTATATGGGTTGTCATTTACAATTATTATGTTATGCTTCATTCCGAAATCAATCAGCTTTTTAAACAAATTGGTTGATGCGCGTTTGCCTGTTGGCATGTGAGGATAATTGACCCACATCAATTTCACCTCATTCAGCGGCAATTGTTCAAGAGCTGCAAAATCTGGTTCCCAACCTGAATCTTCGGTTAAATCATATTTATAGATTTTTGCACCAGCAAGTTTGCTGACTGAAGTGTAGGTGGGGTAGCCAGGGTCGGGAATGAGTACGGCGTCGCCCGGATTGACAAATGCCAATGTAGTGTGAAGTATGCCTTCTTTTGAACCTATCAAGGGTTGAATCTCGGTAGTCGGGTCAAGAATAACATTGTAATATTTTTCATACCACATGGCAAAGGCTTCTCTTAATTGAGTCAATCCCACATATGGCTGGTACCCATGCGCATCGGCCTTCTGGGCTTCGTTGCATAAAGTTGATATGACATCGGGATGTGGTGGACGGTCAGGCCCTCCGATACCTAATGATATTATATCAGCGCCATTGGCGTTTAATGCAGCGATTTCTCTTAACTTCTTTGAGAAATAGTATTCTTTTATTTGCGTTACGCGTTGTGCAGGTTGTATGTCATTGTTCATATGCAGCATATTCTCCTAAAATTTTGAATTCATTTATTAATGGGCGTACAGCATCAATTGATTGCCTGTATCTTACATAATCAGAAAATGTCAAGTTTATATAAAACCTGTATTCCCATTCTCTTCCGATAATAGGGAGAGATTGTATTTTAGATAGATTGATGTCGTAAAACGAAAATATTGTCAATATCTTAGATAAGCTGCCTTGAGTGTGCGGCAATGTGAACACAATCGAGGACTTGTTTATTTTCTTATTCTGTATTAAGTACGGAGCTTCTATCGGATCGGCTAAAATAAGGAAACGAGTAGAATTTCGCTTGTTGGTCTGAATGTCTTCGGCTAAGATGTTAAGGCCATAGAGTTGTGCAGCAAATTTCCCGCAAACGGCTGCATGTCCCATAAGCTTCTTTTTTGAAATTTCAAGTGCGCTTCCTGCCGTGTCGTTTTTCTCAACTACTTTCAGATTTGGAAAGCGTTGAAGGAATTGTGCACATTGCATTAATGCCATCGGGTGTGAGTTTACCTCTTTCAAGTCTTCGATAGATTGCCCCGGAAGGGCAGCCAACACATGAGATATGTGCATTTTGTATTCTCCTACTATTATCATGTTGCTTTTTCGCAATAATTCATGATTTTGCAACAGGCTACCGGCAATCGTATTTTCAATGGCCAATACGCCAACTAAAGAAGCATCGGAGTTCAATGTGTCGAACATGCTTGAGAATGTTTCACAAGGAATTGTTTCAATTTCTTCGCCTTTGAAATATTCCCTTGCGGCAGCCTCATGGAAGCATCCCGGTTCACCTTGTATCGTAACTCTTTTCATTTGTTTTGTTATATTATGTAATAAAAAAATCCCGCCATTTATAAATGGCGGGATTTCATTTATATATCATTAATCTGAACAATCCTATATGCATAAAATCTCGCCTTTATTTTTATTAAAATAAAAGTAAAAGAAAAAATAATATGCAAAAAATCGGCTCATAAATGTCATTGTGGTGCAAAGATAACTATAAGTTTTAAAAAACAAATATCTTCTTACATTTTTTATTAAAAGAAGTTTCAGCGGTTGTGTTTTTTTTAATATGTGTATGTAATTTACATGTATAATGTGTCAACCGTGGTTGAATCCTGTCCTTCAATTACGGTAACTTGGCATGAAGAGTTTACATTCCCACAGCTGACAGTGATATTTGCCGATCCGGGGACTTTTGATACTACGACGCCCGAATCGCTAACAGATGCTATTTCTTCGTTGGAAGAAGACCATTTGACTTTAATTAGATTTGGGTCTTCAAAATCTCCTCCTTCATAAACAAGAGAAAACGACATTTGCAAAGTGTCATTTACAGGTATTGACGCTTCTGACGGGTATATTTCAATATAAGTTGCTTCAAAAGCTTTGTTGCAACATGTAGTAGTTGCTAAAACCATAGCTATTATGATATATATGAAATTTTTCATTAATTATGAGATTCTTTTTTTGCAAAAATACAAAATTTGGTCAACAAGACAGATGAAAAATACAATTTTACATAATATTAGTTTTAGGTTTCGGTAATCAATAGATATTTATATTGATAAATAATTTAAAAATGCAAGACATATTATGATTTTCTGTTTTGGAAAATAATTTTTAAACATATTTTTGTTATTATATTGATAATCAATAATTTAATTTTTGAAATAGAAAACTTTGAAAAAAATACGATGTATGATTGTGATTAAAAATATTATTGTGTTATCTTTGTGCAGTAATTCAAAATCCCCAAAACTACTTATTATCTATGGATAGAAAAACATTCAGTTACGAAGAAGCTTTTAATGCCACAAAAGAATATTTCAATGGCGATGAATTGGCTGCCAGGGTATGGGCAAGCAAGTATGCTTTGAAGGATTCTTATGGAAACCTTTATGAATTAACACCTGATGACATGCATCATAGGTTGGCTTCGGAGTTGAGCCGCATTGAAAAGAAATATCCAAATCCAATGTCGGAAGATGAAATTTTCAACTTGTTGAAAAATTTCAGATATATAGTTCCTCAAGGCAGTCCAATGGCAGGCATAGGTAATAATTTTCAAATAGGTTCTTTGTCCAACTGTTTTGTAATTGGTCTTGATGGTAACCCTGATTCTTATGGTGGAATCATAAAAATTGACGAGGAGCAAGTCCAACTTATGAAGCGTAGAGGCGGAGTCGGGCATGATTTGTCTCATATACGACCCAAAGGGTCTCCTGTAAAGAATTCTGCACTCACGTCAACTGGACTCGTGCCTTTTATGGAGCGATATTCAAATTCGACTCGAGAAGTGGCTCAAGATGGCCGCCGTGGAGCGTTGATGTTGTCGGTCAGCATAAAGCATCCTGATGCTGAGGCATTCATTGATGCCAAAATGGTTGAAGGGAAAGTGACAGGAGCCAATGTGTCGGTAAGAATTGATGATGAGTTCATGAATGCTGCCGTTAATGGGGATAAATACACGCAAAAATATCCGATAGATTCTGATGCGCCTAAATATACAAAAGAGGTAGATGCTTCACAATTGTGGAAGAAAATAGTTCACAATGCATGGAAAAGTGCAGAGCCAGGAGTGCTTTTTTGGGATACAATCATAAAAGAATCAGTGCCAGATTGTTATGCAGACCTTGGCTTTAAGACAATTTCCACAAATCCATGTGGAGAAATTCCGTTGTGTCCATACGATAGCTGCCGATTGCTCGCAATAAACTTGTATTCCTATGTAAAGCATCCGTTTACAAACAAGGCCAGTTTTGATTATGAATTGTTCAAAACTCATGTTGGCAAAGCTCAAAGGTTGATGGATGACATTATCGACCTTGAAATGGAAAAAATCGACAAGATTATCGATAAGATAAATAACGACCCTGAAACTCTTGAAGTCAAAGCCACTGAGTTGCATCTGTGGGAAAAAATAAAGTCCAAGACATTGAAAGGCCGTCGTACAGGAGTTGGAACTACTGCCGAAGGCGACATGTTGGCTGCCATGGGGTATGCTTATGGCACAGACGAAGCAACTGACTTCTCGGAAAATGTTCATAAGACCTTGGCCATAGCAGCTTATGGTTCGTCAGTTATTTTGGCAAAGGAACGTGGAGCGTTTGAGATATATGATGCAAAGAAAGAGGAGAACAATCCTTTCATCCAACGATTGAAGTCGGTAGACGCCGGATTGTATGACAATATGGTGAAATATGGAAGACGTAATATTGCCTGCCTTACGATAGCACCAACCGGAACGACAAGTTTGATGACCCAAACGACTTCCGGCATAGAACCTGTGTTCCTGCCAGTGTATAAGCGACGCAGAAAAGTAAATCCAAATGATCCTGACAGTCATATAGATTACGTTGACGAAACAGGAGACTGCTTTGAAGAATATATCGTTTATCATCATAAGTTTATAGAGTGGATGAATACCAACGGGATAGAGGTAAATCCAAATTACTCGCAAGCAGAACTCGATGAGATAGTCAAAATATCTCCTTATTATAAAGCCACATCAAATGACATAGACTGGTTGGCCAAAGTGAGGATGCAAGGGCGCATTCAAAAATGGGTAGACCATTCGATTAGCGTTACAATCAATCTTCCTAATGATGTAACAGAGGAGCTTGTGAATGACCTTTACATTGAAGCATGGCGTTCGGGCTGCAAGGGTTGTACGGTCTACAGAGACGGCTCGCGCTCAGGTGTACTGATATCGACAAAAAGCAAGGAAGCCAAAGTAGGCCATTACATGGCAGACGAAGAATATATATTGAAGCGTCCTGTTGAGCTTGAAGCCGATGTCGTGAGATTCCAAAACAACAAAGAGAAGTGGATTGCATTCATAGGATTGATCAATGAACGTCCGTATGAAATTTTCACAGGACTTGCCGATGATGATGAAGGTATATTCTGTCCGAAATCGGTTAACCGTGGGAAAATCATTAAGGCGGTGGATGAACATGGAAACAAGAGGTATGACTTCCAGTTCATAAACAAACGAGGCTATAAGACAACAATAGAAGGATTGTCGGAGAAATTTAATCCTGAGTTTTGGAATTACGCCAAGCTCATTTCGGGAGTATTGCGTTATGGCATGCCTATAGATCAAGTCTTGAAGTTGATAGGCAGTTTGGAACTTGACAATAAATCAATAAACACATGGAAGATGGGTGTAGAACGTGCGCTGAAGAAGTATCTTCCTAATGGAGCAAAGGCCAGCGGACAAAAATGCCCTAAGTGTGGACAAGAAACGTTGATATACCAGGAAGGCTGTTTGATATGTACTTCTTGCGGAACATCCAAGTGTGGTTGACGTTATACGCTCCATGAAACAAAAAAATAATTTGGGTCCGGCATATTTTATGTCCGGGCCTTAATTATTAAAAATAAAATGTGTATATTTATCAAAAATTTTTAACCACGCTCATATTAACTAATATCAAGATAAAATAAGCCAATCTATGAAGTTGACGTTATACATCGATTATCGAACTAATTGGGGAGAGTCGGTTTATTTAGTAAACTGTAATTCAGCGGATAAAGATGGTTCGCATGCTATAAAGATGGACTTTGATGGCATGAGTACTTGGTTTTATACGCTGACATTGCCCGATTCGGTAAAAGAGTTCACTTATTGTTATGTTGTAAAGTCGGACATCGGACAACAGTATTGCCGACAAGAATGGGGAAAGCCGCATCGTGTATTATTAAACACTGGGGTAGACTGTGATGTGTTTGACAAATGGCACGATGAACCATTTGACAGCTCTTTCTATTCATCGGCTTTCACCGAAAGCATATTTGCCGGAGCGAGGTCGCAAGCACCAATTATCGGGGAAGCCGGTAGCGTGTTGTTTAAAATAAAAGCTCCTGTTATTGGTGCAAATGAGGTTTTGGCTGTAGTAGGAAGCAATGAAATGCTTGGCAACTGGAATCCGGAACAGGCAATTGTGCTAAACAATTATAATTTCCCAGAATGGAGTTTTTGCTTAGACTTGTCGAAAGTGAAATATCCATTTGAATACAAATTTCTGATCTTGAAGAAAGATACTCATGAAGTTGTGGCATGGGAAAACAGGGATAATAGAATCTTTGATAAACTTTCACATAAAACAGGTTCGGGATTGACCGTAATCAGCTTGCCGGATTTTGTGAATCCACGTCCAAATTGGAGAGGTGCAGGAACAGCCATTCCTGTATTTTCATTGAGGTCGGAAGATGATTTCGGCGTTGGTGATTTCTATGACCTGTTTAAGATGGTGGATTGGGCTGAAATTACAGGGCAGAAATTCATTCAAGTCCTACCGATTAACGACACGACAATGACGCATACATGGACCGATTCCTATCCATATAGTGCAAATTCCATATTTGCGTTGCACCCTATGTATTTGCGCCCTTCGGCTATTGGCACTTTGAATGACAAAGAAAAACTTGCCAAATACAACGAATTAGCTTCTGAGTTGAACAGTCTGCCTCAAGTTGACTATGAAAGAGCTAATGATATCAAACTTGCTTATGTAAAAGATTTATATGAACAATTAGGTGAAGAAACTTTCTCTTCGGAAAGTTATTTGGCATTTTTTGAAGCAAATAAATACTGGTTGAAGCCTTACGCTGCATTTTGTGTGTTGCGAGACCAAAAAGGAACTGCCGATTTCTCAAAATGGGGATTATATTCATCCTATGACGAGAAAATGGTTGATAAATTTTGTATTGACAATGAATATGAAATAAAATTATGTTATTTCATCCAATATCATCTTGACAAGCAATTAAAGGAAGTTAGGAATTATGCACATTCCAAAGGTATTGTCTTGAAAGGTGACATACCAATCGGAATAAGCAGAAACAGTGCGGACGCATGGGTTGAACCACGCTTGTTCAACTTAGGATGCCAGGCAGGAGCTCCACCTGATGATTTCTCTGTTCTCGGCCAAAATTGGGGGCTTCCAACCTACAATTGGGAAGAAATGAACAAAGACGGTTTCAAGTGGTGGAAAAACCGTTTCAGGAAAATGTCGGAATATTTTGACGCATATAGAATAGACCACATATTAGGATTTTTCAGAATTTGGCAGATACCTATGGATGCAGTGCATGGATTGCTTGGCACATTTAATCCGGCATTGCCATTCAGCGAAGAAGAGCTTCGTTGCCAATACGACTTCTGGCTCGATAAGGATTTGCAGACGACACCTTATATAATGGATTATTTCTTAAATGACTTCTTTGGCGAGTATACCGAAGAGGCTAAGAACAGGTTCTTGTATGACAAAGGGTTCGGACGATACGGATTGACTGAAAATTTCAATACCCAAGCGAAAGTCGTAGAATACTTCAGTAGTCAAGAAGATAATGAGAAGAACAACAAATTAAAAAATGCTCTTCTTGGATTGATTGATGAAGTGCTATTTATAGAAGATTCTGAGGAAAAAGGAAAATATCATCCTCGCATTTCAGCCCAATATACCTATATATACAGGTCATTAAACGATTATGAACGCTGGTGTTTCAACAGGTTGTATAATGACTTTTTCTATCATAGGCATAATGATTTCTGGTATGGCAAGGCAATGTGGAAATTACCGCCATTAATACATGCTACCAGCATGCTTGTTTGTGGAGAAGACCTCGGTATGATTCCTGATTGCGTACCTTCGGTAATGAAAGAGCTTAAAATATTATCGCTCGAAATACAAAGAATGTCGAAAGACCCGTCTCAGGAATTTGGCAATCCTTATTTTTATCCATACTTGTCGGTATGTACGACATCTACGCACGACATGCCTGGAATAAGGGCTTGGTGGGAAGAAGACAGAGGAAGGACCCAGCGATTCTATAACAATATGTTGCATGAAGCCGGACAAGCTCCTTATTATGCCGAACCTTGGATATGTGACCGCATCGTATCAATGCATCTTGAATCTCCAGCAATGTTGACTATTTTACCATTGCAAGATTGGTTGTCGATTGATGGAAAATTGCGCAGAAAGAATCCACAAGAGGAGCAAATAAATGTCCCTGCAATCTCTAAATATTATTGGAGGTACAGAATGCATTTGACATTGGAGGAACTTATTGCAGATAAAGATTTCAATGCTATACTGAAGAATAAGATAACATATAGCGGACGTTAAAATCGACATAATCATTCCAGCAAGCAACAAATAAAAGCTTGCTGGAATGATTTATATAACGGATAAATGAGCAGTATATGAATAAAAAACACTAACTTTGTTAGTGATAGTCACATCGACCATGAATTGTGATATAAGAAAAATGTTATTTGTAGATCATATATTGATATAGACTTTAATTTCAAGTAATGAAACCGACATTATTAGTTTTGGCTGCCGGCATGGGTAGCCGGTACGGAGGACTTAAACAACTTGACGGCATAGGTCCTAATGGTGAAACCATCATGGATTATTCAATTTATGATGCTATTCGCAGTGGTTTTGGTAAAGTTGTTTTTGTAATTCGTCATGATTTTGAAAAAGATTTCAGGGACAAAGTATTGAGTAAATATGAAAATCACATTTCTACTGAAGTAGTTTTCCAGTCCATAGACAATTTACCTGACGGGTATGTTCCAAATCCTGAGCGAATAAAGCCGTGGGGGACAAATCATGCTGTGCTTATGGGAAAAAACGTTATAGATGAACCGTTTGCTGTCATAAATGCAGATGATTTCTATGGCTATGACAGTTTTAAGACATTGGCAGAAGCTCTTCAATCGATGTGCGGCAAAAAGAATGAATATTGCATGATTGGTTTTCATGTAGGCAACACATTGAGCGAAAGTGGGGAAGTGTCGCGTGGAATCTGCAATATTACAGAAGCCGGACTATTGTCCACAGTAACAGAGCGTCATCACATTAAGCGTAGAGAAGGGCAAGTATCCTATATTGACGACAATGATGGCAAGGAATACAAACTCGACGACAATGCCCTTGTGTCAATGAACATGTGGGGATTCACTCCCGATTATTTTGAATATTCCGAGAAAGCGTTTGTTGAATTTCTCGACAAGAATAAAAATGAATTAAAGGCTGAATTTTACATACCTTCGATGGTGAACGAACTCATCACAACCGGTATCGCATCAGTCAAAGTATATGGAACCAAATCATCATGGTTTGGTGTGACTTATGCAGCAGATAAGCCTGCTGTCATGGTAAATATTGCTAATCTTATTAAAGAAGGAGTATATCCAAACGAATTATTTAATTTTTAAATAACATAAACTATTATCATCATGAAAGGAAAAATTTTGGTTACCGGCGGAACCGGCTACATAGGTTCCCACACAGTTGTAGAGTTACAAACTGCAGGTTATGAAGTTGTTATTATAGACAATCTGTCTAACAGCAACATTGAAGTACTTGATGGAATAGAAAAGATTACAGGCGTACGCCCTGTATTTGTCAAGGCAGATTGCACTGATATCAACGCATTGACAAAATTATTTGATGAGAATCCCGGCATCAACGGTATTATCAACTTTGCAGCAAGCAAGGCTGTAGGAGAATCGGTTCAAAAACCGTTGTTGTATTATCGCAACAATCTTGTAACATTAATCAACTTGTTGGAATTAATGCCTAAATATGGAACAAAAGGCATTGTATTCTCTTCTTCCTGCACTGTATATGGAGAACCTGACAAGAATCCGGTAGATGAAAGTGCTCCTATAAAGAAAGCGACATCTCCTTATGGAAATACAAAACAAATCTCAGAAGAGATAATAACCGATTATATTCATTCAGGTGCTCCTATCAAGAGCGTTATATTAAGATATTTCAACCCAGTAGGAGCTCATCCAAGTGCAGAGATAGGCGAGTTGCCAAATGGCGTTCCTCAAAATCTTATACCTTATTTGACTCAAACAGCAATAGGCATAAGGAAAGAACTTAGTGTATTTGGCGATGACTATAACACATCTGATGGTTCGTGCATACGCGACTTCATCAATGTAGTAGATCTTGCAAAGGCTCATGTTACAGCCCTCGAAAGAATGCTTGAAGACAAGAGCGAGGAAACTCTTGAAATATTCAATCTTGGGACAGGCGTAGGCTTGTCGGTACTCGAACTGATCAGCTCATTTGAAAGAGCTACCGGCGTGAAGGTTCCACATAAGATCGTAGGCCGTCGTAGTGGCGATATTGAAAAAGTATGGGCAGATCCTGCAAAAGCAAACAACGTCCTTGGCTGGAAAGCCACGACATCGATTGATGATACCATGAGGTCGGCTTGGAACTGGCAGCTTAAATTGCGTGAAAGAGGCATCATGTAATAACAAATTATATACTTAGGTAAAAAGCATGTGAGGAGAATTATCTCACATGCTTTTTTGTCATTATTGTAATGATGCACGAAGTTATTCAAATTTAATGGATTCGGATGGCTTTATGGATGATACAACCATCGAGGGAATTATAAGAGTAAGATATGATAAAACAATTATGCCAAGATTTAATAAGATGATGAAACCCCAGTTTATTTCTATGGGTATATATGGCATATAATAGGATTCTGCATTTAGTTTTATCAAGTGAAATTCTTTTTGCAAAAAAGCAATGGACAAACCAATGATATTGCCTATTAGAATTGACTTGAATATTAATTTTTGAGTCAGGCATATGAAAATGTTTCTTATCGAAGCAGAACTTGCGCCTAAAGACTTAAGAGTTCCAATCAAATTTATACGTTCAAGGACAATCATGAGTAGCGCAGAAATAAGAGTGAATGCAGATACGACCGACATGAGAATTATTATTATTACAACGTTCATGTCAAGTAATCCTAACCATGAAAAATAGGCCACATTATTTGTATTTGTCTCAGATACATTGTACAACAACCTTCCATTTAAATCGGTTGCATTGCCGGCAAGAGTAATAAAAATGGAGTAGGCTTGTTCTTCAATATCATCAATGTACTTTGAATCGATTCCGACATATGTCCCTGTATCTTCGTCCCATTGGTTTATATTTTGCACAGCTTTTATGTTTCCAATAATGTATGCCTGATCATATTCCTCAAAATCTGAGGAATATATTCCAACTATTGACATACGTCTCACTTTAACCTTATCATCTATAAAATATGCGTATATCCTATCGCCTGTATCTAAATTTAATTGAGATGCAGTTGACCTGGACACAATTATTTCATAGATATTCGCGTCATCGCTCATATCTGGAATGCGGCCTTTGACAAGGCAAGTTTCCATATAACTCCAATTATAATTCGCATCTACACCCTTGTATACTATTCCTTTAAAATCGTTACCTGTTTTTAAAATAGCCGGTTGTTCAGCAATGAGGCTCATTGAGGCAATTGAGTCGTGGAACGAGCAATTTTGCAACAATGGAATTATATCTTTGGCGTTTATTGTGTTCAAGTTATTGGATGCGTTTGTGTTCGCATTCACATTGAACACTTTAATGTGGGAATCAAGATTATAAATTTTGCTTGAAATTTCATTTTTAAAACCTAAAACTATCGTTATGGATAGAATCATTATGATTATAGCAAGTACTATGCCGATGACAGCAATATTTAGACTCGGAGATGCAGCCCTGCGAGATCCGTCTTCAAATTTCAAGCGCTTTGATATGAATAATTCAAATTTCATGTGCTGGTAAAATAAATATCACGACATATTGTCACTGTCATGAAAATTATTACAAATTTAGCATAAATCTATTATAATAATCGGATGCTGAATTATAAAAGACAATGTATTTTATTTGTCACATTAAGGATTCTGCGTTTGGATGTTTTTGCATCTTCATATTTAAATTGTGCTGCATTATTAGTATTTTTGCATGTTAAACATGTTTGAGAAATGAGTTTCACTAAAAATATAGTATTATTGCTATTGTCGCCTAAAAACGGCTGGAAAGAAATAAAACGTTACAACACGCCGGCAAAGTTGATGTTGTCTAAAGTTGTATATCCGTTGATTGCATTGCTGTCGTTATCGGCATTTGCCCAAATGCTTTATAACTCAGAATTAACTATAAGTGTCGGAATCCAGCAAGCGATAATAGAATTTTCGAAATATTTTTTTGCATACTTGCTGGTTAATTATCTGATGACAGGTTTTTTCCCGAAAGTAGTCAACAACAAATCGACAGCAAACAAGGTAAGTGTTTTTCTACAATATAATATGTCCGTATTGATTATAATAAACATTATAAATAATTTACTGCCAATACCGTTTACATATCTGAACATATTGTATTTATATATATTCTTTGTGGCATGGAAAGCCGATGAATTCCTTGGGATAGTTGAAAATGGCGATAAGAAGTTCCTCGTTATTTCAGCGGCGTTGTTATTATTAATACCTGTGTCAATCAAATTTGTGCTGGAACTGTTTTTAGTCTGAAAATTTTAAAGTATGAAATCATCCAATATCAATATAAAAAATAAACGAGCAACATTTGACTATGAAATCATAGAAACATTTGTTGCAGGAATAGTTCTCTCGGGAACAGAAATAAAATCTATAAGGCTTGGCAAGGCTGGATTGAGCGATACATTCTGCTATATAAACAATGGCGAGGTGTGGATAAAAAACATGTATGTGGCAGAATATGCTTTTGGCTCGTATAATAATCATCAGATAAGACGAGACCGAAAGTTGCTCTTGACCAAGAAAGAAATTGCAAAAATGCAGAAATACAATCAATTGAGTGGATTTACTATCGTGCCTTTAAAATTGTTTATAAATGACAAAGGTCTTGCAAAATTATCGGTAGCAATAGCTCGCGGTAAAAAAGAATATGACAAACGTCAATCAATAAAAGAACGAGAAGACAAGCGGATGATGGATAGGGCTATGAAAAAATAGTCTTCATATTTAATATCTTTTAAAAAGTCCTTATAATGAAGACAAATTTGCTTTTATTGATTTGTATCGGCATTTCTGCCAATACATATATTGCAGCACAGCAAATATACTTTGAAGGCAACAATCTGCCTGTATATATAGAAAAGCCGAGTTCATCTACAGGATTGAATAATATTTATGTATTATATTCATCCGACGGAGTTTCCATGAATTATTCACAGCAAAATGTCGGCACGAATGTAACATGGTATTCCTATGATGAAAGAGGGGGTGGATATGCAGAACCTATAACCGGGATAGAGCGAGTCGATTCAAGAGTGACCGCGATGCCACAAGTTATGCCCAATAGAGGCTATATTATCGAGGAAGGTACAGACAGGACGTATGTGTGGGTGACGGATTACTCTGATTATGAATTGGACTTGCAAAATATACAAGTTGACACACAAAGAGATTGTGGTACAGCTCGTTTGAATATTACAGGGTCGGGTGATGATATTATCTATTATACTATAAATGGAGTTCCGGAACGTCTTGATCGAGCGTTGACAATTGCATACAGGACATTGGAATGGAGTGATGAAAATTTGATGTGGGAAGAAGTGGTCGTTGAAGAAAATGAAGAAAGTTTCAGAAACTCCATAGCAGTTCCTGCGCCATATTGTGACACAGAATTCACATTAAGTGGGGACAAATTCCTGCGATTTTGGGATATGGGAATGGAGGTGACAAGTGACACTTATGTGACAAGTGCCGTGGCAGTAGAGACTACAACCGTACAGGAGCAACGTGACGCAACAAATGAAATAGGAGAGAACGAGGATTCTGGCTCTACATTAGGCGGCTCGGCTCCGGTTTCAATAACATTTAGCGCATTCTGTACTGATGCAATGGTACATAAAGAGTGGCAAATGTCGACCGACGCCAATTTCAACGACATACAATTAAGATTTACCGAAGAAGAATTAGTGCAAAACCTTACGGAGGCCGGAACATTCTATTACAGGTTTTATGGAACCGACAACTCCGGAGAATGCGAAGCTTTCGGAGAAGTTTACACTGTTTCAATTGGAGAATCGAGCCTTGAATGTCCAAATGTATTTTCACCTCAATCAAGTGAAGGTGTAAATGATGAATGGAAGGTTTCATACAAATCGATCATTCAATTCCAGTGTTGGATATTCAATCGGTGGGGCATACAGATATGCAAGTTGGACGACCCATCACAAGGATGGGATGGGAAATATAAAGGGAAATATGTAAAATCAGGAACATACTATTATGTAATAGAAGCAGTGGGTTCAGATGGTGTGGAGTATAATTTAAAGGGTGACATAAATATAATAAACTACGACCAAAGTGAGAACCCAACTGTAAATTGAAAGGTAAGAACAAATTAATAAATATCATGAATTTATGAACTTGAAAATAAAATCGAAAATTGTTGTATTGCTGTCGTTGATTGTAATGTCAAGCAACATTATCCTTGTAAGAGCCGAAGGTCCATTCTTGACAATAGATCAGTCGGCCGTGTATCCTAATCCGGAAGTGCCAATGGCCGTAGTAATAGCAGGAGAACAAGTGCTATTTGACAGGATAGACATGTATGAACGTCTTGACAGAGAAATGACCCAAATAATTTACGGACATAGCAATCTGCTATTGACCATAAAACGAGCAAATAGATATTTTCCATTAATCATACCTATTTTGAAGAAAAACGGCATTCCTGAAGATTTTGCTTATCTTGCCGCAGTTGAAAGCTATCTTAATGTCAATGCTCGTTCTCCAGCCGGAGCTGCAGGAATGTGGCAGTTGATGAAAGGGACAGCTCGTGACTATGGTCTCGAAGTGAATGATGAAGTTGACGAGCGATATGATCCGGTAAAATCCACCGAGGCTGCTTGCAAATATCTTAAAGCTGCCTATAAGAAATATAAACACTGGCCTACTGTCGCCGCATCTTATAACGCAGGCATGGGACGTATTTCGAAAGAACTTGATAGTCAATTTGCCGAAGATTCTTTTGATTTGTTCCTGAATGAAGAAACATCGAGATATGTATTCAGGTTCATAGCAATGAAGCTTATAATAGAACAGCCTCAGAAGTACGGATTCCAAATATCAAAGCAACAGTTGTATCAACCGGTTAAATATAAAGAAAAAGTTGTCAATGGCATAGTTGGAGATTGGAGAGAATGGGCAAAAAAACAAGGAATTACTTATGCACAATTGCGAAGTATGAATCCTTGGATAAGGTCATCAAGCATGAAGAAAAGTAAACGTAAACACATTGTATTTATACCTTTTGAAGAAAGTCTATACAGAAGTAAAATGACATCAATCAGTGTGTATAATAAAAATTGGGTAGTGGATTAAGCAATGCAACTTAACGGAAAAGATATAGAAGGCATATCGGTATATGGGGCGAGAGTTCATAATCTTAAAAATATAGATGTTGAAATACCTCACAACAAGTTGACTGTAATAACCGGATTGAGTGGAAGCGGAAAGTCTTCATTGGCATTTGATACTATATTTGCAGAAGGCCAACGCAGATATATAGAGACATTCTCGGCTTATGCGAGAAATCTCCTTGGTGTGCTTGAGCGTCCGGATGTAGACAAAATAACCGGTTTGAGCCCTGTTATATCCATTGAACAAAAAACCGTAAATAAAAATCCAAGAAGCACAATTGGGACTACAACCGAAATTTATGACTTCTTGAGGTTGTTGTACGCTCGTGCCGCCGACGCATATTCTTATGTTTCGGGAGAGAAGATGGTTAAATTCACTGTCGACAAAATCATAAACATGATTTTGAGAAAATATATTGGGCATAGAATTTTCATCTTGGCTCCGCTTGTAAATAATCGAAAAGGCCATTATAAGGAGTTGTTTGAACAATTGAGGAAGAAAGGATATTTGTCGGTTCGTGTTGATGGTTCTCTCAACGAAATAAAATACGGCATGAAAGTAGACCGATACAAGAATCATAGCATCGAACTTGTCGTTGATAAGCTGAAGGTGGATGACAAGTATCGTGAGCGTCTAAAAGATTCGGTTGAAACAGCGTTCAAGCATGGTGATGGCCAGTTAATGGTTTTTGATGCCGATGATAACGGGAGAATCGGTTATTATAGCCGGAATCTTATGGATCCAGCCACCGGACTGTCTTATGCTGAACCTGCTCCGCACAATTTCTCATTTAATTCGCCCCAAGGCGCATGCAAGCGTTGTAAAGGATTGGGGTATATCAATATCATTGACAAAGAAAAAATAATGCCGAATACCACCATTTCGATATATGACGGTGGTATAATTCCTTTGGGCAAGTATAAGAATTCATTGATTTTTTGGCAAATATCTGCAATATGCCAAAAATATGGGGTGACAATTAAAACTCCAATTAAAGAGTTGCCCGAAGAAGCCATCGACGACATCATGAATGGAACCGATGAGCATCTTGATATTAAGAACGACACTTTGAGCATGTCTAATTATTTTATGAGATACGATGGTCTTGTAAAATATATTGAAATGCAACAGACAGAAGATGCCTCAGTACAGGCTCAGAAGTGGGCTGGTCAATTCTTTTCTCGTGTTGTGTGTCCAGAATGCAATGGAGCGAGGTTGAAAAAAGAAGCATTGCATTATTACATCGGAGGGAAAAACATTGCAGACTTGTCGGCAATGGATATATCTGAATTGCAACAGTGGATGAAGAATATTCAAAATGTTATGACCGAACAGCAATGGAGTATCGCCAAGGAGATTGTAAAGGAAATAAATGGCAGATTGGATTTCCTTGTCAATGTCGGACTAGATTATTTGTCGTTAAATAGAAATTCGGCTTCGTTGTCGGGAGGAGAAAGCCAACGTATCAGGCTTGCAACGCAAATAGGTTCACAGCTTGTAAATGTTCTTTATATTTTGGATGAGCCGAGCATCGGTCTGCATCAGCGAGATAATATACGTCTTATAGAATCGTTAAAAAAACTGAGAGATTCTGACAATTCTGTCATAGTTGTTGAGCATGACAAAGACATGATGCTGCAAGCTGATTATATTGTGGACATAGGTCCTAAAGCTGGCAGGAAAGGTGGTGAAGTGGTTTTTGCGGGAACTCCACAAGAAATGCTTAAAAGCGGAACAATAACCGCTGAATATCTTAGTGGGAAACGAAAGATCGAAGTCCCGGCTTTTCGTCGCAAGGGAAATGGCAAAGCTATTGAGCTAAAAGGATGCAAAGGCAATAATTTGAAAAATATAGATGTCAGAATTCCTTTAGGAATGTTCGTTTGCATTACCGGAGTATCTGGCAGCGGAAAATCTTCATTGGTGAATGGAACATTGCAACCTATATTAAGCAAAAAATTTTATAAATCCAATCAGCAGCCATTGCCTTTTGACGAAATTACGGGCATTGAAAACATAGACAAAGTTGTTACAGTCGATCAATCACCATTAGGACGCTCTCCGCGGTCGAATCCTGCAACATATACAGGTGTGTTTTCCGACATAAGGAACGTATTTGTTGATTTACCTGAAGCAAAAATCAGAGGATATAAACCCGGACGTTTTTCGTTTAATGTAAATGGTGGACGTTGCGAGGAGTGCAAAGGCAATGGATATAAAACCATTGAAATGAGTTTCCTCCCGGATGTATTAGTGCCATGTGAAGCTTGTGGCGGAAAACGATACAACAGGGAGACGCTTGAAGTTCGTTTTAAAGGAAAATCTATTGCTGATGTCCTCGACATGACGATAAATCAAGCCGTTGAATTTTTTGATTCGATTCCTGCTATTCTCAACAAGATAAAAGTGTTGCAAGATGTCGGAATGGGATATATAAAACTTGGCCAACCATCAAGTACTTTATCGGGAGGAGAGAGCCAAAGAGTGAAACTTGCAACTGAATTGGCAAAAAAAGATACTGGCAAAACGTTATATATACTCGATGAACCAACTACTGGTTTGCATTTTGAAGATATAAAAGTATTGCTGAGCGTATTGAATAAATTGGTTGACAAAGGCAACACGGTCATTGTAATAGAGCATAACATGGATGTGATAAAGAGTGCCGATTATATTATTGATTTAGGTCCGGAGGGCGGTTGCAACGGAGGCAAAATCATTGCTACAGGAACACCTGAAAATATAATTAAAAACAAAGATTCGTTGACAGCACAGTTTTTAAAATTAGAATTATAATCATATTCATAAAAAACAATTATTGTGAGGAAAGGTGACTAAAAATTTTTTAGTTGCCTTTTTTATTAACCGTTATTGCTATGATAAACACGGAAAATTTAAAACAGTCTAAAACAGTCATAACTCCAATAACCATATTTATATAATGTGGTATTATTACCACATTATGACACCCGGATAAAATTCACGTTAGTAAACAAGGGTATCGTTGTAAAAATGAATTAACAATAATAAATTAAATACGTCCTGTAAAAAACTTATCGCTGTCTGGATGTTGCAGAAAAACACATAAATAGGGGAGTTGTGTGCTAAGAGGCAATTAACATATATTATACTGATAGTTAAATATCGATATGTTAGTGTATTACATATAAAATCTAAAGTAATAATATATATTTCATTGAACATTGAACAATATTTAAATAAAAGCTTTAAATATTTGATGTATATCATTTTAGTTTAAGAAGTTAAGTATTATATTAATTATTCTTTATAACAAACAAGCCAATTTTTCATCTATAGTGCGAGTATTTTCTATTTACAGTATTAAATTACGATTTGTGTATGTTAATTTGCATATTTCAATCCTCTTGTGTACATTTGTATATCGTAAATTGCAAATGTAAATAGATATGGACATAGCTACACGAATAAAAATATTCTTAAATGATCAAGGCATAACATATTCTCAATTTGCAGATGCGTGTAATATATCTCGCCCAACCTTGTCCCAGCTGCTTACAGGGAGAAACAAGAAGGTGAATAATGAGATTATCTCCAAAATTCATTGTGCTTATCCGTCATTATCAATAATGTGGTTAATGTTTGGAGAGCCTCCTATGATTTTAAACGATAATGATACCGGTACTTCTTTTACACATTTTGTACGGGATATGTCCACTGCTCATAAAGAAGAGGCTGATAATTATGTTCAGGAACAAGACATGCCAATTAAAAATGATAAAATAGTTTTTGATTCAGACGTCATATCAAATAGCGACGATAAGGCGGATGAAGATTTGGAATATGCTCTTAAGAATATCATGCGAAATAACTATGAAGCCATGTCTGTTCGGCAAGAAGAAACAGAGCCTAAGAAAGGGAAACGCATCGTAAGTGTCATGGTGCTGTACTCCGACAACAGTTTTGAGTCTTTTGTCCCTGATAAATAAATTATGGTCATGCAATGTTAACACTCATCAAGATTTATTGTATTAGTAATATAAATTGGTTAGCTTTGCAAAGTGCAATCGCTTATTATAATTTAGACCAATGAATAAAAAATTTGTCAAAGATTTCATTGTAGTTGAAAACAAAAAATTGAATTCTTTCAATAGTTTGTTAAAACTAAAGCCCTTGGATGGAATTATGCCTGAGGTGGAGCCCGGGCAATTTGTTCAAATCTATATTGAAGGAAGCAAAAATACATTTTTGCGTCGGCCAATCTCTATAAACAATGTTGAAAATGGACAATTATGGCTGCTCGTAAAGGAAGTTGGAGATGGAACACATGCCTTAGTTTCTACTCCCGTTAACGGCATAATAAATATGGTTCTGCCGTTGGGTAAAGGATTTAGCTTAAGTTCAAGCAAAACATTATTAATAGGTGGAGGTGTTGGAATCGCTCCACTTCTATTGCTTGGAAAATGCTTAAAGGAACGTAATGCTGACGTTACATTCTTACTTGGTGCTAAAACAAAAGATGAACTTATAGAACTTGAAGAATTTGCACAATACGGACAAGTTTGTTTGTCAACTGAAGATGGTACTTCTGGTGAAAAAGGGTTTGTGACTCAACATAGCATATTAAACTGTGATTTTGATAAAATACAATGTTGTGGACCGTTACCTATGATGAAGGCTGTAGCAAAAATTGCGATGGCACGAGGTATCAATTGTGAAGTGTCTCTTGAAAACATGATGGCATGTGGACTTGGAGCTTGTTTATGTTGCGTAGAAGATACGAAGTCTGGTAATGTATGTGTGTGCCAAGATGGCCCGGTATTTAATATAAATGATTTGAAATGGCAAATTTAAGTGTAAAAATAGGCAATTTAGAATTGAAAAACCCGGTAATGACAGCATCCGGGACATTCGGATATGGTGAGGAATTTGCCGATTTTATAGATTTGGCAAGGATAGGAGGCATAATTGTAAAAGGAACTACATTGCATCATCGGGAAGGCAATCCTTATCCTCGCATGGTCGAAACCCCTTCTGGCATGTTGAACGCTGTAGGCCTTCAGAACAAGGGCGTGGATTATTTTATCGAGAAGATATACCCACGCATAAAAGACATCGATACTCAAATCATAGTGAATGTCTCGGGCAGTACTGAAATGGATTATGTGAAAGTTTGCGAAAAATTGCAACCTCTTGAAAAAATAAATGCTGTCGAAATAAACATTTCATGTCCTAATGTAAAACAAGGCGGAATGGCATTTGGTACAACATGCACAGGAGCGCATAACGTAGTTAGTACAGTGAGGAAAGCGTTTGGCAAAACAATGATTGTTAAGTTGTCTCCTAATGTAACCGACATAACTGAAATTGCAAAAGCGGTTGAAGATGCCGGAGCTGATGCTGTTTCTTTGACAAATACTTTTCTTGGCATGGCTATAAATGTTGATACTCGCCGACCTTATCTTTCTACAATAACAGGAGGCTTGTCGGGGGCTTGTATAAGGCCAATTGCTGTGAGAATGGTGTGGCAAGTGGCAAATGCCGTTAAAATTCCAATTGTTGGATTGGGAGGTATAATGAATGGACGTGACGCTATTGAATTTATTTTGGCTGGTGCTACTGCAATACAAGTTGGAACTGCAAATTTCATTGATCCAACCGTCACAGTCAAAATTGTTGATTATATAAATTCTTATTTGGACAAAAACAATATCAAAGATGTGAATGATATTATTGGCGGTATGATTGTGTGAGTGGGGATTTTATCCTCGATATAAATATTCAAAGACGCTACAATCTAATTTGAACTTTGTGGCGTCTTTTTAGCTTTCTAAATTTATGTAATATGAGTAATAAAATTTTGCTTATGTTTGCTATTTTGGTACTGTTGCTCATGATTCCGTTCAAGGCGATTGCTAATGGGAACAGGAGCGATATTATGGTATATGAGCAAATATCAACCGATGATATACTCTTGAAAAAAGGGTTGCAACTTACTCGATATATGTACCGACTTGCTGAAACTTCAACCTATGTAGAAGCAATAACGAGTTCTGAGCACGTTAATGAGATTATAAACGGCATTAAAGGCCAGAATATTAATATTCCATGCAAAGTGTTTTCCATTTCGAATATCGATAGCGCATTTTATGCCTCATCATATTTCTCAAGATTGCTTACATCTATTCCGAGTGATATAAGAAAATATGTGGAGAATAAGGTGTTAGCAAGTATTCCTTCGCTATTAAACGGAAAATCTGCACATAACATTGCAGCGACGTCAATGTTGATCGCAGACGATGTTTTTATATGTGATAGAGTAGACCGGCCTATTTTATACTTATATATTTATAATGGTAATTGTCATAGCATAGTAACTTTTATTCCAAATGAAAGCCATATTGTAAAAGCCAGTGCTTGTTTTATAATAGATTCCGACATGAACCAATTAAAGTCAATTGATAATGTTAAAGCCTATTTGGAAGAAAAATTAGTTGTTAACGGAATAAAAGTTGAGCAAGAGCAATTGCATAATGACTAATATAAATATTTAGAATTATTAGTGACTTTTGTGAACACAATACGTTGGGTAAATCATACAAATTTTGAAAAAGTATTTATTTTCGCAAGCACTTTATTTAACCATAATTCATATTATGTTAAATTAAATATGCTAATAAATTAATTTTCAGATATTTATAAATATTAAAAATCTTTTTAATGTAGTTCCCTACTCTCCACTTAAATTACCACACTGCAATTATTTAAATTTAATTATTATGAATAAGAGTATTTTTGTATTTCTTTTGATAGCTTTTATTTTTTAAGTTGTTTGTTCTTTTATTGTTGTTATATCTTGGTTATAAATATTTGCCTAAGATAATACGCTGGTTAAGACAAAAGTTAAATTTTGAACAAATAATAGGCATTTTTCGTTATGACAAGGATGGTTCATCCTTATCGAATTTAAAAATTTATTTATGTTTTTAAACATGTCCATTTTCAGTGGACAGTAGTGAACTGGCATTTTACCTCTTTTGGGGATATTTTATTTTACGACTATCTATTGTTTTGTGTCCTAATTGGCTTGATTCAAATTAAACTCATAACACATAAAAACATAGAGATAAGACTCAGCTATATAAATGCTGAGTCTTATCTCTATTGTGTTAATTATCAATAAATTAATCTAATTTGAGAACTGCGAGGAATGCTTTTTGTGGGACTTCCACTGAACCAATTTGTTTCATTCTCTTTTTACCAGCTTTCTGTTTTTCAAGCAATTTACGTTTTCGGCTCACATCACCTCCGTAACATTTTGCTGTCACATCTTTTCTAACAGCTTTAATGGTTTCTCGAGCTATAATTTTAGCACCTATCGCAGCTTGTATTGCGATTTCAAACTGTTGACGAGGAATCAATTCTTTCAATTTTTCGCACATACGTCGGCCAAAGGTCGCAGCATTATCAAAATGCGTCAATGTACTTAAAGCATCAACAGGTTCACCATTTAATAAAATATCTAATTTTACAAGTTTAGAATTTCTAAAATCATGGATATGATAATCAAATGATGCATAACCTTTAGAAATACTCTTTAATTTGTCGTAGAAATCAATGACAATTTCGCCCAAAGGCAAATCAAATGTTAGTTCTATTCTATTACCTGATATATACTCCTGCTTAACAAGTTCGCCTCGTTTCCCTAAACATAGAGTCATAATCGAACCTATATAGTCAGTAACGGTTATAATAGATGCCCTTATGTAAGGTTCTTCAATGTGATCGATTACTGTTGGATCTGGCATTCCGGCAGGATTATGAACTTCGGTCATACCTCCTTTTTTATCATAAACCTTATAAGACACATTTGGAACTGTAGTAATAACTTCCATGTTATACTCTCGGCTTAAACGTTCCTGAACAATCTCCATGTGCAGTAATCCTAAAAAACCGCAACGGAATCCAAAACCCAATGCGATGGAAGATTCGGGCTGGAATGTCAATGAAGCGTCATTTAGCTGAAGTTTCTCTAAAGATGCCCTCAAATTCTCAAAATCTTCATTTACAATTGGGTAAACTCCGGCAAATACCATTGGCTTCACTTCTTGGAATCCTTCTATTGCTTTCAAGCATGGGTTGTCTACATGTGTAATAGTATCCCCTACTCTAACTTCTTTTGATGTCTTGATTCCTGATATTATATACCCAACATTTCCAGCCGAAAGTTGTTCTCTTGGAGACATTGTCAATTTGAGAACACCTATTTCATCAGCATGATATTCTTTGTCGGTACTCACAAATTTCACGAAATCATCCTTTTTTAAAGTACCGTTTATAATCTTAAAATATGCTATAATACCACGAAATGGATTAAATACAGAGTCGAAAATCAACGCTTGCAAAGGAGCATTAGGATCCCCTTTAGGTGCAGGAACTCTGTTTACTATTGCTTCGAGTATCTCATCCACACCAATGCCTGTTTTTCCACTTGCCCTGATTATCTCCTCGCGCTTGCATCCCAACAAGTCCACGATCTGATCTTCTACTTCTTCAGGCTTTGCGCTATCGAGGTCGACTTTGTTTATTACAGGAATAATTTCGAGATTATTGTCGATGGCCATGTACAGGTTGGATATTGTTTGTGCCTGAATACCTTGTGAAGCATCCACAATCAACAACGCGCCTTCACATGCAGCTATCGAACGAGAAACTTCATAAGAAAAATCGACATGTCCCGGGGTGTCAATCAAATTTAATATATACTCTTCACCCTCATGGAAATATTGCATTTGAATTGCGTGACTTTTAATAGTAATTCCTCTTTCACGCTCTAAATCCATGTCATCTAATACTTGGTCTTGAAGATCTTTTCCACAAACAGTTTTTGTTCGTTCGAGCAGTCTGTCAGCCAATGTGCTTTTACCGTGGTCGATATGTGCAATAATACAGAAATTCCTAATATTGTTCATGTGTCTATAATGCCAATTCTTTATACAAAGATAATGAGAAAAAGTGAAATAGGCACAACTTGTAACATTGATGCCATGAAATGTGATGTAAAGTTTATATTTTAAGTATCAATCCATCATAAGCAAATCGGACATTCGACGGTAACATTTTAGAAGCCTCTTCGTGTAAACCCATGTCATGGCTCATATGAATAAGATAAGCTTTTTCCGGTTGTATTTTTGAAATAACACTCAATGTTTCAGCCAATGACATGTGGGACATGTGCTCGCTTATTCGCAATGAATTTATAACAAGTAAGGGAATCCCTTTTAGTCGAGCAATTACATTGTCATCTATATATTTAGCATCAGTGATATATGCTATTTTACCTATTAAAAAACCGGAAATCAAAAGTTTGTAATGCCATATCGGCAACGGAGTGATTTTAATATCGTCTACATAAAAATCGGATTCGCATATTTCCTTCATTTCAAATGTTGGTACACCGGGATAAGTATGTTCCAAGAAGCAATAAGGCAATCGCGTGCGAATGTCATTCAATACATCTTTTCTCGCATATACTGGAAATGGCTTACATGCGCAAAAGGGTCTTAAATCATCAATTCCTCCAACATGGTCATAATGGCTATGAGTCACAAGCAGTGCATCAGGTGTATTATAACGTGCTCGCAAAATTTGAGTTCTGAAATCAGGTCCACAATCAATCAATATATTATGATTGTTATCAAAATGGATTATTGCCGATGTTCTTAAACGTTTATTTCTTAAATCATTTGATTTGCATACCTTGCAATTGCATCCGATTTGAGGTACCCCTGTAGAAGTCCCTGTTCCCAAAAATTCTATTTCCATTATTTAAACTGTTTCAGCTAACTAAAAATACCTTCTAATATTTGAAAATAAAATCTTGACTGCCCATACAACTTTTATGGTTAAAAAATTATATTAGCTTCAGGCGACAACAATATTCCGTATTTTTTATAAACAGTGTCGATGATGTATTTACACAATTCCATAACATCTCCAGAACTTGCCTTGCCATCGTTTGCTATGACTAAACATTGCTTCTCATATACATAGGCTCCTCCAATCTTAAATCCTTTAAGCCCGGCATTCTCAATAAGCCAACCAGCAGGAATCTTCACCATGTTATCTGCAACTTGATAAAACGGCATTGACGGATACTGTTGGTATAGCATGTTGAACAACTCTTGTTCTACTATAGGATTTTTAAAGAAGCTTCCGACACTACCAATCTCCAATGGATTAGGAAGCTTCGAATTTCGCGTCTGTATTATTATGTTTCTTATAGCCGTCATTGATATTTCACTGTCGTCGGACATCGACTCTTTGTATTTCTTCAACGGTCCATATGTGAGCGTATATTGAGGCTTCTTGGATAATTTATATACAACCGACGTTACGATATATCTGTCTTTATATTCATTTTTAAATATACTGTCCCTATATCCGTATTTACATTGGTCATTAGTGAAAGTTTTTTCTTCTCCAGTTTTCTTGTCTATGCAATTTACCGTCGTTAATATTTCACATACTTCTACTCCATAGCTTCCTATGTTCTGTACAGCACTGGCTCCAACTTCTCCCGGAATTGATGATAGGTTTTCTGCACCATAAAAGCCGTGACTTATGCAGAATTGCACAAAATCATCCCACACGATACCAGCCCCGGCCTCAATAATTACATAATCTTCAGTTTCTTTCAGAATATTGAGAAACTTGATTTTTGAATGCAGTATTATACCGTCAAAATCATCTGCAAACACTAAATTGCTACCACCTCCTATCTGTAACGATTTATTTTGGGCATACAAATTTGAATTGAGTATGTCTTTTAATTCAAGAACAGATTCATATTCAATAAAATATTTGCATTTTATGGGCAGATGCATTGTCGTTATATCTGCCAAGGAATAGTTTTCTATGCAGTTCATTGCTGTTTACTTTCTAAAGTTGCTAAGTAATCCTTCTTCATCAAAAATCAAGTAGGTACCGGTAGTATAATACCAATATTCGCGTATCCCCGAATATGTCGGTATTCGCTCTATATGATCGGGCGCACCTATTGAAAGGCGACATTCCTCTTTTGTCATATTTAACGCAATTTGGCCATTAATTATCAATTGCCAATTTTCATCAGAAATTAGTGGATATCGGTCTTTGGGATTTGTATAGGAGAACAAATCATTGAACCCTCGATGCAAATAATTATCGCGATACGACATAAACAGATAAGCTGTTTTATTGCCATCGTTAAATTCTACCAAGTAAGGATATACTTTATTTCCGGGATACACATTTGTAATTTCAACTTTTACATATTTTCGGCCATTGGTCATCTCTCCGTTACGGTTGTACCATATTGGAGTCTTTACATACAACTCCATTCCGTATAATTTTTCTTTTAACCGTTCCACTTCATCCATATCAACAAGAAATGGCACTTCCAATCTGTAATCTTTGGAAGCCCTCAAATCATCCATAGTCTTGTTTGTAGGATAAGTGAACGTCTTTCCTCCATATAGGAAATTTATGTTTACAACGGCCCTATTATCGACAGCTATACTAATATAATAACCGTCAAATGTCAATATTTTCCCTGCTAATTGAAGAGTGTCTGTCAAATATTGGGATGATGGCGAGAATATATATTTTATATTGTTATCGGTAGCGTAAAAAGATTTCCCTTTTTCCCACTTGGGAAAAGTATCTATTCTAATTTCAATTGCAAGATTTTCATCTTCGCCTCCATTAGAAACAACTCGGTTCACATCATCTTGAGTTATTTTCTTTGTACTTTCCACTCCTGTGAAACAGCTTGTCAGAGCAGTCAATAAAATTATTATGTATAATGATTTTCTCCCCATCATTTTCATTTCAATAACACAAAGATATGAAAATAGAGTGCAAAGTGAAAAAATGGGCCTGCTTATTTCGCGCATTCTAAAAGTTTTTTATTAAAATCAAATGAAAATTAATGATATAAAAATGGAGAGAACTAAATAAATTCTCCCCATTCGAAAAAATATTTTACAAATTACCTCAATCGCGTAATTTATGTATAACCAATCCTGACCGTAACTTTGGTTCAAACCAAGTTGTCTTTGGCGGCAAGATATTCCCGGTATCAGCAATTTTAATTAACTGCTGCATAGTCACGGGATACAACGCAATGGCTATCTTCATTTCACCACTGTCGACCCTTTTCTCCAGTTCGGACAATCCTCTTATGCCACCAACGAAATCTATGCGCTTGTCACTGCGCAAATCGCCAATGCCCAAAATTTCCTTTAATATATATTTGGATGATATTGTGACATCAAGGCCTTCGATAGGATCATCATCGTCATAAGTTCCCTTTTTAGCCGTTATGGAATACCAATTGTTATCCAAGTATATAGAAAAATTATGTATTCTTTGTGGTTTATATGGCTCTTGCCCTTTAGCTTCTATAACGAAATGTTCTGACAATCGTGCCAAGAATTCATCCTGGGTCAACCCATTTAAATCTTTTACAACGCGGTTGTAGTCTATGATTTTGAGATGCGATTCCGGAAAACATACGGCAAGAAAATAATTATATTCCTCTGTTCCGGTATGTTTGGGATTCTTCTGCGCCATTTCATGTCCTACAAGGGCTGCCGCAGCAGTCCTGTGATGTCCGTCGGCTATATATAGATTAGGAATCGTTTCAAATGTTTTAGTTATCAAATCGATAGTTTGGGCATTGTTGATTACCCAAAATGTGTGACCAAAACCATCACTTGAAACGAAATCATATTCCGGCGTTTTGGCAGTTTCTTCCGCGACAATGTTATCCAGAATGTTATTGTCGGGGTATGCAAGAAAAACAGGTTCAATATTGGCATTCGTCACGCGAACATGTTTCATCCTGTCTTCTTCTTTGTCTCGTCGTGTCAATTCATGCTTTTTAATATGCCCTTGCATGTAATCGTCAACACTTGTGGCAACGACAAGGCCGTATTGCTTGTGGTCGCCCATAGTTTGAGCATAGATATAATATCTATCTTCTTTGTCTTGCAAGAGCCAGCCTTTATCTTGGAATAATTTGAAATTGCTGGCAGCACGTTCATACACACGCTCGTCATGTTCATCGACATCTGGAGAAAAGTCTATCTCGGGGCGAGTTATGTGATATAACGACATTTCGTTACCTGCGGCTTCAGCTCTGGCTTCGGCAGAATTAAGCACGTCATAAGGCCTTGCCACAACTTTTGTGACAAGCTTTTGGGGAGGACGTAATCCTTTGAACGGTTTTATCTTAGCCATAGCTATAAAGATATTATCTATTTTCTCTCAAATCTATTGTTTGAGTTCTGTCCGGACCCAGTGAGATTATTGTAATAGGAACATTAAGTTCTGTTTCAAGGAATTTAATGTAATCCTTAAATTCTTCAGGGAATTCTTCGGCATTTTTGATATTAGCCATATTAGTTTTCCACCCTGCGAATTCTTTGTAGACAGGTTCTATTCCACTTTCGATGTCGTAAGGGAAGTCGGTTGTTTCTTGTCCGTTCACCCTATAAGCAGTGCATGCTTTTATTGTATCAAAATCATCAAGTACATCGCTCTTCATCATGATGAGTTGTGTTACGCCGTTCAACATGATGGTATAACGCAAAGCGACAAGGTCAATCCATCCACATCGACGTTCACGACCGGTTACTGCTCCATATTCATGGCCAATTTCACGAATTTTTGCTCCTGTCTCGTCGTTCAATTCAGTTGGGAATGGACCGCTGCCTACACGAGTACAGTAAGCTTTAAATATTCCATACACTTCACCTATTTTGCTCGGAGCAATTCCAAGACCTGAACATGCTCCAGCACAAACTGTATTGGATGATGTTACAAACGGATACGTCCCGAAGTCTACATCCAACATGCTTCCTTGGGCTCCTTCACATAAGATTCGTTTATTCTCTGAAAGTAATTTATTGACATATACTTCACTGTCGATAAGGTCGTATTGTTTCAAATATTCAATAGCGTCCAACCATTTTGCTTCTGCATCGGCAATGTCAACATCTTCTTCCAACAATGCTTTTAATAAATTCAGATGTCTCTTCTTTGCAACATTGTATCTTGATGAAAAATCATGGAAAATATCGCCAATCCTTAATCCGTTACGTCCCACCTTGTCGGTATAAGTAGGACCTATGCCTTTGCCTGTTGTGCCGATTTTGGAATCACCTTTCAATTTTTCATAGGCTGCATCCAACAATCTGTGAGTTGGCATTATCATGTGCGCCTTTTTAGAAATTTTAAGCACATGCTTTATGTCCACACCGCTTTTTTCAAGCGATTGAGCTTCGTCCATGAAGAGTACAGGATCAAGGACTACCCCATTGCCTATTATATTGATTTGTCCATGTTGGAATATTCCTGATGGAATCGATCTCAACACATATTTTTTACCTTCAAATTCAAGTGTATGACCGGCATTCGGGCCACCTTGGAATCTTGCCACAACATCATAATGAGGGGTCAAGACATCTACCACTTTACCCTTGCCTTCATCACCCCATTGTAGACCTAATAAAACGTCGACTTTCATATCAGTTTGGTTTATCGTTATTTTTTTGCAGCTTCTTTCGCGCTGCGTTTTATTTTTCTTGCGCAGGAATTACATATCCCGTATATGTATAACATGTAATAGGATGTGGTAAAAGACGGATATTTTCTCGTATTAAGATATTTAAGCAATTCGGCATCTTTTATTTCTTTTATCTTGCCGCATTCTGTGCATATCAAGTGATGGTGATTGAACGGGTCGGTAACTTTTTCATATTGAGACTCGTTGCTACCAAATTGATGCCTTCTGATTATACCGCAATCGGTCAACAATTCCAGTGTATTGTATATCGTTGCCTTGCTCACATGATATGCATCCTTTTCCATACTCTGATACAGTATCTCCACGTTGAAATGACTGTTAAAAGACATCACCTTGTCGAATATGGCATATCTTTCGGGCGTCTTGCGAAGCTTCCTGTTCTCCATGTAAATGGTGAACTTATTTCTTGCATTCAATTTCAACTTGTCTTCTACCATGACATCGCTTGACTACTACGCAAAGATACGAAAAGTTGTGCGCAATGTGAAAAATGGACTTGCTTATTTTTTAACGTTGCCATGATTGCTGATATATACATAATCATTTTGGACAATAGCACAAAAAAGGATGTGCCAACGACACATCCTTTTTTAATTCTTGTCAGAACACAATTGTTGTTAGAACATTTTTTCGGGATATTCTCCATTAGCATGCAACTCGGCAAATTTTGCTACAACTTCAGGACGGTCGGCTGCATAAGTGACACCAAACCACTTAGAAGTAGTATCAAGAACTTTTACTGTTGCCTTCTTGGAAGTAACCAATTCGTTGATAAGCAAAGGAACATAGAATTCGGCTTTCAAGTTATCCTTGTTTGCATCCAAGAAGCGTTTAAAATAGTCCTCAGAATATTTGAAGTAATCGGGAGTGAATCCCCACATGTTCATTGATACCGGAGTTTCTGGAGTCAACGTTTGTTCTACACCATTTTCATCGGTAAAACATATTTTATCATCCTTGTATCCTATTGCGGTTCTTTCTACAACAGAAGTCAAGAAACCATTTTCCATTTCACATATTCCGCGAGCAACTGTACCACTCTTAGACATTGTATTACCGATGCGGAATCCTACCATGCAGTAGTTATTTTCACCAGTGGCATTCGACAAGAAATCAGCCAAAACTTTAAAACTGTCCCTGCCATAGAAATCGTCTGCATTGATGATGGCAAATGGCTCGTTGATTACATTCTTACCCATTAAAAGGGCATGATTTGTTCCCCATGGTTTTGTACGTCCTTCAGGGCATGTGTATCCTTCGGGAAGATCATTTAAAGATTGGAATACCACTTCAACCGGAATATGGTTTTCATATTTCGAAAGAATTTTGGTTCTGAAGTCTTCTTCAAAATCGTGTCTAATAACAAAAACGACTTTTCCAAATCCGCTTCTGATAGCATCATAAATAGAATAGTCCATTATTGTTTCTCCATGAGGTCCAAGACCGTCAAGTTGTTTAAGACCGCCATATCTGCTACCCATACCGGCAGCCAATACAAATAATGTAGGTTTCATTTGATTAATGGTTTGAAAATTTAAATATAATGGTTCTTTTGTAAATATCTCCAGCTTTTAACAATTGTGACGGGAATTGAGGCTTGTTTGGAGCATCCGGCATTCCTTGACATTCCAATGCCACGCCGTCATAATCGTGGTATTGGAGGCCACTTTTGCTTTCAGGACAACCTTCAAGCCAATTGCCTGTATAAACTTGTATTGCAGGCTGGTCTGTGGCTACAGTCAGCATTCGCCCCGACTTTTCATCGCACAAAACGGCCACATCTTTAATTATTCCATTCCAATTGTCAATTACCCAGCAATTGTCATATCCTTTGCCATACTTCAAAGCAGGGAAATCTTCGTTTATTTCTTTCCCAAGACTTTTTCCTGAAGTAAAATCCATAGGAGTCCCTTCTACCTTGTCAAATGCTCCTGTTGGAATCAATGTTTCATCGGTAGGCAAATAATTATGAGCATCAAGCCATAATGTGTGCTCCAACACATTACCGCTGCTTTCCCTGTTCAAATTGAAGTATACATGGTTTGTAAGGTTAATAACAGTGTCGGCATCACTCGTAGCTTGTAATTCGAGAGACAACTCATTTGTATCGGTCCAAGTGTATTTTGCCAATACTATAAGATTTCCCGGATAACCTTCATCTCCGTCAGGGCTAAAATGGGTCAAAATTACGGAATCACCATCTACTCTGCTATTCCAAATTTGGTTTTGATACCCTTCAGGTCCTCCGTGAAGCGCATTGGGACCATTGTTAATTGCAAGATTGTAAGTTTTACCGTTGACTGTAAACAGACCTTTGGCTATGCGATTGGCATACCTTCCGGGAACTTTCCCTGCGCAAGGCCCATCGTATATATAATCGGCAGGATTTGCATAACCCAGCACGACATCAGCCAATTCTCCGTTTTTATCAGGAACACAAATCGAAACAATACCTGCGCCGAGAGTTGAAATCTCGACGCTGGCACCGTTTCCGTTTATTAACTTATAAATTGATATTTCACCTTTCGGTGAATTGGCTACACGTTTTTCAATTTTCATGACCGACTTGTTTATTCAACTCGATGAGCTCCTTCTGAGATTACGACATCATAAACTTTCGGTTCGTGTCCATACTTTTCAGCGAATTTTCTCTTTGCTGTTGCAATAAATGTATCATGTATCTCATCCTTTACAAGATTTATGGTACATCCGCCAAAACCGCCACCCATTATACGAGAACCGGTGACACCACATTCTTTAGCTATGTCATTCAAATAGTCAAGTTCTTCGCAGCTAACCTCGTAAAGCTTTGAAAGACCTTCATGGGTTTCATACATTTTCTTGCCAACAGTTTCATAATCGCCATTCTTCAACGCTTCACAAACGTCCAATACGCGTTGTTTTTCTTCGATTACATATTCTGCGCGTTTATAGTCCTCCTCGATGATTTCGCTCTTGTGTGCGGCCAAGTCTGTCATTTCAGCATCACGCAAAGTTGCAACGCCTAATGTTTTTGCCACTCTTTCGCATGATTGACGACGTTTGTTATATGGAGAATCTACCAACTCATGTTTTACGGCAGAGTCAAGTAACACAAGTTTGTAACCTTTAGGTTCAAACGGGAAATATTCATATTCCAACGAACGGCAATCAAGGCGAATTAAGCAATTTTCTTTACCAAAAACAGATGCAAATTGATCCATGATACCGCAATTTACCCCACAATAATTATGTTCGGTAGATTGTCCTATGCGTGCCAATTCAAATTTATCAATCGAATTGCCATTGAACATATCGTTTACAGCATAAGCGAAACATGATTCCAATGCAGCCGATGAAGACAATCCTGCGCCCAACGGGATGTTGCCCGAGAATACGGCATCAAATCCTTTTACGATACCGCCTCTTTTTATCACTTCCCTGCAAACGCCAAATATGTAGCGAGCCCATTGTTGCTTTGGAGCATCCTCTTCATTAAGGCCAAATTCGGTATATTCGTCAATATCCATTGAATATACTCTCACTTTGTCCAAATCATTTACTCGAACTTCTGCCATGATACACTTGTCGATAGCACCTGGCATAACAAAACCGCCATTATAATCTGTATGCTCACCGATTAAATTTATTCTTCCTGCAGATGCATAAATTGCTTCTTTCTTACCAAAACGTTCAAGGAACTGTTTCTGAATTTCTTCTTTCATTACAATAGTATTTTATAAGATTTATGTTAATAATTTTTGTACGAATATACTAATAAAAACTTAAAGCAACGCGTTTTTATAATTATTTTACCAATATTTCCATTTTATCGCTTTTAAGCCCATTGGCAGTGGCTTCAACTTCCAATATACCGGGATTTTCGGAAGATTGGACTATCAATGTCAATGCTCCACTGAAAAGTGGCATTTCTGGATTCTGGAAAGGATATAGGCATGTCGGATCGCCATTGGCTGTCGCTCTGAATTTACCTGCACCTTTAACTTTAAACTTGACAAGGCGATTGTCGGTCGGAACAAAATTACCGTCCTTATCGGCTACTCTAACAGTTATATAAACCAAATCTTCGCCATCGGCTGTCATTGCACTTCTGTCGGCAGTCATCACAAGGTGGTGAGGCTTGCCGGCCGTAACCATTTTTTTAGTTGCGGCAATATTGCCATATTCATCGTAAGCTACAACTTTAACCTCACCCGGTTCATATTTTGTTTCATTCCACATTAAGCGATAGCGGTGCATATTTGTCGAGTCATTTTTCTCCCTCATCCCACAACTCTTGCCGTTGATAAACAATTCTGCTTTCGGATAAGATGTGTATACAAATATAGGTGTGATTTCGCCTTCTCTTCCTTCCCAGTTCCAATGCGGCAGAATGTACAATGTCGCATCACTCTCATTCCAAATGCTTCGATATAAATAATAACGATCCTTTGGAATTGATGCCAAGTCAATGATTCCAAACATACTACTGTGATTTGGCCATGCGTCTGTATCATAAGGAGACGGTTCTCCAAGATAATCAAAACCAGTCCAGACAAATTGACCGATACAATATTCCAAGTCTTCATCAGCTGCGAAGTCATCATCGGGGATGTTTGACCATGCGCAATATTCTACATCGTAAGATGATGACTGATGGTCATCATAAATCATAGTGTGGCCTTTCTTTACTGGAAATTTGTAAACTCCACGCGAAGAAACGGTTGAACTTGTCTCACTTCCAAGAATGATATGTTGCGGCAATTTCTCATATGCTTCACGATATCGTGATGGTTTGTAATTAAATCCAGGGACATCAAGCGAAGCTGCAAACTCATTATTTACAACAGTGTCAAACTGATCCATTCCGCATGTTACAGGACGGGTAGGATCTTCTCTGTGGCAAATATCTTGCAAGAATTCCAATACATTAACACCGTCGGGTGCATATTGGCTCGGAACCTCATTGCCTATGCTCCACATCACAACCGAAGCATTGTTCCTGTAATGATGGATCATATTTATCATATCTTTTTCGGCCCATTCGTCAAACATTGTTCCATAACCGTTTTTACACTTTGGATTGAAATTCCAATCGTCAAATGGTTCTACCATTACCATGAATCCCATTTCATCACAAAGTTCAATCAATTCGGGAGCAGGCATATTGTGCGATGTCCTGATAGCGTCACAACCCATGTCTTTCAACATTGTCAATTGATGCCTTATGGCAGCCTTGTTCACTGCAGCGCCAAGAGGGCCTAAGTCATGATGGTTGCACACTCCTTGGAATTTACGCAATTTCCCATTTAAGAAAAATCCTTTGTCTGCCCTTATTTCGATACTTCTTATTCCGAAACGAGTGTTATAAGTATCAACTTCTTTACCATTATATATGACAGTTGTTTCAGCTGTGTACAAATATGGAGACTCAGGCGACCATAAATTTGGATTGTCGACTAATAAATTCTGATTGAAAGCAACACCTTCGATTACCTTATGTGCTTGTTCTGAAGATGCTACTATTGAATCGTTCTTATCTTTGATAAGAGTTCGCAATGTCACAAATTCTCCGGCTTTGCATCCCGAAACCTTGGTTTCAAGTGCAACAGTAGCATAGTCTTCGCCGACATATGGAGTCCTTATGTATGTGCCCCAAACAGGTATGTGAACTTTATCAGTTACAATAAGATGCACATTCCTGTACAATCCGGCGCCCGGATACCATCTTGAAGATTCGGCTTTATTCTCAAGACTCACTTCAAGTTCGTTGGTTCCGACTTTGGCAACACCATCTATGTTGCAATAAAAAGAATTATATCCATAAGCCCAAAAACCGACTTCATTCCCATTTACTTTCACATGCGCATGGCTCATTGCTCCGTCAAAAAGCAATGTTATGCTCTTTCCTTCAATTGCATCTATATTGAATGTCGTGCGATAGGTGCCTTTCCCGATATAAGGCAGACCACCAGTCCTACCAGTTTTTAACGACTCGGTTTTCTCCAAATTTTGTTCAATGGCAACAACTTGAAGGTCTATGTTTTTATCAAAAGGACCATATATTGCCCAGTCATGTGGTATGGTCACATTCTCCCATTGAGAATTGTCTGTCACTTCCCCACGGCAGAACTCCCATGAATCTTTCAGTAAAAGTTCTTGTCGCGAGGCATAAGCCCCTATTGAACACATTAACAGCAATCCTAAGAAGATTTTTTTGTTCATAATGTTTTGTTTAAGTTTATGTACTAAGTTATTAGGTTATTCAAGCCATATGCCAATGATGCCTATTCTTGCTATTGAGTTTTGTGGCATCTTGCAAGTTGATATTTCGATATTTTCAATGTCGTTTAAATTAAAATCTAAATTAACATCGGGTTTGAACTTTCTTTTAAGAAATACAGGGAATGGTGCCGGAACCAAAACAGTCTCATCTTGTGTCAATTCTTCCAATGGAATTTGATAAATACCTTTCCCTCGGGTACAAATAGTTTTACTATATGTAAAACCATTCCTGTCCAATAAAGACACCGTTAGACTATCGACTCCTGTTACATTGGATATCGAGACGCATAATGTATGTTTATCATTCAAGCTGTGCCTGTTGCTTACCAAATCTCTGATATATTTGCGCAAATATAATGCACAAGAATCTTCTTTTGGCTGATATTCAAGTTCTATTACGTTTAAATCCAATGGCTCATTTTCAATATAATTGCAACGAGTCATTGCGTTATCAGGTATAGAATAATATTCTATCGATGACAATTGCGAATCGGCTTTAACTAAAATCACAGGCGAATCCTTTTCTACTATTTGTGTAGAATAATATTTATAATCTATGAAGTCCCAATCTAACGAAGAACCGACTATACCTTGTGGAAATGTTTTCGCTTCCCCATTAATGAATGTTAAAATATTGTACTCAAATTTATTTTCATACTTTTGTAATTCATCTTTTGGGATAGTCGCTTGATATATATTGTCTCCTATTCGTTGCATTTTATATGTCTTATTGTCTTTAATCCAAAAAGACACAGTGCTTGGATAAATCAATACCGAATCTGGATCTATATTTGAGAAAATTCTTGATGCTATCACCAAAGAATCCCCGTTTTCTATGATTTTTGTTGGATAGTGCTCAATTGCTGTATCTACAGACGAATACTTCTCCACATCGGGCAATGCGTATTCATTTAGCTTCAGATTGCCAAATGTCATATTTTTGTCCCATTGGTCAAAATCTCTATTATTGCTAATCAAATATGTTCCAGGATATATGGACAGTTCATTATTTGAGGCAATCCCGTTGCGATTATTTCCTTCATTAATTCCGACATAATAAAACTCTTCCTTTAAGCCGGGCAAGTGCAATGTCATGATACGCTCTTTTGCCAATATCTCACATGCATGCTTCTTTAAAGACGGTTTCTGGAACGGGTCACTTAAAACAATTACATCGGGCATCACCTCAAGTCTCCATGTGTTGTCATCAAGCTTATCTATGAAATAAGCTCCTGTCCCACTATATTTGACAACCGAAGAACTTCCACACCCTGCGATTGAACTTAATTGATCAAATGCTTTTGGATTGGAATTTGTATTGTTGCTGTAATAAAATTTTTTATCATCATTCAGTTCACTCAAATCGCATCGATAGCTGCATCTGACATCATGGAATAAAGTGTCGGCAGGATACTTTGGAAATTTTTCACCTGCTTTTATTCTTTTTGCTGCTTCACCTGCAATCATCATGCTTATTGCTTTTTGGGGCGTGTATATCAAATTCATGTAGTGAGTTTGATATTCAGTATTTGAACCGGCAAGGATTGTAGGGTCATAAGTAAACTGCGTCATCCATTGAAAGCCTGCCGACTTGAACGAACGTACCATTGCAGGATACATATAAGAATACAATATGTCGGCAGGGTCAAATTCATATACAAATTTTGCCTTGTCCTTAAAACCTTTTATTTGACTGAACGGTATGTTGTACTCATCAACATTTGGCAGGAAATTCCCTTTCCTTTCATGACCTGCAACAAGGCCTATTGGATACCATTGGTATGTGGTACCTTGCACATCAGCGGCAAAAAAAGTTTCGCTACAATACATATTATGACTCACATTATACAATAGCATTTTGTTAAAACCTCCTTTTCTAAAGGCTTTGACCATTCGTTTTATATAATCAGCCACTTGCTTTTCTTCGCCACTATGACAAGGTTCATTATTAATTTCTATCGCAATTATGTTTTCATCCTCGCTGTATGTTTTTCCAGTATATTTATTTTTATGAGACACAAGAGATTCTGCATATCGTTCTTGAGCCTTAATACTTTTTTCTGTGTCATGCATCTTGCATTTCTCGTAAAAATAAGAGTAACCGCCTGTATTAAAGTCCCTTTCTGGATAACCGTTACCAAAGTTTGTTTGTGCTGTCAGCACTATAGCGATACCACGTTCTTCAAGTTTATAAATCAAGTAGTCAAGTAAGTCGAGATGCTCATTTTCTATCAAATTCCCAATAGAGTCGGAAATTTCAACATCCCATATATGGATGCGGAATGCATTGAATCCCAATCTCGACATGTGATATACATCGGTGTCGATTGAACGTTTGTGGTCATACTCGGGATAATCATTAAGCATTCTGTAAGCATGTGCAAATGGGACAGTATAGTTCGTTCCGAAAAAAGATAATTCTTTCCCACTATCCTTATCTCTCATTATGCCTGAATTGTCGACTTTAATGTTATAACAATAAGCCGGGATAACACATATCGCAGCAATAAAGCAGGTTAAAATCTTAGTAATCATTGGTAATAATTTTATGGCATACAAAAATAACTCTAATTCCATTTATTACCAAATACTATCATATAATATTGGCAGCTAATATCATGACTCTATACCTGTTTATTATATTTCTTACTTTTATTAAATTTGCATCTATTAGTTCAAATTTATACGATGGAATACAACTCTGGAGCAATTGATACAAGCAATCCTGATTTTGCATGTGTTATTGATTTGGTTAACAATACTAATAGTTCGATTTTTCTTACAGGTAAAGCCGGAACCGGGAAAAGTACATTGTTGAAATATATATGTCAGACAACGCACAAAAAATATATCGTATTAGCTCCGACAGGTATTGCTGCCGTGAATGTAGGAGGCATGACAATGCATTCTTTTTTCAAAATGCCATTAAAACCTTTGTTGCCTGACGATGTTGATTTTTCTCTTTCAAAAATCAATAAGACATTAAAATATTCAAAAGAAAAAATAAAAATAATCAAAGAACTGGATTTGATTATCATTGATGAAATATCAATGGTGAGAGCCGACATGATTGATTTCATGGACAAAGTCCTAAAACATTATTCTGGCAACAACCGAGAACCTTTCGGCGGAAAGCAATTGTTGTTTGTCGGGGACATATTCCAGTTGGAACCCGTTATCACATCCGATTTCAGAGATATACTAAAACTTTATTATGACAATTTCTTCTTTTTCAATGCCAATGTTTTTTCAAAAACTCATTTGGTGCCAATTGAGCTACGAAAAACTTATCGGCAAAAAGATACCTATTTCGTGAATTTACTTGATCGTGTGAGGACTAACAGTGTATCAACTCAAGACATACAAATAATAAATAGCAGAGTATCTTCGTCAGAGCTTTCAAACGATGATTTTGTAATGACTTTAGCCTCGCGAAAAGATACGGTTGATTATATAAATGAGCAACGACTCCGTGAACTTGTATCTGATGAATATACATATACCGGTATTATCGATGGAACATTCCCTGTTTCCAACTTGCCAACATCACTTGAACTTACTTTGAAAAAAGGAGCACAGGTCGTATTCATACGGAACGACAAAGAAAATCGTTGGTACAATGGCTCACTTGCCAAAATTTCAGATATTAAAGAAAACATGATTACTGTCGAACTTGAAAACGGAGACAAGCATGTAATAGAACGTGAACAGTGGGAAAACATACAGTATGAATTTGACAATAAAGAAAAACGTATCAAAGAAACTATATTGGGAACTTTCATGCAATATCCCATAAGGCTGGCTTGGGCTATGACCATACATAAAAGCCAAGGATTGACGTTCAGCAAGGTTATAATAGATATGGAAAAGGGCGCCTTTTCTTGTGGGCAGACTTATGTCGCATTATCCCGATGCACCACGTTGCAAGGCATTACATTGCGCCACCCAATACGCAATCGCGATATAATAGTAAATCAAGCAGTAAAAGATTTCAGTCGCAAATTTAATGACGACTTGTTAATATCAGAAGCTAAAAGGGATTTTCAACTAAAAGCTTTGCTTACAACAGCAAATAAAAATTTTGATACTCTCAACTTTAAAGATAGCATAAATGATTTTGCCAAAGCCGTAACATTAATGCAAGGGCTTACCGATCCTACGCTGATAAGATTTATCCGATATAAATTCAAGATATTTCATGAATTAAATGATGAAATAGAAAAATGTAAGAATACGATAAAAAAGCAGAGTGAGGTTTTGCATTCTCTCGCCCTTGAATATGTGATGCTTGGCAACGAATCTTTGTCACTGGCCGATGATGATGGAAATGAAGATACTATTGCCATAAACTCGGCTTTAGCCAATTTTGACAAGGCTTTATCAATATGGCCGGAGTGTGTCGACGCAATGATAGAAAAAGCTAAATTGCTGTTAAGAAACTCATCGGCTGATGCAGAACAACTTTTGTCGGATGCTCTTAAAATTGATAAAAACAATGTAAAAGCCAATTATGAATTGGGACGCATTTGTTTTGCCTCCAATAGGCTTGCACAGGCATTAAAGTATATGAATGTTGTGTTGAAACATGATGCGTCCAATTGTAATGCACATAAAATTTTAGCTTTAATATATGAAAAAATCGGCTTGCAGGAACAAGCCGACTCTCATTATAAACTTGCAAAAAAATATGCATCAAGAAAACACAGGCGAAATAAATCTTAAAGAGTTATCATATTCTTTCAAGGACAGTCTCTATGAGATTTTTCATGGCAGTCTTATAATTGGATGTGGAATTGCCTGCCATTCGATTTGCTATTATCATACACACTGTCATAGCTCTATGTCCCAGCAACTTGCACAATCCTTGTAAAGCTGCGCTTTCCATCTCATAATTGGTTATTTTAAAATCTCTATACCTGAACTGTTCTATTTTTTTATTCAACATCGGGTCAGCCAATTCAAGTCTCAATTTTCGTCCTTGAGGCCCATAAAATCCGTTAGCCGATATTGTACAGCCTAAAATCATATCGTTGCCACCGATTTTTGACACAAGCGACTGGTCGGCATCTACGATATACGGTTTTGCCCACAATTCATTCCACCCTACTTCTTTGCAGAAATTAGTCTCAAAATCAAGGTCACAGACTTCATTCCTTCCGGCATAAAAGTTGAGTACTCCATCAAATCCGATGCCTTTGTTTGCTATGACATAACTCCCTATTGGAATATCTGGTTGCAGTCCGCCTGACGTACCTATACGAACAATGTTTAATTGTCTGAAACAGTCTTTTACCGTACGCGTAGAGAAATCTATATTTGCAAGAGCATCGAGTTCGTTTACTACAATATCAATGTTGTCGCCTCCAATTCCATGTGACAGACATAGTATCTGTTTACCTTTATAAGCCCCTCCTATGGAATGGAATTCCCTGTTAGAAACCTCAAATTCTATCTTATCAAAAAATGAAGATATGATATTTACCCGACCGGGATCACCTACAACTATTATATTGTCTTTCAGTTGCTCGGGGCGTAAATGAAGATGAAATATGCTACCATCATCATTTATAATCATTTCCGATTCTTCGATTGTCGTCTTTTCCATTTTTCTTATGTATTGGGTTACTAAAAGTATCAAGCCTCCTACAAATATAGTTTCTTTTGTCAAAATATTCTACTTTGACAGACCCAAACTTCATTCAGAAAGGTACAATAATGTTAAAAAATTCATTTTAACGGTTATTTCATAACTTTTACACGCCACACGCTACCCTCAATAAGCGATGTGTACACGTCTCCGTTACAATCTACTTCCCAGCCGTTAAATTCCGAGTTACCCAACCTATAAGAGAAAAGGACTTTATGAGTTTTAGCATCTATTGCCACCATTATACCTCTGCGAGAACCCACATATATAATTCCATCATTTTCTAATATAATACATGGAGCATGTTCATATCCTAATCCCGTATCTACTTTCCACAAGAGAGAAAAATCGGCACTTTCGGCACTTACAGCCACTATTTCACCGTCCATAGTCTTGGCATATACTGTTTTGCCGTCTTCTGAGACTCCTAAACTCTCTCTGTATTTAAAGTCATTGTTCCTCCATAATTGGTTGCCGGTCGCTATATCAATTGCTGTCATGTATCGATCTGGGGCAACTATTATCACTTTTCCACAAGTCATTACAGGGACACAATTTCCCGGTCCCAACATATTGGCATTTTTCCCATTATTCCATTTCCATTTCAATTTGCCGGAATTGACATTGAGAAGTCGTAGATAAGTATCCCATGCTCCGAAAGCTATTAAGCCATCTTTTATTGTTGGAGCCGCTTGGCAATAATTGAATATGCTATCATTGCTCCAAAGCAATTTCGCATTTGCAATATCCCAGGCTTGAAACGTCTTATAACCCCCTTGGTATAAAACATTGCCTGAAATTATCCCATCGGCGACGTATGGGCCTGCTGCTTCATATTGGAACAGCAATCGGCCTGAATTCTTATCAAGCCACAACAAGCGTTTGTCGGCTGTCGGTACAATAACCATATCAGAAGATACTGCCGGACGTGAAAATAGAGACGCCTCCGTGTGATACTGCCATTTAACTTTGTTAGTCGATTTATTTACTGCCTTGACATCCCCAAGAGAATTGCCGATATATATGTTTTCTTCATCGATGCCAATTCTTGTGAATATGGAAGCTGAATCTCTGTGTACCAATTCTATTTTAAAATTATCCGGCAACTGATTTTGAAACGTGTCAATTGCATGATATGGTTTTATATCATGATTAATCGGGAATGAGAATTTCAATATCGGTTCAATTCCAAGCTGCTTATCATACAATTTGACCGAATCATTTCCAATATCAAGAATCGAATATCCATAATTCCCTTCTTTCATGTCAAGAGCCCTGCATACCAGGCCGTCTATATCTCCACCTTTATAATGCATGAATGCATGAAAATGTCCGCATACATGGCTCACGACAGGATATTTTTCCAATATCTTGATATAGTCTGCATAATTATCAAGATCTGCCATTAAAGGATAATGACAGACACTTAACACTTTTTTCCCAGTAGCAGCATAGGACGAAAGTGTGCTGTCGAGCCAAAACAAATCTTCTTGTTTTATGTGTCCGTCACCCATTTTCATATATGGGCCACAATTTATGCCGACAATTACAAGACTGTCGGTTTCTGTTACAAACCTGTCGCTGCCCCATAAATCAACAAATGTCTTGCATGCACTTTGGCTCCAATTGTTTTCATGATTACCAGGAATGACAAAAGTTGGCTTTTTTATCTCGTCAAGAAGACTTTTCACGTTTGTAAGTTGCTCATCACTACCTTCATTTGTCAAATCGCCTGACACGATTACAAGATTTTCTTGCCCGGAATTTACTTCAGCTATGACTTCTTGTAATTTAGCTTCATTTGTATTCCCCGGGACGACATGCAAATCGGATAATATTACTAACCTTTCTGCATTAACCTGCATAATCGCTAAAAGCAAAAACACAGGAAGTAAAAATGATTTTATAGACATAATAATTGTGTATTAAGGTTATATATGTGCCCGGAGCAAAGAATACATGCTCCGGGCTTGATTTTATTTAGCTTCTCAAATCAGGATTACCTTCACAGTAATTGATGAATGCGAGATTCACCATGCGATTGCCTCCCGGAGTAGGGTAATTTCCTGAAAAATACCAGTCGCCAGGATGATTAGGTATAGATTTATGAAGGCCTTCGATAGTTTGATATATGATTTTAACTTCTGCGTTTGTATCATTAGGAGTCAGCATAGAGGCTATTTCATTTGAAATATCTTCATCGGTAAATGGCGCATATATCTCTCTTACATAATTTACAACTTGCTCCTTTGGCAAGTTCTGTTGTGCCTTGCATTTTTTATATATGTCATCAATTATATTTTCCATTCCTCTTTTCTTCAACAATCTTATTGCAGCTCTGAATGCCGCAAACTCGCTCATTCTCGACATATCGATACCATAATAATCAGGATATCTCACTTGAGGAGAGGATGATACAATTATAATCTTACGGGGATGCAAGCGGTCGAGAATGCTTATGATAGACTGTTTTAAGGTCGTTCCTCTCACAATACTGTCGTCAATGACCACCAGGTTGTCAACATCTCTTTTTACTTTACCATAAGTTACGTCATATACATGCGCAGCAAGGTCGTTGCGTGATGCATCTTCAGTGATGAATGTACGCAATTTTATGTCTTTAATGGCTATTTTTTCACATCTTAGACGCTTGCTAAACATGATTTTTTGTAAAGAAGATTCAAAATCGGAAGATTCCCTGTCAAGCTTCATTATCTCTTGAATCAATTGCTCTTTCAAGTACCTTTCCATCCCTTCCATCAATCCTATATAAGCTACTTCTGCCGTATTAGGTATGAATGAAAATATGGTATTTTCAATATCATTGTCAATAGCTTTAAGTATATATGGAGCAATTTCTCGACCGAGGGCTTTACGTTCATCATAGATGTCGGCATCACTTCCTCGAGAGAAATATATTCTTTCAAAAGAGCATCGTTCGTTTTCATTCTCTCCGAGTATGTCTGTTATATTCACATCTCCATCTTGGTTTACTATTATTGCATGACCGGGTTGCAATTCTTGCACTTGACTCATGTCAAGATGCATTGTTGTCTGTATCACTGGTCTCTCTGAGGCTATGACCACAATTTCATCATCATAATAATAAAAAGCCGGACGAATGCCATGTGAATCGCGCAACACAAATATGTCTCCACTGCCGACGGCTCCACAAATAACAAAACCTCCATCCCATAATTTTGATGGTTCTGTTATGAAGTTGGGGATATTAAGATTCTTTTCTATAATCTTGGTTAGTTCCCTTCCCTTGTACCCTTTATCTCGGAAGATTCGATAAAGTCTCTGCTGTTCGTTGTCGAGAGAGCTTCCGAGTTGCTCAAGAATCAACACTGTATCAGAATAAATCTTTGGATGTTGCCCTTCTTCAACTATCGCATTAAATATTTCATCAACGTTGGTCATGTTGAAGTTTCCACAAAGCATTAAGTTTCGCGCCCTCCAGTTGTTTCGCCGCAAGAATGGGTGTACATACGAAATGCCAGAACGACCTGTAGTGCTATAACGCAAGTGCCCCATATATACCTCGCCTACAAACGGCAACTCCTCACCTTCTTCATGTTTCGATGCCGAAAGTACGGCATCATTCACATTTGCAAAAATTTCTTGTATTGCAGATGTCCCAAGTGCGCGTTCCCTGAATATATATTCATTACCCGGTTTGGCATTGAGTTTTATACAACCCAATCCGGCACCTTCCTGACCCCTGTTGTGTTGTTTCTCCATTAACAAGTACAGCTTGTTGAGACCATAGAACCATGTCCCGTATTTCTCTTTGTAATATTGCAATGGCTTGCGAAGCCTTATCATTGCAATGCCACATTCATGCTTTAACGCTTCCATAATGTTTATTTACATTTAATCTATTTGAGATTGAAGATTGCCGAATCCACTTCATTCCCAAATTGAGCCACAAAAATATCTTTTATTAGAATATTGTCATTTAAGACTTCGGAATACAGAATTTGCAGGGAATCATTCCAATATTTATAATCATTTACTGCATTTTTTTCATCAAGGAGTGTCAGAGAAGAATCAGCCGCAGCTTTAAGATAACTCAAGAATATGCCCTGCATCTTACGTTTTATATCTTGTCGTTTTTTTAAATATTCTGAATACTTGTCATTAGATTCTCCACCTTTTAAAACTGGAATGCTATGCCTTAAATCGACGCATATGCAGTCATTTGTCAAGACAAAATATGTGATCTTGCCATTGGTACTGTCAGGTTTTATATATGCAATTCGATCCCTGTCGATTATACCGGTAAAAATGGCATGATTCCCTTCTATCTTGGCATTATGCAGCAATCTGTTTTTCCCATATACATCATCCCAAACATACAGTCCTACAGAATTCATGTCAACGGTGTCATTTGTGAAAAAGTCCACACGATACCCATCATTTGAACTTTTATCATATTCACATCCGATTAAAAATATTGATGCAAATATAGCAACCAATGCCTTGACAAATGTTTTCGTTCCTTGTGTCATTACATAATGTCATATTTCGATACAAAATTAATAAAATATGTCACTAAAGCAGAAAAACAGGACATATCATTTACATAAACTGCCGACAAAATCTTGATAAATGAAATCGTTTCTCGGCAATTATGTCATGTTTGCCAAAATTTCTGTCAAAACCTAATATCCTATTTATGTGAATATTACATATTATGGCACAGGTATTGCATATTATTATGACGATTTGGGATTTATAATCCAAGATTATGAAACATAAAAAATAAAAAAATATAAATTATGAATTTCAACAACTTCACTATCAAATCACAAGAAGCCATTCAAAAAGCAGTGAACGAAGCGCGGCGCAGTGGTAATCAAGCCATTGAACCGGCCCACTTGATGAAAGGCATTTTGGGCGAAGGTGGATCTGTCATTAAATTTATCTTTCAAAAATTGTCGGTTAATGAAAGTTTCATAGACCAGCAATTGAACAAAGAAATCGCGACATTTCCTAAAGTTTCAAATGCTGAACCATACTTGAGCGGTGCTTCTAACGAAGCTTTGGATAAAGCAATCGATTATGCTCAAAAAAATGGAGACGAATATGTTACCCTTGAGGTAATGCTAATGGGGCTTTTCAAAAGCAATAATGCGGTATCGACCATATTGAAAGATGCCGGCGTTAATGAAAAAGATCTTTCTTTGGCCATACAAGAATTACGAAAGGGTAAAAAAGCTACCGAGCAAGGAGCTGAAGAGCAATATAACGCTCTTAGCAAATACGCAATAAACTTGAATGAAAAAGCTCGACAAGGCAAACTCGACCCTGTAATAGGACGTGATGATGAAATAAGACGTGTCTTGCAGATATTGAGCCGAAGGACAAAAAACAACCCTATGCTTATTGGTGAACCGGGTGTTGGTAAAACGGCCATTGCTGAAGGCCTTGCACAACGTATTGTGCGTGGTGACGTGCCCGAAAACCTAAAAAGCAAGCAAGTATATTCGCTTGACATGGGTGCGTTGGTGGCCGGGGCAAAATATAAGGGAGAATTTGAAGAACGTCTTAAGGCAATTGTAAATGAAGTCATACAATCGGACGGTGATATCATCTTGTTTATTGATGAAATCCATACCCTTGTTGGTGCCGGCAAGGGTGAAGGCGCAATGGATGCAGCCAATATCTTAAAACCGGCATTGGCTCGCGGTGAATTAAGAAGTATTGGTGCCACTACGCTTGACGAGTATCAAAAATACTTTGAAAAGGACAAAGCTCTTGAACGTCGTTTCCAAAAAGTAATGATTGATGAACCCGATGAAGAAAGCGCCATTGCCATATTGCGTGGATTAAAAGAGCGATATGAAAACCACCACAAGGTGAGGGTGCGTGATGAAGCGATTGTTGCAGCTGTACAATTGTCAGAGCGATACATCACCGACAGATTCTTGCCCGACAAAGCTATCGACCTTATTGATGAAGCTGCCGCAAAGTTGAGGCTTGAAATTGACTCCGTACCGCAAGTAATCGATGAAATAACACGAAAAATCTCTCAATTGGAAATCGAGCGTGAGGCAATCAAGCGCGAAGGAGACAATGAGCAGATAAAGCATATCGAAAAGGAACTCGCAGAATTGCGTGAACAAGAACGTAATTATACTGCAAAATGGAAATCAGAAAAAGAGTTGATCAATAAGATTCAACAAAATAAGATTGACATTGAACAGCTTAATTTTGAAGCACAGAAAGCTGAACGTGACGGAGATTATGCTAAAGTTGCCGAAATACGATATTCTAAAATTAAAGAGAAAGAGGATGAAAACAAAGATATTCAACTTCGTTTGAAAGATATGCAAGGCGACAAAGCTCTCATAAAAGAAGAGGTCGACGCAGAGGATATTGCAGGAGTCGTATCGCGGTGGACAGGCATACCAGTCATGAAAATGGTGCAAAGCGAGAAAGACAAACTACTACATTTGGAAGACGAGTTGCATAAAAGAGTTGTCGGACAAGAGGATGCAATTACGGCAATAGCTGATGCCGTGCGACGTAGTCGTGCTGGACTTAATGACCCTCGAAGACCTATCGGCTCATTCATATTCCTTGGCACTACCGGCGTAGGTAAAACAGAATTGGCAAAAGCATTGGCAGAATATCTATTCGACAACGAGAACATGATGACGCGTATCGATATGAGTGAGTATCAAGAGAAATATTCTGTTTCTCGTCTTGTCGGAGCTCCTCCGGGATATGTCGGTTATGAAGAAGGTGGGCAACTTACCGAGGCTGTCAGACGTAAACCCTATTCAGTTGTACTGTTTGATGAAATAGAAAAAGCTCATCCCGACGTATTCAACATACTGTTGCAAGTGCTCGATGATGGACGTTTGACCGATAACAAAGGCCGTCTTGTCAATTTCAAGAACACAATTATTATCATGACTTCCAACATCGGGTCTTCTTTGATTCGTGAACGAATGGAGAAAATGACGCCTGAGAATAAAAATCAAGTAGTTGAATCTACAAAGGCAGAAGTTCTTGAATTGCTCAAGAAAAACGTTCGTCCAGAGTTTCTTAACCGTATCGACGAAATCATAATGTTCACACCCCTCAATGAAAGTGAAATAAAACAAATTGTGAAATTGCAAATTGACAGTGTAAGGAAAATGCTTGCCGGTAATGGCGTCAAATTGGATGTAACTGACAAGGCTCTCTCCTACCTGGCTGCCGAAGGCTATGACCCTGAATTCGGTGCCCGACCTGTCAAACGTGTTATACATCGGTTGATATTGAATCAATTGTCTAAAGACATTTTGGCACAAAAAATAAACAGGGACGTACCTATCACAATCGATTATGATGGCAACGAGCTTATTTTCAAAAATTAACAATTTTAGGCAACTTAAATTAATCTATTGATGAACAAAGGCGTGCATTAAATGATGCACGCCTTTAATTTTATTTAATACATTATTGAGCTCGAAAATTGTACCAAAATGTAATAAATATGTACTTTTGGCACTCTATTTGCACAGCATAAACAAATAATAACTTGCAGAATTAAATATGATTAACTTTTTTAGTGATTTTGATACCGACCCGACTGACGAGGCTCCACATATAATGCCTATTTTTGCGGAAATAAAAAGCGATGATACTGATGGACAAGAAGGGAAAGTCAATAGCGATGACATCCCAATTCTTGCGTTGCGTAACATGGTTTTATTCCCGGGCATCACTTTGCCTGTTGCTGTAGGTAGAACTAAATCCTTGAATTTGGTAATCGAGGCTCAAAATAAAAAACTACCCATAGGTGTCGTATGTCAACGTAATGGAAAAACGGAAGATCCTGATTTCAATGGACTTTATCACACAGGAGTAATAGCAGATATTATCAAAGTACTTGAATTGCCCGACAACACGACAAACGTGATATTACAAGGACGGTCTTGTTTTCAATTGAAGGAAATAACGGCCCAAGAACCTTTCATGAGAGGAAAAATCGAGTTGACTGATGACATCTTTCCCGATGAAAACGACAAGGAATTTGATGCTCTTATCTTATCAATAAAGGAGTTGACTTTTGATATATTGAAAAATCTTGGTGACAATGGCAAAGAATTGTCATTTGCTATCAAAAATATCGACAGCCCTATATATTTAGTTAATTTCTTGGCAGTAAACTCCCCTATTGACCCATCTGTAAAACAAGAATTGCTGGAAGAACGTCAACTTAAGCAACGCGCCTACAAATTGTATTCGATATTGTCAAAGCAAGCCCAGCTGTTGGCAATAAAAGCCGACATACAATCTAAGACTCGTGAGGACTTGTCGCAACAACAACGAGAGCATTTCTTACAACAGCAAATCAGAACGATTCAAGACGAACTGGGGAATTCGAGTGATGATGATTTTGAAGAATTGCAGAAAAGAGCTGATTTAAAGAAATGGGACGAAGATACCGAAAAGGCATTTGACAAGGAACTTAAAAAGTTGGAACGCATCAATCCTCAATCGCCTGATTATGCAGTTCAATATTCCTATCTGGATACACTGTTGAACCTTCCATGGAATGAATATACAACCGATAATTTCAATTTAAAGAAGGTTGAAGCCAAATTAAATAAAGACCATTACGGCCTTGAGAAAGTCAAAGATCGTATTTTGGAGCATTTGGCAGTATTGAAATTACGTGGAGACATGAAAGCTCCAATAATATGCTTATATGGCCCTCCGGGTGTTGGAAAAACATCATTGGGGAAATCAATAGCTGATGCGCTTAACAGAAAATATGTAAGAATATCGTTGGGCGGATTGCATGATGAAGCTGAAATTCGCGGACATAGGCGTACTTATATAGGAGCAATGCCGGGACGCATAATACAAGGCTTGATAAAAAGTGAAAGTGCCAATCCGGTATTCGTGCTTGACGAAATAGACAAAATCGGTCAAGATTTCAAAGGTGATCCATCATCTGCTCTGCTTGAAGTACTCGATCCTGAACAAAACAATCATTTTCATGATAATTATGTGGATCTTGATTTCGATTTGTCAAAGATATTGTTCATTGCTACAGCCAATTCTCTCTCTGAATTGGCACAACCGCTTCTTGACCGAATGGAAATAATCGAAATTAGCGGTTATATCCAAGAAGAAAAAATCGAGATTGCAAGAAAGCACCTTATTCCGAAACAACTTGTCGAACATGGATTTGAACCTAAAGAAATAGACTTCCCTAAAACAACAATTGCTAAAATTATTGAGTCATATACTCGAGAATCGGGGGTTAGACAGCTCGATAAGACAATTGCCAAAGTCTTAAGAAGAATTGCCAGATTGAAAGCATCCAATGAAGAATATCCGCAAACCATAACCTTGGACAATCTAAAAGAATACTTAGGTGCAGAAGAATATTTCCGCGATAAGTATGAAGGTAACGAATTTGCCGGCGTAGTCACAGGGTTGGCATGGACCGCTGTCGGAGGTGAAATTTTGTTTGTCGAATCATCGTTATCCAAAGGCAAGGGTGAAAAACTTACGCTTACTGGTAATTTGGGAGACGTGATGAAAGAATCTGCAATAATAGCATTGCAATATCTCAAAGCTCACAGCGAGCAATTTGGAATCGATTATGAGCTGTTTGACAAGTACAACGTACATATACATGTCCCGGAAGGAGCCATTCCTAAAGACGGGCCGTCGGCCGGAGTAACAATGGTCACCTCTCTTGTCTCATCCTTCACTCAAAGGAAAGTACGTCCAAATTTAGCCATGACTGGAGAAATCACGTTGCGAGGCAAAGTGTTGCCGGTAGGTGGTATAAAAGAAAAAATATTAGCCGCAAAACGAGCTGGAATCGTAGATATAATCTTGTGCAAAGAAAATAAAAAAGATATTGACGAGATTAAGAGCACATATTTGAAAGGATTGAAATTTCATTATGTGAACACAATAAAAGAGGTTATAGATATTGCATTGCTACCTGAAAAGATAGATAATGCCATCGACTTGTAGTTGGCATGATATTTATGATATGACACATTAGAAGCAAGAAAGGCCTGTACGGTTTTTCTTGCTTTTATATTAATAAGATTTTTTTTAATTTTGTGTCATATATGGATGGCAGTTTGATCAATTAAGGGAATTAGTCACACACATTTATACTTGCTATGAAAGGGAATCTTAACATAATAAGTTTGTTACTCGCAATTTTATTACAATCACACGCTCTTTTTGCTCAAAAAAGAGTTGTTGACCAAGTCAAACAAGACTTGAACAACATGTCCCTTAGCATCGATAATTATAAAAACGCTATTTCCAATATAGCTCCGGCACTTCAAGATGAAGAGACAAAAAATGACGCAGAAGCATGGTACATTGCAGGAATTGCAAATTTCAGGCTTTATGACAAATGCATGCAACTGAAATCAATTGGGCAAAGCGATATTGATGAAAACTTGATGTATTCGTCACTGTTAATTGGATATGATAACATGCAACAAGCACTAAAACTTGATTCGGTAATTATCAAAGATAAAAAAGGCAATATTAAATATGACAAAAATAATAAGCCAAAGGTAAAAACAAAATTCTCAAAAAAAATTGTCAAAATTCTGTTTGAGCATTTTAATGATTTTAGACTTGCAGGTGGAGTGTTTTATGTAAAGCAGAAAAATTATGCCAGTGCATATAAAGCATGGGACATATACACCACAATGCCCTATTTTAACTATTATAAGCGGAGTAAATTCCCAATAAACGACTCTATTATAGGTAAATACTCTTATATGAAAGGCGTTGCAGCTAAAATGAACGAAAATAATGCTCAGGCATTGGATTCTTTTCTTGATGCCATTGAAATTGGATACAATAAAAAGGACGTATTTGATTTTGCCATAAATTGTGCTGAAACCGACAATAACGAGGAATTGCTTGTCTCTCTTGTAAAACAGGCTTATGCCGTATATGGCAAAGATGATTCTCGCTATATAACATTCATGCTTAATTATGCCATCACCAACAAGCATTATGATGATGCCACTAAGATAATCGACATGGCGATAGCTGAATATCCAAATAATGCCGAATATTATGACTTAAAAGGAGTACTCATTGAGAATCAAACAGGAGATATAAGCAATTCCTATACATATTTCAAGAAATGTCTTGAAATAGATCCTAATCACATACGAGGTAATTTTGACATGGGAAGATACTATTATAATAAAGCCCTAAAAGCAGAAGAAGCAGGATTGCTGGATGATGAAGAAATCAAAAACCTTTTTAAGGAAGCTTTGCCTTATCTTGAAAAATCATATAAGTATAATCCTCAAAATATTGCAATAACAGATGCCCTCAAAAGCATATACTATCATTTAAATGATGCCGAAAAATTAGATGCCCTTGAAAAGGATAGCCAAACAAAATAACGTGGCAAACAATAACATATTACATGCGGTTTGTCCTAATAAAGGATTCAATGCGGCTCCTTCCTTTTTTATCAATTTGCACCATATCATTATGTGCAAAACCAAGTAAAGAATCGGAATTGCAAGTCCCCATAATGGCATTTCTTTCCAAATAGGAAACATTACCGCAATTGCAATACAACCATTAAGAAAATATGCCAAAGAGGCAATTCTCCTGCCAAAAATTACAACAGTCGTTTTCTTGCCGGCATCCATATCATCATATACATCCCTATAATTGTTAACCAGCAAGACATTGACACCCATCAAACCTATTGATATTGATGCAACAATCGAATGACATTCAAATATGCCCGATTGCAAATAATAAGTCATGTTCACCGGTATTATTCCAAAGAATATAAAGACCGCAATGTCTCCAAGACCATGATAAGACAATGGATATGGACCTGTGCTGTATGCAAGCGCAAATACGGCAATGAATATGCCTACTATTATCAGCCATAAGCCTCCAAAAGGGATAAGTCCACAGCCTATGACGCATGTAAGGAAAAGAGTTGCGAATGTGACATTCCTCAATGTTTTTGGCGATAAGTCCCCTTCAGTTACTCCTCGACGAGGCCCAACACGACCTTTTTTGTCAGAGCCTCGCTTATAATCATAATACTCATTCGCAAAATTAGACACAATCTGCGCAAGGACTGCAAATATAAAGCATAGCAATGCCGGAATCCAATAAAAGCAATCTTTTAATATGGCAAGACCTATTGCCATAACAACACCGGCTATGGATACCGGTAATGTGCGCAATCTTGCACATTCAATCCATATCTTGATTCTTTTCATCTTTCATTTAAAATGAATTCTTGCAAAGTTAGGAACAGTTTTGTTAACTGCAATAATTTTTATTATGTTATTATAAAGCATTATATTTGCCGTATGGAACCAAATGAAACAATAAAGCATATAAAACAACAATTTTTCGTTTACCGAAACGGAATAGTTGCCGACAATCTGAGACGTGCCGGAGATGCTCATCCGGTAATATTCGGGCTGAACATACCTCAATTGCAAATCATAGCAAAGGAAGTTGGAACTAATAAAGAAGTTGCCATTGATTTATGGACAAATTCTTCGTCTCGGGAAAGCAGGATGATAGCTCCCATGGTATATCCTCCAGAAGAGATGCAATTTGAAGACGCATGCAATTGGATAAACTCAATCGAAAATACAGAAATTGCCGATAATTTGTGCCACAAATTATTACGCAGGCTTCCATTTGCCGAATCACTTGTAATGGAATATTATGACAAGACACAAGATATACTTCGCTATACATCGTTGCGTCTCGCCATGAATCTGTTGATTATAGGACGACTTTCAAATACCAAAGCCATAAATAACTTGGCTCAGAAAGAAATTGGGCGCAATGTCAAAATGACATATCTACTGGCAAAAGATTTATTAGAAGAAACGAGCCAAGAATGAATTTGTAATACCGCATTTTTCCATTGAAATGTTTTTTATTTAATAACAAATAATTAATTTAGCAGTAACGAAATTAATTATTAATAAAATAGATTCAATATGGCAAGTAAAAGAGGTCTGAAGAAAGCAATTATGCGCGTATGTGGAGATGTAGCTGGTGAATGTTTTTTTGCTAAAACAGATTATGCAGGCATAGATTGTGACAAATTGGACGAAATAATTTGCAATGTGGCTTTATTGCAAGTAAGTACAATCGATAAAGTCACAGTAAAATACGAAAACGATCAAAAAGCTACCGACAAAAAGGCTGCAAGAAAGGCTCGTAATCAATATTTAAAATCTTACTATAAGACTTTAAATAAGAATTTCATGGATACAGTCGAGAAATTCGTTGTTGAGATGAATGCATTGCTTACTCCTGAACAAAAAGAAGCCAATAAGCAATAATGGGAACAAACGTTCATTCCATTTAAAAAGACAAACAAGAGAGGGAGGACCGACAACATAAAATTGCGGACCTCCCTTGCTCTTATATACTAATAACCTTTAATAAATTGAGAATATGCTCGACAAGAATTTAAATATATCTTTGTTTGAATATGATATTGCGTGGTGCAACAAGCAACAAAACCTCAATTACGTTCAAAAGGCATTTAATGCAATGCCTTATGGAATCGACTTGTTGGTATTGCCCGAAATGTTTACTACAGGTTTTATTGTCGACAAAGAAGTTGCTGTCGAGCTTGCCGAACGAAATACACAAGAAACAATCAGTGCCATCCAACAATTTGCTGACAAATACAATGTAGCCATTTGTGGTAGTTTTCTTGCAAAAACAGCAAGCCAGTTATATAATCGAGCATTTTTTATTGAGCCAAACGGAGATGAGACATTCTATGACAAAAGGCACTTATTCAGAATGGGCGGAGAAAAAGAAACATTCAATCAAGGCGTAACATTCTCTCCAATTATTCGATTCAGGGGATGGAACATTAAAATAATAATATGCTATGATTTACGATTCCCCGTATGGTGTCGGAACGATTTTAGCAAAAACAATTATGATGTCATGCTTGTAATATCAAATTGGCCTAAAGTGAGACTTCTGCCTTGGAACACATTGCTTACCGCTCGAGCAATAGAAAATGAGTGCTATACTTGTGGAATCAATCGCAGGGGTGTGGATCCTAATGGCGTGGATTACTCTGAGAACACATCAACCATAATTGATTATAAAGGACTTGCATGTGATGCTTCTACTATAAACATTGCTGATATGAATGGCACACTCTTAAACTATTCACTGAGCAAGACCAATCTTGACAGGTTCAAGGAAAAATTCCCGGCATGGAAAGATACTGACAAATTTTCCATTGAATTGTGAGACACTTCAATCATTTGATTGTTAACGCTTTACAACATTTATATGCATTTCGCACTCTTTGCAATCGAATATGAGAGCCAGCAATATATTACCGCTTCGTAAGTACAACTTGTCGGAGAATTGTTGCTTCTGAGAATATTTCTTACACACTCCCAACTCTCGTCTCAAACAATAACGAGTGTGCATGACAATCTTATTATCGACATTTCCTTTATTAACCTCCAATGCCGGTTCGATTTCAGCCACATGATGTTCCTTATAAAATTGCTCGGCAAGATGATTAGAAACATTATCAGCATATTTCAGCGTTTGGCAAGTATATGAAATTTTTTTATCTTCCGGCTTCCGATAATTAAATTTGTAAGTAGCATTTTGCGAAACATCAAGCATATCTATCACTTGGCGACGAAGATCGGCCAATACAGATTGTGGGATAAAAAACTCGCCAGCAGTGGATACATTCTTGATAATATAAATAGTATTTCCTGTTTTTGATAAAGTTTCCCGTTGCTTCTCATCTTGAGGCGTTTTAGCTTTATCCACAGCATGCTCGGTCGTAATGCTGCATGTCACATCGTTTCCTCTTTCGTCTATTGCTTCGAGTGAAACTATGTTTTTATTTACCGATAATAAGAATTCTACCCTGATTTTACGCAAAGAATTTGACTTGTTCAATTCATCTTCAAATTGTTTGTCAAAGGTTCTATACAGTATTGTATTTCGTGCTATGCTGACATCTTTTGACAACGAGAGAATTTTACCATCAGCACGATTTATTCTAAAGCCTGTATAATTACCATCTTTATCAAAGAAACTTAAGCCATCGCCATTATTGAGTGCATAATTGGATGAAATTTTCAATGTTCTATGCCTGCAATTATCCACGCGGCCAATTTCTTCCCCCAATGACTTTGGAGTATTTATTGAAGCTATACTACTGCCATTGCCCAGATTTTTTTTATCAAAGAAATATTGGGTAAATCCCCGATTGAAACTTTTATGTAAATCAGGAATAAAGTTTATATTGACTGTGCCACGAGATGAAGCCTTGAACCTATCAGGTTGGTTCAAAATAATTTTATCGATTTTTTGCCGATAAAACGCAACGACATTCCTTACATAGTTTATGTCCTTCAGCCTACCTTCTATCTTGAACGAATCTACCCCGGCATTTAACAGTCGCAATATGTTCTCGCTTTGATTAAAATCTTTAAGTGACAGCAGGTGCTTGTTCTCAATTAATACATTTCCTTGAGAGTCAATCAAATCAAAAGGCAATCGGCATATTTGGGCACATTCTCCCCTATTTGCGCTTCTATTTTTCAGAACTTCACTTATTTGGCAACGACCGCTATAACTTACGCACAGGGCTCCATGAATAAAAGATTCCAATTTAGCACTTGTTGCCTGTCTTATTGCATTTATTTCGTCATGACACAATTCCCTCGCCAACACAAGTTGCGAGAAACCCACGGCTTCTAAAAACGCTGCTTTTTCAGGAGTCCTTATATCGCATTGTGTGCTCGCATGTAATTCAATGGGAGGAATATCCATTCTCAATATTCCCATGTCTTGGACAATTAGGGCATCAACTCCTATCCTGTACAGTTTCTTTATAAGTTTTTCTACTAAGCTTAATTCATTGTTATAAATTAACGTGTTTACTGTAACATATACTTTCACGTTAAACTTGTGGGCATAATCCACAACTTTGGCTATATCTTCGATAGAATTACCTGCCGCACTCCTCGCGCCAAAATTCTCAGCTCCGATATATACGGCATCTGCTCCATAATTAATGGCTTCTATTGCCGTAAGGCAATCTCTTGCCGGAGCAAGCAATTCTATTTCTCGCAATTTTATCTCAGAAGACATGAACAAATATATTGCTGTATTATTTGATTGTATTTATATCGTAAGGAGTTTCTTGATATACAAAATAATTTAGCCAATTTGTAAACAACAGATTGGCATGGGAACGCCATCTCACTATCGGTTTCTTTGACGGATTATTATCGGGATAATAATTATCTGGTATATGAGGATTCAACCCCTTTTCCAAATCCCGTCTGTACTCAAAATCAAGTGTCATGGGTGAATATTCCGAATGCCCTGTTATATAAAACTCACGGCCATTGCGTCCCATTATCATGTACAAGCCGCTTTCGTCACTCTCAGATATTATTTTTAATTCTGGAATCTTTGAAACGTCCTCTTTCAAAACCTCTCCATATCTACTGTGTGGCACAAAAAATTCATCATCAAATCCTCTGAATATAGGATTCTTTGGATCGTTTATTTTATGCTTGAACACTCCCGATATTTTATTCTGCAACACATGTTTCTGTACTCCATAACGGTAATACAATCCTGCAAGAGCAGCCCAACATATATAAAGAGTAGACGTGACATGCGTCTTTGCCCACGAGAAAATCTCAGTCAACTGTGGCCAATAATCCACATCCTCAAAGTCGACTTTCTCCACAGGTGCTCCTGTAATTATGAATCCATCATAATTCCCATGCTTGATGTCGTCAAATTTTTTATAAAACGTTTCAATATGCTCCCTTGGAGTATTCTTGCTTACATGACCGTCAACTTCTATTAAATCTATCTCGATTTGAAGTGGAGTATTGGACAAAAGTCTCAGTAGATCGGTTTCGGTCATTATTTTTAACGGCATAAGGTTAAGTATTGCAATCTTCAACGGCCTTATGTCCTGTGTAGATGCCCTTTGCTCATCTATCACAAATATATTTTCATTTTTTAATGTCTCTACTGCAGGCAAAGAGACAGGAACTCTTACTGGCATACTTATTAAAATCTTTGTACAAAATTAAAAAATATCTATGTCATAAAAAAACCTGCCAGGGTTGCTCCTTGGCAGGTCTTTTATAAATAACTTTACTAATCAAAATTTTTATGTACGTCTGTACTTCACAGTGGATAACGTAAATAGATTAAACCTTAGAAAAAGTTAGTGTTGTTTGAAGCTTATTTGTTTCTGTTTTGTCTTTATGACTAAAAAAAGCCCTTATGGTTTAACCCACGATATCGTTTTAACACAAATTTAACAACTCACATAGGTTCAACCAAACAAATATCTGAACGCTTCATCCACCTTTCCAACTTGTACAACTTTGATATTGAATTTATCAAGATTTATTCCTTTGTCGTTATATTTTGGGATCAATATGTTTTTGAACCCAAGCTTTTCTGCTTCCGATATTCGTTGTTCCACTCTTGTAATCTGTCTTATCTCTCCCGACAGGCCTACTTCTCCCGACATACAAGTCTCTCGCAAAACGGGAGAGTCAATATTTGACGACAATATCGCACTAATCACTGCAAGGTCAAGAGCCGGATCGCTGACTCTTATTCCGCCTGCAATATTTAAAAAAACATCCTTTTGTGCCAACTTAAAACCAACACGTTTCTCAAGGACGGCAAGAAGCATATTCATGCGTTTGGAATCAAATCCGGTCACAGAACGTTGTGCAGTTCCATAAGCTGCCGTACTCACAAGAGCCTGCACTTCTATCAAGAATGGCCTTATGCCTTCCAATGCTACACCAATCGACACGCCGGCCATATTCTCCAGATTTTGAGACATGAGCATCTCAGATGGATTTTTAACCTCTCGCAGACCACTCTGTTTCATCTCATAGATTCCTATCTCAGATGTACTTCCAAATCTGTTTTTTATTGCTCTTAAGATTCTATATAAATAATGCCTGTCTCCTTCAAATTGTAAAACTGCATCGACTATATGCTCAAGGACTTTGGGGCCTGCAAGACTCCCTTCTTTATTTATATGGCCTATTAATATTACAGGAGTATTGGTTGTTTTGGCAAATTTTAATAACGCCGATGCACATTCTCTTACCTGAGCAATGCTCCCGGCAGCCGATTCAAGATTTTCTGTCGCAATCGTTTGAATTGAATCGATAATCACCAAGTCGGGACGGCAATTGTTGATGCTTTCAAAAATGGATTCAAGAGAAGTCTCACAGACTATATAACATTCGCATCCATTACCATAGCCACCTATCCTGTCGGCTCTCATCTTTAATTGCTGAACGCTTTCCTCTCCTGAAACATACAGCACTTTCCGACTCCGTATCCTTAACACATTTTGTAAAACTAATGTTGACTTGCCGATTCCGGGTTCTCCTCCTATCAAGACAATAGAACCTGGGACAAGCCCCCCACCAAGCACCCTGTTCAATTCTCCGCTTGGCAGAGAAATGCGAACTTCATCAATCGACTTTATTTCAGATATCTTTACGGGTGCAACTTGAGAACCGTCGCCTTTATTCCCAATATGTGAAATGGCTTTGTTTGATTTTACTGCAATCTTTTCTTCAACATATGTATTCCATTCACCACAATTAGGACATTTGCCAATCCATTTAGGAGAATCTGCTCCACAATTGGAACATACATATACAGTTTTTGACTTCATCTACGACTTATTTCTTGATCAACAGCTGCCTTCTAAATTCACTTATAGTTATTGCCGCAGCCATGCCGACATTCAAAGATTCGGATGTTGCTTCTCCTGTGGGAAAAGATGGAATCAGCAAACGACTGTCAACAACCTTGGACAATTGAGGAGAAATTCCCCGACCTTCATTGCCAAAAATTACAAAACCGATACTGTCCAAATCGGTTTTATATATGTTTTTACCATCAAGAAAAGTTCCATATACAGGCATGTCAGGATATTCGACAAACAACTGTTCAAGGTCGCAGTATATCACATTTACTCTCGATATTGCGCCCATAGTAGCTTGTATAACTTTATGATTATACACATCTACAGTATTTTTACTACAAAAAACATAATGAATGCCAAACCAATCACAAATTCTCAGTATAGTGCCAAGATTCCCTGGATCCTGAACATTGTCAAGCACAACATTAAGATTTGTTTTTACTGCATTTGCGTCAATTTCACGCTCGGGCATATTATAAACAGCTATCACGTCCGAAGCAGTACTCAACTGGGACATGCGCTGCATTTGCTGATTATTGGCAAACATTATCTTATTGAGATGGCCACTATGGCCATTTTGTTCATACCAAGTGCGAGTCGCAATAATCATTCTGCAACTAAAATAATCCCATGTATCTCTTACACATTTAGTGCCTTCAACAACAAAACATTTTTCCTCCTCACGTTGTTTTTTTCGAGACAAGGATATTATATACTTGATTACGTTGTTTGTAACACTTTTTATTTCCATATGCGCTTATTAAGTTTTTTTGAATGTAAAGATACAGAAAATCACCAGGACAATCCAACTTATTTGAAATTGTCATGCTAAGACATATCCTATCTGCGGACAAAATAAATATATCATACAGGTACGACAAGCATAGCCGTGTCGGAATGAAACAGCATCTTGTGTGCCACACTTGGCTTGAACAGCCTGGAAAATATATTCTTTTTCTTATTTGGAATCACTATCATGTCTATATTTTCCTTTTTTACAAACATATCAAAATCATCCATGAAATTAGGATCAGTCATATATTTCGATTTGAATTTATATATTGGATAATGTTTCTTGCAGTAATTCAGCAATACTTCGAGACTTTCGGCAACCGTTCGTCCTTTACCTTCAACCACAGGTATTATCGTCACATCAAGTCCTTCATAATTAAAGATGTTGGAAAATATGTCGAATGACAATAGGTCTTGTTGATTCAAATTACTGAAAAACACGACATTCTTTACCTCTTTTATATTGTTAATTGACAGATTCTCAGGAACTGTGAAAACCGGAAATTTGCCAGCATCGAGAACTTCGGCAGTCACGCTGCCCAATAAGTCTGTTTCCTTTTTGTTTTTCCCTCTGGTTCCCATGACTATCACAGATGGGTTCAATTCCTTTGAATAATTTATTATTTCACTTTCCGGGATACCTTCGGTAACAATGCAAGTAAAATCAGCTTGTGGAAATTTTTCTTCTGCGATATTTTTTAACACGACCTCTTTAAAATCATTCATTTTATTCTTGGCAATACGTTCAAGTTCTGCCCTGCTCTTGACAGTTTCAGGTTCTTCTTCATATTCATCGCTTTCAAAAGGCAAAATACTTGAATACTGGGAATCCAAATAAGTGTGAAATAAAATTACATCGCTTTTATTGGAACTTGCAAATTCAAACCCGACTTTGCATGCCTTAAGTGAATATTCAGAGAAATCGACGGGCACCATGACACTATGCCCTATCATATTCCCTCCTTGATTTGGTGACATGATAGATGAAGACTCAATAATCTTCAAAGCTAATGGTAGATCTTCTTCATGTATCCTTATCCTTACTCCTGAAGAAATGACAGGCTGGATAAGATTAACATTATGCAAAACTGTTTCAATGCCTTCTTTTTCCAACAATGTTTTTAAAATCACGGCCTTCTCATAAGAATGAATGGCCACAGTGATTAATTTGCCTTGTTTTGCCATATATGAGGTGATTAATGTGATTTGTAGATCCCTATACAACAAAGGCGGAAATTATATATACTCATAATCCCGCCTTAATTTCTTATATAAAAAACACGCAAAATTTATGATTCTTTATTCTGTTTCTTTTCAAGAATATCGATTGCCATATCATAAATTTGCGTATCGTCAAGAATTACTATACCTCCATCAGGTCCTGGTTCTATGTGTAGTCCACAATTCTTTCCATACTCATAATTAGTACCTCCAAAATAGTTGCGCACAGTTTGAACTGTTACATTCAACTTGTCTGCAATTTCACGCATGGAACCATCGGGAAGACTGTCTTTGATGCGACGGAGTTCATTAAAAGAAATTGTTTTTGTCATGATACTTTCTATTTTAGTTGTTAATACTATAAAATATTCGATGTTTTTATTATGGTATAAATATAGAGTTTTTGTTTGTATCTGCCAAACAAAAACAAATCTTTTTTACTTAATTATGTAAATTATAATTGAAATAATAAGTAGCAGTAAAAAATTAAATAATGTAGAATATGATAATATTTGAGCATCTGCATCTGTAAACTGCTTGTTTGGAACGTTATCCATAGTTTTTATTTGTAGTAACTTCAGATATAGCAATGAAACAAGCCATCCCAGGACAATTCCCAATAAACCGCCACATATTATATCCCCCGGGAAATGCACGCCAAGATATATACGGCTGTAAGACACAAAAAAAGCCCAGAACAATATACTCCACGAAAAAAATTTATTCCTGAATATCATTAATAACAACATTGCCACGCCAAAAGAATTGGCTGCATGACTGCTGACAAATCCATACATTCCGCCCCTGTAATCATTTACTATATGTACAGTATCGGCAAGCAATGCGTTGCGTGTCGGCCTTAACCGGCATACGGCATCTTTTATCAACCCTGATGAAATTTGGTCGCACAATGTTATTGCTACGGCTATGCAAATAATTAGCAGGACACCTATTTTCCAATGCTTCTTAAAACTGACATACAACAATGCAAGAATCATTGGTATCCATGCAAATTTTCCTGATACAAGCCAAAAAAATTCGTCAAAAAAATTATTGTGACATCCGTTCAGAAGTCTGAAAAATTCGATGTCCAACCCCTCTAAATATTGAATCATCTGCTATTTACAATGTAAGGATTATAACTTTTCTCGTCGCCTATCGTAGTTCCTCCGCCATGTCCGCATAATACTAACGTTTCATCGGGCAAAGAAAACAACTTATTTTTTATGCTATCCATTAACTGCATGTGATCTCCTCCAGGCAAGTCTGTTCTTCCGATACTTTGCATGAACAAAGTATCTCCAACAAAAACAATACTCGACTCTTTCACATAAAATGACAGTCCTCCTTGTGTATGACCTGGAGTCTCGATTACACTGATATGTTCATTTTCCACTTCTATCATATCGCCATCCGACAGATATGTATCTATAACTACGGAAGGTAATGATAATTCAAACCCGAACATTTTAGCTTGTTGCGATAACAATAGCCCTAATTGGGCGTCCTTAGCGTTTGCACATATTTTAGCCCCATACCTTTCTGAAACGTACTTTGCAGAAGCAGCATGATCAAGATGCAAATGGGTTAACAATATTTGATTCACATTAAGTTGCAACGACTCCATATATTCGTCAAATTGACGGCGCTCGTTATCATCAAACATGCCTGGATCTATGACTATGGAATCTTTACTGCCTTCATCCCACAAAATATATGTATTTTCTTCAAAAGGATTAAATACCAACTTGGAAACTTTCATTGGAATTTCTTATATCTGAACGTAAAGAACTTTTTTTGTCTCAAAATATGGCTCATCAAAATATTCTTTCAAATCATTGATAAGCGACACTTTTTTTACTTTCTTAATTTCGTCCTGTAAATCACCACCTTTTAGGCAAATCAATCCGTTAGGCAATGAATTTATGCAATCATGCGAAATCAATTTCCTGACCAATGGAATCATGTCATTCAAATTCATTACTGCACGGCTAACCACAAAATCAAAAACACCTTTTACCTCAGACACGTCCCCGTGCTGAAATGAAATATTCTCAAGTTGAATCTTATCGGCAATATCTTGTGCAACTTTAATCTTCTTGCCAATTCTGTCTACTAAATGAAATCTTACATTTGGGAACATTATTGCAAGAGGAATTCCGGGAAATCCGCCTCCTGTGCCCAAATCAAGTATCGAACTTCCATTCTTGAAATCAATAAATTTTGCAATTCCTAATGAGTGCAGTATATGATTTACATATAAGTTATCAATGTCCTTTCGTGATATGACATTGATTTTTGCATTCCATTCAGGATATAACCTTCCTAATGCTTCGAATTGTCCTATTTGATTAGGGGTTAAATGCTTGAAATATTTTGTTATTATTTCTATCATTTTAATCGATTTAAATATTTATACAAGTAGGACTTGTCATTTATATATGGTGCAAGTTTCTCGTAAGAAAGAGTTATATTTGTTTCGCCAACACTGTAACAAGCTATCTCATATATTGCATAATTCCATGTGACACCATTTTCATCAAAATAAAAATTGTCTGTAACGGTTATATTATCGAGATTGAAATAACCAAGATTTACCAGTGAATCTTCATCATTTACATTAAGCGTGACAAGTAATTCCCTTTTTAACAACTCTGAGATGTCTTGCAGGTCATCTTCCTTAAACAAATCAAATATTTCAATCTTTTTCAAACTGTCCAAATCAAAATTACAATAATTATGAGCGCTCATGGTCTCCATTCCATCCCTTAGCGTGACTTCATGCCGACAAAAGGAGGCGAGACCATTCTTATTGTATATAGATTTAATGTCTACATTTGTCTGATAATTCATTATGCTTTTATCAGCCGATTTGTCATATTTTATTTCGTCAATAGATTCACCATAACGCAAAATTATCATTTCTGATAATTCTTTGATTGCATCATTGATTTTACCAGACTTCCCATTCTCCACATTTAGTACATTATTAATATACAAGTTCTGAATGGCAACTGCTGTCGAATCCGTATCTCTAATTTCGGGATATTCGCAAGTTACATGCACTTTTACATTACATTGGCCATTATCGCTATGTTTAAAACCTACAGAATCATCATGAGACGTACTGACAATAAGCAAACTATCCACAGCATCAACATTAGTATATGAATTATGATGATGACAGCAGGTTATAATGCTTGCAAAAAACATCAAGCCGACAATAATGTATGCATGTTTGACAATCATATCATTTTGCAATCTTCTATTGAGATAAAGGTAATATAAAATTATTGAATTGAAAAATTTAGCGTAATTAAATTTTTATTCCGAAATTAGCACAATAATTAATGGCATTATGGCTTTATTAGGAAAACCAAACGAATTGCGAATAGGCCGGAAAACAGATTTCGGGCTATATCTTTCTGACGATAAAGGAGAAGAGATATTATTGCCAAATAAATATGTGACTTCTGACATGCATATAGGCGATAACATCAATGTTTTTGTATATAAAGATTCCGAAGACCGTATAGTTGCCACCACTCAAACACCAGTTGTGCAAGTTGGAGAATTTGCTTTACTTAGGGTAAATGCAGTGAATGAGGTTGGTGCATTCTTGGATTGGGGTCTGCCAAAAGATTTACTTGTACCATTCAGAGAACAGAAAGTAAGAATGGAAACCGGACGTTCATATATAGTATATGTGTATGTGGATATTGCATCCGACCGCATTGTTGCTTCATCCAGAATAAACAAGTTCTTAAACAATCTCCCTATAAAGTACAACATAGGAGACCCAGTGGACATTCTTGTAGCGCAAAAAGTCGATATAGGATATAAAGTCATTATTGACAACTCATATTGGGGTGTAATTTATTCCAACGAGATATTCAAGGAAATAAATATAGGCGACCGTATGCAGGCATTTATTAAAAACATACGTGAAGATGAAAAAATAGATGTCACACTCAGCGACAGGATTGATCGCCGAATCATGGAACTTGCCGATAAGATTCTACTGCACTTAATGAACAATAACAAGACCATGAATTTGACCGACAAGTCTGATCCCGAAGAAATAAAAAACATTTTCGAATGCAGCAAGAAGGATTTCAAAAAGGCTTTAGGCCATTTATATAAGAAAAAACTGGTATTGCTATTCCCCGATCATGTAAAAATGGCGTAATTGCAGTAAAATAAAGAAAAATGACGGTTTTATCATATTTTGTGATATACCGTCATTTTTTATTTATTAAAAGTGACTTATCTAATCAAGCCGGATAAATCATACTGTTATCTGAGATGTGCTCCAAAACCTCTACAAGATATTTTCGAGCCTCCCAATTAGCCATAGGCAAATTGTTCAACATATAATTGCCGCAATCATGGGCCGATGCCCCTGGTATTTCACCATCATAAGCAGCAATAAATGCGAACATTTCTTTCATCAAGGCTATTATGTCCCGTGGAGCCAAGTCACCTTCGAGCAACAAATAAAATCCCGTACAGCACCCCATAGGGCCAAAATATATGATGCGGTTACCCCACTCCTTGTGATTCCTTAAAAATGTAGCTCCAAGATGTTCTATCGTGTGCAATGCAGCCTGACCTATGGCTGGCTCACGATTAGGTTCTTTCATTCTTATGTCAAACGTGGTAACGACATCACCATTTTTTAAATAATCTTTTCTTGATGTATAGATCCCCCTTAGTAACCGTGTATGATCAACTTTAAAACTATCAATTTTTTCCATATTCTGCTTTTCCTCAATTTTCAATATGGTTCAACAATTTTTTAATTATTTCAAACGTATGTTCCGGAGCTTCACTCCAGAAGTCATCATATTGTTTTGCATTATTATGACCGGCCCCGGGAGAATCACTTATTACACGCATGCAAAACATTGGCACGTTTTTCTTTGCACATACATGAGCTATTGCAGCCGATTCCATATCAACGGCCAAAACATCAGGAAAATGAACTTTAATGTCTTGCACTTTTTTTATGCTGTCAATAAATGTGTCACCCGAACACAACAGGCCATGTCGAATATTGCCTTCATCGGGCAACAGTGCCGATATCCCGGCATCTGATGTAAAATATATCGGCATCCCTGCTGCTTGTCCATATTCTGTTCCGGGTCCGCACCACACGTCGTGATACGCGATTTTATCTGCAACCACTATATCCATAACATTTATGCTTGAATCGGCTGCTCCGGCGACTCCGGTACTAATCACAACATCCGGCTTATATTCCTCAAGCATCAACAATGTTGATATGGCCGCATTTACTTTCCCTATTCCACATTCCATTGCAACTATATCATGAGAACATATGTTTCCGGTATGGAAATGGCATCCCATTTTATTCTCTACTTCATGACAATCCATCAGCGGCAACAACAATGCCAGCTCTTTATCCATCGCTACAATTATTCCTATACGCATATCTTTATATTTGTCTTGCTTATCAATGGTAAAATTAATAAAATTGTTACATTTGTAATAATCAAATGGACTAAAATAAAATGTTACCTAATATAGAAGTAGACAATAATATATTGTGTATCTGTCCCAAAATGCAGATAGGATTGATAAGGGCAAATGTTATCAACTGTCCAACCTCAGATGACTTATGGAGTATCATCACTCATACAGAGCAAGAAATATTAAACACATATTTATTACCCGACATTAATAAACGCCCGGCAATAGCCGGAACTCGTGTTTTGTACAAGCAACTCGGGAAAGATCCAAACAGATATAGAGTAGCAAGTGAGGCTTTATGCCGACGGGTTGTACGTAAACTCGGCCTATACCGCATAAACACTCTTGTCGACTTAATTAACCTTATATCAATGAAAAGCGGCTATCCAATAAGTGGATTGGATGCTGATAAAATCATCGGTGATACATTAATTTTAGGTATAGGACGGCATGAAGAAGATTTTCATGGCATCGGACGTGGGCTGCTCAACATTGAAGGCCTGCCTATTTACAGGGATGAAATGGGAGGAATTGCTACCCCTACAAGTGATGAAGAACGCACCAAAATAACATGCGATACAACAACTGTACAAATTAACATCAATGCATTTGCTCCAGAAATGCCATTAACTCAAACCATGGAATGGTGCATCGATTTAATGAAACGTTTCGCAAAAGCATCAGATATTGAACAATATATTTTTACCCCGGATAATTTTGATAACAAATGAAACTTCTTAGAGTCATTCCTGACAATCCAAATGAACGTTTCATCGACATGGCTGTCGATGCTTTAAACAACGGAAGGCTTATAATATACCCTACCGACACATTATATGCTCTTGGATGTGATGCTTTAAACAACAATGCTGTTGAAGAAATATGCAAAATAAAAGGCATTAAATCAGAGAAAACAAATCTTTCGATAATATGCGAAAGCATAAGTCAAGCTGCCGAATATTCTCGCATAAACAATGCTGTATTTTCTTTAATGAAGAACAATCTGCCAGGCCCGTTTACATTCATTCTGCCTGCATTGTCACAGCTCCCTAAAGCATTCAAGAAGCGTAAAACAGTGGGCATTCGCATCCCGGATAACAATATAGCCATTGAGCTTGTCAAAAAGTTGGGGCATCCCATAATGACTACTTCAATAAAATATGATGATGGAGATTATGGCTGCGAACCGGAGCTGATAGCAGAAAATTATACAAACGCGGTAGATGTAATAATCGATGCCGGAAGAGGAGACTTAACGCCTTCAACAATCGTCGACTGCACTACCGATGAATACGAAATAACACGAGAGGGCAAGGGTATCTTGCAATAGGGATTCCTGACAAACGTTGCCATATATTATGGCTTCGTAACATATAACATTCAAACTGAATCGGTTCGCTAACTCCTACAGTGGTGCGATAGTGTCTTCAATATCTCCATTCAAGTCATCTTCTTTCTTGGCACAATCACTGAAATAAATGGCTTCTGATGTTGTTTATAAAGCGCATCTTCAAAACAAATCAAAGCAACACGACTTTGATAACAATATTGCACTTTTTTATCTTACCCACCCCTAATTTCCACGCATATACAGAATTCAATTATATTCTGTTAAAAGTATGAATTTTAAAAATACAACCTCTATGAATTTGCTGTTACTTCAAGACCTCCATAATGACACTTTCATCCACACCATATTGCTTTGCAAGATTTATGTCCCTTTGGACAGCATCACTTTCGAACCTTAATTTATTCAATTTTGCACGCAATAAATAAAGGAATCCATTTGTAGGTTCCATTGTCAATGCATTTTTTATATCGGCATCGGCATTGTTTAATTGCTTCAATTCCAGCAGACATTTTGCCCTATTGGCAAGCGCGTTGACCGATGGTCGCTCTTTGATAATCGTTCCATACAAACTGATTGCAGTGGGATAATTGCCATTAGCTTTATTCCACATGGCCAAACCATTATAGGCAAAATATGAATTCGGGCTAATCCTCTTTATCTTATCAAAATCCTCTTTACTTGCTTCCATCTCTTTTTTTTCAAGTGCAAGAACCCCATGATTATATAAGGCTTCTATGTCCATCTCATCTAATTCGAGGACTCTGCCATAATCCATATAAGCCTTATCAATACTGTCCATGTCAAGATAAAGCGAAGCCCTGTTTTTCAGCAAAGTCACAGCATTTGGAGTCATAAACAAGGCAATGGAATAATTTTTCAAAGCTTCTTCATTCCGCCCTTGATATCGCTGCACAGTAGCAAGATTGGATAGCAGCAACGAATTATTAAAATTATCAGGCTGAACCCTTAATGCCTCTTTTATAAAGATTTCGGCTTTTTCCCATTCCTTTTCTTGAATGCACACTTCGGCAGAGTCAACGAGTTCGTAATAATTTCTTGCATGCACGCACAAACTCGCCATCAATAAAAAAGTTAATGCTGCGATATATTTTACCATTGTTTGAACCATAAATGAATACGAATACAAAATTACATCTAATTAAAATTTAAATATAATGCCATTGTTGATATTTTATTAAATTTGTAATTATTTTAATCAAACATGGATACTTTTAAATACATATTAGTTTTTATTACCATAGCCATGTCAATTTCCCTCTCATCTTGCTTTGGCAATGATGAACCAGAAATCAATGACTCGACACACCGCACCGTGTTGGTTTATATGGTTGCAACAAACGATCTTGGCACTCTCGGATTCGACACAAGTGACATAAATGAAATGGAATCAGCAATCGAATCAATAGGAAACACCAATTGTCGGCTACTTATATACCACACCGCTTACAATTCTGAACCAGCACTCATTGAAATTAAAAACATTAATGGCAAAGCGGTAACAGAAACTTTGAAAACATACACATCCAGTATATATTCTACATCTATAGAGCGAATGAGTGAGGTGTTTTCTGACACAAGGTCCTTAGCTCCTGCCGACGACTACGGGCTGGTACTATGGTCGCATGCCACAGGATGGGTAAGAGAGCTTTCCACCAAATCCACAACTGCAAATTTTGGTATCGATGTCATGGACTTTGGAGAAGACCGTAAACACCAAATGTCTATTACAGAATTATCTGAAGCCATTCCATCCGGAATGTTTAGCTTCATTTATGCCGATGCCTGCTATATGGGCTCAATAGAAATTGCATACCAATTACGAAACAAAACGTCATATTATATAGCAAGTCCTACCGAAACATTGGGAACAGGAATGCCATATGACCAAAATATACCATGCTTTTTTGAAAAAACGCCTAATCTCATCCAAGCATGTAAAAACACATTCAATGAATATGACACCCAAATCGGTGATTACCGCTCTGTTACAATCGCTTTAACCGATTGTTCTAAACTGCACGGCATGGCTGAATTATGCCACAACATACATTCCACGCCTGCAAGCATCGAAATAAATCCTTACGAATTACAAAAATACAATGACGGTGACCCTATATATGTAGACTTCTTGCAATACACATCATTGCTGGCAACAGAATCTCAATCTGCAACATTAAAGAACTTGCTTAACGATGCCGTTTTATACAAAGCATGCACACCCACATTTGTAGATGTTGAAATCAATAAAGAGCATTTTTCAGGATTGTCAACATATATATTAGGCACATCTACATCAGAAAACGAAACATACTATTCAACACTTGATTGGTATAAAGACGTATACAATCATTAAAATACTTGACTTATGAGCTTAAATAGCATTATGGCAAACATTACAACAGCTGTTGAAGGAGGGAAAGAATATGCCGACTCTATTTCAACAGTCCTAAAAGCAAAAGAATCTGCACTGTCCTCGATGACATTCGACGAAATAATTGAAAAAATTGTAAGTGGAGCTATAGACTTAGGCATCCGCATCCTTATTGCAGTAATAGTTTTTTACATAGGCAAACTTATAATTAATAAAATATACTCCATTGTAAAATCTATAATGCTGAAGCACAAGCTCGACAAGTCGTTGTCAACATTTGTGCTAAGCCTTGTGAAGATAACATTGTTGTTTATTCTCATAGTGTCAGTTATAGGTATTCTTGGAATTGAAACCAGCTCGTTCATAGCCATTTTTGCTTCGGCTGGCGTTGCCATTGGTATGGCTTTAAGCGGCACTTTGCAAAACTTTGCCGGAGGGGTGCTGATTTTATTCATAAAGCCATATAAAATAGGAGATTTTATTGAATTTGGCGGATACCAAGGCACTGTCAAAGAAATACAGATTTTCAACACAGTCCTAAATACAATAGACAATAAATCAATCATAATACCCAATGGAGGCTTGTCTACCGGCACAATCAACAATTATTCAAAAGAAGAATATCGCCGGCTTGAATGGAACATTTCCATTTCTTATGGCGACGACATGGATGTTGCTCGGAAAACAGCATTGGACATAATAAAATCAGAGCCTCGGATTGTCGAAAAATATCGAGAAGACGACAAATTAAAATGGACATCCACCGACAATGAAAAGAACGACAACAATACCGACAGCAATAGCGAGGATGAGAATATGGATGACAGTTCAAAGGCACATAAATCATTTTTCAAAAGGATGACAAAAAGCAAGTACAAATTGAAAAAAGAAATTGAAGAAAAGAAAAAGCTTAATCAAAGGAATGAAATCGAATATTTACGACCTAAGATAGACTGTTCGCCAACGGTTGCACTAAGTTCTCTTGCCGACAGCAGCATAATAATCACAATAAGGGCATGGACTCGTTCTGAATTCTATTGGCCAGTATTTTACTCTGTAAATGAGAAGATTTATAAAGAATTCCCCAAGAATGGCCTTAATTTCCCATTCCCTCAAATGGACATACATGTGACGCACAACTAAAGAACGCAGCATATAGCCTCTTCATTCCAACTCGATTGAAGGGGCTTTTTTCTGTAACATTGCAAACATATAGACAAATCACACCACCATGTTCCATTATAAAAAATATTCACGACAAAAGTAGCATTTTAGTGAAACAATCCGTATATTTGCGTAAGAATACGCGAATAACAGCTCCCTATTTTTTACTATCTTACTTTTAGGATAATAAAAAACGACACACCTGCACATTTCCGCTATTTGCATAATAGTATCATTGCATATACACAAAAGTGGCCATTATGCATGACAAGGCGGTTTATTATTTAAATGTGAATGACTCTCATTTAGAGAAAAAGACGTATTCGCAGGTACAGAATTGCCGACAATGTTCCTATTCATCAAGAACAAATTCTTTTATTGTATCTGCCATTGAGCAAAAAAACGGCAGACAATTATTAAGGTACGGGGACAATGGCAATTCTAATATTTGAAAAATAAATGACAACATAAATGATAAGTAAATGGAATTACTTACCCTTTACATCCGAACAATCATCCATAGCAGCCGACTTGGCAAAGCACTTGAAAAACTGCCAAGCAATAAGTCGGTTACTCGTACTGCGAGGGATCAAATCGACAGAAGAAGCTGACAAGTTTCTTAATCCCTCAATGTCCGACTTGCACGACCCGTTCCTCATGCAAGACATGGACAAGGCTGTAGACAGGCTTAATAAAGCCATAGGGGCAAAAGAAAAAATCATGATTTATGGAGACTATGACGTTGACGGAACGACATCGGTCGCATTGGTTTACAGGTACCTGCAAAATTATTATTCTAACATTGAGTACTATATTCCAACTCGTTATGAAGAAGGATATGGTATTTCTAAAAAAAGTATCGATTATGCTCAAAGCATAGGTGTATCTCTTGTAATAGTCCTCGACTGTGGAATAAAGGCTGTGGAAGAGATTGCTTATGCCAAATCTCTCGGAATAGATTTTATCATCTGTGACCACCATGTACCTGATGATGTCTTGCCCGAAGCCGTGGCCATACTCAATCCGAAGCTTGAAAATAACCCATACCCTTTCAAGCATTTATCGGGATGCGGCGTTGGCTATAAATTCATGCATGCATTTGCCATAAGCAATGAATTGTCAAACATGTTTGAACTTGACAGTCTCCTTGACCTTGTAGCCATAAGCATAGCTGCTGATATAGTTCCACTGATTGGGGAAAATAGGATATTGACACATTTCGGATTGAAACGGTTGAATTCAAATCCCAATACCGGACTTCGCAGCATTATAAAAATATGCGGATTGTCGAACAGGGAGATTACAATAAGCGATGTCATTTTCAAAATCGGTCCCCGAATCAATGCTTCTGGACGAATGCAATCCGGAATCGAGGCTGTCGAATTATTAGTATCAAAAGATGCAGCCGACGCCTATCGCAAAGCAAAGAACATCGACCAGTACAACAAAGACCGCAAAGAACTCGACAAGCGCATTACAGAAGAGGCCAATGCAATCCTTGCAAACGACAAAGACATTGCAACAAGCAAGAAGCCTATCGTAATTTACAATAAAGATTGGCATAAAGGTATAATTGGCATTGTCGCATCACGATTGACAGAGCTTTACTACAAACCTGCCATCGTGCTCACATTGTCCAATGGGTTGGCAACAGGTTCGTCGCGTTCGGTAAGAGGATTCGACATCTACAAAGCAATTGAATCTACTCGAGATCTTCTAGAAAATTTCGGAGGGCACACCTATGCCGTAGGTTTATCATTAAAAGAAGAAAACATTCCCGAATTTACACGAAGATTTGAACAGTATGTTATAGACAACATCACTCCCGAACAATTGACGCAAATGATATCGGTAGATTGCGAAATAAGTTTCGACAAAATAAATGCCGACTTGCTATATTATCTGCGCTTGCTTAATCCATTCGGTCCTGGCAACCAAAAACCGATATTTGTCACAAAAAATGTATTTGACTACGGAACGAGCAAATTGGTTGGGAAAAATTTGGAACACATCAAACTTGAATTGATCGACAGCTCATCCAATAGAGTATTCAATGGTATAGCATTTAATCAAGCAAGCCACTTTGAATACATAAAATCTAACAAGCCATTTGAAATATGCTATACAATTGAAGAAAACAGGCATAAAGGAAATACTTCTGTTCAATTATTTGTTAAAGACATAAGGACAAGTCTATCAGAAACATGACAAATTCGTCGATTCTTAATATCTTAAATAAATATTGGGGATACAAGTCATTTCGTGACCTTCAAGCCGAAATAATCAATTCAGTGCTTGAAGGTCATGACACATTGGGACTGATGCCTACCGGAGGAGGCAAATCAATAACATTTCAAATTCCTACCATGTTACACGATGGAATATCCATTGTAGTGACGCCCCTTATTTCTTTAATGAAAGATCAAGTCGACAATCTTATTCAGAAAGGCATAAAAGCTACATATATCCACTCTGGCTTAACACAAATCGAAATAAAAAAATCTCTTGATAAATGTATTTATGGTAAATGCAAATTTCTGTATATTTCTCCAGAACGACTTTCATCTCCCCTATTTTTAGATAAATTACGCTTCATGCCATTATCGCTGCTCGTTGTCGACGAAGCTCACTGCATATCACAATGGGGGTATGATTTTAGGCCATCATTCTTGAATATCGTATCAATACGAAAAATATTCCCTGATGTCCCGATTCTGGCTCTGACAGCAACAGCTACACCTGATGTCGTAAAAGACATCATGGAAAAATTGTCATTCAAAAATGGGCAATTGTTTGCAAAGAGCTTTGCTCGCGAAAACTTAGTTTATGTGGTTCGCCATACAGAAGACAAAATGTCCCAAATGGTGCAAATACTGCAAAAGGTTCCCGGGTCAGGCATTGTTTACGTCAGAAGCCGAGTTAAAACAAAGCAAATAGCCGAAGAATTAATGTATCGTGGAATTTCGGCCGACTATTATCATGCAGGCCTTGACAACGAGGATAAATCAGACAAGCAAAACAAGTGGAAATCAGGTGAAACTCGCATAATAGTTGCAACTAATGCTTTTGGCATGGGCATTGACAAGCCCGATGTCAGAATCGTCATCCACAGCGACATTCCAAACTCCATAGAGGAATATTATCAAGAAGCAGGAAGAGCCGGAAGGGATGGTAAAAAATCTTATGTCGTGCTTTTGGTTTCTTCAAAAGATAAATCTACATTAAAAAAACGCATAAGCGACTCTTTCCCCGACAAAAATTTCATAAAGACAGTGTATGAGCGAGTTGGAAATTTTCTCGACATTCCATTAGGTGGTGGATACAACAACGTTTACGATTTCAATTTCAATCTTTTCTGCAAGACATTCAAATATCCTATTATCCCGACTCACAATGCACTTAGAATTCTCACTCAAGCCGGATATATCGAATTTATGGAAGAAATTGAAACTCAATCAAGAGTGACAATCCTTGCCCGAAAAGAAGAATTATACAATCTGCCTTCCGATAATCCCAATCTTGACAAAGTATTACAAGCTTTGCTGCGTTCCTACACCGGTTTGTTTTCTGATTATATATTCATCAATGAAGCATTAATTGCAAAAAGATTCAACTTGCCACAAGACGTAATATATGAATCTTTATTGCAACTCACTAAATTGCATATCCTACATTATATTCCACGCAAACGCACTCCATATATTGTTTACACGACATCGCGAGAAGAACCTAAATACTTGGAGATTCCAAAAAGTGTTTATGAAACACGAAAAGAAAAAATGGAAACAAGAATAATGGCAATTATACGATATGCATATTCAGAAGATGAATGCCGAGAAGCAATGCTACGCTCCTATTTCGGAGAAAAAGTAAAAACAGAATGCGGGCACTGTGATTATTGCTTAAAACGCAAAAACTCAACCAACCATTCTCAAGAAGATGTCATAAAAGGAATAATATACATGCTTTCATTAAAACCTTGCAGGCTGAATGAAATCATAGACACTCTATCCTTTCCAAAGCAAGAAATAGCCGATGTAATATCACTACTCGCCGATGAAGGATTTGTTTCATTCTCTCAAGAAAACAGATTATACAGCTTGACAAATAAAAAATGAATGGTTTTAAGAATTATGAAAAGACCTTTTTCCATATCAGATGCTTTCTTCTCTTTTATTAGAGAAAATATTAACGCTGATCCGACAAAATTGTTGCTGAAAAAACATCCAGAACTGGATTTTGACCTTAAATTAGCAGTATTGCAAATTGAGTGCAGGAAAAAAATATATAAGAAACTTCCTGACATTTTCAATCTCGAACATTTCTTATTCCCATCATCGCTATCGGCCGAGCAATGTACCTGCCAGGCAGTAGCCCAATTTCATTCAACACTGTTCAAAGGAATGAACAGCGTATTGGATCTTACGTCCGGTGTCGGTATAGATGATTTCTACATTGCAGAAAATGTGAAGGAACTTATTGCTGTAGAGAAAAATCAAGATACAGCATCGGCGCACAAATATAACATGTCCGTAAACAACAAAAATAATGTCACTACTATAAATGACGATTGTTATAACTACATTGATACGGTCATTAATGCCGACCTTAAATTTGACGCAATTTACATAGATCCTGCTCGTCGTGACAAACTCGACAAACGTGTATTCGGGTTTGAAAGTTGCGAGCCAAACGTATTGTCCATGCTCGATAAGATATCTGCCGTAACCGAATGCCTATACATAAAAGCATCTCCAATGATTGACATTACTCAAGCAGTGAAAGATATTGATAATATATCCGATATATGGATAATTGGCGTAAAAAACGAATGCAAGGAACTTCTATTCAAGGTAAATTTTTCGCAAAAGTGCAACAACAAGAAAATTCATACAATCAATTTTGAAAATGACTCGTGCACTCAATCCCTCTCTTTCAATTGGCCCGTTACAGAACACCACATCACATACGCAGATTCAATCACAGACTATATATATGAACCAAACTGTTGCATTATGAAAGCAGGTGCTTTCAACGAGTTGCAACAGGAATACCGAGTTTTGCTTAAATTGGGCCGAAACACCCATTTATTCACCTGCAACGAGCCAATAAAGGACTTTCCGGGGCGTCGATTTAAAGTCATTGAAGTCATTCCATTTTGTAACAAGAACATTAAATCCATTCATGCCAAATACCCGAAAATAAACGTAGGCGTAAGAAACTTCAAATTAGAAGCTCAAGAATTAAAAAAACGTCTCAAAGTTAACGATGGTGGAAATTTGTTCCTATTTGGCGTTACATTAGGAGATAAAGAGATGATAATGGTCATCGCCGAAAAATTGTAATTATACAACCTCAACCACTACATGCCTTCTTATTCACATATACCTATCTTTTTGGAATCCCGCAATATTAGATCCTTAATAACACAATACAACAACTCCTGAACAGGCGATAATTTGTAATTGCGGTTTATTTTGAAAATTTCATCACAAGCAAAAGTATCAAAAATTATTCGACGTTCATCATCACTCATATTTTTCATTCGCGATATGACTTTTCTTGATATTACAATTGCATTTTCCATAATTATTAAATTTAAATTTAGTACAAAAGTAACCGCTGATTGTGCAAAATATAGGCACATAAGACACAACTATTGTTAACTAATGCATCCAAATATAACATAAAGGTTACATTTTTAATTCAATTCAAAAATAATACTTCAACTATACATTATTTTTCTTAAAAAAATTGTAACTTCATTCAAGAAATATATCTTATTTCCGTAATTTTGACAAATAAAAGTTTAAAATTGAATCTCACTATGACCGATATAGCCAAACTACTACAATCGCTTATAGAACAGCACAGGAGTAGCGATATTGCCGAAAGTGAATTTAAACGTATGCTTAATGAAGAACCAGCATTAAAAGAAATTTATAACAATTGGTGCGAAGAAAATGGATATTCACCCCGAAGCGGTTATAAAGAATACATTCAAGAGATTTTCGACTCTCAAGAATCTATCTGGGATTCTTTCATTTCATTTGAAGATGAAAATTAAATAAAGACACTAATGATGGAACAGACTTTTAGGCTTCCTGCTGAATGGGAGGAACAGTCGGCCGTATTGATTGCTTGGCCACACAAAGCAACCGATTGGAATTATATGCTTGATGAAGTAGAAACTTGTTATAAGGAAGTTGCTAAAGCAATCGTAGAAGATGAGACGTTAATAATAGTTTCTCCTGAACCTGAAGTTGTAGAGAAGCTATTATCCGACCTGCCTCAGTCAAAACTGCGAATATACCCCATTCCGACAAATGACACATGGGCTCGTGATTTCGGTCCAATCTCTGTGTTGTGCAATGATCTTCCTGTTCTATATGATTTCAAATTCAATGCATGGGGATTGAAATTTGCTGCCGATTTAGACAATTTAATAAATATAAATCTCAGCAAATTAGGAGCATTTGGTGAGACGAAATTAATGAATCATCTTAATTTCGTTTTGGAAGGCGGTTCAATTGAAAGTGATGGCAACGGATGCATCCTAACAACTTCATCATGCCTATTGTCCAAAAACAGAAACGGTGAATTTGACAAAAAAGACATTGAAAAATATTTCTCCACACACTTCGGCACTAGAAAAATATTATGGCTGAATCATGGTTTTCTCAAAGGTGACGACACCGACAGCCACATTGACACTTTAGCACGGCTATGTCCCAACAACACTATATTATATGTAGGATGTAATGACCACGATGACTGTCATTATGAGGAGTTGCGTGCAATGGAAAAAGAGCTTGAACAATTCACAAATGCTGACGGGGAAAAATTTAAATTGGCAAAATTACCTTTTCCTCGACCAATATACGATGAAGATAATTATCGGTTGCCAGCAACCTACGCAAATTTTTTAATCACCAATAAATCAGTTCTTGTCCCTATATACGGACAAGACGACAATGATGCTCTTGCTCTTGAAACAATCAAGACTGTATTCCCAGATAAAAATATCAAAGGAATCGATTGCAATGCACTCATAAAACAACACGGCTCTTTACATTGTATCACTATGCAATTAATCAAAGGAATAATTTAAACGATATAACAGCATGAATTTATTATCCGTAGGACTCATTCAACAAAATAATGAAAGAAATATTGCCCACAATCGTAAGCGACTGATACAAAAGATAGAGAAACTTGCATCACAAGGTGCAAAACTCATCGTATTGCAAGAATTGCACGACTCCTTATATTTTTGCCAGCATGAATCAGTGTCATGCTTCGACCTTGCCATATCAATACCGGGACCTGAGACGGAAGAATATGCCGACGTTGCTCGTCAAAACAATATTGTCTTGGTATCCTCTTTATTCGAAAAACGTGCGGCAGGTCTTTATCATAACACTGCAGTTGTATTTGACACCGATGGTAGTATTGCCGGTAAATACAGGAAAATGCACATTCCTGATGATCCTGCCTATTATGAGAAATTCTATTTCACCCCTGGTGACTTAGGGTTTGAACCTATCCAAACATCAGTCGGCCGTTTAGGAGTTCTCGTATGTTGGGACCAATGGTATCCTGAGGCAGCACGGTTGATGGCGCTGAAAGGTGCCGAATTACTTATATACCCAACAGCCATAGGATGGGAAAGTTCTGACACTGATGATGAGAAGCTACGTCAACGCTCAGCTTGGATGATTGCCCAACGGGCACACGCTGTTGCAAACGGCATCCCCGTAATCACGGTCAACCGAGTCGGATACGAAGCAGACCCTTCAGGACAAACAGCAGGAATACAATTTTGGGGCACAAGCTTTATTGCAGGACCACAAGGTGAATTGCTTTTCGAAGCTCCTACCGATTCTGAAGTCGAACAAGTTATCAACATTGACATTAAGCGCTCTGAGAATGTACGCAGGTGGTGGCCTTTCTTACGCGACCGTCGCATCGATTTCTATTCAGAATTGACAAAACGTTATATCGACTGAACCTTTTCTTTAGAAAAAAATATATGCGGAGATGTATTTCATTTAATGCGCCTTCCGCATGTTTTTAACATGCAAGTTTATGGGAAAAGAAATAGAACACAAATATATCGTCAACGATAAAAGTTTTAAAGATTTGGCTTCAGAAAGTCATAATATTAAGCAAGGCTATCTGTGCAAAGACAAAGAGCGAACAGTCAGGATTAGAATTATAGATACAAAGGCTTTTATTACCATCAAAGGGGAAACTCACGGAGATACTCGTGTAGAATATGAATACCCTATCCCACTTGATGATGCAAAATCAATGTTGGACTCTCTTTGTATCGGCCCGGTGATAGAGAAAACACGATATATCGTTACATATAAAGGTAACAATTGGGAAATAGACATGTTCGAAGGATTTCTTGAAGGATTAATACTTGCTGAGATTGAGATTCCTTCAAGTGATTACAAATATGACATTCCTCCTTTTGTAGGGAAGAATGTCACAAATGATCCAAGATATTATAATTCAAATCTGTCTAATATTCCAGATATATACAAGTAATTACTCTGTACGTCTTATAAGACACGTTACATTCTCAACATGTTGAGTGTGTGGGAACATGTCCACCGGTTGAACCTCTATTACTTCATATTTGCAATCAAGCAAAGCCAAATCCCGGGCTTGGGTTGCTGGATTGCAACTGACGTATACTATTCGAGTTGGCTCTGCTTTAAGAATCACGTTTACTACATCTTGATGCATGCCGGCACGAGGAGGGTCGATTATCATGACATCAGGCCGTCCATGCTCTGCAACAAATTCCGAGGTCAATACATCCTTCATGTCTCCTGCATAAAACAACGTGTTTTCTATCCCGTTTGCTGCCGAATTCAATTTCGCATCTTCAATTGCTTCTGGAACATATTCTATACCTATTACCTTCGCAGCATTTCCAGCCACAAAATTTGCTATTGTCCCTGTACCGGTATATAAGTCATATACGAGTTCATTGCCCGTTAAGGCAGCCATGCGTCGTGTCACCTTGTACAATTCGTATGCTTGATGTGAATTGGTTTGATAAAATGATTTCGGACCTATACGAAATTGCAGATTTTCCATCTGTTCGATTATATAATCACGGCCATGATATAGAATCACATTTTGATCAGCTATAGTATCATTTACCTTCTCGTTCACCACATACATAAGGGATGTTATCTGTTCAAACTCATTTTTAATTGCGTCAAGCAATGAAAATATTTTGTCGTTCTCAGGCTGTCCAAATACGATAATCAACATTATTTCCCCAGTTGAAGCAACTCTTATGATTATATTGCGCATCAATCCTTCCTGCTGTCTTATGTTATAGAAAGGATAGCCATTTTCAATGGCATAACGACGTATGAACAATCTTATCTTATTGGATATATCATCTTGCAGATAACACTTTTCAATATCAAGAACTTTGTCAAATGCTCCGGGAATATGAAAACCTAATGCATTCATGTCGTCAAAAGTCTCCCCGCTATTTATCTGCTCAAATGTAAGCCATCTCTTATTGGAAAATGTAAATTCCAACTTATTCCTGTAACCGACAATCTCTTTGGAACCTAAAATTTCATTCACCTCAGGAATTTTCACCTTGGCTATGCGTTGCAAAGCGTCTACAACCTGTTGACGTTTACATTGCAGCTGGCATTCGTATGGCAACTGTTGCCACTTGCACCCACCGCACACGCCAAAATGGCTGCAAAATGGTTCGACTCTTATCTCAGACGGCGTTATAATTTGTGTTATATGCCCTTCAGCGAAACTTTTCTTTTTTTTGTCCAATTTCACATTGACTATGTCTCCCGGGACGCCGAAAGGTATGAACACAACCATTTCGTCAACTTTAGCAATGCTTTTACCTTCAGCGGCAACTGCTGTTATCGTTACGTTCTCAAGCACCGGTAATGTCTTTTTCTTTTTAGCCAAAACAATCGTTATTTTAATTATACGGTTGCAAAGATACTGCATGTTAAGCTCAATAAGAAAAAATGAACCGGCTTATTTTTTAGCACCGTCTATATTCATTCTGCAATTTTAATAAATTCCAGTCCTATTAGCAGAGAGACAAAACCTGAGAGAAATAATATGTACAGGTAACTATCACACAAAAATTGTTATAAAACATGTTTCACGGTTTTGCCTTGGAATATTTTTTAATTTATAATCTTTTGATATATATTTGCAAGTAACAAAATAATAATCGAGACCTAAACACCAAGCGTGAGTAATATACTTAAAAAATTATATATACATTAACTAAATTTCAATTTTATTCCTGATGAAAAGAATTTATACATTCGGAAACGGCAAAGCTGAAGGCCGTGCCGACATGAAGAATCTTCTCGGAGGTAAGGGAGCAAATTTGGCAGAAATGAACCTCATCGGGGTTCCTGTCCCTCCGGGTTTTACCATTACAACAGAAGTCTGCACTGAATATAATGAAAAAGGCAAGGACACAATAGTTGCTACTATCAAAAATGACGTTGAAAAAGCCATTAACCATATTGAAGAACTCACTGGCAACAAATTCAACGATGCTGAAAATCCACTCTTGGTATCAGTTCGTTCAGGAGCCAGAGTTTCAATGCCTGGTATGATGGACACAGTACTCAACCTTGGCATGAACGACCATGTAGTAGAAGCATTGTCCAAGAAGTCAGGCAATCCTCGTTTCGCTTGGGATAGCTACCGTCGATTTGTCCAAATGTATGGAGATGTCGTATTAGGTATGAAACCTAAGAATAAGACCGACATTGACCCGTTTGAGGAAGTAATGGATAAAGTCAAAGAAGAAAAAGGGGTCAAACTTGACACTGAACTCGATGTTGACGATTTAAAGAAACTTGTCAAGCTGTTTAAGGAAGCTGTACTTGCATCTACAGGACACAATTTCCCTGAAAGTGCTTGGGATCAGCTTTGGGGAGCCATTTGTGCCGTATTCGACAGCTGGATGAATGAACGTGCCATATTGTATCGCCGAATGAACCAGATACCTGAGGAATGGGGAACGGCCGTAAATGTTCAAGCAATGGTTTATGGCAATATGGGTGAGACATCAGCAACCGGTGTAGCTTTCACCCGTGACGCAGCAACCGGTGAGGACATATTCAATGGTGAATACCTAATCAATGCTCAAGGTGAAGATGTTGTTGCAGGTGTCAGGACTCCGCAACAAATCACGCTTGAAGGTTCTCGCCGATGGGCAAAATTGCAAGGCATCTCAGAAGATGTCCGTGCTTCAAAATATCCTTCTTTGGAAGAATCAATGCCCGAATGCGCCAAGGAACTTATCGCAATCCAACAAAAGCTTGAAGACCACTATAAAGATATGCAAGACCTTGAATTTACCATCCAAAACGGTAAATTGTGGTTGTTGCAGACTCGTAACGGCAAACGCACAGGTGCTGCAATGGTTAAAATTGCCATGGACTTGTTGCGTGCCGGCATAATTGACGAAAAGACTGTTTTGAAACGCATGGAGCCTCAAAAACTGGACGAACTCCTTCACCCTGTATTTGACAAAGCAGCCTTGAATGCTGCCAAAGTAGTTGCCAAGGGGCTTCCTGCTTCTCCGGGTGCCGCTACAGGACAAATCGTATTCTTCGCCGATGATGCCGAAGCTTGGGCTGAAAGAAAGAAGAAAGTCATCATGGTTCGTTTGGAAACTTCTCCCGAAGACCTTCGAGGCATGAACAAGGCTCAAGGCATCTTGACAGCTCGCGGTGGAATGACATCTCATGCTGCGGTAGTTGCTCGCGGTATTGGCAAGTGCTGTGTATCTGGTGCAGGAGAAATAATTGTCGACTATAAGAACCGCACTGTCACAATGGGTGACAAAGTATTCAAAGAAGGAGACTGGATTTCTATCAATGGTAGCACTGGTGATGTTTATGACGGTCTGGTTTCTACCGTAGATGCCGAACTATCGGGCGACTTCGCTGCAATAATGAACCTTGCTGAAAAATATACCAAGATGGATGTCCGCACAAATGCCGACTCTCCTCGTGATGCAGCAGTTGCAAGAAAATTTGGAGCAAAAGGTATCGGTCTTTGCCGCACCGAACACATGTTCTTTGAAGGCGACCGCATAAAATCAATGCGTGAAATGATCATAGCTAAAGATGAAGCCGGACGCCGTGCCGCTTTGGCTAAATTGTTACCTATGCAACGTAGCGACTTTGAAGGTATCTTTGAAGCTATGGACGGCTTTGGCGTTACAATCCGCCTCTTGGATCCACCTTTGCATGAATTCGTTCCTCATCAATTAGCCACTCAAAAAGAATTGGCCAATGAAATGGGTCTTACAATTGAAGAGGTAAAGAGCAAATGCGACAGCCTCGAAGAATTCAACCCGATGTTGGGACACCGTGGATGCCGTTTGGGCAACACATATCCTGAAATTACCGAGATGCAAGCTCGTGCAATTATCGAAGCCGCACTTAACGTAAAGGCAAAAGGTATCGACGTACATCCCGAAATAATGATACCTCTTGTCGGAGTTCTCAAAGAATTGCAGATGCAAGCCGATATCATTAACCGCACAGCTCAGAAAGTATTTGCAGAAAGAGGAGACACTGTTCCTTACAAGATTGGAACAATGATTGAAGTTCCTCGTGCAGCTCTCGTTGCCGACCAAATAGCAACAGTTGCCGACTTCTTCTCGTTCGGAACAAACGACTTGACTCAAATGACATTCGGATACTCTCGTGACGATGCTCCTAAGTTCTTGAAATACTACAAAGAATTAGGAATCATAAAGACCGACCCATTTGAAGTCCTCGACCAAGAAGGTGTTGGACAATTAGTTGAAATGGGTACTAAGAAAGGCCGCTCCACAAAACCAGAATTAAAGGTTGGTATCTGCGGTGAACACGGAGGCGAACCCTCTTCAGTTAAGTTCTGTGCACACCTCGGAATGAATTATGTATCTTGCAGTCCGTTCCGTGTACCTATTGCACGCGTAGCAGCGGCGCAGGCAGCAGTGGAATAAATGACGATATGTTATAAATTATAACGAAAGCAGGCGGCAGGCAGTTGAAAACACAGCTTGCCGCCTATTTTATATTATATGCTTAGAGTGATTTAAACGCTCTTTTGTGCAAAATGAACACAAATGTTGTACAATCGTTGAACAGTTATGTGAATTGTGTTGTACATATGTTGTACAACGGCAGCCAATGACCTACAACAACTTAGATAATTCTACGAGCAAACAATCGGGACACAGATTATTATAGCCATCTCATCTTTTGGAAATCTGCATACCTAGTTTTATATTTCAATCAAATTCGGAAGATTGAAGTTAGTGTAATCTCCGTTCATGATTGCGCCATTTGAGAAAATGGTTGAGCCGTCATTCCTTACTCCATGCTGTTTATGAATATGTCCAAACAGATGTAGTTTGAGCTTTATTTCTTTTACCTTCGTTAAAAGCTCAGTCGAACCATAGTTTATCCCATCGTCAAAATCAAGGATACCATAGGGCGGACAATGCGTGATTAATACATCTATGTCGGCAGGTATGGCTGCATAGTTGCGAGTCTGACGGTCAGAAATGCAATCTTCCATGAACATGGGAACACCATAGAATTTAACTCCCTCAATTACCACGCCTGAATTACATATATAATGCACATTCTCATCCAACCCGTCTATCTTGGCTCCGTATAGACAGGCATCGTGATTGCCACAAATAAAAATCTTGTGGAGGTAAGGAAGGTCGCAAAACCAATTCATAAAATCAATGGCTTCTCGCTCGCTTCCATTCATGGTGAAATCTCCCGAATGCACAAGGATGTCAGCATCGGGCAGGTTCTGCAAACGACGGTGACAACTATGCGTATCAGAAATATGAACTATTTTCATGCTATGATATATCGTCTGTAAAGGTAATTTACCCATTCTGTGAGATTAGATATTTTTGATTCGTCCATGCATTCTTTTATCATAGGGAATAATTCTTCGTATGTGATATGTTTGAACGTTGCTTTTCCGGAAGAAGTCAACATCGATTCATATCCAACAAAAGCATCTGTAAAATGCCAGTTACCTTGTGGATATACAGTCAGACAGGTAAACTCCGATAACTCGTCTTTCTCGTCTGGGCATAATCCGAGTATCATAGACGCACCAAGAATATGATTGCGCCATATCTGGCGGTAAGGGTTGGCAACAACATGTGTCGTTAACCTCTTTTGATTGTCAAACGGCACATCTGCGATAAATTTTTCCTTAAACCAACCACAATGTTCACTTGGTAGTCGATAATTGTCAGCAAGATGAATGCCAATGGCATTATGCGTTTCTTGCCATTCTTTGGAGCCACGTTTAATGGGATATTCTTTATCGGTATATTTCACTTCAATGCCGATGCCGCCTTTTCCACCATGTTTTGCCGCTGTATATTCGATATAAACATCAAACGAGGTTCCGTCTTTCAGTCCTCCAAGGTTATACTCTATCACAATTTCATTGACTTCCGCAATCCTTCCATCTCCTGTAATTTTATTGAACAAACATGCTGCACCTTTTTTATCATATATCATAGGAAAGAACATATTATATGGGATATGTTCGCTTCTCAATAAATTCGTGACCATTTGCCCTTTCGTAGAGAATGTTTTCCTGTTTATCTCTTTTGTAATATCGTGTCGAAAACCACTAAAAAAGATACGATAGTCTTTATTTTAATCACGACAATCATTCTTGTCCAAGGTGCTTTCCTCGTTTATCGTATATTCTTTACCATTCCTGTTTAGTTTACGGACATAGAATTTGTCTGCAGGAACATTGATTTCCGGGTCATTGACCTTAAAATTTATTTGATGCCGACGGGCAGCTGACTTAAATTCTGAATGAGTCATAACATAATACTGTTTTTGAAAAGGCAATATACCATAAGCATACCTCTCTTGGTTGCTTTTGCTACAATTCCTGTCAATTAAAATTATTACAACATACCAAATCTTTCTTCAAAGCGATTCATCAATACCTTGAATTTTTTTGGTAGATAGGATAACGCTTGATTGCGTATAAGTTGTGGAACGCCAAACATTGCTTCGGCAATACTTCCGGCTATGCAGGAAATCGTGTCAGAATCGCCTCCGATAGATACGGCGTTACGGACAGCATCTTCCAAACTTTTCGCTTCAAGAGCGCACACGATAGCTTGCGGCACACTATCTTGGCAAGTGCCACCATCACCTGCCCCATCTAAGCCATTCCATGAGTAGCGGTTACGAATTTCGTCTACTGCCATGTTAAGGTTATAACCAAATTCGCGTGTGATGATATTACGAATTGCATCTTTATCATCGCCCATGCGTGCCATAAAGATACAAAGAGCCGTAGCTTGCGCACCTTTAATTCCTTCAGGGTGATTATGAGTACATTCTGCTGATTCTTTTGCTTTTTGTAATACTTCTTCTTTTGAAGAACATGCCCAACCAACAGGGCCAACACGCATGGCACTTCCGTTGCCACAACTATAATAAGGCTTCATAATACCTCGACTGGCAAGGTGAACCCATTGTATAAATCTGGTTCCATAACTTCCCATCGGATATGGATTCTCCAACGCATATTTCAGATAATAACTTCCACATTTTCCCCCATTCATCAACCAGTCGGCTGTAGCAAATGTCAATATGCTGTCATCAGTATATTCTTGTCGATTTTGAAATAAAGGGAACTCTTTTGTCTTGATATTGTCAAATTCATAAATACTACCTACAATATCTCCTATAATACTGCCTATCATAAATAAAAATCATATTTGTTATTACGACTATTTATAGTTTTCTGCTACAATACTCCATTTCCTCCAATATGCCACCTCCTGCATCCTGTATTTCCCTCAAAAACAGCCGTGCGCACATCTCCGCATCATCGCCTGCCCGGTGGTGCTGCCCGTAAGGTATCTTGACCTGGTCACAGAGATAGTCCAGACTGTTGCATCCGAAGTTATAGAGTTTATATTCCACACGGAGGGAAAAATAATACATGATGCACAGTATAGTTCCAACGAGTGTCGGATACAGCTGATGTCAAAGGTGGCATTGTGAGCTACAAGTACAGGGATGCCTTTAAGGTATTCGCAGATTTCTGTCCATACTTCCGAAAATTCCGGTGAATTGACGGTATCATTCGACCAAATGCCGTGTATTTGCATATTCCAATAGCTGTAACTATTTCCTTGCGGACGGACGAGCCTCGGACTGGTTTCTACAATCTCTCCGTCACGCACAACACAGATTCCAGCCTCACAGATTGAAGCTCGTTTGCCTGTGGCTGCCTCAAAATCAATGGCTATGAGATTTATCCCTTGCATGGTTTATCATCCTCTTTCCAAGTGTAATAGTCCAACATGTTTTTAGCAAAATTACATATTTCATTACGCACGGATTCCGGCTCTAATACTTCCACTTGGTCACCTTGGGCGAGAATCAACTGGTAGAAGTCGAATGTCGGCTTTAAGTGATATTCAAAGAGCGTGGACTCGTCATCCCCTTCTATCTCTCGTTGCGATTCGTGCAAAGGCAATGTACGCAGGTAGTCGGCAAAGCCACCGTATGCCAAAAGTACGATGCGCTGGATATGCTCATCCGACGTGATTACACCACAACAACCTTCAAAATATTTATTTACATCGAAGTTCTTCTTCATTTTGAATGTCTTGCCCGTGTCCTGAATATCTGAAATACGGTCGAGTGCATACACTCGGTAGACATCCGCTGGCTTGATGCCTCTTTCTTTATTTCGCTCTGAATAATACGAATTGCGTGCCACTACATACCAACGACGCTTCACGACTTTCAGGCAGTATGGCTCGATTTCAAATGTACTGGCTTCTTGTTTGCCGAACCCTTGATGCGTGATGCTCAACACATGGTTGCGCCGCATGGCCTCGGCTATGGGCATAAGCCAGGTCTGCCCCGAAGGAATCTCCTCGAAAATAATTCTTTCTTCAAGTTTGTTATCGGCTTGAATCTGATTCAACGTCGCATAGGAACTTACCAGCCAACTGCGCAAATTATTACCCTCCAACCGTTCTGGTTTATCAATATAATACCTATATCCGTCTTTCTTGTCACACTCTATATATACGTCAAAAATATCCTTAATGGCTTTCTGGTGATTGTGAAATGTACGCAAAGGCAACTTAATCCGCTTTCCTGCCAAAGCCTGCTAATTTCTTGAAATGTCAAACGTTTATATCTGTGTAACGTATCTATGAGCCATACATATCGCCCGAATAAATTTGCTGCCATACATCATCATTTTTATATTATACAACATAAGCAATACGCTCCAAACTGTAAATTGCCGAATATGACTTGCTTTATACAAAAATACACTCCAATATATGAAAAATAATGGCACAGCACAACTTTTTTTCTGCATATTTTTTCATGTTGCGCCTTAATTTGGCACCTCATGTATTTTACTTTGCATCAGAATTAATATTAAACGTTAAACAAAAAGTAATATGGCAACAAAAAATTGGAACAATGATTTTATGAATAAGGTATTGGAAGAAGCTGCATGGGAAGAACTTTCAAGAGAATTTGCATGGACTGAACAATTATTGGAAAAGTATAAGGACAAGGTGGTGTGGAAAGGAATCTCCAGCAACTAAAACATAATTTGGACCGTACCAATGATAGAAAAGTTCAAAAATAAAATCAATTGGGATGAACTTTCAAGTTCCTCCAACGATCACCTGTTCACAGTGGGGAATTTGGAGAAATACAAAGATTACTGGAACTGGCATGAATTATCAAGAAAATCCAGTATAGAGATGACCAATGCACTATTGGAGCAGTTTGCCGAACATTGGGATTGGAATGAAATCATCGATTCCTATAATCTGAATGAACTATACAGCATGGAATTCTTGGAAAGACACAAAGACTATATACCTGCATCCAACCTGCAACGCTCCCACTTATGGGACAAATTGGTTGAAGAAGAAAAGAAACAACTGAAAATACAAATATTATCATAAATCAGAAAATGAAAACCATAGAAGATTATAATGTAAAAATATACACCGACAATATCGAAGACAAAGCAAGCGAGCAAATCAAGGAATTGCTGTCGATCGATGTATTCAGCCAATGCAAAATTCGCATCATGCCCGACGTTCATGCCGGAGCAGGTTGCGTTATTGGCTTCACCGGGAATCTGGGCGACAAGGTGATTCCAAATATCGTAGGCGTGGACATAGGGTGTGGTATTCTTGTACAGCCATTCATTTGTACGAAAGGCATTGATTATCATGCTTTGCACGAATTCATTTTTCACAACATACCGTCCGGCCGTAATTGCAGAGACAATAAGTGTACACCTCTACCGCAAAAATACATGGATGTGTATCGCGAAGCAAAAGAGATTATCAAGCAACTGCGTTGTTATCGAGAATTAAAAGACTCAAAACGATTAAACCTTTCCATCGGATCATTGGGAGGAGGCAACCACTTCATCGAGCTTGATAGGAACGAAAGCAACATGACCTATCTCGTCATACACACAGGAAGCCGCAACTTGGGGAAGCAAGTGGCGCAGATTTATCAGAAGCTCGCTGTAAAGTGTCAGTCGGGATGGGCAGAACTGATGAAAAAGCAAGAACGAATGATAGCCGAATACAAAGAAACTGGAAGAAAAGCTGAATTGCAAGATGCCATTCGCCAACTGCACAACTCATTCAAGATACGCAAGCCAACCATACCACCCGATCTTTCCTATCTGGAAGGTGCATACCGTGAAGACTACCTACACGATATGCGACTTTGCCAACATTGGGCCAAGTTGAACCGCCACTTGATTGCCGACCTTATCATGGATTACTTCCTGCAGCAAGGCAACGCAGAAGTCCTACAAAGCGATTTGGCATTTGAAAGCGTCCACAACTATATCGGAGATGACAACATTATACGCAAAGGTGCCATTTCAGCTTATTCGGGACAAAAGTGCATCATCCCATTAAACATGCGCGATGGCTCACTAATTTGCATCGGCAAAGGCAATGAGGACTGGAACAACTCAGCCCCACACGGTGCCGGCCGCATCATGAGCCGAAGCCAAGCCTTCAAAAGCATCAACATGGAAGAATACCGGAAGTCCATGCAAGGTATCTATAGTGAATGCCTGACCGAAGACACCAAGGATGAATCGCCAATGGTGTACAAGCCGAAAGAGGAAATCATCAGTAACATTCAAGACACCGTAAGCATTGTAAATGTAATAAAACCAGTATATAATTTCAAAGCAGCAGAATAGTAATAAACAAAAATTATCATCTGCTTCAGTTTGGCACATCCTCTACATAACTTTGTGCTATCAAACGAAATAAAGGATTACAATGAAACTGGCAGAAGCGTTGAATATGCGCGCCGATTTGCAAAATAGAATCGGCGAACTGAAAAGCAGGTTAAAAGACAGTTCTAAAGTACAAGAAGGCGATGAACCCGCCGAAGACGTAAACGAGTTGTATAAAGAACTGGATGAATGCCTTTCGCAACTCGAAGAGATTGTGTATCGCATTAACCGCACCAACATGCAAACAATGCACGAAGGAGAAACACTCACTCAAATGATTGCACGCAAAGACACTCTGAAATTGCGTTTATCAGTCATGCGTGATGTCCTGAAACATGCGACAGAAACCAATCGTTACGGCAGGTTGGAAATAAAATATGTCCGCACAGTGGATGTGGGCAACCTTAGGAAAAAAATTGATAATTACTCAAAAAAACTCCGCGACCTTGACGTGAAACTTCAAAGTTTAAATTGGTCGGTAGATTTAACATAATCCTGCAAGGTGTAGTTCTTTACAACAAACAATAGCGACATATCATTGCCTTTGTGCAATACAACAAACCAATATGGCTGCCGGAGAAGCTGGTCATTATCGCGCACTCCATAATAGCGTATAAACGCATATTTTACACATCACGGGAGGGAAGATTATTTCGCATTACTTTGTGTCGATTGTTTGGGATAAAAGAACGAGGGAGGGTTGAGGGAAAATATTAAGAATAAATGTGCTACGTTAGAAGCTATGTACTTATAAGATTGTAACGTTAAAGATGTCGCAAGAATGATGCTGATTGCAACAGATAAAAAAATGGAATCCAATATTTCTTCGACGATTTAGCTGAAAAATATAGAGATAATATGGAGAAATAAAAGGAAACGATAATCATCCCACATGATTTTAGCCCTTGTTGATATTTATATGATGATAATGGAGTTCAAATCTATTACCGAATAAACCAAAAAGAGAGCGTTTGTCTATTTCGACAAACGCTCTCTTTCTATAGAATTAAATTTTTAGCTCTTATTTCATTTCATCAGGATTTTGACCCCATTGTTGACGAGCAAGACGTCGATAATTGTTATAACGCCATTGAGCATTCTTCTTAGCAGCAGCAAACAACTCTTCTGCTTCACTCGGATATTGTTTCATTACAGATGCGTAACGAACTTCTCCCTTCAAGAACGCTTCAAAGTTATCCCAATTTGGTTCTTTACTGTCCAAAGTGAATGGGTTCTTGTCCTCATTTTCAAGTTCAGGATTGTAACGCCACAAGTGCCAGTATCCGCATTCTACGGCCTTAGCCTCTTCAGCCTGAGCCTTGCCCATACCTGCCTTCAATCCATGGTTGATACATGGAGCATAAGCGATTATCACTGATGGTCCATCATAAGCTTCTGCTTCACGAATTGCCTTAAGAGCCTGAGCATTATCAGCACCCATTGCAATTTGTGCGCAATATACATATCCGTAGGTAGAAGCAATCAAACCAAGGTCTTTCTTACGAACACGTTTACCAGAAGCGGCAAACTTGGCAATTGCACCAAGCGGAGTAGCCTTCGAAGCCTGACCACCTGTATTAGAATAAACCTCTGTATCAAGAACAAGGATATTTACATTCTTGCCCGAAGCTATTACATGGTCAAGACCTCCGAAACCGATGTCATAGGAAGCTCCATCACCACCGATAATCCAGTGAGAACGTTTTGTCAAATAATGACCCAATTCCTTTATTTGCTTGCTTATGGCATTATCACATCCATCAATTGCAGCAAGAATCTTGTCGGCAAGTTCACGACTCTTGTCTCCATCTTCCTTGTTTTCGAGCCATTGAGTGTAAAGTTCCTTCAATTCTTCGGTAGTGCTGTCGCAGTTCAAAGCTTCTTTCACATTAGATTCAAGGCGTGCACGCATCTTTTCATATGCCAAGTACATACCCAAACCAAATTCACAGAAGTCTTCAAACAAAGAGTTAGCCCATGCAGGACCATGACCCTTTTCATTTGTAGTATAAGGAGTCGATGGCACTGAACCCGAATAAATCGAGCTACATCCCGTAGCATTTGAAACTATTTCACGATCACCAAACAATTGAGAAATCAATTTCACATAAGGAGTTTCACCGCAACCTGAGCATGCACCAGAGAATTCAAACAACGGAGTTGCAAATTGAGAATTCTTCACATTAGCCTTGACATCTACAAGATTTTGCTTGCTACTTACATTGTTCACGCAGTAATCCCACTTTTCTTGCATCTTGGCTTCTGTTTCAAGAGGCTTCATGACAAGAGCCTTGTTTCCCTTCTTGCCCGGACATACATCAACGCAGTTTCCGCAACCCAAGCAGTCAAGATCATCAACAACTTGAGCAAATTGCATGCCTGTGAATGTCTTTCCAATTGCAGGTATTGTTTCTCCTGCCTTGAACGGAGATTTTTCAAGTTCTTCAGCTGTAAATACAAATGGACGAATGGCTGCATGAGGACAAACATATGCACACTTGTTACATTGTATACAGTTCTCGGGATTCCATTCGGGAACAAATACAGACACGCCGCGCTTTTCATATTTTGCGCTACCCGGTTCCCAAGTACCATCAGGATTAGCTGTAAATGCCGATACAGGAAGCAAGTCACCGTCTTGTGCATTAATCGGTCTTACGACTTCGCTGATAACAGCTGGAACGTCATCAACTACAGGAGCAGCTGGTTCGAGATTAGACCATTCTGGATCTACGGTCAATTCCTTATATTCACCACCACGATCGACTGCGGCATAGTTCTTATTTACTACATCTTCACCCTTCTTGCCATAAGACTTGACGATGAATTTCTTCATTTGCTCAACAGCCAAGTCAACAGGAATTACACCTGTGATACGGAAGAATGCTGATTGAAGAATGGTATTGGTCCTGTTGCCAAGTCCTATTTCTTGTGCAATCTTAGTTGCATTGATGTAATAAACTTTTATGTTGTTGTCGGCAAAATATTTTTTCACCTTTACAGGAAGGTTCTTCACAAGTTCGTCACCCTCCCAAATAGTGTTCAACAAGAATGTTCCATTCTTTTGTAAACCTCTTGTCACATCATACATGTGCAAATAAGCCTGCACATGGCATGCAACGAAATTAGGAGTTGTAACAAGATATGTAGAGTGTATTGGTTCGTCACCAAATCTCAAGTGAGAGCATGTGAAACCACCCGATTTCTTGGAGTCATAAGAGAAATAAGCCTGGCAATATTTGTCAGTGTTTTCTCCAATAATCTTTACTGAGTTCTTGTTTGCACCTACAGTACCGTCAGCACCAAGACCATAGAATTTTGCTTGGAACATACCCTTTGATCCAAGGGCGATTTCTTCTTTCTGAGGCAGAGAAGTAAATGTTACGTCATCCACGATGCCAAGTGTGAAGTTATTCTTCGGTGTCGGCAATGCAAGATTTTCATATACTGCAAGAATTTGTGCAGGAGTAGTGTCCTTTGAACCAAGTCCGTAACGGCCACCTACGATCAACGGAGCATTTTCGCTACCATAGAAGCAATCTACGACATCAAGATACAAAGGTTCACCATTTGCACCCGGTTCTTTTGTACGATCGAGTACTGCTATGCGCTTTGCCGTAGCAGGAACTGCAGCAAGGAAATGCTTTGCGCTGAACGGACGATACAAGTGTACCGATATAAGTCCTACTTTTTCACCCTTGCTTGTCAAATAATCAATTGTTTCACGGATAGCTTCTGTAACAGAACCCATTGCAATGATTACACGGTCGGCATCTGGTGCTCCATAGTAGTCAAACAAACCATATTTGCGTCCTGTGATTTCAGCAATCTTGTTCATGTATTCCTCAACAATTGCAGGAACCGCATTGTAATACTCGTTGCTTGATTCGCGATGCTGGAAGAATACATCAGGGTTTTCGGCCGTACCACGAGTTACAGGCTTGTCAGGATTCATTGCACGACGACGGAATTCAGACAACGCTTCTTGGTCGATAAGCGGAGCAAGATCCTCATTGTCCAACGCTTCTATTTTTTGGATTTCATGAGATGTACGGAATCCATCAAAGAAATTGACAAACGGAACCCTTGACTTAATAGTAGCCAAGTGTGCAACACCGGCCAAATCCATTACTTCTTGAACAGAGCCTTCACACAACATGGCAAATCCTGTTTGCCTTGTTGACATTACATCTTGATGGTCGCCAAAGATACACAATGCATGAGAAGCAAGTGTACGAGCCGAAACATGGAACACGCATGGCAACAATTCACCTGCAATCTTGTACATATTAGGTATCATCAACAACAAGCCTTGAGATGCAGTGTAAGTCGTGGTCAACGCTCCTGCTTGCAATGAACCGTGAACTGCACCGGCTGCACCGGCTTCAGATTGCATCTCCTGCACGCACACCGTTTCACCAAAGATGTTCTTTCTTCCGGCAGCAGCCCATTCGTCAACATGTTCTGCCATGGTTGATGACGGCGTGATGGGATATATGGCAGCCACTTCAGTGAACATATAGCTCACATGTGCTGCGGCTTGATTACCATCGCACGTCAAGAATTTCTTTTCTTTACCCATAATAAAAGTGTTAAAAATATTCTTTTGCTTTATCTTCAAAATCACACCAAGATGACCCATGCCATGCGTCTATAACAGCCATGTGTCACCTCGTTCACTTTACCATATATATTTGTGTTTATGATTTTTACGTCCAAACGTTTTTTTACACAGCGAAGTTAAGCAATTTAATTTTATCCTCAAAAAATTCATTATAATTTTTCAACGACTTGGCTCTCCACACGCACCCATGTCCACTCCTACGATATTCCTACCATAATCGAGTGCCTACACCCCATGTACAGAAATAAATATGAAATAATAGGCCTTACTTTTTTCGCATTACCGACAACTTTCGCTATCTTTGTATAAAGACACTTAACACGTTAACCTAAAACCAACTATAATGAACCAACATCTCCACTTGCTTGCACTCGCAACCACCTTTGCCATCGTCCCCGTAATTTTAAATGCACAAATATCCCCTTTGACAATATCGGTAAACACTCTTTTCAGATATTCGCAAATAAACGGCAATCTGCCAGAAGACTTTCCATCGGCAGCAGGAAATTCCGAATATGAAACAGGTCATCAAGGAACTTGGTGCAATGGAATATTATATGTAAATGATTACGAAACGTCCACATTACTAACATTTGACGCCAAAGGCAATAAAATAAAGAACAATTACCAAGGAACACCATCACATGGAATTACAACCGACGATGCCGGCAACTTGATTTTAAGGAATGATGGAATAACAACAGAACCATACATGCTACGAGTCTACACTCGCGACTCAGATGAATGTATCGACATTCCGTTCTCTTTATTTGAATATGGGCAAACCAACTACATATCGGCATCTGGCGACATTATGTCAGAAAATGGCGGGTATGTATATTTTTTCCCGAATAAAACACAAACAGTGAACATTGTCAAGATTGTCAATGGCAAATATGTCAACACGATTCTATCTAAAGCTTTATCAACTCAAGCCAACACGACAGGATATGTAATTCCAATGCAACCGGGAGCCCCAGATTGCTTCATTTACCAAATGCGGCAACATGGATACTACAAATACAGTAATGGAAACGACATTGGAGATTATCTGAACGAAAACACGGAACTGCCTCCACCTGCATGCAATAATACTGTTGGCGGCGCATGTTTCATGCTTTCGGACCATGAAATATTCATCCACCCGTCAGGTAGCGATTACAATGGAGGTTTCACAATACGCGACATGACGGCAGGAGGAACGCCTATAGCTTCCATGGCTCCTTTAGGCTCTCTGGGACGGGAGGCGAACAATTCAAGTGCAATATTTTTCACCATAGAACGAATAAATGAACACAATGTAAACATTTATGAATATTGTATGGGAGCCGGATACGCAGCATATTCAATAACATCAGACAACGGCAGTGCATACTCTCCAACAAAAGAATACAAGATTACCATCTATCCGTCTCCAGCCTATAATAACATATCCATTGTCTCTTCAAGCAATACGATAGAGAATGTAAAAATCATAGATTTGACAGGCATTTGCGTAATTGAAACGACAAGTAGCGATCACAAAATTTCGATAGACATATCCAATCTTCCTCCGGGCATTTACATTGCATTCATAAATGGAGAAACAATCCAACGATTCATTAAAAAATAAAACAATTACCGCGCATGACATGAAGTGCTGCCATTGAATAATGGCAGCACCCATATATATTGTATTCTTAAATACAAAATTTATTTCTTATTCAACAACTTAAGAAGCAATTCCGACTTATTGCAAGTTTCATTCCACTCCTGTTCGGCAATCGAATGCTCGGTCAAACCTCCACCGACATACATGCAATACTTTTCACCGTCAAATTCAAGGGAACGTAAATTAACGAAGAAATCAAAATAGCCGCGAAAATCTATAGGCCCGATATATCCCCCATAATAAAGTCTGCTGTGTGATTCTATGGAGCATATATACTTGACTGCATCTTTGACTGGCATTCCGGCAAGTGCCGGAGTCGGATGCAACATGTTTCGCATGTTATCCACCTGCGACGGCCATGTAACATTACCTATAAAGTCATTACATAAATGCTCAACATTTCCTGCTTGCCGAGTATATAAGGGAGATTTTTCATACTCAATTTTAATTTCGGCAAATTTATTCTCTATATAATCCGCAACGATCTGCTGTTCTTCAATATCTTTCATACTCCAATCTCCAACAGTTCCTGCAAGTCTTGTCCCTGCAAGAGCCATTGTCGATATCACCTTTCCGTGATAACTTAAGTACCGCTCAGGAGTCGCACCCATCCATGCCCCGGTGGCCTCGCTGTTAAACACAAACACGAACGAATTTGGGCAACAATCCAACAAGCCTTTGAACATATCCACCCATCGCAAACTGTCGTCATACTCTGATACAATCACTCTCGACAACACTATTTTTTTCAACATTCCTGCTTGCATGTCGGCAATGCACTTATTTGCATTTGCCATGTACTCTTCTTTGCTCGTACTATGTTCTTTTATTTTATGCAAGGATGTCACAGGCAATGATGACACGGGAAGTTTCAAAAACTTACTTGCGTCAAACTGAGCCGAAATATAATAAGGCATGCAATCGAGCTTCTCCACAAACGGATATATGATAAATCCCATCGGAGTATGCTGGTCGATAATCTGTGCACCGAAATTCAATTGCGAATCGCCAGGCATACGATAAGCATAAAACCTTGCCTTGTGTTTTATTGCCTTCTCTATCGCTTCGAGAATAGTATTGTTATCACAATTATTCATAGCAAACCTCTCCTATCAATTCATACGGCATTGCCTCGGAAATCTTTACATTGACAAATGAGCCAACTGAAAGTTCCTTGTTTTTCTTCACAAGTACTTCAGGATCAACTTCAGGAGAATCGAATTCAGTACGACCTACATAATATTCTTCCTCTTCCCTGTCAATCATCACTTTGAAAATCTTTCCTATTTTCTCTTCATTCAATTCCAAAGATATTTCTTCCTGCATCTGCATTATTTCGTCGAGCCTTCGACCCTTCTCTTCAGCAGATACATTATCGGCATAATGCGTAGCAGCGTATGTGTCATCTTCTTCCGAATAAGCAAATGCACCCATTCGGTCAAATCTTGCCCACTTTACAAACTCCTTAAGTTCCTCAAACTCCTGCTCTCCTTCCCCAGGGAAACCAACCATCAACGTAGTGCGTATATGTATTCCCGGCACTTCACGTCTCAATCGTTCCACCAATTCTATGGTATCGGCTTTCGTGAAATGCCGCAACATGCGCGAAAGCACTTTGTCACTAATATGTTGCAAGGCAATGTCAAGATATTTGCACACGTTATTGTGACGAGCCATGACAGGCAAGACATCATATGGGAATTGTGCTGGATAAGCATAATGCAGCCTTATCCATTCCACACCGTTGATATTGGCGAGTCGTTCTACAAGTTCGGCAAGTCTTGGCTCGCCATATATATCCACACCGTAAGACGACAAATCCTGAGCTATAACATTAAACTCTTTAACACCCTTTGCCACAAGCGATTTAGTTTCTTCAACCAACTCCTCGATAGGTACCGACTTGAATCTTCCTGTTATTATTGGGATGGCACAGAACGCACAGAAACGATTACAGCCCTCGGCGATTTTCAAATAAGCATAATGTCCCGGAGTAGTCAATAGTCTGTCATACGGTTTGACTGATGACGGTACTTTCACATTGAGATCATTTAAAATCTTATCCCAGTCAAATTTACCGTAAAACCCGTCTACTTCCGGTATTTCAGTTTTTAAATCTTCAAAATACCGTTGCGATAAACAGCCCATCACATAAAGGTGCTTTATCTTTCCTTCTTGCTTAGCTGCTACATATTCAAGAATCGTATCAATCGACTCCTGCTTAGCATCGCCAATGAAACCGCATGTATTTATTATAACTATTTCCCCACAGACTTCCGATGAATCATTGTGTACTTCATAGCCGGCTTGTTTGAATCTGTATGACAACTTTTCCGAATCGACCAGATTCTTTGAACAGCCCAAAGTAATTACATCTATTCTATTCTTCTTCATTGGACAAAAAACACTCATATATTTCTTTGCAATTTTAGAAATATATCTTAGAACTGAATCATATTAAAAGAAGATTGCTTTATTTCCCGAAAAGAGATTTTACAAATTCTTCTTTCCTGAATATCTGCAAGTCTTCCATACCTTCTCCCAATCCTATATATTTAACCGGGATTTTGAATTGGTCGCTTATTCCTATTACGACTCCGCCTTTTGCCGTACCGTCAAGTTTGGTAATAGCTAACTCATTCACCTCGGTAGCCGCAACAAATTGTTTTGCTTGTTCAAAAGCATTCTGTCCCGTAGAACCGTCAAGCACAAGCAGAATTTCATGAGGAGCATCAGGCACTACACGTTTCATGACATTTTTTATTTTTGTCAACTCGTCCATCAAGCCCTTTTTATTATGCAAACGCCCGGCTGTGTCAATTATGACAACATCGGCATTTTTAGCCTTTGCCGACGCAAGGGTGTCATACGCTACCGAAGCTGGATCTGACCCCATTTTTTGTTTCACCACAGGAACACCTACTCGTTCGCCCCAAATGTCAAGCTGCTCCACAGCGGCAGCACGGAATGTATCGGCAGCACCGAGTACTACACTATTACCAGCTTTCTTGAACTGATATGCTAATTTACCTATTGTAGTGGTCTTTCCTACTCCATTAACGCCAACCACCATTATTACATAAGGCTTCTTGTCTTCGGGAACTACGAAATCCGTTGTAACGTCCGTATTATTCTCGGCAAGCATGTCAGTAATTTCCTCACATAGCAAACTATTTAATTCCGCAGTATTTATATACTTATCTTTGGCTACGCGTTTTTGGATGCGATCGAGAATTTTAAGTGTCGTGTCTACTCCCACATCCGATGTTACAAACACTTCCTCAAGATTGTCCAATACATCATCATCTATCTTCGATTTTCCTGCAATTGCCCTTGTCAATTTCGAAAATACTCCTTGTTTGGTTTTCGACAGTCCCTTGTCAAGCGTTTCTTTTTTTTCCTTTGAGAAAATACTGAATATGCCCATAACTCGTAACTAAATCTAACATGCAAATGTACAAAAAAACTTCCATGCGTTAAAACCAAGGCATAGTTTTTTGAGACAAACAAGCATTTTTAATGTAAAAAACTAAAAATCAACCCATTTGCCAATAAAGATGCAATTCATGAAAATTTCTGTCAAAAGTATTCACGCTTTAAGCTTGAACCCTCTCAAGAACGCATCGGCCGGCATTCTTTTTTTCCCAGCTAATTGCAAAGATTTAATCTCAACCGATTTGTCGCGGCACCTTACCCAAAGTCCATGTCCGTTGCTGTATATCTTTCCGGGATTACCGTCTATTTCAACATTGGATTCTGCTACCTCAAATATTTTTATCGTATGTATATTGCCCTGTGCATCCTCAATTTCAGTCCATGCTGCAGGATAAGGTGATAGTCCTCTCACGAAATTCCGCACATCGTGTGGCAACTTATTCCAATCTATCTTACACGTTTCTTTAAATATTTTAGGAGCAGGCGTTGCTTCAATGCCTGAGGCTACACACATATCGGTTTGCGATATGGTTTTTAGGCTTCCACCAATGATAGCATCAACAGTTTCTATTACTGTAGACGCTCCAAGCATCATCAATTTATCATGAACCGAACCAACATTATCATCTTCCTCTATCGCTATTTTATGTTGCATTATCACATCGCCGGTGTCTATTTCATGTTTTAAGAAGAAAGTAGTCACCCCTGTTTCTTTTTCACCGTTTATCACAGCCCAATTTATAGGAGCTGCGCCACGATACTTTGGCAATAACGAAGCATGCAGGTTGAACGTGCCAAGAGGAGGCATACTCCAAACAATCTCCGGCAGCATCCTAAAGGCTATGACAATTTGCAAGTCGGCGTGCAGCGACTTTAATTCGTCAACAAATTCAGGCGATTTTAATTTTTCAGGCTGCATTACTTTCAATCCTTGCTCGATGGCATACTGCTTAACTGGCGACTGAATCAATTTATGTCCCCTACCTGCTTCTTTGTCGGGCATAGTCACGACCCCAACTATATTATACCCTCCTTCTACAAGCCGTCGCAAACTTTCTACGGCAAAATCTGGGGTTCCGAAAAAAACTATCCTTAATGTTGTCTTATTTAATGCCATATTATTCAAAAAAATTATAATTCAACAATCATTACGTCCAAAAACAACTCACGCCAATTTTAATCATCGGTATAGTGTTTCAACACCCTGCGATAAGAATTGAAAATTTTAGATTTAGATACAAATCCTATGTATTTGCCATTTTCAACCACAGGTAGATTCCATGCATTTGTATCGTCAAATTTTTTCATTACAGCTTCCATAGGTTCATTCACTTCTATTTTAGCCGGAGCCGTAGTCATAAATTTACTCACCTTCAATTTCCTATACAAGTCCGGACGGAACATTATATTACGTATGTCATCGAGAAGAACTATGCCAAGCAGGTTGTTGTCATTATCAATAACCGGGAACAGATTCCTGTTGGAATGCGAAATGACATCAACCATTTCTTTTAAAGACATCTCGGGGCGCACAGGCAAAAAGTCTTTCTCTATCACATTGTCAACTTTCAACAAGGTGAGCACCGATTTATCTTTTTCATGAGTTAATAATTCGCCACGTTGCGCAAGACGCATTGAATATATACTCCACGGCAAAAACAAACGTATCGTACCGTATGAAATGGTTGATACTATCAGCAAAGGCAAGAACAATTGATATCCTCCCGTCATCTCAGCTGTTAGGAATATGGCCATCAATGGGGCGTGCATAACTGCCGACATCACCCCGGCCATACCCATTAAAGCAAAATTTTTCAACGACAGGCCGCCATCACATATTCCCAACGTATTCACAAGCATTGCAAATAAGAAACCGGTCATACATCCCACATACAAAGACGGAGCAAAAGTTCCACCAACACCTCCCCCGCCATTGGTGGCACTCGTGGCAAACACTTTGGTGAGAATAATCAACAATATGAATACAACGACCATCCACACGTTTTCACGGTATCCATAAAAAATACTACCGTCGAAAATTTGAGTGTATTGTCCATTAAGCAAAGAATTTATTGGTCCATACCCTTCTCCGTAAAGCGGTGGGAACAGAAATATCAGCAAGCTCAATATGGCTCCACCTACAAGAAACTTCAACCAAGGATTGCCTAACCGCCCAAACATCTGCTCCATCATGTTCATCGCTTTTGTAAAGTACAAAGAGACAAAGCCGCATAACAGACCGAGAACTATCGCATATGGTATGCGCATTGTGGTAAACGCCTCGCTTTGCGAGAAGAAAAATTCCGACTCATATCCTGTAAACGTATAAGCCACCGTAGCTGCCGCTATCGATGACAGCATCAATGGCATTATGGATACAGCCGTCAGGTCAAGCATCAACACTTCTATCGTGAAAAGCATTCCGGCTATAGGAGCCTTGAAGATACCTGCAATTCCGGCTGCGGCTCCGCAACCTACAAGTATCATTAAAACCCTCGGAGACATTCTGAATGCACTACCCAAATTAGAGCCTATGGCAGCTCCTGTATATACAATAGGTCCTTCGGCTCCTACCGAACCTCCAAATCCGATAGTAACAGAACTGCTGACGAGCGAAGCATACATATTATGGGGCTTTAAGCGGCTTTTCTTTTGTGAAATAGCATATAAGACACGGGTTACACCATGTGATATGTTGTCCCTTATAACATATCGCACAAAAACGCTCGTTATAAGTACACCGAGAACCGGCCACAACAAGTACATGTAGTTTCCTCCGGTTACGGCAAAATGCGACAATAATGCATCCGATATCGCATGTATCAAAAACTTTAACAATAATGCAGCAAATCCTGACGCGATGCCAACTATCAATGCCAAAACCAATACAAAATTCCTTTCCTTGATATGCTTCTCTCGCCAAATAAGCAATTTCAAGTATAAAGAACTCGCTTTTTCAAAAAAAACATTTACATGTACCATTTTTGAATATATGCTATTGTAAAATTTCAAACTAAATACCCTTTCCAGTAACTACGGTCTTTATTGTATAAATTATTATTTTTAAATCATTTAGCAATGACATGTTCTCAATGTACAACAAGTCAAATTTCAATCGTTCTATCATTTCATCCACATTCTTGGCATATCCGTACTTCACCATGCCAAGCGATGTTATACCGGGACGCACTTGATGCAACAAAGTATAATACGGAGCCTTGGAAACTATTTGATCAATAAAATATTTCCGTTCGGGACGAGGCCCGACTATTGACATATCTCCTTTTAATACGTTCCAAAATTGTGGCAACTCGTCAATGCGGTATTTACGCATGAATTTGCCCAATGGGTATATGCGCTCGTCATCATCTTTCGTAAGACGAGGCTTCCCGTCCCTTTCGGCATTCACACGCATCGTTCTGAATTTATATATGGTAAACGGACGACCATGCTTTCCTATCCGTTCCTGTTTATATATAACAGGACCCTTGCTCATGAATTTTATAAATATCGCCAAAACAGCAAAAAATGGCAATAGGACCAATAATACAAATGCCGACAATACACAATCGACAAAACGCTTGATATTTGTCTCACAACTCGACATGTTGCCACTCGAAACGTCAATTACGGGCTCATCATACATAGAAACCAACTTGACTCTCGACAACAACAAATTAGCTTCATCGGGTAGAACCTTTATCGGCTTGTTAAACGGGAATAACATGTTGAGCATCTTAAACAATCCGGCCGCGTCGGAACCTTGTGGCGGAACAACTATGAAATCGGTAATATCATGATGTTTGCAAGCATTTGAAAGTTCGTTCATTGAATAAACCGGCAATGTACCGTCATTTATTCTACTCACCATGTTTTCGCTATCCACATAACCGATTATCTTATATCCCAACAGATGCTTCAAGCCTTTTAACTTCTTAACAAGTTCAACTGCCCTGTCGCTACAACCTATCACAAGAGTCTCAAATTCAATCTCCGACCTTGCAATACGCCGTTTCACACCAACAGTTAAGGCAAGCCGGCAAGGATACACGAGAACAAACAATATTCCCCAAAGGATTAATATCAACTCGTAATTATGATAATGCTCTGTCACAGTGTCATTTATCAAGGCTACAAAAAATATAATGAGCATGTTGACAAACGTTGACAACAGTGTAATAACAAGTTCTTGTAATAACGAACGACGAAAAACTTCATTATAATACCCCGACAACCAATATACCGCCATCATGGCTACAGGAAATATAAATTGGCCGGCAACAACCATTGGGGCTCCAAGATACGATGACAACGAACTAAAGCCTTGTGCCATCACTGCATCTTGGTTCAAAAAGAATCTTACGACATTATATAAGAAAACCCCTGCGGACGAAGTTATGAAATCTCCAACCGCATATTTCAACTGTTGCCTGACAACACTATTAGTCATTTCTCAAGCCAATGACTGTTTTATACTTACTGACGCAATATTTTTATCGTACCGTCTACACCAAGCATTATCACGCTCGATGCTTTATGCCCGGCAGTGTCATCTTGCCTATACTTTACGATATAGTCAACCCCATCTTTTATTTCTTGGGATATCTCTGAAAAATTAGCCGCTGATGGCTTGCCGCTTATATTCGCCGAAGTAGAAACTATCGGTCTTCTGAACCGACGGCACAATTCTTTAGAAAATCTTTCTGTAGTCACCCTAATACCCACACTGTTGTTGTCACCAAGCAAATTAGTAGCAAGGTTCTTGGCATCGTCATAAACGATTGTCAATGGTTTGTCGGTCACCTCTATTAATTGATAAGCCATCTCGGGCACTTCGCGCATGTAGCGGTCAAGAAGCGACGCATCGTCAACAAGGACTATCATGGCCTTGTTGTCGGCTCTTTGCTTCAATTCATATACATGCTTCACTGCTTCGGCGTTCGTCGCATCACAACCTATGCCCCAAATGGTATCGGTAGGATATAATATTACGCCACCTTTCTTCAACACATCAAGACAATTTTTTATATCTTCTTCAAATACATTTTCCATTTGACAACCTTCCATTTTTTATATTTATTACCATTCAAAGGTAATCATTTTTTCAATATCACAAAAGACTAATCATGTATTAAGCCATCAAGACAATAGCACTATACAATATCATGCTCAATTCAAGCATTCTGAATTAAACCCGGCTTGAAACATTTCTCCATTGCCATTTTATTATACATTTTTTACAATTATACATTAATATTTGACAGCATCAATTTTCATCTATTCACATATTTTCCTTACTTTTGTAATCGTTGAAAACGGAACAAATCCATTTCAACTACAATCTACACCATTAATCATTCTTTTAGAATTAAAGCTCTAAACAATTTTGTCATGCTATGACAAGTACAGGTGAGAATAAACAAAAGAAGACAATAGGGCTTGCCCTTAGTGGAGGCGGAGCAAGAGGCCTCGCTCATATTGGTGTATTAAAAGCATTGGAAGCCCTCGGAATCAAACCCGACATAATCGCAGGTGTCAGTGCCGGAAGCATAATCGCCACATTATATTCCGGAGGACTTTCCCCAGATGAAATCATCAAAACCGTAAGCAACATATCCTTGGGAGAGCTCACTGAGCTCAGTGTCCCGAAAGACGGATTTTTCAAACTAAACAAGTTGAAGAATTTCTTAAAAAAAACAATCCTTTACAACAACTTAGAAGACCTGCCAATACCGACGATAGTCGAAGCTACCGACCTCGACAATTGCCGAACCACGTCTTTCGACCACGGTCCCATTCCCGATTGCGTAGCTGCTTCTTGCAGCATACCAATAATATTCAAGCCTGTAAAAATCAATGGAACGAACTATGTGGACGGGGGTGTACTGCGAAATCTACCCGCAGGTGCTATTAGGGACAAATGCGACTTTCTGATAGGTGTAAACGTAAGTCCTATCCCTCATGCAAAATACAAATCGACAATAATCGACATTGCAAGTCGCACCTACGATATGATGTCAAAGGGCAATGCAGCAAAAGACATAGGATTGTGCGACGTGGTTATCCAAACCGACGGCATAGCATCCTACAATATTTTCAACATAAAACCGATGAAAGAAATCATAAAGTCGGGTTACAGTGAAACATTAAAAGTTTTCAAAGAAAATAACATAATAAACAACCTTATTTAACAACGCATAAATTCAAAAGCATGATGAAACCGGTAATCTATCAACTTTTACCACGCTTGTTTACCAACCAGTGCTCTTCTTGCGTTCCTTTCGGCACGATAGAACAGAATGGATGCGGAAAAATGAATGACATAACCGAACGCGTACTGGCTTCAATTCACTCTCTGGGAGTTACCCATGTATGGTACACCGGAATCATAGAACACGCCACCACAACCGATTACTCTCGCTATGGCATAAAGCGGGATAATCCATACATCGTAAAAGGCAAAGCCGGATCACCTTATGCCATAAAGGACTACTACGATATCGATCCCGACATAGCTGTAGATGTTCCTCACCGGATGCAGGAATTCGAGGCACTCATAAAGCGCACTCACGCTGCCGGCATGAAAGTAATAATAGATTTCGTCCCGAATCATGTGGCTCGTCAATATTGTTCCGACGCCAAGCCGTCGGGCATTGAAGATCTCGGTGCAAACGACGACCGTACTAAACATTTTGATGCAAACAACAATTTCTATTATATTCCTCGCCAGCAATTTTCACCACGCGATGTTTTCTTGGGTGAAGGGAGTGATGAATATATAGAATTTCCGGCAAAAGCCACAGGCAACGATTGCTTCACTGCATTTCCGTCTAATTTCGACTGGTATGAAACCGTAAAACTCAACTACGGACGCGACTATGGTAATTGGTCGGAACATTTCGACCCGATTCCGGACACTTGGTTCAAGATGCTTCACATAATGCGGTTTTGGGCATCCACTGGAATCGACGCGTTTCGTTGTGACATGGTACACATGGTTCCTGTACAATTCTGGAAATGGGCCATCCCAATGGTAAAAGAAAAATATCCCAACATAACATTCATAGCCGAAATATATGACGTCAACTTATACCGCGACTATATATACAATGGCAAATTTGACTATCTGTATGACAAAGTGACCCTATACGATACTTTGCGCAACATACAATGCCACAACGCATCGGCCGCTACATTGACCAATTGCTGGCAAACCGTAGACGGAATAAGCAACCACATGCTCAATTTCCTTGAAAACCACGACGAGCAACGTTTTGCTTCTTGGGAATATGCCGGTAACGCAGAACTCGCCATTCCTTCGCTTGTGGTATGTGCCACAATAAATCAAGGAGCAATGATGATTTATGCAGGGCAAGAACTTGGCGAAAGAGCTATCGATGCCGAAGGCTACAGCGGACGTGACGGACGCACCACGATATTCGATTATTGGAGCATCCCAACTCTGCGCCGATGGTACAACAACGGGAAATGCAACGGAGAACATCTTTCTCAATTTGAAATATCACTACGCAACAAATACCGACAGATACTCTCTCTATGCAACAATGAAAAAGCAATATCCGATGGCGGATTCTTCGATTTGATGTATGTAAACTACAATAATTTGAATCCGCACAGACAATATGTATATTTACGCGCCTACGAAAAAGAAGTCTTGCTCATAGCCGTAAACTTCGACAACAACACTTGCAACATATCAATAGAAATCCCCTCGCTGGCATTCTCTTGCTTGAATATAATACAAGGGAACTATACTGCAATCGAATTGCTATCGGGCAACAAAAAAGATTTCATCTTCAACATCGGTAACAAATTCCAGACAAACATTGATGCCCATAATGCAGTGATATGGAAGTTGATACGTAAATCAACCGACGTGACTGTCATAAAAAATGATGTCAAAAGCGGCACAACACATTAAAATATATTAAATTTGCAGAAATTTTTATAAGCCTTTTACAATATGAATTCATTAGCTCCTTTTAAGATTTTCTCAGGCACAAAGTCAATGTACCTTGCCGAACAAATCTGCAAAAACCTCGGCGTGGAATTAGGTAAAATGAACATCCAGCATTTTGCCGATGGTGAATTTGAAGTATCGTTTGAAGAATCGATACGCGGCTGCGAAGTTTACCTCATCCAATCGACATTCCCAAACAGCGACAACCTGATGGAATTACTTCTCATGATTGATGCAGCCAAGCGTGCTTCGGCAAAATCAATCATTGCAGTTGTTCCCTACTTCGGGTGGGCACGTCAAGATCGCAAAGACAAGCCTCGTGTTTCAATAGCATCCAAACTTGTTGCCGATCTTCTCAGCACAGCAGGAATCGACCGCTTGATTACAATGGATTTGCATGCCGACCAGATACAAGGCTTCTTCAATGTTCCCGTTGACCACCTGTATGCTTCATCATGCTTCATTCCTTATATTCAGTCACTCAAGCTGAAAGACATGGTCATAGCTTCTCCCGACGTAGGAGGTGCAAAAAGAGCAAATTCTTATGCAAAATATTTGAACACACCTCTTGTATTGTGCCATAAGCAACGAGCCAAGGCAAACGTTGTAGAAAATATGACAATTATCGGAGACGTTAAAGATAAAGACGTGATTCTTGTGGACGACATGGTCGATACCGCAGGTACGATATGCCGAGCAGCCAACCTGATGATGGAAAATGGCGCAAGATCAGTCAGGGCTCTTGCATCGCATGCCATCATGAGCGATCCTGCTTCTCAAAGAATAATGGACAGCGCCTTGAGCGAAATGATTTTCTCTGATAGCATTCCATTTACCAAAGATTGTCCCAAAGCCACAATCCTAAGCATAGCAGGCTTATTTGCCGACACAATCAACCGAGTTCATGAAAACAAATCTATAAGTTCTCAATATCTGATTAAATAATTCGGTAGCTCTTAATCTATAAGATGTATTACAAGCAGAAGGCTGGCGCATGTTTAGCCTTCTGCTTGTTTTTATATGTTGCACCATTGACCTAAATACTAATTTTGGGAAAGCAACGAGACATTAAACATGTTTTTTACATTTTAAACATATTTTTAGGCTTAAAAATACTACCTTTACTTTTGCATAAATACCATAGATCTTGCAAGCATATCATAAATGCGCCTATACTGCACAGTTATCTAAAATATAAATGTAATACCACCCCTTTTATTTATATAAAAGGACTTTTAATACTAATTAATTAACCTAATAACTAAACAAACGTATGAAAAAAGTACTTCTTGCATTATCTATCTGCATGAGTTTAACGACGTTTGCACAAGTTCTCGATGTAAAATCGATTTCCAAAATCGACATCGCAGAATCTTCCGAAAACGTCATTGCAGGTATCAGTCCGACAGGAGAATACATTCTCTTGACAAGTGCTTCAAACAATGGGTTGGCAAAATATGACCTTGCCACCGGTAAAACAACAACTATAACCGATGCCCAAGGAGCAGGGTTCAATGCTCAAATATCCTCGGACGGCAACACGGTTATCTATCGTGAAACAAGCTTCACTTCAAAGAAGTTACGCCAAAACGCCTTGAAATGTACAAATCTATTGACAGGCGAAACTAATACGTTGATAGAACCGACTCGCAACTTGCAAACTTTCTATCTCGACAACAACTCTGTAGTTGCCATAAACAACAGCAAGTTGCAAGTAAAATCAATCGGGCCTAAACAAAGCTTGTCTTCAAAACCGACTTTGTTCATAAAGGACACTCAACTCATGATTTCCGACAGCAAGGGAGTTCGCAACCTTTCTCCAAATGGCACCCAATACAGCTATTTGTGGCCGTCAGTTTCTCCCGATGGTTCTAAGATATTGTATTATGTTGCAGGTGTAGGCGCATTCGTTTGCGACCTTGATGGCAATAACATCAAATCATTAGGAATAATCCGTGCCGCAAAATGGTATAACGACAATATCGTCATAGGAATGCGCGATGAAGACAATGGTGAAATAGTAACTTCATCGTCAATAATAGCTTCCAACTTAAACGGTATCCAACAGATTCTTACCGATAACTCTACTATTGCCATGTATCCATATACGGCCGGCAATGACAAGATAGTTTTTTCTACTCCACAGGGAGAAGCATATATTATTAACCTGAACATAAAATAAAATGCCATGAAGAAGATATTATTACTTGCTGCAACAGCTTTTCTTGCTTGCAGTGCAATAAATGCTCAAGATCTTGACGGCGTCCGCATATATTTGAATCCGGGACACGGTGGTTGGGGACCCGATGATCGTCCTATGGCTACTATTCCTTATCCTGCTCTTCAAGAAACCGGACGTCCTGACACCTGTGGCTTTTATGAATCGAACACCAACTTGTGGAAATGCTTGAAACTTGGGAACAAACTTGAATCATGGGGAGCCTATGTGCTTTACTCCCGTGTGAAAAATGGCCCATATCCATATGTCGCAGGAGCTCCAGATGAAGAAAAGTACAATCGCAGCCTGTCTGAAATATGCGAAGAGGTGGAAGCCAACAATATGGATATGTTCCTTTCGGTACACTCCAATGCAGCCACCGAAGGCACATCGACCAATTATCCTCTTTTCCTTTACCGAGGGAAAGACGGTGAAGGGAATGACTATGCCACCGGAAGTTGGGATATGGCATCTACTATGTGGCCGCTGTTCTATACAAACGAAATAGACCCTCATACATATTACAGCCCGACAAATCCAAACCTTCGCGGTGACGTGTCATTCTACGGAAGCGAATCAGGGAGAACTGACCCGACAACAGGAGCAACATATTATGGGTACCTCGGAGTATTAAAGCACGGAGCTCCGGGATTCTTAAGCGAAGGCTATTTCCACACATACCAACCCGCTCGCCATCGTGCACTTAATCCTGATTATTGCGGGCAAGAAGGTATCCGATATGCTCGAGGCATTGCCGCTTACTTTGGAGCCGGAGAAGAGAAAATCGGCTACATAATGGGTACCGTAAAAGATTTGCACGAAAAAATCGACAACCCATTGTTCACCTATGCTATGGGAACCAACGACCAGTGGTTGCCTATCAACGGCGCAGTCGTTACCCTTTACAAAGGTGGCGAACAAGTTGCAACATATACCGTAGACAACAATTACAATGGCGTCTTTGTATTTGAAAACCTCGAACCGGGCGACGACTATTCCCTCGACATCACAGCCGAAGGATACAAGCCTTTGTTTGATGAATACAAGCAACCCATCACGGTCACAGCCAATGCCACTACATATCCTATGGTATATATGGAAGCCGAAGGTTATGAGCCTCCTGCAGTAATCTATGAAAACTACCCCAACCCGTTGCAAGACAGTTATCTTGGAGTTGCAGGAACTTATAATATGAACAAAGTGTATGCCGATCAAGCTGTAAGCGAACTTGAAGGCAAAACTGTCCGTCGTTCAATTGTTCGTGGCGATACAGTCTACACTCTCGCCATCGATGCAGAGAACAATCCTTACATATACTTGTTCAAGGCAAGCGACCACTCTTTGATAAGCCAAGTAAGCACAAATGGAGTCCAAGGCCAAATGTTCCCGATATCCGATATTGCATTGACTGCCGACACCGTCTTGATTGCTTGCAACAAGGAAGAGACTCAATTTGACGACAGCTATGTTGCTGCAGGAATGCAACGTGGTACATTGCGCGTTTATAAGTGGGCTACGGATGAAAACAACACTCCTACAGGCGACCCTCAAGAATGGTTTACCTCTCAATTAAGTGCCAACTTCTACAATGCCAATACAGGCCAAACTCTTGCTGTTTCGGGAGCCAGCGACGAATGTACTATAGTGACGACATCCGAGACGACAGGTAGCTCTAAACAAGTGCGTTTGCTTATATTCTCTGTAAGCGGAGGTGAAATGCTTGCATCGATGAGGAACCAAGATGCCACCAACATTACTGCTCTGGTAATCGGTGACGACTACAGCCTCATGGTATCTCCTCGCAACGACGACAGCTTCATCATTGACGGTTCGCTCTCCAACCCGACCGAATATCAGTTGGTAAGCGACGGCCAAGCTCCGACAAACATGGGTACCCTAAGCACCGACATTGTAAACGTTGCTGCCAACGGAGCAAACTATTTCAAATATGCTCAACACAGCATGATGGCCATCCCGGTTGTCAATGACGGTAACAACACCGGAGTTGCCCTTTATGACATTACCGACGGCCTTGGAAACGCACGATTGGTAAAGACAACCAATACCGAACTTGATGCACAGGCTGCAACTTATGCAATGGCTGCCGGTACGGTGGACAATGCCGACATTACTTTGTTGCTCAACAAAGACAATACGCTCAGCATGTTTACTACCGAAGGCACAGAACAGCCAAAGATCAAAGCTATTATGGCTTATGACCTAAATGTCACCCAAATGGAAGACCAAGGCGGTTACACATTCTCGTTTGTTGCAAATCAAGATGCTACAAGTGGCGAAATCGTATTCTACGACCAGACTACAGGCGAAGAACTCGGAACATATCTATTAAGTGGTATCGTTGAAGGAGAAAACTCAGTTGAAGTCATAAATGATGAATTACCAGGCGAAGTAGGCCAAGTTTTGACTTGGGCTGTCGCTCTCGAAGGTGACGCAATCGGAACAATCACAAATTTGAACGAATATTCGGAATATGCTTACAGCGCAGCATACTTGGCAATCGACAAGTCGCCAGAATCTGAACATTTCGGCCAAGTTTACGTTGCCGACCGTGCCGGTTCTGCCAACACTCCTCAACATGGCGTTTATGTTTACACTCCGGAATGGGAACGTGTCAACGACACTCCATACCAAGGTGGTGCAGGATTCGTTTCTAATTACCGCATGGGCATAGACAGTAACGGTACATTGTACATCCCTGACTGGAATGATGGCAACGCAGGTGTTTATGTGGCCAATCCTGACGATCTTGAAGGGGAATTCCACCAATTCTTCCAAGGTGAAAAAGCTGCATCCGGATTGTTTACAAACAATGGCGTGGAAGTTGGCGGAAGCTCTACTTGCGCTACAGTATTCGGAACAGGAGAAAACACAAAATTGTATGTACACTCCGAAGACCAGACTTATAATGGTACTGGCAACAATATAGCCGTCTACAACATCGGTTCAAGCGATGGCATAGCTTCTACATGGGGCGAGGCTCCGTCGGCATTCATCGGTATTGGAGGATTGCTCATAAACGGTAATGTGAATGTTGTAGTAACCGACGAAAACGGCGTATGGGCATCGCAAGTACGTTCAAGCGGAAACAACACGGCAGCAGTTCCTTCATTGATATACGCAAAGAATGACGGAACAGTATTGTTCAACTCTGGTTCAAACGAATTTGCACCTTACCTCAATGGTTCGGGGGGAGGTGGCTTCGCAATATCGAATGATGGCAGCATGCTCGTAATAAATGACGCATCCGGCACATTCCAGTTCTACGACATCACATGGAATGGCGAAACTCCGACATTGACCCCTAAATACTCCTATAGCCACTCAATCAATAACAGCGGAGGCAACACATATCAACTTGCATTCGACTATGCAGGCAACTTGCTTGCCACCGGCGGTTACCTTGGAGTATTCTCAATACCTACCGACGACAATTCTACTGTCGTTCCGGCAAAGAAAGCCATGACAGTGATAAAGGGTGAATCAGGCGTTGCCACCAATGTAGCCGACATTGTAGAAGCCAAGGTTTATCCTAATCCGACAACGGGCATAATCAACATTGATACGACCGAAGAGATTGTTTCAATAAAAGTTTATAACACCACAGGCGCTCTTGTTCTCGAAACTGCCGAAACAACAATCGACTTGGGAGACTTTGCATCCGGACTTTACTTCGTGAAAGTAAACGACATGGAAAGCGTGAAGATTATCAAGAAATAAAATTCAAACGCCCGAAAATATTCATTTTTCAATGGGATGTGCCCAGATTGGCACATCCCATTTTTATTTACCAAAATCTCTTTATTCATACATTAAACAAGAGCAATTTTTTATACTAAAGTCTGCTATATTTATAATTAAAATAGTATTTTTGCATTAAGTATAATTGCGTATTTACATGAGGTTATACTGATATAGAACATTATTTACTTTTTTAATTACATACAGTTATGAAGATTTCTCATATCGAACATGTAGGTATAGCTGTCACAAGCCTTGAAGAAGCAATACCTTATTACGAAAATGTACTTGGCATCAAATGTTTTGCCATTGAAGAAGTCGCCGATCAGAAAGTCAAAACAGCTTTCTTCCAAGTAGGTCAAACAAAAATCGAGCTACTTGAAGCTACGAGCGAAGACAGTGCAATCGCTAAATACATTGCCGGCAATGGTGGCCGTGGCGGTATCCAACATATAGCTTTCGCAGTTGAAGACGGCGTTGCCAACGCATTGGCCGAGGCCGAATCAAAAGGCGTGCGCCTTATCGACAAAGCTCCTCGCAAAGGAGCCGAAGGATTGAACATTGCATTCCTTCACCCAAAATCGACCTGTGGAGCATTGACCGAACTATGCGAAAACCCTAACAAATAAAATCACAACATCAATTCTATTAATAAGAGAAATGAGCAGTCAACTTGAAAAAGTACAGGAGCTTATAAGACTTCGTGAAGAAGCTCGTTTGGGCGGTGGCGAAAAAGCCATTCAAAAGCAACACGACAAAGGTAAATACACAGCTCGCGAACGCATAGCCCAACTCGTAGATGAGGGCAGTTTTGAAGAATTAGACATGTTTGTACGCCATCGCTGCACAAACTTTGGTCAAGAAAAAAAATCATATCCCGGCGACGGTGTCGTAACAGGTTATGGAACAATTGAAGGACGCCTCGTTTATGTTTTTGCACAGGATTTTACTGTATTCGGCGGTTCTTTGTCCGAAGCGATGGCATTAAAAATATGCAAAATCATGGACATGGCCCTAAAAATGGGTGCCCCAATCATCGGTCTTAATGACTCGGGCGGCGCACGTATCCAAGAAGGCATAAATGCCCTTGCCGGTTACGCCGAAATTTTCCAACGCAATATATTGGCATCTGGCGTAGTACCACAAATTTCTGCAATTCTTGGTCCTTGTGCAGGCGGTGCCGTATATTCTCCGGCATTGACCGACTTCACAATAATGGCAAAAGGAATTTCTTACATGTTCCTTACCGGTCCTAAGGTTGTAAAAACGGTAACAGGTGAAGATGTGACACAAGAAGCCCTTGGCGGAGCTGAAGTTCATGCATCCAAGTCGGGAGTGGCTCATTTTGCCGCTGAAGATGGTGAAGAAGCAATCAAAATTATCCGCAAACTCATCAGCTTCATTCCTCAAAACAACCTTGAAGAGACTCCGCTTGTGACTTGCACCGACCCTATCGACCGTCTTGAAGATTCTCTTAATGAAATCATCCCGGAACACGCAAATCAAGCTTATGACATGTATGAAGTAATCGGTGCGATTATCGACAATGGAGAATTCCTTGAAATCTCGCGCGATTATGCAAAGAACATCATCATCGGCTTTGCTCGTTTCAACGGCCAATCTGTTGGTATCGTAGCCAACCAACCTAAATATCTTGCAGGCGTACTCGATTGCAATGCTTCACGTAAGGCTGCCCGCTTCGTAAGATTCTGCGACGCATTCAACATTCCTATCGTATCACTTGTTGATGTTCCTGGATTCCTTCCCGGTACAGGACAAGAATATAACGCTGTTATATTGCACGGAGCAAAATTGCTTTACGCTTATGGTGAAGCCACTGTTCCAAAGGTTACAATCACACTCCGCAAGAGCTACGGTGGTAGCCACATCGTGATGAGCTGTAAACAATTACGCGGCGACATGAACTATGCTTGGCCTACTGCCGAAATTGCTGTAATGGGTGCTGCAGGTGCTGCCGAGATTCTTTATGCAAAAGAAGCCAAGACCGCAAAAGATGCCGCAAAGGCAGCCAAGGAAGCAGGCAAAACAGAAGAAGTTGCAAAAATCACGGAAGACTACAAGAAATTCATCCAAGAGAAAGAAAAAGAATACAACGACTTGTTCTGCAATCCTTACAATGCAGCAAAATACGGTTATATCGATGATGTAATCGAGCCGAGAAATACTCGTTTCCGCATCATCAGGGCTCTACAACAGCTACAAACCAAGAAAGTTATCAACCCTGCCAAGAAGCATGGTAACATTCCTTTGTAATCTAATTTTTTATATTGCCAAAGAACAATGAATAATAAAGGAATCGTAATCTTATTGCTGTTGTGCCTGTGCATGTCCGCGACATCTTTTGCCCAAGGCCGAAAGGGTCTTCGCATAAACGAAGTCATGGTTAAAAACGACAGCAATTATATAGATGACTACGGCTTGAAACATGGATGGATCGAGCTTTACAACTCAACCTATAATTTCATGGAAATTTCAAGCGTGTTTATCACAAATGACAAAGCGAACCCAAAGAAATATCCTATTCCGCGCGGAGATGTGAAAACAAATATCCCGGCACGCCAACATGTGATATTCTTTGCCGACAATGAACCAAATAAAGGTACATTCCACATAAACTTCACATTGACCCCGGGACAAGAAAACTGGATAGGCATCTATGATGCCGACGGCATTACCCTGCTCGATGAAGTTTATATACCTGCCGACCTTGCTTCAAATCACACTTATGCATTGAAAGAAGATGGCGTATCTTCTCCCGATGGAAAGTTTGATCCTCAATACTGGGAAGTTCGTGACGGAAGTAACGAGAAATACATTACTCCCAGTAGCAACAACGTCATCATCGACACAAATAAGAACATAGAAAAATTCAAGACACACGACAAGAACGGGTTTGTAATGACTGTCATAGCCATGTTAATCGTGTTCTCGGCCTTGCTGCTCTTGAGCATATGTTTTTACATATTTGGCAAAGTCAATGAATTATCGGCCAAACGCAAGAAAGCCATTTCACACCATGGCGAAGATGCCACAACCGATGTGATTCGCAGCGTGAAAGGCGACTCAGGCGAAGAAATCGCAGCGATTACAATGGCATTGTATGAGCACATAAACACTCATGACAATGAAGATACAATACTCACAATCAACAAGGTTAAGCGTGCATACTCGCCGTGGAGCTCAAAGATTTACACTCTGAGGAATTTGCCTCGCCGATAAAATCTCACTTAAGAATTAATTTCAAAGCATTTATTTTCAATGAAAGTTTATAAGTATAAAATTAATGGAAACGACTACAAAGTTTCCATTGGCGACATAGAAAACAATATTGCACAAGTTGAAGTTAACGGCGTGCCATATAAAGTGGAACTTGAAGAAAAGAAAGCTCCGGTGGTCAAATCCGTAAAACCGATGGCAGCACCTCGCACCGAAACAGGAGCAAAAGTCATCAGCAAGCCAACAGTGAAATCCGGACAGTCAGCCATAAAATCACCGCTTCCCGGTGTAATTGTCGATGTGAAGGTCAAGGTTGGCGACACTCTCAAATCGGATGACGTAGTTGTTATTCTCGAAGCCATGAAAATGGAAAATGATATCCATGCAGGCAAGAGCGGCGTAGTAAAATCTATCAATGTTAACAAGGGTGATTCGGTTCTTGAAGGCACCGACCTCATTATAATTGAATAGGCAAATGGATTTAATGTCATTCTTAAGCGATAATTTCCAACAGTTTTGGGAATTTACCGGATTCCATAACGTTACCTACGAGCACATAATAATGTTATGCGTCGGTTTATTCTTCATTTATCTTGCGATAAAGAAAGATTTCGAACCGTTGTTGCTCGTACCTATAGGATTTGGCATCTTGGTAGGAAACATACCATTCCAAATGGGAAACGAAATTGGAATATATGAAGAAAATTCTGTATTGAACATCCTTTATAGCGGCGTTCGCTCAGGATGGTATCCTCCACTCATCTTTTTGGGCATTGGGGCGATGACCGACTTCTCTGCGTTGCTTGCCAACCCTAAATTGATGCTTGTCGGTGCTGCCGCACAATTCGGCATATTCGGTGCATACATGATTGCATTGCAATTGGGATTCCCGCCCGACCAAGCCGCAGGTATCGCCATCATCGGTGGTGCCGACGGTCCTACAGCCATATTCTTGTCGTCAAAGCTCGCACCCAACTTGATGGGCGCAATTGCAGTATCGGCTTATTCATATATGGCTCTTGTACCTGTCATACAACCGCCTATCATGCGATTGTTGACCACAAAGAAAGAGCGTCTCATCAGGATGAAACCGGCTCGTGCCGTATCTCAAAATGAGAAAATATTATTCCCTATCTTCGGTCTGATGCTCACCTGCTTCTTTGTACCGTCGGGTCTGCCTTTGCTCGGAATGTTGTTCTTTGGCAACTTGCTGCGTGAAAGTGGCGTAACAACACGTCTTGCCAAAACAGCAAGCAACGCCCTCACCGACATTGTAACAATGTTGTTGGGATTGACTGTCGGAGCTTCCACTCAAGCATCAGAATTCCTTACCAAGGACACAATCTTGATATTCGCCCTCGGATTCATGGCTTTCGTAATAGCTTCGGCTTCGGGTGTGATATTTGTAAAGATTTTCAACTTATTCTTGAGCAAAGAAAAGAAAATCAATCCGCTTATCGGAAACGCAGGTGTGTCGGCAGTACCTATGTCGGCTCGTATTTCAAACAATATGGGCTTAAAGTATGATCCTACCAACTACCTGCTCATGCATGCTATGGGTCCGAACGTGGCCGGCGTAATTGGCTCGGCCGTTGCTGCCGGTGTGCTATTGGGATTCTTAAGCTAAGATTTTACATTATTCTCCATACGAAAAAGACGTGCCTTGTGACACGTCTTTTTTATTTTATGCACATATGCAAATGTTAAAACCTTCTCACGTTCTCAAATGACACATTTCATATTTCCAAGTCCAAAATTTCAACGAAAAAGTTGCTTCGCATTTAATTAAATTCTGTATATTTGTATGTTTAATGCATCATTGCGACATGATGTAATTTAACAGAAAACAAACTAAACGTTAATATATAATTTTAACAAAGTTATGGCAGAAAATAAAGAAAAATTGTTCGACAAATTTCCTCCCACTCCGACTTCGGAATGGAGAGCAAAAGTAGAAGTCGACCTAAAAGGAGCCGACTTCCAAAAGAAATTAGTGTGGCGAACAAATGAAGGTTTCAACGTACAGCCAATGTACCGTTCGGAAGACATCAAGGATCTGAAAACAACCGATTCGCTTCCTGGCGAATATCCCTTCATTCGTGGCACAAGAACAGACAACAATTGGGCCATACGTCAGAACATTGACGTAAACGATGCCAAAGAAGCTAATGAAAAAGCTAAAGAAATCCTTACCAAGGGTGTAAACTCTATAGGATTCAACCTTAAAAAAGACGCTATCGATGCCGATTGCATAAAGACATTGCTTGATGGCATCGATTTGAATACCGTGGAAATAAACTTCAATTGCTGTCCATCCAAAGCTGTGGAGCTTGCAACCGAAGTAGTTTCATTCATAAAAGCATCCAATACGACCGAAACATTCCGTGGCTCCATCAGCTTTGATCCGTTCAAACGCCTGCTAAAACATGGCCTTGACTTTAAAAAGGACATCAAACAAGTAGCCATCGAACTGATCAACGCTGTAGCCGAAGTGAAAAATCTGAAAGTCCTTTCAGTTGATTCCATTATGCTGAACAATGCAGGTGCATACATATACCAAGAACTTGGTTATGCCCTCGCATGGGGAAATGAGTGGATGAGCATGCTTACCAATGCAGGAATTGCAGCCGAACAAGTTGCAAGCCGTATTAAATTCAACATGGGCATATCTTCCAACTATTTCATGGAGATAGCAAAATTCCGTGCTGCACGCATGCTTTGGGCACAAATCGTAAAGCAATACAATCCCGCTTGTGACTGTGCCTGCAAGATGCATGTTCACGCAATTACATCCGAATTCAACCAGACCATATATGATGCCTATGTAAACCTGCTAAGGTCGCAGACCGAGTCCATGTCGGCAGCAATTGCAGGAGTAGATTCAATTACTGTCACTCCGTTTGACAAACAATACAAGACTCCCGATGAATTCTCTGAAAGGCTCGCTCGCAATCAACAATTATTATTGAAAGAGGAAAGTCACCTCGATAAAATTGTAGATCCGGCCGGTGGTTCTTATTATATTGAAACATTAACCGTCTCCATAGCCAACGAGGCATGGAAACTATTCTTGGATGTAGAAGATAAAGGCGGTTTCTATAAGATGCTTCAAGCTGGTGAAATACAAAAAGCTGTAAACGAGTCTTGCGACAAACGTCACACCGATGTTGCCCGTCGCAAAGAATCTTTGCTTGGTACCAACCAATTCCCCAATTTCAACGAAACAGCTGCCGAAAAAATCGAAACAACATCTTCTTGTGGATGTGGATGCCACCACGAAAATGAAGGAGAAGCTGTAGAAGCCCTCAAGGGCACAAGAGCTGCAAGCGACTTTGAAGCATTGCGCTTGGAAACTGAACGCTCAGGCAAAAGACCTAAAGTATTCATGCTTACAATCGGCAACCTTGCAATGCGCCTCGCTCGCTCTCAATTCTCTTCCAATTTCTTTGCATGCGCAGGATATGAAATCATCGACAATCTTGGATTTGAAACTGTTGCACAAGGAATCGATGCGGCTATTGAAAAGAAAGCCGACATCGTTGTACTATGCTCAAGTGATGACGAATATGCTACATTCGCTCCCGAAGCATTCAACCTGCTAAACGGACGCGCCGAATTTGTTGTAGCTGGAGCTCCGGCTTGCAGTGAAGAACTGACCAAACAAGGTATAACACAATTTATCAGTGTTCGCAGCAACGTTCTTGAAACGTTGAAAGCTTTTAACGCTAAACTTCTAAAATAAAATTCTGACAATGAGACCTAATTTCAAAAATATAGATATAGCAACCGAAGCTTTTAATGTTAAGCACAATGAGTTGGCTGAAGGTGAAAAGTGGATTACCCCTGAATTAATCCCTGTTAAACCTATTTATACGAAAAAAGACCTTGAAGGCCTTGAACATCTTGAATATGTTGCCGGCATTCCTCCTTATTTGAGAGGCCCATACAGCTGTATGTACGCTCTTCGTCCTTGGACTATACGCCAATACGCAGGATTCTCGACAGCTGCCGAATCAAATGCATTCTACCGTCGAAACTTGGCTTCAGGCCAGAAAGGCTTGTCTGTTGCATTCGACTTGGCCACTCACCGTGGCTATGATGCCGACCATGTCCGTGTCGTAGGAGACGTAGGCAAGGCTGGAGTATCGATTTGCTCGCTCGATGACATGAAAGTTTTGTTTGACGGAATTCCTTTGAACAAGATGTCAGTGTCAATGACCATGAACGGTGCAGTATTGCCTGTTCTTGCATTTTACATCAATGCAGGTCTTGAGCAAGGAGCCAAACTCGAAGAAATGGCCGGAACAATCCAAAATGATATTTTGAAGGAATTCATGGTGCGAAACACCTACATTTATCCTCCAAAATTCTCAATGAGAATCATTGCCGACATCTTTGAATACACTTCAAAGAACATGCCTAAATTCAACTCAATCTCAATATCGGGTTACCACATGCAAGAAGCAGGAGCAACAGCCGATATAGAATTGGCTTACACTCTTGCCGACGGTCTTGAATACATTCGTGCCGGTGTAAACGCAGGCATGGCAATAGACACATTCGCTCCTCGCCTATCATTCTTCTGGGCAATAGGCATGAATTTCTTCATGGAAATAGCCAAGATGAGGGCTGCACGCATGTTGTGGGCTAAGATTGTCAACGAATTCGGCCCTACAAATCCAAAATCATTGGCTTTGCGTACACACTGCCAGACATCAGGATGGTCGCTCACAGAACAAGACCCGTACAACAACGTGGGACGTACCTGTATCGAAGCCATGGGCGCAGCATTGGGACACACTCAGTCATTGCACACAAACGCACTTGACGAAGCAATTGCATTGCCCACCGACTTCTCGGCTCGTATTGCTCGAAACACTCAAATTTACATTCAAGAAGAGACATACATCACAAAAGAAATCGACCCGTGGGCAGGTTCTTATTATGTAGAAGCTCTTACAAATGAAATAGCTCACAAAGCTTGGGAACATATTCAAGAAATTGAAAAACTTGGAGGCATGGCAAAAGCCATCGAAACAGGAATACCCAAAATGCGTATCGAGGAAGCTGCTGCCCGTACCCAAGCTCGCATCGACTCCGGTCGTCAAACCATCGTAGGCGTAAACAAATATCGTCTGGAGAAAGAGGCTCCAATCGACATATTGGAAATCGACAACACTGAGGTGCGCAAGGAACAAATCGAACGTCTAGAATACTTGAAGAGCCATCGTGACGAACAAGCCGTGCAAAAAGCTCTTGACGATATTACAAAATGTGTTGAGACCGGAGAAGGCAACTTGCTTGACCTTGCCGTAAAAGCTGCTGCCGTGCGTGCAACATTGGGCGAAATATCTTACGCATGCGAAAAAATTGTAGGACGATATAAAGCTGTAATTAAAACTATATCTGGCGTGTATTCTTCTGAGACTAAAAATGACCCTTACTTTGAACAGGCTAAACAGATGTGTGCCGACTTCGCAAAACGTGAAGGTCGTCAACCTCGCATCATGATTGCAAAGATGGGTCAAGATGGTCACGACCGTGGTGCAAAAGTCGTGGCTACAGGTTATGCCGATTGTGGATTTGACGTTGATATGGGACCTTTGTTCCAAACTCCTGCCGAAGCCGCAAGACAAGCTGTAGAAAATGACGTGCATGTACTTGGTGTATCTTCCCTCGCTGCCGGCCACAAGACATTAGTTCCTCAAGTTATTGAAGAATTAAAGAAACTCGGCCGTGAAGACATTATTGTCACTGCAGGAGGTGTAATTCCTGTACAAGATTATGATTTCTTGTATAAAGCAGGCGTCGCAGCAATATTTGGCCCTGGTACTTCTGTAACAAAGGCAGCTTGCGACATAATGGACATACTGAACAATACCGAAAATTGATTGTCAGAGATACATACATCTGAACTCTTGAAAGGAATGGGTCGAAAAGCCCATTCCTTTTTTCTTAAAAAACATAAAAACGCCCTATCGGCTGCACATGTTTATTGAATCTGCGTTTTTTGCGATATATCATGGTTTATGATAACAGTAATATTTTTTGTAATTTCGCGTACTTAAATTCCTTGCAAAATGATTGACAAAGCTACCGTAGCACAAATCTTGGATGCTGCCGACATCGTTGAAGTCGTTTCCGATTTTGTTAGTTTAAAACGCCGGGGAGCAAATTATGTGGGTCTATGTCCTTTCCATAATGAAAAAACCCCTTCATTCAGCGTTTCAAGGGCTAAAGGGATTTGCCATTGCTTCAGTTGCGGCAAAGGCGGCAGCCCTGTCAATTTCATCATGCAACATGAGCAGCTTTCCTACTATGAGGCTCTAAAATATCTTGCCAACAAATACCACATAGAAATACATGAACGTGAATTGACCGATGAGGAGAAAATCGAACAATCGGAACGCGAAAGCATGCTCATAATAAACGAAAAGGCCAATGAACACTTTGAGCATAATTTACATGACACTCAAGAAGGAATAAACATCGGCCTCTCCTACTTCAAGGAACGGGGATTTTCTGAAGCAATAATAAAACGATTCCACCTTGGATACTCACTCGACACTCGCAGTGAATTATATGATTACCTGTCAAAAAGCGGCTATAACCCTAAATTCATGTTTGACACCGGCCTGTGCATATCCGACAACAATGGTGGTGGATATGACCGATTCCGAGGACGTGTTATGTTTCCGGTTCTCAATCTTGCCGGCAAAATAATAGCATTCGGCGGCCGCACATTGAAACATGACAAAGCAAAATATGTAAATTCGCCTGAATCCCTCATTTACAAAAAAAGTAACGAACTATATGGATTGTTCCAAGCAAAACAATCCATTGTAAAACATGACAAATGCTTTCTTGTCGAAGGATACGCCGATGTAATTTCGATGCATCAGTCGGGATTCGATAATACAGTTGCATCATCGGGGACTTCACTCACCGAAGGTCAAATAAGATTAATCCATAGATTTACCGACAATGTAACCGTACTTTACGATGGAGACGCGGCGGGAATCAAAGCGTCTCTGCGCAGCATTGACCTGTTGCTTAACGAGGGACTGAACATAAAAGTGCTGCTACTTCCCGATGGCGATGATCCCGATAGTTTTTCACAAAAACACTCAACTTCCGAAATACAAGCCTTTATCGATGAACATGAAGAAGATTTCATAAGATTCAAGATTCGCATTCTTCTGCAAGGATGTGAGAACGACCCTATTAAACGTTCGGCTGTCATACAAGATGTTGTAAAATCAATTTCGGTTATACCATTCCCGATAACCCGCTCGGTTTATGCCAAAGAATGCAGCAGGTTGCTCGACATCGACGAACAAATTCTTTTGGCCGAAATTGAAAAACATATCATAAACAATCGCAAAAAAGCTTTTCAGCAAAATAGCGTTCCAAAATCTCAAGAACCTACTCAACAACAAGCTATTATAGAAGACAATTCAACAATTATTGCTTCGCAACAAACAAATACGACAAAACATCAGATTAAAAGTTCAAATGAACATGTCGCCCTGTTATACCCACACGAAGAAACCATGATAAGATACATATTGAAATATGGCATGGCTGATTTCTGTGGCTATATCGACGAGAACGGACAACCTGTTCATTCCACCTTGATTGAATATGTCAACAATGAACTAAATGTAGATAACATCAAATTTACAAATTCAATATTTGCTGAAATATTCACCCAATCACTAAACATGATTGATGAATTTCATGAATCGCTTAACCAATTTTCAAGCAGGCTTGACAACGCATACAAAGAAAAATATGAAAATGCAATAAATTCAATACGTCAAGAGAGTCTTGATGTTGAAGAAATCACAAAAAAAGAAAACTTTATCAATGCCGAAATTGACCAAAACAAACAACTTGAAATAAAAAATTTCAGAAATAACTTTCTCGAAAGGAAATTATGCTCCAGTCCTGAAGATACAATTCGCACCACCGCATTAACTCTTGTAAGCGAGAAACACCATTTGAGCAAAATACACACAAAGCACAATCAGCTTAAAACCGAGTTTGACAAGCTTACAACATTAGTACCCGAAGCAATATACAATTGGAAATCAGCCTTGATACTTTGTCAGATAAAAGATATCCAAAAGGAGCTGAATGACAATAAAGGGGACGCTGCGGCAACCGAAAATTTGCTCAAGCGTATGCAAGACCTTTTTTACTTAAGATCACAACTTGCAAAATACCTTGGTGACCGCGTGGTTAATCCTAAAATATAAGTCGAGGAGTGGACTCCGGCAATTGACAGCCATTTCTCCCACTCCTCAATTTTCATATGGATTACTCAAAAATTTTTTCCGGAACTTCTCCAGCCCATGCATCGGGTTGTTCCACCCCGAAGAGCCTAAGAATAATCGAAGCCGTATTCACCGTATTATTAGGTTCGGTCATGTTTACACCCTTGGCAATTCCATGACCTACAATTCCCCAAGGTACAATCATTTCTATTGGCAACACACCGCCATGCCCCATTTTATGCCACCATGATCAGTTAAGAATATGAAATGTGTATCGTCGAACAGTCCCTCCTGCTTCATCTTATCAAGCAGTTTGCCAATTTCCACATCTGCTTCTTCTATTGATTTTATATACTCCGGCGACATCCATTTATATTCATGGCCCGTATTATCGGTATGTACCGAATATAAGAACACCAATGTGGGATGTTCACGGTTATCAGACATGAACTTCAACGCTTTTTCATAATTGGGAACATACGCATCATCTTCCAAATAGTTTATTTCATCAAAATATTTTCTATTATAAGGATAAGCCAAATTTATCCAGTTATAATAAAATGCAGTACGCATATGTGGCATTTTCTCTTTCAATACGCAAAATACCGACGGATAGTATCCATCGGCATCGACATCTACCGGAGGAAGCTTGATATTACCTTTCTCCCACTTGTTATCGACCACACCATGCTGTTCCGGACCACTGCCCGATAGATGGCTCGTCCAGTTTGGCAATGCTATTGAAGGCATGACTACGCGAGTATGCATCGACAACACACTATCAGCCAGCAATCTATCCATATTTGGCGTGTTTGCTTTCATGAGACCGTCGGTGCTGATTCCATCAAGACTTATGCAGTATTCGCTTTGCTTTTACTGCCGGTTTTTCTTCCGGCATATCCAATATTTCCTTTGTCATTGCACTTATGGGCGCAGGCAGCGTTGCAGCTCCAGCGCACAAAGCTCCCGTCAATGTCTTCTTTAAAAAGTCTCTTCTTGATTTTGACATGTTTTTTAGTATTAGTTCATTAATTGACATAAATAAATTTAGCATGTCGCCATTACAAAAATAACATAAATCTAATTAATACATCTACACAGCCACAATCATTTATTTGAATTTAGCAGGAAATGGTTAATTTTGCATACAGGCGAAAATCAAAATAAAATGGTTGATTCAATACTAATTCGACAAGAAGCCACGCAAGACTACAACAAAATAAGTGAGTTGATAAAACGAGCACTTAATGATATAAAAGAAAGCGACCACACCGAACATCTATTGGTTAACCGGATACGAACATCCGACACATACATCCCCGAATTGTCTTTAGTTGCCGAAACGGATGATAAAAGAATTGTCGGACACATTATGCTATCAAAAATCAAAATCACGGACAAGGATATGTCCTATTCGGCTTTGACTGTCGCTCCATTATCGGGACTGCCCGAGTGCCAAAGAAACGGAATTGGAAAGATACTGCTCCAAGAAGCTCACAAGAGAGCAAGCATGTTGGGTTATGACATAGCCGTCCTTCTTGGACATAAGGAATACTATCCAAGATTTGGATACAAGAAAGCATCTGCATTTGGAATAAAATTTCCGTTTGATACTCCCGATGAATGTTGCATGGTCTTAGAATTAAGAGACAACGCCTTGTCAAAAATACACGGTATGGTACAATATCCTTACATATTTTTTATTAACTAATTACTCATACCAGCCACCATAAGACAGTTTTATAATTCCACATAAAATTCAATTTTCCAAAATAAATCTATACCCATAATATTCCTACATGCGATCTTGCCATTTTCTGCGGTTATTAAATCGATTTTCGCTAATTTTGTATAAAAGAAATCTTACACAATAACAACATGCTTAGCACATTTGATAAAGAACATTTGTGGCATCCTTACACTTCCACTATAAACCCTCTCCCAACATATAAAGTGTCATCGGCCAAAGGCGTTAGAATAAAACTTGAAGACGGAACAGAATTAATCGATGGAATGTCATCGTGGTGGGCAGTTGTACACGGATACAACAACCCCATACTAAACCGAGCGGCAAAAGAACAAATCGACAAAATGTCGCATGTAATGTTTGGAGGATTAACCCATGAGCCAGCAATAGAACTTGGGAAACTGTTGCTGGATATATTGCCCGACAACATGAACAATATCTTTTATGCCGACTCTGGCTCGGTTGCCGTAGAAGTTGCCATGAAAATGGCAATGCAAGCAAGCATAAGCAAATACCACAACACTAAAAAGACTAATTTCATAACAATTAAGTCGGGATATCATGGTGACACATGGAACGCAATGTCGGTATGCGACCCTGTGACAGGAATGCACAGCATGTTCGGACCAGCACTCAACATAAGATACTTCGCCCCATCGCCAAGTTGCAAATTCTCGGAAGAATGGGATGATTCATGTACCAATGAACTGGAGAAAATCATTGAAACCCATCATGACGAAATATCCGGATTCATTCTTGAACCTATTGTCCAAGGTGCCGGTGGCATGAAATTTTATCATCCAAATTATCTTGTCAAGGCTCGTGAACTATGCGACAAATATGACATATACTTAATTTTTGATGAGATAGCAACTGGGTTCGGACGGACTGGCAAACTGTTTGCATGGGAACACGCAAATGTTAAACCAGACATAATGTGCATAGGCAAAGCTTTAACAGGAGGCTATCTCACCATGAGTGCAGTAACAACCACAAAGGAAGTTGCCGACACAATATCGAGCGGAGAGGCAGGGGTACTCATGCACGGGCCGACATTCATGGGCAACCCGTTAGCTTGTGCAATTGCACTTGCTTCAGTAAACCTGCTTTTGAAAAACAATTGGCAGGCAAAAGTCAAGCACATTGAGTCAATCATGAATAAGCTTATGCCACAAGCGCAAGCATTCAATAACGTTGCTGAAGTCCGGGTTCTTGGCGCAATAGGTGTGATCGAGATGAAATCACCAGTTGATCTTGCCACATTCCAAGCCGAATGTATAAAAGAAGGCATATGGGTTAGACCATTCGGCAAACTTGTCTACATTATGCCTCCGTTCATAATCAATGATGAAGATCTTCAAACTTTAATAACCAAACTTTTAAAAATCATCAAGTCCCGTGTATGATAAATTTGTAAATCGCTTAAACCTGTTGAAAGAGACAGGCAACATTCGTCAAATCAGGGAAGATTTGACCAATGCCAATAAGCTTGACCTATCTTCCAACGACTATCTGGGAATAGCATCCGACACTTCACTAATGCAAGCATTCTTGTCACGCAATGAGTTGAACTCTTCCTGCATGACATCTTCTGCATCACGACTGCTGTCAATAAAGCAAAATTGCTATAATGAGCTGGAAAAATTCCTTGCAGGATTATACAAAAAAGAGGCTTTGTTATTCAACAGTGGCTACCACGTCAATACAGGCATAATTCCGGCCCTGTGCGATAAAAGCACTCTTATATTGTGTGACAAACTTGTCCATGCAAGTATTATCAACGGAATCATCCTATCCGGGTCTAAATTCATAAGGTTCAGACACAATGACACCGACCATCTGCAATCGCTCGTAGAAAAATATCATGACGACTATTCCACCATACTCGTCATAACCGAATCGGTATTCAGCATGGATGGAGACATAAGTGATTTGCAGCATCTGGTTTCCATCAAAAAAAAATATAAAAACATATTATTATACGTCGATGAAGCACACGGATTTGGCGTATTTGGCAATCAAGGGCTCGGAGTATGCGAACAAGAAAATCTGATAAATGACATTGATATAATCATAGCCACTCTTGGCAAAGCTGCCGCCTCAATGGGAGCATTTGCCATAACAAACGGCCTGCTTAAAGAATATCTTATCAATACTGCCCGCAGCTTTATTTTCTCGACAATGCTGCCGCCAATCAATTGTGAATGGTCTCTGACAACCATCAAGAAAATATTATCGATGGACGATGAACGAAAGCATCTCATCGACATGTCGGATACGATAAATGCAGCTATACGCTCAAAAGGATATGCTTCCAACAGCCATTCACAAATAATTCCCATCATAATCGGCGACAATCATAAGACAATCGACATATCCCGAAAATTATTAAAACTTGGATATATAGCATTACCTATTCGCACACCGACAGTACCGACCGGCACCGAACGGATAAGAATTAGCCTGAATGCCGGTATAAAGACTCACCAAATCGAACATTTGATTCAAGACTTAGATACGATTTTATGAACCAAGAATATATCGTCACGCAAAACAATGCAAGATCACTGATATTGTTTTTTGCCGGTTGGGGTATGGATTGCCGACCGTTTACAAACATAAAAACAAATTGCGATTTTATGATTGTCTACGATTATAGCAACTTTGATTTCAATGCCGATATAATAAAAAATTATGAAAACATATATGTGTTTGCTTGGTCATTTGGCGTATATGCAGCCTCAATCGCTTTGTCAATGAATCAGAACTTGCCCGTCATATTCAAAATGGCAATAAACGGCACGCAATTTCCAATAGATGACACCAAAGGCATACCTCATGATATCTTCAAAGCTACGGTAAATAATCTTTCTCGGCAATCTATATTGAAATTTTATCGGCGCATCTGTGCTGATAAGCAACAATATGAAACATTTTTGTCCTACATGCCGCAACGCTCATTGAATTCGCTGGCCGACGAATTGAGAAGTATAGAAACTTCATTCAATTCCATAAAACATAAGCCCATTGAATGGGACAAAGTACTTCTTTCTAAAAATGACCGCATTTTCCCATTTGAGAATCAATTGAATGGATGGAACGAGCTATGCCACGACTCGGAGATAGACGAAACAGAGGCGCACATGCCAACAGATTTTGAAAAAATAATAAATCAAAACATCATAAACAAAGACCTCATAAAACAACGTTTCTCCAAAAGTTTCGGGACAGGATACGACTTAAATGCCAAAGTACAGAAAGAGATAGCCGAAACTTTGCTTTGCAAATGGAAAAACTTGATCGGGCTTAAACAAGAGCCATCGATATTGGAATTCGGCTGCGGAACCGGATTTTTCACACGAATATATTTGTCACACATCTACCCTTCTCGGCTCATATTGAACGACATCTGCAACATGCCTACAATAACTTTGAACCTTAACACAACCGACTATGAATTTATTGAGGGGGATGCCGAACAACTCACTTTTCCACCTTGCTCATTCGATTATATAGTGTCATCGTCGGCTATTCAATGGTTTGAAAACATCCCGGCTTTTCTTGAAAAAGCAAGCCGCTGGATAAAACCCGGTGGTGCATTGGTCATATCGTCATTCGGGCCGCGCAACATGATTGAAATCAAGAATATTGTCAAAATATCGCTTAATTATAAAGACTCTGACTGGTTTAATAGAAAAATAAACCGTAACTTTGACAGAATTTTCATTGACGAGGAATCAAAGGTCCTTTTATTTGATTCACCCATTGACGCATTAAGGCACATTAAAGCCACAGGTGTAAACTCGGTAGGTTCAGAAAAATTGACTACAAAAGAGGTTCGGAACCTTCTTTACAATTACCCTAAAGATGCCAATGGCAAATACCCTTTGACCTACAATCCGATATATATAATAGCCAAGAAAAATGATTGAACATAAAAATAACAAAGTTTTATTCATATCTGGTATAGGCACCAACGTAGGGAAAAGTTATGCAACAGGATGGCTTGCCACAAAACTTGCCTCAAATGGATTAAATGTCATAACGCAAAAAATGATTCAAACGGGAAATAAAAATTTCTCGGAGGACATTGATGTGCACCGCAAAATAATGCAAATGCCATACACCGATGTTGACAACGACCATACAACTGCACCTGTAATCTTATCCTACCCTGCATCACCTCATCTCGCAGCAATAATCGACAAATGCGATATAGATTTAAATAAAATCACAGTCTCAACACGCAATCTGGAATCAAGATACGACATGATTCTACTTGAAGGAGCAGGGGGACTGATGGTGCCGATAAAAGACCAATATCTGACAATCGACTATATCAAAGAAAACAATTATCCTGTAGCTTTAGTGATAAATGGAATACTGGGTTCAATAAACCACGCAATTCTTTCTTTTGAAGCTCTAAAATCGCGCAACATTCCATTGAAATATGTCATTTACAACTCATATTTTGACGAAGATGCAATAATTGTCGAAGACACTAAAAAATACCTGAAAGAATACTTTTCGGTCAACTCTCCTGAAAGCGAATTTCTTATCATGCCCAAACTTGATATATAATTATTGAAAAATGAAGATTTCGATACCAAAAGAGCAACTCTCGACATTGGCCAGGGTTACTTTCCAAGGCAATATTCATGTGATTGACAATATTCAAGAAGTAGACAGGGCCATAAACAAATTGCAAAAATATAAAATATTGGGATTTGACACAGAAACACGCCCTTCCTTCAGAAAAGGCGTGATACACAGCATTGCGCTAATGCAAATATCCACCGAATCAGATTGCTACCTGTTCAGAATAAACAAAATAGGAATGCCTGATGCCTTGAAAGCTTTCCTTGAGGATTCCTCGGTAACTAAAGTCGGGCTGTCATTAAAAGATGATTTCGGAATGATTCACAAAGTCTCGGCTGCAAATATGTCGGGATTCGTGGATTTGCAGAAAGTTGTACCTGAATACGGTATTGCAGATGCCAGCTTGCAGAAAATATATGCCATTTTATTTGACGGAAGGATTTCCAAAGGCCAACGCTTAACAAATTGGGAAGCCGACAATCTAACAGAAGCTCAAAAAGAATATGCCGCAATAGATGCATGGGCATGCTTAAAAATTTATAATTACCTCACTGCACACATGTTTGACCCTAAAAAATCAAAATACATCATTCATGAAGAAAATTAAGAAATCCACGCTGCTCCCACTCTTATTGCTCATATATTTAGCCTTTATGGCATATCAAGGCCTCCCATATTTTTATGCAGGCCGATATGCCTATTACTTTGGAATAATTATTGCGACTTTGATAATAATCGTATTGCTTCATTTTACCCTAAAGCATTGGGAAAAACAGAAAGGCAATTCCAACGGCAATGATAAGACAAATTCAAACACAACCGAATGACAAAAATATACCATATCTTATACAGCATACCCTTCAAGAGCGTTTTTTAGCCAATTTCGTGCTGTAAAAATGCGGCTCTTTACCGTACCCAATGGCAATGCCAGTTTTTCAGAAATTTCTCTATATGAATAACCGATTATGTATAATTTAAATGATTCCTTACACTCCCCGGGAAATTTGTTTATCTTGTCCATTATCTCATTTTCAGAATAACATGTCTCGGGAGTTAACGTGGATGCTTTGTTGACAGCTGACACATCTGCCCCCACCTCTTCATTTGAGTCAATCTTAAGCTTGTTTATGCGACGACAATGATTTATGAAAATATTTCTCATTATAATCATTGACCATCCCTTAAAATTTGTACCCACAATAAATCGAGACTTATTATCAAGAATCCTCAACATGGTTTCCTGTAACAAATCTTTGGCATCTTCTTTATCAAGCGTAAGTTTATATGCAAACTTAAACAATAGCGATTGAGACGATAGCAACTGTGATACAACGAAATCACCCCCACCCATATTTTGACTTATTATTGTCAAATATAATAATTACGATTTAAAAATCAAAATAAATTTCAATTTTAAATTTAAGCAGGAAGAGGGATTTGGCGTAAACAAATGGCATATGTGTTTAAAGCTCGTATGATTCTTTATGCAGCTTACGGAACTCATCCATGAAGATGGAAGTATCAACAATCATCCGCATTGGTTTGAGTTGGCAAAAGAAAAATGGGCAAAGGTTTATCAAACCACAGGAACTCCGTGCAGCTACTGGATGTGTAGGGGCGAAAAGTATAATCGTAGGGAACATAAGAGGGAAACTTTGCGCATAATACGAGAGTTAATGGAGTAAATCGAGAAAGCTATTCTTTGCATATCTAAGCATGGAATGGCTTTCTTTAGTTTAGCCTTGCGATAGAGTATTGCCAATAAAAAAACCAAAAGACTCCAATTAAAATTATTAGAGTCCTTTGGTTTCATTTTATGACTTGACGGTCTTATCAGACCAACACCAACCAGTAGTCAGTTTTACTAACATCAATAGTTACGGGCAAATATAACTCTTTGGGCCGAAGGCTTTCCTGTAACCATACACTTGCCCGGAGTCTTGTCCCCTTCAAGAGGAATGCACCTGATGGTAGCTTTTGTTTCCTGCTTGACTTTCTCTTCGGTTTCAGGCGTTCCATCCCAATGAGCCAATATAAAACCACCTTCTTCTATTTTTTCTTTGAATTCATCATAAGTATCTACAATCGTCGTTTTAGATTCTCTCAATCGTAGAGCCTTTTGATAAATATTAGCCTGCATTTCTTCGAGCAGATTTGCAACACGCTCTTCTATATTGTCAAGAGATATTGTTTCTTTCTCTAAAGTGTCGCGACGCATTACTTCGATAGTATTGTTCTCCAAGTCGCGAGCACCCAAGGCAAGCCGAACAGGAACACCCTTAAGTTCATAATCAGCAAACTTGAATCCCGGACGTTTATTATCGGCATTGTCATATTTCACACTTATGCCCATGCTCTTAAACTTCTCAACTATCGGTGCAACCTTGTTGTTTATCACCTCAAGCTGATCCATGCTCTTATATATAGGAATTATGACAACTTGAATAGGAGCCAAATGAGGCGGCAACACAAGACCATTGTCATCGGAATGTGTCATTATCAAGGCACCCATCAAACGAGTTGAAACACCCCAAGACGTAGCCCACACATACTCAAGCTCATTATTCTTATTTATGAACTTAACATCAAATGCCTTAGCAAAATTCTGTCCAAGGAAGTGCGAAGTACCCGACTGCAAAGCCTTTCCATCTTGCATCATTGCTTCGATAGTATAGGTTTCGAGAGCTCCGGCAAAACGTTCATTGGCCGATTTTACCCCTTTTATCACAGGTACAGCCATGTATTTCTCGGCAAACTCTGCATACACGTTGAGCATGCGCACGGCTTCCTCCATAGCTTCCTCTTTTGTAGCATGAGCAGTATGACCTTCTTGCCAAAGGAATTCAGCTGTACGCAAGAACATACGTGTACGCATCTCCCATCTGAAAACATTTGCCCACTGATTGCATAGAATAGGAAGATCCCTATAAGATTTTATCCAATTCTTGTATGTATTCCAAATAATTGTTTCCGATGTCGGGCGGATTATCAATTCCTCTTCGAGTTTTGCATCCGGATCAACGACTACACCCCGGCCTTCAGGATCGTTTTTCAACCTATAGTGCGTGACAACCGCGCATTCCTTGGCAAAACCTTCCACATGATCGGCTTCTTTACTTAGAAAAGACTTTGGTATCAATAACGGAAAATATGCGTTCACATGACCAGTGTCCTTAAACATCTTGTCCAATTGACGTTGCATCTTTTCCCATATTGCATACCCATAAGGTTTAATCACCATACAGCCTCTCACGGCCGATTGCTCGGCAAGGTCAGCCTTAACAACCAACTCATTATACCATTGCGAATAATTTTCTGCTCGCTTGGTCAAATCTTTCAGTTCTTTTGCCATTATTTCAATTTTCTTGAATTTTTCACAAAGTTAAGAATAATTACCGAATTTATACGACATTCGATTTTTGCTCATCTCTTGACTTAGTGCACAATGCCATATTTTGCCACAATTTCACATTATTCGTTGGCTTGCGCTATCAGTCCATTGTTGGGTATCAACAAAATCTCAAGACGCCTGTTTTTCGCCCTGTTAACAATGGAATTGTTAGGATACAACGGATTCTCGCTGCCAAGCCCGTAAGCCACTATGTTATCATTTGGAGATTTGGAACAAAACCAATACAGCACCGACTCAGCCCTATCTTCACTCAACGACCGACGATAATATTCCGACCCGGTATCATCACTATACATTGCCAACACAACTTTATACATATCAGGGTTGGCAATATAATCAAGGACCGGGGTCAGCTTTTTCTTACCTGCGTCGGTCAATGTAACGCCATTTTGAGCAAACAACGATTCGGCACCGACTATGATTACAATTACTTCCCGGTTTCTCATCAATTCCACGTCAAATCCTTTTCTTACCAACGACTTGGCTTGCGATAACTGGTATTCTTGCAAATATTCCACGTTGTCGTCTTCTGTAACTTCGGGAAGCATTATATTTTCATCATAAGTCAATGAGCCAATGTTACTTGTTGCACCGGCTTGATTGCCGTTTGCAGCAACCGATTGGACGCTTGCCACCACTAAAAAAGCGACAAACGTCCAAAAGAGCATCAATATTTTTTTCTTTTTATAAATCGTCTCCGAGACTATTTTCATATTCTAATTCACCTTCCACCAAATATTTTACATCTTCAACATCAATTTGATTGTCAGGATCCTTACGTAAATTTTTCTTTACATAATTTACTATTTCATTAATGTTGTACTCATCACCATTATCTTCATCTTCATACATTACCTCATCTTCATCTCCTTTGTCGAAGAAGTCATACATGGTGTCAATAAGCAACAAGATGTCATCGTCGGTGTACTTGTCCCTTATTGATGCAGGTACATAATTTCTGATGAATGCCACTGCGTCATTTTCATCAAATTCTTTTGTTTCCATTTTTTCCTTTTTGGTAAAACACCTAATAATTAAAATTGTGATTTATTGCATGTCTATCAACCCTTCAGGTAATGACATGGTTATAGTCTTTTTTTCAATATTTATATCCTCTATAAAATCGTCAACAGCAGGCACATACACGCAATTGTCGCCATTCGACACTATAAACAGCACATTATCAGTAGAATCCTCAATCCCTGTCACATTTCCGATTATGTCTTCGCCATCTAAAATGGTGAATCCTATAAAGAAATCCACAGGATAATCATCATAGTCATCCTCGGTCGAAAAGTTTGAATACTCGCTCTTCAATACATATATCTTCTTATTCACAAGGATTCTCACATTTTCGGCACTATCAATCCCTTCAATCTTTATAATCATTGAAGCATGACCTTTTTCTCGTATTGACTCTGGGAAAAAGGGCACAAATATACCGTCAATGTCACAGATGAGACAGCGAAACATGTTTACCGCTTCAATGTCACAATCAAAAGTTGCCGAAATCTCTCCTTCAATGCCATGAGATTTATTGAAAGTTCCTATCTCGATTATTTCATCCCGTGTAATCATGCCAGGTAATTAAATTGCAGCTATGATATTCTTATAATATTTGCGCCAATGGCATTCAATCTCTTGTCTATATCTTGATATCCACGGTCTATCTGATTAATATTATGGATATAACTTGTTCCGCAAGCAGACATGGCTGCAATCAACAAAGCTATGCCAGCCCTGATATCCGGAGACACAAGATTAGCCGCACGAAGAGAATTAAGTTTGCCCGAACCTATAACGGCTGCCCTGTGTGGATCGCATAATATTATTTGTGCTCCCATGTCTATAAGTTTATCCACAAAGAATAAACGGCTTTCAAACATCTTTTGGTGTATTAGAACGCTGCCTTTAGCTTGTGTTGCGACTACAAGAAACACGCTCAACAAGTCGGGAGAAAGGCCTGGCCAAGGTGCATCGGCTATAGTCATTATCGATCCATCGATGAAAGTCTCTATTTCATATCCTTCCTGAGCCGGGATATGAATGTCATCATCAATGACTTCGAGTTTTATTCCCAAACGCTTATAGCTATCGGGGATAATTCCAAGATCCTTTATCGAAACATTTTTCAATGTTATGTCCGAACCCGTCATTGCTGCCATTCCAATAAAGCTGCCCACTTCAATCATGTCGGGCAAAATAGTATGCTCGCAACCATGCAAACTCGACACACCTTCAATGGACAACAAGTTTGAACCGACTCCGCTGATTTTAGCTCCCATGGAGTTCAGCATCTTCGACAATTGTTGAAGATAAGGCTCACATGCTGCATTATATATGGTAGTAGTACCTTCAGCAAGAACCGAAGCCATCAAGATATTTGCCGTACCTGTAACTGAAGCCTCGTCAAGCAACATATATTCGCCATGCAGCTTATCTGCTTTGATTTCATATAATTGCTTATCGGGCTTATATTCAAACGTAGCCCCAAGCTTCTGGATGCCTATAAAATGAGTATCCAAACGGCGACGCCCAATTTTGTCCCCTCCGGGTTTAGGCAATATGGCGAAACCAAAACGAGCCAATAAAGGACCTATAATCATGACCGATCCTCTCAACGAAGACATCTTCTTGCAAAATTCAGGAGTTTCCAGATAACTGAGATTAATATCCTTCGCTTGGAACGTATATGAACTTTCCCCAATGCGGTTGACAATAACACCCAGATCCTTTAACAATGCAATCAGATTATTTACATCAAGAATATCAGGTATATTATTAATCGTAACAACGTCTTGTGTCAACAAAGTGGCACACAATATTTCCAATGCTTCATTTTTAGCACCTTGAGGAATTATTTCCCCATGCAACCGATGCCCTCCTTCTACAACAAAAGTACTCATGGCTTTTTACATGAATATTAGTATTTAAAAATATCAAGTTTATTTTTTCTTCTTGGTTTTCTTGGCTGGAGCTTGAACAGGAGCTTCCTTAAATTCTCTCAATTTATAAGTCGACGCATCAAGATCAATTTTACCCTTGGAATAATGCTTCAAATCTTTCAATATTTTTTCATTTTCCACACCTTCCTTGTTTATGGAGAAAATCAACTTTTTCATGTGATTGGCGATTAACGAAACCAATACATCCTTTTCTTTGCCTTCCGGATATTTACAAGCTTCGTTTATCATCAATTCAATGATTTTCCCATAATGACGGTATTTTATGTGTTCCAATTTATATGGAATCTTTTGCGGCTTCGTCACAAGATTTTCCTTTTTCACTATTTCATATGGGAAATCTATATCGAGTTTGAAATCAGACATTATTGCAAGATGATCCCACAATTTATGCTTATAGTCCTCCGAATCCCTTATTTGAGGAAACAGATTCCCCATAATTTGAATTATAGTATAAGCACACCTCGTTCGCTCATCCCGGTCTTCAATGGTAACGCAATAATCAACCATTTGCTGAATATTGCGGCCATATTCAGGCAATATCAACTTCTCTTGTTGCGAGTTGTATTTCAAATCCATTTTCTGATAACAGTTCAATTTTGATGCAAAGATAATGAAAGTTGGGTGCAATATGGGAAAAATGAGCTTTCTTATTTTTCAATATTGCTGAAACGCATCCTATATTATACAAATATAATCTAAAAGATGAATACAAAGCCAAGCAAAAAACAAAGTTTTTATGATAGGCTAACCTAATATATTATTAGGCATTGCCACCTATAACGTTCTTTTTGGGAGTAGTAGCTTGGAAGTCCTTTAAATATAATGGAGTGGAATACGCTACATCCAGAAAATCATTTTCTCTGAAACTTTTTTCCGACAAAGCAATCATATCCAATGCAACAGGCTTCACTCCTCCTATAAATTGGACATTAGGGCGTTTTAATATGTCACGAGCTTTGTCCGAACCATTGCCAAATATCAACAAATTACCGTCGGAAGTTACATTCATGAAAGAGCCTTCGTCCAAAATCAACGGTTGCGGTTCAAGTACAGCATCCAATGCTGCATTGTAAACTGCGGTATACACCTCTTTGCGACGAGCATCTATCATAGGAACATACAGCAAATTATCCTCTTCAAAGAAATTATTGAACATCACCGACACGGTAAGCAATTTCAACGTGTTTACGCCTATTAATGGAACAGACAGGCCAAAACACAAGCCTTTGGCCTCTGACAACCCTATGCGCAAGCCTGTATAGGATCCAGGCCCTATGCTTACAGCAACGGCTTCGATTTTCAGTTCCCTGCTTTGCGCATATTTTATGCAACTTTGCACATAATTACTCAACAACACTGCATGATTATGCCCATCATAATTTTCATGATGCTCCAATACTTGTCCATTTTGGGACAATGCCACCGAACAAACGTCGGTAGATGTTTCTATATTTAGTATGACTGCCATCTATGTTCTAAAATATTATTTACAAAATTAGTTGTTTTTTCCCTATATTTATGCCCATCCAATCCGATTTTACATTAATTTTGCAATAAAAAGCATTACAATGATATTATCAATGACAGGATTTGGCAAGGCTGTCAAAATCTGTAACAACAAAAAAATCACAGCCGAAATCAAATCCCTTAACAGCAAGCAATTAGATTTGGCCATAAGGCTTCCGCAATCCTATCGTGAAATAGAATTGGAACTCCGCAACATGGTGTCAAAGTCATTGGAACGCGGGAAAGTGGATCTTTACATTTACACCGAGACCGTAGGCAACACCGCATCGGCCAATTTCAATATCCCGATGCTGAAGTCCTACAAAGAACAACTCGAAATAATCTCAGCATCATTAGGAATACCCGCACCTCAAGATTGGTATGCAACCCTACTGCGACTGCCCGACGCCATCATCTCGGCCGATGCCAACAACGCAGAAGTCAGTGAAGCAGAAATCGACGCTGCCAAAGGAACAGTCAACGAGGCTATCAATTCGCTAATAGAATTCCGCACACAAGAAGGCAACAGGTTATTTCTCTTTTTTAAAGAAAAAATAAATAATATAAGGCAACTTCTTTCCGAAGTCATACCTTATGAAAGCGACAGAATTGCCAAAATCAAAAAACGCATTCAAGATTCTCTGACAAAACTCGAAAGCATCGAATACGACCATAACCGATTCGAGCAAGAAATGATATTCTATATTGAGAAACTTGACATAACAGAAGAAAAGTTACGCTTGACAAATCATCTCGACTATTTTATCGACACGCTCGACAATGGACATGGACAAGGGAAGAAACTTGGCTTCATAAGTCAGGAAATGGGTCGTGAAATAAACACTCTCGGCTCCAAGTCCAATCATGCCGAAATGCAAAAAATAGTCGTGAAAATGAAAGATGAACTCGAACAAATCAAAGAACAAATCCTAAACGTGATGTAACTATTATGAAAAAGGGGAAACTCATCATAATTTCTGCTCCTTCAGGATGCGGCAAGTCAACCATAATCAATGAAATTATCAAAAATCGTGATTTAAGACTCGAATTCTCCATTTCTGCCACTACACGCGAGCCCCGCAAAGGTGAAAAAAACGGAGTAGACTATTACTTCATGACTCTTGACGAGTTCAACAAAGCTATAGAAAACGATGAGCTTATCGAATACGAAGAGGTATATCCTGGTCGCTTCTATGGCACACTGAACAGCGAGATAGACCGAATACGGGAAAAAGGGAAAAACGTCATACTTGATATCGACGTAATGGGTGGAATAAATGTAAAGAACAAATTTGGCAACGATGCATTGTCAATCTTCATCCAGCCACCAAGCATCGACACCCTGCGCCAACGGCTTGTTGCACGCGGAACAGATTCTCCCGAAGCAATCAAACAACGCATCGACAAAGCCAGTTTTGAATTATCTCAAGCCAACAAATATGATAAAATCGTTGTCAACGACATCCTTGATATTGCTGTAAAAAGCACCGAGAATATCATAAAAAATTTCATTAACGACTCTCATTGACCAAGCACAAGGAATAATGAAAATCGGAATATTCGGAGGCTCATTCAACCCTATCCACACAGGACATGCCATTTTAGTCAATTATTTGGCATGCAATACCGACCTTGATTCTGTTTGGCTGATGGTTACCCCTCAAAATCCGTTAAAGTCCGATTACGACCATAAATACGACTTGCATAGGATACGCATGACCGACATGGTTGCAAAACGATTTGAGAATGTGATAACATCGGGGTTTGAATTTTCATTGCCGCAACCTTCCTACACAATTGACACACTCACAGCCTTGTCAAATAAATTCCCAAATGATGAATTCATTTTAGTGATAGGTGCCGACAATTGGGCTTCTTTTGAAAGATGGAAAGATTCGGAAAAAATAATTTCCAATTACGGAATATACATATACCCGAGAAAAGGAGCCGAAATACACATTCCAGACAATCTCAAGCCAACCGTAAAAGCATTAAATTCCCCAATAATTGAAATATCATCTACCCTAATCCGCAATAAATTACAAAACGGGGAAAATGCAAGTTATTACTTGCCCGACGACGTATATGGCTACATACTAAAACACAATTTATATACACCAAATTATGGATGATAATAAGAATAATTTAAGCCCGAATAGTCTCGCATTCATCGCATTGGCCAATGAATATTGCCATGCGGTTGAAAACGTGTTTGAATACGAGCACGATGAATTTGTGGCTATGATGTTAAAATTATTGCCGCGTATATACATAGCCGCGTCCGACATAAAAGCGCAGCAAACCGACGATGATTTATACATCGACAGTGTTCTCGATGAAATATCCTACGATAATATCAGGAGCAACATAAGCCGCATCATGGGTGAAAATGACGTGTACCTTGAAGTATTCATCGAGGACATGAAATATTCCGACACACCCATAAGTTCTACAGTAAGCGAAAATCTCGCTGACATATACCAATCATTGTACAACTTTGTGGCATCGGTAAAAGACTCGGTCAATGAAACTGCAAATGGATATATATACTTGTGCAAGTCGGATTTTGACTCATACTGGGGGCAAACTCTATGTAACGTGCTTCGTGCCTTGCATTCAATCTACTACAATACACTACAAATCTAATAAATAAAAACACACAAATATGGAGATAATAACCGACCTGCTACATTTCTTGGACAATAGCCCTTGCAACTTTTTAGCCGTTAACACGGTAAGGCACATACTGCTCGACAACGGATTCACCGAATTGTATATGAAAGACAAATGGCAACTCAATTCCGGTGGCAAATATTTCACCACTAAGAACGATTCTGCCATATTTGCATTCACAATAGGCTCTCTCGCATTTTCCGATGCCGGGGCTAAAATAATAGCAGCACATTGCGACTCCCCATGTTTCCGCATAAAGCCTCATGCCGAAATAACCTCTGAAAACGGAATTATCAAACTAAATACCGAGGTTTATGGAGGACCTATACTCTACACATGGTTTGACCGCCCTTTATCGATAGCCGGAAGAGTAATTTTGCGTGGGAACGATGCTTTGCATCCTGTTACAAAACTCATAAAAATTAACAGGCCTATACTCACAATCCCACATCTTCCCATTCATTTCAACCGTGCAGTAAACGAGGGCAACCCATTGTCAAAACAAAAAGACATGCTCCCCGTGTTAGGGAAAATAACAGGCTTGTTAGAAAAAGATGGCATATTGCTGCATTTAATATCTACCGAATTAAATGTCGAAGCCAATGATATCCTTGATTTCGACCTCATGTTGTACGACACCCATAAGGCAATGCTGACAGGGCTGAACAATGAATTCCTATGCTCTGGCCGCATCGACGACTTAAGCATGGTACACGCCGCAATAATGGCTATCACCGCCGGCACTGACAGCAAACACACAAAAATAGCGGCAATCTTCGATAATGAGGAAACAGGTAGTGGGACTAAACAAGGAGCTGGGTCGCCGATACTTGCAAGCATCTTAGAACGTATAAATCTATGCCAAGGTGGCAATCAAGAAGATTTTTATCGTGGCGTAGCCCAATCATTCATGATCTCGGCCGACAATGCCCATGCATTCCATCCAAACTACCCGGAAAAATTTGATCCTACCAACCATCCGGCAATAGGCAACGGACCGGTTATAAAAATCAACGCCAATTGCAAATACATGACAGATGCCAATTCTGCAGCAATCTTCAGAGCTTTATGCGAAGAGGCTTCTGCTCCATACCAATATTTCGTCAATCATTCCGACATAGCAGGCGGTTCGACACTCGGAAACATCCTCACATCACAAATTGCCGTGGACGGTGTGGATGTTGGCAACCCTTTATGGGCAATGCACTCGGTGTGTGAAACTGGTTCGGTCGACGACCACATAAATATGGTGAAAGTATTCAAACATTTCTTCAATTGACAGCAAAACTGCACCAATACCGCATCGCGCTAATGAGATGAAATTTTGAACTTTCAGAAAACTTCACTAATTTTGTTAATTAAAAGATAAATCAACAACTATAAACAGACTTCAAAATGGAAGACGAAAAATTATTAAAGTCTGTAATCGACAAAGCCAATACATGGCTGGGGGACGGTTACGATAATGACACTAAAGCCGAAGTTCAAAAAATGCTCGACAATCCTGATAAGTCTGAACTCATAGAATGTTTCTACAAAGATCTTGAGTTCGGCACAGGTGGATTGCGTGGTATTATGGGTGTAGGTTCTAACAGGATGAACATCTATACTGTTGGAGCCGCCACACAAGGTCTGTCTAATTATCTGAAAGATGCTTTTGCGGAACTTGAACAAATAAAGGTTGTCGTAGGATACGATGTACGTAATAATAGTGCAAAATTCGCAAAGATAGTTGCTGACATTTTCTCGGCCAACGGAATTAAGGTTTACTTGTTCGAAGGCCCACGTCCTACTCCGGAAATGTCATTTGCCATTCGATTATTAGGATGCCAAAGTGGCGTAATAATCACAGCATCACACAATCCCAAAGAATACAATGGATATAAAGCATATTGGAACGACGGTGCTCAAATGGTATCGCCTCATGATGTAAAGACCATCGAATATGTCAATAAAATAAAGAATGCCACTCAAATCAATTTCAATGGGAACAATGAATTGATTGAAATAGTTGGCGAAAACATCGATGCTGAATTCATCAACCGAATCAAGACTTTGTCTCTAAGCCCCGATGTCATTGCAAAGCATCACGACTTAAAGATTGTTTATACTCCGATTCATGGAACAGGCAAATTCTTGATTCCAAGATCTCTCGCAAACTTCGGGTTTACAAACATAATCCATGTACCCGAACAAGATATTCAAAGTGGAGATTTCCCAACCGTTGACTCTCCCAACCCGGAAAATGCCTCGGCTATGGCAATGGCCATTGAAAAAGCAAAAGAAGTCGATGCTGATATCGTGATGGCTTCTGACCCTGATGCCGACCGCGTGGGTGTTGTAATAAAAAACACCAAGGGTGAATATGCATTGCTGAATGGTAACCAAATAGTAATGATTTTCCTTTATTATCTCATCGAGCGTAATAAAGAACTTGGCAAATTGACCGGCAATGAATATATTGTCAAGACCATCGTTACTACCGATACAATAAAGTCCATCGCTAAGAAGCAAAACATCAAGTTCTATGACTGTTATACCGGCTTCAAGTGGATTGCCGCTATAATGAAGGCTAATGAGGGCAAAGCTCGCTATCTTGGTGGCGGAGAAGAAAGTTACGGATTCCTTGCCGAAGACTTCGTAAGAGACAAGGATTCGGTGTCGGCAATTTCATTGATGGCCGAAATAGCTGCTTGGGCCAAGGATAAAGGTCTCGACATGAACAAGATGCTCATCGACATCTACATGACTTACGGATACTCTAAAGAAAAAGGCGTATCACTCGTAAGAATGGGTAAAAGCGGAGCCGAAGAAATTGTTGCAATTATGAAGAGCTTCCGTGAGAATCCTCCAAAGACTCTTGCAGGCTCTCCAATCGTCTTGATAAAAGACTTCAGCACTCTTGAAGAAAAAGACTTGGTTGCTGGAACAACAAAGAAAATGGAAATGCCTGTAACCTCCAATGTTCTCCAATTCTACACCGAAGATGGCACAAAAGTATCAATACGTCCGTCAGGAACCGAACCTAAAATTAAATTCTACATGGAGGTTCATGGAACGCTTGATGCTCCAGAACACTATGACGCTGTAAACGAAGAAGCCGAAAAGAAACTTGATCTAATAGCAAAAGAACTCGGCATCTGATTTTACACCACATACACAAATAAAAATGGAGGAAGATTCTTGAGAATCTTCCTCCATTTTTATCCCCATATATACAAACGGATCATGAATGTATCTTCAAGATTTGCCCGACTGACGTTTATTTATCGTCAACCTTTTAAATTCTTCAAAAGAGCGTACATAATCATCCGCGTCATATTCCTCCGAAGCAATCACAAGGCACACTGAACCTGAGGAAAAGTTACTCAACCGACGCCATATTCCTTGACACACATGCAAGCCCTCATATGGCCTGTTGAGGGTGACCGTGCGCTCTTTCACCCCGTCACTCAAAGTCACGTCGAAACTTCCACTCACAGCGACAATCAAACTTTCGCACTCATAATGTGAGTGTCCTCCACGATCCTGCCCTCCTGGAATATCATAAAGATAATACACCCTCTTGATTTCAAACGGTAACTCATTAAAACTTTCAACCACACTCAAGTTCCCGTTTTCGTGATGGTGCCGCACAAGCGAAATAAGGCGGCAATCGTCCACACAAGACGTTTCATGTGAATTGATATGCTTCATTTCCGTTTTATATATTGTAAATATTCATTAAAGTCTTCAATGTAATCATTCGCATCATACGGTCCTGACGAAAGCACTAATGCCACCGAATTAGTCGAAAAATCATCTAATTCGCGCCATGTACCATGCGGAATGTATATGCCGTAATAAGACCTTGACATGTGGAACCTGTGCACCCTATCCTCTTTCATTACCACCACGTCAAAGCTACCTGAAAGAGCCACGATGAACTCATCTTGACTCTTGAACGCGTGCCCGTGCCTTACCTTGCCCCCAGGCACGTCATATATCCAATAGGCTCTCGACAATTTGAACGGAACATGATGCATTCCTTCTATAAAAGAAAGATTCCCTCTCGGATCGCTTATTTTTGGCAAATCTATTATCCTTGGTTCATCTAATCTCTCCATTGGCAAGTTTCATAAGATATTCACCATATGAATTTTTACGCATCGGTTCTGCTACAGCCTTCAATTGCGCCGAGTCAATCCATCCTTTCCTGAAAGCCACCTCTTCAAGCGATGCCACCATCAATCCCTGCTGGTTTTGTATAGTTTGAATGAAATTGGCCGCTTCAAGCATTGAATCGGCAGTGCCGGTGTCAAGCCATGCAAAGCCTCGACCCAATGTCTGAACTGATACACGTCCTTGACGCAAATATTCCTGATTGACCGAAGTTATCTCAAGCTCACCTCGTGCAGACGGCTTTACGTTCTTTGCAATGCCAACGACATCATTCGGATAAAAATAAAGGCCCGTCACGGCAAAATCCGACTCAGGGACTTCCGGTTTTTCTACTATTTTCAACGCATTTCCGTTTTCATCAAACGACACCACACCATAGCGATTAGGATCCTTCACAGCATATGCAAATATGGTAGCTCTGTCTTCATTTGTTGTCCTAACACAGGCATCCGTCAGCATCTTGGTAAAACTCTGTCCGTAAAATATATTGTCGCCTAAGACAAGACATACTGAATCATTTCCGATAAACTTTTCTCCAATTATAAATGCTTGTGCCAATCCGTCGGGTGATGGCTGCTCGGCATACTCAAACTTTACTCCTATCCTCTCCCCACTACCAAGCAATCTTTTAAACGATGGAAGATCTTCGGGAGTCGATATGACCAAAATTTCATTGATACCTGCAAGCATTAAAACTGATATTGGATAAAAAACCATCGGTTTGTCATATACGGGAATAAGTTGTTTTGACACCCCTTTTGTTGTGGGATACAATCTTGTACCCGAACCACCTGCCAATACAATACCTTTCATAATGCGATTCTATCGATTATTGTACATTTCATCGTAGTATTTCTGATATTCGCCTGTTGTGACGCTTTTCACCCATTCGTTATTGTCGAGATACCAGCGTATGGTTTTCTCTATACCGTCAGAAAAAGATGTTTCAGGAAACCAACCAAGCTCCACGGCAATCTTTGTCGGATTAATGGCATAGCGCATGTCATGACCCGGTCTGTCGGTAACAAATTCTATTAAACTATCATTGATAGAACCGGCATCATTCGTCAATAGCGTTCTATACTTAGGTTCATCTTTCATTATCCTGCCCAATATCCGAATAATCAACTTGACGATATTGATATTGGATTCCTCATTGAATCCTCCTATGTTATATACCTCGCCAATACGCCCTTTGTGCAAGACGGAGTCTATCCCTTTTGCATGGTCGTCTACATATAACCAATCACGCACATTCTCTCCATTGCCATACACAGGCACCTTCTTTCCTTCGAGAATGTTATTTATGACAAGAGGTATTAGTTTTTCGGGAAATTGATACGGTCCGTAATTATTGCTGCAACGTGTTATGTTCACTGGCAACCCGTAAGTCTCATGATAAGCCATGACAATTAAGTCGGCACCGGCTTTCGAAGAAGAATATGGAGAACGTGGTGACAGATTGGTTTTCTCGGTAAAAAACTCAGAACCAAATGCCTTAAGATGTTTTCGATCTCCTATGACCTGACGTAATTCGTTTTTCACATTCAAAGGTAAAGGGTTGTCACTATCCTTTGCAAGCGACCCATACACTTCATCCGTAGATATTTGCAAGAACTTTTTACCAGTCTTATAACCATGCCTATCACTTGACATCCAATATTTACGGGCAGCTTCAAGAAGGGTTTGAGTCCCTAAAATATTAGTCTCAAGAAATAATTTCGGATTTGATATGCTACGGTCTACATGGCTTTCGGCAGCGAAATTAACGATATAGTCTACATCATATTTTTCAAATATGCTCGACACAACTTCCGAGTCTCGTATGTCTCCCTTTATGAACACTACATTCTCGTGCGATAAATCATCGCTTATATTAAGAAGATTCCCGGCATAAGTAAGAGCATCAAGTACTACTATGAATGCGTCTTCATGCTTATTTCTAATATACTTTACAAAATTGGACCCAATAAAACCGGCTCCTCCTGTTACAAGATATGTTTCCATATAATTTCAAGCGATGAATTATAATTTTAGTGCAATTTACAAAAAAGTTCGCAGTCTATATTCCAAAAAAATAAAAAAGTGGGAATGCCAAAAAACATTCCCACTTCGCCATTATCTTTGAATCGAGATGTTGCTTTTGATTAGTCTTCGTTCAAGTTTACGCGACGGAAAGCAATAGCCTTAAGACCTGCGCTCTGCTTCTTCAAGTAAGTTGCAATGTCCATGCTATTATCTGAAACAAATTCTTGTTCCATCAATACATTTTCCTTATAGAACTTATTCAAACGACCTTGAGCAATACGGTCTACCATATTTTCAGGCTTGCCTTCTTCACGAGCCTTGTCGCGAGCGATTTCAAGCTCTTGTTCTACTACCTTTGCAGGAACTTCTTCTCTGCAAACTGCAATAGGATTCATTGCAGCGACTTGCATCGCAACCTCTTTTGCAACATGAGCATCCACTCCTTCTTCGTTGAAACCTACTATAGAAGCAAGCTTATTACCAAAGTGGTTGTAAGCAACAGTAGACGGCGCTTCGATGCACTCGTATGCTCCGAGTTCCATCTTTTCACCGGTCTTACCGATCTCTTCAACAATAAGGTCGGCAACAGTCTTGCCATCTATAGCCATAGCTTTTACTTCATCGAGTGATTTTGCTTGGTTGGCCATAGCTTCGGCAAGAATCTTCTTGGTCAAAGAAACAAAGCCTTCATTCTTGGCAACGAAGTCAGTTTCGCACTTCAAAGCCACGATTGCAGCGAATTTTCCATTCGACTCCGACAATACGCAACCTTCAGATGCTTCACGATCTTCACGTTTAGCTGCTACTGCTTGTCCTTTTTTACGGATGATTTCAATAGCGGCTTCCATATCGTTATTGGCTTCAGCCAATGCTTTCTTGCAATCCATCAAGCCGGCACCTGTCATGTGACGCAGCTTGCTGATTTCTGCCATTGTAACTGCCATATATTTTGAATCTCTTTTATTCGTTGTAACTAATTTAATTATTCAGCAACTTCAGCATCTGCTTCTGATGCAGTTTCTGCTGCATCTTCTGTAGCAACTTCTTCTGCCGAACCTTCAGCTGCTTTATTCTTACGAGCGATGCGAGTACGCTTTGGCTTAGCTTCTTCACCTTCACCAGCTTCTTTTGCATCGATCTTTTCAACTTTACGTTCCTCAAGGCCTTCAGCGATAGCCGAGCAAACTGTATCAAGAATTATCTCTATTGACTTTGATGCATCGTCATTTGCAGGGATTACAAAATCAACAGAAGAAGGATCCGAGTTAGTATCTACAATTCCGAAAACAGGTATGCCAAGACGATTAGCTTCAGCAACAGCGATGTGCTCTTTCATCACATCAACTACAAACAATGCTGACGGAAGACGGTTCAAATCGGCGATACTGCCAAGCGTCTTTTCAAGTTTTGCACGTTGACGTGTGATTTGCAATTTCTCACGCTTTGACAAATTATCGAAAGTTCCATCCTTAGACATCTTGTCAATAGCAGCCATCTTCTTAACAGCCTTGCGGATTGTCGGGAAGTTGGTGAGCATACCACCCGGCCAACGTTCTATTACATAAGGCATGTTAATTGCTGTTGCCTTGTCGGCAGTAACTTGCTTTGCTTGCTTCTTTGTAGCAACGAAAAGAATCTTCTTTCCAGACTTAGCTATATTTTTAAGAGCTGCAGAAGCTTCATCAAGCTTTGCGATTGTTTTATACAGATCAATAATGTGGATACCGTTGCGCTCCATGAAAATGTAAGGAGCCATTGCAGGATTCCATTTACGTTTAAGATGGCCGAAGTGGCATCCTGCTTCAAGTAATTGATCAAAATTTGGTGTTGCCATTTTTTTGTTATTGTTTACATTCGACTTTTATCAACCGCATGGTAGCCAATACTCATTTTCAACAACGAAATTGAAAGTCCATGCGATTTGGATACTAAACACTTATTTTTTAACAGAAAGCGTATGATAATACAAATAAAATATCAACGCTTGCTGAACTGGAATCTCTTGCGTGCTTTTGGACGACCCGGTTTCTTACGTTCAACAACACGAGAATCGCGAGTAACGAATCCTGCTGCGCGAAGAGCCGACTTGTCTTCGGGATTAATTTTTATCAACGCACGAGCTATCGCCAAGCGCAAAGCTTCAGCTTGACCCTTAAAGCCTCCACCACACAAGTTAACCTTGATGTTGTACTTACCTTCCGCTTCAAGAAGTTCAAGAGGTTGTTTTACTATGTATTGAAGTATTGAAGAAGGGAAATATACATTGAGCGCACGCTTGTTGATTACTATTTCGCCATTCCCTTCTGAGAAGAATACGCGTGCTATAGCGGCCTTACGACGACCTACTGCATTAACTTTTTCCATCCTTCAATTTATTTAAGAGTGTTAATATCAATAACTTTTGGAGTTTGTGCTTCATGCGGATGTTCTGGTCCGTTGTATACATAAACATTGTTAAGCAACTTAGCCCCAAGACGATTTTTAGGAAGCATGCCCTTAAGAACCTTGATGTATAACGGATTTTTCCCAGCTTTAAGATGTTGCTTTTCCGCCTTCATCTTCAAAATTGCCGGCGTTGCGACTCTTTGTCCGCCTGGATAACCCGTGTAAGACAAGTATTCCCTATCAGTCCACTTCTTTCCGGTAAGGATTGCCTTCTCCGCATTAATGATAATAACATTATCTCCACAATCAACATGAGGAGTATAGCATGGTTTATACTTACCACGCAAAATTTTTGCAACTTTTGCACACAAACGACCCAAAACTTGGTCGGTAGCATCTACTACCACCCATTGTTTTTGAGCATCTGTTGCCTTTACTGAAACGGTTTTGTAACTTAAAGTATCCACTTCTTAATTCCTGATTAATTGTTAATTAATAAACTCACATCACAAAAATAAACTCGGCCAAAAGTCCCCTTGTGTCCGTGAATTTTAAAAATTGGATATAATCGGACTGCAAAGATAGAAACTTTTCTCTAAGAATCAAATAGTTTGAAACAAATACTTTATTATAAAATTAAAAACTACAAAAAAACGGGTAACGCAAAACCGACACACAAGTCATACATTAACTATATACATAAAAAAAATAATCCCCGACATCACTGTCTGGGATCGCCAAATTAACCTTTAAATACCATTAACATAAACCTAAAAACATCGAAATGATTGTCATCACGACATTCATCTCAGTTTTGCCTTAAAACTAATACCATGAATAACTGATGCAAAGTTAGATATTATATGTTTTATAACATACTTTTAAGGCAGTTTTTTCTTTTAAATACACAATTATTAACACTAATCTCCCTTACATGCAACAATATTAACATCAATAAACACATAATATGCAATTTAACTCCGATATGAAGCAAGCATGACAAATTCGCTTTTTATCATTGCATGAAACCATTAGCATATTTTGGCAATATTATATATAATGCGCCAATTTTTCGTACATTTGTGAAAATACATTCAACCTTCTTCTAAATGGCACGAAATCTTGCACTTTCTTTCTTAATATTTATAATATCCAACACAATATCGGCAAAGAGCCTATATATGACTTACCTCAACCAATTCTTTCCGTTTTACACAGAGGAATCGACCGAGATGCACTTAAATGACAAAGCCCTTTGCATAGAGAACCAATATGCCGACAACTTGATTGTTGTGGATTCTTTATCAACAGGTCACAACAAATTCAGGTTCTATATAAGAATTGCTAACCTCAACAATGAAGAAACAAAAAGTTATGAATGCGTAGACCGCAACACAAACAAGAAAAAGAGCATTAAAAATCCGTCATGCGGAATCATTTGGAACTACAAGGATTCTGCAAACTATTATGCAGTGACAACGCATTGCTCCAATAGCGACCTGCACAGTTTCTACGATACTCGCAACATGACAATAGACATAACAAAAGTAGAAAACGGCAAAACATCATTACTAAAATCTGTCGTCCTACAAGAAAATGTCAATCTGCAGAATGGATACAACGTAATCGACATCGAATATGACGGCAATTCGACATACATTGCAATCGGAGACAAGGAACTGAGACAGATAGCCGAATTAAAAAATATCGACTACTACGCAACTGCACAAAAATATGGCGTAATAATTGGAGCAGCAGCCAAAATAGATATTGAGCGCATTGTATTGTTTACCGACCCGATAATGGAAGAAAAACTTGCCACCCGATGGACAAGGCAATCACTCGACACTTATTTGGCCTCTGCAACCAATGTATATGAAGGATATTGGAACTTCTTCGACAAAGAACTTGAAGAAGACAAATTGAAAATTGGCGGTAGATACACAATTGCGTTAATAAAAAACAACAATGGTTTTGACATCATATATATAAATGGAGCCAATGTAAATGGCGCAAACTGGAAATGCGGGATGCTGAAAGGGAAGTTAACAAAAACCATGTTTGTCGACAACTACGACCTTATATGGTATGATGCAATGATGAAGCCGTTCGAGTATGATGTTTATGCCACCTTTGAGAACCATTCGGTGCTCACGCTGTTTTTCCCGGCACAAGGCAGTTCTTTACGATTTGCAAAACAATTCTAACCAGCGAATAAAAAAACCTGCCTCTGTAATTTCATGAATTCCAAGAAGCAGGCTAAAACTAAAAAAAGATTAAAATATCGTTAATTAAACACGTTCATTACGGCAGTAGGTCTTCCACTATTATCGAATGCCCCTTTAGTATAATTTTCCCAACCGTTATAGCATTCAGGTTCCCAATAGAACATTCCCAAGCAACGCTCGGCAGACTTGCAACCATCCATCATCTTCTTTATTGCAGTAGCAGCATATGGCGAATCCCATGGCATACCAATTTCGCATAAAACCACATCTTTGTCATACATGTCGACAAGCGTCTTCATGTTACCGAGACATTGGTCGGTAAGCTCTCTCCAATTATCATCTTCCGGATAAAGAGACATGCCAATAGCATCCCATTTGGCACCATTGTCCCTTAATCCATTGAACATCCATGTAAACATCTGCAAATCTTGTCCATTGTTTAAATGTACAATTACCTTAGCTTCAGGATAAATTTTCTTTACGGCATCATATCCCGAATTAATGAGTTGCGTGAAATTTCCAAAATTGCTTCCTTCGGCACGACCTGTTTCCCACAACATGCCACCACTCGTTTCATTTCCAACTTGTACCCATTCTACATCGACATCATTATCTTTTAAAACAGACAAGACATCTATCGTATGTTCGGCTACAGCTTGTTTCAATTGTTCCAAATCATAATCGGCCCATGCCGTCGGCTTTGTCTGTTTGCTTGGGTCAGCCCATGAATCGCTATAATGAAAATCTATCATAACCCTCATTCCTAAAGAACTTGCACGCTTTGCCTTCACAAGCACGTCCTGCTCGCCGTTCCAACCATTATCGGGATTTACCCACACACGCAAACGTATAGAATTTACGCCAAGCTCTTTCAACAGCCCCATGCACTCTCTCTCGTCTCCATACTTGTCAAAAAATTTAATGCCACGACTTTCCATCTCAGTCAACCAACTGACATCTGCACCCTTTGCAAAACCATTTTCCACCTCAGGTTCTGGTTCAGGTTCCGGAGAATCGTTATTTTCTCCACAACTTGCAAAGACAAACATACATGAAAGCAAACATGCAAAAATTGATTTTTTCATTTTCATCATTATTGTATTTGTAGGTTAATATAATTCAAATAATCAGCTACTTCCCATAGCTAATCTTTTGTGTATAAAATTACAAAAAAATGACTAAAACAAACATTGTTTTTTTAAAAGTCCAACATTGCCAATGTTGCATGTGCCATGTTATGACAAAACTTTATTGCCGATGTGCAAAAAAATGAACAAGTCTATTTCTCCCATTACTAACAAATTTCTATATTTTTGGAGTAGATATGATGCGTCTCAGCATAACAATTTCAAACAAGATTGATTGTCCAGCGCCCGACTTTCACTATCTTTGCATCAAAATAAATAATAATATGGCACAGAAACCATCAATACCCAAAGGTACAAGGGATTTCTCTCCCGAAGAAATGGCAAAGCGAAATTACATCTTCGACACAATTAAAGATGTCTTTCGCCTATACGGATTCAAACAAATAGAAACACCGGCCATGGAAAACCTGTCAACTCTGATGGGAAAATATGGAGAAGAAGGCGACAAATTGCTTTTCAAGATATTAAACAGCGGCGACTACCTGAGGAATGCCCCCGACTCAGAGCTTGCTGAACGCGATTGCATACATCTCACCCATCACATTTGCGAAAAAGGGCTTCGCTATGACTTGACAGTGCCTTTCGCAAGATATGTAGTACAGCACCGCAACGAGATACAATTCCCGTTCAAGCGATATCAGATACAACCTGTGTGGCGTGCCGATCGTCCACAGAAAGGCAGGTATAGAGAATTTTACCAATGTGATGCTGATGTTGTGGGCAGCGACTCGCTGGTAAACGAAATAGAATTGTTGACCATGATCGATGAAGTGTTCAAGCGATTTGGAGTCAACGTGACCATAAAAATAAACAATAGAAAAATTTTGGCCGGAATAGCAGAGACAATAGGCGTTCCCGACAAAATTGTCGACATTACGGTAGCAATTGACAAAATCGACAAAATTGGTATTGACAATGTAAACGAGGAACTGCGAGAAAAAGGAATCTGCGACTCGGCAATTGCTACTTTGCAGCCATTACTGCAACTCTCGGGCGACAACAGCGAGAAAATAAATGCAATTTCAAATATGCTCACTCCTTCCGAGATAGGAATGAAAGGCATTGAAGAATTGAATTTTATTCTAAACAACATTGAAAATCTTGACCTTAAAGCAAAAGTGGAACTCGACATATCGCTTGCCCGTGGACTAAACTACTACACAGGAACGATTATCGAGGTAAAAGCCCAAGATGTTGAGATAGGAAGCATCACGGGTGGAGGCCGATACGACAATCTGACTGGCATCTTTGGCTTGCCGGGAGTGTCGGGTGTCGGTATCAGTTTCGGGGCCGACCGCATATATGATGTGCTCAACACACTAAACTTGTATCCCGACAGCACTCACTCCGGCTCAAAAATAATTTTCATAAATTTCGGACAAAACGAATGTCGTGAATGCATTAAGCACATTAATAAATTGCGCAAAGCAGGTATCGCTGCAGAAATATATCCGGAAATTGCTAAAATGAAAAAACAACTCGCTTATGCCGATACAGCCAAGATACCGTATGTTGCATTGGTTGGCGAAACTGAAATGGCAAACAACTGCATCACATTAAAGAATATGGTCGAAGGTTCCCAAGAATCACTTACAATAGACCAAATTATCGAGAAACTAAAGTCATAAGCAAACAATAGTTCAACTTTTCCATGACAGACGGAGTTGTTTCAGCAACTCCGTCTTTAATTTATACTTTAGACATGACTCTTTCAGACTTACACATTAAACAGATGCTCAAGTCATGGATTCTGCCTCTTTCCATGCTTGGAGGAATTATATTCCATGAGTATATCGACAAACTGTCTGTAATAACTCCCTACCTGATCTTCTTGATGCTTACTATCACTTACACCAAGCTTGAATTGCGCGACTTGAGAATCACTTCTTTCCAATGGCTGCTTCTCGCCATCCAATTAATCGGAGGATTTGCCGCGTATGGAGCAATCTATTATTTCAATCCTGAAGTGGCAGCAGGAGCATTCATTTGCTTTTTCATGCCTACGGCAACGGCAGCACCGGTAATAACAGGGATGCTCGGTGGCAGCATTACAAAAATAGCCACCTATTCGCTGTTGTGCAACATCACGGTGGCATTGGCAGCCCCATCATTGCTTTCGATGATAAGAGGCGGAGAAATAGACTTCATGAACTCATTCTCTCAAATATGCAAAGAAGTCATTCCATTGTTATTGCTCCCTCTGGTAACTGCAATTGCTTTAAAATATTTATTGCCCAAGGCCCACGGATTCATATCACGCCACCAGTCAAGTTCTTTCTGGATATGGGCTGTATCATTGTTCATAGTAATGGGACAAGCTGTCAGCTTCATGATAAAACAACCGGCCGACACATTACTACAAATGTCTTGGCTTGCATTAGCTGCGCTCATAGTGTGCTGCATACAATTCATCATAGGCAGGAAAATAGGATGGCATTTTGGCGACCCAATATCCGGAGCACAAGGTCTTGGACAAAAAAACACGATACTCGGCTTATGGATGAGCTTAACCTACCTCAACCCTATCATCTCAGTCGCCCCCGCTTCCTACATAGTATGGCAAAATGCCATCAATAGCTGGCAATTGTATCGTAGAAACAAACATAACGGTCTACATTAATTAAATGCCGACCAGCTTTTTCACAGTAGATATTTAAAAACATGATACAACTCGGATATGAAAAATAAGTCTATTTATTTTTCCTAATTGCTCTCAACTTTCACTATCTTTGTATAAGATAGTATGCGTCTCGGCATGACAATTTCAAACAAGTTTGATTGTCCTGCACTCGACTTTCTGTATCTTTGTATAGGTATAATATATTTCATTATGAATAGTATGTATGAAATTTTAATGGATCTTCCACTATTCCAAGGTGTCAGTCGCGATAAATTATCAGAACTGATTGAGAAGACTCCATTCCATTTCTTGAAATACAACGACGGACAAGAAATAATAGCAGCCAACAGCTACTGCACCCACATGAAATTTATCATATCGGGAAAAGTGACATTGGAAACACAATGCCGCAATCTGAAAATAAAATTGCACGAAACCTTGTCAAGCCCCAACGTACTCGGTCCAGACTACTTATTTGGACGCACTACGGCCTACCCATTTGCAGCTTACGCAAATGGAGACTGCGGAATACTTCAAATATCGAAATCCGATTACATTAACATCTTGCAAAGCGACAACGTCTTCCTGTTCAACATGCTTAACGTAATATCTCGCAATTCACAACGGCTTTCCGAAAAATTGCTGTCACTATCTACCGGTTCTGTAGCCGAAAGGCTTGCATTTTTCATCACTTCATTGACACAGCGCACAGGAAAAGACATTAAAATATCATTCAAGCAAAAAGACATATGCACATTGCTTGGTATACAACGTTCTTCTTTCATCAACACAATGAACAAGCTGCAAGAAAACGGGCTTATCACTTTTGGCATGTCAGAAATATCAATCCACAACAGGGAAGACTTTCTTAACATAATCCACTCAAATGAATGAATCCCGACTACCACCTTCCATTCTTCTAACATGAATAACGACGACAACCAGCATTCTTTGCATCTTTCAATAGTTATACCTTGCTTTAACGAAGAGGATACGCTAAATTACACGGTAGATGTGTTGACTTCCCATATGCAATCGCTCGTCGACACACAAAAGACCGCGATTAGCAGCTACTCTGTCTTATTTGTTGATGATGGAAGCAATGATGGCACTTGGGCGAAAATATGCTCTATCGCATCATCTTCTCAAATCAACATAAGCGGAATAAAATTATCACGCAACGTGGGGCATCAAAATGCCATAATCGCCGGTCTTGAACATGTAATGGAACATAGCGACGCAATAATAACCATGGACGCTGATTTACAAGATGACGTAAACGCCATAATGGAAATGGTGTCGAAATTTCAAAACGGCTGCGACATAGTTCTCGGGATAAGACGAAACCGCGATAGTGACTCTTTCATAAAGAAGCACACTGCAAAGTTATTTTATAACCTCATGAAAAACACACATACTCCTGTCATACCAAATCACGCCGAATTCCGCCTTTTAAGCAAACGCGCCGTCAGGCACTTGCTTGAATACCCCGAACGCAACGTATTCTTGCGTGGAATAATACCATCCATGGGATTCAAAACCGGCACCGTATATTACGACCGCAATCCGAGAAAATATGGAAAGTCAAAATATCCTATGGCTCAAATGCTCAATTTCGCGATAGAGGGAATAACTTCATTTTCTATCAGGCCAATACGATCGATTTTTCTTATAGGAATAATATCATTGTTTCTCACAATATCGATAGGCATTTATGTTTTAATAGCAATCTTGCTTGGCCGTTCATATCCTGGATGGGCATCCCTCATATTATCCCTTTGGTTTCTTGGTTCACTCATATTGGTCGCACTCGGCATAATAGGAGAATACATTGGCAAAATTTACATCGAAGTAAAATCTCGTCCAAGATATTTTATCGAATCTACCATAAGCTCCTCCGTCAAGAAATAACACACGCAAAACGCGCCACCCCTACATCCATAAAATCTTAACGCATCAATAATCCTTTTTTCTTCAATATTTTTCGTACCTTTGCACCCACATTTTACAAGTATGATAACAGTAAGTAATTTAGGGATTCAATTTGGCAAAAGGGTTTTATTTCAAGATGTAAACTTGAAATTCACACCAGGCAACTGTTATGGAATAATAGGTGCCAACGGAGCAGGGAAAAGTACATTGATGAGAATATTGAGCGGACAACTCGCGCCCACGCATGGAACAGTAGCGCAAGGGCCGGGAGAACGCATGTCGGTTTTAAGTCAGGATCACTTTGAATTTGACGAATGCACAGTGATAGAAACCGTTTTACGCGGACACAGCGTCTTGTGGGATGTAATGCAAGAGAAAGAGGCATTGTACGCCAAACCCGATTTTAATGATGAGGACGGAATCAGAGCCTCAGAACTGGAAGAAAAATTTGCTGAAATGGAAGGCTGGAATGCCGAAAGCGAAGCTGCCGCACTACTCAGCGGATTGGGCATAAAAGAAGAAAAGCACTACATGCTGATGCGTGACATAAGCGCAAAAGAGAAAGTGCGCGTGCTGCTTGCAAAAGCCCTTTTCGGAAATCCTGACAACCTGCTGCTCGACGAGCCCACCAACGACCTTGACCTCGACACGGTGTCTTGGCTCGAAGACTACTTGTCAAAATTTGAAAACACCGTGCTTGTGGTTTCCCACGACAGGCACTTCCTTGATGCAATATCAACACACACTCTTGATATAGATTACAACAAGGTCACGCTATTCTCTGGAAACTATAGCTTTTGGTACCAGTCGAGCCAGTTAGCATTGAAGCAACAACAGCAACAAAACAAAAAAGCCGAAGAGAAGAAAAAGGAATTGCTTGAATTCATTCGCCGATTCAGTGCAAACGTAGCCAAGTCGAAACAGACGACAAGCCGCAAGAAGATGCTTGAAAAACTCAATATCGAAGAGATTCAGCCATCGTCACGCCGATATCCGGGCATAATATTTACGCCAAACCGCGAACCGGGAAACAAGATACTTGAAGTGAAAGGATTGTCGGCATCAGTCGAAAACGATGTTCTTTTCAAGGATGTAAACTTCACAATCGAAAAGGGAGACAAAGTTGTATTCCTCAGCCATGATCCGCGTGCAATGACAGCATTGTTTGAAATCGTAACCGGCAATCGCAAACCAGATTCCGGAACCTACGATTGGGGACAAACAATTACTTCAGCATATTTGCCACTCGACAATTCAGCATTTTTCAATACCGACTTGAATCTTGTCGATTGGTTATCGCAATATAGCGAAGATACAAGCGAGATATACTTGAAAGGCTTCCTTGGTAAAATGCTGTTCTCGGGCGAAGAGGTCCTAAAAAAAGCGTCTGTCCTGTCGGGTGGAGAAAAAATGCGATGCATGATTGCAAAAATGATGATGACAAATGCAAACACGCTCATATTGGACACTCCAACCAACCATCTTGACTTGGAATCAATCCAAGCATTCAATAACTCGCTCCAGTCATTCAAAGGCAACATATTGATGTCGTCCCACGACCACGAATTCATCCAAACGATATGTAATCGTGTCATTGAATTAACACCTAATGGAATAATTGACAAAATCATGGATTATGATGACTACATAACCGATGAAAAAGTCGCTGCACTGAAAGAGAAACTTTATTCCAAATAATATACACTCAGATTTATGGTAAAACATATAGTAACTTTCAAATTATCGGGTACACCTGAAGAAAGACTTGACTTGTCAAACAAATTCAAAAACGCACTTCTCAAACTCCCCGATTCCATAGACGTGCTAAAAAGCATCGAGGTCGGCATCAATGAAAATCCCAATGAAAGCTGGGATATCGTACTGACTGCAACTGTTCCCACCATGCAAGACGTGGAAATATATGCAAAGCACCCCGACCATGTAGCGGCAGCAGGCATAATAGCCCAAAACAAAGAGTCTCGTGCCTGTGTGGATTATGAAATCTGAAAAATACTTGAATTCGATAGTCTGTAACACTGCAATAATAAAATCATGAACAGTAACAAAAAGGAAGTTTTTCTCATTGATGAAGAACTTCCTTTTTTTTATATTGCATTGCAAAGCAAATGTCTCGTAAAATAGTATTTTTAAGCTCATATCACACAAAATATCATGTTAATTTGAGATTTTTTCTACAAATATATTTGTTTTAATTGCATTTTGATTATCTTTGCAACAAGAAAAAAGGGAATTTCCTGACAAGAATGATAATAAACAATCAACAATCATAATAAAAAGTTTGATACGATTATAAATATATATTGTATCTTCGTAAACAAATTTATTATAGTATGTCACAATTAAGGTTTACAGTCGTAAAAGAAGCTTTCGACCATAAGGCAATCAAAGTTGACATGCCCAAGGAGAAACCTTCACAGTACTTCGGCAAGTATGTGTTCAACAGAAAAAAAATGCTTGAATACTTGCCAAAAAAGACTTTCGATGCGCTCGTTTATGCCATAGACAACAAAGAACCTTTAAACAGGGAAGTTGCCGACAGCGTTGCCGAAGGAATGAAACAATGGGCTCTTGATAATGGTGCAAAACATTATACCCACTGGTTTCATCCATTAACCGACGGAACCGCTGAGAAGCACGACTCATTCATCGAGCATGACGGCAAAGGAGGAGTAATGGAAGATTTCACAGGAAAATTACTTGTCCAGCAAGAGCCCGACGCATCAAGTTTCCCTAATGGAGGCATACGAAACACTTTTGAAGCTCGCGGATATTCGGCATGGGATATATCTTCTCCTGCATTCATACTCGGAAACACATTGTGCATACCCACAATATTCATTTCCTACACTGGCGAGTCGCTTGATTACAAAATGCCGTTGCTTCGTGCAATAAACAGCGTGGACAAGGCTGCCACGGCAGTAGCACAACTATTTGACCCGAAAGTAAAACATGTATTTTCCTACCTCGGATGGGAACAAGAATATTTCTTGGTTGATGAAGCTCTATACTCTGCAAGGCCGGATCTTGTAATGACCGGACGCACATTGATGGGTCACGAAAGTGCAAAGAACCAACAGCTCGAAGACCACTACTTTGGCTCAATTCCGTCTCGCGTGGAAGCATTCATGCTCGACCTCGAAATTGAATGCCACAAACTTGGGATACCAGCTAAGACAAGGCACAACGAAGTGGCCCCAAACCAATTTGAGCTCGCCCCTATTTATGAGGAACTAAACCTTGCAAACGACCATAATCTGCTGCTGATGCTGCTGATGGATGACGTTGCTCGCAGACATAATTTCCGCGTACTTCTACACGAAAAGCCTTTTAATGGCGTAAACGGTTCAGGCAAGCACAATAACTGGAGCCTCGGAACCGACACAGGCGTCCAATTATTCTCTCCCGGCAAAACTCCGGAAGCCAACTTACAATTTATCACATTTTTTGTAAATGTAATGGCCGCCGTATATAAGCATAACGGACTTTTAAAAGCATCCATTTCTTCGGCTACAAACGGTCATCGGCTTGGAGCAAATGAGGCTCCACCGGCAATCATTTCAATCTTTGTCGGGAACCAATTGAGCAAGATTCTTGACAAATTGGAAACAAGCGACAAGAATGAATTAATAAATCTCGCAAGTAAAGAAGATAAAAAATCTGGAGCTCCGCAAATCCCCGACCTCCTTATTGACAACACCGACCGTAACCGCACATCACCGTTTGCATTCACCGGCAACCGTTTTGAATTCAGAGCCGTAGGTTCTTCTGCCAACTGCGCGTCGGCCATGATTGCACTTAATGCTGCCGTTGCCGACCAATTGAATGAATTCAAAGCTGCCGTTGATGCACGCGTTGCTAACGGAGAAGCATTGGAACACGCAATATTGAGCGAAGTGAGAACTCTCATTACATTTGCCAAACCAATCCATTTCGATGGGAACGGATACAGCGACGAATGGAAAGAAGAAGCAAAACGACGCGGCCTCGACTGTGAGACTTCCGTGCCACTGATTTTTGATGCATATCTTAAGCCCGAAAGCATTGAAATGTTCAAACGCGCCAATGTGTTCTCAGAAGTTGAACTTCATGCGCGCAATGAAGTAAAATGGGAAATATATACCAAGAAAATACAGATTGAAGCTCGTGTTCTTGGCGACTTGGCAATAAACCACATCATCCCTGTTGCAACCAAATATCAATCGATATTGCTTGACAATGTATATAAAATAAAAACATTGTTCCCTCAAGAAAAATTTGAATCGATTGCAGCAAGCGAATTGAAGATGATTGAAAAAATCGCCGACCACATGATGATTATACGCGAGAAAGCACAACAAATGGTAAGTGCCCGCAAAGTCGCAAACAAGATTGAATGCATGAGAACAAAAGCCATCGCATATCATGACACCGTATTCCCGTTGCTCGATGAAATACGCTATCACATTGACAAACTTGAACTTATGATAGACGATGAAATGTGGCCTTTGCCTAAATATCGCGAACTGCTGTTTATACGTTAACAGATAGCAACCTGAATAAAATTTCACTGGGGAGAGAAACAAAACATACTTGTTTCTCTCCTCAGTCTTCTTAAATAGCAAAAGATTACCTAATTTTGTATATGAGAACTTTTTTAATCAGAACGATATAAATATGAAAAATCTTTTCGTCACATCATTATTCATTATAGCTTACTCTCTATTACCAAGTAATGACATCCATGCATTCACACTGCAAGATGCCGTACTTGCACAAAACTCGCCTAAAGGCATCAACATGATGGTTCCTGCTAAAGATGGCAAATCATATTATGAACTATCTGATGATGGAAGCCAGATACTAAAGAAAGATTATCGTTCGGGCGATGTCATAGAAACCGTTTTTGACGCAAAAACAGCCCGAGACTGCAATATTGAATATTGGGAAGGATTCCAATTTTCTGAAAATGAAGACAAAATCCTGCTATACACAAATAAAAAGCCCATATATCGATATTCATTCAAAGCCGATTATTATGTATATGGCATAAGGCATAACAAATTACAAAAGCTGACAGCTGATGGTGGTGAAGAAATTGCCACATTCTCGCCCAACGCACGAATGGTTGCTTATGTAAAAGACAATAACGTATATGTTGCAAAACTCGATTACGGGACAAATGTTGCAGTTACTAAAGACGGTGAAAAAAACAAAATCATCAATGGAGTACCCGACTGGGTATATCAAGAAGAATTTGGATTACTAAGTTCTCTTGCATGGTCGCCCGACAACCTGATGCTTGCATTCATACGCTGGGACGAAACCAATGTCCCTTTATACTCGATGCAATTATTTGAGAACGATGATGAAACATCCCAATTCTGCTACTATCCACAATCATTTGAATACAAATATCCTGTAGCCGGGAGACAAAATTCCATAGTTTCGGTCAAAAGCTACGATGTAGAAACTCGCGTACTGAAAACAATGGAACTGCCAATAACCGACGATAGCTACATTCCTCGCATCACATTCACCAACGATCCTACCCGATTGGTGGTAACAACCATGAACCGCACCCAAAATCGCATACAAATATATGCAGCCAATCCACGTTCGACGGTCACAAAACTATTGTATCAGGAAGAATCAAAAAGCTGGATAGATGAAACTCTTTTTGACAAAATAAAATTCTATGACGATGCTATAATAATATTAAGTGACAAAAGTGGATATGCTCATCTGTACAAATATTCGGTAAATGGCGCATTATCAAAGCAACTGACCGATGGAGACTGGAACGTAACCGACTATTATGGTTATGACCCGGTTCGCAAAGTGCACTACATACAAACGACTCAAGACGGACCACTTAACAGGGTCTTGGCCAAAGTGGATGACAAAACGGGAAAAATAACAAAATTGACCGACGGTAACGGAACATATTCAGCTGCATTCAATTCATCGTTCGACTATTTCGTCATGAGATTCAACAATGCAAACACTCCCGACCAATACGCCATTTATAATTACAAAGGTGAGAAGATACGGGAAATTGAAATGAACGAATCTTATGCGGCAAAATATACTGCAGCCGAAATCCCTCAAAAGGAATTTTTCACTATGGAAAATGACGGCGTCACTCTTAACGGATACATGATTAAACCCACCGACTTTGATCCAAACAAAAAATATCCGGTAATCATGTCGCAATACAGCGGCCCGGGTTCACAACAAGTATTGAACTCATGGAAAATAGACTGGGAAAACTATTTTGCCACACAAGGTTACATAATAGCCTGCGTCGATGGCCGTGGCACAGGTGGTCGTAGCAAGGAATTCAGCTCTGTCGTGTATATGAACCTTGGCAAATATGAATCAATCGACCAACTTGCAGCAGCCGAATATATGGCCAAGCTTCCATACGTCGATGCTGAAAAAATAGGCATATGGGGATGGAGCTACGGTGGATACGAGACATTGATGGCAATGTCACAACCCGGGAGCAAGTATGCTGCCGGTGTCGCCATTGCTCCGGTTACCGATTGGAGATTCTATGACACGATATACAGCGAGCGCTACATGCGCACTCCACAAGAAAACGAAAGTGGATATAAAGCAGCATCACCGATAGAACGCGCACAAATGTTAAACGGGAGGTTGCTTATAATGACAGGAACATCCGATGATAATGTTCATCAAACCAATACTTTGAACTACGTTTCAAAACTGTTTGAGAACAACAAACTCGTAAACATGGTTATCTTCCCAAACAAAAACCATTCCATTACCGGAGGAAACACACGATGCGTCGTTTACTCACATGTGCTTGACTTCTATAACACTCATCTAAAATAAAAATCCCGTTGACAGACGATGACAAACGACAACCTTCTCTATGTCATTACAGGACCGACGGCTTCAGGAAAAACGGCCAAGGCAGTTGCCTTGGCCGAAGCTATTGATGCTGAGATAATAAGCGCCGATTCTCGCCAGATTTATCGTGGCATGGATATTGGTACAGGCAAAGATTTAGATGAATACAAATCCGTACCTTACCATCTAATCGACATTTGCGAAGCAGGTTATCGATATAATCTGTTTGAATTCTTGCGCGACTATAAAACCGTACACGATGACATCCGTTCTCGCGGTAAAAATATCATATTATGCGGAGGCACCGGTTTATATGTTGAAAGCATATTGAAAGGCATAGAGCTACCTCCTGTCCCCGAGAATAAAGAATTGCGTGAAAAGCTGAAAAATAAAACGCTACCGGAATTGACCGAGATTCTAAAACAATATAAGACACTGCACAATGTCACAGATGTCGACAATTGCAAACGGGCAATCCGGGCCATAGAAATCCAGAAATACTATCACGACAACCCTGCCCTTCAAATAAAGACGACACCTCGACCAGTAAAAAACGCCTTGGTAATAGGACTCGACATAGACCGCGAGAATCGTAGAAGGAGAATATCAATGCGGCTAAAATCAAGGTTGAAAGAAGGCATGATAGAAGAAATTTCACATCTCATCGCCAACGGCACGCCCCCAGAGTCGTTAATATATTATGGACTGGAATATAAATTTGTGACGCAACATGTAATAGGAGAACTATCCTATGACGAAATGTACGAACGCCTCGAAATAGCCATACATCAGTTTGCTAAACGACAGATGACTTGGTTCAGAGGTATGGAACGCCGTGGACTTCATATAAACTGGATTCCATTTGATTTGCCCAACGATAAATTTGTTGCACAAGTCTTGTCTATAAAAGAAAAAATGTTTCAAGACCGACAATAGCCGCACTCTCAATATCCCCGGCCATGCCTTAATTCCCGAACTCTTTCCTTGCGCTGTCTATCTTCAACAAGATGAACAATTGTATTGAGAACGCCAATAATGCCGAGCCACCATAGCTAAAAAGCGGCAATGGGATTCCTATAACAGGACTTAACCCGACTACCATCCCTATATTTATGCCTATATGAAACATCAAGTATGATGCCACACAATAGGCATACACACGACCGAAAGCCGTACGCTGACGCTCAGCTATATGAATGATGCGCAATATTAGTGCAAGGAACATAATCAAGACAAAAGTCGTACCTACGAATCCCTGCTCCTCTCCTATCGTACAAAAAATAAAATCGGTGTGCTGTTCCGGCACATATTTGAGTTTTGTCTGCGTGCCATTAAGGAATCCTTTGCCGGTAACGCCACCCGAACCTATGGCTATTTTAGATTGGTTCACATTGTATCCTGCACCACGCAAATCTTCTTCAAGGCCGAGAGAAACTTTAATGCGCATCTGTTGGTATGGCTCAAGCACATCGTTAAACACATAATTGACCGAGAATACATAAGCGACCGACATAACGACAAAAGCCATTGTCATAAGTATCTTTTTCATCTTTTCGTGCAGCATGACTACAACCATGTAAATTACCGCTGCGCCTATTAATGACAAGAAGAAAATCATGCCATTGACATTGATTTCAAAAAGCGACAATACAAAAACGATAGCCCCACAAGATGCGAATCCTATAGCAATGTTCCGTCCGACCTTGTAAGATTTGCAGTAAAATATCAACATCCCCACCATCAATACCATAATGGCGATAAAGACAGCCATTTCTCCGACGGTAATTCCCATTACCACTTCTCCTGCATATTTTACCACAACGACAAAAAAAGCAATGGCGCACAATCCGGCAAACAAAACCATTCCGCTCATTCCTTCACGATACAACACAAAAACCAAAGAGGTATAAACTAGTGCCGAACCTGTTTCTTTTTGCAGCAAAATAAGAATTATTGGAATCACAATAATGGAAATTGCTTTTAAGTAATTCTTGTAGCTCTTATTAAGCACGAAATTATAGCCGCTGAACAACTTTGCCAAGGCAAGAGCAGTGGCAAATTTACCGAATTCGGCCGGCTGCAAACTCATTGGCCCCAACACTATCCAAGAGCGAGAACCTTTGATGTCGGGAGCGACAAAAATGGTCACAACCATCAATAATACCACTGCCGCATAAATGGGATAAGCATAAGTCTCAAAAAAACGACGGTCTATGATAAGGATGCTCATTCCGACAACAAGTGATATACCCATCCACAAGAATTGTTTCCCAGAAAATTCCGATAAGTCAAACATGCTTGCGTGGTCATAATCATAACTTGCCGCATATATGCTTATGGCTCCACACACCATAAGTATGGCATACAGCAAAACCATCACCCAATCGACCGACCTGAAAAGTGACGGCGACGAATATTTAGTGTTTCTTAACTCCACTTGACATTATAGTGTTTGATTCGAGCATTCTTTGCTCCAAATATTTTCGTTCAGGAGATATTTCCCCTGTAAGATACTTCTCCATCATCAAACCGCCGATAGGCACTCCGTATGTAGCACCAAATCCGGCATTCTCTACATATACGCAAATGGCAATCTTTGGGTTGTCCATTGGAGCAAATCCCATAAAAGCCGAATGGTCGCGTCCATGCGGATTCTGTGCGGTTCCCGTCTTTCCACAAACCTCTACATCCCCGAACCGGGCATTTCGACAAGTTCCGGCCATTACAGCCATACGCATACCTTCAACTATATTATTATAATAGCCCCTGTCTATCGTTGGATAACGCTTCTCCGTATAAATACTCGGCAACGTGTCGCCTTCTATTTTCTTCACAATATGAGGTGTGATAAAATACCCCCGGTTGGCTATTGTAGCACACAGATTAGCTATCTGCAACGGAGTTGCCAAGACCTCGCCCTGTCCTATTGCAACAGATATTATTGTATTTGCGCTCCATCTGCTCTCCCCGTATATTTTATCGTAAAAAGCACTGTTAGGGATAAATCCGCGACTTTCACCCGGCAAATCGACTCCAAGCTTATAACCATATCCCATCGACACCAAGTGCGTCTTCCACACTTCAAAAGCGGCCGATGATGATCCATATTTTGATCGACGGTCAATCATGTTCTTAAAGCCCCAACAGAAGAATGCGTTGCAAGACGTGCGCAAAGCCGCACGCAGGGCAATGGGCGACTCGTGTCCGTGACATCCCACACGAAGTCCGCCATTTATATATCCGTGGTAACATGGATACAATGTATTCACATCTATGATTCCCTCTTGCTCGAATATTAGTCCTTGTGTAGGTTTGAAAGTCGAACCCGGCGGATATGCAGCCATAATCGCACGGTCATATAATGGCTTGTATTTGTTTCTCACCAATTCCCGGTAATTTTTACCACGCTCACGCCCAACAAGCAATGTTGGGTCATAAGTCGGACTTGAAACCATGGCAAGAATTTCGCCGGTCGACGGCTCTATCGCTACTATAGCCCCAATTTTATTCTGCATCAGTTTTTCACCATACTCCTGCAATTCTATGTCTATCCCAAGCGTAAGGCTTTTACCCGATATGGCTTTAACATCCTGCCGTCCACCATCATAACGCCCCTGTATTTTACCATACGCGTCTCTTATTAGAATCTCCATGCCCTTCTCACCGCGCAATGCGTGTTCATAGCTTTTTTCTATACCAAGGTCTCCTGTATAGTCTCCGGGACGATAATAATTATCTTTTTCAATGTCCCGACTGTTTACTTCGCGTATGTTCCCCAAAAAATTTGCACCGGCCAAGTGATTATACTGTCTCAGAATTCTCTTTTGTATGAAAAAACCGGGGAACCGATACAATTTTTCTTGCAAACGGCCATAATCCTTTGCCGACAGATGTGTCATGAATGTCTGTTGGGAATAAGAAGAATAACTTGGATTGTCTCGCAAATCTCGCATCCGTTGGTCAAATTCCTCTCTTGAAATTTGCAACGTGTTGCAAAAGTCCAAAGTATCAAACGGCTGTACGTCCCGAGGAATCATCATTACGTCGTAGGCAGGCTGGTTATACACAATCAGCTCTCCATTCCGATCATAAATAAGCCCTCGCGACGGATACACAGTCTTGCGCAGAAAAGCATTTGAATCGGCATACTGCTTATACTTGCTATCGCACACCTGCAGCTCGAAAAGCCTTATGATGAAAATCAGGACGATGACAACAATAAAGCCTCCGATTACATATTTACGTTTTTCAAGTTTATAATCTTTTCTCACGACTGGTTGTTGCTATACTGTCAAAACCTAATAAAATCAATGAGGTCAAAATTGTACTCGAAACTATTCTGGCCAATGTTATCTCAAAGTGTCTCAAAGAAAAAGATTGGATTAAAAATACGGCTATGCAATAAAGCAACACTGCCGAAAAAAGATACTTGGCATAAACGCCAAGTCCCAATGTCTTTATTGACGGTATGGGATTTCCTAAATCATCTTCCCGTGGTACATACAACAAAAACACCCATTTTCGCGAAGCTGCCAGTATTGTACATGCAAGGGCATTCATCCCTTGCGTATTACTGAAAATATCAACACACAAGCCAAGGAAAAAAGCAAGTGTCATCACCCATCCTGATGACAAGTTGATTGGCAACCGCACTATAAAATATATGAATACGAGCGGCACGGCCACACCAAACAAGCATATTCTGTTGCAGACTATCTGCACAAGAATCATTACTATGAATAAAATAAAGTACTGGACAACTGTTTTGCTCATACCTTGTTCCTGCCTCCGTCAGTCGAAGTAAAATCCAATTTTTCAAGCAATTCAAGCTCCTCTTTCATGCTGTTTTTAAGTGCTCGCACTGTGCTCAGCCTTGAAAAGTCGGTCGACAATTTTATTTTCAATGAATAAAAATTATCATCACTGGCTTCAAGACGATTCTCTATGGTTCCCACCATTATGCCTTCGGGAAACACCGATGAGTACCCACTCGTCACAATCGTGTCGCCGTTGGCAAAAACCACATGCCGCGGCAATTCCTCAAGCACTGCATAAGAAGGACTTTCGCAATCCCAGACAAGGCTACCGAAGAAATCACTATTCTTGACCTTGCACGATAGTCGCAAGTTGGGATTGAGCAATGATATGATTCGCGCCGAATGCTTGCCTACCACATTGACAATGCCTACTACGCCATTTTGATCCACAACACCCATTTCTGGCTTGATTCCATCCTCCGAGCCCTTGTTGATTGTTATATAATTATATGGTTGCGAGATGCTGTTGTCTATGACATGAGCCATAATAAAATCGAAATTTGCCAATCCTGCATCCAAATGAGTTGTATCGGGCAACATCATTTTATAATTGTTTATCGCATTGCGAAGGTTCACAACCTCATTTTCAAGCAACGCATTTTGTTGTTGCAAGTCCTCGTTGATGCCCCTAAGATGGAAATAAGAAGTCACATTACTGAAAGCTTCATATATCGTCGAGCTGACACTGTTTGCCGACGTCAAATACACATGATGCTGATATGGATTAGACTGGAATAAGAGCATGCAACTGATAACAGCATATACCAGAAACACGAACCACGAACTATGTTTGACGAGAAAATCTAATAAATTTTTCACTTCTCAAGCATCCTTGATTTATCTAACTTGAAAAATCTTAATCACTAACCCATATATACCGAAGTGAAGGCTTGGAGGTAAACCTCCAGCCTTCAATATTCCGATATGACATGAAGCACATCCATTACCACATGTCAATATTATAGTGTGTACATTTCAATTGACACCACTATCTTATCAAGAAATTAAAGCGATTGATGTTCTTTAATGCCACGCCGGTACCTTTTGCAACTGCATGCAACGGGTCCTCGGCTATATGAAACGGTATGCCAATTTTGTCGGTCAAACGCTTGTCAAGGCCGCGCAACAATGCGCCACCGCCTGCAAGATAAATACCATTTGCAACAATATCAGCATACAACTCAGGAGGAGTTTGCTCAAGCGCGCTCAACACGGCAGCTTCAATTTTTGAAATGGACTTCTCTATGCAATGGCAAATTTCCTGATAAGAAACCGGAATTTCCATTGGCAACGCAGTCATTTGGTTCGGGCCATGCACGATATAATCCTCCGGTGGATTTTCAAGTTCAGTAAGAGCCGAACCGACATTTATCTTTATCAACTCGGCAGTACGTTCGCCCACTTTCACATTGTGTGCACGACGCATATGCTCCTGAATATCATCGGTGAGATCATCGCCGGCAATACGAATACTCTTGTTGCTCACGATTCCTCCAAGCGATATTACGGCAATTTCAGTGCTGCCTCCGCCTATGTCGACAATCATATGGCCTTCCGGAGCTTCCACGTCAAGGCCGATGCCAAGTGCAGCAGCCATAGGCTCGTAAATCATATAAACATCGCGCCCTCCTGCATGTTCCGACGAGTCACGTACCGCACGGATTTCAACTTCTGTACTTCCCGACGGGATGCACACCACCATTCTCAACGATGGAGGAGCAAACCAGTGACTCTTAGAACTAACCATCTTGACCATCCCCCTTATCATAAGCTCGGCTGCATTAAAATCTGCAATCACGCCGTCACTCAATGGACGTATGGTCTTTATTGATTCAGGAGTTTTTCCATGCATTTGTTGAGCCCTTTCACCAACGGCAATCAACTTGCCGGTACGAGTGTCAAGAGCGACAACCGATGGCTCATCCACAACGATTTTGTCGTTGTGGATGATTATCGTATTGGCCGTTCCGAGGTCAACAGCTATTTCTTGTGTTAACGAGAATAGTCCCATTTCTAATCTAAGCGACTCAAAATTAATGTTTAAAATGACGAATACCTGTCATAACCATTGCCACTCCGTTATTGTTGCAATATTCAACCGAATCATTGTCTCGGATTGATCCTCCAGGTTGAATAACGGCTGTAATTCCTGCTTTGTGAGCAATTTCAACGCAATCGGCAAACGGGAAGAATGCATCCGAAGCCATTACAGCTCCATTGAGGTCGAAATTAAAACTGTGAGCCTTTTCTATAGCTTGCTTCAATGCATCGACACGCGATGTTTGTCCGATACCGCTTGCGCACAATTGTTTACCCTTGGCAAGAACTATTGCATTGCTCTTGCTGTGTTTTACAATCTTATTGGCAAACAACAGATCTTCCACTTGTGATTGATCGACAGCCTTAGTCGTAACTTGCTTCAATTCTTCAGGAGTCTCAACATGCATGTCTCGTTCTTGACCGAGCGCACCGTTCAATATTGAACGATATTGCATGTTGCTGCGCGTAAACGGCTTTTGCAACAAGATTATGCGGTTTTTCTTTTGTTCCAATATCTTCAACGCGCCTTCAGTATAAGATGGTGCTATGCACACTTCAAAGAATATCTTGTGCATCTCTTCGGCAGTAGCCTCATCCACTTCAGCATTAGTAATCAATACTCCGCCGAAAGCCGAAACAGGGTCACCGGCCAATGCGTCTTTCCATGCCTCAAGCACAGTCGGACGTGAAGCAAAGCCACAAGCATTGTTATGCTTCAATATTCCAAATGAAGTTTCGGTAAAATCACCCATCAAATTGACAGCAGCATCAATGTCGAGCAAGTTGTTATAAGAAATCTCCTTACCATGCAACTGCGTGAACATTTCATCGAAGTTGCCAAAGAAATATCCTTTTTGATGAGGATTTTCTCCATACCTCATTACTTTTGCTCCATCCACGGCAAAACGCAATGCCGACGGTTGTTCTTGATCAAAATAATTGAATATGTGTGAATCATATGCACTCGATACCGCAAATGCTTCTTTTGCGAACCATCTGCGATCTTCCAATGTAGTAGAAGCCGAGCCGTTTTCAACTAATTTGTCATACAATGGGCCATACTGAGCTTTAGATGCAACAATCACGACATCATTGTAATTCTTAGCTGCTGCACGAATCAATGAAATACCGCCTATGTCTATTTTTTCTATGATTTCTTCTTGTGAAGCCCCTGATGCAACAGTCTCCTCAAATGGATAAAGGTCTACAATTACAAGATCTATCTCTGGTATTTCATATTTCGCAGTCTGTTCATTGTCCGACTCATTGTCACGACGTGCCAATATGCCGCCAAAAACCTTTGGATGCAAAGTTTTTACACGTCCGCCAAGTATAGACGGATAACCGGTCAAATCTTCCACTGCATCACATTCATATCCCTGTTCTTTGATAAATGTTTGCGTGCCACCAGTAGACAAGAAACGCACACCGTTATCATTCAATATTTTAAGAATTCTGTCAAGTCCATCTTTATGGTAGACAGATATCAAAGCTGTCTTGATTTGTTTGTTTTGAGCCATTGCAATTTATTTTGGAATTGTTTCATCTGCAAAATTAATAAAATAGTACCATTATCGAGTACAAATTCAACTTAAAAAAGAAATATAAATGGCAAAACATATAATTTATGAATGCCTTGACGTGAAACAATAACAAAAACGAGCCAACCAATTTTCCGGTTGCCTACGACTTGACACATCAATATCAAATATCATATACCGACTGCATAAAAAATAAACAAGTTCATTTTTCCCATTGCTCCCGACTTTCACTATCTTTGCTTTAGAATTTATTAATAGCAGATATACAGTGTACGAACCGTTGGCTGAAAGAATGCGACCAAAGTCGCTTGACGATTATATAGGACAAGCACATCTTGTGGGAGATGGTGCCGTTCTCAGGAGAATGATTGAATCGGGCAACATATCATCATTCATCCTTTGGGGGCCTCCAGGAGTAGGAAAAACGACTCTTGCCAAAATAATTGCCGAGCAAACAAAAGTTCCATTTTACACTTTATCGGCAGTGACCTCAGGCGTTAAAGACGTGCGAGACGTGCTTGAACGGTGCAAACAAGACTCTATAAGCGTTTTTTCAAAAGGACGACCTATTTTATTCATCGACGAAATACACCGATTCAACAAATCACAACAAGATTCGCTGCTCGGAGCTGTAGAAAACGGCACCGTCACCCTCATAGGCGCCACTACCGAAAATCCGTCATTTGAAGTAATACGGCCTCTATTGTCACGGGCACAAGTATATGTGCTCAAGCCTCTCGAAAAAGAAGACCTTCTCAAATTGCTCGACAGGACAATACGCACCGACAAGATGTTTTCGGGACATGAGGTTAAAATAGAAAGCACCGAAGCCCTGCTGCGATATTCCGGAGGAGATGCTCGCAAACTGCTTAACATTCTCGACTTGATAATGCAATCGGTGAAAGCAAACGAACCCTTCGTAATCAACGACAGCATAGTCACAGAGAAACTACAGCAGAACCCTATGGCTTTTGACAAAAACGGGGAAATGCATTACGACATAATCTCGGCGTTCATAAAATCGGTTCGTGGCAGTGACCCCGACGCCGCAGTTTATTGGCTTGCACGATTGATTGCCGGAGGTGAGGATCCAAAATTCATAGCACGGAGGCTTCTGATTCTCGCAAGCGAAGATATCGGGTTGGCCAACCCCAACGCCTTGCTTCTTGCAAATGCAACATTCGACGCGCTGACCAAAATCGGATGGCCGGAAGGGCGCATAATACTATCGGAATGTGCAATATACCTTGCCACTTCGCCCAAAAGCAACTCAGCCTATAAAGCCATCAATTCAGCACTGCAATATGTGGAACAAACTGGCAATTTGCCTGTACCGTTACATCTGAGAAACGCCCCTACCAAGCTGATGGAACAACTCGGTTATGGCAAAGACTACAAATACGCACACGACTATCCCGGAAATTTCATCAGGCAAGAATTCATGCCTGCCGGAAACGGGCACCCCACATTTTGGATACCGGGACAAAATCCGTCTGAAATCAAAGCAAAAGACCGAATGAATATGCTGTGGGGCAAAAAAACAAACAACACATAACACCTACAGCCATCCCGACAGGCATATTCCTTCAATCGGAATTATGCTAAAACAGGTTATTTTTGACAAAAACGACTTGAAATATAGCTGTTATTGTGTAACTTTGTAAAGTTGATACATACAATACCAACACTCTAATAAAATAAATCTGAATTATATTTATTCATCTAATATCTAACTTTTATGAGTTTAAATATTGTTGTTTTGGCAAAGCAAGTGCCAGACACTCGTAACGTAGGCAAAGATGCGATGAAGGAAGACGGTACCATCAATCGTAGCGCACTTCCAGCCATCTTCAACCCTGAAGATTTAAACGCATTGGAACAAGCCTTGCAACTAAAAGAAACCAATCCAGGGTCTAAAATCACAATTCTGACCATGGGACCTCCGAGAGCCGCAGAAATTATCCGTGAAGCCCTTTACAGAGGTGCAGACACAGGCATTGTCCTTACCGACCGCGCATTTGCCGGAGCCGACACATTGGCTACATCCTATGCCCTATCGGCTGCAATTCGCCATATCAAAGATTTTGACATCATCATTGGCGGCCGTCAAGCAATAGACGGTGACACGGCCCAAGTAGGTCCTCAAGTAGCCGAAAAACTTGGCCTTCCACAAGTGACCTACGCCGAAGAAGTAAAAATCGAAAACGGAATCGCTACAATAAAGCGTCGTCTCGAATCGGGAGTGGAAACTGTCGAAGCTCCTCTTCCTTTGGTTGTAACCGTAAACGGCAGCGCAACTCCATGTCGTCCACGCAATGCGCGTTTGCTGCAAAAATACAAATACGCAGTCACTCCGAGCGAAAAGGCAACCATTGCTCCGGAAAAAGCCAAACTCGTAGAAAATCGCGAATATCTTAATCTCTATGAATGGAGTGCTGCCGAAGTAAATGCCGATCCTCAGCAAATCGGATTGGCCGGTTCGCCAACAAAAGTAAAAGGCATCGTAAATGTCGTGTTCCAAGCCAAAGAGAGCAAACGAATTGACGGCAAAGACGACGCTGCAATTGAAGATTTGGTCAAAGACTTGATTGCAAACCATACTATAGGCTAACTTTTTATCACACGTTTGTTTAATCAATCAAAATTATGGCAGATATTAATAATTTGATAGTATATTGCGAGTATGAAGATGGTAAAGTAGCCGACATTAGTTTGGAACTTCTGACCAAAGGTCGTTCACTCGCTACCCAATTAGGTGTAAAACTTGAAGCCCTTGTATTGGGAGACAAATTGGAAGGCATAGAAAACCAACTTTTCCCATACGGAGCCGATGTCGTTTATAAAGTAGAGGATTCTCGCCTGTACCCATATACCTCACAACCACATGCTTCGGTTGTAATCAACCTGTTCAAGGAAATCAAGCCTCAAGTGTGTCTCATGGGGGCATCAAGCATAGGCCGCGACTTGGGTCCAAGAGTGTCTTCATCACTGCACAGCGGACTTACTGCCGATTGCACATCGTTGGAAATCGGAGACCATACCGATGCAAAGACAGGCAAAGAATATCATAATTTGCTCTATCAGATACGCCCTGCTTTCGGTGGAAATATCGTAGCTACGATTGTCAACCCCGACTGCCGACCTCAAATGGCAACCGTGCGCGAGGGTGTGATGAAAAAAGAAATATTCGATGCCAATTACAAGGGAGAAGTCATCAACCTCGAACCTGAAAAATATATCGACCCTGCATCGTTTGTTGTAAAAATAATAGACCGGCACATAGAAAAGTCGAAAATCAATATCAAGAACGCCTCTATAATAGTTGCCGGAGGTTATGGCGTCGGAAGCAAGGAGAATTTCGACCTCTTGTTCCAACTTGCCGATACTCTTGGTGCCGAAGTAGGAGCATCACGCGCCGCCGTAGATGCCGGATTTACCGAACATGAACGTCAGATAGGACAAACAGGCGTAACTGTACATCCTAAGCTATATATAGCATGCGGCATATCGGGACAAATCCAGCACATAGCAGGAATGCAAGACAGCTCGATTATTATTTCAATCAACAATGACCCCAACGCTCCAATAAACACTATCGCCGATTATGTCATCACAGGCGACATTGAGGACGTTCTTCCAAAACTTATAAAGTATTACAAAAAGAATTCAAAGTAAATCTTTTCCAAAATGGCTAATTTTTATTCCGACAATACAGATCTTAAGCATCACTTGCACCACCCGTTGATGCAAAAGATTGTCAAACTTAAAGAACGCAATTACACCGATTGCGAAAAATACGACTATGCTCCGGTCAACTTTGAGGACGCAATGGACTCTTACGAAAAAGTCCTTGAAATTGCAGGTGAAATTTCAGGAGAAATAGTTGCACCAAACGCCGAAAGCGTTGACCATGAAGGCCCTCATCTCGTAGACGGCCACGTTGTTTATGCCGAAGGTACAAAGCAAAATCTCGATGCGCTCGTAAAGGCCGGATTGATGGGCATCTCACTGCCGCGCCGTTACAATGGACTCAACTTCTCTCTCGTTCCATATATAATGGCAGCCGACATGGTCAGCCGCGCCGATGCCAGCTTTGTTAACATCTGGGGACTTCAAGACTGTGCCGAAACCATATATGAATTTGCAAACGATGACCAGCGCATGCGCTACTTGCCACGAGTTTGCGCCGGAGAAACAATGGCAATGGATCTTACCGAACCGGATGCAGGAAGTGACTTGCAAGCTGTGATGCTAAAGGCTACTTTCAACGAAGCCGACGGAACATGGAGATTGAACGGAGTAAAACGTTTCATCACTAATGGTGACGGCAACATTGCTCTCGTACTTGCACGTTCTGAAGAAGGCTCAACCGATGGCCGCGGATTGTCAATGTTCATATATGACAAAAATGACGGAGGTGTGACTGTACGCCGCATTGAAAACAAAATGGGGATAAAAGGCTCCCCTACTTGCGAACTTGTTTTCAAGAATGCTAAAGCTGAATTGTGCGGTTCAAGGCGCATGGGGCTCATTAAGTATGTAATGGCGTTGATGAACGGCGCACGTCTTGGCATTGCCGCCCAGTCGGTCGGCGTAAGTGAAGCCGCTTATCGCGAAGCCTACAATTACGCACTTGAACGTCGCCAATTTGGCAAAGCAATCATCGAATTCCCTGCTGTTGCCGAGATTCTGTCAACAATGAAAGCAAAACTCGATGCTTCTCGTTCTTTGCTCTATGAAACAACTCGTGCGGTAGACATGTACAAGACTTACGAAGACATCGCTCGCGAACGCACATTGACTCCTGAAGAACGCACCGAGATGAAATACTATTCAAAGATTGCAGATGCCTTCACTCCGTTGGCTAAAGGCATGGGCAGTGAATTCTGCAACCAGAATGCTTATGACTGCGTTCAAGTTCACGGCGGATCTGGATTTATGAAAGATTATGCCTGTGAACGCATTTATCGCGATGCACGTATCACTTCAATTTATGAAGGTACTACACAGCTTCAAGTTGTCGCCGCAATTCGCCACGTCACTACCGGAACTTATATCAACAAGATCAACGAATATGCTGCTGAAAGCTACGCTCCCGAATTGAAACCATTGCAAGACAAACTTGCTGCAATGACAGAGTTGTATGCCGATGCAGTACATAAAGTAACCGAGATAAAGAACTCAAGTTACACCGACTTCCATGCACGTCGCCTTGTAGAAATGGCTGGACACATCGTAATGGGATACTTGTTGCTCTCCGATGCCACTCGTTGCAGCGATTTCACCAAATCGGCAACAGTGTATGTACGTTACGGTGAAGCTGAGGTGAATCGTCACTACAAGTTTATAACTGAGTTCTCAGAATCCGACCAAGAAAATTACAAATACTAAAACAGAGCAATGTCGAAAATTTAATTTCGGAATTACCTGGTACACACTCTAAACAAATGCGACTTTGCAATCACAAGGTCGCATTTGTTTTTATTTCATTAATAATTCAATTTGAACTATTGCAACAAACGACATAAAATCAAATTACAAAAAATGGGGCACGTCTTGTCACGCGCCCCATTAACATTTTTATCTGCTTCGCTGTTTATCCGATTCCAATTATGGCATGTTCAAGCCATATCGTTGCGATACCGCCGAAATAACCAATCAAGGCCATAAATGAAATTCTCTTCAAATACCACCTGAACGAAATCTTTTCAAGTCCCATTGCCACAACGCCGGCAGCCGAACCGATAACCAATATACTGCCACCTACTCCGGCACAGAACGAAAGTAATTGCCAGAACAAACCATCCACAGTAAAATTCTGAGAATAAGCAGGATCAGCAAGTGACGACAACATTGAAGGATCCAATACAGGATACATGTCCATACAAGCAGCGACAAGCGGAACGTTATCAATTACCGATGACAACAGACCTATGATGGTATTTATAATGAACGGCTCATGTATAGTCCTGTCGAGGAAGTTGGCAATTTCTGTCAATATTCCAGCCGATTGCAATGCCCCAACAGCCAGCAAAATTCCGAGGAAGAACAATATGGTTGGCATATCGATGTTTTTCACCACTTGAGACACACGACCTTCTATCGAAGGATCAAGATTGCATTTCCTGACGATAATTTCGGTCATAAGCCACAGCACTCCAAGAGAAATCATCATGCCGACAAACGGCGGAAGGCCTGTCAACGTCTTGAATACAGGAACAAACAAAAGTCCGGCAACACCTGTAATAAGCACAAGACGGCTCAAGCGCGGATTAATAACAGCAAGTTGGGCTTCTACCACCGGCTTGACATGTTCCATATCATTATTTTTTATCATTGCACATGCCATACATGCCGGAATTACTGCCGACACGATACATGGCACGAACAAATTGGCAATCAACTTTGATGTTGTAACATTATCATTCATCCACAACATGATGGTAGTAACATCCCCTATAGGAGACCATGCTCCGCCGCTATTGGCCGCGATTACCACAACTCCTGCAAACAGCCACCTGTCGTTCTGTTCCGACAACAATCGACGCAACATCATTATCATTACTATCGTAGTTGTCATGTTGTCAAGCACGGCCGACATAAAGAATGTAATTATCGTAACCATAATCAACAACCTTTTCTTGCTATGGGAGTGGATATAGTTAGTTATGAAATTGAATCCTTTGTACTTGTCAATCAATTCAACTATAATCATCGCACCAATCAAGAATACTAAAGTCTCACATGTTTCCCCCAAGTGTTCCAGAAGATTCTGATCCAAGTCGGGAATCAAGCCCGAAACCGAAAGTATGGTCCACAACACACCTGCCATCAACAATGCAAATGTCGCCTTGTTGACCTCAAGCACATGCTCGATTGCAATCATAAGGTAGCCTATAACAAAGACTACTATCATAAACGTAATCATGCCTTAATGTTTTATTTATGTTAATGAATTAGAAAGTGTTTTCAGTCTTATCTTATGCGGTCGTAACTCCTCAGCACCTTTTGGTCCTTGGATATGCCATGCATGGCCATAGCATATAATATGACACACAGCAATGGCAAGCAATTGGCCATATAAAAACGCATTCCCGAGTAACCTTGAATCATCGTTATGTTATATGCCATTATCGCCAACGATACAATCAAGGCCAGTGCCATTATAATACAGATGGCACACAATGTCTTTTGCAACCGCAACTTTTTAAACTTGAATATGGTTATCAGTGAAATCGCAGCCACCAGCATCTCTACCACAAACAATGGCCAAGTGACAATTGCAATTTCATAACCCACCTCTTCGGGAGCATTAATACATTCAACACCTAAAGTTGTAAATTCATAAGACTCATTTCCGACAAAAAAAACGGCAATTGGCAAAAAAGCATAAACTGCCATCAATACAGTTGCAATAAACAAGTATACGCTTTGCCATCTCTGTATAACCATAAATGCAAAAATTAATTGTTTAATAATTTAATATTTCGAAAGTTAATGATAGCTAATTTAATTTCGGCTCCCCCTTTAAGGCTTATTGACACCCACGAAGTCGCGATTGCCTACGCGCTCAATTAACGCTACGGGTTACCCTTATGCAAATGTACACTTTAATATGAAATTTTCATAATTGAACAATAATCAATATTATATAATAAATCTTTTATACTGTTTAAAGATTTAACAATATGGCACGACTTTTGATTTTTTATTATATCTTCGCTAAGTAATATTTTAAGAAAAATTTTTATGACCGAATCGGAAATTATTACTGATAGGACCAAAATTATTTCCTTAATAAAAAGCATGCGCCTGCTTGAAGCGTTTTCTTCTCTAAAGAAAACACTTATTTCTCATCCCGACTGGGAAATAGAAATGGAAGCAGACAAGCTGCATACATCCTACAAGTACATGCTGCAATACATGGCCGGCGGAATCAACGATCCTCAAAAAGAATCCATCCTCAACGACATAATACTTTCATTGTACTCAATAACAGACCGATATGCTGCCAATGTCTTGGCTACATGCTCTCGGAAACAATACTTTGCAGTGAAAAATGATTTCAAAAATTCGGGCAAAAGCCTTTCTGCCCTTTTCAAGGCATACAACACCGAAGTGAACGACTTCAACCTGTATGAAGAAGTGCCGGCAGAAAACAGAGACCACTATAAAACAATAGATTTGCTCCGACACATTGAAATGGCTGAAAAAAACATATTTAATTATGTATGGACAGCATTCCCTATGGGAAATGATGATGTCGTGACGCTTAAAGAAATATTGTTTTCCGATGCGACTCAGTTGCAATTAAAAAAAATGTTGATTCCTGCAATTTACCTTAACATAAACACTTTCTATCAAGAACAACTGATGTCGCTATTGATAGAATTATACGACTACAATGCCAATAAGAATGCTGAGTTGTCAGTTCGCGCCATTTGTTGCATATTCTTGCTTTTGAATAAATATGACTACATTGCCATCCGCTCAAAACATGTGAGAAATTGGCTCGATACCTTAAAAGACAATGAAACACTTGCCGAGGACTTGAAAATCATGATATTCCAATTCGTAAGAAGCTGTGACACCGACAGGTTGACAAAACTTGTTCATGACGAACTCATGCCTAAAATAATGGAAATCAGTCCCGACATTATAAATAAATTCAAAAACAAAGGTTCAAATGTTATAGACATTTCCGATCTTGAAGCCAATCCCGAATGGGAAAATTTATTGAATAAAAGCGGATTCTCACAAAAAATCAAGGAACTTAATGAAATCCAAATGGAAGGCGGAGATGTGTTCATGGGAACTTTCTCGCATTTAAAATCTTTTCCGTTTTTTTACGACATTGCCAATTGGTTTATTCCTTTCAACGACAAACATTCGGTCGTGTTGGACGCATTCAACAATACCAATGCCCCAATTAAATCAATCATCACCAGTGCTCGCTTTTTATGCGATAGCGACAAATACTCATTTTGCCTTTCATTAAGCTCCATCCCGCAAATGCAACGTGATGCGATGCTTTCGCAATTCGACTCTCAAAACGAGGCAATCGAAGAACTCAGGAAAAGTGAACTTCCCGACTCTGGTGTCACAACGCATAAGCAAATAGCCAATAATTTTATGCAAGGCCTATATCGATTCTTCAAGCTATATAGCCGCCGATCGCAATTCGATGACCCGTTCGACGGTTCGATTGACATATTGCACACATCCGTGCTGGAAGATTACATCAACCGTCAAGAGACATTGTCGCTCATAGGTGAATACTATTTCAAAAGCAAGCATTACGAAATAGCTATAAAATACTTGAACCGGTTAGCCAAGATATCGGATGAATTTAAACCCGACATAGCGCAGAAGATAGGATTCTGCTACCAGAACATTGGCAAATTCCAATCGGCAATAGAATATTACCTCCGATATAACCTGTTTAAAAACAATGACCTATGGAATATCAAGCACATCGCTTCATGTTATAGGTCGTTGGGCGAAACAGGAAAAGCCCTCGAATATTACCAAAAGGCTGAAAGCATCAATCCCGACAACGTTACCACATGCCTGAACATAGGCCATTGCTTGCTCGAACAAGACAAAATTGAGGATGCCTTGAAATACTACTTCAAGGCCGACTACCTCGACAACAACAATGCAAAATCAATACGACCCATCGCATGGTGCCTGTTTATCCAGGGTAATTACAGGCAAAGCGAAGAATATTATGAAAAACTCGCTAAAGCGGCATCAAACAATGCCGAGGATTTCATGAATTACGGGCATCTGAAAATGGCATCACACGACATTAAAGGTGCCATCACATGCTATCGCAAAAGTTTGGATATGCTCAAAAACGACATGGAACGTTTCATCACAAGCTATGAGGCCGATAAAAAGTATTTGCAGGAGGCTGGAGTTTCCGAGCAAGACATAAGCCTTATACCCGATTTGATACAATCTAATTTATAACATCATACATATACTGCAATATGAAAAGAATTTTTATCGTATTATCCTTTTTGTTATTACAACTAACGTTTATGATTAAAGCCGATAACGTATTCCTTCAGGAATTCAAAACAACAAACGGATTAATACCGTTTGACTATTTCACGAATGCCGACTTTGAACCTGCCGTTGTCAAAGGTATCGAAGAGCAAAACCAAGAGATTGCCGCAATTGTCAATCAACGCTCCATGCCGACATTTGAAAACACAATCGTGGCTCTTGAACACAGTGGAGCGACTCTTAACCGTACTCTATATGTTTTTTACGCCCTGCTTTCTTCTAATGCCGATGCCGAATTGATGGACATTTCAACTCGTCTGTCTGCACTTATATCAGAACACAGCGCAAACATCACTTTGAACGAGAAACTGTGGGAACGCATAAAATATGTATATGACAACCGAGACAAGCTGAATCTTAACAACGAAGACAGCATGCTGCTCGAAAAGACATATGATAACTTCTTGAACAGCGGAGCAAATCTACAAGGTGCAGACCGTCAGAAATATCGCGAACTCACATCGGAACTGAGCAACTTGACCTTGGCTTTCGGACAGAATGCCCTTAAAGCCATGAACGAGAATGAATTGTGGCTGACAAAAGATGACTTGGCAGGACTGCCTGAGAGCTTAATCGAAGCCGCCAAGCTCGCCGCAAAAGAAAAAGGCAAGGAAGATGCTTATTTGTTCACCACCCATGCACCAAGCTACAGGCCATTCATGCAATACTCTTCACGTCGCGACTTGCGCGAAAAATTCTACCGCATATACAATTCTATGTGCACTACCGGCGAATTCAGCAACATAGAAAACATACAGAAAATAACGGCACTTCGCCTGCAACTCGCCAACCTTTTCGGTTATAAGACGTATGCCGAGTACACGCTAAAACACAAAATGGCCGAGAATCCCGAAAACGTATACAATCTGCTTGACCAATTGCGCGATGCCTACATGCCGGTAATGAAGAAAGAATTAAAGGTCTTGTCCGAATATGCTTCCAAGCTCGAAGGTAGCGACATCACCTTGCAGGCATGGGACTACAGCTACTACTCATCGAAGATGAAAGACAGCATCTACAATTTCAACGATGAAATGCTTCGTCCATACTTTGAGCTCAACAATGTAATAGATGGCGTGTTTGGCCTTGCCACCCGACTTTACGGTCTCAAATTCACTCAAAACTTCGATGCCCAGGTATTTGACCCTGAAGTCAAGGTATATAACGTAACCGACCAAAACAACAATTATGTTGGTGCAATATATGCCGACTTCTACCCAAGATCAACCAAACGAAGCGGTGCATGGATGACCAACTTGCGCGAACAGTCTATCGACGACAATGGCAACAACATAAGGCCGATTGTGTCGATAACCATGAATTTCACAAAACCCACCGAAAACAAGCCTTCGCTCCTGTCATTTGATGAAGTTGAAACATTCCTGCACGAGTTTGGACATGCTTTGCAAGGCCTGTTGGCCAACACTCGATATGCGTCACTGTCAGGAACAAACGTATATAGGGATTATGTCGAACTCCCGTCACAATTCAATGAAAATTTCTTGTTGCACAAGGAGTTCCTTGACACATTTGCCAAGCATTACGAAACAGGCGAAACCATTCCTCAAGAACTTATCGACAAGGTTATCGCATCTTCGCAATATGCTGCCGGATACCTCTGTATAAGACAGCTCAACTTCGGCTACCTCGACATGGCATATCACACTATCACCAAGCCTATTGAAAATGTCGCAGAATTTGAGGCCGATGCAATAAAGGAAGTGGCACAATTCCCCGCTGTCAACGGTTGCCTTATTTCACCGGCATTCTCCCACATCTTCTCGGGAGGTTATGCAGCCGGATACTACAGCTACAAATGGTCGGAAGTTCTTGAAGCCGATGCCTTTGCCAAATTCGAGCAAGACGGCATTTTCAACCCCGAAACTGCAAAATCATTCAAAGACAACATCCTCAGCACCGGTGGCACCGAGCATCCCAAAATCCTATACAAGCGATTCCGCGGCCGTGATGCCACAATAGACGCCTTGCTGCACAGAGACGGCATAAAATAACAAGTCGCTAATCAATAAAAACCAAATCGGATAAGCCATTGAAATTTTTGTCGGGCTTATCCGATTTTTTATACATGAAAATTCTTTTACCTACAATTTATGTTGATAAAATTTTGCCACGACGATAAAACGCCGTATATTTGTATCGCAAAAAGCACAGGCGGTAATAGCTCAGTTGGTAGAGTGGAAGCTTCCCAAGCTTCAGGTCGCGAGTTCGAGCCTCGTTTACCGCTCAAATACAAGGTTGGCACGCACAAGACGCGCCGACCTTTTTTATTGTCAACGAAGTATCTTTGGGAAACGGAATGCAAAAATGAGCGTGCAACAAATGGCAGCTGTGGCATCCGAGATGCATTCGGCTGCAAACACGCCATGTACCCCTAAGAAGTGAGGAAGCAATAATGCCAGCGGCACAAGTAATATAACCTTGCGCAACAATGCAATGAATATCGACACTTTTGCCTGCCCTAACGCAACAAACATATTTTGGCAAGTGCGTTGAAGCCCGAATATCGTCATCCCGGCCAAAAATATGGGCATCATTTTACACACTACAGCTATCAGCTCCTCATCGGTCGTAAACGCCGAGGCAATTACCGAAGGGCATAGAATCATGAACAGTATCAACAGGAAATTGAATGAGAACATTACCACCAATGCAATCTTGAAACAAGACTTCACCCGAGAATAATCCTGATGCCCATAGTTATAACTCACTATCGGGACAAATCCTTGTGCAAATCCAGTAAGAGGAACACTTACTACCATCATCGCGCTTTGCATAATTGCGAGCGCACTGACATATATGTCTCCAAAGCGTTCCAATGTGCCATTCAACACAAATCCCACAAGGCTTTCGGTGCTGGCCATTATAAATGGCGACATCCCAAGTGCCAAGATTGACAGAATAATGCCTTTGTGAAATTTCATATACTGACATTCCAGTCTAAGCGAAGCTTTCCTTGATGTCAAGAAATGCAAAGTCCACGCAGCACTGCACGCCTGCGACAAGATGGTGGCAAGCGCAGCCCCCTTAACTCCCATGCCAAAAACAAAGATAAACAATGGGTCAAGCACTATATTCAATATTGCCCCTATCAATACCGAATACATCGCAATCGCCGGACGACCTTGTATATTAATGAAAGTATTAAGCCCTACCGTCAATTCAACGAATAAAGTGCCAAGCAAGTAAATAGAAAGATAGTCTGTAGCATATCCGATAGTCCGTTCTGATGCTCCCGTAAACAGCAATATTGGCTCCATGAACACATAAGCAATGGAAGATGTTACTATTGTAAAAACAATCAGCAAGATAAATCCATTGCCAAGTATCATCCCGGCTCTTTCACGATTTCCTTGTCCTAACGCAATAGCTGCAAGAGGAGAGCCTCCTGCCCCGACAATTGACGAAAATGCCGAAATTAGAATGATTATCGCACTTGTCACACCTATGCCGGCAAGAGCATCCGTTCCTATTTCTGGGATATGGCCAATGTATATGCGATCTACTAAATTATACAACAAGTTTACAAACTGTGCAGCTATTGCAGGAAGAGCCATCTTAAATACCAGCGGCAACATTCGCTCTATGCCCAATCTTTCTTCGTATGCGTTGGCCATCATGATTATATTTTAAAATCATGCAAAGTTAATCAATTTTTTGCCCCGATACACACAACCAAGCCAATCCAGTTATTTTACATTAACTGTAATTGGTAGTGCAAGCCCATCATTGCCACTAAAAAGGGAACTGCCAAATTCACGCCATAAAAAGTGATGAAGCCGCCTTACACAATCCGCGCCCCATGGAATCTCAGCACTATAGCCGTGGAACTACAACCGTAATCACAAAAAGTACAAGGCCCGGGAATTAAAACCCCGAGCCTTGATTTTTATTATTTAGGAAAAATATATATTCTTACTTGCTAAGAACAGCTTGTACTTGTTCGTTAGGAACCATCTCTTCCTTGAAAATGTAAGCTCCTGTCTTCGGAGACCTTACCATCTTTATTACTTTGCTATAGGTACGGCCTTCACCTTTTTGGAGCGTTGCAACGGTTTTCTTTGCCATGATTCAAATTTATTTAATTTCTTTATGAACAGTTACTTTCTTTAGATATGGATTGTATTTCTTCAATTCCAACCTTCCGGTGGTATTTTTTCTATTTTTGGTGGTAATATATCTTGACATTCCAGGCACACCACTAGCCTTTTGTTCTGTACATTCAAGAATTACTTGTACCCTATTACCTTTAGCCTTCTTTGCCATATTTAATACTCTTTTTTACAGATTGTTTTTATAGAAGACCTTTTTTTGCAGCTTTCTTCAATGCAGCATCAAGGCCAACCTTGTTTATTAAACGGAGACCGGAAGCACTGAGCTTCAATTGAATCCATTGATCTTGTTCTGGCCAATAGAACTTCTTGCTGAACAAGTTAACGTTGAATTTACGCTTTGTCCTTCTCTTAGAGTGCGATACGTTATTTCCCGTCATCGCCTTTTTGCCTGTAATTTGACAAATCTTTGACATGGCTGTATTTCTATCTTTTTGTTTCTAATTATATTTTAAACTTGAATGGTCGAAAATATCCTGCGGCATATTAATGCTTTTACTTTTCAAAACACAAAACATGTTGACGACCACCCCTTGCCGACACATGTAAAAGGAGAAGTTATATGCCATCAAGCAAGTAGCCGCTAATATGCGTTTGGTCTGTTTCTCGGGAGTTTAGCATCATTTCCCGACTACGCAGCCAAAGGCTGTCAATATGTAAATCGGTCGCAAAAAGTTGCAAAATATCTTGTTGCATTCAAATTGCGTGCAAATTTAATCACTTTACGGCACATATACAAACATGTGCATCACTTTCTTCTAAAAAATTTCCAAGAACAAAGCAACGCACACTATTTCTTTAATGTTTTGAATCTCGCAACAATTTTACAAGCATTATCATCCCTGTCATCGTGGCACGGCCTATAACCCTGTCTCGAGAGCCGGGGAAGTGACATTTTTCCGAAACAATCACATCATTGCAGCCGACACAAATCCATACCGTTCCGACAGGCTTGTCGACAGACCCTCCGCCGGGGCCGGCTATGCCCGATGTGGCTATAGCGCATCGTGTGTTCAGCAATTTCGACACGCTGCTGCACATCTGCTCAACAACTTGGCGGCTCACAGCTCCATACTCTTCAATATTTTCCCGTGACACTCCTAATACCGATACTTTTACATCATTGGAATAGGAAACAACCGAACCTGTAAAATATTCAGAACTGCCAGGTATTTCTGTAATTTCATGTGCGATGTTCCCTCCTGTGCAACTCTCGGCAGTAGAAAGTGAATAATCGCGACTTCTGAGCATATCACCGAGAATGGCTGCGACAGGCTTATCTTCGTAAGAAATAATCGAATCACCCAACAAAGTCCTCAACTTATCAGATAACTTGTCCATATCGCTTTCAAGTTGCGATTTGTCCGGCAAGTGCCCTGTCAACCTAAGTCGGATAATTCCCGGACGTGGCAGATAAGCAAGATGGATATATGCAGGCAACCCTGCTTCAAACTGTTCAAGTTTAATCGCAAGCGCCGACTCGCAATAGTCAATAACTATGAACGTGCGATGTTCTATATGCACATTTGTACAAAAGTGCTTGACAAGTTGCGGAATTACCTCTCGCTCCATCATCTGTTCAGTCTCAAAAGGGACTCCCGGCATAGATACAAGCACTTTGCCATTCTTTTCAAACCACATTATAGGTGCAGTTCCCACACGATTTTGTATCACTTTGCAAGAAGATGGAACATAAGCTTGAGCTGCGGTCAAAGGATTTATTTTCAAATGCCTTTTTTCCACAACTTCCAACACATTTTTCTCCACTTCCTTGTCATACACAAGTTCACCACCAAAATACCGGCATAATGCAACTTTGGTAATATCATCTTTTGTCGGACCAAGGCCGCCGGTAGTCAACACAAGGTCCACTTGCGACAATGCCTCATCTATGGCTTTTATTATTTCATCAGAATTATCGCTGACGACCTTGACATATTTCACATTCCATCCCAGAGGATTGACATGACGTGCAATCCATCCCGAGTTGGTATCGGTTACTTGTCCTATGAGCAACTCATCGCCGATTACAATGACCGAAATATCCATTATTCCATTAATTTACTCAATCTATAATCAAATGATTGCATCACATTGTCACTCTGGCAAACGGAGGCATATCCAACGGGCAAAATTCTTTCTTTAGATATTTGAAATGTCCTGCTACGGCTATCATGGCTGCATTGTCGGTAGTGAACGACCTCTTTGGAATAAATGCCTCCAATCCATGCTTGTCGGCAAATTCCTGCACACGTTGTCTTACACCTGAATTGGCCGACACTCCACCTCCTATGGCAATAGTTTTGATTCCAGTTTGCTTCACTGCAATAGCAAATTTGTCCATGAGGATGTCAATTATCGTCTTTTGCAGCGAGGCCGCAAGGTCAGCTTTATTCTCCTCGACAAAATTAGGATTTTTAGCCACTTCGTCACGCAATGTGTACAAGAACGATGTCTTTAACCCACTAAAGCTATAATCAAGCCCTTGAATGTGCGGCTTGCTGAATCTGAACCTTGAAGCGTCGCCTACGGCAGCCAGTCTATCTACATAAGGCCCGCCAGGATAAGGCAACCCCATCACTTTAGCACATTTGTCAAAAGCTTCACCGGCAGCATCATCGATAGTTTGCCCAAGCACTTCCATATCATAAGGAGAGGACACCTTAATAATTTGAGAGTTACCGCCCGAAACGAGCAGGCACAAAAATGGGAATGTCGGGACTTTTGTACCGGCATCCTCTTTTATGAAATGCGACAACACATGTCCGTGCAAATGATTCACATCTATAATTGGAATGCCAAGCGATACTGCCAAGCCTTTTGCAAAAGACGTGCCTACAAGAAGCGAGCCCAACAACCCCGGACCTCGAGTAAAAGCAATTGCATCTATATCTTTCTTTTCTATGCCAGCTTGACGTATCGCCTCCGACACTACAGGCACTATGTTTTGCTGATGGGCACGCGATGCAAGTTCCGGAACTACTCCTCCGTAAGCCTCGTGCACCTTTTGACTTGCTATGACATTGCTCGTCAGCACGCAATCTCGCACAACTGCAGCCGAAGTGTCATCGCATGATGACTCTATTCCTAATATTGTTATACTCATTTTATATCCGTAATTAAAACTCAAGAAAGTATTCGCAAAATTACAGTTTTTTCCAAATACATGAAAACTAAACAATCGATGTTCTCACTTAAAAACGCCACCCCATCGTGAGAAGGCAAGTCCCTATGGTGTTGACAAAATTATAATTGCGGCTTGAATACCAATGAGAATCAAATCGGCCATGAAGACCGGCAAACCAATCTTTATGCGTATATACCAAGGCAATCATGCCCTTCATGTTAACCGAAAACAAGTCATTTACACCTTCTTCCGATATGTCAAGGCAATGCTTGAACCCAACCGACGGCAATGCCGAAATATTAAACAGCCAGTGCTTTGACATCACCCAGTTATAACCATAACCGGCCAAGAGGCAGTAATCATAATACCTAAACCGATAATCGAGATTCTCCGAATCGGGCAAATAAGTCTTCATTTCATCAGGAAGGGTGCCGAAATCCATATCGACATCTTGCGACGAAATTGTCAGTCCGGCGATAAGAGAACCGGCACTGCGTTTCTGAATCTTTGAAAAACTATACGCTGCACCATGTGAATATTTCTTATTATTGAAAAAGTAATACACATCTATACCATACGACTCCAATTTCAATCCCGAGAAATCATAATTAATCGACTTGCCTCCATTATAGTTGCCAAAACGGATTATGTTTGTTCCTCCTGTATTCTTATTATAGTATATATTGGCCGAAAGCAATGCGCATGTAAACTGGAAATCCCATTTAGAACGAGTTATTGGCTCTCCGCTAATCAAATTACCGACATCAAAAGAATATCCGAGACTCACAGCCATGTAAGAAATATATCCGCCCAAGTTGTAGCACATGTCCGACACCATCCTTGTCTTCATGTCGTTTTGCAACCTTAATGAATAACTGTCAAACCAATTGTCGCTTTTAAGAAAAATTTTCCAGCGTTTACCGGTACCTACTACATAGTCCGGATCATACGAGTTGAATGTCTTGTCGGCCCAATTATAAGCATCCACGCAGAATTTAATGAAACGAGGATAGCGCACTTTCTCGTCCTTCAAGTCAAGTTTGCCTCCTAACATCGCCCGATACCAATAATTTTTATTTTGTTTAAACATGTCTCCAAGCAAATCGGGGTCGGTATTTGGCAATATAGTATCTGCAGCTATTTTTGACGGATCTATAAGCAATGTGCCAGAAGCATCGCGCACTAATTGACCATGAGCATCAAAGCAACCGATAAAGATAACAATGGAGATTGCATACATCAATCGCATGACAAGCCATCTACAGCCCACTGGCACTTTCCGCACTCCAAAGCCACCAATAGCCATCATGCTCGACATGTATTCAAGCTTTTTTATAAGCAAATCCATAATCATAATTATCTTATCGAATCAGTTGATACTTTATTTTCATTATCGGTTTCCGGCTGCTTCTTTTTTCTTCTCCACAACAAATCATGGATGTTGTCAAAATCTCGTTTGAACACAATTCCTACCCCTTGTGTGGTAAGAGCACTGCGCACATAATAATTTTGGTCATTATAGTGATTATATGCTTTAAGCCGTATGTTTCCGTTTTTAGTCAATAAATATTCTATATCAAAGTCACCAATGAAGTTTGAATTGCGTGTGTTAAGAGCATTATCTCGGTACCCGAAATTACCGTTGAACAGCAACCTGTTATTCAACAATTGGCTCGACAACGCAAGTTCTACCTCTATGTCAGAGAAATCTCCGTTTTCGCTTCTGAAATTAGGCGACACACTCCAATTTTCGCTCATTTGCCCAAGCAAATTGGTTAACTGAGAAGATATTGTCGAAGAAGCCACCGACACAAGTTCATTGCTTCGGCTGCTGTCAGCCATATAATCAGGCGTATAAAAACTATTAAGTGCCAGCAAATATATTATTTGCCTATTCATCATGTCCTCAGTGCTTATGATGCTCATGACCTTGCGATACACATCGGATGTCAACGTCGGGAACTCAAGGTCAAATGATATGTCTGGCTCACTTATGTCTCCCTGTAATCGCAGCAACGCATTCACCGGCACATTTGTACGGTTAAGGTCGCCATCGGTCGTAAAAGATTCATCAAGCTCGGCCAAATTGGCATAAAGCGAATAAATCGCCTCAATATCCAGCACAGCCGACAGTGGATCGCCATTGAAACTTATCCGACTCCCTTCCCTAATCGTAAAATCTTTTATTATTATATCCTGCAAAGTAAAATTATAGTCACCTTTCTCAAGGGTATAGGCACCAAACATGGTCATTTCTTCATCGGCACTGTTATACCCTATCCTCAAGTTTCCGCTTCCTGTAGCCCTTATCCTGTCTCCTCCGTCAGGATCCATTACAAGCATGATTTGAGCCTGTGGAGTTGCTTCAACAAGCAAATTTATGTCAAACAACGACGGGCTGCTTTCATCGGCATGATTTTGATTCTTTACAAAGTTCTTTACCTTTTCCGGCCTGTTGTCAAGACTGTCGCTCTCGGCGGCTGCATCCTTATTCCTGTCCACAAATGTTATGAAATCATACTCGGTTGCCACCTTTGAATCAGACAAAACAAATGTAAAGCGACTATTGGCTGCTGTTGCCATGTTTACTTCAACGTTCACAAAACCCGGTTCGCCATCTACAAATGCCGAACCGTTGCCAAAAATCGTACCGTACCAATCAGGACTCAACTCCTGCGGAACATCGTAACACAAAAAGTCATTTGCATCGGTAACCGAGAACTTGAACACGGCATTATGAAAATAATCATGTATAACCTCTCCCGACAACAATGCAGTCTTTCCGAACGGGTCGCGCATTACCACATTGTTCATCATTATGTGTCCTGGCCGCATTTTCACCGAATCGTCCACAACGGTGTAATATACATTTGTGTAATCAAGTTTCATTCTTAAAGAATCCACATGCACGTCTCCCATCAAATTTATATTCTTGAACGTGCCATACAACACGGCATGACCCGATGCTTCCCCTTGTATGTCGGAGGAAAACGCACTCATGAAAGGTTTCAAGAATGCCACATTAATACGTTCTGGCTTAAAATCAAAATACAATGAATCCTTAGCAATAAATATCCTGCCGTTTATATCCGACCGGCAACCATTCTTCTGAGCCACATCCGCCTCTATGGTTATGCATTTTTCTTCATTTAGCCATGCACTCTGTATCAAAGCGTCACCAAACGAAGCCCTGTTATAAGACAGACCCTTTACATTTAAACCGGGAGTGGCAAAGCGAGGCATCCCGGAGAATAAGTCTGAAGCCTGGAATTTTCCAGTAGCACGTCCCCCGAAAGTAACATTATTAATGGCAAGGGTCTCAAATACATAATCAAGATTTATATCATTCAATTCCACAATTATGTCATCTTCAGGATTATCTGTGGCATCACCGTTTATTTTTATGAACTGATCCTCGCATGTCACAAGGAAATCGCGTACTTCAACATTATGCTTGGCCACGTCAATCTTTGAAGGATGTACCTGCCATGCAGTATCGTTGAATATCAGTTTCGTCGGATTTATATTGATTGCCGCAAACAACTCGTTGGCAGAGTCGCGTCGGACAAGTGTAGACACATTGACGCTGCCGCTGAACGATTTCTTATTGTTTACAGTCCACGAAACATCCGTATCAAGTCGATCGCCTATGCCATTTGCAATTATGTTCAAATTCAATTTCCCGTTTTTCAACGGAATTATCGAACCGGCTTCAACCAATAAATTATGATCATCCTTGTCGAGCGACATTTGCACCCTCGAACCTTCTATAAGCTTATTCTTTTGTTTCAGATACGGTGCGTCAATCATTACATAAAAAGACTCGTTGCTCTCAGTTATAAAGCCTTCCAAAGTCATGGCACTAAGAGGTTCTACCGGGACTTTAAAAAATTCTGCGATTTCCTCTACATTGTCTATATTGAACCCGAAATACAGATTATTCGCATCCTCGACGTCAAGATAATCAACTTTACTTTTTTTCCGTATGGTCTTGGTTTCATTTGTATCCTGTTCGGCAAATAATGCAGGAAATGGCTTGGCAAGCATCTCCTTCACTGTTCTTGCCAACCCATAGATATCATATTGCCCTGAAATACCTCCATTAATTATATCCGATTTGACATGCACATTCTTAGGCGATGACATATTATCGGCCTCCACAATAAACTCTTTTAAATGTATGCCATTGTCCAAAGAATCGACATATTCAAAATCCTTGAATTGGATGTTACCTGTGATGTTGTTCAAATCATTCCCTGCAATAAACACATCCAAATCAAACGACATCTTATGTCCCGGAAACTTATCGGTCAAATTCAAAGCATTCAAATTCAATTCATCAACATCCACAATCAAGTCGGCTGCCGAATTGGCTCCGTCGGCCAATGCCATGCCATTTATTTTTACTGTACCATTTGCATCAGTTATTCCGACATAGCCTTCTATAGTCTTTTTATCTAATGAGACCATCGTTTCTATATTATTGTAACGATAACCTCTAACATCGGCGTATTTTATGAGTCCATCCACACGACCGGATATATTACCATATCGGTCATTGACCTTTAGCTTTATGTCACAAGCCATCGACCCAAGGATATTTTCCTTTGACAACAATCCGCCAACATTAAATTCTTCGGTCGAAACAGCACCCGAATAACTTCTCACTTTGCCATCGGCTGAAGACGAAAAAGTCCCGTCTAAAGCCAAATTGCCTTTATCGGTATACACCGAGCCGTCAAAATTAAATTTACGCCCAGACCCGGCAACATATCCGGCAATGCGCATGTCGCCACAATTTGAAATAATACGCTCGGCTTCGGACGACATGCCTGTCATGTTACTCGTTACTTTTGCTATCTCAGCAGCACTGGCATTTATGTCGAAATGCGGAATCAACATTTTCATGCTGTCAATGGCAAATACATTTTCTATGCCGCCGGAAAATTCCAAGTCAAACATGCCGTTTGACGCATCGGCCATGAACACAGGGACTTCAAGTTCTTTCGGAGTGCCATTGGCGACAAAAGTAAAATTAATGGGAACTTCGAATTTCCCCAAGACAGGAATAAACGCCGCAAAATCGGCAAGCGTGACATAATTATTCGCAAATGAAATCTTTATAGGGGAATCTTTCCAATTTTCACCTATCGAAGCCAACCCGTTAATCTCCATTTGTACTTCTTCTGGAGCAATCAACGAATTATTAAGTTCGATTTTCAATTTGTCAACTTTAAGGCATGTATCAGAAATAGATGCTTCAGCCGACATGTTCTTTAAATAAAAACCGCTTTTTTCCTCTAAAGACAATCGCTTCAACTCGATTATGAAATCATTGTTCTTTAACTGTGGCAAAGCAATATCGGAGCGGAAATTTTCAACTTTTACATGATTAATGTCAAATCGGTCTTGCGCTAAAATTTCAGTCCCCCAAACATCGTAACTAAAGCTGCTTTTCCTTATTACGATATTATGAATTTTCAGATCAAATTGCTTTGGAGGCTTTTTATTATCTTTATTAGAGAACGCATCTATTATAAACTGAATGTTCAGAGGCTGTCCGGGTGCGTCTCGCTTCAACCGTGCATCAAGTCCTATCAACTCTGCATAAGTAAAAACGATTCGTCTGTTGACAAGCAAATTATACATGCTTATACCTGCACCTATCTTGTCGGCAGCAAAAACTGTATCACCATTTGCATCAGGAACAAAGACATCATATAAGACTACCTGATTAAATGGAGTGAATTGAAGTTCGCCTATTGACAACTCAGTCCCGATTAATTTGCCCAATTCGGCTTCGCCGACTGACCTGACTTTGCCCTGTACGCCGGGAATCGACAAGACCAAATACAAAATAACGTATATTCCGGCCATTGTCAGCAAGACAGTGACAAGAACACTCCGCAACACACGGTATATTTTGTAACCTAGTTTCATTCCCTGTATTAAAACTTCATTGCTCCAAACAATAAATACCGTCTCTCATCACAGAGACTCGCATTCCCTCATCCAAGCAGAAGAAACAGCATCGCTCGGCATACGCCAATCCCCTCTTGGCGATAAACTTACGCTTCCGATTTTTGGCCCGTCAGGCAGGCAAGAACGCTTAAATTGCTGAGTAAAAAAGCGACGGACAAACACACCGAGCCATTTTTTTATGGTTGCCGTGTCATATTTTCCATGAAAAGTCTCACATGCAAGCATGTATATCTTTCGTGGAGAAAAACCATGCCTCAACATGTGATACAAGAAAAAATCGTGCAATTCATAAGGCCCGACAAGATCTTCTGTCTTTTGTTTTATCTCACCTGTTTCGGAAGCAGGCACCAATTCAGGACTGATTGGAGTATCTACAATATCAAGCAAGGCCGGAACAATCAAGTCATTCCCTGCGAAATATCTGTTTGCAAACCATTTGACAAGATATTGAACCAATGTTTTAGGCACACCGACATTTACTCCATACATGGACATGTGGTCCCCGTTATATGTAGCCCATCCCAATGCAAGTTCCGACAGATCGCCGGTACCGACCACAATTCCTCCTATCTCATTGGAATAATCCATGAGAATCTGAGTTCTTTCTCGGGCTTGAGAATTCTCGTAGGTCACATCTTGTATGCCGGCATCATGGCCAATATCCCCAAAATGGCCTGTTACGGCATTTTTTATCGAAATTTCCTTTATGGACACACCCAAAGCCTGCATCAAAATCAATGCATTGCTATAAGTACGTCCTGTCGTTCCAAAACCAGGCATTGTTATGCCTGTTATGCCTTTTCGCGACATGCCAAGACGATCAAACGCCTTGGCTGCAACAAGCAGCGCGAGAGTACTGTCAAGCCCGCCCGACACTCCTATAACTACATGCCTGCACCCGATTGCATCAAGACGGCGCATCAGCCCCCACGTCTGCATATCGATTATCTCTTCGCATCGGCTGTCAAGAGCTGCATCATCGGCCGGCACAAACGGGAATTGATTCAATCTTCGCAATAATGGCAGATGCATGTCTGCGTCGCTAAAACGGAAATCTATGGTGCGATACTTGAGATTTTCCCTGTTGTTCCTCATCGAATCGGTGAAACTCGTCGATACCCTGCGATCGTTATTTATGCACTCAATATCCACATCGGCCATGACTATTGAAGGCTCGATCGAGAACCTGCATCCATGTCCGAGCATGGTACCGTTCTCAACGATCATCGCATTGCCGGCAAACACCAAATCGGTAGAAGACTCTCCGTTGCCTGCTGAAGAATATATATACGCAGCCATGCATCGTGCCGACTGCTGTTTTATCAAGTTGCACAAATATGAATGTTTCCCGGTCACTTCATCCGATGCCGACAAATTGACAATTACATTGGCTCCGGCCAATGCTGCATTGCAACTTGGAGGCACAGGAGTCCACATGTCTTCGCACAATTCGGCGGCAAGTACCGCATCTCCGCACTTAAACAACAGATCTGTTCCAAAAGGCACATTCTCTCCACAGATAGTTGCATAATCTTCAACGGCATCTGACGAAGAAGCAAACCATCTCTTTTCATAGAATTCGTTGTAATTAGGCAAATACGTTTTTGGCACTACCCCAAGCACACTTCCTTGAAAAACGGCCACAGCGCAATTATAGCATCCGTTAATCCCTTTTACAGGCATTCCTACAAATAAAATGGCATCTATGCCTTTGGAAAATTCTTTTATGACGCACAATGCTTGTTCTGCGTCATTAAGCAATGTCGATTGTCTAAAAAGATCTCCACATGTATAGGCGGTAACCGACATCTCAGGAAAAACAATGATTTTTGCTCCTTTATCAGCTGCCGACTTGGCTAAAATACAAATCTGCTCGGCGTTAAACCGGCAATCAGCAACCTTTACACGCGGCACCACCGACGCAACTCTTAGAAACCCGTAATTCATATCTTCAAGCAACCACTATGTTATTCATGCAAATTTAGCCATTTTTCCCATATTATCGAAAGTCTTGATTGCAATATATTCCCTTTGGCATCAAAAGACAGATATTTTGACTAATACGTTTTTTTTCACATTAAAAAATTGCATCATTCGGAAATATTAAGTTAACTTTGATTCTAAATTTCACAAAAAAAGATTTTCACTTACACTACCGAATATGAAAAAAATCTTTGCAGCAATAATATTTACCCTCGTATTAGCTACCTTGCAATTCTCGGCAAATGCTCAACATGGAGAAAAAGCAGTCGGTGTCCTTGCCGGATACAACAGCCAAAATAATTCGGGAATTGCCGGTCTATACTTTCAATACAGATGTAATTCTTGGTTAAGATTATCGCCCGACTGCCAAATCTTAATTAAGAACAAAGACCGTAGCGCATTCCAGTTTGACGGAAACGTACATTTCTTGATTAACGTATTTCCTAAAGCAAATATCTATCCGCTTGTAGGTTTGACATACCAAAACTGGAAAGCATATAATTCCGGAAGTTCAAATAAAAACAGATTGGGCGGAAACATCGGAGCAGGTTTTGAAGTAATGGCCACATCAACACTGAAAGTTGCTGTTGAAGGAAGATATTCTGCTGTGAAAGACTTTTCGGCCGGCAATGTATTCGTCAGCATAGGATATGTTTTCTAAAACCTGAAAAGAAACGAGTATTTACCCTTGCACAAAATGACGGCAGAGCATCAAAAGCAGCACAAAGTGACAGTAATAATACCTGTTTATAATGCGGCAAGATTCATTACCGATACTGTACTATCTGCTTTTAATCAAACTTATTCCAACATAAACTACATATTCGTCGATGACTGTAGCACCGACAATTCCCTACGATTGCTTGAAAATCTCGTAAGTAAAAGCAATCGAGATGCGAAAATTATAAAAAATGATGTGAATCTCGGTTCGGCTTTGTCTCGAAACAAAGCAATTGAAATTGCCGATGGCGATTATCTTTGTTTTTGCGATAGCGATGACTTGATGCAACCACACATGGTAGAATCATTGTTAAATGCCGCCATTGACAATGATGCTGATATCGTGACTGCCCCATATCTGGAATTCAAAGGTACCGACCCAAACGACACAAAGCTAATCCCCATCTCCGATTACAATTCATTCTACGACCTTAATGCCGCACCCATCGACACTCCGCATTTTTCATTGTGCAACAAAATATTACGACGTGAATTGATTGTTTCTCTAATCAATGAAACTCCTCATGTCAATTGTTGGGACGACCTTGCAATCACGGCCCGTGCATTTGCCGTGGCCAAACGGAAATGCACAATCAATTCTCCTATATACTTATACCGCAAAGGCCATTCAAGAAAATCGCTGACATCTCAAAGCCATGACAAAAGGCTTCCCGACCAAATAACATGCGCTCGATTCATCAACCAATGGTTTATAGAACATCAATTGAATGAAAAATATGCTCCATTCATCAAGTTCTTAAAATTTACAGCCAAAATAAAATACCTGCGCGGTAAAAACCGAAATTTTGAGAAGTGGGCAACCACTTTCCCTGAAAGCAACTCAGGGATAATGAGATATCGCAACGTCCCCATCTATTATCGTCTCATGTTTTTCACAGTTGCTAAAATGCCGGCATTCATTCGCCAAAAGCTTACCAAGTTGTGCCAATCCGCATCAGATTCAAAAATCGAGCAACGGTAATTTCATACGAGCTTCCTTTATTGTGTAGCATTGAAAATGCCACCATTCACGTTTATAAGTTGTAAAACCGGCTTCGATCATCAAATTTCTTAGCAGGAGTCGATTCCAATAGGCATCTTCCGAAATTTTGCCCGAATCAACGAGACTCTTTTCATTGTCGATGTGTGAAACTGTGCTGAAACTGTCAAATGGCGTTCCCATGTCCAATGGAATCCCATCATACAAGATTGACACATCAACCGCTACCCCGAAATTATGATGGCCACCTCGCACCGGCCGTGCCACATAACGCTTGAACGGAGTATCTTTCACTTCATCATACATTACCTTTTGAACACTTAACGGACGAGCAGCATCATATATAACCAAGCTATACTTCGCATCAATCTTTTTCAACGCCCGCTGCACCATGACAAGTTTACACGCAATTTCCGGCCGAAAAAAGGCCTTGTCGAATGTCCCATACATGTCCATGCCGACAAAATTATCACAAGTCGAATATTTCAAATCCACGACAATTGAAGGCTCAAATGTTTTGATGTCAACCAATCCGGCCTTTAGCATACCATTTTCAATTGTCCCTATTGATTGAGGTCTCATGCTAAATGCAGCAAGGCTCAACAATATCACAGCAATCCACTTCATATTTAAAACAAATCTGCCGGCAATGAATATTTCATACCGGCAGAATATTGAAATATAAATCTTATGTCAGAAATTATTAATAAGCAAACATTGGATAGTCCGACATGATACTGTTTACTTTCTCTCTTACCGATTTTATAACAGACGCATTATCTACATTATGCAAAACTGTATCAATCATCTCTACAATTTCTCCCATCAACTCCTCTTTTGCACCACGAGTAGTGATTGCAGGAGTTCCGAGACGTATTCCAGATGTCAAGAAAGGAGAACGAGTATCAAACGGAACCATATTCTTGTTGGCTGTTATATCAGCTTCCACAAGGGCTTTCTCGGCAGCTTTCCCGGTTAATTCGGGGAACTTGCCACGCAAGTCAAGCAATATGCAGTGGTTGTCAGTTCCGCCCGAAGCAATTTTGTAACCTTTGTCAAGGAATGCTTGAGCCATTACAGCAGCATTTTTCTTAACTTGCATTTGATATTCCTTGAAAGATGGCTGCAATGCTTCGCCAAATGCTACTGCCTTTGCTGCTATTACATGTTCAAGTGGGCCGCCTTGCACTCCCGGGAACACGGCTGAATCAAGCAATGCCGACATCTTCCTGATTTCACCCTTGTTGTTTTTCTTCCCGAATGGGTTGTCAAAGTCTTTGCCCATCATTATCACACCTCCACGAGGTCCTCTCAATGTCTTGTGGGTTGTAGATGTAACTATATGAGCATACTTCACAGGATTATCAAGCAAACCAGCTGCTATCAATCCGGCCGGATGTGCCATGTCAAACATGAAAATGGCTCCTATCTCATCGGCAACCTTGCGGATGCGTGCATAATCCCATTCACGAGAATATGCGCTGGCTCCTCCGATTATCATCTTCGGACGCTCCTTGCGTGCCACCTCTTCGAGCATGTCGTAATCTATAAGGTTTGTATCACGTGTCACATTGTATTCAAGAGGCTTATAGACAAGTCCCGAGAAATTTACAAGGCTTCCATGTGTAAGGTGACCTCCGTGCGACAAGTTCAATCCCAAGAATTTATCTCCGGGATTCATCACTGCAAGGAATACCGCCATATTGGCTTGTGCCCCCGAATGTGGTTGTACGTTCGCCCATTCAGCACCGAAGAGTTGTTTAAGGCGTTCAATGGCTATTGTTTCCGATTCATCCACTACTTGACATCCACCATAGTAACGGTGACCGGGATAGCCTTCGGCATACTTATTGGTCAGGCATGAACCCATTGCTTGCATTACTTCATCGCTCACGAAGTTTTCACTTGCTATAAGTTCTATGCCTTTTTTTTGGCGTTGATGCTCACGTTCGATAATGTCGAAAATCACTTTATCTCTTTCCATCGTTAGTAATGTGTATATAATATATTATAAATTCTTTACTATTTAGCTGATTTGTTTTTCTTTACCGACCATCCGAAATGTCCTATGCAATCACCCAGTTTAAAATACTCGCCATGAGAATACGCAAGCAAATTGGCTTTCTTCATGTCAAAAGCACCTGTCTCAGGATTTATGTACTTATCATCGGCCACTACATTAAGCACATCGGCGATGAACATGTCATGCGACCCGAGCGACAAAATTTCTTTCACCCGGCACTCTATCGACAGTGGAGACTCTTCAATATATGGTGATGAAACTTTTACCCCTTTTACCGGAGTCAGTCCCATTTCTTCAAACTTGTTGTAATCCCGTCCCGACTTTACTCCACACCAATCAGTAGCCTTGGCCAACTCAACTGTTGTCAAGTTCAACGTAAACTCCAGGTTGCGTTTTATTATGTCGTGACTGTGGCGTTGCGGACGTATCGACACATAACACATCGCGGGATCTGTGCAAATAGTACCAACCCAACTTGCAGTAAAGACATTATATTCATCTTTGTCTCCACCACAACTGACCAGAATTGCCGGTAAAGGATAAATAAGAGTTCCCGGTTTCCAATTTTGCTTCATGAGAGGATGCTATTTCAGAATGATATTATCCTTTTCCACTGCACGTTCGCAATAGTGGCACTTCAATGCTATGTTTTCCTTATTTATGACATGGAAATGCGTCTTCATAGGCTCATTGTTGGTAATACACTTAGGATTACCGCACTTCACCATGTCATATACGTCATCGGGGAGAGTCACTGTATGCTTGTCCACGACTTCATAATCCCGTATTATGTTTATCTTGGCATTCGGAGCCACAAGCGCTATGCGATTGAGCGTGTCTTCATGAAAAAACACATCAGCTATTTTTATGATTCCTTTCTTGCCACACTTTTTGCTATCAAGGTTGAAGCCTATGGTAACACTATTTTTCAAGTTCTTGATTCCAAGCAAATCTACGACCTTAAACAATGATTCGGTAGGTATATGATCAATTACGGTACCGTTCTTCAGAGCAGCCACTGCCAACTCTTCTTTTTTTATCTTATTCATTGTAACGCCTCCTTTATTTTATTTAACCTTGATACCCAATACCTTGCAAATTATAGCCTGACGTGCATACAGTCCATTGCGGGCTTGTTGGAAATAATACGCTTTAGGATTCTTGTCGACATCATAAGCAATCTCATTTACGCGTGGAAGCGGATGCAATACGCGTAAATTCTCCTTGCTGCCACATAGCATGGAATTTTTGAGCGTATACAAATTCTTGACACGTTCATATTCCATTATGTCGGTAAAACGCTCCCTTTGCACACGAGTCATATACAGGATGTCGGTGCTATTGATTACATCTTCCGAAAATTCATGATACTCATGATACTCAATACCATGCTTGTCGCAGAATGCCTTATACTCATCGGGCATACGCAATTCATCGCAAGCGACAAAATTGAACTTCGGGTTGAAATAATACATTGCCATAAGCAATGAATGTACCGTGCGGCCATATTTCAAGTCTCCAACCATGGTAATGGTCAAGTCATCCAATTTTCCTTGTGTCTTGTAGATCGAATACAAGTCGAGCATTGTCTGCGATGGATGCTGGTTGGCTCCATCGCCTGCATTGATGATTGGCACAGGAGAAAACTCACTCGCATACCGCGCAGCTCCTTCAAGATAATGCCGCATGATTATCAAATCGGCATAATTGCTGACCATCATTATCGTGTCATGCAACGTTTCCCCCTTTGAAGAACTCGTCGTATTGGCATCTGAGAAACCGATAATACGCCCTCCGAGGCGATTCACTGCCGTTTCAAAGCTCAAACGAGTACGAGTTGATGGTTCAAAGAAAAGAGTGGCAACTACCTTACCTGCTAATAAATCTCGATTGGGATTCTCTTCAAAGCATCGGGCATCTTCAAGCAACGACAATATGTCATCCTTGGAGAAATCAGAGATTGAAACCAAACTTGCGTTATTCATAATTTATGTCTTACCGTTATTTTGTTCCTTTTGCGCCTATTGAATCAATATGTGAATGTAGAAGGCATACTCCCCTTGTATGTACAAAAAAAGCCAATCGCCGAAATTATCTCGACAGATTGACCCAACAAATTCATTTTCGACAAGTCCAACGCCTACACACCTCGTTTCGGTGTGAATGTTGCATGTCAAACCATATATGCAGGATGTCCTTCTTCATGTCTTTGCATAAATCAAACTTCACCTTGGCACCACGCACAAGCACGCTTGGCGAGTATGCGCTCGGCTTACGTTATCTCTCAACAAAGATACGGAAATTTTCCTTACAAACACATTACAATCCATGAAAAAAATCTTTATCCGCACACTCCAAAGCCACGATACAGGCGCAATCCTCCTTTTTTGTTTTTAAAGGTCGCTTAAGCGTATTATCACATGGCTTCAGTTATTAAAATTGAATCGCACTCCTAATTGGAAATCGAAAGCAAGTTTCTTTTCCTTATAAAGTGTCAATACGTCACTGCCATCATCAAAATAATACCCTACACCGGGTTCAACATATACGCCCACCACACTCGATATGTTATATTGAGCACCCACATCGGCACTAATCGACCATTGCAACCTTTTAGGATTCACGCTTTCACTATCATTCTCAACGACATGGCCATTATTTATATAATCGGTCTTTGATTGTCCGGCAACAGGTATTTCCATCATTCCACCGGCAGCCGCATACACCGAAAAATGCTCATTACCCCATATTTTGAAATTAACCTTCAAAGGTATGCCGAGATAATGCAGCTTCTGCTCGGTCTCATAATAATCATTCGCGCTACCCGAACGCAAATCAGAAGCCAATACCGTATATGCAAGTCCGCTCTCCAATCCCCACCTGTCGGTCAACGCATAATTCACTGACGCGCCGACACGCACAGGCAAATGATGCTTGATATCGGTCATTGTCGAAGTGTTTAGGTTGTTGAGCATAATATTTGCCATGGCATTATGTGTCCAATCCGTCTTTCCTGGTATGACAGCAAACGGATTTGCTCCAATCTTGAAATTGCGATAACCGTTTGACACTGTACTATTACCGTTTATTGAATTTGAAGCATATAAACCTACATTCCACTTACCATCATTTTTTTCATTACTGCCTATGTCATGGACATAATATGTATTGCCCTGCATCCTTTCATAATCGGACTCTCCGTTCCCGAATACGAAAGGCTTCTGATCTTCCTTTTCATTTGTCCTATTATCAACACGCTGCTTGACATCGACACTATCTTGACATACTGCACTTTTTTCACCGACCACTCGTGCCACCACTTCATCATCAATTTGATTGGTTACGACAGCTTTACTCTCTCGCTTGATAATAGACGCAGCCCCAACGCCGGAAATATTATTACTTTGCTCATTACCAACAAATTCATCTATATTTGCTTTTGCAACAATGCTCGCATCCGCACTGCCACCTTCTGGTTTTGTTTCAGACGTATAATTTTCAGGTACAACATCTTTAAGGTTGGTATCAAAGAATAAAATAGAACCGGTTATGATTACAAATATGGCAATAACGGCTGCGGCCACGATTCGCCATCGACGAGACATGACGACTATTCTACCTGTCAGCTTATCATTAACTGGTAACACCGTTTTATCCAACGAACGTTCAATTTCGTCCCACAAGCCTTCGGGAGCCTTCTGCTCATTATTTGCCAAACGTTCTTGTATTCTTTTTAACCATCGTTCATCCATGACTCAATCTTCTTGCTTTTTATTTAGATAATCTGCAATTTGCTCGGCGAGCATGGCTTTCGCCCTATGAAATTGAGATGCCGAAGAATTTTCCTTTATTCCTAACTTTGCTGAAATCTCTTTGTGACTCTTCCCTTCAAAGACATACAGATTGAATACCATCCTATAGCCATCGGGCAAATCCCTAATCATTTCCATCAATACGCCAATCGGAACCTTATCTACGTCATCCTCATCAATTTCCTCCAAGTCGCATTCACGGTTGTCTTCTATTGCTTCAGGTATTTCTATAGCTTGGCTCTTGCTGTTCTCGGCAATCTGCTTCAATGATTCATTTACGACGATTTTTGTCATCCACGCCTTCAACGACCCATCTCCTTTGTATTCAAATGTGCCGATTGAAGAAAATATCTTTATGAAGCTTTCTTGAAGCACATCTTTCAACAACTCGTCATCGGTCACATATCGAGCTACAACTCCCGTCAGATATCCCGAATAGGTATCATACAACTCCTTTGCAGCCACCTTGTCGCCATGTTTGACTGAATCGGAGATACGCCGTTCATTCCCAATATTTTTCCCCATTCAAACAATATATTGGTAAATGAACTTCATATATGGAATTGTTTCTCGCTTCATTATTACAAGTCGCCTGCGTCACAAGCAACATGGAACAAGTTGCACCATTCGGATAAGAAATCCGATTGGCACAACTTCTCCGCCTTTCAAATTATAACTAACATTACAATAATCGATACCGTTATTATGCTTTCTCCTGCTTAAAATTAATAGGAATCCAAGTTATTCCTTATCAGTTGAATTAAACTGATAGGTTATTGACTTGAAAGAAGTAACTGCATTCCCATTAACCGTTACGTTATTTGCAACTATCTCAAATGTCAAGCTGTTATCAGTCCCATTATAAATGCCATTCTCATCCCTTGTCGACAAGCCGACATTCACTTCCTTGCTGTCACCTCCGAGCGTCATGGTAAATTCCAAAGGAGCCGGATTCAACTCAAGGAACAAATTTAATGAAAACAGAGACGGTTCATATCCTATATTGCAATTGACTTCACCAACTGAAGCCATCGCATCCTGCAAATCTTCGGCCGGAACTATATATTTGACTATCGAATCCACAGGGAAGTCTTTAATTACAATATTGGCTTTGTCAACACTCACCTTGACAACTTCGCTATCGTCACCATTTGCAATCAAATTTCCCGTATAGTCCCCTATGGCACTATCCTTTGTTACCAGAGTAATCACCTGCTCGTCATCACATGAAAACAATGCAATTACCATGCAACTCATCAACAAAGCCATAAGGCTTAAACTTTTCAAGACTTTCATATATCCTTTTTTTAATTCTTTAAATAACTCTACTGTCATATGTGATCCCAATGCAGCAAAACTGCGTGCAAATCGCGTTGTTCTCTTTATTTCCCTGTAATTTTTATTTATCAATGTGTGCCTTGGTCTAACTAATCACATAAGTGAATCACAATGTTTATTCTATATTAATCACGCTGAGAGCCGTAACATCAACATTTTCCAAGTCACTGCCGCCTTCTTCCTCTTTATCGGACTCGGCCGACTTGCGAGTACAGTAATTAAATGTTGTGGATTTTTCGCTTCCAAAAGCCTTCCATTTCAATGTCAACTTAACAGTTTCCCCGTTAGTGTCGGGAAGCTGGTCAAGCCTGAATGCAACCAACCCGTCTGCATAAAAGCCCTGTACGTCGCCATTGGCATCGTGACGGAATTCTACTACATAAGGATCGTAGGGATCGACTTGAGTGAGCAAGTTCACATAATGCGCCTTCCCAGTTCCTGCCGTTATTGTGCGAAAACGCAATGTCAAGTACCCGTCTTCCGAAATTGTCATCCAGTCATCTACAATTTCCACAGGGTCGTTGCCATATTTCTCATCATTTTCCAATCCGAGAGAAGGAACTGTCGATTTCGTACGAATACTGTCAATCCAATTCACATATACATTCTTGGTATAATCTACATGTTGCGAACTTACCTCATGATAATTAATCAATGCTCTCACTTCCTTGTCTCCATAAGGGGAACCTTGCATGTTCACTGGGAACAAAGTCGTGTTTTCATCAAGCTGTAGATAACATTCATCTTCACTCACAGGCTTAACAGTAACAAGTGCGTTAGCATAACCACCAACATAGATGTATGAATCACCCTCGCTGCTGCATGAGCCGAAAATTAACGCGGACGACATTATAGCCGATATTGAAAGTAATTTCGCAATTTTTTTCATAATTCTCATTTATTTTTAGTTTACATCAATAAAATCACAAAATTGTAAAATCTTGCATGGGCCAATCAATATTTAACACATTTTAATATACCCAATTATCCCTTACCGCATTAAAAAATAGCTGCATGCCGGTTAAATCACAACCAACATGCAACCAATCTAAAAACTTAATGTATTTATTATTGAATAACCAATGTGTGTTCAAGTATTGATATTCAAAGAAATATTCGCTTAGCGGATATGTAAATCATCATCGGCGTCATACCCTTCAAGGTCGCCGAGCTCATCATCATTATAACCATCCGACCCATAAAAATCCTCATCAAGGTCTTCAATGCCCAAAACAGATGTTTTGGCGGCTACCTTGTCATTCATATCATCTATATCTATAAATTGCTCGGGAGCCTTGCCTTCCTTGCGTTGACACAAAGGATCTTTAAGATTTTTGCCGGTTATAATTTCTTTCATTTCCATGAAAAAAGCCCGATCGGTCATGTAGTCAAAAACAAACATCAGCTTTTGGCCCTCATCTTCGATAAGTTCATTCAAGTGAGTGTCCTCCATGAGCCACACATCTTGATCCGAATCTGTGTCCATATCGGTGAATGTTATCTCTTTTTCTTTAGACCAATCATCATCGCATATAAAAAACGAATCCATTTGATCCTTTGTATATCCCACCGAATCAAGAATTGCATTTCTTAAGCGCAAAAACGTATCGTCGGCATCTATTGCGATTTCTCGTTTGAAGTTATCAACCTCATCCGATACTATACGAAATTTATAAATCATCTTTTGTTACAATTAAAGAATTGCTTAATCTTTACGACCGCGAATATAGTAATAAAAATATATATTCTAATGCTTATACGAAGTGAAATTTTTATGTCACTCCTATCTTTTCCATATCACAGATGACATTCCAAAAAAATATCCCCTGCGTGATTGATCCTGCAGGGGATATTTTTATAAATTACATTTTATAATATTGCATGTTGCAATAATAATTATTTCACCAACCCGTAATTGCGGAACACTTTCTGTATCTTTTCAAGAGCCACGGTAACTTGCTCCTTGCTGTGGGTAGCCATGAGGCTGAAACGTATCAATGTGTCGTGAGACGCAACGGCGGGTGACACTACTGGATTTACGAATATGCCTTCTTCAAGCAAGTCGCGCGTGATAGCAAATGTCTTGTTGTTATCCCTGATAAACAATGGTATGATAGGTGTCGACGTGTTGCCTATTTCACATCCCATGTTACGGAATCCATCAAGCGCATAGTGAGTCAAGTCCCACAAATGTTGCTGGCGTTCGGGCTCGTTCAGCATAATGTCGAGAGCGGCACTCGCCGCAGCCGTAGACGCAGGAGTTATGCTCGCTGTAAAGATATATGAACGTGAATGGTGGCGCAAATAATTGGTTATCGACTTGTCGCAAGCAATAAATCCGCCCAACGAAGCGAACGACTTGCTGAAAGTTCCCATAATCAAGTCTACGTCATCCGAAACCCCAAAGTGATCGCAAGTTCCTCTACCTTGCTTTCCGAACACGCCTATTCCATGCGCCTCGTCTACCATTATTGTAGCATCATACTTCTTTGCCAATCTGACAATCTCAGGCAAATTTGCGACATCACCCTCCATAGAGAATACTCCGTCAGTAACTATCAATTTCACCTTGTCGGGGCTGCACTTTTGCAATTGAGCCTCCAACGATTCCATGTCATTATGCTTATACTTGAATGCTGTCGAGAACGACAGACGGCGTCCTTCGATAATAGAAGCATGATCTTGCTCATCAAGCAATATATAGTCTTCCCTGCCGGTAACGCAAGACACTACGCCAAGATTTACTTCAAAACCTGTCGAATAAATCATTGCGTCTTCTTTCCCGACAAAAGCAGCCAACTTGGCTTCAAGTTCCTTGTGAATATCCAATGTTCCATTCAAGAACGGAGAACCGGCACATCCGGTACCATATTTCTTAATGGCTTCAATTGCAGCTTCCTTTACTTTGGGATGATTAGTCAGCCCCATATAACTGTTAGAGCCAAACATTAACACCTTTTTCCCTCCTATATAAACTTCGGTATCCTGTTCACTTTCAATCTTGCGGAAATAAGGATATATGCCCAAAGCCTTGGCTTTTTGAGGCTCTACATACTGCGAGAGCTTAGCTTGTAATAGCTTCATAGTTTATCGATAATTGTCTTTTTAATGTTATAAACTATCTGCACTTATTCGTACTTTGTTAACTAACCTATCATAATTGCAGGCTGCAAAATTACAAAATTTTTCCAATTATATATCCAAATCTCTAAATTATTTAATTCACACCACTTTTCACCTAAAATACAAACAGATTTAGCAATATGATAAGTCTAATGCTAAATATAGTAAGCAGACAAGGATTTTTCTATAGATTTACAAGTTCCTCTTCCGTAATATGACGTTTTTAGCTAACTTTGTATCTTGAAAATTTTTCTCTATGGATTTCAAACTTCATTCCGATTATCAGCCAACAGGCGACCAGCCAAATGCAATAAGCGAATTGTCGGAAGGGGTCTTGAACGGGACACCCTACCAGACATTGCTCGGTGTCACCGGTTCAGGAAAGACTTTCACAATGGCCAACGTCATTGAACGGGTAAAACGCCCGACGCTTGTATTATCTCACAACAAAACACTTGCAGCACAATTATACTCGGAATTTAAATCTTTTTTCCCGGAAAATTCAGTGCATTACTTCGTGTCTTATTACGATTATTATCAACCCGAGGCATACATACCGGCAACCGATAAATACATCGAAAAAGACTTGATGATAAATGACGAAATCGACCGTTTGAGGCTCGCAACCACGACGGCACTGCTTTCCGGCCGTCGTGACATTATAGTGGTTTCATCGGTTTCATGCTTGTATGGCATGGGCAATCCCGATGATTTCGGAGAAAATATAATTCACATAGCATGTGGCATGAACATTGGCCGTGACCAGTTCCTGCGCACTCTTGTGTCGGCTTTATACTCCCGTAACGAAGTCAGCCTCGAACGCGGAACTTTTCGCGTAAAAGGCGACACAGTCGACATCTACCTCGCATACGAGGAAATTATGATAAGGGTCGTATTTTGGGGCAACGAAATAGAATCTATACAAATTCTTGATACCATATCCCAACTACCACAGGAATCGGTACAAGAATTCAAGATTTTCCCAGCAAACATATTCGTCACCTCCAAAACTCGAATGGCTCAGGCATTGGCGCAAATAGAACTTGACTTAGGCACTGAGGCGGAAATGTTCTTCAAAGAAGGCAAACTTGCAGAAGCCAAGCGCCTTAAAGAACGTGTAACTTACGATATTGAAATGATTAGGGAATTGGGGTATTGCAGTGGAATCGAGAATTATTCAAGGTACTTTGACGGACGTAATCCAGGCGCACGTCCATTCTGCCTTCTCGATTACTTTCCAAAGGATTTCCTGACAATAATTGATGAGAGCCATGTTACTATTGCCCAAATACGCGCCATGTATGGTGGCGACCAGTCGCGCAAAGCCAATTTGATAAATTATGGCTTCCGGTTGCAAGCCGCAGCCGACAACCGTCCTCTTCGTTTTGAAGAATTCGAGGCAATGACCCACCAGACAATATATGTCAGTGCGACACCTAACGATTATGAGCTCGAAAAATGTGAAGGAGTGGTTACCGAACAAATAATCAGACCGACTGGGCTGCTTGATCCGGTTATCTCTGTACGTCCATCGAAAGGCCAAATCGATGACTTGATTGAAGAAATACAATCGCGCATTGAAAATCACGAACGCGCTCTTGTCGCCACCCTTACTAAGCGCATGGCCGAAGAACTTGCCGCATATCTTGCAAAACTCGACATAAATTGTGCTTATATGCACTCTGATGTGGAAACAATGGATCGAATTCAGATACTCGACGACCTCCGGGCCGGAAACATAGATGTACTCATCGGTGTAAACCTGCTACGCGAAGGCCTCGATCTCCCCGAAGTCTCATTAATGGCTATAATAGATGCCGACAAAGAGGGATTCCTGCGTTCCCACCGCTCGCTAACACAAATGGCGGGACGCGCTGCCCGCAACCTTAACGGCCTTGTAATAATGTATGCCGACAAGATAACCGAATCAATGCAACGCACGATAGACGAAACCGAACGGCGACGCAGTGCTCAATTGAAATATAACGAAGAACACGGCATCACGCCAAAAGCCATCATCAAGGCCCGGAATCTGATAATAGGCAAAGAAGTGGACGAGTCCGACATCGACGCTGAGAACAGGTCGAAAAGCAACAAAAATAAAAAATATGAATACACGTCGGCAAAGCCTATTCCCGAGCAGATTAGAAAGCAATGCGAAGCCGAATTTTCTCCCGACACAAACATTGCAGCAGATCCGGTAGTTAAATATATGAGCAAAACCGACATGCAGAACGCCATAGAACGTCTGCGAGCCGACATGATAGAAGCAGCAAAAAGAATGGACTTCATAGAAGCTGCCCAATTAAGGGACCAATTGCTTGCTATGGAAGTAAAAATGAACGAAAATAAATAACTACAGCCATTTCAATGGCTATATAACAACTCGATTATACGATGGCTCATTCCAATGGCAATAACGTCATGCACTCGATACCAATGCAGTGGTTGCCCACTTCAAAAAAAGAAGTTGAACATCTCGGATGGGATTACATAGATGTAATTATCTTCTCGGGAGATGCTTATATCGACCACCCATCGATGGGTGCTGCCGTAATAGGGCGCGTACTCGAGGCAAATGGTTATCGCGTGGCCATTGTGCCGCAACCCAACTGGCAAGACGACTTACGCGACTTCAAGAAACTCGGAAAGCCGCGTCTATTCTTCGGCATATCGGCCGGAGCTATGGATTCAATGGTAAACCATTACACAGCTAATCGTCGTAAGCGGAGCGATGACGCATATTCCCCTAATGGCAAAGCCGGATTCAGGCCTGACTACCCGACAATAGTATATTCACGCATATTGCATGAATTATATCCCGATATTCCTATAGTGGCAGGAGGAATAGAAGCATCCTTGCGACGATTGGCTCATTACGATTACTGGCAAGACAAGCTGATGCCGTCAATCCTTGTAAACAGCAATGTCGACCTGCTCATATACGGCATGGGGGAAAAAGCAATTGTAGAGATTGCCAATGCTATAAATGCCGGCAATCATATAAAAGATCTCGATTCAATCAATCAAACGGCACTTCTCCTAACCAGAGAGTCAATGCCCGTGGATAAAGAAAGCGACAAACATATAATTTTGCATTCTTTTGAATCGGCTACCGCCGAAAAACGACTACACGCCGAAAATTTCAAACACATAGAAATAGAATCAAATCGTTACCAAGGACGGGACATTTGGCAACCAACGGGAAACTTAGTCGTAAAAGTCAACAAGATGAATCCGCCGATGACCGAAAGCGAAATTGACGCTTCTTTTGATTTGCCATATACCCGACTGCCCCATCCTCGATATAAAGGGAAACGAATTCCGGCCTATGAAATGATTAGGCACTCGGTGAACATGCATCGCGGCTGTTTCGGAGGGTGCGCATTCTGCACCATATCTGCCCATCAAGGTAAATTCATAGCCTCGCGAAGCAAAGAATCTATTTTAAAAGAGGTCGACGCCATAACAAAAATGGAAGATTTCAAAGGCTACATTTCCGACCTTGGAGGTCCTTCGGCCAACATGTATAAAATGTCGGGCAAAAATTCCGAGCTGTGTCATAAATGCACAAGGCCTTCTTGCTTGCATCCGGCGCCATGCCCAAATTTAAACAACGACCATGCACCGCTTCTTGACATATATCATGCCGTGGACGCGATTCCTGCTGTAAAAAAATCTTTTATAGGAAGCGGCGTAAGATATGACCTGTCAATGCATCAAAATCAAGAACAGGGAATAAACAAGACAAATAAAAAATATAATGAGGAACTTATAAGGCATCATGTTTCAGGAAGATTGAAAGTTGCGCCCGAACACACATCCGATTCGGTATTGAAGCTGATGCGAAAGCCTTCGTTCAGCTTATTTGAGAAATTCAAGCAACTGTTTGACGAACTAAATGAGCGAGAAAATCTCAATCAACAACTCATTCCCTATTTTATTTCATCCCATCCCGGATGTCATGAAACAGACATGGCCGAACTCGCCGTTAAAACAAAAAACTTGAATTTTCATCTTGAGCAAGTTCAGGATTTTACACCTACACCAATGACCGTAGCCACAGAAATGTATTATACAGGGCTTAATCCTTATACGCTTGAACCCGTGTACACTGCCACGACTTCCGAAGAGAAACTTGCGCAACGCAAATACTTTTTTTGGTATAAAGCTGAATATCGAGATGAAATATACCGCTCTCTCTCTCGTTTAGGTCGTAGGGACCTTATCCTGGCATTGTTCGGGCAACATAACAACTTTTTTAAACAAAAAAAGAAAAGCAGTAGAATTAAAAACAATAAATAACTAAATAATCAATCAAACTAATTTTATTTATGAACATCACAAAAATCATGGCATCACTACTTTTGCTTCCGGGCTTTGCAGCATGTACCTCGCAATCAAGCCAAGAGCAAGCAGGTATTATTGAACGCCCTGAAGTGACCGTAGAAAACGGCAAATTCACAGCCGAAGTCTTATCGTCATTGGGAAAAGTCTCTTCGCCGGTCGTATCGCCCGATGGTAAAACAGTACTTTACAGCGTGACATTTGAAAGCGTTAAACAAAACGCTTCAAATGCCGAATTATGGGTCATGGGCATTGATGGCTCCAACCCGACAAGAATCACAGTGTCTCCAAAATCCGAACTCAACGCAACTTGGATTGAAGGCGGCAAAAAAATCGCATTCCTTTATCCAGATAACGGGAAATTACAGATCTTCACAATGGATGCTGACGGAAAAAACAGGAAGTGCATTTCAAATGTCGAAAATGGAGTTGACGGCTTCGTGTTTGCCCCGGATGAATCTAAAATTCTATTCATATCGCAAGTAAAATGGGCTAAAAGCGTAACCGACCAATACCCCGACCTTGACAAAGCAAATTGTCACATCGTAGACGACCTCATGTACAAGCATTGGGATGAATGGGTCAAGACTATACCTCATCCATTCATCGCCGACTTCAATGGAGAAACTTTGACAAATGCCATAGACATTATGGAAAACGAACCTTATGAATCTCCAATGAAGCCTTTCGGCGGAATAGAATCATTTGCTTGGGCTCCCGACAGCAAAAGTGTGGTTTACGTCAGCCGCAAGAAAACCGGATTGGAATACTCTGTTTCAACCAATTCCGACTTATATTGTTATGATTTGAACACCAAAGAAACAAAGAACCTGACAGAAGGAATGATGGGATACGACACAAACCCAATATTCTCAAAATCGGGAAGCCACATTGCATGGCTGTCAATGGAACATGACGGTTATGAAAGCGACAAGAACCGCATTTTCATCATGGATTTGAACTCGGGAAAGAAAACCGACCTCACAGCCAATTGGGATTACACTGCAAGCACGATAGCTTGGTCGACCGACGAGAAATCCATACTCTTTACCGCTCCTTTCCAAGGAACTATACCAATGTTCCGACTTGACGTGGCAACTCAAAAGATTGATACCATAGCTTCGGGACAATATGATTATGACGCAATTGTTCCCGTTGACGGTAATACGATTCTCACTCTGCGTCATTCAATGAATGAGCCTAATGAGATTTACGCAGTGACGCAAAACGGCTCAATCAACCAGTTGACTAAAGTAAATGACGAAATCCTCGCACAACTCACTCCGATTAAAATCGAGAAAAGGCTCATCCCTACAACCGATGGCAAAGAAATGACAACATGGGTACTGTTCCCCCCGGAATTTGACCCGGCAAAAAAATATCCTGCAATACTTTATTGCCAAGGAGGTCCTCAAAGTCCTGTAAGCCAATTCTGGTCTTCTCGCTGGAACCTGCGGTTGATGGCTTCTATGGGATATATCGTAATTGCACCCAACCGCCGCGGATTACCCGGATTCGGAACCGAATGGAACGCACAAATATCAGGCGACTACGGTGGCCAAAACATGAAGGACTATTTAAGCGCAGTCGATTACATGAAAAAAGAACCGTATGTTGACGGCGAACATATCGGTGCCGTAGGCGCAAGCTATGGAGGCTTCTCCATTTATTGGCTCGCCGGACATCATGACCATCGTTTTGCTGCGCTGATTGCCCATGCAGGAATATTCAACATGGAAGCCCAATATCTTGAAACCGAAGAGATGTGGTTTGCAAATTGGGACATGGGCGGCGCTCCTTGGGATAAAGACAACAAAATAGCTCAAAAGACATTCGCAACATCTCCACACAAATACATCCAAAACTGGGACACGCCGATACTCGTCACCGTGGGTGAAAAAGATTACCGAATCCTTGCTTCTCAAGGCATGATGGCATTCAATGCTGCAAAATTGCGTGGTATTCCGGCTCGAATGCTTGTATTCCCCGATGAAAACCATTGGATTCTAAAGCCGCAAAACGCCATGTTGTGGCAACGGGAGTTCTTTAACTGGCTCGACCGCTGGTTAAAACCCGACAGTGAAGTGGCAAAAGCCAATGCACAAAATTAAATAACAATCAACACACTTGATACAGAACCCGATACATCTCATGGATGCTGTCGGGTTCTGCTATTTTTACTCCCTTGTACGCTACCATTGCTCCTTTATTGTTACTTTTGTATAAAAGTTACTATAAATGAAAACATCTCAATACAACTTTTCTGATTCTATCTCAACCTATAAACAATGTCAATACCTGACTGATATATTAATCGCCAACAACGTAAGATACGCAATATTATCCCCCGGCTCACGCAATGCTCCGTTGATAATAAACTTTGCCCGCGAGTCTCGCATCAAGTCTTGGGTAATAGTCGACGAACGAAGCGCGGCATTTGCAGCCATAGGCATAGCTCAGTTCACCGACAGCCCTGTAGCCATCGTATGCACGTCAGGTTCAGCCGTGCTTAATTATGCCCCGGCCATTTCTGAAGCATATTACCGCAATATTCCTCTAATTGTCATTTCGGCCGACCGCCCCGAAGAATGGATTGACCAAAATGACAGTCAGACAATCAGGCAATTCGGAGTGTTGGCAAATATCGTAAAACGAAGTTATAACCTGCCGGCTCGCTGCGACGATGCCACAAGCAGTTGGTATGCCGACCGTATAATAAACGATGCCGTAATCTCGGCCGTGACTGCACCACAAGGACCTGTGCACTTAAACATGCCTTTCCGCGACTCGCTGTGCGTCACTACCACAAAGAAAAATATCAATACGAGAATAATCGGGCACCCCGGCATAAAAAGGAATCTTGACAAGCAATTCATGGAATCGCTTGTGCATGAAATTGCCAATGCCGACAGTGTGTTAATCGCTGCAGGATTCAATTCTCACTCCAATGAGTTGAATGCGGCACTTGGCAATCTTGCTTGCCACAAAAACATAGTCGTATTGACCGAAACCATTTCCAACCTGCACGACAAACGTTTCATAAACACAATCGACCGCGTATTAAGCTGTATGCCGCGCGAAGACGCAAAAGAATACGCCCCACAGCTACTCATAACTTTTGGCGGCTCATTTGTATCAAAAGTACTGAAAAAATTCTTACGCAAATACCCTTCCTTGCAGGAATGGAGAATCGGCATAGAGCATGACACTGTCGACACCATGCAACACTTGACGACAAGAATAGACATAGAACCAACCCAATTCTTCAGCTCTTTGGATGCTTTGATGACGGATACATTCAATCCGAATGCAACCTATTCGGAGAAATGGCACGCGCTTGCCGGCCAAGCCATGTCATGGCACAATCAATTTACAAATTGCATACCTTGGTGTGACTTGAAAGCATTTTCCATATTCATGCCAATGATTCCGCAAAATTACATCTTGCATTTGTCAAACGGCACATGTATAAGATATGCGCAATTGTTCGGTATGCGCAGCGGCATGAAATGCTTTAGCAACCGAGGCGTTTCTGGAATCGACGGCTCAACGTCCACTGCACTCGGCACGTCTCTTGTTGCCACCGATTACACATCGCTTCTCATCACAGGCGACATGAGTTTCAGCTACGACATAAACGGATTGACCTCGCAATACAATTCTGCCCGATTCAAAATCATCGTCATGGATAATCAAGGAGGAAATATATTCCGATTCATAAACGGCCCATCCGACCTGCCCGAACTCGAAAAATATTTCGAGGTTCAAAGATCCATTCCTGTAAAAGATTATGCAAGAGCCTTCGGATTCGATTATTTTGAAGCTGACGATGAAACTTCTCTAAAATCAGTATTGCCCGTATTTTTTGCATCCCGGTCACAATCCATTTTGGCAATACACACCCCACCCGAAACCAATGCCAAGGTATTGCGAAGCTATTTCAGGATGCAATGAGCCGATTTTCATAATCCTTACACAATTAAGCAGGCTTGACACCGTTTATTCTTTAGAATAAAATAACATTTTTATAAACATTTCATGGTAAAAAGACTTTTTCTGTCAACAATATTAATGGTTGCAACCTTGACTTGCTTGGCTCAAGGAGCAATTGGCGGATGGAAGATACACCCCATTTTCGGCAGCAACCCTCAGAAGATTATCGACACAGGCAATATAGTGTACTACCTTGCCAATCGAAACCTTTTCAGCTACGACAAGGAGAATGAAGAAACCGAGAGCTACTCAAAAATCAACAAGCTGAATGACATATTCATAACCAACATTTTCTACAACACCGAAAAGAATTATCTTGTCATTGCCTACGAAAATTCAAATATCGACATAATTACAGCCGATGGCTCTACCATAAACATGCCCGACATATATAATGCTAATATTCAAGGCCATAAAACCATCAACGACATCACATTTGCCAACGACAGGATGTATGTGGCCACCGAATTCGGATATGTGGTAATAAATGACGACAAATTTGAAGTCTCTTTCTCGCGCATCTTCAATGTAAATGTCATGTCGGTGACTGCCACCGACAACTATCTGTGGCTTAACACAAATGACAATGCCACAGGTTCCCAATTATATTACTGCCAACTCGACAATCCGCCAATCTCGCTTGAAAACATGGAAAAAAGTACACTTCATGAACGGGCCTATCTCCTCCCTGCCGAGGGAAACAGCATTTACTTCACCGGCGGATGGCTTTACTATGTTAATGCAACCGACAACGGAACTTTAAGGGTTCGCAATATCATCAATTACAGCACGCGGGTAATGCAACGTTCTAATAACGGATACTTGCAAATTACAAACGACGGCTCGCTACTGCACTACTTCGACATGCAAGGGAATGTCACAAAGTCAATATCCATTCCTGCCGATATGCGTGACAACACTTATTTTGCATCATGGAGTGAAAACGACATTTGGGAACTTTCAATCAATGGCGTTCGCAACGTACAACTTGACGAGACTGGCAGCATGACAATACTTTCAGATTATTTCAAGCCAAATGCTTCCAGTGTCGATGAGCCGCAGAATATCCTCTACAACGACGGCAACGGACTCATATATGTCATGTCGAACGGACCCTCACAAACATTCAGCCAATATGGCGTAAATTCCAGCATAAACACATTATCCGACGGATGGTGGAACGATATTACGCCTGAAAGTGCTCCCACCAACAACCAAGCCATCAATGCTGGTGTCTTGCAAGACATTTCCAGCCCTGTGTTCCATCCCGATGATGCCGACACCTACTTTGTAGGCAGCTGGTATGAAGGAGCTTATCAAATTAAAGGTTCAGAAGTTTTTGCAAAATACGATTGGACAAACAGCCCTATTGTGATGAACACCGCTGATGATTACCGTAATGTTGCGGCAATTAATACACTGCAATTTGACGCAGCACACAACTTATGGATGATTGAAGGAACGGGGATTGTAAAAGCGATGGTCTTGCCATATTCCAAATTATCCAACCCCAATGTAACTATCAACGACTGGATAACTCCGCGCATATCACTGCCATCCAGTCTTGACTTTAGGACTGTATTCTTCATATCACCACGCAACGACATCAAAATCATTGGCGACGGTACATATAATGGAGGGCTGATATTCATAGATGACCATGGCAACCCGTCATCGGTATCTATTGATACAAGGTCATATTATCCAGGTGACTTATACGACCAGGACGGGCTTTCCTACAGCTGGAATTACATCTATTGTCTTACCGAAGATGTCAATGGCCGAATATGGATGGGTACAAACAATGGAGTAGTTGAATTCTCTCCGGGAAACGCATTCAATCAAAATTTTACAATAAATAGGATAAAAGTTCCACGAAACGATGGAACCAATTATGCCGATTATTTGCTCGATGGTATGGAAGTGACTGCAATCGCAGTAGATGGTGCCAACAGAAAATGGATCGGAACAATGAGCAACGGAATCTATCTTGTAAGCGATGACGGTACCGAGATTCTGCAACACTTCACCACCGACAACAGTTACTTGACAAGCAACCAGATATATAAAATATGCTGCAATCCAAATTCCAATTCAATATACATAGGCACACCGGCAGGAGTTGCGGAATATTATAGTGACGCATCTCCGGGACAAGCTGATTTCAGTGGAATATACGCCTATCCAAATCCTGTGAGGCCTGAATATACAGGCGATATTGCCATTACCGGACTCATGGACAACACCCTCGTGAAAATTGCCGACGTCAGGGGTAATGTAATCAAATCAATACAATCAACAGGTGGCACCGCAGTATGGGACGGATGCAATTCAAACGGGGAACGGGTTAAAACCGGCGTGTATTTCGTCCTGGCGTCACAAAGTAACGACAACTCAAAAAACGGAGTAGTAACCAAAATCTTATTTATCAATTGATAATAACCGACGGCATTGCGTGTTCTATTACATGCAATGCCGTCGTTCTTCATAATATCATCAACCACATGTCTCCATATTTTGGAAACAAGTGCATGTCACTTTTCATTTTCCGTTATAAGCAACAATTTGTCCCCTAAGCACATGGCCATCTGCCCATTGGGAATTAAGAATTCATCGCCACGTTTCACAAGTATTACAAGCGTACCTTTAGGTATATTCATGTCAGCCAGTCGATTCCCGTCAGCAATCATACTTTCCGACACGACTACATCTTTCAATTGAGAATCTATTTCTTCAGGCAATTCAACTCCAAAATTATCTTTCTCATCTTTTTCGGGCATATCGAGCTTCAACCATCGTGCCACCTTGGAAATAGTCATTCCTTGCAATAATAAGGACAGCAATGTTATGAAAAAGACAATATTGAACAACTGCTTAGATTCCGGGATTCCTGCAATAACAGGATAAGTTGCAAAAATTATAGGAACTGCCCCACGCAATCCGACCCATGAAACAAACACCCTTGCCCTATTGCTCATCTTCTTGAATGGCAATAAGCATGCAAACACACTCACAGGACGAGCGACTACAATCATAAATATACCTATCAACATGCCTACCGAAGCAATGTTCAGCATTTCGTGCGGATTCACCAAAAGTCCGAGTACGAGGAACATTATTATCTGGAACAACCATGTCAATCCATTCATAAAAGTGTTAATCTCTTTCCTGTTTGACAGTTTGGCATTTCCAACTATTACTCCGGCCACATAGACTGCAAGATAGCCGTTACCATTCACGAGGTCTGTAATAGTAAACGTGATGAATATGAGGCTCAACAACAAAATCGGATACATAGCTCCGTTCGACAAGTTAACCTTGTTTACAAGCCACACCGAGAAACGACCAAAAGCATATCCTATGACACCGCCAAAGAAAAATTGTACGAGGAGATCTTTCAATACTGTTACAAAATTGAACTCCATTCCACTATTTATGACCTGTATGAGTACAATTGTCAACATATAGGCCATCGGATCATTACTTCCGCTTTCGAGTTCGAGCAACGGACGCAAATTCTGTTTCAAGTTCATGCGTTGCGAACGCAACAGATTGAATACCGATGCCGAATCGGTTGAAGACATTGTCGCAGCCAACAACAAGGATGCCAACAATCCAAACTGTATGTTCGTACTGTTCCAACCTGATATATAATATATAAACACGCCCGTAAGCAATGTCGTCAACAGCACGCCCACAGTCGACAACAATATACCTTGAGCCATTATAGGCTTGACATCTTGCAACTTAGTATCCATACCGCCCGAGAACAATATGATACTGAGGGCTATCATGCCTATAAACTGTGCATCGTTGGCACTATTGAATTGAATGCCCAAACCGTCACTGCCAAAAAGCATTCCTATCAATAAAAACAAAAATAATGCAGGAATGCCGAATTTATATCCGGGCTTGCTTATAAGTATGCTCGAGAAAATTAAAACAGAACCTATCAATAAAATATTTTCCAACGTTATAGTACCGTCCATTGTTTCGCGCATTTAAGGTTTACATTCATATTTTTTCACACAGGGTGATTTTCACCTTTCTCGTATTCCATCCTCCTTGTATTCAAAAATTCGGCATATATGCGACATGCCAGTCCTACCATTTTCGGGCAAGGCCTTTTACGGTAATAATCGGCAGTCCTTGCACTTGGCATAGCACTTTCGTCTTTCATTTGAGCTGGTTTTAATCCAAGCAGTTCGGCACAAGTTATGGAACCTGTTTCCGCCTTGAATTTTCCGGCAAGTTCCCTTACCGACTCATAATTTTCCCCTCGTCCAACTAAGTCTCCGGCAATTACCGAACCGTTTTCAAGTCCGGCAAGCAGAAACATTCCGCTCACCGCACCGCATGTCATCCTCATGCGTCCCATTCCGGCACCGAATGACGCCGACACACGCAGAGCCAATTCCTCACTCAACCCGTAAACATCGGCAAAAGTCAGCACCACCGATTGAGTACAATTGTATCCTCGTTTGAAATTGCTCTCGCCTGCAGCTTCACGTTCCTCTACATTAAGTAACTCCATATCCTTTATTTTTTATAATACTTTTTTATATACATTCATTATATTCTCGGCAATGCTCTCTCTCGTAAATTTTGCCGCATATTTTTTCCCATCAGCTACCATTTCGCGTCGTAACTGCTCATCCTTCATCACTCTTGTCAATGCCGCTGCAAGACCATCTGCATCATCAGGATTAACATATATGCTGCCTTCTCCGCCAGCCTCTTCAAGGCAAGAACCTGTGGCAGCCACAACTGGGACTCCGCTACATAACGCTTCAAGTAATGGGATACCGAATCCCTCATAACGCGATGGATAAGTAAAAGCCCTTGCCATTTGATAAACAGCCGGAAGATCTTGAAAATGAATCTGCTTGAAAAATACCCTGCCTTCCAGTCCGTATTTATTCACATATTCATGCACCTGTCTTGCATAATGAGTTTCGCGGCCTACTATTACAAGTTTAGCATTCACGTCCATGCTCCGCAACGCCTTGACTGCAAGCAGGACATTCTTCCGCTCCTCTACTGTCCCGACATAAAGGATAAAATCATCTTCGGGCAAATTATATTTTCTCTTCACTGCCATTAATTCATCCTGACTGCATTTACGCTTAAAGATTTCATCGCAACCTTGATAAACGACATCTATTTTACCCGGTGTTATGCCATATATGTCCACAATATCACGCTTTGTGCACTCACTTACAGCTATTATGCGAGATGCGTTCTCACAAGCTTTCCTAAACTTATAATTATATATCTTACAATCAATCGGTTTGTAAAACTGTGGAAAATGCAAAAATATCAAGTCATGGATTGTCACTACTGATGGTACAGTGCCTTTTACCGCAAGAGGCAATTCATTACTTAATCCGTGGAAAAGTTCAATGCCATCACGCATATAATCCTTTACCATTCCGTTCCCCACTCGCCAAATGCTCGAAAATACACGTCCCATAAAACCCTGTGGCTTGTGCAATTTGACATTATTCCGTCTGAGCAAAGGACTTAAACGGTTATTGTCTTTTATTTTGGGAGCATATAACAAGTAGTCGTTTTCAGGATAATACTCCGATAATACATCAATTACCAAACGACTATAATTTCCAAGTCCTGTGTTATTGTTAACAGCCCTTTTGGCATCAAATCCTATCTTCATCGCTTCATATTATTTTTTTATCAATGCCTTTCCAGCATTACCTTATTATCTTTACACTTCCAATCTTGTAATTATATCCGCTCTTGACTGAACCAATTCCGGTTACCAACACAGTATATTCCCCTGTTGGCACAAACTCGCCATCAAGGCCACAAGTATTCCACACTGCCGACCCGCCGACTGCCATTATATCAGCTACCACTTCATCATCGGCATCGACAATGACAATATGAGAATCCATTTTTAGATTGACTATGGCAACTCCGCTGGTATGCTCCGGGTACACAATATCGGGACAGACAGCTGCTTTAGAGTAATCGTCGCGACTTGCATTTATGTCAAGCACTACTTCAGCCAATCCATAATTTGTCCCAACAAAAATATTTCCGTTTACACCTGGACATATAGCCAATATCTTGTTATCGGGCAGCAAACTGTTAGACACATCAAAATGTTCCAGAATCTCTGTTCCCGACTCATTTGTCACATATATGCCTGATGCTTCCGTTCCAAACCATTTCCGGCCTCTTGCATCCGCCACTATGCACGTCACTGGTTCGCCGACAAGCAGGAGGCCGTCATTTACCATTGGTTGCGTGACTTCAAACACATCAGAAAAAGCTTCCAGAGGATTAAAATAAAACACGCCTTTGTCAGTACCTGTCCATATATTCCCGTAAACATCCTCATAAAAACAATATATATAATTCCACAGCACATCTCGCCCGTTCTTATCGCGTAAACGCTCAAATTTCTTCTCTACTATCTCCCCTGCAGGATTACCATCGTCGTCAAGAAGCCGTAAATATGAATTCCATAATCCGTTTGTAAATATTTTTATATTGTCGCGTTTGGTTATGATAAACTTCATTCTACTGTCGATTTCATTTATTGCAGTTGTCCGTGGAATTATCCAATCTGAAGCCGACACCTCATTCTCAAGCGTTTTTTCTCGTGGCAACACATAGAAATATCCATTTGAATTTATATCGGTCTGCATTACCCATAGGTTGTTGCCCTTGTCAAACTGCACCGCAGGCACAAGACAATACCAATTGGAAGACAGCACCATAGGGCTGTTATGCTGGTCATATTTCATGACTACTTCTCCATCTTTCAATTTATACACTCCGTCATACCATGTTCCGAAATAAACTACTGAAGCATCATTTGGATCAAAAATCGGAGAATTTATGTCGCGCAAATGTCCTGTGTTTTCTTGATCTTGGACGTTTTCAGGCGTAATATCCATGATAGAGTCATTATCTATCACATTTATATATCCCGGTTGGCCATACTCCGATGTCAGATTGCTCGGCCCCGCAGTCATTACATATAACTTTCCCGACACATCATCCATAAGCAAATTGCCAACAATTTTCATGGAGACAGCTTTCGGACGCATGTAATCACTTTCAACTACGACATTGTTTTCATTAGTAACCAATATTTTTCGTATCCCTTTGTCTCCCGATTCCCAGCGCAACCCATCAGAATCTTCAGTGCTTATGATGGTATTCTGCATGTCGGCAGGCATTTGCACCATGCGTGACATGTTGCCTTCACCATCCAACATAGCTATATATGTTTCAGCCCCATTATGCAATGTAGTCACAAATCCACCATCAACTTCACGTTCAGGAACAGTTACTTGCCCATTCACCAAACATGACGAGGTGACAGACATCTCTTCTGCAATATCTACACGCCACAAAGCATTGTCACAAACCACAAAAAACGAACTTTCTCCTATTTCTCTCAATCGGCCATTTACATTTTTCAACGAAGATGAAACAAGAGACGCAACTGTCACATGCTCTCCTGCCGGCACATGATATAAACCGTCATCCATGCTAAACCATAAGTTCCCATCAATCTCGGCTACCGATTTTACGCTTTTATACCACACAGCCGACTGAGTGATGGCTTTTTTCTCGTCATCATATACAGCATACCCGAAATCTGTGGCAATATATGCACTGCTCCCGTTAAAAGTTACATCGTTGATTTTTTTAGATGATGTTATATGCATATTCATCAAGCCGGGTACATTAACTACTGTTCCGTCGGCATGTATCACATCAATATTACTTGATTCATAGCACACGACAAGCCATTTTCTGTCGCTATTAAAATATAGATCAGAAACCACATTGTCATTCAACTTGTCGCGTCGATCCAATATGTCAAAAGAAGCAGAACTTTTGTCATATTCATACAACGAAGACCCTGATAAAAAATATAGCCTATCGCCCTTGTTGACCATATTTTTTATCCCGTCGACAAACATAGGATATATTTTCCAGTCGCTCGCATTGCAAACAGAGACACATATCCCCGTCACAATACAAAACAACATACACAAACTCCTCATTACGCTGAAAGCAATTTTAAGTCAAAAAATGATGCAAATAGGATGCAACCGGGAAAATGAGCTTGTTTATTTTCCATTACCGGGACTCATCCTTATTCAAAGATACGCAAAGGTGAATGCAGAGACAAACAAAAAACAACGTTTTTATGCTTGGCTATGCTGAACCGAATCCTATATTATCCAAAGATATGAAAAGTCGAGCGCAGAGCGCTCAAATTTGCTTGAAATCGTCATGCCAAGAAGCATCATATCTCATGGAAAGATAATAAAAGCTGAAGATAATGCAAGAAAATGAACTTCAATATTTTCATTGCAATAACACCCCTTTTTAATATTTGCGCGCCATGAATAAAAAAGCGGATATAAGTTTTACTTATATCCGCTCCACTTGTGAGGTCCCTGGCGGAATCGAACCGCCGTAGACGGTTTTGCAGACCGTTGACTAAACCACTCATCCAAGGAACCGTTTCCCTTTTTGCGTTGCAAAGATATGACTATTTTCCCATACTCACAACTTTTCAGGGCATTTTTTTCGACTCTTCTTTTTAGTTTTTTTACAACTGTCAACCAGATAGCAATTTACGCACTGAGGGGGTGTATCTTCCGCTCCAACTTTGAACCAAGAACTCACATGCTTAATAATAAAATACCCCGCACCAACAATCAGTAATGCTATAATAACATATTGCCACGCCATAGCATTTAAATTTTTTCGACCCAATATCACCCGGCAATAGCCTGCCTGAGCTTAACATATTCTTGTTCAAAATTGGGAGTGAAAATGCCTTTGCCAATATTTTCCTCAATATCCTCCTGCCTCCAAAACCGCCCGTCGTCAATTTCTTCAGGATCATATTTGAAAACAGGTTCGCCTTCACACTTTACAAGAAAAGCATTCACCAGTTCTTTTTCAATGTCGCTTTGGAAAACATACTTGAACAATAAAGCAGGATTTTCAACCTTTAATCCAAGTTCTTCATAAGCTTCACGCATCAGAGCCTCCTCAATCGTTTCCCCATAATCCACATGTCCGCCCACCGAAGTATCCCACTTGCCCGGTTGAATATCCTTGTTAATAGAGCGCTTCTGTAAATACAACTCCCCTTTATCATTTATCACATGCAAATGCACCACCGGATGCAATAACATACTGCCGCTGTGGCATTCATTTCTTGTGGCCTTACCTATTACATTGCCATCCTCGTCTACCAGAGGAAATATTTCATTTCTGTTCATTTTTTGTCGTTTTAAAATTCATTTTTATTAATTTGGCCAAATCACTTGGTGAAAGTTCAGCCGGATATTCGATAAACGGCAAGCGCAAACCGCATCCTTTGTTAAATTCACTGCAACCATAAGCCTTGCTGCCTTTCAGCAGATGTCCTCTGCCACACATGGGACAAACGATATCAGCCACTTCTTTTACAGCCTTTTGCTTTGTCTGCCTTCGCGGTGTTTTCTTTGGAGTTTCTTTTCCCTTATCTTCTGTTTTTTCTATAACAATACTGGTATTGCTACTATCATGCAACACATTGTAAACAATGTTTCCGACCATGCCTTTCAACTCGTCAATAAACTGCGAAGCGTCATATTCATTACGCTCTATTTTGCGCAATTTGTTTTCCCACAATCCTGTCAGTCTTGCCGACTTCAACAAATCTTCTTTTATCGTGTCAATCAACGCTATGCCGGCCGAAGTAGCTACAAGATTCTTTTTCTCTTTCCTTATGTATTTTCGCTTGAACAAAATTTCAATTATTGCAGCCCTTGTAGAAGGCCGGCCAATGCCATTTTCTTTCATGGCTTCGCGCAATTCCTCGTCTTCGACCGACCGTCCCGCCGTTTCCATAGCTTTCAACAATGTACCTTCGGTATAAGGTTTTGGTGGTTGGGTAGCCTTTTTCAATAAAGACGGTTCATGAGGCCCTTCCTCTCCTATTACAAATTGTGGCATACTTTCATTATCGGCATCGGCAACTTGTTGCTCTTCTTCCGATTTCTTTTCTTTGGCATAGACATCGCGCCATCCAGGAGACAATATTTGTTTTCCTGTGGCTTTAAACTCCACATTGTTGGCCTCGGCAAGCACAGTTGTCGATGAAAATTCACAATCTGGATAAAAAGCCGCAATAAAACGCTTGGCAATCATGTCATATACTTTCTTCTCCTCCACAGTCATTGGGACAGTCTGCGGCTGTACATTAGTAGGTATTATGGCATGATGGTCAGTAACTTTGGAATTATCGAATACTTTCTTTGATTTAGGAATCTTCCTGGAAAGCACCTGAGATGTAAGCGCGGCATAAGGCACCATTGCCTGCATTATGCCGCTTATCTTAGGATATATGTCATCGCTCAGGTATGTAGTATCGACACGCGGATATGTGGTTACCTTTTTCTCATATAGCGACTGAATATACCGTAAAGTTTCCTCGGCCGAATAGCCAAGTTTTTTGTTGCATTCCACCTGCAAGGAAGTAAGATCGAACAATCGTGGCGGAGCTTCTTTTCCGCGCTTGCTCTCTACCGATTTTATCCTCAACAAGGATTCTTTTATTGCATCAAACACCACCTTGGCGTCAGCTTCGCTTTTGTATCTGCCTTTCGTGGCATTGAATATCGTATTTCGATATACCGTGCGAATATCCCAATAATCTTCGGGTACAAAATTGCTTATTTCCTTTTGACGATTAACAATCAACGCCAATGTAGGAGTCTGCACACGCCCTATCGACAGCACATTGCCACCTTGACCATATTTCAATGTGTACAATCTTGTGGCATTCATTCCCAATATCCAGTCGCCTATTGCACGCGACAATCCGGCATAATACAACGAGTCAAAGTCTGATTGAGGGCGTAAATGTCCAAACCCCTCTTTTATGCTTTCGTCAGTCAGTGAAGAAATCCACAACCTTTTAACCACTTTGGCACACTTGGCCTTCTGCATGACCCAGCGCTGGATAAGCTCTCCTTCTTGCCCTGCATCACCGCAATTAATTACTTCATCGGCCTGTCCTATAAGGCTTTCTATAACACTGAATTGACGCTTTATACCCTTGTCGTCAATAAGTTTTATGCCAAACCTCGGAGGTATCATCGGCAACAAGCTTAATGTCCACGACTTCCAGCTGGCGGTATAGTCTTGAGGTTCCTTCAGTGTGCACAGATGCCCATAAGTCCACGTCACGCAATAACCTGCCCCTTCGTAGTATCCATCACGCCTTACTGTCGCGCCAAGGATATTCGCAATGTCCTTGGCGACGCTTGGTTTTTCGGTAATGCATACTTTCATTATGCCTCTTTTTCGAGTTTCTTGGCTTCATTCCAATATTTGTCCATTTCTGCCAATGTCATGTCTTTCAACTTCTTGCCTGCCTTTGTAGCTTCTTGTTCAAGGTAGTTGAATCTCGCAATGAATTTTCTGTTGGTTTTCTCGAGGGCTGTTTCAGGATGCACGCCATACAACCGCGCAGCATTGACTATGCTGAATATCAAGTCACCAAATTCTTTTTCCTCTTCATTATGATCATCTCGCGCCATTTCGGCTTCTACCTCGGCAAGTTCCTCTTTTACCTTGCCCCATACATCTTCCTTTTTTTCCCAGTCAAATCCAACATTGGCTGCCTTCTCTTGGATACGATATGCCTTTATCAAAGCCGGCAACGAAGATGGCACGCCGGCAAGAACCGTCTTGTTTCCACCTTTTTCTTTCAACTTTATCTGTTCCCAATTTTGCATGACCTGTTCCGAACCATCGACATGAGCATTTCCAAACACATGTGGATGCCTGAATACAAGTTTCTCACGCAAAGAGTCACAGACATCGGCTATATCAAAACGTCCTTGTTCGTCGGCTATTTTCGAATAAAATATGATATGCAGCAATACGTCGCCCAACTCCTTTTTAATATTTTGCAAATTGTCGTCAACCAATGCATCCGACAATTCCATTACCTCTTCTATCGTGTTAGGTCTCAAGCTTTCATTGGTTTGCTTGGCATCCCATGGACATTTGACACGCAGTTCGTCAAGCACATCAAGCAATTTGCCGAAAGCTTCGAGCTTATCTTGTCTTGAATTTGACATCTTTATTTTGTTTTAATGTTTATTCTCGTATTTCCTGATTCCTTCATTCAAAAATGAAGCAAATTTCTCAACATCTTCGTCATAATAATACGGTCCCGACAATAAACTGCCATCTTCATCAAGGACGACATAATATGGCTGCGAATTGGCTTTGAACTTGTAACGCTGCAGGTAGCTCCACTTGTCGCCATAAGTAGAAAGTTCCAATTGTTTTCCATTTTCATTCACATACATTGGTTCAGGCAACTCTGCCTTGTCATCCACCATCAGTTTTATCATTACAAACTCCTCTTCCAATGTCTGTCTGACGCGATTATTATCCATAACTGCCGCTTCCATTTTGCGACAATTCACACAGCCATAGCCCGAGAAATCCACCAAAATAGGCTTCTTCTGCTCCAGACCTGCTTTCATGCCGGCATCATAATCGTCATATTCAGTAAATCCGCCACCGTACAAATTAAAATCTTGAGTGTACAATGGAGGAGCAAACGCGCTTATTCCTTTTAACGGAGCACCCCACAATCCAGGAATCATATACACCGTGAATGCAAGTGATATCATACCCAAGAAAAGCCTGAAAACTCCTATCGAACCGTTTCCGCTGTCATGCGACAAGCGTAACTTTCCAAGCAAGTACATGCCGAGAAGTCCGAAAATCACTATCCATAACGCCAAGAAAACCTCACGGTCAAGAATCCCCCATCCGTAGGCAAGGTCGGCAACCGACAAGAATTTCAAAGACAATGCCAGCTCGATAAATCCCAATACCACTTTCACTGAGTTAAGCCAGCCGCCCGACTTAGGCATACTCTTAAGCCATGATGGGAATGTTGCAAACAGCGTGAACGGGATAGCCAAGGCCAATGCAAATCCAAACATTCCTATGGCGGGCCCTGTTATATCTCCCATGCTCGTAGCCTCTACAAGCAATGTGCCAATGATTGGACCTGTACATGAAAATGACACGAGGGTCAATGTAAACGCCATGAAAAAGATACTCAACAAGCCCGATGTGTTTTCGGCATTGCGATCCATCTTGTTTGCCCAAGAATCGGGCAACTTAATATCAAATGCACCGAAGAACGATATTGCAAACACCACAAGCAGCAAGAAAAATATGATATTAAACACCGCATTTGTGGAAAGTTCATTCAACGAATTTGCCTTAGACGATATTATCGTTATAAGTAAACCAAGTACCAAATATATGATGATGATTGACGCTCCATAAATAAAGGCATCGCGCATCGACTTGCCTCGAGAACCGCTCTTCTTTAAGAAGAAACTTACCGTCAACGGAATCATTGGCCAGACGCACGGGGTCAATAACGCAAGCAATCCTCCGGCAAAACCACCAAAGAATATATACCACAACGAATAGGATGCACTGCTTCCTTCATCCAAGCTGCCACCACCTTCAATGTCTACCGGAGCCCATAACTCATCGGGCGAATACGAGGAGGTATTTTTATCTTGCTCCGGCTTTACGCTTGAATTATTTTCGCCATTTGACGTGGATGCAACCGCTATAACATTTGCATTGTTCTTATTCGAGAATTCAAAAGGTTCTTTTGATGGAGACTGGCATGTTTTGTCGTTACAAACCATATACCTGATAAATCCGCTTATGTCATATCCTCCTTTATTGACGAACTTGAACTCCTGCGTAATTCTCACGCTGTCCGACCACCATCCCAGTTTCATGTTGAACAATGCATCAAACTCTTCATAAGGTTTCTTATCGGCAACAGGCTTCCCTGTCAATTCTATGCCTTCGGTCTTTTCCCAATTTATGCTTAAAGGGACTGGGCCGCCATCAGGCAAATCCATGGAATACATATGCCACCCTTCGTCTATAACAGCCGAAAATGTTATTGTACCGGTGTCCCCACTCTCATCAACTTTAATGTCGGTCGTCCACTTGACCGGAGTCAAAATCTGCGCCGCGCATCCGGCGATCACCGACATATATAAAATTACAACTAAAACGAACTTATTTACCATCGTGTTTGACATTCAAAATATATGCAAAATTAATTATTTCACATCGAATATGAAAAAGCGGCAATACAATTAGGAATATATTACAATTGCCATAATCAAAATCGGACATGTTAACATTTTCCCTAATGACAATCGCAAATGTGTTCTACCCCCTTATCGCAAAAAATAAAGACGCAACCGTCATTTTTCATAACGATTGCGTCTTCAATTTGAAGTGTCCGAGATGAGACTCGAACTCACACGAGCGAATGCCCACTACCCCCTCAAAGTAGCGCGTCTACCAATTCCGCCACCCGGACTTCAAAAGACTAATCCCTCTTAAGGATTAGAGCGAAAAACGGGACTCGAACCCGCGACCCCGACCTTGGCAAGGTCGTGCTCTACCAACTGAGCTATTTTCGCATAATTTCCATTTCCATCTCCAATCTCTATCGGAGTGTTATTTCGTTTTTGCGAGTGCAAAGTTATATCACTCTTCCCATTTTTCCAAATTTACAAGCGATTTTTTTCAGTTTATTTTAGCGACATCATAAATTCGCTACGCAACGCCGCATCGGCAAAAGCTCCGCTATACTCCATAGTAACCGTCGTACTTTCCTGTTTTTCAACGCCGCGCATCTTCATGCACATGTGTCCGGCCTCGCATACGACTATCACACCCTTTGCCGACAAAACATCGGTCAATACTTTGCAAATTTCGGCCGTCAAGCGTTCCTGTACTTGCAACCTGTGAGCATATGTATCAACGATACGCGCAATTTTGCTCAATCCCACAATCTTGCCGTCGGGAATATAACCTATCGATATTTTACCGAAAAACGGAAGTATGTGATGCTCGCATAACGAATAAAATTCAATATCCTTGACTGTAACGATTCTCGAACCCGAATGTTCGAAAATTGCAGATTTGATAATTTTTTCGGCATCCTCCGCATAACCGCGAGTAAGGTCCATAATGGCTTTCGCAGCCCTGTAAGGTGTTTTTTTCAGCCCTTCCCTATCTGGATTTTCCCCAAGCAATTCTATTATCCTGCGATAACATGCAGCGATTTCTTCAACTTTCTCCTCGTCGTACTTATTTAAAATCATAGTGCAGAAGCGTTAATCCTATCAACTACCACAATCATTTCACTGGCATAGCCGGGAAATGCCTCTTTTAAAATATCCAACACAGCCGCCGCCTCTTCGCGAGTACGGAAATCACCAACTCTCAATCTCCATGAAGGAGCATTATATGTGATATAGGTCCCCAATTCAGGGAAAGATTCATTTATGCTGCGTTCCTTGGACAAAGCTTCATTCTTGGCGGTACGCTGATTTTTATCCGAAAAGACCTGTATCCTGTAACCTACAAGCTCCCTTGAAACAAAATGCTTCATTCCAACATTGGTTGTATCGCCATTTTCCGGCTTTAGCCTCTCATTTAATGCAGCGGGCTGCACCACAACAACCCTACCATCCGACTTTTGTTCCAGATAATCCACAATAGTCGAATCGGCCAAAGCCGTGCACATGATCTGAGCTGCCAGCAATGACAAGGCAAATGCAATCAGATATCGGGAAAAATGTTTCAACATCAGGTCTCAGTTTTTTATAAGAAAAAATGAAAGATGTACCGCCGCACAGCACGGCGGTACATCTCTGTTATTTATATTTAGAATGCTTTCACAATACCCATGAACGATTCTGCCTCAAGTGCAGCACCGCCAATAAGGCCACCGTCTACATCTGGTTTTGCGAACAATTCTTTTGCGTTAGTCGGCTTGCAGCTTCCGCCATAAAGAATAGTAGTATCCTCAGCAACTTGCTTGCCATACTTTTTCTCGATCAAGCTGCGGATAAATGCGTGTATTTCTTCTGCTTGGTCGGCCGTAGCAGTCTTGCCTGTACCAATTGCCCATACCGGTTCATAAGCCAATATGATATTACCGAATTGCTCTGCGCTCAAATCGAATACCGATGCGAGTTGTGCTTCAACAACCTCGTTTTGCTTGTTAGCTTCACGTTCTTCAAGCACTTCACCAATGCAGAAAATAACCTTCAAGCCGTTTTCCAAGGCCAACTTAACCTTCTCGGCAAGAATCTCAACTGTTTCGTGATAATAAGCACGACGCTCCGAATGGCCAAGAATAACATAGTTGGCACCTGTCGAAGCTACCATGGCAGCCGAAACTTCTCCTGTATAAGCCCCGCTCTTCTTGTCGGCACAGTTCTCTGCGCTCAATCCAAGCTTGCTGCTATCTATCACAGCTTTCACCGCAGTAAGGTGGGTAAATGGAACTCCTATGATTACATCGCAATTAGGAGTAAACGACTTCAAGGCTTCATTAACTTCCGAAGCCAATTTAACTCCTTCCGGAACAGTGGTGTTCATTTTCCAGTTTCCGGCAACAATATTCTTTCTCATATTTTTAAGTATATAGTTAAAGAATTATACATTTTACAATTTCCCGATTGCAAATTTACGGCTTTATTTTGATTTATTCTTCACTCGTCTCCAACTAAATTTCACAATTATGTGTGTCCTGTTTATTATTAATACAAAAAGCATGAATGCACCATAAACCGTAGTGAAGAAATAAAGCCAGTGCTTAGGCTCAAAATCCGACGTAAGGTCGTCGATATCGCCAGCAGTCGAAACTTTGTCGATTGATATGGATTGCAACGTGCGCTTCCACATTATAACGCCATCATGCAAATACACGGCAGCAGGATTTCCCCTTGCAAGCATTTTCAATTCGCTGTCGTCCATCCTATACATCTTGTATGAGGCCATCGACAGGTCATTCCATTCAGCTATGGCATCTTTGTCGCCCGACGTCAGGCCTATCACGTCTATTCCATGCGACTGGGAAAAATCATACAGCTCATTTATCAGATATGTGAACGATATGACCACATCATTCAAATCCGGGTATAAAAACAACATTTGCTCGCCATTGCCGAGTATCACGCTGTCGGCATTTTCATAATTTTCACCTATTACGGTAATAGGCCGCATGTTATCGCTTTTCACATGCAAACTGTCATCGGGCAAAGACCTTGATTGCAATAATTCCCTGTCGACAAATGTCCAAGATTCATCGGGAAGGCTGTCGAGCGAGAACTCTCGCTGTACGCCATCCTTTTCATATATGAATATGTAATTTGCATTTATGCCATCCTCACTGCCATCCTGAGCAATCTTCGTACCGACAGGAAATGGGCGGAAATCAATCAAAGGCTGATAGAAATATCCAGCCATTGCAATAGCAATGACATAAGCAACCGATGCCATTGCAACCATCCATTGCACTGCAAATCCATAAATATTCTTTACTCTCTTATTGTAAGGCAACAGGTAGCACAACGCTACAGTAATAGCCACATTTTTCAAAAATGAAGCCCAATTGCTTATTACGACGGCATCGCCAAAGCATCCGCAATCGGCAACATTGTCGGTCAAGGCAATATATAAAGTCAACGGCAACATGACAATCATCATTGCCAACATCAAGACGGGTGTCACCCTCCTGTATATGCCAAAAAACAAAAAAATGCCAAGGACAAACTCTATAACAGATACCGAAACCGCCGAAAACAACAACAAGCTGTCGAAACCATGCAGGCCGAACGAATTGAGATACTCCCCAAACTTGTAAATGCTACCCCACGGATCAATTGCCTTGACAAAGCCGGAAAAAATGAATATGCCGCCAACGACTATGCGCAACAGCCAAACGACCCACATCCTCCATTCGATTTTGCGGCCGGCTTGTTCAACATTTTTCGCCATATTCCAATTTTATCAATGCAAACAGGGCGTAATTCACCATGTCCATGTAATTGGCATCGATCCCTTCCGACACGATTGTCTCGCCGTTGTTGTCTTCAATCTGCTTGGTTCTTTGAATCTTCGTCAGAATCAAGTCTGTATAGGAATGTATGCGCATGTCGCGCCATGCCTCATCATAATCGGCATTTTTTGCATACATCAATTCTTTGGTCTGCTTCATGTATTTGTCATACAATTCCACAGCCGTTTCATTGCTTATGTCAACGCAATGCGAATATCCGCAACCGAGTTGTATAAGTCCTATTATGCCGTAATTGACAATTCCAATGAATTCAGGATACACGCCTTCGCCCACTTGCGAGACTTTCTTTATTTCAAGATTCCTTATGCGTTTAGCTTTAATGAATATCTGATCGGTTATCGACTCCGGGCGCATGATGCGCCATGATGCGCCGTAATCATGCAATTTCCTTACAAATAGCTCCCTACATATTCCTATAACATGCTCAAATTGTGCTTTCGTATCGCTCATAAGACAAAAACTCTTTACGTCACAAAGATAGTGCAAGTTGGGTGTAATGGCAAGAATTTTGCCTGCTCAATTAAAATGGCAGTCACGACACGCACTTTAGAATCGTGGACACACCACAAAAAATAAAAACGGGATTGCATGTGTTGCAATCCCGTCACATATTCAATCATTAAATACAATCACGCATTCTCTTCTGGCTTGCTGTCTCCGGGAACACTAAGCTTGTTCAAGAAGTAAGCTTGAGACTTGAGCAAATTCCTCGACTGAAGCACCATGTTCTTGGTCTCATTCAATATGTTCAAATACAATTCGCTTGCTCTCGTGCTCATCTCCTGGCTCTTCAGCCTTCTTATCTGGTTCTTTATGCTATCAGCTATTGTTATGAACAAAGCGTCGCGCATCTGCATCACATCATTAATTCCCGAGAAGTCTTTTTCTCTAAGCATCTTGTTGATTTTATCAAAGATGTTGTCTACCTCGTCATTGATAACCTTCAAATCCATTATCTGACCCTCAGACAAGCTCTTATGATTATTGTTTATGTGCTCGTATGCCGGACGTGTGCAATGCAGCAAGGCCTTTGACACCTCGCACAGATAATCCACTACCTGCACATAGAAATAACCGGTTTCAATATTCCTTTCCTGAAGCAACTTCAATGTCGACGACATGTTGTACTTGCGTTTATTGGCCTCCTTGTACATTATCTCCGACTGCGTTACGGTCTCTTTCAACACCTTGCGATTTTCGGTATACAATGCGACAAGCATATGGTTGTATATCGATGAAACATCTTCCATCGTCTTGCACACTGTATTGGTACAAGAATACAATACATCTTCGGCTTCGGCATTTTCATTTATTATAATCGATGAAGTTTCTTCATTTTCTTTCTTGTCCGATTTGAATATCAAATTATGGCATAACGCATATCCGCAAAGGATGAGAACGATGACCAAAGCAATCCATCCACCCCACATCAAGAACATGCAAACTAAGAATGACGCGGTGAATCCTATCAATGCAGTCAAGAACCATCCCGATATAACCACCATCACACCTGTTATGCGGTACACTGCGCTATCACGCCCCCATGCCCTGTCCACGAGCGATGAACCCATGGCCACCATGAACACCACATAAGTAGTTGACAGTGGCAACTTATAAGAAGTACCTATACATATCAATATTGCGGCAGCAGCCAGATTTACAACTGCACGAATATGATCGTATGCAATATCTCCACGTTCCTCCTCGGGAAGCGGTTCAAAACGAGTATTAATCTTATCAATCAACTTCTTAGGCAGCAAACTTTTATACATATTGTTGGCAGCCAACGCCATGCGGACTAACGAGCGAGAAGCGGCAGACGAACCGAAACGCTCATCTTCGGCATGTTGCGATGACAAGTTCAATTGTGTCGCGGCAACTTTCATCGCACTGCGTGAAAAGAACAACGTCACAATCATGACCAGACCGGCACCTATCAATATCCATATGTTCACATAAGCCGGCTCAGCAAGTTGTGACATGAGCATCTGCTCATTGCCGCTGTTCAACGCCAGCATGTAGGAATCAAAGCCTGCAATAGGCACTCCGATGAAGTTCACAAGGTCATTGCCGGCAAACGCCAATGCCAACGCGAAAGTCCCGGCCAAAATGGTTATTTTTAAGATGTTTACCTTTGCTTTTTGCAAAAGCCACAATATTAACGACGAAGCCACCCATGTTATCAATAACACGATGAATATGTTATCATTTATATAATCCAGAATTTCTTTCGAGAACAATCCAGAGCTCTTCATTCCTTTAAATATGGCGAAATACAATATCCCCACTATTGACACTCCGCACCACACAGCACCGTAGCGTTTCAAAGCTTTTGCATAACGGAACGTGAAAATAATACGCGAAAAATACATCAACAAAGCTCCGACAACAAAAGAAATTGCCACCGATGAAAGTATGCCGGTAATTATCACCAATGCTTGTCCGCTGTTTATATAATCACCAAGGTTGGCAATTGTCTGATTCTCATCAGCCATTATTTTAAAACATGCAACCGCCACCGAGCTACCGAGCAACTCCGACACGAGCGATACTGTGGTTGATGTCGGCAAGCCCAATGAATTGAACGTGTTAAGCAGCAAGACATCGGTAAGCATCACACCGACAAACAAAATCATAATCTCCGAGAAAGTGAACATCCCGGGATGCATCACTCCGCTACGCGCGACCTCCATCATGCCATTGGAAGTTATGACACCTATTAATATACCAACAGATGCCACAGCCAAAATGACTTTCATCGGAGCTACCTTAGCCCCCAATGCTGAATTAAGGAAATTGACAGCATCATTAGAAACACCGACAATCAAATCCAGTACTGCCAGTATAGCCAAAATAATGATGATAACTGTAAAAATAGGACTCATAATATTTCAATATGTGTGTTTGTTACTTATTTATGTAGGGTAAACGTAAATTCCAAACCTCCCGTAGAGATATTGCGCACACTGATGTTTCCTTGATGGAACAAGACGGCATTCTTCACTATCGACAATCCCAATCCTGTACCTCCGAGTTTTCTTGACCGGCCTTCATCAACTCGATAGAACCGCTCAAACAATCTGTTGAGATGCTCCTCAGCTACGCCAACACCGTTGTCCGAGAACCTAAACTTGTAATATTCCGGCGTTTCTTCGACGAGTTCTATGAAAATATCTCGCCCACCCGAATAAGACAGCGAATTCGTAACCAAATTATGGAAAATCGAATCAATAAGCGTTTCATTGCCGACGACAACAACATTGTCGGGTACATTGATATTGATACGCATCTGCTTTTCAGGTGGGAATAGCACCACGTCACCTGCGACGTTATTTATCACTTCACTCACATTGACCTGTGTTTTCTTTATCTGGTCGCCAGCTTCTGTTATTCGTGTTATCACAGATATGTCATGCAGCAACGAACACAGACGTTGCACATTTTGGTGAGCCTTGTCTATCAACGACAAAATAGTCTCTTTGTCAAAATGTTCCTTATTATTGACGATAGTTTCAAGACATGCTTGGATTGCATGTACAGGAGTTTTTATTTCATGGTTTATATTGCTCGTCAACTGATGCTTAATGCGCACTTTCTCCTGCTCTTCAAATATGGCACTGCGCATGTTGGCATCACGTTCTTCTTTTGCTTGGTTCAATTTCTTATACAACCTTATAATTTGCTTGGAAATTTCACCAAGTTCGTCCGGTGGGAAACTCGACGTGTCGTAAGTCAAAATATTGCCCGATTCAGCCTGGGCTGCAAAATCGCTCAAGTTTTGGACACTTTGGCCGAGACGCTTGGTTGCAAAATAGGCTATAACACTAACTATCACGGCAATTACCACTATTATCCACATATATATGGAGTCTATCCTGAAATAGGCCGTCAAAGATTCATTATAAGGCAATGCCGACCTGACTATGAGAGAATCACCACGAGTTGCCGAATAAAAATACTTATTCGAATTAGTTTGTGATTTTCTCATTATCGTATATCCGCTCCCTTTCGCCAAAGCATCCTGTATTTCCATGCGGCCAATGTGGTTCTCCATGTCTCCGTCATGCGAATTGTCAAACAACACATTTCCACTGAAGTCTATCACCGTTATGCGCACCGAGTCTTTGTGCGACACAAGGTCGATATATTGTTTGTCAACCTTATTGCCGCTTTGCTCTATTTCGTTCAATATGCGCAAATTAAGCATTTGCAAATCGGCATTTAGCGTCTCTACTTTGAACTCTTTTTCTCGTGTATATTGAAGCATGAAAAATGCAAATGTCAATATACAGGTAAAGACAACGATCAAGAAAAAAAGCCGTGTCTGGTAATTAAATTTAATCTTTGAAGCCATATCCGTAACCAAGTTTCGTAATTATGTTGTTTCCGTATTCTTTAAGTTTCTTTCTGAGCCGGTTTATGTTTACATCTATTGTCCTGTCGATGACCAAGACATCATTTTCCCACACCTTGTCGAGAATCTCTTCACGCGAAAAAATGCGGCCACGATTCTGCAAGAACAATTTTAGTATCTCAAATTCTTTCTTTGTCAGCAAGACCTCCTCGCCGTCTATCGAACATGACTTTTTCTCAACATCCACCATGAGAGTCTGATAGGAAAGAAAAACCTCATTGGATTCAAATTTTGTCCTGCGAAGCAAGCTCTTTATTCGTGCAACCAATTCTCTTATAGAAAAAGGCTTCTTTATGTAATCGTCAACGCCTCGGCTAAAGCCGTCAATAAGATCATCTTCACTGTCTTTTGCGGTGCAAATTATAATTGGCACATCTTTCAAAGCCTCAGTAGCGCGAATTTTTGAGGCAAAATCAAATCCGTTCATCTCTCCCATCATCACGTCGATTATGAACAAATCATAATCCGAAAGCTGCATTTTCATGGCTGCCTCGGCCGAGTTTGCCGTATCTACGTTATATCCGGCCAATTCAAGATTTAATTTTAATACTTCACAAATGGTGTCTTCATCGTCGACAACCAGTATATTGCTTTTTTGTGCCATAATTCGTTTAATTGAGAATCCAATTCCTTAACAATTGGCAAAATTACTTTTAAATTGTTTATTAAAAATAACAAACATGTAACGTTTCTATCGACAAGCTCATCTATTCACAATATCTTAAAGCTGAAACTTCCCGTTTAAAAAACATAACTTGCCCAATGTTAAAGACAAAAATACATTCTGCAAGGCCAAAATTAATAATAAATGTTCAATTCCGAACAATATCACCAAACAAAATTAAAATCTTCGTCGCTTTCAAATGCCGTCGCGCATTTGTTTTAATTAAGATAATTCCATAATTTTGTAATATAAATTTAATGAAACGACTGTGAAAAAGATATTAACACGAACGATTTCAGGATGCATATATGTGGCTCTTATAGTCATATCATTGATTCTTGACACTCCATACCTTTTCTTCGGCTTATTCTCACTATTCATTATATTCGGAACATTTGAATTTCACCGCCTTGCAGGCCAAGAATCTTCATTGTTCAAACTTCTTGTGCCTCTGCTCGACTCTATAGGCGGCTTGGCAATGTTTGCAGGAATCATGCACATTTCCACAGGAAGCAGCTTGACGCTGCCATTAACCGTCTATCTCGCCTATTTTGTCATAAGGATGGTAATCCAGCTATATGACAGAAACGACAATGCAATAGCATCCTTGTCGCACTCCTTCATGGGTCAGTTGTATGTGGCAATGCCCCTGTCGTTGCTCAATGTCATTTACTTCGACTTTGCACCACATATGCTGCTGTCCATATTCATAATGATTTGGCTAAACGACACCGGGGCTTTCTGCGTTGGCAGCCTCATTGGCAAGCACAAGCTTTTTGAAAGAATCTCACCTAACAAGTCTTGGGAAGGCTTTTGGGGCGGACTTGCATTCTGCGTCATAGCAGGAATCCTGTTTAGTACGGCATTCGGTTCGTATTTTTACGGATTGAACCTTGCCGAATGGATTCTGCTCGGTATTGTCGTATCTGTATTCTCGACATGGGGCGACTTGTGTGAATCACTAATCAAGCGTACACTCCATGTCAAAGACTCTGGCCACATCATTCCGGGACACGGAGGCTTGCTCGACCGCATCGACAGCCTGCTATTAGTCGTTCCGGCATCTATCATATTTTTAATACTGACTTTCTTATCGTAAAAACAATACAATCCTGATATATTATGGCAAATCAACGTTATGACATGCGTGGCGTTTCCGCTTCAAAAGAAGATGTACACAACGCAATAAAAAATGTCGACAAAGGTCTATATCCAAGAGCTTTCTGTAAAATCATCCCCGACATATTGGGCGGCGACACCGAATATTGCAACATCATGCATGCCGATGGAGCCGGCACAAAATCGTCCTTGGCTTATGTATACTGGAAAGAGACTGGCGACCTCAGCGTGTGGAAAGGGATTGCCCAAGACTCTCTCATAATGAACATCGACGACCTTCTGTGCGTTGGCGCCACCGACAATATCCTGTTGTCTTCGACCATAGGCCGCAACAAGCTCCTGATTCCGGGAGAAGTAATTGCCGCCATCATCAACGGAACTGAGGAATTAATCAACGAGCTCGGTACCCTTGGAGTGAAAATCATATCGACAGGAGGTGAAACAGCCGACGTGGGTGACTTGGTGAGGACAATTATCGTGGACAGCACCGTGACATGCCGAATGAAACGAAGCGATGTCATAAACAATGCCAACATTAGTGCCGGCGATGTAATTGTCGGGCTTGCATCATTTGGCAAAGCGACCTATGAAAAAGAATACAATGGCGGAATGGGCAGCAATGGCCTTACATCAGCGCGTCATGACGTATTCGCCAAATATTTGGCCGAGAAATATCCTGAAAGTTTCGACAAGAACGTACCCGCCGAGCTTGTTTATTCAGGAGCTATGAATCTTACCGATATAGTAGAGAATGTTCCAGTAAATGCCGGCAAACTCGTTCTGTCGCCTACGCGTACATACGCTCCGGTAATAAAAAAGATTCTTGATTCAATGCGCAACAAAATCCACGGCATGGTACACTGCTCGGGTGGCGCACAAACCAAAATCATGCACTTCGTTGAAAACAAGCATGTCATCAAAGATAATCTGTTCCCAACACCACCGCTGTTCAAATTAATACACGAGCAATCGGGTACCGACTGGAAAGAAATGTATAAAGTGTTCAATATGGGTCACAGAATGGAACTCTATGTGAAACCCGAAGATGCACAAACCATCATTGACATTTCAAACAGCTTTAACATTGAAGCTCGCATCGTCGGACGCGTGGAAGATGCCGAAGAAAACAAATTGACGATAATGTCGGAACACGGCACATTTGAATATTAACGTGCCATCTGTGTCCTATTTACACTCATCTCCTACTCTCACATTTCACTGTAATATCATGGGAAAAAATCTGTTGAGCATCCTTTTTCTATCATTGACATTCTTGTCGATGGCACTTGGCTCATGCGACAAACACTCCAATAAAAACCATCCCAAAGAAGAATTGCCCGATACGATACTTGTAGGAACACTTTACAGCCCTACATCTTTCTTTATATACCGTGAAGACACTTTAGGATATGAATATGAACGCATCTGTAATTTTGCCGCAGACAAAGGCATAGGGATAAAGTTTCTCGTAGCTCATAACATGCAGTCGATGATTGAAATGCTCGACTCCGGAAAGATTGACTTGATTGCTTATGAAATTCCGATAACGGCCGAATATCAAAGTAAAGTACTGAACTGCGGACAAGAAAACATAACATGGCAAATACTTGTGCAGCCCAAATCCGACTCATTGATAACCGATGTGACACAACTCATAGGCAAAGACATATATGTCGAAAAAGGTTCAAAATACGAAGCTCGCTTGATAAATCTTGACAATGAAATCGGAGGAGGCATAAACATTCACACAATAAACAGGGATTCGATAATCACCGAAGATTTAATAGGAATGGTGGCCGACGGGGAATTGCCGCTGACTGTTGTCGACAGCGACATTGCACGTTTAAACCGCACATATTATGACAACATCGACATTTCATTGGAAATAAGTTTTCCGCAACGTGCTGCATGGGCTGTCGCCAAAGACAAAAAATGGCTTGCCGACTCGATAAACGAATGGTCTAAAATTGAGAAAGCAAAACCTGAATATAAAATGGTACTGAAACGGTATTTCGAAATGAGCAAAATCGGAATAACCGATGACGATACTGATGTAATAAAAAAGATTAACGAAAACCTGAGGCATGGCATAATCTCAGATTACGACAACCTGTTCAAGAAACATGCAACTCTCATAAATTGGGACTGGCGCATACTTGCAGCCCAGGCTTGGGTCGAGTCTCGCTTCAAGCCAAATGCAAGGTCATGGGCCGGTGCAACAGGATTAATGCAGCTGATGCCTCGCACGGCAAGAGCCTACGGACTTAACGACAATGAGTTTACAAATCCTGACAAAAACATAGAAGCAGCTGTAAAAAGCATTAAAGACCTCGACAAGTCTTTGATGAAATATGTACCCGACGACAATGAACGTATATATTTCATCATCGCGGCATATAATTCAGGCATTGGGCACATATATGATGCAATAGCACTGGCAAAAAAATATGGTAAAGACCCGTCGAGATGGTTTGGCAACGTGGAAGATGCCCTGTTATGGAAAGCCAATCCTGAATATTACAACGACGATGCTTGCCGATTTGGATACTTTAGAGGGAAACAAACTGTCGCTTATGTAAAAGAGGTCTTTAAACACTACAATATTTACAAGTCTAAAATTAAACTCGACTAAGACTTGAATATGACTATTAATACGCAATAGCTGAATACTAAAACTTCACCCGGCCCGACGAAACATAGGTACGCATGTAATAATCCTCATCAAGCCCACTAACTATGACTCCTCGACTCGTTGAAGCGTGAACAAATTTACCATTCTTCAAATATATCCCGACGTGGTTTATCTTTTTTGACCTTCCTGTGGAAAAAAACACAAGATCGCCTTCTTTCAAATCGTCTTTCTTTATTTTACTGCAATTTTTCTCATATATTAAATTGGAACTGCGTTGCAAGCTCACGCCATATACCTTTTTATATACTTGCACGATAAATCCCGAGCAATCAACTCCGCGCTTGCTGTTTCCGCCATACTTATATGGTACCCCAATCCATGATTTCACCTCGTCATACAAATAATCGCGCCGGCTCTCACATTGTACGGTTTCATCTCGGACATACGTCACGTCTTTATGCGTCCGGCATGAAAACAGACTGCTGCAAGCAACTATGGCCGAAAAAACAAATATTTTGCATATTGACATGTCGTATATCCTATGATTTGGCATCATCTACAAATATACCAAGTTTCCATGGCAATGACAACTCAATGCACATTATAAAAATACGCGCCTTGCAAGTTTTTTTGCAAGACGCGCACAACAAAAAATATGTTTCAATTCATTATTTATTCCGCATTGGCCGCATCGACATCTTTGCCTTCTTCTGCAGTACCATCCTTACTTTCTTCTTGGTCATCTACAAACTTATCAAAACCGGCTTCGACCAATAAATTGTACCATGATATTACTTTCTTTATATCGGTATCATAAACGCGGTCGCGATCATAATCGGGCAACACCTCGTTGAAGAATTCATGCAATGAAGAACTGTTCTTTACAATTGCCTTATCGATGGTTTTTCCATCATATATTTTGTAAATGGTTTCAAATACATTTGCAAGAGGCACTTCCTCTTCAGTTGTATATATGGCAATGTCGCCAAGAGATATTATCTTATTGTAGGAATAAGCCGGGAAACGTTTTTTATCGCCAAGGCTTTCTACTATGATTATATTCTTTCCGTAAGAAACCAACTTATACAATCCCGGCTTGCCGGAGATAGATAAAATTTGCTTTAACATAATTCTTCTTTCTAATTTTTTATTTTATATCTAAATATTTAGCTACTTTTTCTGCGCAAACAAAAAAAGATTGAGGACAAAAATACAACAAAACACCGAGTATTGCGAAAAGAATTGCCAATTAGTCTCCTCTTTAAAAATATTTCACACCGGCTTTGTAATCTTCTTCAGCCCGTTCAATACAGTTCTTATTTGTTCGTAAGTAGTTATCCTTGTCGGTACAAGTGGCAGCCTCAACTCATTTTCAATTAAACCCATCGCATTAAGCAAGCATTTTACCCCGGCAGGATTGCCGTCCACAAACAATAAACTGAACAATTCGGTGAACCTGTGATGTATTTCCAAAGCATTTTCAAAGTCACCGTCAAGTGCAAGACGCACCATGCGGCTAAACTCTCGTGGGAACGCATTGCCTATAACCGAAATTACTCCGACAGCTCCAAGAGTAATCAACGGGAATGTAATGCCGTCATCCCCCGAAATAACCATGAACTCCTTGGATTTCTTCTTGATTATCTCATCCATTTGCGAAATGTTTCCCGATGCTTCTTTTACTCCTATGATATTGTCAAAATCATGCGCAAGGCGCAAGCATGTCTCGGGCAACATGTTTACTCCCGTCCGCCCAGGCACATTATACAATATAATTGGTATCGGACTTGCCTTGGCAATGGCTTTATAATGTTGATATATACCTTCCTGCGAAGGTTTATTATAATAAGGCACAACCGATAATATGGCACTAAAAGGTGACAAATCTAATGTTTTTACTGCCTCCACTATGGCCATCGTGTTGTTTCCTCCAAGACCGAGTACAAGCGGGACACGTCCATGAACCCTGCGAACTACAAACGTCCGCACCTCTTCCTGCTCTTCAGCCGTCAATGTTGCCGTTTCGGCTGTAGTGCCGAGAACGACAAGATAATCAATCCCGTTGCTTATTTGATATTCAAGCAGTCTGCCCAAAGCCTCATAATCAACAGATTTATCTTTATGAAATGGGGTTATCAATGCAACACCCATTCCTTTTAAATTTATTCCTGCCATAATAAACGCAATCAATCTTCACCTAAAGGCTGTCTTAATTTTACACTATGATGCATAATCGTCATATACAATGGCACCATATTTGTAAATTTATGACATGAGAATATATATTTTAATTCAATAGCCCTAAGTTATTATGAACAATTTTTTATCATTAATATCAGGTAAGAAACCTGTACTTGTGGATTTTTATGCAACATGGTGCGGTCCATGCAAAGCAATGTCACCAATCATTGTCGATGTAAAATCTAAAATCGGAGACAAGGCCACAGTAATAAAAATCGATGTAGACCAAAACCCGAACCTCTGCACGCAGTACGACATAAGATCGGTTCCGACACTTATGATTTTTAAGGAAGGCCGGCTTCTCTGGAGAGGCATAGGCGTTCACCCGAGCAATGAATTAGTATCCATATTGGAACAATTCATATAACCATAAAACATTAATGGCAGAGTAATACAAGAATTACACTTTATTATCCTGCCATTCTTATTTTTTTATCATTCCGAAAAATATGAACCCGGCAGCCTGCGGCAATTGTACCTCATGGCCATTATCTCGCCATAAGCTCCTGCCGAACGCAGTGCAAGAAAATCTCCCCTGCGTGTAACTGGCAGTTCCTCGTCCGAAGCAAACTTGTCGCTCGATTCACATATCGGTCCTACAATATCATATTTTTCGGTCACCGTGGAACTTGATGTTATATTCTCGATTACATGATGAGCCTGATACAATGCAGGACGTATAAGATCAGTCATTCCGGCATCTACAATGGCAAAATTCTTTGAAGTGCCATTCTTAACATACAACACACGAGTTATCAATGAGCCACATTGTCCCACTATTGAACGCCCCAGTTCAAAATGCAACTCCTGTCCGTCACGCAATTTTAGATTCTGCTTGAATGTGTCGAAATATTGCCTGAACGCTGGAATTGGTTCATTAATCGGATTGGAATAATCGATTCCAAGTCCTCCTCCAACATTTATAATCTTGAACCTTACGCCTTTGGCCTCGAACATGTCTTGAATTTCATTAACCTTGAAACACAACATTTTGAATGGCTCATTATCCAAAATCTGTGAACCTATATGGAAATGCAGCCCTATGAGATTAATATCAGGCATGGCAATCGCACTACTCACTACATTGTCCAATTGCTCAAGATTAATGCCAAACTTGTTCTCATTCAAGCCTGTCGTGATATACTTGTGTGTATGGGCATCGATATTGGGATTCACGCGAATAGCCACATTCGCAATCTTGCCTTTAATGGCAGCTATCTCGTTTATGACTTCCAACTCAGGGAGCGACTCGACATTAAAACAAAATATGTCGTGGTTTAGCCCAAGATTTATTTCATTGTCGGTCTTTCCCACACCGGCAAAAGCAATCGAATCGCCCTTGAAGCCTGCAGCCAAAGCGGCCTCAATCTCGCCGCCGCTCACGCAGTCTATCGACAGCCCGGCTTCCTTTATTTCATGCAAAATGCGAGGATTCGCATTAGCCTTCACTGCATAATGCACTTTGTAAGGATAACCCTCTATATTGTTTTTAAGCTCTTCTATTGTAGATCTGAGCAAATTCAAATCATAATAGTAAAAAGGCGTTTCAAGCCCATTGAAACTATCTATTGGATAATTGGTCATAAAAGTAGATTAATCTTTCTTTGCTTTCTTAAAAAGATGTTCGCTCAGCAAATTCAAAGCACGCACCTTGTCATTCTTGCTCACCAAGAACGAAATGTTGTAATTGCTACCACCGTAAGATATCATTCTCACAGGAATATCCTTCAACGCATCCAAGGCTGCAGCTTCAATACCCTTGTTTTGCCATTCCAAGTCTCCAACGACGCAAATAATGACCATGTCGCGGTCAATGGAGACAGTTCCGAATTTTTTAAGATCGTCAAGGATATTGTCGAGATTCTTTTCACTGTCTACAGTTACAGAAACACCAACTTCTGATGTCGCTATCATGTCGATAGGAGTCTTGTACGTTTCGAATATCTCAAAAACCTTACGCAAGAATCCATAAGCAAGCAACATGCGTCCCGACTTGATTTTTATGGCTATTATATTATCCTTGGCGGCAACAGCCTTTACTCCGTGAGGAGCTGTAGTATTGTATATCAATGTTCCTTTTGCTTCGGGGCACATGGTGTTAAGCAATCTCACCGGTATATTATTCAGCTTTGCCGGCAATACACATGTTGGATGCAGAATTTTTGCACCGAAGTAGGCCAATTCGGCTGCTTCTTCAAAATGAAGTTCATCGACAGGATCTGTACCTTCGACATACCGAGGATCGTTATTGTGCATCCCGTCAATGTCCGTCCATATTTCAATTTCCTCGGCATTTATGGCAGCTCCCACGAGCGATGCGCTGTAATCACTTCCTCCACGCTGCAAGTTGTCGATTTCTCCATACGCATTCCTGCAAATGTAACCTTGAGTGATATACACTTCGGCATCGGCGTACTTGTCAAGCAATGCCGTCAATTTTTGCCTTATGTATTGAGTGTCCGGCTCTCCGCTTTTATCTGTCCTTACATAATCAAGCGCTGGCAGAATTACCGATTTTACACCTATTGATTGTAAATATACGTTCATCATCGCGGTCGACATCAACTCGCCTTGCGCCAAGATTTCCTTTTCTTCAAATACGGTAAACAAATCCTTCGTAAGCGAACGTATATAGTTAAAACATGCTTTCACTTCGGTTGCAGCCCTCTCGCGAGCGCCTGCATTCCCGGCAAAAAGTCCATTCAATGTGTCGACATATTTTGCTTCCAACACATTGATAGTCTCCTTGGCACCGTCTACATTGTGCTTGTACAAGTAATCGGCAATCTCCACAAGAGTATTGGTCGTACCCGACATAGCCGACAGCACGATTATGTTTTTGCCTCTTTCAATTATAAGATTGGCTACATTTTTAATTCTTTCGGCCGAGCCGACCGAAGTACCTCCAAATTTAAGAACCTTCATTGAATTTAGGATATTTCCGTTAATAATGCAAAAACGGCAAAAAGACTTTCACCGCACATTTATTGTCACATTCCCGTGTGATATTTCCTCAAGCACATCCACATGAACATTATGACATTTTTAATGCACATCCATATAGAAAAATGCTTCAAATTTTCCAATATCAATTCCAGGACGACCGACAAAGTCTCACTATAAAAGCATTTGCAAAGTTACTAATTTTATGCAATTAATAAAACCCATGCTTCAATCTTCAACAAGATGTTTCCCATCGCATCTCAACACCCTGCCGGGGAAACCTTCTATCAACTGAATGTTATGTGTGGCCATCAATACTGCAGTCCCTTTCTCAGATATGCCGTGAAGCAACGACACTATTTGCCTTCCGGTTTCCGGGTCGAGGTTTCCGGTAGGCTCGTCGGCAAGAATCAGTTTTGGATGATTCAACAACGCCCGTGCTATTACTATGCGCTGCTGTTCGCCTCCCGACAATTCATGCGGCATTTTGTAAGATTTGTTTCCCATGCCCACCCTTGCGAGAGTCTCTTCTATGCGATCATTTATCTCTACCTTGTTTTTCCATCCTGTTGCTTGCATTACAAATTTCAGATTATCATATACCGACCTGTCTGTCAGTAACTGAAAATCTTGAAAAACAATCCCCATTTTCCTGCGCAACATGGGAATGTTTTTTCGTTTTATTCCGGCCAGGTCAAAGTCCAGTACCGTAGCTTCACCTGCTTCTATTGGTATTTCGGCATACATCGACTTGAGCAAGCTGCTCTTTCCACTGCCCACTCGGCCTATCAGATAGGCAAACTCTCCTTCTTCGAGCGAAAATGTCACATCTTTCAGCACGACAAGTTCCTTGCGCAGCAATTCAACCCCTTTATAATCAACAATTTTTGTCATAATCCGATTTTTGTTTATGATGTCTGCGATACAAAGCCTCGGCGATATCCTCTATCCTGCGACCTTTAGCCGTTAACAAGACTATGATGTGGTATAACAAATCAGCACCTTCATAAACCAAACGGCCATCTGAGCCGTTAGTTGCCTCTATGACCAATTCAACTGCCTCCTCGCCCACCTTTTGAGCCATTGCATTGATTCCTTTGTCAAACAATGAGGTCGTATAAGAGCCTTCAGGCATTTCCTCATGGCGTTTTTCTATATAATCCTGCAAAACACGCAAGAATTCTATTCCTGGCTTGTTTTCTTCGCCAAAGCAAGTATCTGTGCCGCGATGACACACCGGACCTTCGGGAACTGCTTTAATCAATAACGTATCATTGTCGCAATCGGGTTCAATCGAAATTACATTTAAGTAATTGCCGCTTGTCTCCCCTTTTGTCCACAACCGCTGCTTGCTGCGACTGTAGAATGTCACTTTCTTCGTTTCCACAGTCACCTTGTAAGCCTCTTCGTCCATAAATCCAAGCATCAACACATTTTTAGTATTGGCATCTTGTATTATTGCGGGTATAAGCCCGTTCATTTTTCCAAAATCAAGCTCCATAAGCAATTTCTTATAATAATCTGAATATCACAATCTGACGTTGATGCCACGTTGTTGCAAAAATCGTTTCAGCTCTACGATATTAACCTCTCCAAAATGGAAAACGCTTGCGGCCAAAGCCGCATCAGCCTTGCCCGACTCGAATACGTCGGCAAAATGTTCGGCACATCCACATCCGCCCGACGCAATTATGGGAATGTGCAGCAATTCGTGCAAGCGCGACAATTCCTCACAAGCATATCCATCCTTAACTCCGTCATGTTCCATGCTTGTGAATAAAATTTCGCCTGCGCCACGGCTTTCAGCCTCCTTTGCCCAGTCAAAAAGATTCTTGTCGGTCTTGACCCTTCCTCCTTTTTCATAACACACCCACACGCCATTATCATCACGCTTGGCGTCGATTGCAACCACACACACTTGGCTGCCGAAACAATTGGCAATCTCTTCTATCAGCTCTGGCCGTTTCAATGCCGCGCTATTTATCGAGACCTTGTCAGCTCCGTTGGCCAGTAGCTTGTCGACATCTTCTACCGAACCGATGCCACCTCCTACCGTAAATGGGATGCTTAACCTCTCTGCCACATCACGCACAAAGCCGAGAAATGTCTTACGACCTTCGCTTGACGCCGAAATGTCAAGATATACAAGTTCATCGGCACCTTCATCGCTGTATCGCTTTCCCAGTTCCACAGGATTTCCGGCTTCACGCAAACCCGTAAAATTAACACCTTTTACCGTCATGCCATTCATAACGTCAAGGCAAGGTATTATTCGTTTCGCAAGCATGTTCCGGTCATATTTAGATGTTCCAAATCTTTCAACGTCACGTTTCCTTCATATATGGCTTTGCCTACAATGACATTCTCTATGCCTGCTTTTTCAAGATTCGCGACATGACTCATGTCTCCGACTCCGCCACTCGCTATGAGCTGCAAATTCCGGTATACGTCCAGAATTTCTTTATACAATTCGATTGCCGGGCCTTCAAGCATTCCGTCACGACTGATGTCGGTGCAAATGGCTTGCGACACGCCACACTCGACATAATTTCCGATAAATTCCATTACGTCAACGCCACTGTCTTCATTCCATCCGTTTATGGCAATCTTCTTATCCCTAACGTCAGCTCCCAATATCAACGTCTTATCGCCGTATGCAACAAGCCACCGCTTGAAAGTTTCAGGCTCTTTTACCGCAATGCTGCCTGCCGTGATTTTCTTGGCTCCGCATTCCAGTGCAATTCTTATGTCATCATCCGACTTGACTCCTCCGCCGAAATCTATTTCCATGCCAGTTTTTGACGCTATGCGCTCAATGACGTTGTAATTTACTATATGGCTGGCTTTCGCTCCATCAAGGTCGACAAGATGCAACTTCTTGCAACCCGCATCTTCAAACTCCCGTGCGACATCCACCGGAGAACCGTTATACACAGTCTGCCGGTCATAATCGCCTTGGGTCAATCGCACACACTTGCCTTCAATTATATCTATTGCGGGAATAATCGTTATCATAACCTCATGAAATTCTTTAATATGTTCTCCCCAACTTTTCCGCTTTTCTCAGGATGAAACTGCACGGCATAAAAATTATCTTTGTGCATTGCTGCGCCAAACGGGTGTATATAATCTGCCGTCATTATCGTGTATCGTCCGACAGGTACATAATAACTGTGGACAAAATATACATACTCATCATGAGAGGAATGGCTCAACAATTCGTTTTCAACATTTGATGTTACAGTATTCCACCCCACATGAGGAATTTTAAAATCCGGATTGCCGCAACTGTCAAACCTCCTCACGTCGGTATCAAATATACCAAGACATTGCGTATTGCCCTCTTCCGAACTCCTGCACATCAACTGCATTCCAATACATATTCCAAGTACCGGGCACTTCAACGACTTAATGACGGCATCAAGATTGTGCGACTGCAAATATCGCATTGCCGCTGCCGCCTCGCCTACTCCGGGAAATATGATCTTATCGGCTGCCGAGATTACATCCGGATTGTCCGAAACAGTTGCCTCAACTCCTATTCTGTTTAATGCGCACTTTACCGAAAATATATTTCCTGCGTTATATTTTATAATAACCGTGCTCATTATTTATATCTCCCTTGGAATTAACTGAAAACAATTGTTTTATTTTTGTACGACAATATTTTGCGCTGTATATGCTTTTCCACTGCCCTGGAAAGAACTATTTTTTCCAGGTCGCGGCCTTTATGAATCAAGTCGGCCACTGTGTCTTTATGAGTTATGCGCACGATGTCTTGCTCTATTATTGGTCCGGCATCAAGCTCGGTAGTCACATAATGGCTAGTTGCCCCTATCAGCTTCACGCCTCGCTCATAAGCCGCATGATACGGCTTTGCGCCGACAAAAGCCGGCAGGAATGAATGATGGATGTTGATTATCTTATTTGGGTAGCGATTTATAAAGTTTTCAGACAAAACCTGCATATACCGTGCAAGGACAACGAAATCGACATTATACTTGTCAAGCAGTTCAAACTCCTTGGCCTCCATCTCTTCCTTGTTGTCCCTTTTTACAGGAATTACATAGTATGGAATGTTGAACTGCTTCCCTACTTCTTCAAGATCGGGATGATTGCTTATTATCAATGGTATTTCCACTTCCCAGTCACCTGCCGTGTACCTTGCAAGAATGTCATAAAGGCAATGCGACATCTTGGATACAAAAATAGCCATTCGCTGCGGCTTGTTTGTGAAATCAAGCCTATACTCCATGTTGTACCGCTGCGCATACAAGGTATAGAAGTAATCATTGATTTTTTCTTTCGGTATCAAGAATTTTTCCAAATCCCATTCCACACGCATATAGAATATCCCGTTTACTCTGTCTACATACTGGTCAAGATACAATATGTTGCCGCCGTTAGTGTTTATGAACTCTGTCAACGTGGCAAGAATGCCCGGCTGGTCGGGACAGTGCATAAGCAATACGGCGTTATCTCGATAACTGTGATTCATTTATATCTTTATTTGTTTTTACGCAAAGTTAAAACAAATTAAACAGTTATTCAAGCACAATCAAAACAATATGACAAACAACGAGCAATTTTGGTTACACTATAATTCTGCGCCATTCTTGCCGACTGCAATCTATTTCATAGAGCGACACTGGCTTCTTTAAGCATTCAGAAAAATCATTATTACCGCACATGCATAAATGCAGATTCTCAACAGTGTCATGTTCCGACTCTTCTATCAAAAACGGAAGTCTTGATTCCATGTCAACAGAGGAAGTCTCGGCAACAACAACCAAAATTCCGTGTATGTAAATTACACTTTGAATTTCCTCCGAAAACGGCTTTACCCCGGTCAACACGCCATCAGCCAACGACACGATAGACAGGCTATGAACCTCACCTCCGGCAATTACCCGACGAGACAAAAAATGCTTTATGCTCATTTTCAAAAGTTTTCTGCTTCACATGCCTATTGAATCGCTTGATTCAGTTGTCACCGGCTGACCGGCTTCCTTGGCCGGACGCACCTTATAGTTGCGACGTACGAGCCTTCTTGTTGATTCCATCTCTTCCCGTTCGGCCGCAGCGGCCCTCTCAGCATCAAGCGCAGCCTGCCTTGCCGCATTTACCTTGGCACGATATTCCGGATTCAAACTGGCAGGTCCGACCCACATCTGCTTATCAAAAGTAGAATACAATTGCCTGTCAAAACGAGTTCTCAACAATATCAGACTGTCGATAAAGCATACATTACCAGTTGCTGGTCGAGCCTTTATATATCCGAAAATTCTCCTCACCTTCTTGGTGGAATCGCCTTGCAACAGATACCTGTTAACGCCTTCATAAGCCGCATTTCGGAACATGTAGGAAGTTGTTCCGTCAAAATAATCGGCTGCAAGAAATACCTCGGTTTTATTATCAGGACAATTGGACAGTTCAAACACAAGTTGGTAACGATCTCCATTCTTATTGTCCGATTGAGTGGTAAAATCAAATTTTATAACATTGTCCGAATTCCCTTCATTGGAAATAATCCAAGCCCGGCGTTTGCTCCATATATCTGCACTGTCGCCTGCCGAAGGGTAACGCTTCACAGGGCTCCTGCCACTGCGCACAGTGGAATTTTTTATTCCCGACAACTCTCTTTCTTCATCTTCGAGCCGTGCTATTATATCTTCATATAATTCGGTATAATCCTTTATATGATGCCCGTACCACACAAGTGTCGTATCAAATTGCTCCTGAGTGACACCATGCTTGAGAAAAATAGATTGTTTTACAGTTTTCCTCACCGAATCGTCCTCAAACCGGCTGCTGTTCATGTCAATCACAGCCTCGGCCTTATGGATGTCAACCATAAGATCTTCCATTTTTTGCTGAGAAAGGACATTGTCGGGACGGCTGCTGCATCCACACAATGACACCACGCAAAACAGCAACAAGATTATATGAAAATATCGGAATCTCATCTTTTCTTTTCACTCACCACATCACTATTGGTAGCATTATCTTCGCCCTTTTCAATCTTGTCGGCCACCACCAAATGCTTGGAGAAAAACAATATCAACACAATCATGCCTACGCTTAATGCGGCATCCGCAATATTAAATACCGGCTGGAAAAAAATAAAATGATCGCCCCCGACAAGTGGCATCCATTCAGGCCAGTTCCACTCAACCAATGGGAAATACAACATATCTACCACACGACCGTTGAAAATAGTTTCATAGCCTCCACCTGGAGGGAACAACGTTGCCACATAAGGATACGGAGGATTATCGAATATCAGTCCGTAGGCGATACAATCGATCATATTGCCGGCCGCACCGGCTGTAATGAGGGACACACATATCAGATATCCCTTGTTTACCTTTCGTCCGCCTGAGGTAATTTTTACTATATAATAAATGAGAAAACAAACGGCTATGATTCTGAACCATGTAAGTATCAATTTGTTCCCGAATTCAAAACCAAATGCCATTCCGTTATTTTCTATGAAAAACAAACGGAACCAATCAGTAATATACAATTCCTCTCCGTAATAAAAATTAGTTTTGACCCAAATCTTCAATACTTGGTCAAGTAAGATTACCGCAATTATTACAATCGTGGCAAGCCGGCCATTCGTCATTCTCATCAATTTATTCAATTACGCTTATTTTTAACAACTGTTCAGGTTTTCACATAAGCTCATCTGAATGTTAATGTAAAAACCTGAACAGTCTCTTGTTACAATATTTAAATTCCGTAGCGACTACGACTTCCTGTTTGCAGAGTTCTTCGCCTCGATTGCCAATGTGGCGTGAGGCACTGCGCGTAAACGCTCTTTCGGAATCAACTTACCTGTCTCACGGCAAACGCCGTAGGTTTTGTTTTCTATGCGAACGAGAGCAGCCTGCAACTTTTGTATAAATTTCAACTGGCGTTGAGCAAGTTGTCCGGCTTCTTCTTTTCCGAGCGTATTGGCACCTTCTTCAAGAATCTTGAATGTAGGTGAAGTATCGGAAGTGTCGTTCCCGTCCGAATTCATTACATTAGACTTCAACAATTCATAATCTTTCATTGCTTTGTCCAGCTTTGCAAGAATTAGTTCCTTAAATTCCTGCAACTCTTCATCTGAATAACGGGTTCTTTCACTCATAAGTCAATTTGGTATATTAAAGGTTAATTTTTAATCTCACGCCTTTTTGATTTCCACCAATAACGTTGCATCGTCGAGCGTAACAGCTTCGGCATCCTCTGCATTGATATTGCCATCCACTTCTATAGACTTGGCCAATACCTGCTTCGAAATATAACCGTTAAACTCCGATATTGCCTCATCTGTTTCCGGATTGCTCGAAATCCTGACAACAATGCGGTCAGTGATTTCAAACTTATGGCTCTTGCGTATGTTTTGGATACGATTTACTATCTCGCGAGCAATGCCTTCCCTCTTGAGTTCGTCGGTAACAGTAATATCCAAAGCAACAGTGAGACGCCCATAGTTTGCAACAAGCCAGCCTGGAATATCTTCCGATATCACTTCTGCGTCATCGGCATTGATAACGACTTGCTGGTCGTTTATATCAAATGTGAACTTGCCATCTTTTTCAAAGTCAAGGATGTCGCTCTGGCTCATTTTAGCAACCATCTGCGACAATTGCTTCATCACCGGGCCATATTTCGGACCGAGCTTTCTGAAGTCGGGCTTTACTTTCTTCACAAGAATGCCATCTTCGTTCCCGACAAATTTTATATCCTTGACATTTACTTCCGACATTATCAACTGGCTCATGGCTTCTATGTTACGCTTCTGGGCTTCATCAACCACAGGAACCATGATAGCCGAAAGAGGCTGCTTCACTTTAAGATTCTTCTTTCTTCTCAAAGCAAGAACCATCGATGTTATGTCTTGAGCCATTTGCATTTGCTCTTCAAGCATCTTGTCGACATGTCCATCCGAAACCGGATACTTGGCCAAATGCACCGACTTCTCGCAGTTGCAAGAAACAACTGTCAGATCCCTGTACAATTTATCGGCAATGAACGGCGATACAGGAGCCATGAGAAGTGCTACAGTTTCAAGGCACTTGTAAAGCGTTTGATATGCCGACAACTTGTCGGTATTCATTTCCCCGCCCCAGAATCTTTTTCTGTTCAATCTCACATACCAGTTGCTCAAATTGTCGCAAACGAAATCTTGAATGGCTCTCGTTGCTTTCGTAGGCTCATAATCTTCCATCTGTGATCCAACTTCTGCAATGAGAGTGTTGAGCAATGAAAGTATCCATCGATCTATTTCCGGACGTTCCTCATAAGGAACTTCGGGCTGAGAATTGTCGAAATTATCCACATTTGCATAAAGCGCAAAGAATGAATATGTATTGTACAAAGTTCCAAAGAATTTACGGCTCACTTCCATCACTCCGTTTTCGTCAAATTTCAAGTTGTCCCACGGAGATGAATTTGAAACCATGTACCATCTTACGGCATCTGCCCCATACTTGTCTATAGCCTTGAACGGGTCTACGGCATTACCGAGACGCTTACTCATTTTGTTTCCGTTCTTGTCGAGTACAAGTCCATTGGATATCACTGACTTGAATGCCACGCTGTCGAAGACCATAGTGGCTATGGCATGAAGCGTGAAGAACCATCCGCGCGTTTGGTCGACACCCTCGGCTATGAAATCGGCAGGATATATCGTCCTTCCATCAAGAACTTCTTTATTTTCAAATGGATAATGCACTTGGGCATAAGGCATTGAACCCGAATCAAACCATACGTCTATCAAATCGAGTTCTCTCTTCATCGGTTGTCCGGTTTCCGAAACAAGAATTATATTATCGACATACGGTCGGTGCAAATCTATCTTATGATAATTTTCTTCACTGTAATCTCCCGGAATAAAACCTTTGTCCTTATATGGATTGCTTTGCATGAAACCGGCTGCCACCGACTTCTCTATCTCGTCATACAACTCGGCGATGCTACCTATGCATTTTTCCTCTCCGGCCTCACTGCGCCATATAGGAAGCGGAGTACCCCAGTAACGGCTACGGCTCAAGTTCCAATCATTCAGGTTTTCAAGCCAATTGCCGAATCGTCCTGAACCCGTATATTCCGGCTTCCACCTTATGGTCTTGTTTAGTTCCACCATGCGCTCTTTGCAAGCAGTTGACTTGATAAACCAGCTATCAAGCGGATAATACAATATCGGCTTGTCGGTTCTCCAGCAATGAGGGTAATTGTGCACATGCTTTTCTATCTTGAATGCAGTGCCTGCTGCCTTCATTTTCATGCACAAGTATATGTTCAAGTCCTCGGCCTTATTTGCCGCTGCCTCATCATATTTTCCATCTTGGTTGAACTTGGGATCGTAGGCGTTTTTCACATACGCACCCTCGTATTCTCCATACAATTCTTTGTTTATGCAATTGGCAACGAATGTCTGATCCAATTCATCAGTCAACCAATACTTGCCCATGAAATCTACCATCGGACGTGTTTCACCTTTGGTAGTAATCATAAACAACGACGGAATTCCGGCAGCCTTGGCAACATTCGCGTCATCGGCACCAAATGTAGGCGCAATGTGAACGATGCCTGTACCATCTTCGGTAGTCACATAATCGCCGGGAATTACCCTGAAGCCGTTGTCGTTGATTTTTATTTCATCGCCTATTTTATCAACCGGCTTCACCCATGGGAAAAGTTGTTCGTACTTGATTCCCACCAATTCCGGGCCTGTAAGTTCAACTACCACGCGATAAGGCACATTCTTGTCTCCAGCCTTATACGCTTCAAAGTCTCCATTCTCGCATTCGGCATTGAAATATGAATGAACCAACTGCTTTGCAAGAATAAATATGCCCGGCTTGCCATTGTATGGATTGAAGCTTTCTACGGCCACATATTCAATCTTAGGCCCAACACACAATGCCGTGTTTGAAGGCAAAGTCCATGGAGTAGTTGTCCACGCGAGCAAGTACAAGTTATCGCCGAATCCGGCCAAAGCGTTGTCTTTGATGCGTTTCACAGTTGCATTGCCATCATCCACCACCCTGAATTGTGCTGTCACCGTCGTGTCTTTCACGTCACGATAGCATCCTGGCTGGTTCAACTCGTGAGAACTCAATCCGGTTCCGGCAGCAGGCGAATAAGGTTGAATTGTATAGCCTTTATACAGCAACCCTTTGTTATATAATTGCTTCAGCAACCACCACAATGTCTCTATGTAACTGTTCTCATAAGTGATGTAAGGGTGCTTCATGTCAACCCAATATCCCATTTTATGAGTAAGGTCTTCCCATTCACGGGTATATTTCATCACTTCTTTCCGACAAGCTGCATTGTAGTCGTCTACCGAAATTTTAGAACCAATATCTTCTTTTGTAATACCCAACGATTTCTCGACAGCAAGTTCTACCGGCAATCCGTGAGTGTCCCAACCGGCCTTACGCAAGACCTTGAAACCTTTCATTGTCTTATATCGGCATATTATGTCTTTTATGGTTCTTGCCATTACATGATGGATGCCGGGCATACCATTGGCCGACGGTGGCCCTTCATAAAAAACAAATGACGGTGCGCCTTCACGAGTCGCAACACTTTCGGAAAATACATTCTCTTTATCCCATTTTTCCAAAACTTCCTTATTGATTCCCGAAAGGCTGAAATTGCTATATTCGTTGAATTTTTTCATCTTACAAAATCACACTGATTATAATTTTTCGCAAATTTACTATTATTGCCCCTTTTTACGAAATAATTAAAAATAATTATATGTCTTAATGCCCTTGCAACTTGATGCCGGCATGAAGAATTATTCTTGGCAATGTTATTATTTGGCAGTCTTCGCGCCTTTTAATCCCTTGCCAAGATTAAATATGTTCTGGTCGTAAGAAACGGTTTTCAAGCCTTGCTCTTGCTTGCGTTTCACTGCCAAAGCCACAAGTTTGTCCATCAACTGCTCAAAACTTATTCCACTGGCTTCCCACAAATAGAACGATAACGACCCAGGAATCGTATTTATCTCATTGACATATATGTCCCTTGTGTCACGATTGATAATCATGTCGACACGGCTCACTCCATGGCAAGAAAGCACACGGAAAGTCTCTCGCGCAAGGGATTTTATACGTTCGGTCTCGGCTTCGGGCAGATCGGCAGGAATACGTTTCTGTGCGGCTTGCATGCCTTTTGTGCCCTTGCCACCACCTATGTACTTGTCTTCGTATGACAAGAAATCACCGCTCTTTATCGGCTCTTCAAGTACCGAAGCCTGGCTCTCATCGCAGTCGCCAAGCACCGAACAATTTATTTCTTGCAGATTTTCGACCATATCCTCCACTATTATACGAGTAGAATATATTTCTGCATCATTTATCTTTTCAATCAGTTCATCCCGGCTGGCAGCACGGCCTATGCCAACGCTTGACCCGAGGTTGGCCGGCTTGACAATCACCGGGTAACCTATCTCCTTTTCTATCTTATCGATAAGCTCGTTCTGCTGGGCAAACCATTGTTTGTCGGTAAACCACACATAATCGACAACAGGTATTCCGCACGACTTCAAAATCATCTTCATTGTTATCTTATCCATGCCGTTGGCGCTCGACAGGGTGTTGCAGCCTGCATAAGGGATTCCTATCGACTCAAGAACACCTTCAAAAATGCCATCCTCCCCATTAGAACCGTGCAATACCGGAATAACTACATCGAGCGACGTCAGAACATTTGATCCGAAAAGGCTTTTTTTCTTCTTATACAGGTTATAATCTCCGAAACTTGGTTCCATATAGACCTCTTCGGTCATTTTCAACAAGTCGGGAATATTCCTGTAGTTGGATATTTCAAACAGAGCATCGCCTGTGTACCATTTGCCTTGCTTGGATATGTATATAGGTGTTACGTTATATTTGTCCCTGTTTATAGCATGCATCGCTTGGGATGCCGAAATAACTGATATTTCATGCTCTGTCGAACGACCGCCGAAGAACACTCCAATATTTGTTTTCATTTCAATATATGTGATTTTATATAAATAAGACTTCTATATTTCATTTAAACGTGTCGGGCAAATCATTCTCATACAGCACAGTGTCACCCTGCTTTGCCATTTCAAGCATCTTGGCCTGAGCTTCGGCAAAAGTCGGGACTGTCACGACTTTTATTTCAGATGCCGTTTTTCGTGAAATACCTTTTAATATGGATTCCTTGTTATAAGAACCGACAATTATGGCTATGTCGCACGTCTCTGCTATATGTTCACCAAACAGCTCATTGTAATACTCCTGCTTTGCTCCAAGTTCTATCATTCCGGGAGTTATGACAATGCGTTGTCCGCCTGTCATGCCTGCCAACACGTCGAGAGCCATGCGCGAACCGTCGGGATTTGAATTGAACGCATCATCTATTATTGTAATTCCTCCAGGCGTGCGCTTCACATTCAACCTGTGTTCCACTTGCTCTATCTTGCTCACGGCATATTGTATTTTTTTATCAGGCACATCGAGCTTCATCGCCATGATGACAGCCGCGAGCAGATTGGAGATATTGAACTCACCGACAAGCTTGGTCGACAGCTCAAGCTCTTTACCATGCCCTTTTATCGTGAATGTAGTACCATGCTGGGTATATTTTATATCAGTAGCCACATAATCGCAGCCATTGGCATCGGCATGTGTGGAATAACGGCTCACGGCGACATTATCGACAGTCCGGTTTGACACATATTCAAAATCATTGTTCAGCACGGCATATCCGTTCTTTGGCAACGCATCTACCAATTCAAATTTAGTGCGTTGCACATTCTCGATTGTCTTAAACGACTCCAAGTGCTGCTCTCCCACGGCAGTAATTATCCCATATAAAGGATGCACCAAATCGCATATCTCCTTTATGTCGCCTATGTTCTTTGCACCCATCTCGACAATAAACACATTGTTATATGGCTTGAGCATCTCCCTGACAGTCCTCACAACCCCCATTGGCGTGTTAAAACTGCCGGGAGTCATGAGCACCGAATACTTCTCGCTTAATATTCTCGACAAATAATGTTTTGTACTCGTTTTCCCATAACTGCCTGTAACACCGATAATCGTCATATCGGGCATGGACGCAAGAATGCGCTTTGCATCATTATAATATCGATTGTTTATAACCTTTTCAACAGGCTTTAGCAGATAATTGGCCACAAGCACGAGAATATATGAAAATGGGGCTGTACAAGATAATATTAACGCCGCACGCTTACATGCCAAGGCTTCGCCGTCGGACAAAAATGCAGGCAGCACTGCGGCAACCACCAACACGAAGCACGCCACCGCAAGTCTCCACACTCGTTTGGTAAACACGAGCGGCTTCTTGTACTTCTTTGTCAACAACGACACACTCTCCAGCACTGCAGCAACAACAATGAGAATAACAACATACACCGATGCGCTTAACATTGAGGCTCCTATTAAAAACAAGGCAAAATTCAATATCCTCAAAACAGACATGTATTCACTACTTGTCGTTATCCACCTCCATAGTCTCTCGTTCCTGTATGAATTTTGTTGCAACATCTGCAAATCCCTTTTAACGACTGCAGCAAGCAGTACAAACATTGCAACGAAATAGATTACAGATACTATATATTCCAATGATACATCCATGACATGCGAATATTTTGTTCCGAATATTACATTTTCTTCATTTTTGCCTCGTCTCCGAGGAAATTCTTCAATACGGCCGCAAACTGGTAAGGATTGTCCAAAAAGCTGTAATGGCCGGCACCTTTAAAAACCACCAAACCGGCGTCAGGAATGAGCTTCTCCATGATTTTTGCATCTTTCACGGGAGTTGCCGTGTCTTTTTCTCCCCAAACAAGCAACGTCGGGCATTTTATACACGACATCACATGCCTTAAATCTTCATTGACGACTTTGCTCATAATCGTGCGCATCATCTGTGATGCACTGTTATAGTCGCTCGACCCGACTTTGCCCCTGTACTTGTTTATCAACCTTTCCCCGGTTTCTTTACCTGCGACAAGAGGCAATAATTTCTTTATGGCCTTATATGAATAAACTTTATAATAATATTTCAATGACCTGCGCGGCTTTACACCTGCGGCATCAACAAGGACAAGTTTCCTTACCTCATTTCGAGACGCAAACAGTATCCCTACTCTTCCGCCGAATGAATGGCCAAGCAATATAGGTGCTGTTACATTCTCTGCTTGCAAAAGCTCTTCAATCATTGACGTGTACTGCTCAACACTCCAGACCGACTGCGGTTCGCTGCTTTCGCCAAATCCCGGGAAATCGACATTATAAACCTTGAAATTGCCGACAAGCAGCTTTTCAATGCTCGCAAGAGTAGTGTGATTACATCCCCAACCGTGCATGAGCACGACAGGATAACCGTCGCCTTCAACGGTATAACACAGTTCTACATCTCGTAGCTTGAGAAATTTTTTCATTGCTTCATTAAAATTGAATGCAAATTTACTACGTTTATATTCGAAAAGCAATATATCTCTTTTAAAATGGAAGTCACTAATCTTGCAAAACAGAATGCAAACATACTTCCCGTTTTCCCGATTTTTCATAACTTAGCCAAAAAATAAGTCTATGGATGAAATAAAGCAACAAATAGAGGCTTTAAGAAAAGAGCTTAACGAACATAATTATAAATACTATGTGCTGAACATGCCTACGATTTCCGACAAGGAATTTGACGACAAAATGGCATTGCTGCAAAAACTGGAAAATGAAAATCCTCAATACTTCGACCCTTATTCGCCAACGCAACGAGTCGGAAGCGACATAAACAAGTCTTTCAAACAGGTTGTGCACGAACGTCCCATGATGTCGCTGGCCAACACTTATTCAATAGAGGAGGTGGAAGAGTTTCTCTCGAGGGTTAAGAACGGGCTCAATGGAGAAAACTGCCAGATTGTGGGAGAAATGAAATTTGACGGCACATCCATCTCCCTTACTTATGAGCATGGAGTACTTGTGCGTGCCGTAACTCGTGGCGACGGCATACAAGGAGACGATGTGACCGAGAACGTAAAAACGATTAAAAGCATACCGCTTCGCCTGCAACAAGGAAATTATCCCGACAAGTTTGAAGTGAGAGGCGAAATATTGATGCCATGGAAATCATTTGAAGCATTGAACCAAGAACGCGCATACAATGAAGAACCACTTTTTGCCAATCCTCGCAATGCTGCATCGGGGACATTGAAACTCCAAAATTCGGCCGAAGTGGCAAAGCGCAAACTTGATGCCTATATATACTATTTGCTTGGCGACAATCTCCCTTTCGACAACCATTTTGACAACATGAATGCCGTAAAAGGATGGGGATTCAAGGTTTCTGAAGCAATGAAATTGCTTAATTCGATAGACGAGGTGACCGAATACATTAAATATTGGGATACCGAACGAAAGCATCTACCCGTGGCAACCGACGGCCTTGTTTTCAAGGTAAATTCTTTGCGCCAGCAATTAAACCTCGGATACACGTCCAAGTCGCCCCGATGGGCCATCGCATATAAATTCCAAGCCGAACGGGCATGCACCAAGCTGCAGTCGGTATCTTTTGAAGTGGGTCGTACGGGTGTAATAACCCCTGTCGCAAATCTCGATCCGGTGTTATTGTCGGGAACCATCGTAAAACGTGCATCCTTGCACAATGAGGACATCATACGCAATCTCGACATTCACGATGGCGACATGCTATATGTGGAAAAGGGAGGTGAGATTATTCCTAAAATAGTCGGTGTAAACATTGACGCGCGAATGCCAGGCAGCCAACCTGTGAAATTCACCACATGCTGTCCGGTTTGTGGCTCGAAATTGCAACGAGTCGAAGGCGAAGCGGCATGGGTGTGCCCCAACAAATATGGATGCTATCCGCAAATCACCGGCAAGATAGAACATTTCGTCGGCAGACACATGATGGATATCGACGGAATCGGCGAAGAAGTCGCCGAACAATTATACAATGCCGGACTGGTAAAGAATATTGCCGACATCTACGACTTGACAATTGAAAAACTATTAACGCTCGACCGATTTGGACTAAAGTCGGCTCAACGAATAATGAAAGGAATCCATGATTCGCTGAATGTGCCCTTCGAGCGTGTAATATTCGCCTTGTCAATACCTTATGTAGGCGAAACCGTTGCAAAAAAACTTGCATTCGCGGCAGGCGACATCGACACGCTGATGGGAATGGACACCGAAGCACTGTCGGCAATCGATGAAATCGGCAATAAAATAGCAGGCAGCGTTACAGATTACTTCTCTGTCCCCGAGAATAAGGATATTATAAACAGGCTTAAAAATGCCGGTTTGCAAATGGCTGTTTCCGAAGATTCCACAAAAACATCCGACAAGCTTGCCGGATTGACAATAGTGATAAGCGGTGTATTCTCAAAACATTCACGAGACGAATATAAAAAGCTCATCGAAATGAACGGAGGTAAAAACTCAGGTTCAATATCGGCCAAGACATCATACCTTCTTGCAGGCGAAAACATGGGGCCGGCAAAACTCGAAAAAGCCACTAAACTCGGAATAAAAATTATCGATGAAGTCCAATTCCTTTCAATGATAGAACAATAAGCACCAATTAAAATAACAAGGCTGCCACATCAGGTACATATATATGTGTCCATAGGCAGCCTTGTTCAATTATTTACACATTCATGAAATTCTATCATGGCAATGTCGACCCTTTGAATATCCTACTGCCTCCATTCCCGTTTCGCATGTCATACGGAATAAGCGGGCCATAAACGGTCATGTCTTGTGAATGAAAATTAGGATTTATAAAGGCTCGAGCTTCATTGCTGTTTTTATATACCACAATGTTTATCTGAGCCGATATGCCTGTTCCCGTAACATTGAAGTCATAGTGAATGTCGCCTTTTTTAGATATTGACTTCTTCTTGCTGGTTATAGTTCCTTCAACAGTAACGCCACCCAAGCCATTCAATCCCGAGAATCCATTGTTAAAAGCAAGCTGAACTACCGCCTGGTCACCTTGGACAAGCACAAAATTGGTATTGCTTTCGGGAGCCATTATGTTTATCCCCCTGTTGCCAAGAGACATGCGATCGGCAGTAATAACAAAATATCCGGAATCTACTGCCATCTTAGCTTCCAAATAAGCTACCGAATCCCGCAATTCCTCAAGCCGTTTTTCACGAGCCTTCTTCTCCTCCTTGGTCTCGTTTTGAGGCACGTTAACTTGCCTTATTTCCTGTGCAGCCAAAGTGTCGCACATGCCAATAAGCACAAATGCAAATATTAAAAATTTAATTTTCTGTTTCATGTCACATATATTTTAATCGCTCACTAATTTAATAATTATTCCATATAATTAGAAATGATATTGGCTGGTTTGTTTAATTTTGCATATATTTTTAAACTATATATGGAAAATTTCATTTATCATAAAGAATATTTATCATTTAACAGGCGCATCACCATGCTTTGGTGCGCATTCATATTGTGTCTCGTGTTCACAACCATAGTATCATCGGCTATCCCGCTACTCACATCCGATACAAGACTCGTGATATACGCTTCTATTCTACTGCAAAATCTATGCGTGTTTATTGTCCCGGCCATCTTGACAACATTTTTCATAACGCCGCAACCTATTTCCTATCTGCGATTGAACAAATCTCCCGAATTGAAATTCGTGGCTTATCTTATCATCATTCTTATAATATCGACTCCTGCAATGAACTATATTATCCATTTGAACGAGTCAATCGATTTACCCGACTCCGATATTGAGCAATGGATGAGAAACACTGAGGCAGCCGCAAGAGCTGTTACCGAACAACTGACAACAGGAATGACATTCCCGTCATTCATCATGGTAATTTGCCTCGTCGGAATACTGACAGGCATTGGAGAAGAAGTTTTCTTCAGAGGCGCATTGCAACGCATTTTCATTCAACGCCCCATCAATGCCCACATGGCTATATGGTCCACAGCCTTCATATTCAGCGCACTGCACTTTCAATTCTACGGCTTTATCCCCCGTATGCTTCTTGGAGCATTTTTCGGATATCTAGCATGGAAAAGCCGTTCGTTATGGACACCAATCATAGCTCACGCATTCAACAATTCGATTGTGGTTGTATCTGCATATCTCGCTTCAAGCGGACTGGTTTCCTCCGACTTCAATTCAATTGGCGTGCCACAATCGGGAGAATTGCCAATATTGGCAATAATAAGCCTCGTTGTCACAGTAATCGGTATATGGATTGGAGCAAAAACCATATTTGCCAAACATCAATGATCATGCAATTATTAATATCAGCCTAATTCAACAACGTTACTATACAAAAAAATCTCGACAGCATTTTGCCGAGATTTTTCATATAGCTTATTATCTTGCTCTCATCAATCGACATTGTGCAGATTATGCCCCATGCGAGTTTTCTTGGTATGCATATAGAAACGATTGTACTTGTTTGGCTCAATCTCTATTGGAACATTCTCCACGACCTCGATTCCATAGCTTTCAAGCCCGACACGCTTCACCGGATTATTGGTGAGCAACCTCATCTTCCTCACACCGAGCAATCGAAGTATATTGGCACCTACGCCATAGTCGCGCTCATCAGGCTTGAATCCGAGATGAATATTCGCATCGACTGTGTCATACCCGTTTTCCTGCAACTTATAAGCGCGTATCTTGTTCATCAAGCCTATACCTCGGCCTTCTTGATTCATATACACGACAACGCCCTTGCCGGCTGTCTCTATCTCCTTCATGGCAAGGTGTAGCTGCTCGCCACATTCGCAACGCATCGACCCGAAAACGTCTCCTGTCATGCACGATGAATGCACGCGCACCAATACTGGTTCATCAGGTTCCCAGCTCCCTTTGATAAGGGCCACATGTTCAAGTCCGTTGGACAATTGCCTGAACGGAATCAACTTGAAATGGCCGTATTCCGTAGGCATGTCCACTTCTTCCCCGGCCTCAACCACTGTTTCGGTGCGCAAACGATAAGCGATAAGGTCTTTTATTGAAATTATTGGAATATCAAACTTCTTTGACACCTCAATCAACTGAGGCAACCTTGCCATGGTACCGTCAGGATTGATTATTTCAATCAATGCCGCAGCAGGATATAGGCCGGCAAGTTTGGTCAAGTCGACAGCAGCCTCGGTGTGGCCTGCCCTCACAAGGACTCCTCGGTCTTGAGCCCTCAACGGATTGATGTGTCCCGGACGGCCAAGATCGCTCGGTTTAAGATTAGGATTGGCAAGAGCCTTTATAGTTTCGGCACGATCGTGCATCGATACTCCGGTAGTACAACCCTCAAGCAAGTCTACAGTAACGGTAAACGGCGTTCCAAGCATCGAGGTGTTTTCTTCAACCTGCATGTTAAGTTCAAGTTCATGGCAACGTTGCGCCGTAATGGGTGCGCACAACACGCCACGGCCTTCACGCAACATGAAATTTACCTTTTCTTCGGTTATTTTCTCCGCAGCTATGATAAAATCACCCTCATTCTCACGGTCTTCGTCATCAACGACTATTACAAAACCTCCCGACTTCATTTGTGCAACAGCTTCATCAATGCTGTTAAGCTTTATATCTTCGTTCATATATATTAACTTAATTATCAAACAATTATATTAATCAGCTTCTGTAATTTTATCTTTCGCGTTATCTTCAAGCAAGCCGGTCAGCTCATTGCTGACTTTTATGACCGAACGTATGTCACGTTTCAAATTTTTCTGATGCGTGGTTCCAATCCAGTAGCCAAGCAACCCTATTGGGAACAGCACGGCAACAATTACACCTATTTTAGCGTTCGACACAGGATGATAAGTCAGCAATTGCCTTATATATGGATAGTCCATAAGCTTGTTTATTACTAATATCTGGCGTGAATTTTCAAGATATGCCACAATATCTTCCACCTCTTGCGACAGACGCTTCAATTCATCCCGGTCAAAGCCTTTCGTCCAATAAGCTATATAACTTTGCCGCTTTGCATACTTCGACAAGAACCGCTCGCAACTTGCTTTCAATTGTAACAATTTTTCTATTGCTACAGATTGCACCACATCATCCATCACAAGGTCTTTCATCTGGATGTGTCTGACTTGTTGCAAGCCGGTCAACCGCCTGAAGAAATTCCTATAAGCATCGGGATTAAACACGGCCGAATCGTTAACAGCCTTGTATGTCAAGAATATTCCAAGTGGCAAAAGCACTTCCGAGCTTAACCATATTCCTTCCCACACTACCCAATGCCCGTCACGAGCCAATTTGTAACCGGTATTATCGATAATATAATAAACAATAAACAGAAATACCGATATTACAATAGGAACACCCAATCCGCCTTTCCTGATTATCGCTCCGAGAGGCGCACCTATGAAGAAAAATATCAAACAGGCAAACGACAATGTGAATTTCTTCTGTAGTTCTATTTCATGCCTGCGCATGTTCGCAAGATTGTCTTCAAGCGAATACCCTTTGAACTGCATTTCCTGTCTTAGCCTTTCGGCTTTGTTTTTTGCCGACTCTAAGATATTTCGTCTGTCATTTACCGATGCCGACCTGATTATGGAATCCACATCAAGCGGCTGCCGCATTACTACAGGCTTGTACAATTCCACAACCTGTTTGTTGTCTTTGTAAATCACGCGCCGTATAGGCACCCCGCACAGTGGTTCTCCACGCAACTCGTCGGCAAGATGGTCTCCTACCGAATCAACCCTTAAAGTCAACGAATCTATTGTGTGATTCAATTCGTTGAAATTCTTTCCTATATATTGGTTACTCATCGTTTCATCGCCCATCCGGTTGAATGTGGCGTCAAACGGTATCATTATTTCTTTTACCTTGAACGATTCCCTTCGATAAAGCATCCCGGCATCATTATGACGAGCTCCTTTGCGATTGTCTTTCAAATCTTCAAACGATTCTCCGCTGTACAATTGCAGGAACAGATGCTTCTTGTCGGAAGTCATGCTTAGTTTCCCCGAGTCTGCAACTATTATATTGGCATATCCATATCCACTGGACACGTCATAAATCATCATTTCGCGCAATATCCCAGTTTCGCGATCCTTGCTTTTAACAAACAGGTTGTATCCCTTTATCTGGTCATAAAAAGCTCCTTCCGGAATGTCAAGTTCTGGCGACTTCTGCCTCATTGAAAACAACAGACTCCACATTTTCACTTGAGCCTTTGGCAGCACATTGTTTTGGAAAAAGAACGCGCCGACCGACACAAAAGTCAAGAATATGATTAACGGGCTCATGACACGAATCAACGACACGCCTGCCGACTTCATCGCTGTCAACTCAAAATGCTCGCCAAGATTCCCGAAAGCCATGAGCGAAGCCAACAATATGGCCAATGGCAACGCCAATGGCACCATCGTCAAGGCCGCATAGAAAAATAATTCAGCTATCACCGCTACGTCAAGCCCCTTGCCGACAAGGTCGTCTATGTAGCGCCACAAGAATTGCATCAATACGATAAAAAGGCAGATGAAAAAAGTCATCAAGAACAATGGCAAAAATGTCTGCAATACGAATAAATATAGCCTTTTTATCCTCATTTATCTTTTATTGTTATTCCAAATGCAAAATTAGTCATTTATTCCTAAACTTCTAATACATCATGCACCTAATGCTCCTTTTTTGATTGCCGCTCGACTTCACAAACACCCGAGCTGCCTCTGCAAAGCTTCTATTTGATTATCCCACACATCTTTCGACTCCTCAAGCTCATCGGGATAAGCAAAATCGGTCACCAACAGGTCTATACTGTCGGTAAGTTCCGACACCTCCACCCTCAACTCAAAGTAACTTCTGTCCTGCTCATCAACCCAATGGAAACGTATGTAGCTGTATGACCGCACCGATATAAGCTGTGCTACTTGTTCGCTGCCATTCCACCCGAAAGTAAACTGCTTGCCCGACTGCTTTACAGTGTCCGAAAACCAGTACTCAAGGCCGTTGGGTGTTGAAAGATATGTCCATAGCAAAGCCACAGGCACGCTTTTCATGGAATATTCTCGTGTAAACTTTATTTTGTCCATAAATTTAACAGTACTTTTTCTCAATATTTTTTCAGTGCGCTAAATAAATACTTTAATACCATTCTGACAACATGCTTACACAAAAACTTTCTCTTTTAACCTATTTTCTTCTATCAAGACTGTTCGGCAGCCGCAACTTTTAATTTTTTGTTTTATTTTTCACTCTTTTTATCCAATGCTTTTTAGATTTTAATTATAATTTTGTAAAATGTTTAAATCACATAAATTATGGGACTTTTCAATGCTTTAAAAGAAAAAGCAATAGCCGACAGACAACGCATCGTGCTGCCCGAGAGCACAGAACCTCGCACTCTCCAAGCAGCCAACCAGGTGATTGCCGAAGGCATTGCCGACGTTATTTTAATAGGTGAACCTGAAAAGATACTTGAACAGGCCGCCGACCTTAACCTCACTCACATAAATCAAGCTACAATCGTCAATCCAAACGACGATGCCTTCATCGAAAAATATGCACAGCTGTTCTACGAATTGCGCAAGTCAAAAGGCATTACCATCGAAGATGCTCGGAAAAAAGCAAAAGACCCTCTATATTTAGGTTGCCTGCTTATTAAAGCCGGAGAAGCCGACGGACAAGTAGCCGGTGCAAAAAACACTACCGGAAATGTATTAAGGGCAGCATTCCAAGTAATAAAGACCCAACCCGGCATCAGCGTCGTGTCAGGCGCATTCTTGATGTTGCTGCCATCCAATTCTCCTTATGGCACCGACAACATGCTCGTCTTTGCCGATTGCGCAGTCGTTCCGATGCCCGATGCAAATGAATTGGCACAAATCGCCATCGCGACAGCAAAAACAGCCCGCGACATTGCCGGAATAGAACCTCGCGTAGCTATGCTCAGCTTCTCTACAAAGGGCAGCGCCAAACATGAAAACGTTGACAAAGTGGTTGAAGCCACAAGAATTGCAAAAGAAACCGACCCGACATTGAAAATAGATGGCGAACTGCAAGCTGATGCCGCACTGGTTCCTTCAGTGGGATTGAGCAAGGCACCGGGCAGCAGCATCGCCGGACATGCCAACGTGCTGGTATTCCCGTCGCTCGATGTCGGAAACATCGCCTACAAGCTCGTTCAACGCATCGGCAACGTACAAGCCGTAGGTCCAATTCTGCAAGGCCTTGCCCGACCGGTCAACGACTTGTCGAGGGGTTGCAGCGCCGAAGACATTTTCAAGACTATAATAATAACCTGCAATCAGGCCATAGGCATGAAACACTGATGCTTAATGCTCGGATCTTGATTGAAATTCTCAAAAACGACAAAAAACATAATCATGAACATATTAGTGCTTAATTGCGGCAGTAGCTCAATTAAATACAAACTGATTGAAATCAAAGCAAACAAAGTACTTGCCGAAGGCGGTGTTGAAAAAATAGGATTGCACGACGCCTTCATCAAGTTCAAGCTCGCCGACGGTTCTAAAAAAATAGTCGAACTGAACATCTCCGACCATAACGGTGCCATAAAGGCCATACTCGACATGCTCACAAGTCCTGAGTACGGCAGCATAAAATCTTTTGACGAAATAGACGCCGTAGGCCATCGCGTCGTTCACGGCGGTGAAAAGTTCAACAAGAGCGTGCTCATCGATGATGAGGTCATTGCTAAAATCAAAGAATGTTACAGCATCGCGCCTTTGCACAATCCTGTAAACATGGCTGGCATAGATGCCATAACAAGCATCCTGCCCAACATACCCCAAGTTGCAGTATTCGACACGGCTTTCCATCAGACGATGCCTGCCGAGTCCTACATGTACGCATTGCCATATAAATATTATGCCGAAGATGGTATCCGTCGTTACGGATTCCATGGCACAAGCCATCGCTACGTTTCCAAACGCGTGTGTGAATTCCTCAATGTCGATTATACATCACAAAAAATAATTACTTGCCACATAGGAAACGGCGGCAGCATAACAGCCGTAAAGAATGGCAAGAGCATCGACACCTCAATGGGATTGACTCCGGTCGAAGGCTTGATGATGGGTACTCGATGTGGCGATGTTGACCCGGGCGCACTCACGTTCATAATGGAAAAGCACAATCTCTCGGCAGCACAACTGCAAAAGGTCATAAACAAGGAAAGTGGCGTTGCAGGATTCTCGGAAGTATCCTCCGACATGCGTGAAATCGAAGCCGCCATTGCCGAAGGCAACGAACGTGCAAAACTCGCCTTGAGAATGTATGAACACCGCATAACCAAATACATAGGCGCTTATGCAGCCGAAATGGGAGGCGTGGACATCATCGTGTTCACCGGCGGTGTAGGTGAAAACCAGCATGGTGTGAGAGAAAACGTTTGTGCCACACTCGGATTTATGGGCGTGGAAATCGACAAGCAAGTAAACGCTTCGACAAGAGGAACCGAAACGATAATTTCCACACCAAGCTCCAAAGTCAAGGTTGTCGTAATTCCTACCGACGAGGAATATATGATTGCTCGCGACACCGAAGCAATCATTGAAGGGAAAGAAATAATCTGACGTTCCAATATTTTTTTCACATAGGCCAAAGCACACTGCACAACAACTCATTGCGCAGTGTGCTTTGCTTTTTTATACTTTAATCTCATTTACCTGTCCCAAAATCCAATTCCACCGCCATTTTGAACATATAGGCGACAAGAAAATATTTGCTTCGTTTCATAATTTAAACATTTATTCTTAACTTTGGAAAGTATATGTTTATCTATAAACGATTAATATGGATTGCGGAGAAATTAAAGTTCCTGAAGAATTTTCAGATATAAGCCCCTACAACGACGAAGACTTTCATAAAGAAATGGAATTCCTCGTTAAAGAACCGGGATTCGAGCATGCAGTTAGATATGTAATGCCCAACGTTGACTATCAACAATTTTGCAACACTTTGCTGCAAATACAAAATAAGCACGACTTCCAAATGTTAATCATGCTGCCATTCTTGGAGAAATTGGAACATGAAACCACATCTGGAGTCACTTCAAGTGGAATTGAAAACCTCGTCAAGGGCGTATCTAATGTTTTCATTTCCAACCATAGGGACATCGTCCTTGATGCTTCTTTCTTGAATATATGCCTTACCCGCAACGGTGCGCCGACAACAGAAATTGCAATAGGCAACAACCTGCTCATATACCCTTGGATTTCAACATTGGTGAAGCTGAACAAAAGCTTCATTGTAAAGCGCGACAGCAGCAAGCGCCATGCACTTGAAGCCGCACAGCACTTGTCGGGATACATTAGATTTGCAATAACGCAAAAGAAGCAATCTATCTGGATTTCACAAAGGCAAGGACGCGCCAAGGACAGCGACGACCGCACCCAAGAAAGCCTGATAAAAATGCTCGCGCTCGCCGGCGACCGCAACTTAGTCGACAGCATAAAGGAACTCAACTTGATGCCGGTTTCCATAAGTTATGAATACGATCCAAATGACTATTTGAAAGCCAAAGAATTCCTTATGCGCAGCAAGGATCCCGACTTTAAAAAATCGCAGCACGACGACCTCGTCAGCATGGAAACAGGACTGTTGCAATACAAAGGCAACTTGCATTTCCACTTCTGCCCTTGCATAAACAAAAGCCTCGACCGCATACCGGCCGAATGCGACCGCAACGAAGTGGCAAGAATAATCGGCCAAATAATCGACAAAGAGATACATTCCAATTATTTCATATACAAAAACAACTACATTGCATACGACGTGGTCAACGAATGTTCCAAATTTGCCGACAAGTACACTGCAGCCGACAAAGATACGTTCAATTCCTATCTCGACAACCAAATCAAAAAGACCGACATGCAATTGGACGATAACGATTGCCAATTCATGAAGCACATGATGTTGATAATGTACGCCAATCCGCTTACAAATCAACTTGCTGCATTAAACAAATAAATAGATAATAACAAAGTTTTACGGCATGAGACTCCAATGGATTCCGCTTATTATAGCAATAATAATCAATCTTGCCTCTGACTGTTATATATACTACAAGCTAAAAAAAGTATTCAAGCCCAAATGGATAAGATACTCGCATCTAGGCTTGGCAGCAGTCCTTTTCCTATATATAATCACGGCTGTTTCCATCCCGAACAGGTCGGTAGGCAATACAACTCTTGTGGCTATAATGTGGATGCTGTACAGTTATTTCTCTTTCTATATTCCAAAGTATTTTGCCATAATCACACTTTGGATATGCAAGATTCCAAAATTATGGAGAAGGAAACAACTTCCATATTCGGGTATTATAGCAACCATTGTCGGAACCATAATATTTGGTACCATGTGGTGGGGGGCACTTGTCACGCGAACCGACTACGAGATAAAAGAGGTTACTCTGCAATTCGACAATCTTCCACCCCAATTTGACGGATACAGAATGGTACAATTCTCCGATCTCCATGTCGGAAGTTATGCCGGAGACACGACTTATGTTGCCGACCTTGTAAATGCCATCAACGGACTGGATGCCGACATAGTATTTTTCACCGGTGACCTCGTAAACAGGCAAACAGATGAAGTATTGCCTTTTATTCCTGTATTAAGCAGGCTTGATGCACCCGACGGAGTATATTCGATTCTCGGCAATCATGATTACGGCGATTACAAAGAATGGAAGACTCCTGAAGAGAAAATCCAAAACAACCTGTGGATGGCTCAATTACAGGCCAATATGGGATGGAAACTGATGAACAATTGCGACACCGTGATTCACCGTGGCGACCAATCAATAACATTGATTGGCGTGGAAAACTGGGGTGAACCGCCATTTTCGCAATATGGCAAACTATCGGAAGCACATCCTGCACTGAACGACGACAACTTCAAGATTCTTTTATCACACAACCCTAAACATTGGCGTGGAGAAGTATTGCCGCTATCCAATATAGACTTGATGCTGGCCGGACACACACACGCAATGCAGATAGAGATAAACATGTTTGGAATGCGTTTGTCACCTTCGGCATGGGTATATCCTGAGTGGGCAGGAATTTATGAAGAGGACGGACAAATATTATATGTCAACATAGGCATTGGTGAAGTTGCCATACCGATGAGAATAGGAGCCACGCCCGAAATTACACTTATAACCCTAAAAAAAGCCGGATAACGTGGATGACATTTTCAACATAATAGCCCTAAAGACAGGTATAAACGAGAAGATTGTCAGAAAGACAATCAACTTGCTTGATGACGGAGCCACGATTCCGTTCATCAGCAGATACCGTAAAGAAGCAACCGGCGGGCTGAATGAAATACAAATACAATCCATCTCAGATGAATACAAGGCATTGGAAGAATTGACAAAAAGAAGAGAATTCATCCAAGATGCAATTGCCAATGCAGGGAAAATGACCGACGAGCTATCCGAACGAATAGCCAATTGCTGGAACGCCCAAGAACTGGAAGACATATACCTTCCATTCAAGCCGAAGCGACGCACGCGCGCCGAGGCGGCAAGGGCTCTCGGCCTTGAGCCATTGGCCAAGATTATAATGTCGCAACATGCTTTCGACATAGAGTCAAAAGCTGAACGATTCCTTAATGATGGCGTTGAGAATGTCGAGCAAGCCATAAATGGTGCATCCGACATAATAGCCGAGTGGATAGCCGAAAATGAAAGAATCAGAAACATAGTGAGAGCCTCTTTCAGGGCAACCGCGCAAATATCATCTAAAGTAATAAAAGGTAAGGAAATCGAAGGAGAAAAATACCGCAATTATTTTGACTGTATCGATTCACTGCGCAATATTGCATCACACAGGTTGTTGGCAATGCGAAGAGGAGAAAAAGAGGGTTTCCTGAAAATTTCAATCTCAAACGATGACGAAACGGCCATGCGTAATATAAAGCATGTGACTGTCAAAGGCAACTGCGAGGCATCTGCCATAGTCGATAGAGCCTCTTGCGACAGCTACAGACGCCTCATCAGGCCATCGATTGAAACCGAATTTGCAACAGCAGCCAAAGAAAAAGCCGATGACAAAGCTATAGAACTGTTTGCAACCAACCTAAGACAACTGCTGTTTGCACCTCCATTAGGACACAAACGCATCCTTGCCATAGATCCGGGATTCCGTACAGGTTGCAAAGTCGTGTGCCTCGACGAGCAAGGGAATCTTCTTCACGACTGTGTCATATACCCTACACCACCACGCAATGACTTTGAAGGCGCAAAAAAAATATTGTTATCTCTCATCCAAAAATATGAAATTGAAGCAATTTCCCTCGGTAACGGGACAGCAAGCCGCGAGACCGAACAATTCCTTGCTTCTATCAACTTGCCCGACAATGTAAAGACCTATGTCGTCAACGAAAGCGGCGCATCGATTTACTCGGCTTCACAAGTCGCACGCGACGAGTTCCCCGATAAGGACGTGACAGTGAGAGGTGCCGTTTCTATTGGCAGACGATTGCTCGACCCACTTGCCGAACTGGTAAAGATTGACCCGAAATCAATTGGTGTTGGGCAGTATCAGCACGACGTAGACCAGACTAAGCTGAAACATGCCTTGAATTTCACTGTCGAGAGCTGCGTTAACAGTGTAGGCGTCAACGTAAACACAGCATCGCCCGAATTGTTGTCATACATCTCTGGACTCGGTCCGGTCCTTGCTCGCAACATCGTAAAATATAGAGCCGAAAATGGAGACTTCGCCTCTCGTTCAGATTTATTGAAAGTTCCGAGAATGGGTGAAAAGGCATTTAAAATGGCCGCAGGCTTCCTGCGTGTGCCACTTAGCGACAACCCCCTCGACAACACATCGGTTCATCCCGAGCGATACGAGCTTGTAAAGAAAATGGCAAGCGACTATGACTGCTCGGTCGATGAATTGATTAAAAACAAGCAGCAACGCAACAGAATAGACCTTAAACGATATGTCTCGGATGAAGTGGGCATGCCTACGCTCACCGACATAATGACCGAACTCGAAAAGCCGGGACGAGATCCACGAACTGATTCAGCTAAGACGATATTCGACAATAATGTAAATTCCATCGAAGACCTGCATGAGGGAATGGAACTTCGAGGAGTCGTGACAAATATAACTCAATTCGGCATTTTTGTCGATATTGGAGTCCACACAAATGGCCTCGTCCACATATCTGAAATAAGCGACAAGTTCATCTCATCGCCATCCGATGTGGTAAGAATCGGCGACACAGTGAAAGTGAGAATAATCAGTGTGGACAAAGGAAGAAACAGAATAGCACTATCAATGAAAAATATAAAACAATGAACTCTCTTGTTATAAGTATTGGCAGCAACAGCCGCGACAGGCAATGGCAAGTCGAACATGCCATCCTATGGCTAAAAAAGCAACTGAGCGGCACCAAAGTGTCCTCAATATACAATTCGGAGGCGGCCAACCACCGCGAGCCTGACTATCTCAACGCCGTAATGTATGGTGAATGCAAGCACGATCTTGCCACAATTACCCATAAAGTAAAAGAATATGAAACTATCTGCGGCCGCACTCCTGTAAGCAAGCTGTCTGGAAACATTCCCATGGATCTCGACATAGTAATTTGGAACGGCGAGACGATACGCATCACCGATTTCAACCAAGCCTACTTCCAGAAAGGATGGAACGAAATTAAAGATTCCATTTAAGACTCTCTTATTGATGGACATTACATATATCGGCCACAGTGGTTTTGCAATTGAATCGGACAATGGCTGCACGTTAGTATTCGACTTTTTTAAAGATGACAACAATGTAGCTAATGCAATATTGAAACGAGCCCGAAAACTGCTTGTATTTGCATCACACAGCCATCCCGACCATTTCAATCCAGAAATATTCAATTGGCAGACAAAGGTGGCAAATGAGCCACACTACATCCTGTCAAACGATATACGGAAGAAACTCAAACGACAACATTTTGACAAAATTCCTCCACTCACCAATTTCATGCATGCAAATGAAAAACTTGAATGTAACGATTTTGTCATTCACTCATTTGAGTCTACCGACGTTGGTGTTTCTTTCCTTGTCGATATAAACGGCATTTTCATTTTTCATGCCGGCGACTTGAACAACTGGCATTGGCAAGAAGAATCAACGCCTCAAGAGATAAAACAGATGCAATCTCGTTTTCTCTCCATCTTGAAGCGCATAAAGGCTGTCACGACCGACATACATGTCGCGATGTTCCCAGTCGACCCACGAATAGGTGGCGACTTCTCTCTCGGCGCACGGCAATTTGTCAATACGTTCAAAGTAGTGCACTTCATCCCTATGCACCAATGGGACGATTTTGAGAATTCATGCAACTTCAGCCTTTACCGTAACAACAATTTCGGCAATTATCATTGTATGCGCGACGGAGACAAGTTAACAATAAAATAACTACTCATCAATATAATCAAAAAACATATAGCTTTATGAATACACGATTTGACCACTTCAATTTCAATGTTTCCAATCTTGATAAAAGCATTAAATTCTACAACGAAGCTCTTAACCTCGTGGAAAAAAGCCGCATCACGGCTCCCGATAGTTCATATATCATAGTATATCTCACCGACAACAATTCCGATTTCTTGCTTGAATTGACGTGGCTGAAAGATCACCCACAAAAATATGACCTCGGAGAAACCGAATTCCATTTATGTGTAAGAATCGAAGGCGACTACGACAAGACTCGCCAATTCCACAAAGACATGGGAGTGGTGTGCTTCGAAAACACTGAAATGGGATTATACTTTATTGAAGACCCCGACGGATATTGGATTGAAATACTACCATTGACCAAATAAGAATTTGTACTATGGAAATTAAGAATAAAAATGCAAGCGATAAGCAGGGCAAGAAAACGATGTCATTCAAGTGGCTGGCTGTCTTGTTTCTGATAATTTCACTTGCATTCCTCATAATGCCCATCGATTTTGACGGGCCTATGATTGGGTTCTTGGACGACTTCTTCATCTTCATGGCGGCCTTCTGCTTTGCATTCAGCCAATTCTCCAAGAAGGCGACTTCAATTGTCAAGAAGCAACTGTATGTGATATCATTGACATTCTTGATTCTTGCCATCCTGTGGCTTGCCATCCTCATGTATTCACCCATTCTGCACTGGGTAGCATGATGAGGCATACTTTTCCTATTCTCAATAACAAATAATTATGATAAAGATATTTCTACTCGTTGTATTCATGCTCGTATCTTTGACGGCATGGGCTCAAAATGCAGATGAGCGCATTGGCTTGATGATGGGCGAAAGTCGCTGGTTTGAATTGGAAGACGAATTAAAAAGCACGCCTGCCGATTCAATCAACCCATTGCTCAGGCAGATGGCAATTACCATGACTCATCACTACTTCAATCGCCCGGATTCAGCTTGCATGGTTCTAAGCGATTTGCTAAACAACCACCAACAAGAATTGGGCAATAACTCGTTAAGCATGGCTATACTTTTGGGAATCAATTTGGCCCGTACCGACCGATATGCCGAAGCTGCTTCTCTTTTGCAAGATTTATGTGACCAGTTGGCTGCACAAGGTGTTGATAGCTCTCAAATTGAAAGCTATAGCTTGTTGGCCGACCAATACCAAGTTTACGCCAAGAACAGCCCCATTTGTAAACCTATTCATCCCAATCGAGAATATCGCATACCTATGGTTATTGAAAATGAAACCGGACAACATGCGCTTATGATGAACGGGTTTATTAACGGAAACGAAAGCAAACTTGTATTTGACACCGGTGCAGGAATCAACATCATTTCACCGAAACAGGCAAGTGACCACAACCTAAAGCTGCTCGATGCTTACATGCCAATGCTGGGTATCGGCAAGCAATATGGGCAGTATGCTTTGGCCGATACTATGCGCATAGGTGACATGACATGGATTAATGTTCCTTTCTTCGTAGTCGACATACAAGCCGGACACACGAAAGCCGACAGCTTCTTAAAGCAGTTACCTCCGGTCATAGGACTTCCGGTCATGCTCAGCATGCAAGAAATACAGATGGACTTTACAAATCATGAGTTTATAATACCATCATCTCCGACTCCAAATCCCATGAATCGAAGCAACTTGCTGCGTAACGATAGTGAGAACTTGAGAGTTGCCTCGACCGATAAAGATGGCAATCCATTGTTATTTCACTTCGATACAGGAGGTTATTACACTAAATTGACTCCAAAATGGTATGCCGGACATAAAGCCGAAATAGACGCGACAGGTTCACCCGACTCAATACGCATTGCCGGCGTGGGAGGTATATCAATTACTCGTGCTTACAGGATGCCTAAAATGACATTCAGCATTGGTCGTGGAACAGCCGATTTGGATTCCGTCATGGTCGACACAGGAATAGACCTGCACTCCGGGAATCAAAAAATGACCGAATATTTAAATGGAAATGAAGACGGCACAATTGGCTTAAATTTGCTTGAACGATTTGCAAGGATAATACTCAACTTTAAGGACATGTATATCGACGCAATGCCTTACATGTGAAAAACAAATTATATATTGCAAGATAAAGAAAAGATGCGCGACTCCCTGCAAAAAGCTTGTCGCGCATCTCCTTTTTATAATTGGAATACAAATCTATATCACCTTACGATAACTTTTTCCATGTAATTGCCTATTTGAACTATGTATATGCCATCATTTTCAATATCAATGACTTCATTGCCATAAGCATTGTCAACATTCCTAACGCACATTCCGTCTATTGAATATACATTCACCGGAATGCCGGTAAACCCGTTCACGACAATATTGCCATTCGAAACATATACCTTACCTTCCAAAACAGGATTATCCACTCCCGAAACTGATTGAACACTTACATTGTCTATTGCCACATACGCTCCCGGTTCAACTTTTGCCCTAAAGCCTATTTGAATGCGCTTGGCACCCTTATACTTGTCCAAAGGCAAAGAATATTCAACCCATTGGCCTAAATTGGCAACAACGGCAGCTTCCTGCTCAAACAAAGAACCATCGGCAGTTACCTCTACACTTAATTCGGCATTTGCATCACTGTTTAAATAATAAAACATCAAACAAGGATTATCCAATGAAGATATATCCATGATAGGAGTTTCCAAACGAGATTCAACTGTGGAACTTTCATTATTTTCACACATCGCATATCCGTTGTCACCATCCTGTGATGCCGGAGTTGCATCTCTGTACATCGCCCATCCGCTATTGCCTGCCAATGCTCCTACCGACCATGTTTGTGTCGAAACAGCTCCCTCGGCAAACGACTCGGCAAAAGGTGTCGTTAACGGAGTACCAAGCATTATCCCAAATGGAGCATACTCGCCTGCTCCTCCTGACGACACGGCACGGATGGCTCCTGATACATAAGTTTGAGCCTGAGCCGGCATGGAAGTCAACAAATAGTTGGTATCAGTTATTCCGGTTGCCATGTCAATCCACATGCCGAAAAGATAAGATGCGTAAGAATATGTAAGAGCCGACACATCGATTGTCCCGCCATTGATTCCTATTTCGGACGGAGCATCCCAAATCACATTTGCACTCCAATCATCGGTTTCGCTCCAAACGGCACGCAAATTACTTACACTAGATGGTATGTCAACTCCGACAAATACACCTTTTTTGGCATCGCGTCCTCGTCCTTGTTCTCCATATACAATGACATTAAATTCATTCATGCCTTGCACTGCGTCAAAGACATAAGAATACTCTCCACCTGGCACAGCACCGGCCTCGGTCTTTATCAACTGCCCCTCTTTATATATCTCAATTTTCTCTATTGAGCCAAGAGTGGTCCCGTTTATTGCTTTTTCGGGAGCAGTAAAAGCAAGAGTTACTTTCAAGCCACCTGCCTTGTCGGCATTTATTTCATAATTATAAACTGAATCGGGAGCTGATGTCGAAATATATTTCTCGACCATAATGTCATCGACATATAATTTATAAGACAATGTAGAGTTTGCATGTTGTATGCCAAAATAATACTCGCCATCGCTTTTAACTTCTACCACGCATTCATTCAACGCATACTCATCACCACTTGCCGTAAATTCACCCAATTGAGTCGTCATGTCGGCAGCCTCGTTGCTTTGACCAAATGCGACAACACCCTTTTCTTGATAGAAAGTTCCATAGCCTTTTGCATTAAACGACAACTTATACAGCCAATCGGTAGTCAAATGAATTGGTGGCGTAACAAGCCAGTCGCCCGACACGCCATTGTCACTTTCATTGCTTACGGCTCCATCTTCCCATTGCCAGTTGTTCCCGTCTTCATTTGAATCGACAATGGTATATATGCCTAAAACATCCGAAGAATCAAAATTTTCTACATACGGAACCTCAAATGCAGGACCGTACATTATCTTATTTGATTCTTCAGGCTCACCTTCTTTCTCGGCCATGGCAACGACTTGATAATAGTAATTACCCATTTCATCGGGTAAAACATCGGTGATCCGATTTTCGGTCGTACCTTCATGCAATACTACGCTACCCGGGAAACGCGTAACCTTGTATTTCAATAACGATGCGTCAAAATAACCGCCATTTGCTCCTGTCGCAGGTTTTTCCCAGCTCACGGTAGCTTCGTTTCCGTTCAAGACAAAGTTCAAATTCTCTACTTTTGCAGGACGATCTATACCGGCAAAAGTATATATCTTCCTGCTCTCACCCAAACCGGCATCATTTGACACCCGCGCTTGTATTTTGTGCATGCCTTCTTCAAATGTGTGATTTAATGCAAACTCTTCACCTGCATCTATACTTGACGATGACAAATCAACAAGTTCGTTGTTAATATACATTTCAATGTCAAGTGTTCCCGACAATACACTCCCATCATAAGCATATCTTGGAGCCGAGAATTTTATGACTCCCTCCAAACTACCGGGTTCGGCATATTCCACCCTTATATTTTCTACTGCTCCGGGAGCTTTGTCGGCAATCGATGGCACTGCATACAATCCCAAAAATTCCATCGTTCCGGGAAATGTCCCAATCAAAGAGGAAACACCGCTCTCCAAGTCTACTTCACGCAATGTGGCATTCATCTGCTCATCGAGCGCAGCCCAAAACATCCGGTTCGAATCGATATCAATTGTCGCACTTTGGCTATAAGAAGGAATAATGCCGGTTGCACCAACCAGCGTCAACGCTCCGTTCTCCTTATTGATGCTATACAAATTCCCATCATCTGCAATTCCGTACAAAAGGCCATCGGCCGTAAACGAGAAAGTATAAAACACGCCTTCCATGTTCATCACTGCAACTTGCTCGGGCGTTCCGGTCAATCTGTCTATTATGCACAATCTCACTCCTGCTCCATCTTCGGTCAGGAATTGTCCATATAAGTTTCCCGTACTCCAATCATAAGCCATCGCACTCGTTGCATAATTACCATAGGAAGCAGTCAGCTCATTTGTCACTTCAAGTTGCCAATTATCGGCATCCCACATATAATAAGTGACACCAAGAATCTGTCCGTTATAATTTGTCACCTTGTATGCACAATACATTCCATCGGCATACGCAGCGGCCGATACATTGAATTTTTCATCAACTACTAATGGAGACAATTCCAACGGAGACTCGGCTTGCATCGAATATATGCCAAATTCTCCATCCTTAGAAACATCCCACAATGATGAATAAATCATGCATCCCTGCAGTTCTATCAGCTCATCGCCATTTTCAACTTGCATCACATGCAGTGCATCATTCCCCGTTCGAAGCACACCATCCATTGTGTGTCTTGCCGAATTCAGGGTACTAAGCCGTTCCGTCAGCTTCGTCACATCGCGTGCATTAACTATCGGAATGCAAAGCAATGATAACAACAATAAAAGATAAGATAAGTTAATCTTTTTCATGAAATTTGTAATTTTAAAATTAAGAATTACAAATAACCGAAATAAACAGCACTATATCAAAATTTGATGTATGCAAATTGTCAATCTTGTGAATTTGCAAAAAATTCATGCATTTCCTGCCTGAATTTCGACGGCGGAACGCCAGTCTCTTTCAAGAAAGCCCGATAAAATGATGACAATGAATTGTATCCGAGCTTGTCCGACAATACTTTCAACGGAATATCATCTTTAGGATTTGACAATATGGCAGTTGCCTCTTTCATCCTGTAAGAGTTGACATAGGCTGCAAAAGAAGTTCCATTGTCGGCAAGAGCTTTCGAAACATAAGTCCTGTTTGTATGCAACAATTCACACAGCATATCCATCGACAAATCCTTATTTCGGTACAATTGGTTATTATTCATCAAGTGCTCCATTTGCTCAAATAGCTCCATGCTCTTGCTTTTGCCGCCTTCGGCATCTTTCTCGTCATTCTTCCTGCTCAATGCCACCAATTGCCGTTCACGCTGCTTGTATTCCTCATATTGTCGCACCAATTTTCGATACATTTGCCGTTTACGCACATACAGTATATAAACCGATACCGATATAATGGCTACTATGCAACACAACAGCACTGCCAGTTGCAACTTGCGATTCTTCTCCAGAAGCATCAACTTATTCTTGGACAGTTCATTTTCGGCTTTTTCCGTTTCATATCTCAACACCATGTTGCTGAAAGAACGCTCCCTGTCTATATTGAACAAACTGTCATATAACAATTTGCTCTTATTCTCAAAATATCTTTTTTCCCCAATCTTGGCCAGTTCTTTATAAAAAGAATACCGCATGTGATATTCTTTATTAACCTCTGCCACCGACAACCCTATCCGAAACAATGAATCAGCTTTCTTTATTCGGCCTTGTGAAAACAAGAATTTGCCATATTGCAACAAGCCCTCGGAATAGATCGACGGTTTTAAGTTTGTCGTGTCTCTCAATGCTGCAATAAAACAATCATTTGCCTCATCTACCTTATTCATGGAAGTACACACCATCCCACATAATATTTCGCTTTCCCTCTCATCCGACTTCATTGACCGTGCAATACTTTTAGCCTCCTGAGCAAACATCAATGCCAAACCGTAATCTTTCTGCAAATGATACATCGATGCAAGATCTGCTGCGCCTAAATACTTTACATATTGGCTTTCTGTAGCAATACCGCCTTCATATACTTGGCTCGCATACTTCATTCCGGCAGAATCCTGTCTATAATAATATAATCGTGCAATGTTGCTCAAGATAATGTAATAATTTATTTCATCTCCCCTTTTTTCGGCATATTGCAATGCTTCATGAAAATATGCCAAAGCCGTGTTATAAGTTAACGATGTTTTTCTAGCACTGATTCCCAACCCATTAGCAACTACCATATTAAGATAATCGTCATTTGCCGAATCGGCATAAACGGCGACTTCTCCAAAATATTTATACATCATTTTCGGATTATCCGACAAGGCATACGCCTGCCCTATGTAAGCCCCCGTAAATGCCTGTAATTTCTTATCTCCGTTCTTGCACGCCGACTCATAATATGGTGCAGCCTTTACAATGAGAGAATCATATTCGCCTTTCTGCATATACTCTCCCAGATATTTGCCCAATTCTTCAATCTCCTCTCCACTGGACAAAACAGTGGGTCGAGCATCATTCCTATCGGAACATCCGACCAACAGAAACAAGAAACACAATAGTATCCAAATCTTAAAACATGTCGCCGACTCTCTCATCACATTTAACAACCTCAATAGAATAAACAAAAGATACCAAGACTGATATCCACCTGCAAATTTAGTTAGAAATAAGCAAATTTAACCCACCTAACCCATACTCGCTCGAATAATATATAATGGCGACCAATAAAAAATACGGGACTCTGAACTGAATCCCGTATTTCAATTTATGAAAATATTTTATAATGCCGGAATTGGCAACTTAATTGTTGCGAACTTTACGCATTACTTTTTCTTCTTTTTAAAGTCTTCTTTTGTCAAGATACCTTCCTTTGCTTTTTCCATATTCTCAGCATCCTTGAAGAAAATCCAATTAATAATATTTCTTCCGTCATAAACGGAGGAATATGCCTGTTGAAAAGTCCAACCCCTTTGCACCATATAATTGGCAGCATCTACCATGCTGTTGAACTTGATTTCTTTCCCGTTTTCATCAACAAACGTAAGGTTTCCACTTAAATCTCCCCACATATTGTAGGAAGTAGATGTCCCAAAGTCAAAAATGATTTTCAACCCCGATGTAAACTCTTTTTTTATACCCTTGACCTCGCAGTAATATCGCTGTTGGGCATAAGCATTACTCGCAAATACCATTAAGCATATTGCCATCAGCCACTTACCACACATATATCTGACATGTTTCATAGTGAAATAAAAATTTATAACTCAAAATATTAGCAGACTTGCCACCTTTAAGCGGCATGAATCAGACACTTTCTCAAAAAGAACTATTGACTCATCCCTGTCTGGATCGTACCTGTCCCAATACCGATTTCGAAGATATGACTTTATTTTGATATACGCAAATCACTGAAAATAACTCCCATGTTATGGATGGTCAAGCCTCGACCAGTGAACTTTAGGCAAGTATATTTCAGCTCATGCAGAATATACTTTCTCAGCTCCCAGTCGTGTCCGAGTGGTTATATATTACAAGTGGGGGGGGGACGACACGACGACACACACAAAATATAAACTGCTGTCTACTCACTGCGGACGGCACACTTTCGCTTATGCTTGGAATACAGCCCGGAATCGTAATGAAATGGACCGAACACAGCGATTACAAAGCCATGAAGCCATATATAGCAATAACGGACAAGGCAAAACGAAAGGCAATGGACTTGTTCAACAAAAAAAGGACTAAGAAATCACCTCTTAGTCCTTTTTTAGTCCATACCACATGTAACTCATTGAAAATGATACAGGGGTTGCGGAAAGACAGGGATTCGAACCCTGGATACAGTTACCTGTATAACGGTTTTCGAGACCGCCCCGTTCGGCCACTCCGGCATCTTTCCATTGCACTTTCGCAATTGCGAGTGCAAAGTTAACTGTTATTTTTCAATATTGCAACATAAATTTGATTTTTCACATCGCCATTTTTCGACCATAATATAATAAAAAGGCATGGCAAGCAGCCTTGCACTGCCATTGCCATGCCCTCTCCCAGTTTCGGGACTTTAATAGCAACTCGTATTAATTTTTACAAGATTACTTTGAATGCCTTCCCGGCAACTTTTACGATGCAAACACCGCCGGCCGACACAGGTATTTCTGTCGCTTTCCCTGTGTACAACATGCGGCCAGACAAGTCGTAAACCTCTACTGCGACAGCCTCGCCGGTACCGTCTACCACAATCATGCCATCCACGACAGTCACCAACACCTCGTCGGCATCGATTCCATCCACGCCGCCGCTTCCTATTTCCTTGATGTTATAGTATCTCCAAGCATTAGAGTTTTTATAAGCATCAACACTGCCAACAGGCACATACACCGTAAAATCATCACTATGTGATCCTATGCCTGAAGTTGTCGGGGGAACAGGATTCAACGATGTGAATTCTGCCAACTTTTGGCTGCTAAAAGCAGATATTCCAATAGAATTAACTGTCTTTCCAATAGTCACCTTGGTCATTTCGGGGCAGTAGAAAGCGTATGTCCCTATGCTCACCACTCCGTCTGGGACAACCACCGTCTTTATCGAGCCACAGTTATTAAAGCCATAGTCTCCGATTCTGACCACACCGTCAGGTATCACGAGGTTCTCGACCAATACACCATTGACATACAATGACGAAGGCTTATCCCCACCACCCGTATAAAACGGGCTTGCATACTCATTTGCAAAAGTACTCCTCTCGCACCAATCCGCTAAGTCATCTATATAAACACTCATGCCGTAACGGTCGTCGTCTGCCCAAGAACCCGCATTAAAAGCGCGACTCTCAAACGTTTTCGGCCCTGAAACCGTAACCGAGCGCATGGAGAGGCACAATGAAAAAGCCTCCTCCCCGACGGTAGTCACATTCTTGGGCAAAGTGATGGATGTAAGCCCTGAGTTATTGAAACATTTTTCAGGTATCTCACGCACTCCCGTGCCTAAATCCACAGTCGCCAACGACGCGCAATCGGCAAAGGCCTCGACGCCTATCGAAGTGATTCGCGACGGGATAGTAATCGACTTCAGTCCTGAGCTTTTGAAACAACGTTCAGATATCTGCCTCAATCCATTGCCTAAGTTCGCTTCTGCCAACGACGCACACTCCGCAAAAGCCTCCTCTCCCAACGAGGTTACGTTGTCGGGTAAAGTGACGGAAGTAAGCCCCGACCCGGAGAAACAATTCTCAGGTATTGTCGTCAATCCGCTGCCAATAGACACAGAAGCCAAACTCTTGCAATTGAAGCAATAACTTCCCATGCTTGTGATGCTGTTAGGTATGGTTACCGATGTAAGACCGCTACTCTGAAATGCAGAACTTCCCAACTCCTGCACGCCGTCAGGGATGACGATCGACTGCAACGAGCTGCAAGAGCAAAACGCCCAATCTTGAATAACGCGCAAAGTCGGCGGCAACACGACAGACTGCAATGACGTGCATTCGTAAAACGAATACTCTCCAAGAGTGGTTATATTCGCGTTAATCCTCGCCTCGCGCAAATTCGTGCTACAAAAAAACAGATTGTTGCCAAGCGACGTGACACTCTCAGGAATATCCAGCGTCTGCAATGTACTGCTATGAAAGGCCGCGAATCCGATGCTCTTCAACCCATCCGGCAGATTAACGGTCTGAAAATCGCCCCAGCAATAAGCAAACACCTCATCTCCTATCTCGGTCACTCCCGACGGGACCGTCACCGAGTTCAGCTTCGCCCCGGCAAAAGCGTATGAGTTGATTTTCGTCACGCCGTCGGGAATAACGATGTCATAAGTGGCATCAGCTCCACCTACATGCAAAAATCCTTTATTATATGCCAACGGATTGGAATAAACATTGCTAAAATCAATATTGCACCATTGGACAAGATTATCTATATACAAATTCTGTGTTCCTGTTTCATTAAAAGCGTCTTCACCGATAGATTTCAATCCGCTGCCTATCGTAATCTGATAAAGATTCGGACAATCTTCAAAAGCACTGGACGGAAGTGAAGTGACCAAGTCGCCAATCTCCACAATTTGGATATTATCATTTCTCGAAAACGGTGGATTAAATTCCCAAAGTCCTCCGGGAAGAATGAAATCGCGCCCCATGTACACATTCACCACCGGGACTCCATCAAACACCCTCGTCATAGAAGAACCGCTCTGCTTGAATTCTATCGGCTCATTGCTGTCCTCAATCGTTATCCATTTCACACCGCTGCCATAAAACGCATTGTCATAGATTACAGTCACAGTCTTGGGTATTCGCATTCCTGTCAAATTCTTCGCACCGTTAAAAGCACGCTTCCCGATTTGCGTCACGGTGTAAGTCTTTCCATTATAAGGATTTATCACCTGCTCCGGTATACTTGCAGTCCCGGAACAGTGCTTATTGACCGATACCTCACAGGTAGTTTCGTCCAAAGAGACATATTCCAACCCATCATAACTAAACACATCCGCCATGGCCACCGATGCTATCAGAAATGCCGCAACGGCAAACAAAGTTCTAATAAAACACCTTTTCATATTTTTAATTGTACTTATTAAAATTGCACTTATTTTAAATAAAATTATAATGCAACCTTAAACGTGTGGCCAGCCACACGCACAATGTAAATCCCATTATCGAGAGCTACCGATGCAGCGTTACCGCAATATACGCGCAGCCCGGCAATGTTGTAGACTTCGACCATGGCATCTTCACCGGCACCTTCCACAACAAGGTTGGCACCTTTGAAATACACTTTCAAGGTATCCTCGCCTATCGCGCCGACCGAGCCTGACGGAAATTCCGATTTATTCCTGAAATTATACCAGCACTCGGCCATGTTGTATGCGTCGACAGAACCTTCAGGCACGCTCAACGAGGCATTGAGATATGTATCAACCGAGAATGTGTTGGCATAAGCCACCGGAGGCTCCGGATTGTCAACCTTTACCGTCATTAGCGACAAGCAATTGTAAAACGCCTTGTTACCGACGTTTTTGACGGTCTGCGGCAAATGCAAATCAGTCAACACGGAGCAATTGTAAAACGCCGACTCTCCGATTGATTCCAGACTCTCGCCAAGCGACAGCATTGCCATGCCGCTGCAATCGTAGAAGGCATTATCGCCGATTGAAGTCACATTTGCAGGAACACTCATTGAAACCAATCCCGTACAGCCATAGAATGCCGACTCTCCTATCTCGGTGATATTTTCTGGCAGATTCACCGACAACAATCCCGTACAGCCATAGAATGCCGACTCTCCTATCTCGGTGATATTTTCCGGCAGATTCACCGACAACAATCCCGTGCAGCCGTAGAAAGTGCGGGCAGCAATATTGCCCAATGCCGAACCGCTTTCAAACCTCAATGAAGTCAATCCCGTACACCCTTCAAAGGCGGAAGCGCCCATGGATGCCACCCTGGCCGGAATATCGAAATAAGTCAACCCCTCGCAGTTCTTAAAAGCATCGTCACCGATGTAAACTACACCATCTGACATATCAAACGAAGCCAAGGCTCCACAATCCGCAAAAGCCGATTCGCCTATGCTCTCTATATCTCCGTCAATTGATACTTCTGTCAATCCGTACATGACATCGCCATAAATAGTATACCGGCAGCATTCATAAAACATGTAAGGGATTATTTCGGTGACGTTGGGTCCCAATTCGACAGAACTTAGCCAATAGCTAAAGGGAGAACTTTTAAATTCCGTATCTTTTTTAAGATTACGTCCTACATACATATAATAATCAGACCCATTGATACCAAGGAAAGCACCTTCCGATATCAGCAAAGGCACGTCGCTGTCTTCGATTATTAATTCTTGAAAGGCTGGATGTTGAGAATTGCCACCGGTTTCAGATGTACTGCCGAAAATATTACCTATCTTTGTCACGTTGCCAGAGATAGTCAAAGAACTCAAATAGCTACTCACTGCTACGCGATAACTTGAATTTTCGAGCGTTATGTTCCTGCCAACATACATCTTTTCTATCACGCTGTTCTCAAACAAATCGCCGGCACTATAATCGTTATACGGATAATAATCGAAATATAGTTTAACCTCCAAATCATCTTGTGAATCCTCAAACGTCACCTGCTTGATGCCGGTACACTTGGCAAACGCGCTCGTATAAACATTCTTTACTGTCGCGGGGATGGTCACTGTCTCAAGCCCTGAGCATCCGGCAAACACATAACGGTTTAAAACACTAATGCTTGCAGGCAAGTCAAATGAAGTCAACCCGCTGCAACCGTAAAAGGCATATTCTCCCAAGTCGGTCATGCCGTCGTGCAGCGAAAGCGACGTGAAGCATTCACCGCCATAGAATGCGTAAGGCTTGATTGCCGAAATGTCCGAAGGAATTGCCAAATCGGTCATAAGGCTGCCGCTCATGTACAATTTGTGCGCCTTCGACAACGGATTGCTTAGCAAATCTTCAAAATTGATTCTGCACCACGCCGACAGGTTGGAGACATGCACTTCCTCCAACTTATTGCAGTTCTCGAAATATTCTTCCTCAAACTCGGTTATGTTATTGCCCACCGTCAACTTTTTCAAGGAAGCGAGGTCTTCGGCAAAGCACTTCTTGGCGATACTGCGCCCGAGATACAAAGTCTCTAACGGAGCATCGCGGAACGGACGATTGAAATCGTCGTCGGTAAATGTCAACGTTCCTCCGTCTTCCAATGTCAAGCTCTTTAATGCCGTGCATTCCCTAAATGCTCCTTCTCCTATCATACCCACAGTGGAAGGAATCGTGAGCGACTTCAGGCTGGCACAGCCGTAAAAAGCGTAAGGCTTGACTGCTGAAACACCAGAAGGAACCACCAAATCGGTCACCAAGTTACCGTCCACATACAGGCTTTTTGCATAATACAGCGGATTTTGTCCTTCATCGGTAAAGTCATACTGGCACCATGCCGACAAGTTCTTAACTTCCACATGTTGCAACCCTGTACAGCCGAGGAAAGTGTTGTTGCCTATGCTTTGCAGGCCTGCTCCCATGTATAGCGACTGCAATCCTGCGCAACCGTTGAACAAATCATCGCCCAACGAAGTTACCATGTCGCCGATGGAAACAGTCTTCAGTTCCTCTATTCCGGCAAACGGACTAATGCCATCGGTGGCATCATAGTCCAATTGGCGGTTAAGCGTGAGCGTCTCTATCGGATGATTGGAGAACAAGCCTTCACCATCGCCGGTACGGCCTAAGAACAACGGTGTGTCGCCATATTCAATCGTAAGCGTCTTCAAAGCCGTGCTGCCGACGAAACCCGACAATTCGGTGACAATGCCGCTCACCGTGGCATTCTCCACATTCTCGCCCCAGCTGAGGTCAGCATTCCTGCCAAGATAGACCGTTTTCACATTCTCGCCTAACTGTATGGTAGCAGAGACTGCACTATCAATAAAGCCGGTCAACGGCTCTGCACTGTCCTCAAACGTTATTGTCTCTATTGCCGGATCGCCGAAATAATTGGAATAGTCGTTGAATGCGTCAAATCCTATTTCGGTGACAGTGCCGGGAATCGTTATCGACTTCAGGTTGTCGCAACCCCAAAACTGCGACCTGCCTATCTTTTTAAGCCCTTCGGGCATAATTACGTCAGTAACAGAACTACCACGGAATGCATATTCGCCGATTTCCGTTACGTTGTAAGTCGTTCCGTTGTAGGTCACGGTGGCAGGTATTACCACACGGCCTGAATAGTCCGGCCCCCGAAGATTTGCATCGTCATTCACCGCAGCATGACCATCGTCATAAAACCAATAAAACACACCGCCTACCCAATCTTCACCTATGGCAGTAGCCGCCGATACCGTCCCTGCTGACAACGACAGTACGGTCGCCAGTAACGATTTCAGAAATATCTTATTCATCTTTTCATTATTTTAATTTTTCACACCGTTACAAAATGACTTTAAACGTTTGTCCATCCACACGCACCACATATACACCATGCTCCAATCCTTCGACCACGGTATCATGGCCGTTGTAGACGCACTGGCCACCTATGTTGTAAACCTCCACCGTGGCTCCGTCGGCAGCTCCGTCCACAATCACACTTCCGTCAGCAGCCCTCACCGACACGGCATCGCCCACGACAGTTTCGGCAACTCCACTGAAATCTGCTTCAACGATATTGTCAAAATTTATCCAATAATCGGCCCTGAAATATGCCGACCGGCTGCCAACCGGCACTCTCAGCACGGCGTTCTGATAAACTGCATCTATAAATCCGAGTAAACCGGTAGTCGTCCACCACTTTTTGCTAGTGAATTCAGGCGGTGTAGGATTCAGCGAATTCACTTCTACGATATTCGGGCAATCCTCAAAAGCCCCTGGATAGATTGTTTTCATATTAGATCCGAAAGTCACCGAAACCAAATTGGTACATCCTTTAAACATACACCCCGGAACATCCCGCACAGATTCGGGCAACACAATAGAAGCCAAACTGCTGCAACCATTAAATGCATCATCTCCAAAAGAAAATGTTACGCCATCCGGTAAATTTATAGATGTCAGACTACTGCAATTCATAAACGCCCTCCCAGAGATAGACTTCAACCCGTCAGGCAAGTTTACCGTTTTCAAGCTGCTGCAGTCCGAAAATGCTCCACTTTCAATCTCCTTCAAACTTTCAGGCATGTTTATCGATGTCAAGCTGCTACACTGACAGAAAGCCCTCAAACCAATAGTCTCCACACTGTTGGGCAATTTTACCGACTTCAAGTTACTACAACCAAGGAAAGCTTCATAATCAATATACATGAGATTATCACCACCTATTTCGACAGTTTCCAATTTACTACAATTCATGAATGCACCATTCCACAATTTTGTAATACTTTCGGGCAATGTGACAGAAGTCAATCCCACCCCCCTAAACGCACTGCTGCCGACCGACTCCACATCGCCGTCGAACGTCACCGGCGACAAATCGGCGCATCCGTCAAATGCATAATTACTTATCTCGAACACCCTATAAGGCAAGGTTATCGATGTCAAGCCCGAGCCGGCAAAAACCCTCTCACCTATTGAAGTCAGGCTCTCTGGGAGATTGATTGAAGTCAAATCAGTACAATTCTCAAAAGCCGACTCGCCTATTTCCCTGACACGTCCACTAAAGGTGATCGATTTAATGGAACTGTCGGAAAAAGTCCCTTCACTGATTTCAGCCACACTTGCCGGCCATTCTATCGACGGAAGTCTGCAACGGGCAAAAGCCCTCTCACCTATATATGTGAGTGTCGGCGGCATTAAGAGCGTTTTCAAGCTGCAATTCGCAAATGCCTCGTCTCCTATACCGACAACTGTGTATCCATTGGCTGTCATCGGAATTACAATATCACCACTGTACGAAACTCCCACATCCACTGGAGCCACCTCGCATCCTCCTTCCACAATATTATAATAAATACCGTCTGCTTCAAAATCAGAAGCAGAAGAGACAAAAGCTGCCGACACGAACGCTGCCGACACAATTGGTTTAAGTAATGTCTTGAATTTCATAGTTTTTTATTTTTGTTTATCATATTGTCTATAAATTGCATATATGGCATCATGGTTGGCTTAGTGCCATACATCTTTCACCTACATCGGCTTTTAGCCATAAAGGTAAGCAGGAACACAAATGTCGATTTCAACTGATTGCCGGCAATGGCATAGCCCGGCCATAGACATGACGAAGCGCGGCTCCAACCGAGTTGAAACCGTAACTTTACAATAGATACGCTTTGATTTTTCTTGATATTCCGTCTGCATAGCCCAATTATCACTGAGTTTATACTTGAACTCAGCCAATCTACTCTGCAAGACGGGACGCAGATTGAAGTCCTAAAATGACACAAGGAGAAGAGCCGTCCCATTGCTTTCAGCCGTATCACATATCACATCACATGACACACCGAATTGCCAAGGCAATGTAATCTCCTTTCAGAACACAGAATTCTGATTTGCACTACAAATGTAGCAAACAATTACCAAACATAATGTTAAAAAATAATAACTACAAACAAATAGAGACGCGATTAATCGCGTCTCCGAGACCATTGCAGCAAGCAAAAGCTTGCTAATCAGCATATACCACTTTATGCACTATAAATTATGCCTTCATACGCTATATTTTGTCATGCCTCGCATCACAACTGCTTCAATCCGCAGATGGCTCCGACAGGATCGTCCGATTTGAATACGAAATTCCCTGCAACAAGGATATCAGCTCCGGCCTCTTTGAGCAACTTGCCGGTTTCGAGGTTCACGCCTCCGTCCACTTCTATCAATGCCTTGGAATTGCGTCGGGCTATCAATTCGCGCAATTCTTTGACCTTATTCAAAGTGTTGTAAATAAACTTCTGCCCTCCAAATCCCGGATTGACCGACATTAGCAATACAAGATCGAGTTCTTCCACTATGTCTTGCAACATGCACACGGGAGTTGCTGGATTCAATGTTACTCCAGCCTTCATTCCGGCATTTTTTATTTGCTGCACCACCCTGTTAAGATGCGGACACACCTCATAATGCACGTTCATTATTTCGGCACCGCAGTCTTTCACTTCATTTACAAACTTTTGCGGCTCCACTATCATGAGATGCACGTCAAGAGGCTTGCTGCACAACTTTTGCACATATTTCATGACCGGAAATCCGAATGAGATATTTGGCACGAAAACGCCATCCATTACGTCGAGATGAAGCATGTCGGCATTGCTGGCATTTATCATCTCAAGGTCTTTGTTCAAGTTACCAAAATCGGCCGAAAGTAGTGATGGAGAAACTAACATAATATTTAATTAACTGACGATGACTTTATTTTTCAGGAACATTCTTGGCAACCGGCTTCTTCTTGAAAGCGTGATATAAGATGAAAATTACAATCAACGCTATCACTGCATAACCGGCATAATTGAGATACTGGTTATAGTGTTCTATGTTTGCACGCAACTCAGCTTCCTCGACAAATGTGCTGAGCCAATATCCAAGGACGGCAAGCACCACATTCCACAAGCCTGCGCCAAGCGTTGTATATAACAAGAATTTACCAAAGTGCATGCGAGCCAAGCCTGCCGGAATCGAAATCAACTGGCGAATAGCCGGGAGCAGACGGCCTATGAACGTCGATATGGCACCATGCTTGTCGAAATATACTTCGGCCTGGTGAATTTTTTCTCCGTTGAGCAAGCACATGTGGCCAAGACGGCTGTCGGCAAACTTGTACACAAGCGGACGCCCAATCCACATTGCAACATAATAATTGAAAATAGCACCAATCATAGCACCAATGGTTGCAAACACGACAACCAAATAAATGTCAAGTCCGCTACCTGGCTGCATGGCTTTAAACGCTGCTGGCGGGACTACAATTTCGGAAGGGAATGGAATAAATGAACTTTCAATTGCCATCAGCAACGTAATGTAACCATAGTTCATGTTTTCCATAAACCATTCGTAAATTGCGAGTGTATCCATACTGTTTTTTTATTTGATAATGTTTTCCTAATTCGCTACAAAATTAATCATTCTGTCATAATTACACAACATAGCCACTTTCTTCAAGCATCTTTCTATAAATATATGCTTTCTTATCGATCGACATCGGGTATGCCCTCGATGTCGACGGCATTCTGAAAACTTTCACAATCCTGTCACCAAGTGACACTTCTACATACGTCCCTACTTTAGGAACAGGCACTCCAAACTGGCTCGCCACTACCGACGCGGCTTTTTCTCCGGTAGCCACCACGACTTCTAAAGACCCGTACCGCAACAGCATCCCTTTAACATCCACAGGCTCGATTATATGCAAAAACTTGTCCGACGCATTCCCTTTTTCACGATAAACCTTATAGGCTGTATCATACATTGCCATCTGCTTATCCTTAAGGAAATGCTTTATCTGCTCACAATTAAACGCACCTGTAACTGCATCTATGAAAAACTCCTTGTCGTCATGGAATATGATGCCCATGATGCGCCACATGTCATTTATTTTATTGGGATAGAAAAATTCCATCGACCATTTCTCCGATTTCGGAGGGAATGTGCCGAGAAACAATATTTTAGCCCCGTCATATACAAAAGGTACAAACGGATGCGTTTCTATATCTTTTTCGTCAATCTGCATGGTTATTTTTTTACTTTTCAGCCTCTATCCGGCTTACAATATATTTAAACATGATGCACTACTTGATTAACGGCCATTGCTTATGATTATTTTAAAATAATTATTACATTTGCATACAATTTTAAGTTGAAGAAAAATAAGTATGAAGTTCAATCTAACACTAATCTTATCGTCTATACTGCTTGTTTTGAGCAGCTGCGGATCAACCAAGAAAATCCCCTACATGATAGACGCCGAAACAATTCCGCAAAGTGTATTGCAACAGGCATCTCAAGCATCGGAACCAATAGTGATGCCGGGAGATTTGCTTGACATTACCGTGACAAGTATCAACCTCGACGCCGTGAGACCGTTTAACAAAATCGACTTCCTGCAACAATTGGCAGCAAGCACCCTTACAAACAACAATAACAACGACCAGAACAAATCCATATATTATCTCGTCGACAACGACGGATACATTGAGTTTCCCGTCCTTGGCAAGTTGTATGTAAGCGGAAAATCCAAAGAAGAAATTAAAGAAATGATTGTAAACGGAATTTATCCGAAATACTTGACCGAAAAACCCGGAGTAGACATACGTTTTAAGAATTTCAAAGTATCAGTGCTCGGAGAAGTAAAATCTCCCGGGGTCTACACTGCATCAAATGAACACATAACCATATTTGAAGCCATAGCACTTGCCGGAGACTTGAACATCACCGGCATGCGCGAGAATGTAATGCTCATAAGGACAAACGCCGATGGCAGCAAAAACATTCAACGCCTTGACCTCAATGATAAAAACATCGTGCTATCGCCTTACTACAACCTGCAACAAAACGATGTCATTTATGTCCAGCCCAACTCATCAAAAGCTCGGACATCATGGTCTATTCCACCGGCATTATCATTGACATTAAGCTCTATAGGTACTGTAATTTCGATTGCGACACTCATCGTCACAATTGTAAAATAAACGAAATTGAATCTACAATCACCAAAAAAGCATGGCCGATTTTCGAGCCATGCTTTTTTACTTTTAAATATTAAATCGCTTACGGTATTTGTCTGTGTTCAATATTTCCTCCGGCATCAATGTGCAAATACTTCCCTTGCCACAAACAATCGCAAAAGACAATCTTGCTACCTTCATTACCTTCAAGCTCGGTAACATCGGCCACACGATTATGCCCTACTATCTGGGTAAATCCATGCAGAGGCTCTGTAAGCTCATTCCTATCAGCCCAAAATATGCCACCCATGGAACCACACTTGCCGCCTCTCAATTGGCCGACCCTGCACAACGCCGGGACTTGAACTTTTGACGGATGATTCAATTGTTCGGCTATCGGCTTCCGGATATCCCCATGAAAATCATTGTCCCACCATTCTTGCGATATCCCTGCATGTGTAAATACTTTATTACCTGATTGAAAAGCATGTTGGAACAAACTCAAATTCTCCAAGAAAATACGAGAAATCTTGCCTCCTATTACATAGTCAAAACGAGTGCCTATATCGATATCACTGCAAAAATAATGCATGTCGTGGTTGCCCAAAAGCAATACCACGTCATCGGGACGACTTTTCTTTAAATCAATAATCTCATAAAGATTTGCAATCAACTTCTCCCCATCAACATATTCATAAGGATCCAAATAATCACCAAGAAATACAATTTTGCACTCGGGATGCACATGCACGACATATTGCCACAGGTCAAGCCCATGAACGTCGCCTATGACAACCAATGATTTTTGAGTCATATCTTCAAATTTTATCTGTTTATAATAGCACAATTCACTCTATCTCGTTCTCGTGCGCCACATGCACAGCACAAATATAGTGAAAGTCGAGCGCAATGTGAAAAATGGGCTTGCTTATTTTTTACACTGCCGAGACGCATCCTGTATTATTCAAATATAGCAATATGGGAAAAATAAGCAAGCCGATTTTTCCCATATTGCCAAAACGCATCCATAATATACGACAAAAAAGAAGGCCAAACTTATCATTTAGCCTTCTTTTATATTTTCGAGAAAAAAAACTCGGCTTTCCTCAATTATTCAGCAGCAGGAGCCTCTTCTTTAGCTTCTTCTGTTGCGTTTTCAGCAGCTTCTCCGGCAGCAGCCTTTGCAGCCTCTTCGGCAGCCTTGGCCAATTCTGCTTTCTTCTTAGCTACGATTTCAGCCTTAGCGTTCTTCTTTGCAATTTCTTCTTCCAAACGAGCTTTCTCGGCTGTTGCACGAGCTTCGTTTACTTTATTCTTGATAGCTTCGAGTTTAGATTCCTTTTCTTTCTTCCACGCTTCAAAACGCTTTTGAGCTTCTTCTTCAGTGAATGCGCCTTTCTTCACACCGCCTTGCAAGTGCTTCATGAGCATAACGCCTTCACGCGACAAAATGTTGCGAACAGTATCGGTTGGGATTGCTCCTGCGTTTACCCAATACAATGCCCTTTCAAAATTTAAACTTATTGTAGCAGGATTAGTGTTCGGGTTATAAGAACCAATCCTTTCAATAAATTTACCATCTCGTGGTGCCCTGCTATCGGCGATTACAATTGGATAGAACGCGTAACCTTTGCGGCCATGACGTTGTAATCTGATCTTAGTTGCCATTTTAAATTTTGTTTAAATTTTATTTTTAACATAAATAGAGGGAACTTATTGTTCCCTCTTTTGTTGTCCAGGAAGGACTCGAACCCTCACAGGCGGAACCAGAATCCGAAGTGCTACCATTACACCACTGGACAAATTTTCGATGCAAAGGTACTACTTATTTTTTAATAAACAATAGCCTGATTTCTTTTTTTTATTTTCTGTCGCATTTTAGCATTTTTATCTACGCAACTCGACAGGCAATGCCGATTGAATCTTTTCAAAACACTGCGTCATTACATTCTCAAGGTCATGGCTGCTTCCAGGAGCAGGATGTATCGGCTCATGGATGGTCAACGTTATTTTACCGGGAGTTATCTTGAAAGTAGTTCGAGGCATGACTTTAAACGAGCCGTCGATTGTAATTGGCACGATAGGCAAGTTGAATTCCACTCCCAGCTTGAATGCTCCGCGCTTGAAATCGCGCATCTTTCCATCCCATGTGCGTGCACCCTCCGGGAAGATAACAAGCGACATCCCGTTGCGCAAACGCTCCTTGGCTTCATCCATAGTGGTCTTTATCGACTGCGCCGATGAACGGTCTACCATTATATGTCCTGCATACTTGCAAGCAATCCCGACAAATGGAATCTTTTCAAGGCTTTTTTTCATCATCCACCTGAAATTATGACCCAAAAAGCCATAAATGGAAAAAATGTCGTAAGCCCCTTGATGGTTGGCCACGAACACATAAGACGTTTTCTTGTCAATCAAATGACGGTTTTTCACTTCGACCCTCACAAAAAGCAGCCAGCACCAGCATTTGGCCCAAAAACTCGCGGGGTAATATCCTCCCCACCTGCCCAAGCCTACAAGACTCAGCAATATCGTGACCAATGCCACTACTATAGTCAGCACGACAAGAATCGGAATAGCTATAACCCACTGATAAACGCTAAAAATACATCTCATGACAAAACTCCTTATGTTTTTATTCCTATGCCTCAAAAACCTGCCAAAACACGCAAATACAATGCAAATTTAAGAAACTGTTTTGAATTTTCGCAGAAAATCTTATATAATGAGTACATGGAATTCTTTTAAAAGCGTCCCTGCCAGCATATAAAAAAATGCAATACCTCGACTTTACATCACAGGATATTGCATTTCATATTTTCGTTTGTCAAACAAATTCTGCCATTGTCATTTCGCTTTGGCCTCAACTTCAGGAGCAATAAGCTTATAGCCCTTGCCGTGAATATTGATAATTTCGATTGACGGATCCTCCTTCAAGTGCTTGCGCAACTTTGTAATATAAACGTCCATGCTGCGTGCGTTGAAATAGTTATCATCGATCCATATTGTCTTCAACGCGAAATTACGTTCAAGAATTTCATTAACATGCGCACACAACAGACTCAAGAGTTCCGACTCCTTGGTCGTCAATTTTGTCACTTTGTCATCGACCATCAGCACCTGCTTCTGCGTGTCGAATGTAAATTTGCCTATCTTGTACATTGTAATCTCTTTGCCCTTCTTGCCTTTTACGCGACGCAAGATGGCTTCAATACGGAACACAAGCTCTTCCATGCTGAACGGCTTTGTGATATAATCGTCAGCTCCGATTTTGAAGCCTTCAAACACATCTTCCTTGAGCGACTTGGCTGTCAAAAATATGATGGGCACTTCACTGTTCACAGTGCGGATTTCCTGGGCAAGCGCAAATCCGTCTTTCTTAGGCATCATCACATCGAGCACGCACAAGTCATATTTTCCTTTCAAAAAAGCCTTGTATCCGGCTTCACCATCGGCAAAAAGATCGGCATTGAATCCTTTCGCCTGCAAATATTCCCTTAAAAGCATGCCAAGATTCTCATCGTCTTCGCATAGCAGGATACGCAATCTTTCTTCCATAATGATATATTTATTATTTTAATAATGGTAATGTTATTATGAAATTTGAACCGACATTAGGCTCACTTTCAACCCGTATGTCACCTTTCAGTTCAGTTATCATCTTGTGTACATAAGCAAGCCCGAGACCGAATCCTTTCACATCATGCCTGTTACCGGTGGAGACACGATAGAATTTCTCAAAAATCTTCTTCTGATCCTCTTTCTTTATGCCTATGCCATTGTCGCCTATTACGATTTCAATGCGGTTGTCGCCAATGTTGCGTGTCGAGACTTTCAGCTCCAACGGGACATCATCTCGTCGGTATTTAAGCGCATTGTCGAGCAAGTTGAATATCACATTTGTAAAATGCATTTCATCGACATTGACTATCGAATCCTCGGCATCGAGCTGCGATTCAATCTTGCCACCATATTTTTCCACCTTTATTTTATAAGTGTTCACTATGTTGGCTATAGCTGCATTGGCATCGACCTCCTGTAATTTCAATGTGGCTTTCTGCTTGTCGAACATCGACATCTGCAACACCTTCTCAACTTGAAACCTCAAACGTTTTGTTTCATCGTTGATGACAGTCGAAATGTGCTGCATCATCATCGGGCTCTTCCTCACGCTGTCGTCATTCAACATCTGCGCAGCCAACGATATTGTCGATATAGGTGTCTTGAACTCATGTGTCATGTTGTTGATGAAATCATTCTTCATCTCGGTCAACTTCTTCTGCCTAAAGGCCAAAATTATGGTATATAGAAATACTGCCAGCAAAATAAACGAGAACGCAAACGACGGCACCATGAATTTTATCGACGAGAATATGTAATCGCTCTTTGTTGGGAACATGACTTTCAAGTAATTCATCTTGTTTACCGGGTCGTTTGGAAAAACGACTTGCGAATATGTATCTTCTCGTTCATCGGCATCAAAATTGGCCGATTCATATATGACTGTGCCGTTACGTGTCACCAAAGCATATTCAAACGGCAGGTCAAGGCCGTTGCTTTCAAGCTCTACTTGCAGATATTTCCTCACAACCGCCGAATCGGCCCTCTCCTCTATGGGTCGGTTGGACGCTTGGGCAAGAATATTGAGAATCACTTCGTTCAACACGCCTTGTTGATAAAGATACTGACCTTTAAGTATCTTCTGCATGTTGCTGTAACTGTCGCTTAACCCTTTTACATTGTCGCCCGGCTCGGTATTGATGGCATTTAACGTCCCTTTTATCCTGTAATTGGATGTTCCGTCGGGAGACTTGAGCGAATATTCGAAACTTTTTGTCGAACTATTAGTGAAATCGGTATAAAAATTCGACACCCTGTTGATATCCTCTTCAAGATAACGTTTTGTCTCATCTTGCTCCAAAGCATTTGACACTCCATACAAGCTGCGCTTCACGACTTCTGAAAACTGCTCATTACGCATCCTTATCATGTTTTCCATATACATGATTTGCACATATAGCAGTCCCATGAAAGTACATGCCATAACTATGGTAAGCAGCCAAATAGTCGATTTCTTCATTGCCTAACTCCTTTTATTCATATCGTTATTTTCCTCACGCAACTCGTGTAAAATACAAATATGACATGAGTTTACATTAACAATATGGCACAAAATTAACAAAATAATGTGAACGCAAAAAATTTTATAAGCAAAATGTTTTCAATTATATTTATTTAAGAAATAAATCCGACTCCACTCAGTGAAGCCGGATTTACTAATATAATTTTTTATAAAAAATGTAACTTTCAAGTCACTTGTCAATCTTCATCGCCCTTAGTTGCTTCATAAGCCTTAAGCAGCTTTTCCTGAACATCGGAAGGCACAAGTTCATAAGATGCAAATTTCATCGAGAACGAAGAGCGGCCTCCTGTTATGGAGCTTAAGGCTGTCGAATAAGTCGACATTTCCTTCAATGGAACTTTTGCCGAAATCTTCTCAAAACCTTTCTCGCTGCTCATGCCCATGATAATTGCACGACGCGACTGCAAGTCGCTCATCACATCGCCCATTTTATCGGCAGGAACAAGCACGTCTACATCGTAAACAGGTTCAAGAATCTTCGGATTTGCACTCTTGAACGCGTCACTGAAAGCATGACGACCTGCAAGGCGGAATGAAATTTCATTTGAATCAACCGGGTGCATCTTTCCGTCATATATGCACACTTGCACGTCACGAGCATACGAACCGGTCAACGGACCTTGTTCCATCCTATCCATTATGCCTTTTACGATAGCAGGGATGAACCTTGCATCGATTGCTCCGCCCACAATGCAGTTGTAAATAACGAGCTTGCCGCCCCATTCAAGAGGAATCACCTGGCAATCCTTTATGTTCATCTTGTACTCTTGGCCGTTGAATTTGTATGTTTCAGGCTTAGGCATGCCTTCCTCATAAGGCTCTATGATAAGATGCACCTCGCCAAACTGGCCCGCACCGCCCGATTGTTTCTTATGGCGATAATCTGCACGAGCTGCCTTAGTGATGGTTTCACGATAAGGAATGCGCGGCTCTATGAAGTTTATGTTAAGTTTCTCATTGTTTTCAATACGCCATTTCAATGTACGCAAGTGGAATTCACCTTGCCCCGAAACGATAGTCTGCTTCAATTCTTTTGATTGCTCAACTATCCATGTCGGGTCCTCTTCGTGCATTCTGTTGAGTATTTCATTCAATTTTTCAGAATCAGCTTCATTTTCAGGTTTTATGGCGCGAGAATACTTAGGCTCGGGATACTTCACAAAGTCATACTTGCTTTCAAAGCCTTTTTCATTAAGCGTATTGCCGGTCTTGACTTCTTTCAACTTTACTGTAGCACCTATGTCGCCGGCCTTGATTTCATCAACCTGCGTTCTTATCTGCCCACAAGTGCAGAATATCTGTGCCAAGCGTTCCTTGCTTCCCTTGTTGACATTTACCAAGTCAACACCAGACTTTAACGTTCCCGACATCACCTTGAAATAGGAAACCTCTCCGATATGCGGTTCTACCGACGTCTTGAACACGAACAAGCTCAACGGGCCATTTGAATCAGGTTTTATCTCATTTCCTTCGGTGTCGGACGGAGCCGGCATGTCTTGCACGAACGGCACGACGTTGCCCAAGAATTCCATCATGCGACGAACACCCATGTCTTTCAATGCACTGACACAGAATACAGGATATATGCTGCGATCAACAAGGCCCTTCCTGATTCCTTCACGCATTTCATCTTCGGTCAATGTCCCGCTTTCAAAATATTTATCCATCAATGATTCGTCATTCTCGGCAGCGGCCTCGACAAGAACCTTTTGCAATTCTTTTGCTTTGTCAAGATACTCGGCAGGCACTTCTGTGATGGTCGGGACACCACCGTCAGGACCCCAGGAATACTTCTTCATCAACAAGACATCAATCATCGCATTGAAATTAGGCCCGCACTCTATCGGGAATTGGATAGGCACTACGCGAGGCCCGAATACCTCTTTCATTTGATGAATAACACTGTCATAATCGCACTTTTCCCCATCGAGTTGGTTTATTGCGAAAATCACAGGTTTGTTTTCTTGTTCGGTAACGCGGAATATGTTTTGAGTTCCCACTTCTACTCCGTACTGTCCGTCAATTACTATCACTGCCGTGTCGGTAACATTCAAAGCCGTTATCGCGTTGCCCACAAAGTCGTCACTTCCCGGACAATCGATGACATTCAATTTTTTATTTAGGAACTCTGCGTAAAAAATCGTTGAAAATACTGAATAACCATATTCTTTCTCCACAGGAAAATAATCGCACACTGTATTTCCGGCTTCTACGGTACCTCTGCGTTTTATAACTCCACACTCGTAAAGCATAGCTTCGGCGAGTGTGGTTTTCCCTGCACCCTTGCTCCCTAAAAGAGCAATGTTTTTAATTTCGTTGGTTTCGTAAACTTTCATGTTATCAGTTTTTAAATTGAAAATTTCTTATACTTGCTACAAAAGCGGACGCAAATTATAAATTTATTTTCTATTTGTGCTATTATTTTTTATGTTACAAAACACAATTCCGCAATTTTAGTATAAAAAAGGTTAATCCAAATGCAATAAAGCATACTGTTTGCACAAATATGTCTTCCTATGGCTTCAACTCTTTGCCGGCACAGTAGCGTACCTAAATGGGCACGCTACTCTATAATCATCATTTGTCACACAATGCCATCGACTCGATTTCTACGACATCCAATACCCTATCATAATTTTTGGCAAACCCATAATCCGGCTTGCCTGCATCGACAACTTGCAAACGAACCAAAACAGGTTTCCCGTTTTTACTTCCCTTAGTGACAGAATCATATCGATGAATGAGGTTGCCTGTCTTGTCTACGATCCAATAGCGGCAAGAGTCTCCTTCTATCGACAATTCCCTCACTTCGTGACCAATAATTAATACCCCTTCAACCTCGCCCTTCACCTTGGCAGGAAGAATTAGTGTTGCCGGAATAGTATCACTGTCGCATCTGGCATATTCCAACTTTAAGTCATTTTTTCTCAAGATCAGACTGTCGCTCGTAAGCTTTTCTATATCAAAAGTATCAGAAAACTCTATTGTCTGATGATTTCCCATACTCTTTCCCGAGAGAATAAGCCTATTGTCTTTCTCTTGCCATGCCTCATAAGAAAGCGTGGACATGTTTACAGAAAAAGCTTTTCCGTCAGCTTTCAACATGAATCCTTGCTCAATTCCGCCCATACCCGGCACAGGCTGAATCCACATGCCCACAAGACTTCCTTTTTCTCCGCAAGCCGATAACGCCAATGCGGCAACTCCTGCTAAAATAACTTTTAAATGCTTCATCACTTCAATTATTCTTTAATCAGCTCTAAAACTTTAATGCCTCCAGACGTGTAAAGCGCAACTTTTCCGCCATCCACCCTTCCAAAAATTCTCGCACTGTTCAGAGCCGACAAAATATTATTTTCTATGTCCATTTCCGGACAATACATCCGCGTCGTAACAATACCCGACATTTCAATGGAAAGTTTGTCGTCTTGAACCATTTTCAACTTTCCTTTAAAATTATTACATCCGGCATTGCCACTTATTATACTTTTCTTAATGTCAAAAACAATAAAAGGCTTGCGGCTCACATCATCCTGAAGTTCTTCTCCATAAACCGAAGCTATGTTCCATTTCCCATCCAGTTCCGAGAAAGACATATTATCAAACCTCTTCTTAAGAACCATCAATGGCGTATCGGTAGAATCGCACAGCACTATCTGTTCTTCCAGGCCCTTACGGCAACTTTTCACATGGGACAGCGTTGAAAGTATCATAGATTCCATTTCCATATCGGGACAAGCCATCATGGTTCCGGCAATCTGACTTAATTCAAGCCTGCCGGGTGCAGAACTCAAGTCAAAAGATGACATAATGCGATTGCAACCGCTGCACCCATAGACACGTCCCGATTTAGTGTCAAATCCTATGAACGGCTCAGAAACCGCACTGTTCACATTGAGAGTTGAATCATGAACCTCGACAATCTTCCACTCACCTTCTATATCCGATAATGTTAATTCCTTCATCGCCTTGCAAGATGACATCAACAATATTCCGCAAGATACGAATATTTTCACCTTATTCATCATATTTTAAAAAGTTAATCTGACCAAAATCATGAATACACAAATTATAATTAAGACCCTAATTTTCGTTAGTTGATAATTTGCATTTGTATATATAAATCCAGAATATGGCAAAATCTTGCATCAGACAAGTGTTAAAATACGTTTACATCCCCATTTCATGGCGGTACAATATTCGCACTGCGGCAAAGAACCACATCAACATAATCCCCAATTAACGAAATAAATGGGCATGATAACGGTCAAAGACCATAATAATTGTTAACTTATGGAATATTTTCCAATGGAAATTTTATTAATCGGAAATTATCTGTTTTCTTTGTAAAAAATTTACACAGGAAAATATTAACAACAAAAAATAAACTGCAGTATGAAAATTATCATAGTAGGAGGAGTCGCCGGAGGAGCCACAGCAGCGGCACGCATCCGCAGAAATACCGAAAAAGCCGAGATTATTCTTATTGAGAAAGGAGCATACATATCATATGCCAATTGTGGACTGCCCTACTATATAGGTGGGATAATTAAAGAGCGCGAACGTTTATTTGTGCAAACTCCCGAAGCATTCGGGAGACGTTTCAATATCGATGTACGCATCAACTCGGAAGTAACCGCAATCGACCGGGAACAAAAAGAAGTAACCGTGCGCACGTCAGACGGCAAAACATATAAGGAACACTACGATAAATTATTGCTATCTCCGGGAGCATCGCCCGTGCGCCCTCCATTGGATGGTATTGATACCGATGGTATATTCACTTTGAGAAATGTAAATGACACCGACCGCATAAAACAATATATCAACAAGCACTCGGTGCGCCGCGCTGTCATTGTGGGTGGCGGTTTCATAGGATTGGAAATGGCCGAAAACCTGGTGCACGCCGGAATAGAAGTATCGGTAGTTGAAATGGCCGACCAAGTAATGGGACCCATCGACTACTCGATGGCCGCACTCGTGCACGAACATCTCTTGCAAAAAGGCGTAAAACTGTATTTAAAGCAAGCCGTAGAGGCATTCAAACGCTCGTCCGACGGCATCGATGTCATGTTCAAATCTGGCACACAGATGCAAGTCGACATGGTAATTCTCTCAATCGGCGTACGAGCCGAAACACGATTGGCATCCGAAGCAGGACTTAAATTAGGCGAGATGAGAGGGATTTGGGTAAACGAATACTTGCAGACTTCCGACGATACAATATATGCCGTAGGTGATGCCATAGAATTTCCTCATCCGATTACGGGAAAGCCGTGGCTCAACTTCCTTGCCGGGCCGGCTAACCGACAGGCTCGCATAGTTGCCGACAATATTGTGTTTGGGAACAGCGTGAAGTATGAAGGTTCCATCGGAACTTCAATAGCCAAAATATTTGACATGACCGTCGCATCCACCGGGCTTCCGGCAAAACGGTTGAAACAGATGGAGATTGCTTACCTTTCTTCAACCACCCACTCGGCTTCACACGCCGGGTACTATCCCGGAGCTTTGCAAATGGCCATCAAAGTCACATTTTCACCGACCGACGGAAAACTGTACGGGGCACAAATTGTAGGCTTCGACGGAGTTGACAAGCGTATCGACGAATTGGCCATGGTAATTAAACACGGCGGTACAGTACACGACCTTGTACAGCTGGAACATGCCTACGCTCCCCCGTTCTCGTCAGCTAAAGACCCTGTTGCAATAGCCGGCTATGTCGCAAGCAATATCCTTAACAGGAAAATGAATCCGCTGTATTGGCGTGAACTCAGGGATGCCGATTTGAGCAATGTCACTTTGATAGATGTTCGGACGACCGACGAGTTCAAATTGGGAGCCATCAACGATGCGATTAACATGCCTCTCGACGATTTACGCGCACATTTGAATGAAATTCCAAGCGACAAACCTGTTTGGGTATATTGCGGCATCGGGCTGCGAGGATACTTGGCAAGCAACATTCTAAAAGATAACGGATTCAAAGAAGTACGCAACTTGATAGGCGGAATCAAAACTTACAAAGCTGCAACAGCAACAGTCTCCTTACCATCAAAAAATGCCACTTGTACACCAAAATCCGAAAACAAGCCTCAACCCACACCGTCCAACACTATAAAAATTGACGCATGCGGAGTGCAATGTCCCGGACCGATATTGAAACTTAAAAAGTGCATGGAAACTTTACAACCCGGACAATGCATTGAAATAAGCGCGACCGATGCCGGCTTCCCTCGCGATGCAGAAGCATGGTGCCGCACTACCGGCAACCGATTTGTTGAAAAAGCTGAAGCCAACGGAATATACCGAGTGTGGATAGAAAAAGCTATGCCTAAAACAGATGCCGAACGGAAAGCGGCTCAAGGAGGCAAAGGCAAAACATTAATTCTTTTCAGCGACGACTTGGACAAAACTCTTGCCACGTTCGTGCTTGCCAACGGAGCTGCCGCCACGGGCGAGAAAGTGACCATATTTTTCACGTTCTGGGGATTGAATGCAATAAAGAAGATAAAGAAACCTGCAGTCAAGAAAGACCTGTTTGGAAAGATGTTCGGATTCATGCTACCATCAGACTCTCGCAAATTAAAGCTATCAAAAATGAATATGGGCGGACTTGGATCAAAAATGATGCGCATGATAATGAAGCGCAAAGGTGTGGATTCACTCGAATCTCTCCGCCAACAAGCCATCGACAACGGAGTAGAATTCATCGCTTGCCAAATGTCGATGGACGTGATGGGCATTACCCGGGAAGAATTGCTTGACAATGTGACAATAGGCGGAGTAGCTACATACATGGATCGCGCCAATGACGCAAATATGAACTTGTTTATTTAAAACTATGGAAAAGATACCTTGCATTTGCGTTATGCGCGACTTGATGAAAACCCTATCCGAACTTGAAAACCATCTGGAAGAATCATACGGGGTGACACTCAACGAGGCAATGGTACTATGCAGCATCGGCAACGAAACAGTGACTGCAAGCTCAATTACCTCATGCACAGGGCTGACACCATCACATACTTCAAAGGTTATTCGTTCGGCCGAAGACAAGGGTCTTATTGAACGTGAACTCGGCAAGCTCGACAAGCGTCAAATGTATTTCAAGTTGACATCAGCAGGCAAAAGTTGTCTGGAAAACATCAAAGAGCATGGAATAGACATACCTGAGTGGATAGCCGCCTTGTTCCGTAATTGACATAACACTGACATATAAGTCGGAGAGATAAAATACCTTTTTTTGCAAAAGTCCGTGGGGAATGCGATGATAATTTCTCCACGGACTTCATCAATACATATACCAATTTGGCTTTGCCCACTGCTTCCTTTACGTTATGACAAATGATTCCTGCAATAATTTCACCGATTTTAGTTACCTTTGTCAAGAACGAAAACCCATTCTCTTATGAATATCTTAGACCGAATAAATTCACACAACGGGCCAGGATTCTCGATTGAAGTCCTTCCTCCCCTAAAGGGGAAAGGTATTTCGCAACTGTTTTCCAATATAGACAAATTGATCGAGTTTGACCCGTTGTACATAAATATCACCACCCACCGCAGCGAAATGGTATTTAAAAGCACCCCCGACGGACTATACCAACGCATATCCGAGCGAAGCCGTCCGGGAACCGTTGCCGTGGCAGCCGCTATTCAGCAAAAATATGGGATACCGGCCGTGCCTCATCTCATTTGCAGCGGGTTCACCAAGACCGAAACCGAATATGCCTTGATTGACCTCAATTTTCTCGGGATAGACAACCTTTTGCTACTCAGGGGCGACAAGGCAAAGCATGAAAACTTCTTTGTCCCGGTAGAAAACGGTTACAGCCATGCCTGTGAACTCGAAGAGCAAGTGAACAACTTCAATAAAGGCTACTTCATTGACGGGTCAAAGATGGATATAATAAACGACAACAAGTTCTCTTATGGCGTGGCCGGATACCCGGAAAAGCATGACGAGGCGCCAAACATGGACATAGATTTAATCCACCTTAAGCACAAAGTGGATATGGGAGCCAACTACATAGTGACACAAATGTTCTTCGACAACAAGAAATTTTTCGAATTCAAGAAGAAATGCCGCGCAATGAAAATCAATGTCCCCATTATTCCCGGAATCAAGCCAATAATCAACAAAAAACAATTGACAGTATTGCCAAAAGTTTTCCATGTAGACCTTCCGAACGACTTAGCCAATGAACTTAGCGCATGTCCCGACAACGAAGCCGCAAAGATAATCGGAATGGAATGGTGCAAAATGCAGGTAAAAGAGTTACTGGCTTCGGGCGAAAAAACAATACATTTCTACTCGCTCAATGCCACCGAGAGCGTCCGCAACATCGTGAAAGAGCTTTATTGAAAAATAGAAACCGACAATGAAATTCAACGACATCATAGGGAACGAGACTGCAAAACAGCAATTGAAGCGCATGATAGATGCCGACAGAATACCTCACGCCCTGCTACTTACCGGTCCGCAAGGCATAGGAAAACTGGCTCTCGCAAGAGCCGCAGCGCAATACATCCATTGCGAACACAAGATCAACGGCGACTCTTGCGGCAAATGCCCTTCCTGCATCCAGCACCAAACTTTCAACCATGCCGACCTGTTCTTTTCTTTCCCTGTGATAAAAGGCCGCAGCAACAGCAAACCTACTTCAGACGACTACATCGAGGAGTGGAAACATTTCCTGTTGACCGACCCTGTCGAGAATTACGAACATTGGCTCAGAGAGCTATCCAATGAAAACGCTCAACCGCAATTCTATGCAAGCGAAAGCACAAACATCATAACAAAAATGAGCTATGCCTCTTACTCGGCAAAATACAAAATCCTAATTTTGTGGCTGCCGGAGAAAATGAATGAAGAATGTGCCAACAAGCTGCTGAAAATAATAGAAGAGCCTTTCCCCGACACCATCTTTATCATGGTGAGCGACAATCCCAAAGAAATTCTCCCCACAATATATTCAAGGTTACAACAAATAGAGCTGAAAAAGCTATCCACCGACGAAGTCGCAACTTACCTTCGCGGCAAATACAACATGACGCTACAAGATGCATTGGCCGTAGCCGCTCCTGCCGACGGAAACATATTGACTGCCGAAGAGAACATGGCTCTTGACAGCGAAAACAAGGAATTTTTCCAAATGTTCATTTCTCTGATGCGTCTTGCTTACTCCCGCGACTTGAAATCATTGAAATCGTGGTCGGAAAATGTCAATAATTTCAAACGCGAAAAAACAAAGCGTTTCTTGGCTTATATGGCAAGGATGATCAGGGAAAACTACATTTACAATTTCCATAACAGCGAACTGAATTATCTGAACAAAGCCGAAGAGCAATTCAGCACAAAATTCGCTCCTTTCATAAACGACGCCAATGCCGAACGCATGCTGCACGAGACAGAAAATGCAGCAAGAGACATACAAGGCAACGGTAACGGCAAAATCATCCTGTTTGACTTTGCCATAAAAATGACAATATTGATAAAACGGTAACTGCAATGCCCTATCCCAGTCAAGCCACTCCATTTCTAAGACTTGTGGCCAAAGCATTCTATGAGAACAAGCGAGACGAGCTGCGAGACATTTGTTTCATATTTCCAAACAGACGAAGCGGTGTTTTTTTCACCAAGGAACTTATGGAATTGTCACAAGGCAAGCCGTTCATAATGCCCGAAATAACATCTATTTCCCAGTTTGTCTGCGACATAACAGGCAGTGTAGAAATTACAAAAATCGAAGCACTGCTCATGCTATACCGAGAATATGCGCGGTTGATGGGCGACAATGCCGAAAACTTCGACAAATTTGCTTATTGGGGCGACACCTTGCTGAACGATTTTAATGACGTAGACAAGTATCTTGTCGAGCCCGAGCAAGTATTCTGCAACGTCAAGGATCTCAAGGACCTTCAAGCAAATTATCTCACGCAAGAGCAACTCGACACTATAGAACGATATTTCGGCAAGACAAACGTGCACCGGTTCCAAAGCACCGAGGACTTTTGGGCCAACATGCAAAAAGGCTCTTCAGGTGTGAAGAAATTCTTAAGCCTGTGGGAAATATTGCACGACCTTTACAAAGCGTTCAACTCGGCCGTTGCACAAACCGGACTTTCATACTCAGGAAAAATATATAAAAATGCAGTCGACACGATTCGAAAAATGAGCGTATCCGACTTCAGGTGCAACTGCTATGTATTTATCGGGTTCAACGTATTGTCTACATCCGAATTAAAAATCTTCGAACTTCTCGGACAAAAAGGGATTGCCGACTATTACTGGGACTACAACTCGCCGGCATTGACCGACAGGCGCAACAAGGCATCATGGTTTGTCGGGCGCAACGTAGACATGTTCAAGTCTCGGCTCGACATAAAAGAAAATCCTATAACTGCATTTCCCGAAATTCATGCCATAGGTCTACCATCAAATATAGGACAAGCCAAGTACACTCGCGACATCATCGACCGACTGATTGCCGACGGCGACATTCCAAACCCGAAAAATGCCACCGAAACGGCAATAGTCCTGCCCGAAGAAAACATGCTCGTCCCGCTGCTTGACTCGATAAACAGCAAGATAAGCAACGTAAACATAACGATGGGTTACCCTCTTCGCAATTCGAGCATTGCCCTGCTTATTTCGCAAATAGCCAAGCTGCACAAGCAGGCAAGGAAAGAAAATGGAGAATTCTGCTATTTCCATGAAGACATTCGCGAAATAACGTCGCACCCCTACACCAAACTCGTTGCCCCCAACGAGGTGGCGTGCCTCATCTCGCACATAACAAAATACAACCTCTTTTATGTGAGTGCATCGATTGTCAATGAAATAGCTCCTTCATTGAATTACATCTTCACTCCCATTACGAGCACATCAGAGCCGGGCGAACTCGTAAAATATTTAAAGCGCATCATCAATTTTGCCGAGAAATATCTGCTCGATTCCCAAATCATGGCCGAAAATTCAATAGACCTGGGATTCATCGCAGCCTATGTCGACAAATTAAACCAACTTGCCTCGATTGTCGGCAAATACGAAATCCCGATGAACAACAGCACATTCTTCTATTTGGTCGACAGAGCTTTGTCTTCGGCTACGATAGCACTTGAGGGAGAGCCGCTCAACGGGTTGCAAATTATGGGTATACTCGAGACAAGATGCCTCGACTTTGACAATCTGATGATTCTATCCATGAACGAACGAATATTCCCACGCAAGCACTACTCCAAATCATTCATCCCCCACAACCTGCGCAAAGGCTATGGCATGGCAACCATCGAATTCCAAGAGTGCATGTATTCCTACTACTTCTATAGGATGATAAGCCGTGCAAAGAGAGTATTCCTTCTGTTCGACTCAAGGACACAGTCAATCGGGTCGGGAGAACCTTCCCGCTTTGTTTACCAGTTGCAGACATTATATCCACAGTCGCACATACAGCTCATACATGCAGGCTTCAACGTGTATGCCCCCGACGACATAACCCTGTCTATCCCCAAGAATGACAGAATAATGCAAATATTGAAAAAGTACCAGACCGACGGAAGCAACGAATACCTATCGGCAAGCGCCATAAACCATTACATCAATTGCCCCGTGGCGTTTTACTTTGAAAAAGTAGAAAAGCTGAACATTGCCGACGACATGATTGAGTTCATGGATTCGAGCACACTCGGCACAATCATTCACGCCGTTCTACAGCAACTTTACACCACGTCGGGCAAAAAGCAAGACAACGGAGTATATATCGATGCCGCAATAATAGAAAATATCCTCAAGCGACCCGACGACATCATGAAACTGATAAACTTCACGATAAACAAAGAATACCTCAATCGTAAAGATGGATGCACCGAAGTCTTGTCGGGAGAAACATACCTGATAGGCAGTGCGATTTTCATGTTGATAAAACGTGTCCTTAACTACGAGAAAGGACAACCGTTTACCCTGCTTCAATGCGAAAAGGAGGAAAAGTTGCACTGGAAGTTCCCCGACGGTTTCGCCGTAAACATAAAACAATACATCGACCGCGTGGATTGCATCAATGACCCTGATGGCCGGCAAGTAATACGCATAATTGATTACAAGACGGGAAAGGACAACACGAGAGCCACGACAGTGAGCCAAATGTTCGACGACAAGTCGAGCGACAGACGCAAGGCCATGCTGCAACTCATGCTATACTGCAACGTGTATGCTACACTGCACAACACCGGCGACACGCCCATACAACCGATAATATACACAATTAAAAACATCGACAACTCGGGCTTCGCAATCGACAAAAAGCAAATATATGACTTTCATGAAATAAATGATTCTTACAACGAGCAACTTGAACAAGTGCTTAAAGAAATATTCAATGCCGACATCCCATTCAGGCAGACTCACAACGAGCATAATTGCAAATACTGTAAATTTATCGATTTCTGCCGAAAGTGATGACCGGGCAATTGGAATATCAATTATTTTTCTTATCTTTGCACCGCTTTTTTTAATTCCGTGTGATGGGAAATTGAGAAGCAACAAACTTAATTTTTAGTAACACATATTTTACAATGAAGACATTCAAACTTAACGCAGAACCAAGAATCGATCTTGGAAAGAAAGCAAGCAAGGACCTTCGTAAAGTAGCTAAAATTCCTGCAGTACTTAACGGAGGCGAAATCGTAAACCTTCCTTTCGAAGGAACATTGGAACCGGGACAAAAATTGGTAGAGATTGCCAACAACCGCGCTATCATCACTACCGACCTTATAGTAAAAGAAGAAGATGTAAGGAAATTGATTTATACTCCCGACATCTTCGCTATTGAACTCACTTTCAATGGCAAAACAATCAACGCAGTCCTCAAGGACTTGCAGACACACCCTGTTACCGACAAGGTAATCCACATCGACTTCCTTGAAGTAAACGACAAGAAACCGGTCGTAATGAACGTTCCTGTTAAACTTGAAGGTCACGCCGAAGGTGTAAAAGCCGGTGGTAAATTGACTTTGTCAATGAAGAAATTGAAAGTAAAAGCTATCTTTACTGCAATTCCTGAACGTGTCATAGTAAATGTTGACAACATCAAGTTGGGTCAATCGCTCAAAGTTGGCGAATTGCATTACCCAGACTATGAAATCGTCAATGCAAAGCAAGCTGTCGTTTGCGCAGTTCAATTGACTCGTGCCGCTCGTGGTGCTCAAGCCAATGCCAACAACAACTAATTAATATACACTTGTGCGTTGGCGCAACAATAAAAAACATTTGCTTAAACAATGAAATATCTGATTGTAGGACTGGGAAATATCGGAAGCGAATACGAGAACACCCGTCACAACATAGGATTTAGTATATTGGATGCCTTTGCAAAGGCATCCAATATTACTTTTAGTACTCAACGATATGGAGATGTCGCATCTTTAAGGGTAAAAAACCAGAATCTCATCCTATTAAAGCCATCGACCTACATGAACTTAAGCGGAGAGGCCGTGAGATACTGGAAAAACAAAGAGAATATCCCTTTAGAAAACATTCTTGTCATAGTCGATGACCTATCCCTCCCATTCGGAGCAATACGTTTAAAAGGGAAAGGCAGCGACGGTGGCCACAACGGTTTAAAGAACATCGCATTGATGTTGCAAACCGAGGCCTATGCAAGATTGCGTTTTGGCATCGGCAACGATTTTCCGCGCGGCGCTCAGATAGAATATGTATTGGGACATCTTTCTTCCGAAGAGCAAACCTCACTCAACGAACGTGCACAAGTCGCGATAGAAGCCATAAAAAGTTTCTGCCTTTCTGGCTTAAGTTTCACCATGACACATTTCAACAACAAATAATTTTATGCTACAAGAGGAACGAATAGACAAATGGTTGTGGGCCACAAGAATATTCAAGACTCGCAGCATGGCTACCGATGCTTGCAAGAAAGGTCGGGTCATGGTAGATGGAGTGTGCATCAAGCCTTCGCGCAATATCAAAGTGGGCGATACGGTTTCGGTGAGAAAACCGCCTGTCACATATACATTTGAAGTAATAGGACTGACCGAAGCAAGAGTCGGGGCAAAGCTTGTGCCACAATATCTTATAAACAAGACGACAAAAGACCAATACGAACTGCTCGACATGGTGAAAATAAGCGGATTTGTCAACAGGCAAAAAGGCCTGGGACGCCCCACAAAAAAAGAAGGGCGCGAATTGGCACACTTCACCGAAGAAATGTCATTCTACGATTTCGATTTGGATTTTGACGACGATGAAGATGATGACGACTTAAACGGATAACAATTCCTGCTCAAAACCAAACAAATTCAATTGTTCTTATCATAAAATTTCAAAAAACGCACAACTTTGCAACCAAAATGCATTTGCTACTTGTTACCTTTGCACTCGGATGGATAAAATCGTTAACATAGCAATTTCAATTCTGGTTGCAGCGGCCGTAATGTTAGGTTCGGTCGTGCAGTTCCACCACCACTCTTCAAACGGCGAGATTCATGTCTATGACTTATTGATAGATATGGAAACGGCCGTTGCCGGCAATGCCGGGTTTCATATTGACAATGATTGCTGCAATGGAACAAGTAACAAATCTACCGAAAAAAAAGATTGCTCGCTTAAGTTGAGCATCTCCAAACCTTATACCGAGAAAAACAACATATTGCCATTGATTACATGGCTTGCCATCCTTGCAGGATGCTTAATCGACATTTCGCCAATCCAAACATCAAATAATACCGGCACAAGACACTGGCACTCAAACCTCATAACCGGGCTATTCAAGCCTGGGTGCGTCGGATTGCGCTCGCCACCGCAACAAGATTGGCATCTCTTTTAAACCAATCAACAAGCGAATAACAATCTGAATTACAAATTAACAAAACTGGTATTTTATGAAAATACTTAAATATTTATTGCCTATATTGATAATAGGCAGCTTCTCTTCATGTTCCGGAAACAATGAAAACCATGACCACGAATCAGCCGAGGAAACGGCAGCCGATGCACACAACCATGACGGCAAAAAGGCCCATCAATCAGATGAAATAGTTTTCCACCCCGAGAAAGCCGAACGATTTGGGATAAAAACCATTAAATTACAATTGACCGACTTTAACGAAATAATAAAAGTCTCGGGACAAATTGAGCCGGCAAAAGGTGACGACTACATCGTATCGGCCACCAAACCCGGCATCATTCGGCTCAAGAACGGACTAAACGAAGGCTCTGCCGTATCTAAGGGAGAAGCCATAGGTACAATTTCTGCTTCTGAACTTGGAGGAGACGAGACCGAACGTGCTAAAATCGCATTTGAAACAGCCCGGAGGGAATATGAACGCCTGCTTCCGCTATACAAGGAAAAAATAATCTCGGAACGCGACTTCAACATAGCAAAAGAGAACTATGAACAAGCAAAGAACGCGTTCAACCCCACCAACGTTACTCCGATATCAGCAATTCACGGCATAGTGACAAAACTATATGTGAAAGATGGTGAATATGTGGAACAAGGCATGCCGATAGCATCTGTTTCTCAAAATACGAATCTTGTGCTGCGTGCTGACCTCCCACAAAAATATATAGACGCCCTACCGTATATTCGTTCAGCCAATTTCAAGCCGTCATATTGCGATTCAACGGTGGCTATGTCGTCGGTAAACGGCAAGTTGATATCAACCGACACTCCAGCTGCCACGTCTGTTCCCGGCTATATCCCGGTATATTTCCAATTTCGCAATTCCGGAAACTTCATAGCAAATTCTTATGCCGAAGTATATCTAATAGGCACGGCCAAACATGACGTACTGGCATTGCCAATGGAAGCCTTGACCGAAGAACAGGGCGAATATTTCGTTTATGAGAAAGTCGATGCCGAATGTTATAAGAAACATTTGGTAAAAACAGGCTACAATGACGGCAAAAATGTTGAAATACTGTCGGGACTCAAGCCGGGAATGGAAATAGTAACCGAAGGAGCAGTAATAATAAAAATGGCTGCCAACACAGGTGCAGTTCCCGGACATACGCACCAACACTGACAATCAAATATAAAACGATTAAAACCTGTATAAGAAATGTTGAACAAAATAATACATTTTTCTCTTGGCAACAGGATTCTCGTTCTGATTGTCACTTGCTTTCTGCTCTTATTAGGAATATATGTAACAGTCAATTCCGAAATAGACGTATTTCCCGACTTAAACGCTCCGACGGTTGTAGTGATGACCGAAGCCCCCGGATATGCTCCCGAAGAAGTTGAGAAAATCGTCACTTTCCCGATTGAGACGGTGATGAACGGTGCAACAAATGTGCGTCGCGTACGCTCGTCTTCGGCAACAGGATTCTCAACTGTATCGGTGGAATTTGACTGGGGCACCGACATATACCAAGCTCGCCAAACGGTTATGGAAAAACTGTCTACAGTGAGCGACCAATTCCCGACCGGGGTTAAATCTCCGGTACTCGGGCCACAAACATCAATAATGGGCGAAATCCTCATAATAAGCCTTACATCCGACAGCACTTCCATGCTCGACCTGCGTACGATAGCCGATCGTACAATACGTCCGCGTCTGCTTGCTCTTGGTGGAGTGTCTGAAGTCCAAGTCATAGGCGGCGATATAAAGGAATATCAAATACTACTCGACCTCGAGAAAATGAAGTTCTTTAACGTATCGATGGACGAAGTGGTACAAGCCACCCAAAACATAAACAACAATGCCGGCGGTGGAATCCTGTATGAGTATGGAAACGAATACATCATCAAAGGGAACATAAACACCCGCAACCTCGACGACATAGCAAAATCGGTCGTTCGAAGCGACTCGGCTGGCATAATTACCGTTGACGACATAGCAAAAGTGCAAATCGGATCGGAAATGCCAAAACTCGGAGAAGCGTCCGAAAAAGGGAAGCCGGCTGTATCGTTGACCATAACAAAGCAGCCCAACTCCGACACGAATGAATTGACCGACAAGATAATTTCATCGCTCGATGCAATGAAAAAGAGCCTGCCGGCCGACTTGCACATTTCCACCGACACATTCATGCAGAGCCGCTTCATAAATAACTCAATAAACAATATCCAGCAATCGCTCATTGAAGGTGCCATATTCGTGGTGATAATACTATTCTTGTTCTTGATGAACACGCGCACCACCGTCATTTCGCTTGTTGCCTTGCCACTATCGGTGTTGATTACAATGATTATACTGCATTACATAGGTTATACAGTAAACACCATGATATTGGGAGGTATCGCCATTGCAATAGGTTCGCTCGTTGACGATGCCATCGTCGATGTCGAGAATGTGTTCCGCCGGCTTCGTGAGAACAGAGCCTTGCCCGAGAATGAACGACGTCCCACAATCGACATCGTGAACGAAGCATCCCGCGAGGTGCGTATGCCCATATTCAATTCTTCATTAATAATCATGGCCAGCTTCCTGCCATTGTTCTTCCTTAGCGGCATGGAGGGACGCTTGCTGATTCCTCTCGGCGTTGCATTCATTGTGTCGCTGCTGGCATCGACAATCGTTGCCTTGACCGTGACTCCGGTGCTGTGCAGCTACCTGTTAAAGACCAAAGACGAAAAAGATGTCAGGGAATCGAAAGTTGCAGCATTCCTCAAGAAAAAATACCGTCATGCACTGGAATGGAGTTTCAAGCACAAAAGTCCTATCCTGTACAGTACAGGCGGACTGTTCTTGATTGCAATAGGATTGTTTTTCACGCTTGGGCGCAGCTTCTTGCCTCCCTTCAATGAAGGTGCTTTTACAATCAACGTAAGCCTCATGCCGGGCGTCTCGCTTGAAGAGTCCGACCGCATAGGGCGTGAAGCCGAAAGGATAATTTTAAGCGTGCCCGAAATCTCTACTGTATCTCGCAAAACCGGACGAGCCGAGCTATCGGAACACTCCTTCGGCGTAAACGTGTCTGAAATCGAAGCTCCTTACGAATTATCGGGTCGCTCAAAAAATGAATTGATTGAAGAATTGAGGCATAAATTGGCCGAGATTCCGGGAGCCAACATTGAAATAGGACAGCCTATTTCACACCGGATAGATGCAATGCTTTCAGGCTCACAGGCGCAAATCGCGATAAAGCTTTTTGGCGATGACCTGAATGAGCTATACCGGATTGGAAGCCAAATCAAGCAAAGCATCACCGGCCTGCCGGGAATTGTCGACATCAATCTTGAACAGCAGGTGGGAAGACCGCAACTGCACATCACCCCTCGCCGGGAATTAATGGCCAAATACGGCATCACTATGGCGCAATTCGCACAATTCGTCAACATCACATTGGCCGGAGAGAGTGTATCGACTGTCTATGATGAAGGATTGCCTTACAATCTCACTTTGCGAATACCCGAGGAAGACAGAAACGGAATCGAGAAAATAAAGAACCTAATGATTGACAGCAATGTAGGTAAAATTCCTCTGTCGACCGTTGCCGATGTTCAATCGGTTGAAGGCCCGAGTACCATAAACCGGGAGAATGTCAGCCGGAGAATCATCGTGTCGGCCAATGTGCATGAACGGGATCTTCGCAGTGCAGTCAACGACATACAAGACAAGATTGAAAAAGACGTGAAACTTCCCGAAGGATACTATATCGTCTATGGAGGCCAATTTGAAAGTGAAGCAAAAGCATCTCAGACTCTCGCGATAGCATCGATTGTGGCCCTCATCATCGTGTTCATGTTGCTCTATCATGAATTCAAGAACACTTCGCAATCGTTGACGGTGCTGCTCAACCTGCCGCTTGCCATGATAGGCGGCGTGTTCATCCTTTTCTTCACTTCGGGCGAATTGAACATCCCGGCAATAATAGGATTCATCTCTTTGCTCGGCATCACCACCCGAAACGGAATGCTGCTCATGTCGCACTACAACCACCTGCGCGATGAAGGAATGGGACTTGTGGAACGTGTTTACACAGGTTCGATCGACCGCCTCAATCCTATCATCATGACAGCTTTGTCTTCGGCATTGGCATTGATTCCCATTGCTTTAAAAAGCACCGAACCGGGTAACGAAATACAAAGCCCAATGGCAATAGTCATCCTTGGAGGCCTGCTGACTTCCACTGTGTTGAATCTTTTTGTTGTACCGATAATTTACTATCTAAACAATCGAAACAGGCATGAAAATAAACAATAAACTGGCCATAACAATATGTTTATACGGGATATGCAGCATCGGTGCTGCAGCGCAAAATCCTGTCGATGCAATCATCAACTCGATTCAATCCAACAATACCGACATCAAGGCCAATGCATCATCCATTGCTGCCGACAGTATTGAAATAGCATCTTCCAACTATTTGGAAGACCCGAAAGTGGATTTTGAATATTTGTTTGGAGCTCCTGAAGTAGGCGACAAGTGGGCTATCGGTATTTCCCAAGGTTTTGAATGGCCCGGAATATACGCGGCAAGGAAGCGTGCCAATCGTTCTAAAATGACAGCCCTCTCCTACTCACATGAAATGAAACGCCTTGAAGTTCTTATGCAGGCCAAAAACTTATGCTTGGACTTGATTAATGCCAACAAGCAAATATCTGTACAAAAAAGCATATACGACAACTATAAGAACTTATATGACAAATATTATGAAGCTTATCAAAAAGGGGAAGCCAGCATCATCGACCTCAACAAACTGAAAATAGAGATAGTCGATGCCTCTCAGGCACTTTCAGAACTGGAGACTGGCAGGAATAAAATAATCGACGACTTGAATGCACTTAACAATGGGAATGAATTTACAGGCCTGGCAATAAGCGACATCGAAGAATACCCTGTCGAAGAATTCCTGACACTTGATGCGTATTCACAATTGTATATGGGAAACGACCCGGAGAACAATTATTATGATCAATTGAACGACGCGCTCGAAGCCGACGACAATGTGGCCAAAATGGGATGGTTTCCAAAATTTGACATTGGCTATAAATATTCCAATGAAATAGGCGACGGTTTCAACGGATTCACCGTAGGTGCTTCAATCCCGTTATTTGCCAACCGCAACAAGGTGAAAGCAGCCAAGGCCGAAACCGTTGCAAATGAACTTACCCGGCAAAACCGCCAAATAACAGAAATGGCTCGAATAAAATCGCAATTTGAAAAAGCAGTGTCATTGAAGCAGCAATTTGAATCCTATAAGTCAATATTAGGCGACAAAAATTGCTACTCGGTACTTGAAAAAGCTCTTGAAGGAGGACAAATTTCTCTGCTCGACTACTTGCAAGAAGTAAATTATTTCTTGAATGCCGAAAACAAGATGCTTGAACTGGAATACCAATACCAATTGACTATGGCCGAATTAAATAAATACTCGTTGCTTAATCAATAAAGCACATTTTGGCCTGAATACAATCGTGGCTTTCCTCTAAGGAATAATGATATTCCGATGGGAAAAGCCACAATTTTTTATCACCTGCCCTGACGTTTTGCACATTAATCCTCTCAAAGAGACATTTTCCTAATTATTCATTCTATTTATCAGTAGATTGTCATTTATAATACCTATATTTGAAATATCTTATATTTATACACCTAATATTCTTTTATTATGAAACTATTCTTGTCATTGATGTTGCTATGCGTCACAGTGGCCACACAAGCGCAAACAACTATTTATGCCTATAGGAACTGGCAACCGAGCAACCCCGATTCATCAGTAAAGGGCCCGGTGAAATTCTCTTCCGACAATCCGGGACAACTTTCTCTGATCGCAGACCAGTCCCGACTCGGGAACGTATATGCCGCAGCATACTACAATTACAAATGGTATGCCCAAGTGACTGTTTCGGGCACGCAATCGTCGGTGGAAGGGTTATACACAATCGACATGAATACCGGAGAACGCACTTTAATTGCAAATGCAGGCTCGCAATTGACCGAAATGGCTTACGACTACACAACCGATGTCATGTATGCAATCGCTTATGGAGCCGAAGAACTGGCAACCATCGACATCAAGACAGGCGAAGTCACAACTATAGCCCGTTTCTCGGACACTTCGGCCAACGATATATACATGCTGGCTCTTGCCTGCGACCTCGACGGGAAATTGTACGGAATAGGAATCGATGACAACTTATACCTAATTGACAAGGAGAATGCGTCATGCAGTCTCATCGGCAATACTGGTGTTAATGCTGCCTACACGCAATCGATGGAATTTGACCACAACAACCGCATCCTATACTGGATAAATTGTGGCGACTACAAGTTGTACACCGTGGACATCAACACAGGCAGAGCAACCGAGATAGGCGGCATGGGAGAAACCGGCGACGACAGCTTGAGCGGAATGGCCATACCATATATCAATGTCCCTGCCGGCAGTCCCGACCGAGTGACCGACCGAAGTGCGTCAGCAACCGAAAATGTGATAACACTGCAATGGACAAATCCTCAACATGATGCACAAGGAAACCCCTTGACCGACCTCGACGGCGTAAAGATATTCAGAAACGAGGAATATATCGCAACAATCGACTTGACCGCCGGAGACATCGGAAAAATATCGACCTACAACGATGCCGGTCTTGATGATGGCATGTACACCTACCGGGTCATACCATTCAACGATAACGGTGACGGCGGAGTCGACAGCGACGACATAACGGTTTACCTCGGCGACAACGCTCCGGGACAGGTGCGGTCATTCGAAGTGAAACAAGGCGACAACTCGGCTATCATTTCATGGGAGGCTCCTGAAAAAGGACTGAACAACGGCAATTTTGATCCCGGCAGTATTACAAAATATATAATCACGCGCAGCACAGGAACATCTTCAACCGAGATTGAAATAAGTGACCCCACAGCACGTCAATATGTCGACACTCCGGGGTTTGGCACTTACACCTACTCCATTTATGCTGTTAACGACATGGGCAACGGAGCCGTAACCACTGCCGACCCAATTATAGTGAAACCAAGCAACTGGATTATTATGCACAACGGTAGGGACATAATTAAAAACGGCATGGAATATAAGTTCTACGACGACGCAGGACCTAATGCATATTATTCCAACTCTCTAAACGACACGTTGACAATAGTTCCCGAGTCCAATTCGGGTTATGTGAAAATAGAATTCAAAAGTTTCTATCTCGATACCTACGCCGACACTTTGAGCATTTATAATGGCAGCAACACCGAAGCCGCATTGATTGGCAAATACTCTTCTGAAACAGTACCATCCGACATTGCCGAGCTTGAAGCCTCAAATGCCGATGGTGCGTTGACATTCGTATTCAAGTCGGATATCATGAGCCGTTACGAAGGATGGGAGGCCAATGTATCGGTAATAGAAAAATTGGCCGACGACATAGAAATAATTTCATTAAATGGAAATGCTTACCCCGAAGCCAATCAAGAATGCACTTTCTCGCTCGCTTTCATTAACAAAGGCAAGAACAACATAAGCGGTTCGGATTATACATTAAACCTCATGAACGAAAACAATGAAATCTTGGCACAAGCACAAGGCATTGACTTGGCTTCAATGCAATCGGCCTCAGTAGAACTGAAATTCACACCGCCAACAGCCGGGAACATGAACATTCATGCCAAAGCCGAATACGACCAGGACGATAACAAAAGCAATGACACATCCGAGACATTGGCAATAACCGTGCTTGAAAAAGGAAGCACATTCTCAACGATAGGAATTCATGATTCCGAATTGTATGTAGTGCCGGCGTCATTCATGTCATCCGAATCAATCTGCGAAACGATCTATTTTAAAGATGAAATCAATGTTGATAAAGGATACCTCAAACTCATCTCATTCCCATTGGCGAGTGCAACGACAAGTTATGCCGACGTACCAATAAAAGTGTGGGTGTGCGAAACCGACATCGACGAACTCATCGACGCTCCTATCCCGGCCGACAACATGACCCTCGTATTTGATGGAAACTGCCCGATAAAAGCCGACGACACCGAGTGGAACATATCATTGCCCGAAACCTACGAATACAACGGTGGCAATCTTGCCATACTGGTTTACAAGCAACATTCCAATACAGTTTCAAGCGGGGTGTCATTTGTCGGAACATATGGGACTTATTCGATCGACAAGAAACGTTCAAGATACGACTCCACTTGGGACGATTCTGAGCGTCTTGACCCTAACAGCATTTTCGGATATTCGGCTTCCGAAATGTATGCCGACGTAAAACTATTGTTCCTGCCCAACCCATCAGGAATGACAAGCATTGGTGTAGACGCTACCGATATCAGCATATATCCAAATCCTGCAACTTCAATAATTTATATAAATGGGAACGTCCAAAATGTGGAGTTGACCAACATGGCAGGCCAACTCGTACTGTCAGGCGGAAAAAACACCAATGCAATTAACGTTGAAAACGTTGTTGATGGCATATATATCCTGAAAGTCACAACTACAGACAATAAGCATTCGATTGAAAAAGTCATCATTCGATAAAATCTTTTTTCAAACAGTCAAACAAGAGACCGGCAACGCATCATCATCGATCGAGTGTGTTGCCGTTCTCTTTTGTACCTTTACTGTTCCACAAAAAATATCACATTCGCTTTTTCAATACTGCATATCCTTTTTTCGTACATCTACAAGATGAATCAAAGCCTGCTCCTATATCAAAGCCAAGAAAAAACGCTACCTTTGTGGCATTCTTTTATTAACCTATAAAAATTTAAAATGCAGCAAAACGACAAATATGCCAAAATAAGCCTTGTGGCAAAAGAATACATTTTCCCTTTTATACTTATAACATCTTTGTTTTTCATGTGGGGAGGTGCCCGTGCAGTCATGGATGTGCTCAACAAGCATTTCCAATTGAGCATGGGAGTAACAAAAACGCATTCTGCATTGATGCAGGCCGTCGTTTACGGGGCCTATTTTCTGATGGCGCTGCCTGCTGGAATGATGATACGCAAAATGGGAACTCGCACAGGAATAATAATAGGACTGCTGCTGTTTGGCTGTGGCTCATTACTATTTTTGCCTGTTGGCGACAACACAGTATTTGAATATATACTGTTTCCCTTGTTCGTCATAGGTTGCGGACTGGTAATCCTTGAAACGGCAGCCAATCCATATGTCACATTGCTCGGCGACCCAAGGACTGCGGCAGGCAGGCTCAATCTCGCCCAGTCGTTCAACGGACTCGGCAGCATCATGGGTGTGCTTCTTGGCGGACAATTCTTTTTCAATGAAAGCAGAGGAGGAGCTGCAGCCGACATTTCAATCCCCTACTCCATTATCGGGATTATCGTGCTGTGCGTGGCCATTTGCTTCATCAAGGTAAGACTGCCCGAACTAATTTTGTCGCCTAAAGAACCAGCAAAAACACACTCAACTTCAGGCAGACTCGGAAAGTACTTTTACTTTGGTTTCATCGCATTGATATGCTATGAAATAGCCGAAATTTCAATAAACACGTTCTTCATCAATTACATGACCGATGACGGATTCCTCTCGCCCAATGCGGCATCACTGCTCCTGTCGATAGCCGGCCTCGGATTGTTCATGCTTGGCCGTTTAGGCGGAAGCGCATTGATGAGCCGCATAGCTTCGGAGAAAATATTGCTCGTGTGCGCCATAGGCACAGTCGTCACCATGACATTCGCCGTACTTCCGCTCGGAATCGTCTCCAAATATGCAGTCATCCTGTGCTATGTATTTGAAAGCATAATGTTCCCCACCATATTCGCACTATCCATATCACGGCTTGGCAACCTCACCGAACGCGCCTCGTCGATATTAATGATGAGCGTAGTAGGCGGAGCCATAGGCCCACTTGCCATGGGATGGGTGGGTGATAATTTCTCCATTTCTACCGCATTTGCAGTACCCCTTTGCGGATTTATCGTGGTTCTTGCATTTGCATGGTGCACAGTAGCTCGCAATCGAAACAATAATTAAACACCGACAGCCTCCTGCCTGTCCGATAGTCGATGGACAAGAGGAGGCATCGATTGCCAATTGTTTTTCATGGTAAGATGACTGTCTCGTGTGTTCACCGACGACAGCCTGCCTTCAAGATAAAAAATGTGTTTTTCACAGTATCCGGCATTTCATAATAATATCCGTTTTTATTTACACTTGTCTTTGTTTTCACTGCACAAAATTATGTGCATGCTGGGCAAAATTCAAGCACATATTTCACAAAAAAACAAATCCAAGGCCGTTTCCCGACCTTGGATTCATTTTTATATTTAATTAAGCCATTCGCTCAATCTTCCATTACCCTCTCTATCGTGCCGTCGCTGCTTATGATGAGTTTCAAATCTCTGCCGCGGCCCTCAAGCTCTACTTCATAGAAGATGCCCGATGGAGTTTCGATAACGTCGATTCCGTCATTTTCAATGTAATAATCTCCATAATTGGCTGCTATAACGGCTGCTATGTTCTGCGGCAACTCGTTCCTGAACAGTTCCCATTCGGTTCTCAACCATTCATTCTGCCAGTTGAACACCACTTCCTTTACCTTACCGTCATGACGAATTTCAACCTCTATGTAACCATTGTCATTGTCACGCTCCAAAATCACGGCACCTGGATACTTGCCGGCAATAAATTCTTCTATGCCCTCATTTACAGCTGCTCCGGCATTGTCACCGAAAGAAGGTTTTCCTTGCAATGTTTCACCGCCCTCAGTTATGTAGACTTCCACTTCATCATCAAAGCGAGTTTCGAGTTCGAAGCAATAGAAACGACCCGATTGGGCTGTGTCATACAAGGAAATGTCATCTATATGACGGTCATCAATATATGACGGATTTTGCCTTAAAGCATTCAGTACCACGGCCTCTATCAAGTCAAGGCTGCGCCTTCCATACTCGGTCTTGGTGTATATCCATTCACCTGACGTGCTGAAAACTACTTCATGCTTGAATCCGTTATATATGATATCCACTTCTATTCCGCCTCTTTCGGAATCGATTTCCACTATGCGTGCACCGGGATACTTGTTCTGAACCCAATCTACTACGCTGCCCGAAGATGGTTGTTGCGGCAACCAGCCCGAATTGTCGTTGTTTTTATCGTTGTCAACAATTTCCTCGACAAGAATACCATCTTCCGAGAAATATAAATTCACATCTGTCTCAACGCCCGACTCGTTTTTCTCAACATCTATCACATACAACGTCTCCACGCCGTTACGTGTTAGCACTTCTGCTTCATTGTCATGTCGCCAAGGCGATGACGAATATTCGGTCGCGTTAAATCCGTTCAGAACCTGCTCGGGAAGCATGTTGAACGGTATCTCTTCTTCGGTCATCACCCATTGGGCTCCACCTACCTTATACCAAGCCTTTGCGTCACGATTGGAAACTTCAAAATCAAAAACGGCATAATCGCCCCACATTGAACAAGACACATCCTTAGCATCCGGGAATTTACTTTTAAATGCGTCACTCACTTCATTAGGCACGTTTCCGAAGTTTGAATCATCATTGCACGATGTCATGGTAAACATCATCACGGCAATCAATACAAATAATAAATTCTTAAACTGTCTCATACTATTAAAATTAATATAGCTTACAATTGCAAATAAAACAATACAAATCTAAATAAACTAACGCTTTAAGTATTATTAATATCGATAGCCACACACCACTATTATTCAAACAGGCCGATAGCTCTTATAACAATCTGGCCATCAATGGGAATATTTATCCGATTTGTTGGTCAAAATAAAACATATCGATTAGGAAAGATTTAGTTAATGGATGTTTACAAAGAAAATCGCAACCAAGTAAAACCCGGCTGCGATTTCTCCTGTATTACTATTAGTTAATTTTTTATCTCGTTCCGCCTGCCCACCAAATTTTTTCAGTGAACACATACATGCCATCGCCGTAAAGATCCGAAACATTCGGATTGGCTACAACATCGCTGTTGCCATAAGGCAAGCGCAAAGGCCACCTGTTTGCTCCACCTTGCGTATTGTAGGAATTGGTCTTTTGTACATAATCGTCCGCATTTCCAAGAGCTTCCATGCGGCGGAAGTCATTGTAAGTCTCAAGATGCTCGTCACGGCATTGCGACAAATACTTTTGCACCATCACCTCTTTCAAGGAGTTTTCCTGCAAGCGCGATGCCAACGAAGCTACATAATCGGTTGCCGACATGTTCAATGCTATGCCGAAACTGCCATAATCGGCAAATGAAGCCTCGACTGCAGCCAAGAAATCCTCGGAATAGGAAGCACCGTTGCGCACTTTCAACTCGGCAAGTATGAAATACAATTCTGCCTTGCTGAACAAGTGGATTGAAGCCGCTTCCGAATTAGGATAAGAATATACATTGAGCCATACTGGAATTGCAAAACCTTCTCCTGCCGATGTGCCATATACCGTGCGCGCATCCTCAACGCTGCCCGGAACAGCTGCCTCGTCGGCAAGCACTTCGTTGCCTACATACATCCACGGAGTCATGTAAACCGGTTGACGCGGATCGTTGCGCTCAAGCATTATGTCATTTACGGTCTTTGATGCCGCATTGTATTGACGGTCACCCCAGAAAGCAGCCCAAGGATTGCATGAGCCTGATGCATAAGAAGAAAATCCTGTTATGTCAGCACCGTCAAATCCAAGCGACTTTGCCATTTCGGCTGCTGCAAGAGCTTCATCGGCAGCACCGGCATCCACATGCATCAAGTGTAATTTGTAACGAGCAATCAATGCATATGCAAACGCTTCCCACTTCTCAACATCTCCACCATACAGCAAATCATGCGTTCCGGCAGTGGCAATGGATTCTTCCGATGCCGTGTTGAAATCGGCAATGGCTCCATCAAGCAATCTGAATATCTCGGTATATACCGACTCCTGAGTATCCACCTTTGGTTGCTTTATGCTTGTTATTCCGGCTTCCGAACATGGAATGTCGCCAAACATGTCGGTCATTACACCGTAATTCAACGCAAGCAATGTTTTTATCATGCCACGAACATCTACTTCGGTGTAATACTTGCCGTCATCCTCGCATTTTGCCAAAGCCAATTTAAGATTAAGTATGTTGCCGTATGTTCCGTTCCAAGCATTATTGAATGTACCCGAACTTGCCACAGACGACACATTGCGTATTTCAGCATTATACAACTGGTTGGCTCCAACGCCCACAAGCTGCTCGGTATAAGAAGAAACATAGAACGACATGTCTCCGCTCACTGCATTGTAACCGGTAGCCATAATTCCATCGGGAAGTTGCAAACTCGGGCTGATAGCCTCGTTCGACGGATTATCGGGCTTCCTGTTTATATCATCGAGAACATCTTCGCACGACGCGAGCGAAAACGTCAAGAGTGTCAATGCCAAATATATATATTTTTTCATTGTCTTTTTATGCTTTTGATTACTTAGAATGAAACTTTAAATCCACCACCGAAACTCATCGTTTGAGGCATTGAGTAATTATCAAAGTATCCGCCACCGTTGTTGTTACCGATGGTTGATTCAGGATCCATTTCAGGCATCTTGGCCCACACGAGAATATTACGTGCAAAACCATAAACGGTGATGTCGAAATTGCCAATTCGAGGCAAATCATAGTTCAACGTCAAGTCGCGCAATTTCAAGAAACTTGTATCATAAACCGATGCTTCAGCTATGTCGCCGAGTTTGGTATAATAAGCCTCTGCATCCACAGTGCCGGTCCATTCTTCATATACAGGCTGGTCGGCAGTACCGGTATTGATTACGCCCGATACTTCCACGCCGCCGTTACGACGTGCATCGGCAGTTTCTTGCGTGGCACCGAACATATTGAGGACGCTCAGCGTACCACTGTACATTTTCCCACCATTTTGATAGCTCCATGTAGAAGAAAGCGACACTCGCTTATAACGCACATTGAGGTTGAATCCCATGTTGAAATTAGGAGAACATTCGCCAAGATTTATGTCGTTTGCCGTAGCAGCCGGAACATAACTGTTGTAATCCTCGTTAAACTCATAGATGATGCGCCCTTGTTGGTCACGCGCAAAGCCTATACCATATATAATAGGATAAGTCGAGCCTTTTTCTGCGCGGATCTGAGGTGTGGCATAACCTGTGAGCATGATTGACTCGACACCGTTGGCAAGTTCCTTCACATAATTGTGCACCTTGGTAAACGACACGCCGAGATCCACGTTCCAGTCTTTGTTCTCATAAAGAGTCGCGCTCAAATTTATTTCGTGCGAGTGAGTCAATATCTCACCGCCGTTGGTCAACATCGATTGGTAACCGCTTGAACCTGCTTGCGGCACTTGCATTATCTGGTCGGTAACGTCCTGATAGCTGTATGTGTAATCGAGACGCAAGCGGTCGTTGAAGAATACGAGATCCACGCCCGCCTCGACATTCTTGGTGTTCTGAGGCTTGAGGTTTTCGTCATAAGCCAAGAAGTATGGCACATAAGTTCCTGTTCCGTTAAACGGATATGTCAACGGATAACCAAGATACATACCGTTACCATAAGTCGGTGTATAATAGAAATTATCCATGTATCCGCCGGCCTGACCCACTTGGGCAAACGAAGTACGCAACTTACCGAATGTCAACACTTGGTTGTTGTTCAACTTGGGCAATTGCGTGAACACCCACGACAATGAAACCGAAGGATAGAAGAAGCTACGGCTTCCGCGAGGCATTGACGACAACCAGTCGTTACGGCCTGTAACCGACAAGTACAGCATGTCTTTCCACGACAAGTTTGCGCTGCCAAACACACCTATGGTCCTTTCGGCATAAGTCACTTCCGATGAAGTGAACGACGTAGCATTTGAAATAGTCGGCATACCATAGAAGTTGAAACCAGTTCCTGTATACTCCCATTGACGCGATTGTTCATGGTTGATTTCATTACCCACCATCACATCAAGTGCCCAGTCTTCACCAAAACGTGCCGACAAATTGGCTGTCAACAAGTTGTTGAACGTATTGTTTGTCACACCTTTGTTGGTAATGTTACCTTGCGAATAGCTTGCCGACCCATATTCGTCGACTTCGCTGTTGTCGTTGGTGTAAACATCAAGACCGGCTTGCTCGCGAATGTGGAAATCGGTAACATTTGCCCACTCGATTTTAGGACGATATTCCAAATAAGCATTTCCGAAAACACGGTTGGTGTGTTGCAGATACTCATTGTTTTCTGCCCACCAGTAAGGGTTGTTGAATGAGGGCGAACGGAACAGCGTCTGGGAAGAAGGATCTCCCGGCATGTGATAAGGAACGCCGGCAAGGTCATATTCGGCCGGAGCCGTGTACACCACATTTATGATACCCGAGTTGCCAACAGGAGCCGAGTTGATTTTAGTGCTTGTATAGTTTACCGAGAATCCAGTCTTCCATTCGGGAGCTATGGTCCAGTCAACCAAGCCGCGCGCTCCCCAACGATCCATTCCGGTTGACGGAACTACGCCATCTTGGTGAGCGTTGCTCAAGCTGAACGAATAACTTGCTTCACCTATGTTTTGAGAAATGTTCACGGTTGTGTTTTCTGTGAATCCTGTGCCAAAGAAATCAGAAACGTTGTCGTGAACCGTAGGCACCACCCAACCCGAGCCGTTACCATATCCGGCCGAAGCATAAGTAGGATTGTAGTACATGCCTGCATATTTATGAGTGTCGCCACCGTTATATCTGTTAGCCACATTACCGCCATAATTCGGATCGTTTGGCAATTGGCTTATTTCAGGACCCCATGTCATTGAATTTGAAGGGCTATAACTTCCACCAACACCCTGAGCGTAAATCGATTGATGGTTGAATTGCCTTGAAACGACATCTGCGCTGAAGTTAGAAGTCAATGTAACCCTTGGCTTCCCTTTTTCACCCGAACCGCGCTTTGTCGTTATGACGATAACGCCGTTAGAAGCCCTGATACCATAAAGAGCTGCGGCAGCCTGGCCTTTCAACACGTTGATTGATTCTATATCTTCGGGATTTATATCTATCGCACGTTGAGAATATGTGGTACCGCTCACTGCATCATTATTATAATTGCGGAAATCCGACTCAGTGCTGACAGGCATGCCGTCAATCACATACAACGGCTGGTTGGACTGTTCAAACGAACGAGCTCCGCGTATTACAATATTAGTGGAAGCGCCCGGCATTCCCGATGACGGACGGATGTCAACACCCGAAATCTTGCCATTGATTGCATTGGCAAGGTCGGTAGTGCCTCGCGTGTTCAACTCGTCAGACTTCAAATCCTGAACAGCATAACCCAAAGCCTTGCGGTCGCGCTTCATACCAAAAGCAGTAACGACAACTTCATCCAACTCGGTCGAACTGTCGGACATCTTTACGGTCATTCCATCGACGGCTTCAACAGTCTGCGATGTCATTCCAACGTATGACACATTCAATTCTGATACTCCATCTTGCAATTTAATTGTGAAATTTCCGTCGAAATCGGTAGCAGTCCCACCACCTCCTCCTACAGGCATGACAGTGGCACCGATAAGCGGCTCCCCATCAAGCTCATACACAACTTTCCCATTTATTACGCGATCGGCATACGCGCTCAAACAAATACAGAAAGTTGCAAAAACCATTAAAACAATCTTTCTCATCTAAATTCTAAATTTAACTAAATATTCTGTATCGTTTTGGAGCGCAAAGTTATATTATTATACCATCATGTTGCAAATAAATCTAAAACATTAACTTTTTGTCTACAAATAGGCTTTTTTTTTACAATATGATATTTTATAACCGATTTTGCGCCACTTAAAATTTCAAACTTGGAATTTAACAGAGTTTTTTTAAGCGCAACTACTTACCTCGTTTTTATTACACACTGAATAAAAGCTGGTTACCCAACTCCACTTATTGCCGTAAATACTTTTTAAACGAAAAACTGATATAAGTCAGAATCAACTCAATAAAAAACCACAATGTTAATATTTAACATACATATTGTTAATTAATGTCATGCAAATATGTTGTATAACATATTCTGACTCCTTGTTCCTTTCCCCGTCTGCGAATTGTCGTTCTTGGCATGAATTTTAATATAATGTGACATAATGCGACAAGGTCACAAAAGCAACACTAAGTTAAAAAATCAATACATACACACTTCTGTGTTCTTTTTTAGTACTTTAGCAAAAACATTCTAATCAAAACGAAGTCATGAAACGTTTAACAACAATTGCCGTTATTATTTTGTTCGCAACTGGATACACACTTTGTGGTGCGACTCCTGTCAAAACAAATGAAAATGTGATAGCATTATATGCTTCAGAACACGAACCCGATGAAAATGAATGGGAAGAAGATGAAGATGAACCGGATGAAAATGAGCCGGATGAGGATGAATATGAACCCGACGAAAACGAGCCGGATGAAAACGAGCAATGGGAACATCGTCGGCACAGGGACAAAAGATATGACGGCGACAGGCACCGTGACAGGCACGACCGCCATTATCCTCACCGTGACAGGCATGATGACGAATACGAGCCCGACGAGGACGAGCCTGATGAAAATGAACCCGACGAATTCTAATGCATCATAAAAAGCCAATCAACAAAAAAAATCAATCCTGCCTTGCTGAAATTTCAAGCACGACAGGATTGATTTTTATCCTTATGGAAAAACTTACTCGTTCATGTGTGACCAAAACTGCCCTACCGCGACTTCATAGTCGCTCAGTCGGTGGCATTTAAGAATCTTCTTGCGCAACTTTCGGTCCTCGCCAGCCATAAAATACTCCCAGAATGCATGCATTTTAAGCACCAATTGATGTTCATCGTATATTTCGGAATAACCGGAAAAAAGGATATCGTAAAATCGCTTTTTCTTTTCCATCGATTCATCCTTAGACGGCAATCCAGGCTCGATAAGCAGCCCTCGGCCAATCATTATGCCGTGCAAATGCGGAAATAATGATTCAATATGAGCCACATCATCGGCCGAGCGTATATCTCCATTGTAAACAACAGGCCACTTAGACAAATGGTAAAACTTGGTAAACCGCCAGTAATCAATTTCACCTCCGTATTGCTGTCGAGCCGTGCGCGGATGCACGGTAACATGTATTGGACGCAACATGTCGAGCAATGGCAATATGGCTTCCCATTCATCGGCCGACTCCATGCCAAGACGCATCTTTACCGAATATCGCACATTTGCAATCGCCGACAACGCCTTAAACAACGCCATGACCTCGTCGGCATAAGGAAGCATTCCGGCCCCTTGATGCTTGCGAGTGACAGGAGGGAAAGGACATCCTAAATTAACATCCACTTCCTCATATCCCATTTCTGCGATTTTATCGACAATCTTCACCGCATCAACGTGCCTGCATGACAACAATTGCGGCACCAACCTGACATCGATGTTGTTATACTCATGTGAAATGTCACGCAAATCTTTCTTGCGGAAATCCCCCTTTTCAAGTCGCATGAATGGACTATAATAACGCCAAATACAATCACCGTACACCTTACGATGCGCATTGCGCCACACATAATCGGTATACCCTTGCAACGGAGCCGCGAATATCTTCATGAGTGGTCAAAAATTAAAGCTCAATCCCATTCCGAAATTAAACTTCACCGCATTAACAGGCCCAAGCTGCTTACTATACTTGCCAATGAAAGAATCAATGCCTATAAAGAAATTTACCGCCTTGGGGTGAAAATTAAGCACAGCACCCATCGAACTCCTTACATTGGAAACCGAGCCGTTGATTGCGGCATTAAACCAAGATGTCGGCCGGAAATTTGCCGAAAGCATTCCTTCTCCCCAAACTTTTGGTGCTCCAAGACGCACCGAAGCAAGAAGGCCGAATGAGATCTTGTTGTCCAATATGCCATATTCACCGCCGGCTCGAATGGTGGTGCAAAGCGATGTAGTATTGCCGGCTTTGCCTCCGTCGCTAAACTCGCCCATGGCTTTCAAGTTGTCCCATATTTCATCGGCTGCATCGTCAAAGTCGTTACTGCCGTCAGGATTATCCTCGGCTCCTATGTTATCGAATCCGTCATACACAAATTCATTATTACGGTTCTCGGCCACCGAGCAATTTTTCCACGATATGAATCCTATGTCAGTTATTGCAAGCGACACCGTAGCAGCTTCGTTTATGCGATATACAGCTCCGAGATCAATGCCAAGCCCATAGCCTGCCACACCGAAATTATCAAATTCAAAGTCGGATATGTTTCCATCCTCATCATATACGAAATTCAATCCTTTTGAACCTGCCAGCGTACCACGACCGTTTATTCGCCACTGCTCGTCCGACATGTATATACGCATGTTCTTTACATCGGCCTTAGCATACAATCCTCCGAATAGCAACTTCACCTTCGCGCCCACCGACAACTTGGCATCTATGTCACGGGCATGTCCGAACGCGAGCTCGACATAATTTTGCGATTGCGCATTCATATTGTCTATATTGTATTCAGTCGCGCTCGCCACCTGACCTCCCTTCAAGAAAGCAAACAACTCTTTAGGCAGATATGCCCCCGTCTGGCTCCGCATCGAGATTCCGAATGTGTTTGTCCCTCCCCATTTATTAAAGCCAAAGTTAATGATATTTATGTTGATATCAGCCTCGATTATATTGGTCGATTTAAATTTTGACATGGCATCTTCAATAGATATGTCGGGATGCATGAAAGTCAGCATCTCATTGCCTTGTGGATAAAAAAATGTACCGACACCCACATTAGAATTGGCCATGACATTCAAGTTGCCAAGCAACGGGAAAGTAACATATCCGCTCTCCGACGTAAACGCCGGATTCAATAAATTACGCTGATTATTGCCTTCGAGGAAATAAAGCGAATGCAACGTTTGAGCATTTGAAACAGCCGCAACTGCCGCGATGACCGCCGATATGATAATTCTTTTTATTTTTTTCATAAGATGCCGTTTTTTCACAATTCAAGATTTATACCTTCAGGAATTTCCACAAAAATGTCTTTAATTAGCAAAAATTGCTTTGGCCGAAGTGTAATATTGCTGCCTGATGCCGCACTTACGGTATAAACAATCTTTTCGAGACGTTCCAAGTCGTTCGACCCGTCAAGTTCGGTCAAGACTATTTCCAACTCGTTAACCGATTCTCCACCATCGACTGCCGACGCAAACCGGAATTTTCCCAAATCGACATCTATTCCTGTCAACTCATCACCCATTATATCATACAACTTCACCGAAGCAACCAAATCAGCACCGATTGAAGAAACACCGGTAGCCTTGACAACAAGCTTGTCGGTCTTATCGGCCACATCTTCAAGGTCCGACAGAAGGTCGGTAATGGAATCGGTATATGCAATATTCAGGTTCTTAAACCTGAAAGGGATGACAGCTTTATAATCAGCCACTACTTCATATTCTCGTTCAAGATTTATTGCCTGGCTGCTGTTTTCGCTTGCAAGGGTCATATTATCCGATTGAATGGATATTCTTTCCGGCATGAACGAAAACAAATCGGCAATGTCGGGGTTAACTACCATGGTATAACCTTGAACACTTGCATCCACATTAGTTATGAGGATGTTATTTGTTGATGGTTCCGCCACAAATGACACCGAAGCATCCGAATAATTCTTGCTGTCGCTTGACATTAGATTCATATTCACCATGCAAGGGATCTCTGTGGGATTCACCAAGTCGAGATATACATTAACCTCTTCGGGAGAGAAAGAAGTTTCGCCTGTGCGCAAAAAATCGGGAATACCATTTATCGCAATCTCAGTGTTCAAATTAGCATCTGTGTCGAACACTCCCGATATGGCCGAAGCCGTGACGGTATTGGCAGTACTGTAATTGAAATTCAAATCAAGAAGGCCTCCGGCAACATCTCCGTAAGTCTTGATGCTGCAATCTGACGTGATGAGCATGGCATCGTTTATTTTCAAGTACTTCCGGCCATTCTCGCCTGTCACCACATATTCCGACTGCTCGCAGTCGCTTATGTCAAAAGCGGCAAGGCCTATTTCCAGCTCAGCCCTCGGCATCGCACTTGTCAACGTCACGCATTCTTGCTTGAACGCGCTGGTACCGTCGCTTGTCTTGACAAAATCAGGGAAAGAGACAGTGAGGTTGGTAAGTGCTATTTCTTCCACTCCGACAGGAAACGGATCAATCGAGATGTCCAACGTCGTCTGCACTACACCGCCCGAAAATGTAATAGCATACAAAGCCGTAACCTCCTCGGGCAACTGCTCATAAATATCATACCGTCCTTCCGAATTGACATCGCCAAGCTCGTATTCGCCACCTGCCACGCTCACCGACGGCATGCTCAAGTAGACATGCCTCAACTCCGGCGTTATTCCATCTACCGACACGCCGTCCAACGGACCTATCGAAGCCCGTGTATTTCCACTCGACACTACCTCGTATATTCCATTGTTTTCCACGAGCGTTTCTGACTCTTCAATTACACGGTCAACATAAATCGTATCGGTTTTCCCGACCGGAATCCTGAATTGCGACCCGATTTGTATTGTACCGTCAATTTCCTTGGACAGATCATATTCGGTATCACAAGAGGCAAGGAACAGGCACAGAATGGCCGCACCCGATAACACATGCGTAAATTCTCTCAACATAACGATAACGTATATTTAAAATATTATTAATCTTACCACAAAAATAAAAAAGCACCCTGTCAACTGATTAAGATTTGCTAAAATATGCTACAAATATATATTTCTTTTTTGTTTTAACAAAACTTATACATACTTTTAATGCCTAAAACAAAATAGAGTTTATACAAGGGATATTGCGACTTTGAGAACTTATTTGAAAAAACTTTAAATTCTCAGTTTTTTAATGAGGCATCTTAAACTATTGTCCGATGCCCTTATCTAAACAATAAAGATTAAATTAAAAGGATTATGAAATTACGACAATTTGCACTTCTGAGTTTGGCAGTCGCATTCACACACAGTGCGATTGCACAGAACCATGACGACATATACTATGACAGCTCCAAGGACGAGAAAAAAAACGTAACCGGGGATGCAAAAGAGAATGTTGTCATAGTCGACGTAAATCCCGAAAACATCAATCAGGATGTGGTATTTGACTATTTCTCCGACGACCAAACGGCCAATTGGCACAACAACATCGTCGAGAACAGAGATGTTGACGAATACAACCGGCGCGACGTTTCTCTCGTGCAAGATTCCCTGCTTGCCGGCGACACAATCAGCATCGACACGACAATGATGAGTGGCGACTCGTTCCAATACACAGAACGCATCAGGCGTTTCCACAACCCCGACATCATAATAGAATCAAATGATGACGAACTCGTCGACCTATATGTATATACCCGACCCGAGGTCAACTTGGTAATAGGCACGCCCACTTATTATGTAAGCCCGTTCTCATCCGGATTATACTTCAGCAGCTGGGCTTATGATCCTTGGTTCTATGACTTTTATTATCCATGGTACGATCCTTGGTATTACAGGCCTTCATGGTACTGGAGCTGGAGTTGGTGGGGACCAAGCTGGTGGGGACCAAGTTACCACATTCATTATCACTACCACGGGTATCCGGGACCGGTATTCAACCACCGCCCGGCAACTTGGGCTTCAAGCGGACGGCACAACATTGGTTATCGCGGCAACCGCCCGATAGGCAGTACTTCACGCCCTGGATATGCAACCGGCAGCCACCGCCCCGGAACTGGCAATCAAGCCGGATTCAACAATAATTCGGGCGGACATCGACGTGCACAAGCCATAAGCGACAATAGCTCGCGCCGTCAAGTTTATACCGGGAACAAATCCATCCAAAACAATCGATTGAATGTAAACGGCAGTCAAGTAAACAGGTATATTGCACGCACCAACAGGCTGAAAACCGTGAACAACCGTGTGAACGTCTCATCCTCGGCATCTCGCACGCCCGGGGCTGTGAACAGCAACCGTGTCACCGCTACTGCTGCTAATGGGAATGCACTGCAACACCGACGCACCATATCTTCATCGACAATAAACCGAGGCTCAGCCGGTAATCGCATACAAACTCGCACTAACCGCATAAATCGCAACACTTCGACAAGATACTCCGGAACAAGGCAGACTTACAACGGAGCATCCCAATCAAGATTCAATTCCAACCGAAGCAGTTTCTACCGTAACAACAGCTCCCGTGTAATAAACAACCAGACTCGCACGCGTTCATTCAACCGCAACACATCGAGGCCGGCCTACAATCGTAGCAGCAGTTTCCGCTCGGTACCTAAAAGCAGCGGTGTTTCACGCGGAGGAGCTATGCGCAGCAGCGGTCGTGCCGGAGGTGGCGGACATCGCAGATAAGTTTATAGATTTATGTCTTCTCAAAAATCTGAATCATGACAAAAAGAAACAAAATATTATCGGCCCTGCTGTTGTGCTTCCCGGCATTGATGACAGCTCAAACGGCATTTGACATATACAGTATTTCCCAAAACGAACTGCGAGGCACTGCACGATATGTGTCGATGGCCGGAGCCTATGGAGCTTTGGGCGGTGACCTGTCTTCAATATCTCTCAATCCGGGAGGCATAGGCGTATATCGCAGTTCCGACATAGGCATTACCATAGACCTTGACATATATTCGTCAAAAGCTGGAAATTCGGAAATGACCAAGACCGACAGGTTCAAAGTCTATGCAAATAATGTTGGATACGTCGGCACAAAACGGTTCAATTCCGAAATCGTGCCAAATATCAACTGGGGATTCACCTATAATCGCATCGCGTCATTCAACAAGCATTATCGCGGACGCATAAGCAACCTGTCGACATCGTTCAGCAATTATGTCGCAGGCGTGACCAACTCCTACGGATGGACGCGCGAAGACCTTGCTTACGGCTCGACATTCGACCCCTATCTTGACGGGTCGGCCAATTGGATGAGCATCCTTGCATTCGACTCCTACATGATGAACCAACTTTCGGCCGAAACGGGATTCCAAGGCCTTTACGGCGACGGCACCACAGGTTCGGCTGCGTTTGAAACCCATGAAACCGGCGGCATAAACGAATATGCCTTCTCTTTTGGCGGCAACTTGTGCAATAAGTTTTATTGGGGAATAAACTTCGGCATCACCTCATTCGACAGAACCACCACAACCTACTATGGTGAATCACTCGACAACGCCTATGTGGTGACCAATACGGGTGATGAGACAATAAGAGAAGGAACAGCCGACTACGGCATATACAATTATGAATACTTAAAGGGTAACGGTTACAACGTCAAGTTGGGAATCATATACAAGCCTATACAAGAATTGCGCTTGGGATTTGCATTCCACACACCGACATTCTACTCTTTTGATGCCGAATATTATACCGAAAACGAATACAGCTATGCCAATAGTGAAGGCACCCTGCAAGATTTCAACGGAGTGAATGAAGGATACAACGACTATTACAGTTTCAAGGCAAACACTCCTTGGAAATTTGTTGCCAGTGCGGCTGCAGTGCTCGGAGGTCGTGGAATCGTGAGCATGGACTACGAATACACAGGATACGACACTATGGGAGCCGAAGATTATTATGGCGATGCCAACATTGGCACCAACAACGACATAGACGACTACTACAAACCGTCACACGCGATAAAAATAGGTGGAGAATTAAGATTGACAAATAATGTAAGCGTAAGATGCGGATACTCTTACAAGACATCGCCGATAGAAAACGGATTGAAAAACAACTTTGAGAATGTCAACACTACATTAATGCCGGCTTCTTATGTGCTTGACGATTGGACTCAACATGTAACAGCCGGAATAGGATACCGCAACAATTGGTTCTACGCCGATCTTGCCTATGTATTCCGCAACGAAAAGAGCGAATACCATGCCTTCTCTCCGGTCGTGGACGGATTCTCCGTTATCGAAGGCAGCCCATCGGCAAAGCTCTACAACAGAAACAACCACATAGTAATCTCAATGGGTGTCAGATTCTAAACATCCATTATCCATAAGGATAAAGCCGGCAAACAACATATATGCCGGCTTTTTTATTGACTCGCGCATGTTGCCGAAACAGATGCCTTTGGAGACGCACTACTAATTGTATTATCTCAACATCAGTTAAGACCCAAGCCCAATTATGGAAATTTATCATTAAATATTTGTTAAAGTACCCTCTTTTTTGCAACTTTGCAAATTATTTAAAGTTTTGTCATAAACTATATATTTATGGAAATAACCGCAAGAGAACTTGCAAAATTGGTACAAGGAACCGTTGATGGAAATCCTGATGTCGTAATAAACAATTTTGCAAAAATTGAAGAGGCGCAAAACGGATGCATTACATTCTTGGCCAATCCGCTATACACCCACTACATTTACACAACAAAAGCCTCGGCTGTTCTTGTAAAAACAGACTTTATTCCTGAACAAGATATTACTGCAACCCTCATTAGAGTGGAAGATCCCTATGCTACACTTGCCATGCTGCTTAATTACATAACAAGCCAAAAAGTGCGCAAAACCGGTGTCGAACAGCCATCTTATGTCTCGGAAGGCGTAAGCCTGCCCGATGACATATATCTCGGAGCATTCGCCTACATCGGGAAAAATGTGAAAATAGGGAAAAACGTGTGCATATACCCCCAAGCCTACATAGGCGACGACGTGTCGATTGACGACAACACAATCATATATCCGGGCGTGAAAATATACCACTCATGCAGGATAGGTAAAAACTGCATAATCCATGCAGGAGCCGTGATTGGTGCCGACGGATTTGGATTTGCTCCCGAAAATGGCGAATACATGAAAATTTCACAAATTGGCAACGTAGTGATTGAAGACAATGTCGAAATAGGAGCCAACACAACCGTCGACCGTGCCACAATGGGAAGCACCGTCATCCACAAGGGCGTAAAACTCGACAACTTGATTCAAATAGGACACAATGTGGAAATTGGCGAACACACCGTAATGGCCGCGCAAGTAGGTGTTGCCGGCTCGACAAAAATAGGCTCGCACAACCAAATAGGTGGTCAAGTGGGATTTGCCGGACACATCAAGATCGGCGACAACAACAAAATTGGAGCACAATCAGGCGTGCCAAAGGGGATCGGCGATGGGAAAATGCTCATAGGCAGCCCTACAATAAACGCTACCGACTTCGCCAAACAAGTAGTTTACCTGAAAAAACTGCCATCACTATTCAAGGACGTGGAAAACTTGAAACAACTGCTTGACAAGGAACAATAAAGTTTTTATCATCTATTAGCAATTAATTATAAGATACATATTATGAAACAATGCACTTTAAAAAATCAATTTACCGTTACAGGCAAGGGGTTACATACCGGTTTGCATGTTGAAGCAACATTCCTGCCTGCACCGGCCAACCACGGATACAAGTTCCAACGTGTCGACCTCGAAGGTGAGCCTACAATCGATGCTCTTGCCGAAAATGTGGTAGAAACATCAAGAGGCACAGTGATAGGCAAAGGCAATGCACGCGTCAGCACTATCGAGCACGCTCTTGCGGCCTTGTATGCCGCAGGCATCGACAACTGCCTTATAAAAGTGAACGCACCCGAATTGCCGATACTTGACGGCAGCGCAATAGAATATGCCAACAAGATTGCCGAAGCCGGAATTGAGGAGCTTAACGAAGACAAAGATTTTTACATCGTAAAACAACGCATCGAAGTGGTAGACGAAGAAACCGGCTCATCTATAGTGGTTTTCCCGTTCGATAATTTTCGAATCGATACCATGATAGAATTCAAATCTTCGGTAATACCCAACCAATTCGCATCGCTTTACAGCCTCGACAAGTTCAAGGAAGAAATTGCCGGAAGCCGCACTTTCGTATTTGTACGCGAAATTGAACCTCTTGTAAAAGCCAACCTCATCAAGGGTGGCGACCTCGACAACGCAATAGTCGTTTACGACCAACAAATGAAGCAAGAAGACCTCGACAAGCTTGCCGATTTGATGAATGTTCCTCGCAAGCATGTGAGCGAGCTGGGTTACATCAACAATAAGCCATTGGTTTATGAAAACGAGCCGGCAAGACACAAGCTCATGGATGTGCTTGGCGACCTCGCCTTGATAGGACGTCCAATCAAGGGCTATGTAATAGCAACCAAGCCGGGTCATGCAATAAACACGACATTCTCAAAGAAGATTCGTCGCGAAATCAAGCATCAAGACATTCAAGCTCCTATCTATAATCCAAATGCCACGCCGGTAATGGACGTGTACCGCATCAGGCAACTGCTCCCTCACCGTTATCCCTTCTTGCTTGTCGACAAAATCATCGAACTCGGAAGCAATTACATCGTCGGCGTGAAGAATGTATCGGGCAATGAACCTTTCTTCCAAGGACACTTCCCTCAAGAACCGGTAATGCCGGGCGTCCTACAGGTTGAGGCTATGGCCCAAGTGGGAGGATTGCTCGTGCTCAACTCTGTTGAAGAACCCGAAAAATACTCGACTTACTTCATGAAAATCGACAATGTGAAATTCCGCCAGAAAGTCATCCCTGGTGACACTCTTATTTTCCATTTGTCGCTCATGACCGAGATACGTCGCGGATGCGCTGTCATGAAAGGTTACGCCTTTGTCGGAGAAAAGATTGTCAGCGAAGCCGAATTCATGGCTCAAATCATTAAGAACAAATAAAACATAAAACCGTATATTTTTATTGATATGAAACAACCATTGGCCTACGTTCACCCGGCCGCAAAGATTGCAAACAACGTCGTTATCGACCCGTTTGTGACAATCGATCAAAATGTGGAAATCGGCGAGGGTACACGCATAGGAAGTAACGTGACAATACTTGAAGGTGCCCGCATCGGAAAGAATTGCACCATCTGCTCGGGAGCTGTAATATCAGGAATTCCGCAAGACTTGAAGTTCAGAGGAGAAGACTCGTTAGCGATAATAGGCGACAACACCACAATACGCGAATGCGTTACAGTGAACCGAGGAACAGCTTCAAAAGGGAAAACAGTAATCGGAAACAATTGCCTCATAATGGCTTATTGCCATGTGGCTCACGATTGCGTGATTGGCGACAACGTGATAATGTCAAATGCCACACAAGTTGCCGGAGAAGTAGTTATCGACAACTATGCCGTAATCGGAGGTGGAGCCTTGATACATCAATTCTCTCACATCGGCCAGCATGTCATGCTGCAAGGAGGTGCTTTGGTCAACAAAGATGTTCCACCTTATGTAAAAGCCGGACGCAACCCTCTATCCTATGCCGGAATCAACTCTATAGGATTGCGCCGTCGCAATTTTTCTAACGAACAAATTCGCGAGATACAGGAAATATTCAGATACCTGTACTTGTCGGGCTTGAACAATTCTGATGCCATTGAGCGCATCGAGGCCGAACTCCCTGCAACAAAAGAACGCGACGAAATAATACTTTTCGTGCGCAACTCAAAACGTGGCATTATCCGTGGCTATGTATAAGACGTAGACTTCACATTGAAAGTTCATAACAATACAGATGGACGCCATGCTTGTCTTTAAAATAAAAGCATGGCGTCCATCACTTTTCATATGAATCCGTTCCCGACTCAGAAAGGCAGATTGAAACCTTGACTCACAATGAAATCCATAAAAATCTTTGAAAATGTCTCATTGCTGTCTTTCGGATACCTTACATCGGTAAACACTTGCGCCAGTGTTTCTTTTGAATTCTCTTCAACATAATGCTTGTTTATGGCAAGAGCCTCTTTTTCGGCATACAACTCTTTGACACACTCCGCCGAATAATCATGATACATCTCTTCATGCACCACAGCTTCCACAGGCAGACGTTCGGCCTTCGGTTCTCCATCGGGATTGGCCGGATACCCGACCGACAAAGTAACAACCGGAACCACCATTTTAGGCAATCCGAGGGTCTCGGCTATCTGTGGAGCATTATACGTCGTAGTACCTATATAGCAGCAGCCAAGACCGGCCATTTCGGCAGCCGTGTTGAACTGTTGCGCAAAAATCGTTACATCCAACAAGGCCGAAATGAACGACTGCATATTGGAATAACACGGCACGGCATTGGATGCCTCACACCACTTGTCAAAACGGTTAAAATCGGCACAAAATGTCAATACGACAGGAGCATCGGTTATCATCCTCTGATTGAAATGATGCGGTGCGAGCTTTTGTTTCATCTCTTCATTGCGAGTCACGATAACGCTATATAACTGCATGCCCCCGGTCGTGGGAGCTTGCATCGCGTCTTCAATCAACGACTTCAACAACTCTGCCGGCACATCCTTATCCGAATAATTCCTGATTGTTTTTCGATTCCTGAAAAAACTATTGTCCATAAAAACACTCTTTTAAATCGTTTCTTATAAAAATGAAACATTACTAATTACAAAATTAATATAAAGTTGAAATCTTCAAGCAAGCCGTCATCCTCTTTTTCCTTTTTGTATCCGGGCAAAAGTAAAAAAGGGATCCATAGCGCCAAAACAAGCCAAAGTGACAATTATGCACCCTCAGATTATGACATAATGACAACCGGCATGGTCTATTCTATAATTTGGCACAAATTATGCTTATCAATAAACGTGACATCCAAACAATGACACTATAAAATTGACAATAACACTTTAAATTACAAATATTATGACAGTTAAACCATTATCAGACAGAGTTCTAATAGAACCTGCAGCAGCCGAAGAAGTTACAGCCGGAGGTATTATAATTCCTGATTCAGCTAAGGAAAAGCCACTTAAAGGAATTGTAAAAGCAGTAGGTAACGGTACTAAAGACGAAGCTATGGTCGTAAAAGAAGGCGACCTCGTCCTTTATGGCAAATATGCCGGCACCGAACTTGAAATAGATGGTGCTAAATACTTGATGATGCGCCAGTCGGATATTTTAGCTATTCTTGAGAAATAAACAACTTAAAAATTAAAACGAACAATTATGGCAAAAGAAATAAAATTCGATATTAACGCTCGCGAAGAACTAAAAAAAGGTGTCGACGCTTTGAGCAACGCAGTGAAAGTAACACTTGGCCCTAAAGGTCGTAATGTGATTATCGAAAAGAAATTCGGTGCTCCTCACATTACAAAAGACGGTGTGACTGTAGCAAAAGAAATCGAGCTTGAAGACAAGTTCCAAAACATGGGTGCGCAACTCGTCAAGGAAGTTGCTTCAAAGACGGGCGATGACGCAGGTGACGGCACAACAACTGCCACCGTGCTTGCTCAATCAATCGTTGCAACCGGATTGAAGAACGTTGCTGCCGGTGCCAACCCTATGGACTTGAAGCGTGGTATCGACAAAGCCGTTGCCAAGGTAGTTGAAAGCATCAAGGCTCAATCCGAAGAAGTTGGTGACGACTTTGACAAGATTGAAAATGTTGCTCGCATTTCGGCCAACAACGACGAAGAAATCGGTAAGCTCATTGCCGAGGCCATGAAGAAAGTTAAGAAAGAAGGCGTTATCACAGTCGAAGAAGCCAAAGGTACCGACACAAGTGTTGAAATCGTTGAAGGCATGCAATTTGACCGTGGTTACATTTCTCCATACTTCGTAACCAACTCCGAAAGAATGGAATGCGAGATGGAACGTCCTTACATCCTTATTTACGACAAGAAGATCTCCAACCTTAAGGACATGCTTCCTATCCTCGAAGCTACAGCTCAAAGCGGCCGTCCATTGTTGATCATCGCCGAAGATGTCGACAGCGAGGCTCTTGCAACTCTTGTTGTAAACCGCTTGCGTGGCTCATTGAAAGTTTGCGCAGTCAAAGCTCCGGGATTTGGCGATCGTCGCAAGGAAATGTTGCAAGACATTGCCATCTTGACCGGTGGATGCGTTATCTCGGAAGAACAAGGCATGAAACTTGAAAACGCTTCTATCGAAGTCCTTGGTACTGCCGACAAGGTTACTGTAAACAAAGAAAACACCATCATAGTAAATGGTGCAGGCGACAAGCAAGCCATTGCCGATCGCGTAGCTCAAATCAAGGCTCAAATCGAGACAACCAAGTCAAGCTACGACAAGGAAAAATTGCAAGAACGCCTTGCCAAGCTCGCCGGTGGCGTTGCTGTCCTCTACATCGGTGCTCCTTCTGAAGTTGAAATGAAGGAAAAGAAAGACCGTGTAGACGATGCGTTGAGCGCAACTCGTGCTGCCGTTGCCGAAGGTATCGTTCCTGGTGGTGGCGTAGCTTACATCCGCAGTATCAAGAGCCTTGACGGCTTGACTGGTGAAAACGAAGACGAAACAACAGGTATCGAAATCGTTCGCCGTGCAATCGAAGAACCATTGCGCCAGATTGTTGCCAATGCAGGTCTTGAAGGCGCAGTAATCGTTCAAAAGGTAAAGGATGCTGAAGGCGACTTCGGTTACAACGCTCGCACAGGCAACTTCGAACACCTTTTGGCTACAGGCGTAATCGACCCTGCCAAGGTTGCTCGTGTGGCTCTCGAGAATGCCGCATCAATCGCAGGCATGTTCCTTACCACCGAATGTGTCATTGCCGAGAAAAAGGAAGAAACTCCTGCTGCCGCAATGCCTAATGCCGGAATGGGTGGCATGGGTGGCATGATGTAATATAAGCCTAGACAAAACCGGTTGCCGAAAGGCACAATCATAAGAAAGGGATGAGTCGCAACATCGTGGCTCATCCCTTTCTCGTTTTCTATTGCTTCACCATCGACGACTTTGGAAAGTTGAAAATAATCGACACTGCAACCATCAACATCAGGCACCATGCGTAAAACAAATGAGGGATAAATGAAACAGGCGACAGCCCCGACAATCCAGAAGCCAGAAGTACCTGTGCTCCATAAGGTATTATGCACTGTATAATGCACGAGCATGTGTCAAGCAGACTGGCAACCTTGCGCGGATCCAGCCCATATTTATCGGATATGCGCTTAGATAACTGGCCTACGGTTATTATGGCTATCGTATTGTTGGCTGTGCACAGATTCACTATACTTACGAGCATGGCTATGCTTGCCTGTGCGCCACGCGCCCCCTTTATGCGTGCTGTCATCCATTGAATTATAAAATGTATTCCACCATTATGCTTTATTACATTCAGCAAACCCGAAGCAAGCAACGTCACGACAATCAAGTTGCCCATTCCTATGATACCGTCACCCATCATCGCACACATGTCAACAATTCCTGCACCAGAAACGAAAGCACCGACAAAAGCCGAGGAGACAATTCCAAGCGACAGCACCAATAGCACATTCATGCCTGTCAATGCCGTAACGATTACTATCAGATACGGTAGTATCAACCAGAAAGATGATGAAGACCGGACTACACTCGTGTCTCCGACACTTCCCAAGATACCATACAAGACGAGCGTAAAAATTGCTGCCGGACCGGCAATCCACAGATTCATCTTAAATTTATCGTTCATCTTGCATCCTTGACTGCGCGTTGCAGCAATTGTCGTATCGGAAATAAACGACAAATTATCGCCAAAAAAAGACCCGCCTATGACAACTGCAACGACAAACGCCATGTCGAGCCCTGTACTTTCGGCAAGCTGGGTCGCAAATGGAGTCAACGCTACCACTGTCCCCACCGAAGTGCCGATTGACAACGACACGAAGCATGTAGCCAAGAAAAGCCCGGGGATCAAAAATTGAGATGGCAATACAGCCATTGTGAGATTGACCGTTGCTTCAACCGACCCTATGCCGGTAGCCAGTGAAGCAAATGCCCCCGCAAGGATGAATATCCATATCATATACATGATATTGGGATTTGCAGCCCCGGTTGAAAACAGGTCTATCTTGCTTGACAGTTTCACACCGGTAGTGGTTACCAATGCCCATACCGAAGCAACAATAAATGCTATTGAAATAGGCATTTTATAAAAATCCCCGACCGCCAACGACGGTACAAGATATACTATAAGAAAAACTATTATCGGGGACAATGCAAGTATCCCTTTCCATTTTGATATATATGCCGACATTTAATTAACCTTTTAAACCTTATATGCGTCTCAAAATTGCAAAGTGCAAAGATAGCGCAAGTTGTGCGTATTGCGAAGAAACAAGCCCGCTCATTTCTTCATCTTGCCCGCAAATTTCCCATTTATAGTTAAATATAGCTAATCAAATGAACCTATAACCCATAATGATTGTTATTAATACAAAAACAACTACCATGTTCAAACAACCAGAACTACCCTACTCGCTTTCTGACCTCTCGCCTATCGTGAGTGAAGAAACTCTTAAATTCCACTATGGAATACATGAAAAAGCGTATATTGACAATGTAAACAAGCTCATTGCCGGTACTCCTTTTGAGCAAATGACCCTGGAGGAAATTATAACCAAGAGCGACGGACCTATATTCAACAATGCCGCTCAATCATATAATCATATTTTCTATTTTGAATGTTTTTCTCCCAAAGGAGGAGATAAACCCTACGGTTCTCTTCTCGATGCCATTGCATCGGCATTCGGCTCGTTAGAGAAATTTCAAGAACTTTTCGAGGCCGAAGGCACAAAGCTATTCGGTTCGGGATGGGTGTGGCTCGTCAAAGACGAGAAAAAAACACTTTCAATCATAACCACGGAGAATGCAGGTAATCCACTGACAAGCGGGCTTACCCCGATTTTATGTTTCGACCTATGGGAACATGCCTATTACATCGACTACCGCAACCGTCGTGCCGAATACTTGCATAAACTATGGGAAATTGTAAACTGGGAAAAAATAAATAATCGATTCACTGAATGACAATAAGCACTAAAACAGATTTCGTACTTTTTCTCAATAAAAATAAAAAAACGCGTGAGCGTTCATGACACTTTTTTATTAAAGCATAATGTGATAAATCGAGAAGGGCGGCTGCGAGAGCAGCCTCCCTCTTTGATTTAACCAATGCAGGCATCCGCGCGACATAGATACACATGCGAAAGACGCACGCATAAAGCAACTTCCATTAAGATACATTTGATATGCATATTCTAATTTTATTCAAAAATACCCTTAATTTTACATTTTTATACATAAACCAAATCTTTATTTGGATAAAAATTAATTTTAATTGAATTTTATACATAAAAAATTTTGGAATCTAAGAATTATACACTTTATTTGCATATAAATTATTTTTTTACAGCATAAAAATACTTTCGTCATGAAACAGAAGAAGTACATATTGCAAGAACAAGACATCCCACGCGCATGGTATAACATCCTTGCTGAAATGAAGAACAAACCGTTGCCGATGCAAAATCCGCAAACAAAGCAACCGTTAAAGGAAGAGGACCTGTATCCTTTGTTCTCTAAAGCTGCAGCTCAACAGGAAATGGACAATACCAACGCATGGATTGAAATTCCCGACGAAGTGCGCGACATGTACAAAATATGGAGACCGACACCTCTCGTAAGAGCATACGGACTTGAAAAGGCACTCGACACCCCGGCTCACATATATTTCAAAAACGAAAGTGTGAGCCCCGTTGGCTCCCACAAGCTCAATTCGGCAATTGCACAAGCCTATTATTGCAAAAAAGAAGGCATCACAAACATTACGACCGAAACCGGTGCCGGACAATGGGGTGCGGCTCTCGCCCTTGCTGCCAAGCATTTCGGACTTGAACTGGCAGTATATATGGTGAAAGTTTCCTACAACCAGAAACCGTACCGCCGCTCAATCATGCAGACCTACGGTGCCGAAGTAATTGCCTCGCCGAGCATGTCGACAAGGGCCGGACGTGATATTATCACGAAACACCCCAATTATCAAGGCTCGCTCGGAACGGCAATTTCCGAAGCTGTGGAACTTGCCATGACAACACCTAATTGCAAATATGTCCTTGGCTCTGTACTCAACCATGTGGCACTGCACCAGACGGTAATAGGACTTGAAGCCGAGAAACAAATGGAAATGGCCGATGAATACCCCGACGTAGTAATAGGATGCTTCGGTGGAGGCAGTAACTTCTCAGGAATCTCTTTCCCATTCTTGAGGCACAACATCAATGACGGTAAAAAAACTCGTTTCATCGCAGCCGAGCCTGAATCATGCCCGAAACTGACTCGCGGAAAATTCTGTTATGACTTCGGCGACGAATCTGGCTACACGCCACTCATACCAATGTATTCTCTCGGACATAACTTCGCCCCGGCCAACATCCATGCCGGCGGACTAAGATACCACGGAGCCGGCGCAATCATAAGCCAGCTAAAACATGACAATATGATTGAAGCAGTTGACATCAGTCAACTCGAAACGTTCAACGCAGCAACATTGTTCGCACGTTGCGAAGGCATCATTCCTGCACCCGAATCGTCACATGCCATTGCAGCTGCCATACGCTGCGCCAATGAAGCTCGAGAAGCAGGCCGACCGACCACTATATTGTTCAACCTTTCGGGACACGGACTCATCGACATGACAGCCTACGACAATTTCTTCGCGGGAGACTTGACTAACTACAATGTTCCCGAAGATGAAATAGAAAACAACACTAAAAATCTTGAACAAATAAAATAATACCAACGTCAATTTTAAAACACTATTCACCAAAAACCGGATGCAACTTGAGAAAGCCGCATCCGGTTCACTTTATTTATTCATAATATGTAGCGACAAGAGCATCGGCACAACGTTCCCCGTCAATGGCGGCCGACACTATGCCGCCGGCATATCCGGCACCCTCACCGCAAGGATACAAGCCTTCGACTACCACATGGTTCATCCCGACAGCATCTCGAGGAATTCTTACGGGAGAAGACGTTCGCGCCTCCACCCCTATGACTATGGCATCGTTGGTAAGGAACCCTTTGGCCGAACGGCCAAATACCTTAAATCCTTTGCGAAGTCTGTTGCCGACAAACGCCGGCAACCACTTGTCGAGCCTTGACGGCTGTATGCCGGGAGCATAAGACGATACCGGCAAATCGCGCGATGCACGCCCCTCGACAAAATCTATCATTCGCTGGGCTCCGGCACGCTGGCTGCATCCCGCTTGCTTGAAACAAGTTGATTCAAGTTGCTGCTGAAATCTCATGACACACAATTCATCATCAGGTGCATAGCCTTTCAAATCTTCGGGACGCACCTCGACCACCATACCGGAATTGGCCCATCTGGAATTTCTGCCCGACGATGACATGCCATTCACCACAAGCTGCCCGTCGCCACTCGCGGCAGGCACCACGACGCCACCCGGACACATACAGAACGAATACACGCCTCGACCATCTATTTGCGTAACAAACGAATACTCAGCGGCAGGAAGATATGCACCTCGTCCATCTTTACTATGATACTGAATTCTATCAATAAGTTCTTGCGGATGCTCCAACCTCACACCGACGGCAATCCCTTTAGCCTCAATCTTGACTCCTTGCTCTTTAAGCATTTCATACACATCTCGAGCAGAATGCCCGGTTGCAAGGATTACGGGTCCTATGTATTCTGAGCCGTCAATGCAGCCAACTCCTGTCACGCGATTATCTTTCAACAAAAGCCTGTCCACTCGCTTGCCAAAATGCACTTCCCCACCACATCGCAATATGGTTTCACGCATGTTCTTTATCACTCGTGGCAGTCTGTCGCTGCCGATGTGCGGATGAGCATCTACGAGGATGTCTGAAGAAGCTCCATGCTGATGAAATATGTTCAATATCCTTTCAACCGATCCTCGTTTCTTACTGCGTGTATACAATTTCCCATCAGAATATGCACCTGCACCACCCTCTCCAAAGCTATAATTGGAATCGGCATTTACCTTCCCTGTACGCGAGATTGCGGCAATATCCACACTGCGGCTCTCGACATCCTTTCCACGCTCGAGCACTATCGGTTTCACTCCGGCTTCTATCAACTTCAAGGCTGCAAACAGTCCTCCGGGACCCATTCCCACAACTATGGCCACTTTCGACTCATCTGGCACAGGTTTATAATCTATGGTATAACCAAGAGGTGAAGATTCGGGCTGTTCATCAATATATGCCTTGAGTTTCAAGTTTACCATGACATTTCGTTGCCTTGCATCTATCGACCGCTTCAATATTACAACATCTTCAAGCCTGTCGGCAACAACGCCCAATTCGGTACACACATATTCACGCAAACCGGCCATGTCGTATGCAATTTGCGGCAATACCCTTATTTGAAGTTCTGAAACCATATCTTTATTATGCGAAATATCAATATTAATGCAAAGTTAGCTCACATGGAGCAACATTGTAACAGCACGCCGCAATGTTAAACGTTATTAACAACTCCATGCCCGTCTCACCGGGCAAATCATGCTTTACTATCATGCATAATTGCAAAATGTGGAATTTTTATTGTGCCGGACTCTACTTATGTACCCGACTTACACTAAATTTGCAAAGGAAAAATAAGACATAGACAATGGAAAAGAAAATAGGATGCCTTTTTGATTTGGACGGAGTATTAGTGGATAGCGAGCCTTTATACACGAGCTTTTGGAATGAGATTGAAAAAACACATCCTACCGGGGTTCCCGATTTTGCCCTTAAAATCAAAGGAAGCAACCTGCCGACTATTCTCAACACTTATTACACACCATCGTTGCACAAAGCGATAATCGACAAATTGCAGGTATTTGAAGACAACATGGTATATCCAATATTTCCGGGAGTCATCCATTTTCTCGAAGAATTAAAAACAAACTCTATTCCATGCGCCATAGTGACAAGCAGCTCCATGGACAAAGTAAAGCAATTGTTCAAATTATACCCCGGCTTCAGCCGATATTTTTCAGGAATCGTAACAGGCGACATGGTTACTCGTTCCAAACCCGACCCCGAATGTTATCTAAAAGGAGCCTCTGCAATCGACATGGATATTGCAGACTGCTATGTATTTGAAGATTCAATATTCGGCATTCAAGCAGGCAAAGCTGCCGGAGCCCATGTAATAGGTTTATCGACCACACTCCCTGCCGACAAAATAAAAGAAACAGAACCCGAAATGGTAATAGACACATTTACCGGGTTCCGCTTGTCTCGTCTGACATCTCATCCAAAGCAATGAGAATCAAATTATAAACACTCTTTCGCAACTCAACAAGCCTTGAAGCTCATGTCGAGGCCTTTCACCGAGTGGGTCAATGCTCCTACCGAGATATAATCCACTCCGCACTCGCCGTATGCACGCAAGTTGTCGAATGTTATGCCTCCCGACGACTCGATTTCATAACGTCCACCGACAATGTCAACAGCTTCTTTGGTCAACGCCGGAGTGAAATTGTCAAGCATTATGCGATCCACGCCGCCAATTTCAAGAACTTGGCGCAATTCATCAAGATTTCTCACCTCAATTTCTATCTTCAAGTCCTTGTTGTTCTTTTTAAGGTATTCGTGCGACTTCTCTATGGCATTCTTTATGCCTCCTGCAAAATCTACATGGTTGTCTTTCAACAATATCATGTCAAACAAGCCTATGCGATGATTCATGCCTCCGCCTATCTTCACTGCCTCCTTCTCAAGGATACGCATTCCAGGGGTTGTCTTGCGTGTGTCGAGCACTTTTGTTTTCAAGCCATGAAGTTCCTCCATGTATTTATGCGTCACGGTCGAGATTCCGCTCATTCTTTGCATTATGTTCAGCATCAATCGTTCGGTCTGCAACAACGATTGAACCTTTCCTTCCACCTCAAATGCTATATCACCGGGCTTTACATGTGTACCATCCTGTATGAAAACAGTCATTTTAAGTTCCGGGTCAAATTTCTTGAATACCATCTTGGCAATCTCGACCCCGGCCAATATCCCTTCTTCCTTTACTATAAGATGCGACTTGCCCATCTCGTCGGCAGGAATGCAGCACAAAGTAGTGTGGTCGCCGTCACCTATATCCTCGGCAAAAGACAAATCGAGCAATTCGTCTATAAGTTCTTCTCTTGTCTTCATAAATCGAACAAAAAATTAATACTATATTTGCACATGCAAATGTAGCCATTTTTATCCACCGAAACATACTATTCCTATGAAAATATCACTCATGCTGATAGGCAAAACCAACTCTAAGTTCCTTATTGAAGGCATACAAGAATACGTCAAGCGACTGTCGTTTTACATTCCGTTCAGCATCAAGTACCTTAATGACACAAAAAACACCCGCAAGTTGTCGCATGAACAACAAAAACAACTCGAAGGGAACATGATTCTCGATGCCATCGAAAAGTCAGATTACGTCGTGCTTCTTGACGAGCACGGCAAAGAATTTACCTCGATGGAATTTGCCCGGTACATCGAAAAGAAACAAGCTACTGTGCAACGCCAGCTTGTTTTCATCGTAGGCGGTCCATACGGATTCTCGGAAGAGGTAAAAAACCGTGCAAATGAAAAAATATCGATGTCTAAAATGACATTCTCCCACGAAATGATAAGATTATTTTTTGTCGAGCAATTATATAGGGCTATGACCATCATCAACAATGAGCCATATCATCACGAATGATGATGCGGCACATCAGCCGCGCATCAATTCACGCATCACCATGTCCGACAGCATGACCCCGTTGCGGCTGAAGCGGTAACGATTGCCATCTCTTATCACCAATCCCGACTCGACAAAGCCTTTTATCGCGTTCTCGAAATAATCGCGATACTCTTTCCCATACATGAGTCCGAGCCATTCAGAATCTACACCTCGCGATGTACGCAATCGCAACATTACATCCTCGTCATATTTTTCATTGATACTTTCCTGCTCGCTCTCATACGCCACAATCCCGTTTTCAATAGACTCTATGTAACTCTTCACGCTGTCAGGATTATACCGGCGCACATTACCGTCATAACCGTGAGCCGACGCGCCAAGCCCGAGATATGGAGTCTTGTCCCAATATCCGGAATTATGGCGTGAATAAAATCCAGGCATTGCAAAATTTGATATTTCATAATGCTCATATCTGGCGTTGCCAAGCATATCCACGAGCATGTCATACATTTCAATACATGTGTTGTCGTCGCATTCTGTCACCTTTCCTGCATCTCGCAACTTATACAGCATCGTTCCTTCCTCATAGCTTAGGTTGTAGCACGATACATGCCTTGCTTGCAACGACAAAGCCCTGTCGAGCGTGTATTTCCATGTATCTATCGTCTGACCGGGAATACCATATATCAAGTCTATGCTTATGTTGTCAAAGCCGGCCAACTGCAAGTCATTATATGCCTTCTCGGCTCTTTTTGCGTCATGGCGGCGATTCAAGAATACCAATTCTTCATCTACAAAGCTCTGCACTCCCATGCTCACCCTGTTTACCCCAAGTTGCAACAGTTTTTCGGCAAGCTCGCATGTTACATCATCGGGATTAACTTCGATTGTAAATTCTTCAATTTGGCTCAAATCAAGAACATTTTGCAAACCGGCAATCATGATTTCAAGCTGTTCCATCGACAACACCGACGGAGTGCCTCCGCCAACATACAGCGTCTTTATCGGCATTCCGGCAATCTCATGCTGTCTCATTTGCGCTTCCGACCCTATGGCTCTGACATATTTGTCACAGAAGCGCAAAGACGCGATGGAATAGAAATCGCAATATATGCACTTACGCTTGCAAAACGGAATATGAACATACACTCCGGCCATGGCACATGCTTTCTACTGTTAATTAATAAATTCGTTTATATATGCCTAAAAAAGAAAATGAACTCAATTATCATTGCTTGAGTTCACTTTCAATTATTGCCATATCTTCTTGCAATTTCTTTTCAAGCGTCAACCGTTGCTCTATCGTATTGCAGGCATACAATACCGTCGCGTGATTGCGCGACAAGCGCAACCCTATGTTAGTCGACGAGAGCGGTGTGTATTTCTTGGCAAGATACATTACTATTTGACGTGCATCCGATATTTCACGCTTGCGCGATTTTCCATACAACAAATCGCTGTCGATATTGAAATGGGAACACACCGTTTCGGCAATCAAGTCGATTGTAACTTGCTTTTTGGAAATCTTCACCGCATTTGCAAGGACTGCCCTTGCAAGATCCATCGAAATCTCCTGATTGAGCATCGTGGCATGAGCCAGCAACGACACGATTATACCTTCAAGTTCCCTGATGCTGTCGGTGACATTCGAAGCTATGTAGTCAAGGATATCTTGCGGTATGGACAACCCGTCTTGTCTTGCACGCATGTCAAGCACTTCTCTGCGCAATTGGTAATCGGGAGCACCGAGTTCCACAGTCATGCCCCATTTGAATCTTGACATGAGCCGTGGCACCATGCCGTCAAGATCCACCGGACGGCAGTCGCTCGACATAATCAATTGCTTCTGGTTCTGGTGCAAATGATTGAATATATGGAAGAACGTGTTTTGCGTGGCCGTCTTGCCTGCAAGATCCTGAATGTCGTCTATTATAAGCACATCTATACTCTGATAGAAGTTGATGAACTCATTCACCTTGTTGTTTTTTACCGCAGTGGTATATTGGCTTTCAAACACACGCGCAGTGAGATATAACACGCGACTGCGTGGATTGGTCTCCTTTATCTTGATTCCAATGGCTTCAATAAGGTGCGTCTTGCCAACTCCAGTAGGGCCGAACACAAACAACGGGTTGAAAGTCTTGCAACGAGGATCGGTAGCAATGGCCTTGCCTATGCTGACAGCGAGCTTGTTGCTCATGCTGTCGCAATAATTCTCAAAAGTGTATTTCGGGTTCAACTGAGGGTCGATGTCGCCATACTCAACCTTGTGAAACGGATTCCCGGGTTGCTGCACCGACTGCTCATATTTACTAACAATGTGGCTTTTGGCCGAAGCTTCTACCGAAACTTCAGCATCGGGCACATTATTTACCACTCCTACTATATACTTGACCCTGAACTTGCCAAATACTCTGGCAAAAGTCAAGTCAAGAAGATTGGAAAATTTGTTTTCCCATTGTTCGGCAAAGAAATAGGATTTGACACGAAGTTCTATAACCCCGTTTTCAAAACTGACAAATTCCACAGGCTTGAACCAAGCCTCGAATTGCTCTGGTTTTACGTTGTCTTTTATTATTTCAAGACACTTTTCCCATCTATTATCTTGCCGGATATTCATTACAATGCTTGCCGTTTTAGTAGTTTTTCCAAGTACAAAATTTCACAAAAAAAATGACATACAAAAATCACTTTTTTTTTGGTTTTTAAAATACAATTATAACATTACTGAATTACAAGCCTTTGACATAAATCTGATTACAAAGTGACCATCTAACATGATTAAAATAATCACATAGTTGTATTTCAGCCATTTACAAGGCAAAACTCAAAATAGCACAAATTCATGAACTCAGATATTACAAAGCTGTGACACGCTAAAAATGCCTTGGTATTAAATCTATGTGACATTTATTTCGTCAAGGGCTTATTTAGAATGATTCTAAACAAGCCCCTTCAGCAATTAATTCCTTCGTGTAATCAGAATACCTTGAACGTCACATAACGCTTCGGATTCTTTCTCAAGTCAATCAATAATGAGTCCAGACTCATGACCGAATTGTCAAGATGATCATACAGCGACGAGTCGTTAATAAGCAGACCGAGACTCGAATCCTCGCTATTTAATTTTGTTGTCAATGCGCTCAAATTGGCAGTAGTAGCATTGATGTGCATCATGGTCGAGTCGATAGGTATCTCTCGTAAACGGGAAGAAACCACAGCCAAGTCTCCCGATATGCTGTCGATATTGGTAGTGACACTTTTCACATTGTCCATCACTTCAGGCAGCGAACCGCTCATCAAGTCGGCAAGTTGCCTTGAAGTCGTCTCAAGGTTGGCCGATATGGCATCGAGACGCTTCACCGAGGCAGTCAGAGCCGGATTTGCCACGATATTGTTAAGATTTGTCAATATGCTGTCGATTTTAGGCATCATCTCTACAATTCCCGGAAGCAGGTCGTCGCCTACTTTGTCCATCAGCCCCTTGGCATTGCCACCGGGGATATAATCCCCCACTTCGTAATAAGTCTTGTTCTGCGACATCTCCAACTGTATCTGAGCTGTCCCGAGCAAATCAAGAGCCACTACTGCTTTTGAATCCACCGGTACGCGCAAATCCTTTTCGAGGCTCAACAAAACTACCAATGCTCCCGAATCATAGTCATATTGTATCTCTCGCACCTGACCAATTTGAAATCCGTTTATTGTCACCGGTGCCGATTCATTCAAACCTGCAACGTTATCAAACTTCGCATAATAGAAATTCGCCGGTTTAAACAAGTTTATTCCTTTCAAATACTCTATTCCCCAAAACAGGACGGCCAAACTCACGATAACGGCGATGGCAATTTTTACTTCCTTTGAAAAATACTTCTTCATTATTCTTATATGCTTGATATTTTCTACTTCTTTAATTTGTCTCCTTCAAATTCCACGATGTAGGCATCCTTGAACTTGCGTTTCACCTTCTTCAATGTGGCCAAGGCCTCTTCATAACTCGGTGTCGCCCCATACAAATATTTGTACATTCGGCCATCTTTGTAACGCTCCACACCTTTAAGCCCCTTGAATTCACTTGAATTGCTCGGCAATTTGGATGCTCCCGCCAGAATTTGTATTTTGTAAGTTATTCCGCTGTCATTTTCCTCAACCTGTGAACCAGCATGCTCATCGACCACCACATCTTCGGCAGGAGACGCATAAGCAGCCACAGTACCCGAATCGCCTAACTTCCTATATCTTTCGAACGCATTATACAGAGCCTGAGCCAACTTCTCTTGTCCGTCATCCGAACGCATGAACTTTTCTTGCGTCGGATTGCAGATAAAATCAAGCTCAACAAGGACTGCCGGCATACTCGTCTTGTACAAAACAAGAAATCCTGCCTGGCGCACTCCACGATCAACCCTCTTGGCAGTGCTTTTGAATTCTTCCTGCACAAGCGATGCAAAGTTCACACTTTGCGCCATGTGCTGGTTTTGATTTATTTCAAATATAATGTATGATTCAGAAGAATTAGGGTCAAATCCTTGATAAGTCGTCGAGTAATCCTCTTCAAGCGCAATTACCGAGTTTTCGCGCATGGCCACTGCAAGATTCTCCTTTGTACGATGCAATCCCAGCGTGTAGGTTGAAGAGCCTTGGACAGTATTGCGTCCTTTAGCCCTTTTGTCGAGAGAATTAGTGTGTATCGATACAAATAAGTCGCCTTTTGCGTCATTCGCTATATTGGCACGCTCTTGCAAGGTCACATACTTGTCGCGCTTTCGTGTGTAAACCACATCTACATCGTCCATGTTCTTCTCAACAAGTGCACCGAATTTTAACGCGACATCGAGATTCACATTCTTTTCATTAGTCTTGACTCCCGGAGCTCCTATGTCCTTACCTCCGTGGCCGGCATCTATGACGAGCACAAAATTTTTACTTTCCGCATCAAACGGAAAAAGCAAAATGCCAATCAAAACTATAATAGATAATGATAATTGCTTCATTTTATCAATTGAACCGGAAGCGCACCGCGTTTCCTTGTCTTAATTAACCACACATTCAGCTCTGAGATGACACAACGAGCCTAAAACGTTGCAAAAATAACAATTAAAGACAAATTACGGGTTGAATCAAACGGAAATTTATGCGACAATTCCCTTTTTTGCTAAAGAAAAGGAGAAATGTAATTGATTTTTTCTTTTTACGTTTATTTTTATTTAAATTTGCATTTAAGTAAAAATTAGCGAAAAACATGCAAACGTCACGATCTCACAAAATTTACGGTTTGATTGGGTATCCGCTGGTTCATTCGTTCTCAAAAGCGTATTTCAACCAAAAATTTGAATCAGAAAATATTGATGCAGAATACATCAACTTTGAAATACCCGACATAAACATGCTGATGGAAGTCATAAGCGAATATGACAACATCAGCGGCTTGAACGTGACAATTCCTTATAAAGAAAAGGTGATTCCTTTCCTCGACTCGCTCGACAGCGATGCCGAGAAAATTGGCGCGGTAAACGTCATAAAAATCATACGGACGAAAAACAAATTGGAACTGAAAGGTTACAACTCCGATGTCATAGGCTTCGGACAATCGATAAAGGAATTCATAACTCCATCGCGCAAAAAAGCCCTTGTGCTCGGAACGGGAGGTGCCGCCAAAGCCATTTGCCACGGCCTTAAAAAACTTGGCGTTGAACCTCAACTCGTGTCAAGACATAAAAGTGCCAAGACATTGACATACGAAGAACTTACTAAAGCCGACATCGCAAACCATAAAATCATAGTAAACACCACGCCGCTCGGAATGTACCCTCACACTGACGAATGTCCCAACATTCCTTACAGATTCTTGACACCCGACCATGTGTGCTATGACTTGCTTTACAATCCCGATGAAACTTTATTCATGAAAAAATCCAAAGAATACGGTGCCATTACTAAAAATGGGCTGGAAATGCTGTTACTGCAAGCATTCGTTGCCTATGAAATATGGACATCCGACTCTTGGTCGGGAACCCTGTAAACCGCATTCTGCTTTTTTTGATATTGCCATGAAATGAAACTGCCCGACAAAGCTCCATTGATGCGGCTCGTGCTTCCGTTAGCAGCCGGGATATTGCTTTCTGAGTGGTTCATTGTCGACAGTTGGATTCTTTCAGTCCTGTTTTTCCTTATCATCGCAGCAATAATTTGCTGCAGGATGTTTACGCGGAAAAGCCCGACAGCTTCCCTACGAGCCATACCCTTAATCTCCATTTGCACAATGCTGGCTGCAACATGCGTCGGATGGATAGCCGGCATATATACTACTCCCACCGAAATTGATTTAAAACTGATTGACGGACAACAGGTACCTGCAAAAATAACCTATGTCGAAATAAAGGATTTCTCTACTTCGGCCGAAGCTACGATATTTGCTGCATCCGACAACGACTCCACGGAATACCGTTTAAAAATCCCGGTCAGATTATCCATCCAAGGCAATGACTACTCTCTCACCGAAGGCGACTGGATAACATTCAAGGCTGCACTACAACCAATAAAAACTCTTGGGAATCCCGATGAATTTGACTACGCGACCTACATGAGGCACCACGGCATCTTATATTCACAATTCCTAAAACGCGATGAATACGTCAAACTCGGCACCTCAACCGACATGTTCACTCTCGCAAGAAATGTCCAACGCTCGTTCATCAATGCAGTCATAGAATCAAGCATGTCGCCATCCACGCAACGATTCCTATGCACCATTTTGCTGGGAGAATCATCCTATCTCGACCCTGATGTCAGAGATGATTTTTCCCATGCCGGCATAGCCCACATTCTTGCCTTGAGCGGCCTTCACATGGGCATCATAATATCAATTGTGTTTTTCATCCTTAAGCCTCTCGATTACATTAGATTGAGACATGTGAAAATATTCATTGCAATGGCATGTATCATAGCCTACCTGTTCATTACCGGAATGTCGGCATCGGCTGTAAGGGCTACAATCATGATTATGTTCGTGCTGACGGCTCGACTCACATATCGACGATACAGTAGCCTGAACGCCCTTTTCGGCTCGGCACTGCTGATTCTTGCATTCACACCCGACTCCCTGTATGATGTAGGATTCCAACTCAGCTTCATGTCGGTCCTGTCCATATTGCTTTTGTATGACAGGTTCGGGAAATTCCTGACACAGAAGAAAAAATTGCGCAGCCTGCTGTCATCTATCGCAATTACCACAGTTGCAACGCTCGGGACAGCTGCCATATCGGCCTACTACTTCCATGTCATCCCCATTTTATCGATATTTTCCAATATTATCGTCCTACCCTTACTTCCTCTCTATATAAGCATCGGATTGATACACACCATCCTGCTTGCAGCAGGCATCGAATTCATCGAGTTGTCTTGGCTGCTCGACAAGGCCACCTGGTTGCTCACTGCAATAGCCGATGCCGTCAACATGATGCCTCTATCATCAATAAGCTCCATCCATATGTCAGGCATCACGCTTGCACTGCTTATGCTTCTGTATCTGCTCATCGTAATGTTTGCCTACGGTACAAGCCACAAGCAATATATAATTACCATCCTTTCAACCATATTCGCAATAACGACATGCGACACAATTGAACGGCTGCGAATGCCGCAATCTGGATTTGTAATCCAAAATAATTACTCATCTACACCTATCTTGTACTTCAACAACCACAAAGCCTGTTTATGGAGCGAAGACACAACAACCACAATAACCCAATACAAACGCAATAACGCAAAGTTTCTCGCTTCACACGATATAAATTCAATCACCCGATTCTCTCCGATGCAATCAGCCGATTGCTACTTCAACCCTCCGTTCGCTTTTATCAACTGTAAACGGCTGGCAATAATAACGGAAACCAAATGGAGGCACTACAAAGCCCGAAAACCCGTCAAAATAGATTACCTGATAATAACCAAAAGCTATTATGGCAACATCTCCGACCTGCTCGACACATTCGATCCGGACACAATAGTCCTGTCGGGAGCAATATATGAAGACAAAGCCCTAGATCTCATACGCGAAGCCCATGACCTGCATGTAAATCTACATAACTTGAAAACCGACGGCGCAATCTTCATTCACGACTGAATCTTCATCCATTTGACACTGTAATCAAATGCAGATGCTTGTATATAAAACTGTTTTTATATAATTTTGATTCAGAAACATAACACCGCCAATTATGAAAAACCGGCTCCGTCACATTATAACCTCAGCGCAGATAAGCACAATTGCTGCAATGATGATTGCTGCTTGCAACAACAACACGCCAGAATCAATAGAAACATACGAAATAAACGGGAAATACGGGCTTAAGGACAAATCTTCGGGCAGGACAATAACAGATGCCAAGTTTGATTTCATATCAGATTTTTCCGAAGGACTCGCAGCTGCATCCATAGGAGGCAATTGGGGGTATGTCGACGCTTCAGGGAAAACAGCAATACCGTTCACTTTCAAAGAAGCCTGCAATTTCTTCGATGGGTTGGCCATAGTGGCTGATGATGACGGATACATGTTTATCACACCGAAAGGGGAAAAAGCCTTTGAAATGGAATTTGAGGATGCGTCATATTTCTCAAACGGTTTGGCCGCAGTCATGGCACAAGGCAACTGGGGATACATCGACAAGTCCGGAAAATGGAAAATTGAAGCCATATATGAATATGCAGGTTCTTTTTCCCCCGACTCGTTAGCCCTTGTAGCCAAAGATGGCAAATGCGGTTTCATCGATAAATCGGGTAAAGAAATAGCAAAAATCCAATACGATGAGTGCTCCGAATTTTCCGAGGGACTGGCCCTCGTCAAACTTGACGGCAAATGCGGTTTCATCGACAAATCGGGGGAAATGGCAATCCCGAACATCTATGACGAAGCTTGGGATTTCTCCGAAAACCGTGCGGCAATATCAATTGACGGCAAGGAAGGATTCATCGATAAATCAGGACGTGTTGTGGCAGAACCTCAATACGACAATACTTTCCCCTTTTGCGAGGGACTTGCTGCTGTCGAGAAAAATAACAAATGGGGATTCATTGACTCCGTTGGCAATGTCGTTATCCAATTCAAATATGACAAGGCGTGGTGGTTCTCGGACGGACTTGCAAGAGTGGAAAAGAACTGGAAAAAGGGATTTATCGACAAATCGGGCAATGAAGTCATCCCTATAATCTACAGTTGGGCTTCATGGTTCTCAGAAGGAAAAGCCGAGGTAAGGCTCGGCAATGAAACATTCCATATCGACACCAAAGGAAACAGACTCGATTAAATCGCACCTTACTCGCATACATGTACAAAAAATGGCATGAGAAACATTTTGTCATTCCTCATGCCTGTATCATATATGACCATTGAGATCTCCCGTAATTACTGTTTCTTGCTTCCGGCTATGTAATTGTGCATCTCCTTTACCTGCATAAACAGTCGTGTTGCAAACACAAAATTGTTCAAGGCGTCGTTATCGCTATCGTAAATCTCGTTTTTATTACCTATCCATCCACATTGCCCCTTGTTCACAAACAATATGTTCTCGCCTATTCCAAGCACCGAGTTCATATCGTGAGTGTTTATTATGGTCGTTATTCCATATTCATGAGTAATATCACTAAGCAACTCGTCAATGAGAATCGATGTCTTCGGGTCAAGACCCGAGTTTGGCTCATCGCAAAACAAGTATTTTGGATTCAATGCGATGGCACGCGCAATAGCAACACGTTTCTGCATTCCTCCACTTAATTCCGACGGATACTTGTTGTTGGCATCCTTAAGATTCACCCTTTCGATGCAAAACTCAGCCCGTTCCTTCATTTCGGCGTTGCTCATCCCAGAAAACATCATCAGCGGAAACATCACGTTTCCAAGCACGGTTTCCGAGTCAAACAGGGCTGAACCTTGAAACAACATCCCGATTTCTTTGCGAAGCTCCTTCACTTGTCTACCGTCCATTTTGGTTATGTCTCGGCCGTCATACAAAATCTCGCCTTCTTCAGGCTTTACAAGCCCGACAATACTTTTCATCAATACGGTCTTTCCCGAGCCGCTCAAGCCTATGATAAGATTTGTCTTGCCGTCATAGAATTTCGCGCTAATCCCTTTCAAGACCTGCTTGCCGTCAAATGACTTGTTTATGTTCCTTACTTCTATCATGATGACTCCTTCTTTCCAATTTTATTGCAACAAGACATGTGTTAATATCACATCGAGCAAGAGGATGAAAATGCTGCTCGTCACAACCGCATTAGTGCTGGCCTTGCCAACTTCAAGCGCACCGCCTTTCACGTTATATCCGAAATAGGAAGCCACGCTACTCACCACAAACGCAAAGAATAAAGACTTGATCAATGCCTGCCATACATACCATTCCTGAAACATGGTCTGTATGCCATACACATATGTCGATACTGGGACGATGTCTGTAACAATACACACGAGATAACCTCCCCCGAGCGCAGTGGCCATGCTGAACACAACGAGAACCGAAATAAACGAAACGAAAGCCATTATCTTTGGCAATACCAAATAATTAGCCGAGTTAATGCCCATTATCTCAAGAGCATCGATTTGCTCGGTCACACGCATAGTCCCTATTTCAGACGCAATATTGGAACCTACCTTGCCTGCAAGGATAAGGCACAATATTGAGGATGTAAACTCAAGCAGGATAATCTCTCTGGTCGCCAGCCCCACCGAATAACGAGGCATGAGCGGAGACGACACGTTCAATTCCATCTGGATGGTACAAACGGCGCCAATGAAAATGGATATGATTACGACAAGGGGAATGGAATCAATGCCGAGCTTATTTATTTCGTCTATATATCGCTTGAAAAATACTTTCCATTTGTCAGGAACGGAGAAAACCCTCCAAATAAAAAGGCAATAGTCGCCAAATGTCTTTAAAGCAGTCCGTAGAATCATATTTTACCTGTATTAACGGGTGCGTCTTGCATGATATGCTCAAAACGCATCTATCTTGGACACAAAATTAATAATTTTAGATTGAAACAGATGCAAGACACCGCTTTTTTGGAGCCAAAAGTATAATTTGGAACAATATATCAGATTTATTTACCCCTGCCGCACCACAATGATGAACACGGTTCTCAAAATACTCCGCATCAATCACTCTTGCGTGCCATCAGGCTTTGGCTCGTTCATAAGATTGTTGAGCATGGCATACACGGCAAGACCTGCAACCGATTTTATTCCTGTCTTTTTCGTTATGTTCTTTCTATGAGAAATGACAGTGTGAATCGATATATTCAATTGTTCAGCAATTTCCTTGCTCATCAATCCTTTTGCGACAAGGACAAGTATGTCGCGTTCACGTTTTGTCAACTCCGAAGCACCTTCCGAAGCATCTTTTTTATGTATATCAACTTGCTCAAGATTCAGCAACGTCGATATAATGTCGTGCTTTGAATCCCTTATGTCGATTATGGCATCGAAGTTACGCAGAAAAGACGGCTCAAAATACTGATATACGAGAGCAACGGCAAAACAACCTTCGGGAAAGTTGAAACTTGCAGGAAATTGTCGTGTATAAGGCAATATGCCCGGATTAATCACAATGATATCCGGATGTCGTGACATTATGCGTTCTTCCAGCTTCTCCATATCTTCCACGATGCCGGAAACTTCAAGCTTTGCACAATCGCTGAACATGCTTTGCAAGCCCTCGGCCACTATCTGCGACGGTTCGGCTATTAAGACTTTCAACTTCATTATTGTACTCTCCTTTCGAGATGCTCAACATATGGAACGAGGACCTTCTCCTCTATTAATGAATGCTTTTTCAAGTCATCCGAGAGTTGAAGTATATCAAATACGGCTCCTATGGTTTCATAAGCCATGACCTCCTCTGGCAAATACTTGAACATTATTTGGGTAAGGTCGTCGAGTTTGTCTTCTATGTTGGTATGCCCCGGTAAATAAGACGAAATCATATAATCCTTGTCTGCTTGCCCATGCGACAACTTTTCCAAATGTGGAAACACATGCTGCTCCTCGTAACCGAAATGAGCCACTACTTCTTTTGTATATTCGGTAAAGTAACGCTTCAACACACTGCCGGCAGTACCTTTCACTTGCTCTGCAATGCGCTCGATATGGCCGGCTATGTGAGGCAATCGCTTGCCCAAATAATACCTGTGCGACTCTTCAAGATAACCAATGAGCGGACTCATGTCGGTAGACAACACCTCCTCAATTGAAGGCACATAATCGTCAAATGAATATATGTTGCACACGAGCATGAAGAATTCGGGAGAAACGCCATGCTCCTCGCACAACGCATTGACACTTTTGTCTCCTATGCCCAATGGCATGTTGAACCTTGGCAACAACAATATAAGACCCGGCTTGACATGTATCAAATCGGCCATTTTCATTTTTCCGTTAAACATAGCGAATCTTTTCATCACGAAATGTCGATTATAGTGTTATCTGTGATATTGCATTTGCAAAGTTAGTAATATCGCGTCATTATGCACATCCCTATTAATGATTATATGACACGGCAAAATACGCCACAATTAGGTATTTCGCAAACACTCCGCGCAATGTAATTTTGCAATGTGGAAATTAAATCATGATACAGCAGATTTTTACAATATTGATTTTGGCAACAGTCGCAGCAGTCATAATCTGCAAGGCGATAAGACGCTGTCGCAAAAAATGTAAATGCGAATGCCACTGTTCATGCCACAAAACTTTTAAATAACAGGAAATGTAATAACTTTACCATAGTAGTTAGAGATATTGGCAGCGTTGTGAAACGGTGCCATTTTTCTTTATATACCCTGATACACTGCTCTGACAAAATTCCGCACACACATAAAGCAAAAGGGCATGCGAGTCGAGTCTTGCATGCCCTTTTAAATATACTTACCTTTAGATTTAAATCAATGAAGAATAATCACGAGAGTAACGCAACATCTGGTCAACATAATTTTCTGTATATTCTACCTTGACATCTGTAATATTGCCGTTTTCGTCAACAACCGGAGTATACACCGGATTGACAAATCCCTTGTAAGGAGCAATATTCAACTTGGCATAACGCTCAAGCACCTCTTTATGCAATTCTGGATCAAATTTAACAGCATATTTCTCCACAAGCTCGCAGCCGGCGGCATAATCGCCCTCCGACTTGATACGTTGGATTTCGGCAAGCAATTTTCCGAACAATCCGCGCAACTTTTCATAGTCATTTACCTTCAGATATGTTTTTCCGTCGCGTTTCACATATTCTATGACATTTTCGTCCTTACCTTGCTCGTATGCCCACTGGCATATCAAATGCCTGTTGCGCATATGCGACTCCTCAATGTCCTTTCCGGGTTCTATACGAGTCAACTGGGTCATGAGGCCGTTCATCACATATTTATAATACTCAGCCTTGTAAGTATCAGGATCTGAAATTATGCCAAGTTCAATTAATTTAGGATCGGCAAGATAATAAAGTGCGAACAAATCGGCACGAGCTTCTTCAAGAGTTGAACCATGTTCCTTCAACGCGTCGTCATGCACGCCGGGTAGCAATTGCCCCGAAGCATGGCCGAGACATTCATGCAAGTCGGTATGCAAGTTGTCGGCGAGCGTAAGGTACTTCTTCATCAATTCCACTTCCACATCCGAATAAGCAAATTCCTCGTCAAATCCGCTACCTTGGCTTGCCTTGTTGTAGGCATCGGTGATATTTTCAAGCGTTACCGATTTTGACCCGTGTGCAGCCCTTATCCAGTTGGAGTTAGGCAGATTTATGCCGATCGGAGTCGAAGGATAGCAGTCTCCGCCCAATATGGCTGTCGTGATGACCTTTGCCGACACACCTTTGACCTCTGCTTTCTTGAAACGCGGGTCAACCGGAGAATTGTCTTCAAACCATTGCGCATTTTCGCTTATCACGTTCGTTCGATGCGATGCTTCGCCGTTTCTGAAGTTTACCATCGACTCCCACGATGCTTTCAAGCCGAGGGGATCGCCATAAGACTCGATGAATCCGTTCACAAAGTCAACATTGCTTGCTGTTTCTTCAACCCAGAGGATTGAATATTCGTCAAACAACCTAAGGTCGCCTGTTGTATAATATTCTACGAGCTTGTCTATGTAAGCCTTCATGCCATCGGTTTCGGCCACATCCTTTGCCTTATTCAACCAGAATACAATCTTTTCTATGGCTGGAGAATACAAACCGCCGACCTTATAAACATCTTCATAGATTTTTCCGTCTTTCTTGACAAGTTTTGAATTAAGACCGTAAGAAATAGGAGTCGTGTCGCCTGGCACTTTCATCTTGGCATAGAAATTCTCAACCTCTGCCTGTGTCACGCCGTCATAGTAGTTGTTGGCCGATGTGGTTATCAAATCAACGCCCGAAGCCTGATTAACTCTTTTTGCCAATACGGAAGGGTCGAAAATCACAGGCGACAATGTTTCTATGAGCTGGTCGACAGTCTGGCCTTCAGCCAATGGAAGTTGCTCGGCAGGAACAGCCTTTACCTGTTCGGCAAAGAATGCCTCGCTGAAAGTAGGAACAAACTTATCCATTGAATAATGGTGATGTATGCCGTTGGCAAACCACACTTGTTTCAAATACAGCTCCAATCCCTTGAATTCATCCGAATTCCTGTCACCTTGATAGTTTGTGTATATACCTTCAAGAGTCTTTCTGATTGCAAGGTTGTATTTACCATTCTGGTCAAACAAGATGTCACGACCTTGCAAGGCCGCTTCGGTCAAATAATAGATCAACTTTTTTTCTTGAAGCGTCAATTCTTCAAATCCCGGAACTTGATACCTCAAGACTTCTATGTCGGCAAATTTGTCGACACTGTAATTGAACGTGTCTTGCTGAGCCGACTTGTCATTGTTAGTACAACTTGACATTAACATGACCATAGTTGCTGCTGAAATAAAAAATTTGTTCATTACCTGTTATGTATGAATATATAATTAATGAATTTTTATTGTCATTATTCCACATACAACACGAGTCCCTTTAGGTACTCGCCTTCGGGATGATAAATGTTGATAGGATGGTCTGCCGGCTGCGTCAATTGATGCATTATGCGTACCTTGCGCCTCGATTGAGCCGCCGCGCTGAACACCGCCAGCCTGAATTGCTCTTTCGACACGGCTTGGGAGCAAGAGAAAGTAAACAATATCCCGCCTTTCCCTATTTTCTCAAAGGCCTTGGCATTCAACTTGCGATAACCGATCAAAGCATTCTTCAACGCACTCTTATGCTTGGCAAACGCAGGAGGGTCGAGAATTATGAGGTCATATTTGCCCGATTCCATTTCATTCAAGTACTTGAATGCGTCTTCGGCAAATGCCTCGTGCCTGCTGTCACCCGGGAAATTGAGCTCGACATTTTCATTGGTCAAGTGTATTGCTTTCGACGAGCTGTCGACCGAATGGACGAGATTGGCCTTTCCGCGCATTGCATAAAACGAAAAACCTCCCGTATAGCAGAACATGTTCAACACATTGCGCCCATTACTGTATTTTTCAAGAAGCAGGCGGTTCTCACGTTGGTCGACGAAAAAACCTGTTTTCTGCCCCCGCAACCAGTCGACATGGAACTTAAGCCCGTTCTCAATTGCAATGTCGGTATCGTAATTTCCTATTATATAACCATTTTCAGCATCAAGGCTGGCCTTGTAAGGCAGCGTGGTCTCCGACTTGTAATATACATTTTTCACGATTCCGCCGGGCAACGACACAAGAGCATTGGCTATTTTCATACGGTCGAAGTGCATTCCAGGAGAATGCGCCTGCAACACTGCCGTGTTACCATATATGTCCACAACAAGTCCCGGCAAGAAATCTCCTTCGCCATGCACAAGCCTGAATGCGTTATTATCATCGCGCAACAACGACAGGCTCTTCCTTAAATCCAATGCAGCTTGAACGCGCTCGGCATAAAAATTCTCGTCTATGCAACCGTCACCCCACGCCAATATTCTGACGCTGATACTGCCTATTTGATAATGTCCGTTGCCTATGTGACGGCCTTCATGGGAGAAGACCGATACGGCATCACCTTCTTCAAGGCCTTCTTCCATAGAATCGATTGCACCCGAGAATACCCACGGATGAAAACGCTTCAACGACTCGTCTTTACCTTTTTTTAAAATGACTTTCTTGTAAACCATATATTCAAGAACCGGTCTTATACACGTTATTTGAAGAAAAATCTATAAATGTCGTTGCCATTGGCATAAATCAGCAACATGAACAGGAATGCCATGCCTGTGATTTGCGCATATTCCAAGAATTTCTCACTTGGCTGGCGACGTGTTATTATTTCATATAGCAGGAACAGCACATGTCCGCCATCGAGAGCCGGAATGGGCAATATGTTCATGAACGCAAGAATCACCGACAAAAATGCCGTCACCGACCAGAACAGCTCCCAGTTCCATGCATCGGGAAAGATATTGCCTATGGCTCCGAACCCTCCAAGCTGCTGTACACCTTCCGACGTGAACACATACTTCATCTGTGAGACATAACTCGAAAGTTTTTCCACACCGAGCTTTATGCCTCGTGGCACCGATTCGAGCAACGAGTATTCGCGAGTAGTAGTCTCATATACGTCGGTAAACGGAGCCAGCATGATTCCGAGTTTCCCGGCATCGTCTATCGCCACATTCATCGTCACTTCCTTGCCGTCACGGAGCACAGTTATCGGAACGATCTTGCCTGCATTCTTGTCGAGTTGAGCCTTAAAAGTATCGTATGCCGATGTCCTGACCGAATTGACTGCCACGACACGGTCGTTTTTCTGCATTCCGGCTTTCACCGCGCCCATTCCCGGCTCGACGTCGGCAACAACCACCGGCAAACGGTATGTCATGAAAAGTACGCCATTTTCGGCTTCGGCATTGGCCGTAAAAATGAAATTCTGAGGTATTGTGATGTCCACCGTGTCGGTATTGTTGCGCAACACCGTAACCTTAGACGCGCTTAATATCTTCAACAATTCATCCCCGTTCAAATAGGATAATTCTTCTCCGTCGGCAAAAAGAGGAATGTCGCCATCGACAAACCCCACTTCATGAGCCGATTCGCAATAAGCCATTCCTTCGGTGGCATTCCTAAATGTCAAATATTGTTCTCCCCACGCATACACCATCCCGGCATAAATGACAATGGCAAGGATAAAGTTGAACAACACGCCGCCAACCATTATCAACAACCGCTGCCATGCAGGTTTGGAACGGAATTCCCAAGGCTTGGCAGGCTGTTTTATCTGCTCCTTGTCCATTGATTCGTCAATCATTCCGGCTATCTTGCAATAACCGCCGAGAGGCAGCCAACCTATTCCATACTCAGTGTCTCGCCATGTCATTTTCTCTTCTTCGCCTTCGGCCACAGGTTTCTTTTTAGGCTTGTACTTGAACAATGTGAACCAAGGGTTGAAAAACAAATAAAACTTCTCAACTTTAACACCAAAAATACGAGAGAAGATGTAATGTCCAAATTCATGCACGAACACAAGAATAGCAAACGACAGCATCAACTGGACAGCTTTTATCAAAAATGTTTCCATCAACAAAATTTAATTCTTTATACTTTTACAAACCAAGTAGTGCCGACACATAACGTCTCACTTCCCTATTTATCTGAATATAATCTTCATGTGTGGGATTTTCCACATAACATGTATGGTCTATCGCTTTCTGCACCGTTGCCGCAATATCCATGAAGCGTATTTTATCCTGTAAAAAAGCCGCTACGGCCACCTCATTGGCAGCATTCAACACGCACGGCACGCTTCCTCCCCGTTTTATCGCAGCGTATGCCATGGCAAGCATAGGAAACTTGTCGGTATCGGGAACTTCGAACGTCAAATTTGAATAATCGCCGACGCGCAACTTGTCGCACTTCGACGGCAGGCGGCCAGGCAAACCCAACGCATAACGTATCGGCAAGTGCATGTCGGGTAACCCCAACTGTGCTTTTACCGATCCATCGACAAATTCGACCATCGAATGCACGATCGACTGCGGATGCACTACGACTTCAATGTCATCGGCATCAACGCCAAACAGCCACTTTGCCTCTATCACTTCAAAGCCTTTGTTCATCATTGTTGCCGAGTCTATCGTGATTTTTGCCCCCATTTTCCAATTAGGATGGCACAGTGCCTCATCTCTGGTCACATGCTCCAGTTCATCCTTTGTCTTTGTCCTGAAAGGACCGCCCGAAGCAGTCAATATCAACTTGGACACAGTCGACATATCTTCGCCCACGAGGCATTGATAAATGGCTCCATGTTCCGAATCTACCGGATACAGATGCACTCCGCGGCGTTTCACAAGTCCCGACACAAGCTCTCCTGCCACCACAAGTGTTTCCTTGTTGGCAAGAGCGATGTCCTTTCCGGCATTTATGGCGTTTATAGTAGGCTCGAGGCCGCTATACCCCACCATTGCCGTAACGACAATGTCTATGTTACTGTCGGTCACGGCATCGGCTATCGCTTTCTGCCCGGCACCAACTTCAATATCCAGCCCGTCGAGCATGGATTTAAGTTTATCATATAAAGTTTCGTCGCCTATTATTACACGCTTGGGATGGCACTCTACTGCCTGCCTCGCAAGCAAGTCCACACTTGTGTTTGCAACAAGCAAATATGGTGAAAACAAGTCCCCATATTCGGCAATTATGTCAAGCGTCTGCCTACCTATCGAGCCCGTACTGCCAAGCACTGCTATTTGTTTCTTGTTTTCCACTACAAAAATATGTATGTCATTACATTCTACAAATGTAGTGCTTTAATCTCGTATTATAAAATCGATTACCACATTTATAAGCTATATTTTTCTTTCATTCTTATATTTTCACTTCTTTTTCGCATCCCACCACTCACGCAACCAAATTCCGCGCACATGAAAAAGGCGGAACGATATCACATCGTCCCGCCTCCGCTTTTCTTACTAATGTTTCTCAGAGATAATTGGAATATTTAAATGTGTATGAAGTTCCTATTTATCGTCAACAATATTTTTCTCCACCTGCGCTTCGGGCTTTACAAACAGCGCGCTCACTTCATAAAGCATGTAAAGCGGCAGGAACACCACACAAAGCGTAAACGGGTCGCTTGTTGGCGTTATGACTGCTGCCACTATGAGCAATGCCACAACGGCATGTCGCCTGTACCGCCCGAAAAACTCGCGATGCAAGACTCCTGCTGCCCCCAATGCCCAAGCCAGCAACGGCAATTCAAACACCACGCCAAGCATGAAAATCATCATCAGAAAAGTATCCATGTAGGAATCGAGTGAAATTTGATTCGGCACGAGTTCACTGACCTGATAATCGGCAAGGAATCTCAACGTAACGGGGAAAACGACAAAATATCCTACCGCAACCCCGATGAAAAACATTACGTTTCCCAGCACGAATGCCCTTCTTGCTCCTCGCACCTCATTGTCGTACAACGCCGGCTTCACGAAGTCCCAAATGAAATACAGCATCACCGGGAAAGAAAATACCAACGCAAGCCAAAACGACGTGCTCATGTGTATGAACAACTGCGATGCGAGTTTTATATTTATCAATTGTACTTCAAAGCCATCGGTTGTGAATTGAGGCATGAAAGGAATGCCTTGCGTAATGCGTTCAAACATCCTGTACAGCCAAAAGTCACCACGACATGGAGCTAAAATCACCCTGTCGAACAACGTCGGCATTGCAAGAAAAAAAACAACGGTGAATGCCACAAGGACACTGATAATCTTTATCAATGTACTTCGCAGGACATCAAGATGTTCCCAAAACGACATTTCCCCTTGCTGTCTATCTTGTCCGGACAATTTGATTTGTTTTTACGTTACCGTGAAAATATGGCAAACACGCTGCAAGCCATATCAGCACAAAAAACTCAGTTAAATCGACAAAGATGTATAATGCAGATGCAAAAGCATACGACGTGTGCCACAAATGATGCACGGTGGTTACACCTCCATCACACCATATATGGCATATCTTGATTATTTGTTCTGTTGAGTGCTTGAACCTCCCTTGTTCTTATTCTCTCCTTCTACCGAAGTGTTGATTTCATCGTTCACTTCGTTCAATCCTTGCTTAAAGCTCTTGACACCCTTGCCAAGCCCTTTCATCAACTCGGGAATCTTCTTACCTCCGAAAAGCAACAAAATGATGAGGGCAATCAACAGGATCTCGGGCAAACCCAATGAACCCAAAAAAGCCGTAATCATGCAAATGCAACTTGTCATCATACATTATAATATTAAATAGTTCTCTTTCACAAGCACAAATATAGCGAAAGTTGGATGCTTTACAAAAAAATTGAACAAATTCATTCTTACCATCATCCAAATGCAGTCATAATACTCCAAAATATATTTCAAGTGCACCTTCATGCGGAGATTTTTAAATTTCATAATTATTTTTTACCATTAAAAATACTTACCTTTGCAGCGGTTTTAATACAAACTTAATTTTGAAAGAATTATGAAAGCATTTGTTTTCCCCGGCCAGGGGGCGCAATTCGTTGGCATGGGCAAAGACTTGTACGAAAATAACGCCCAAGCTCACGAAATGTTTGAAAAAGCCAATGAAATATTGGGATTCCGCATTACCGATGTAATGTTTGCAGGAACTGAAGAGGAACTCAAACAAACAAAAGTTACTCAACCTGCAATATTCTTGCATTCAGTAATTCTGGCAAAAACTCTCGGAGAAGAATTCAAGCCCGACATGGTGGCAGGACACTCTTTGGGCGAATTTTCAGCTCTTGTTGCAGCAGGCGCACTTTCATTTGAACAAGGATTGAAACTTGTCGCAACTCGTGCAATGGCCATGCAGAAGGCTTGCGAAATCACTCCGTCGACAATGGCCGCCGTTCTTGCATTGCCTAATGAAAAAGTTGAAGAAATTTGTGCTTCAATCGACGATATAGTTGCTCCGGCCAACTACAACTGCCCCGGACAAGTAGTTATATCCGGTACTGTATCGGGTGTTGATGCTGCTTGCCCGAAGATGCTTGAAGCCGGAGCAAAACGCGCACTCAAGTTGAAAGTAGGTGGTGCATTCCACTCTCCGTTGATGCAACCCGCACACGATGAACTTGCAAAGGCCATCAATGAAGCAGAATTCCACACCCCGGTTTGCCCGGTTTATCAAAACGTGGATGCAATGCCTCACACCGACCCTGAAGAAATCAAGACAAACCTAATTGCACAATTGACCGCTCCTGTAAAATGGACTCAAATCATACAAAACATGGTTGAAAACGGTCTTACCGAAGTCGTAGAACTCGGCCCGGGCGCAGTGCTTCAAGGTTTGGTAAAGAAAATTGCTCCTAATGTTGCAACTTCAGGAAAGCAATAACCAAGCAACTACGCACCTCAGCGTTACATCATGTAACAAATTCAATTGACAATATACATGCGGCACCTGCAATTCAATTCCTTGCATGGTGCCGCGTTTGTATGTATCACAACTATTTCATTTGCATAATTACGACATGTTCAAGGTAGTAGCCATAATGTTTGCAGGCATGGCTTGCGGATACTTGCTGCGCAAGTTCCATTTTATGCACAAACTCGGAAACGCCACATTCCCGATAATAATACTATTGTTGTTCCTGCTTGGCATCGCGACAGGAGCCAACAAGACAATAATATCCCAATCGGGCACGATAATAGTCCAAGCATTGGTAATGGCAATGTTAGGGATTGCCGGCAGCATAGCCGGAGCCGTATTGGTAGACAAGTTTATATTAAAACGTCGCAAGCAATGAAAGGAAGCATCATCATAGTGGCATTTTTCTTCATAGGGTGCCTTGCCGGCCATTTAGGCATGCTGCCCGAATCTGTCTCCGACGGACATTTTGCCGAATATGTCCTATTCCTCCTCATGTTCGTTGTCGGCACGACAATAGGGTCTGATTCCAAATTACCACAAATACTGCGGCAAGTGCGTCCGACGATGCTACTCGTCCCTGCGGCTACCATAACAGGCACTCTTGCATTCTCCATGCTGGCTTCAGCCATATTTTCACAGTGGTCTGTAGGAGAAGTGCTTGCCGTCGGAAGCGGCTTCGGCTATTATTCTCTGTCATCCATACTTATAGCGCAAATCAAAGAGCCGGCCATAGGAATGCAGGCGGCCACGCAGCTCAGCACGATTGCCCTCCTTGCCAATATCATACGCGAACTCACGGCATTGCTCTCCGCCCCTTTGCTCGTCAAGTACTTCAGCCGTCTTGCCCCGATATGCGTAGGCGGAGCCACTACAATCGACACCACGCTGCCGGTAATAATCAAATACTCGGGCAAGGACCTCACGTTCATTGCAATACTGCACGGAATCATCGTCGACCTCTCCGTCCCGCTGCTTGTGCCACTGTTTGCCGCATTGTAAAGCGAAACATACACGCTGTAAAATTTGCACATGACCCAAAAAGCCCGTATATTAGCACAAAAATCACATAGCTAATGCCTTATTTTTCGGTCATCATACCAGTATATAACCGCCCCGGCGAAGTAAGCGACCTGCTGAAAAGTCTTGCCGAACAAACATGCAAGGATTTTGAAGTCATGATTGTCGAAGATGGCTCGACAGTGCCATGCAAAGAAGCCGTCGACACATACGCCCGACAAATCGACATCAAGTATTATCATAAAAGCAATGAAGGCCGCAGCATAGCGCGCAATTATGGCATTGAACGTGCACAAGGTGAATATTTCGTGTTTTTTGATTCTGATTGCGTCATCCCTCCACAATATTTCGCCACGCTACGCAAAGCATTGGAGACAAATTATGTCGACTGCTTCGGCGGCCCCGATGCTGCTCACGAATCATTCACCGACACTCAAAAGGCCATCAACTACTCCATGACCTCGTTTCTAACGACAGGTGGCATTCGCGGTGGCAAAATAAAGCTCGAAAAATTCGTGCCACGCTCGTTCAACATGGGATATTCAAGAAAAGTGTGGGAAAAAGTCGGGGGGTTCAGAGAAATGTTTTCCGAAGATATCGACATGAGCACACGCATCAGGCAAGCCGGATTCAGCATCAACCTTTTCCGCGAAGCGTATGTTTACCACAAGCGTCGCGTCAACCTTCGGCTCTTTTGCCGCCAGACGTATGTATTCGGCATGTCGAGAATAACGCTAAAGCTATTATATCCCGACTCGCTAAAGCTCGTGCATTGCCTGCCAGCAGTGTTCGTGCTGGGGTCATTGACAATGATAATTCTTGCCATTCTTGTCTCACCGTGGGCAATAGCTCCGCTTGCGGCCTATCTGCTTGCCATTTTCGTGTCGGCTGCCATTTCAACTCGCAGCCTGAAAATAGGCATCCTGTCGATAGCAGCCAGTTGCATACAGCTCGGTGCCTATGGTGTGGGATTCATCAAGGCTTGGCTCATAAAAATCATGCTTGGCAAAGGTCGTAACATAGAAGAAGAAATCAAAATGCGTAAAGGCAAATAATGTGGCTACTCAATGGAGGCTAACGACAAAAGACAAGGCTACACACGAGCAATAAAAAATCTTGCAGCCGACGACCGTCCTCGCGAAAGGGCTTTGAAAAACGGCATCAAGTCATTGTCCAACGTGGAATTGCTCGCAATCCTGCTCGGCAGCGGCACTCGCGGCGAGTCGGTAGTAGATTTGTGCCAACGCATCCTCAACACATGCGGCAACAAGCTCAACAATATTGCCAAAATGTCGGTAAGAGACCTTACAAAGCAATTTCGCGGAATAGGAGAAGCTAAGGCCATAACTATCCTTGCAGCCCTTGAACTCGGTCGCCGGTACCGCAACGAAGAAATGCCGCAGCGTCCACAAGTTACATCAAGCATCATCGTGTATGAATACATACGGATGGACTTGATACATCTTCCGCATGAGGAATTCTGGCTCATAACACTCGACCATGCAAAGCACATCACAGGCAAATTCCGCATGAGTTCGGGTGGAACAAGCATGACAATCGTTGACACAAAGTTGATTTTAAAAACGGCTATAGACCACCTTGCCGACGGAATAATAATCGTGCACAACCACCCCTCGGGCAACAATACCCCGAGCCGCAACGACGATGCCATAACACAAAAACTGCGCAATGGCTGCAAAGCTCTCGACATTGAGATGGTCGACCACCTCATCGTGAGCGAAACAGGATATTACAGCTATGTCGATGAAGGTCGCTAATCACCAGTAAAACTTAAATATTTTTATCTCCCGCAAAGACACTATTCATCATATTTATTCCTAAATTTGCATAACAACATCGACAATACTAATATTTATACAGAAGATTTACAAGGCAGAATCGATTTTTTGAATCATTTTTTATTCAAAATAAATACTGTTTTTATGAAAATAGCTCAGAACATAACCGACTTGATAGGCAACACGCCGCTGCTTGAACTTAACAGGTTAATGGCAGCAACAGGAGAAAACACAAATGCACGCATACTGGCAAAACTCGAATATTTCAACCCGGCAGGCAGTGTCAAGGACCGCGTGGGATATGCAATGGTAATTGATGCCGAAGAATCAGGTTTACTGAAACCCGGTGGCACAATAATAGAACCGACAAGCGGAAACACCGGCGTGGGTATTGCCATGACTGCCGCAGCTCGCGGATATAAAGCCGTATTCACCATGCCCGAGACAATGAGTGCCGAAAGGCGCATGCTGCTCTCGGCTCTCGGTGCCGAAATCGTCCTTACGCCCGGAACCGAAGGAATGCAAGGTGCCGTTGACCGAGCAAAAGAGATACAAGCCCGCACGCCAAACTCCATAATACTACAGCAATTTGCCAATCCGGCCAATCCGGCGATACATGAGAAAACGACCGCCGAAGAAATATGGCGCGACACCGATGGTAAAGTGGACATAATAGTAGCAGGAGTAGGAACAGGCGGAACAATAAGCGGAACTGCCAAAAGACTTAAACGCCACAATCCCGGCATCAAGGCTTTTGCAGTCGAACCGGCCTCATCTCCACTTTTATCCAAAGGAACAGCAGGACCTCATCTCATACAAGGCATAGGAGCTAATTTCGTCCCGGCTAATTTTAACAAAGATATTGTAGATGGAATAATTTGCGTTCCAAACGATGAAGCCATAAAGACAAGCCGAATGCTTGCCTCAAATGAAGGTCTGCTCGTGGGCATATCATCCGGAGCCGCCACATGGGCCGCACTTCAACTGGCATCCAAGCCGGAAAATGCAGGCAAAACGATAGTAGCCATACTGCCAGACACCGGTGAACGTTATCTGTCGACCAAGCTCTACGACTACGAGAATTATCCTTTATGACACGGGACTTAGAAGCCTTTTGTTAATATGGCGGCTTTATGTCGCCTGCATCCTGCATGAAATCAATATTAGATGGCAGGCCTCCATACATGTCAGACGACTGCGACGTGGGTGGGTCTGCCATTTGAATTTCATTAACCGGCAAACCGGTTGCCACGCCACCTCCAAGTTTGGATTCGTATGCGTCTTCAGGAAGCAATATATTGTCGTTCCAATTCTCAAAACGCGCATATTTGGCTCTGAAACGCAACTTCACATCACCCACCGAACCACTTCGATGCTTAGCTATTATGAACTCGGCAAGACCGCGTATGTCATTGCCGCTCGCATCTTCGCTTGAACGGGTGTAATATTCTGGACGGTGGATAAAACAAACTATGTCGGCATCCTGCTCTATCGCTCCCGACTCGCGCAAGTCGGAAAGTTGCGGACGCTTTCCGTCACGGTTCTCAAGGCTTCGATTCAACTGCGACAATGCTATTACCGGTATCTCAAGCTCCTTTGCAAGTTGCTTCAACGAGCGAGAAATAGTGCTCACCTCCTGTTCACGACTGCCGAATTTCATGCCGCTGGCATTCATCAGCTGCAAGTAGTCGATAATTATCATCTTTATGTTATGCTCACGCACCAAGCGGCGAGCCTTGGTTCTTAACTCAAATATCGACAGACTCGGAGTATCGTCTATGTACAAAGGAGCCGAATACAGATTCTTGATGCGGCTCATCAATTTATTCCATTCCATTGGAGAAAGCTGGCCGCTCTTGATTTTCTCACCTTCAAGCTCGCACACATTGCTTATCAATCGGTTCACAAGCTGGATATTGGACATTTCAAGTGAAAATATGGCAATGGGGATGTTGAAATCCATCGCCATGTTCTTAGCCATCGAAAGCACCATTGCAGTCTTACCCATTGCAGGACGGGCCGCAATGATTATCAAGTCGCTCGACTGCCAACCCGATGTGATCTTGTCAAGATCGGTAAAACCTGTCTGCAAGCCGCTCAATCCCGATTCCCTGTTGGCAGCATCCTCAATCTTCTTTATAGCCTCGTTTATCACGGGGTCGATCTGCGTCACGTCTTTCTTTACGTTGTGCTGAGTTATCTCGAACAATCGCCCCTCGGCCTCTTGCAACAAGTCGTCAACGTCGTTTGTCTGGTCAAATGCCTTCGACTGTATCGACGAGCAAAAACTTATCAATTCACGGGCAAGATATTTCTGCGCCACGATGCGGGCGTGATATTCCACATTGGCAGCCGACGACACTCTGCCGGTCAATTCCGAAATCTTGACGGGGCCGCCCACTTCGTCAAGCGTGCCTTCGAGACGCAATTGCTCGGTCACCGTCAACATGTCGATTGGACGCTGCATTGCCCCGAGCTGCTGTATGGCCGCATAAATTTTCTGGTTGGCCGGGTCATAGAAGCTCTCCGGCTTAAGCAAATCGCACACTATCGTATATGCGTCTTTCTCAAGCATCAATGCACCGAGAACAGCTTCCTCAAGGTCGGTATCCATCGGAGGCATAACTCCGAAATCCGACACAATCTGCGGATCATGCTTGGGTCTACGGTTATAATTCCCTGTATTGCCGCTGCTGCGGTATGAATATTTATTATCGTTGTCCATAAATGCCATGTAATAGCGTTTGAATTGCAAATGCAAAGTTAAGCTACCATGTAGCAAAAAACAAACAGTGGCAAATCTTATTTCCACGAAACGCCACACCTAGCCGTGACACATTTTCACCTTGCCGGTCCTTGCAATTTAAATCGGTTTCTTAACTTTGCAATGTAAAAAAGTTTTTCAACAAGATGATTACGTTTCCAAATGCAAAAATAAACCTTGGGCTGAACATCGTGAGCAAACGCCCTGACGGATACCATAATATTGAAACCGTATTCTATCCCATACAATTGTGCGACATACTTGAAATCGTCCCGTCTACTTCGGGTCAAACGACACTGCACCAATTGGGGAAAGGTCTCGATTGTCCGCCCGAGAAAAATTTGGTCATGAAGGCCTACCGTCTTTTGTGTGAGAGAGCCGAACTTCCGTGCGTTGACATATACTTGTACAAGAACATCCCCGACGGAGCCGGGATGGGCGGCGGATCGGCCGATGCCTCGTTCACATTAAAGATGCTCAACGAAATGTTCTCCATCGGCCTCGATACTGACACACTCGCTGAAATTGCTTCAAAACTGGGAGCCGATTGCCCGTTCTTCATCCACAACAAGCCGATGTATGCCTCCGGCATAGGCGACATCCTCTCGACGGCAACAGTCGACTTGAAAGGGAAATATCTGCTCGGCGTGAAACCTCCGATAGCCGTTCCCACAGCCGAAGCCTATCGGAACGTAATTCCTGCCAAACCCGAAACCGACATTCGAGATATAATAGAGCGTCCTGTCGAAGAATGGAACGGATTATTGAAAAATGACTTTGAACAAAGCATCTTCCCGGCCTACCCTTTACTTGCCGACATAAAACTCAAGATTCAAGAGGCCGGTGCATTATACACATCGATGTCGGGGTCGGGAAGCACGATTTTCGGCATATTCGAAAATGCCATTTTGGCAGGAAATGCCAAAGATATGTTCAAAAAATACCGAAATTTTGTCATACCGCTATAATCATTGCTACAGTTCCAGTATCTACACAAAAGGTGGCGACAGGCCTGCAACGACTCTTCATCCCACACGTTACAACTTGCCCCAAGCAGCACGAAGAGACTATTCTTCAAACCTTTACAATCAAACATACGATTAACTCCTTCCTATACCGGCGCAGCTTGCAATTCATACAGGCAATAGTTGCCATAAAATGCACAAAACACTACATCCAAGCATTAAACTGAATTTTTGGCAGAATTTTTGATAAGGGATTCTTAATAAGATTACATGAAATATGGCAACGAAAGACAATAACAATCCAAAGGACATTAAAAAGGATGGTGCTGCCAAAAACGACACATACGAAAACGTTGAAAGCAATACCGAACAAGATACTGTAGCCGAGAATGAATCGGAAAACGCTGAAGAAAGCATCACCGACGAAACGGCTGAATTGAACAACAAAATCGAGTCGCTTGAGAAAGAACTCGAAAACTCTAAGAAGGAATACCTGTTCCTGATGGCCGAATTCGACAACTTCAGGAAACGCACTTTAAAAGAGAAGTCTGAAATTATAAAGAACGGAGCCGAAAGCGCAATGCGCGACCTCCTGCCCGTAGTCGACGACTTTGAACGTGCGTTGCAGGCCATCAACGAGAACAACGAGATTGAAGGGCTGAAAGAAGGCGTTTCACTGATATACAACAAGTTCATCAAATATCTTGAAAAAAACGGAGTCAAAGCCATTGACTCAAACAACAAAGATTTTGATACCGAGTTGCACGAAGCAGTGACTACATTCCCTGCAGCCGATGAATCACAGAAGGGAAAAATCATCGATACCGTTCAAAAAGGCTACACCCTTAATGACAAGGTTCTGCGCCACGCCAAAGTGGTAGTGGGGCAATAACATCGCGCCCCAATAGTTCATTTGGTCGTTTTTATGTATTCAGCTTTTAGATTGTGTAGATGAATATGGAAAAAAGAGATTACTACGAAGTGCTGGGCGTGTCTAAAAACGCTACGCCCGAGGAATTGAAAAAAGCTTATCGACAAAAGGCAATACAATATCACCCCGACAGGCAACAAGGAAAATCGGAAACCGAGAAAAAAGAGGCCGAAGAAAAATTCAAAGAGGCTGCCGAGGCTTATGATGTCTTGAGCAATCCGGACAAACGGGCTCGCTACGACCAGTTTGGCCACAGCATGGGAAATGCAGGTGCCGGAGGTTTCGGCGGTGGTGGCATGTCGATGGAAGACATATTCTCGCAATTCGGAGACATATTCGGTGGATTCGGCGGCTTCGGTGGTTTTGGCGGCTTCGGTGGTTCTTCAAGCGGACGACGCCAGAACAGAGGTTCAGATGTGCGCGTGAAAGTAAAGGTCAACTTGAAAGACATTGCTTATGGCGTGGAGAAAAAGCTGAAAATTCCACACTTTGTGCCTTGCTCGACTTGCAACGGAACCGGTGCAAAGAACGGTACAGCCTATACAACTTGCTCCACATGCCACGGCACAGGTACAGTCACTCGTGTAAAGCAAACGATTCTCGGCGCGATGCAGACCACCTCTCCATGTCCTACTTGCGGAGGTGAAGGCAAGATAATCCAAGATAAATGTCCTGCCTGCGGAGGTGAAGGAATCACGCGCCAGGACGACATCATTACCGTCAAGATTCCTGCAGGCGTAGCCGAAGGAATGACATTGAGCATGAAAGGCAAAGGTAACGCGGCACGTCATGGCGGCATACCGGGCGACTTGCTCATCGTAATCGAGGAAGAAAAGGATTCTGAACTCATACGTGATGAAAACGACTTGATATACAACTTGATGCTCGACATTCCTACGGCTGTGTTCGGAGGCAAAGTCGAAGTACCTACCATTGACGGCCGGGCAAGGTTGACCATAGAACCCGGAACACAACCGGGAAAAATATTGAGGTTGCGTGGCAAGGGACTGCCTTCGCCCAACGGATACGGCAAGGGCGACATGCTCGTCAACGTCATGGTTTACATTCCTGAAAAACTGACTGCAAGCGAAAAAGAAGCGTTCCAAAAGCTGCAAGGCTCTCCAAATGTCACTCCAAGTGAACCTGAAAAGAAACGCATTTTCAGCCGTTTGCGACATCTGTTTGATTAAAAAATGAGAACAGCATAAAAATGCGTGCCATGTCCTTTTCATAAGCTGGAACATGGCACGCATTTTCATTTCTCTACGATGCACAATTATTCAGATACGTCAAGCATACGGCATTTCAACTCCTCGCCGAGAGCTGTTTTTTCTTCAATGTGCCGCAATATGGTTTTTACGAATATATTATTCTCAAAGTCACCACGCACCTGCTCAAAATCCATATCTTTTTCTGAAACATTACCATCGGCCCCAAATCCCGTCTTTGACGACATTGAGAATTCTTTGCGAGCATCATCATATACCATTCTGTCAAGTCCCACCACAGCTTCTTGCCATTTTTCAACTATTCCGATTATATCCTGTGCCGTAATCTGTCCGGGATCGATGCCGTAAAATTCCTTTATCTTTCCATATACCCATGCCCATTCATACACATAATAATTCTTGTGCATCTCTTCAAACATGGCATTGATTTCTTTCAATTTACCCACCGAACCGTTTTCTATGCCAGCAAGCAACTTGTCTATTTCACTCTTAGGCGCGATAAGTCCAGAAATGTCGACCCACTCACCTCTACCTATGCCCGTATCAGGCACAAGCCTCGCCTGTATGTCAGCATTGCTTTTGAATTTAATTCCTTCAAGTCTTTTTATTATGGAATTGCCCATAAATTTATGTATGGCCATATTATATAAGGATATACCTCTCGCCAATGACTTGTTTTTTATGCGTGCGCTCTGATAGGAATAAGTTTCAGACGTTTCTCCGGCCACTTTCCGTAATTCAGTCAATATGCGTACGGCCTTGAACATTTTCTGGATAGTAAACGGACTCAACAAATTATAATTGATATAATCAAGCCGGTTGGAATCGGTGCGTTTGTCACGTCTCGGCCATTTCTGTGCGTCGCGTATGGTACCGACGCTACGCAGGTTGATAGCTGGAACAAGTGCGGTTTTCCCTTCTTGCTCAATGAGATATGAAAATGGAAGATCAGATGTATCGGGATGGAAAACATGGCGTCCCATGACAAGGGAAAAAGCTCCTATGCGGGCAGGCCATAAAAGGTATGAATCGGACGTAGTCTTGGCTCCGCGCTCCAACGTTCCTTGATGAATAGGACCCAGCTTGTACATGTGATTGCTCTGGTTGCTCCCCGACCCGGCATTCATGAACGAAAACATTCCGGCAATGAGCAATGTCGATTTATGATGCGTCACAGTGTAAGGTCCGGCAAATATCGCACATGCCTCTCCATTCTCTCCCTGGCAGTTGCTAAAAAACAATGAATCGGAAGCCGAATACCCATGACCAAGATGGCAAGCCTGGCCTACGAAACATCTGCACAATGTAGTTCCCTCATCAACATGTGACCCCGATGAAATGATAAAATCATCGGCTATCACACCGTCGCCAATGAAAACTTTAGCCTCCGCATTGCTGTTTATGCTGCCATTCGTCAATCGTGATGTGCCACATATCGAAGCATGGCTGCCGATTCTCACATTTTTTATGCACCCTACATTAACTATACGGGTTGATGCTCCTACAAATCCACTTGTCGAAGCATGTTTGTCTGCATAAAATTGCACCATGCCTTTCATTTTCTCTACGACATCGGGCCGGTGCCTGTAAAGAGCCATCACATACGCCTGATGAGCCGACAACTTATCGCTTATCATCACTTCACGGCCCCCTGTCTCGTCAAGCACGCACACCTTCACTCCGTTGCCAAAATTGCTGCGCCCGTCAGTAACCATGCAATCCACATTCTGTATTAATACATCATCAGCCAATTCATAATTGGCTATGTAATTATGTACATTCTCAATGAGACAATTGTCACCAACCACTACATTATGCAATGATGCTCGATATATACCGGTATGCTTCCTCATTCCTCCCGGCATATATACTGATTTGGCAAACACTCCAAGCACAATACGCCCACTGAAATTTACATCTTTTATGTATCGTGCCTCAAATCCGTCTTTAACGCTTATCTCACTCCAATCTTCAGCACAACAACCTTGACTTGTCAATTCGGTTATTTCAGAGGCCGAGAGCCTCCTATACTCTTCTTTATTCATAACTATTTTTTTATTGATGTGGCAACAAATATACGCAAAGGTGAATGCATAGTCAAACAAAAAACAACGTTTTTATGCTTGACTATGCTGAACCGAATCCTATATTATCCAAATATAGGGAAAGGCGAACGCAATATAGGAAAAATCCGCTTGCTTATTTTCCCATTGAAGTCAACTTTCATTATCTTTGCAGCTAAAATTGTTTCATATCAATATCAAAACATAACATGAAATTTAAATTTATCTTAAATTTGGCATTTGCCACCTTGGCGGTGGCTCCGGCTTTGGCCGATGATGAAGGTGTTGTCGTACCCGACAGCACAGGATTCAAATTTACCGACGTAGTAACAGTCAAAACCGCTCCTGTTCAAGACCAAAACCAATCGGGTACATGCTGGTGCTTCTCGGGCAATACATTCACCGAAGATGAATTGATGAAGTTGCAAGGCAAGGAAGTTGACCTCTCCGAAATGTATACAGTGAGAATGTGCTACGAAGAAAAAGCAATGAGATTCATCAGAATGTACGGACAAGTGAATTTCTCGGAAGGCGGCGGACTGCTTGACGTGCCTTATATCATAGGGAAATATGGCGCAGTGCCCGAAGAAGCTTATCCCGGTCTGAATTACGGCGAAGATTCCCACAACCACAGCGAGCTTGTTTCGGTTCTTTCTGCCTACCTTAAAAGCGTGGCCTCCTTGCCAAACAAGAAATTGACCAAAGCATGGTTTGAAGGATTCAAAGGGATACTTGATGCATATTTTGGCAAAGTTCCAGAAACTTTCACATATAATGGTCAAACTTACACACCACAATCTTTTGCAGCATCACTCAACCTCGACCTCGACAACTATGTTGCATTTACTTCATTCACCCATCACCCGTTCTACAAGCCATTCATCCTTGAAGTGCCAGACAACTGGCTCTTCGGCCAATACATGAATGTGAAAATGGATGAGATGAAAGCCATCATCGACAGCTCGCTCGAAAAGGGACATGCCGTGCTTTGGGCTGCCGACGTGTCGGAACCGGGCTTCAACTTCCGTCGCGGCTTTGCAGTAATGCCTAAGGAAAAAGATGTGGCAGAAATGAGCGAAGAAGAACGTAACGAATGGCAGAAAATTTCTGACCGAAAGCGCAAAGAGATCGAAAAGGACATAAAAGGCCCGGTTGAAGAAATAGTAGTGACTCAAGAGTTGAGACAGGAAATGTTTGATACCCAAGAAACTACCGACGACCACGGCATGGTAATCGTAGGATATGCAACCGACCAAAACGGAAAGCGCTACTACAAAGTACAAAACTCTTGGAACACCAACCAGTTGTATGACGGGTTCTTCTATGTTTCCGAGCCATACCTGCTTGCAAAGACCATGAGCATCCTTGTCAACAAGGATGTTGTACCTGCCGGAATTAAAGCCGAAACAGGACTTTGATAATATATCGACATCCACACTTTGAATCCCGATAGTGGCAACACCCGCTGTCGGGATTTTTCATGATTTCCCTGTTAGGAAGCCGTCAGTGCAGCTTCCTGCAAGACTCTTGCATGGCAAAGTCTACCCCTGCTTAAATTGACTGCCATATATGGATTTTTGTCCTTTTTATTCGTAAATTTGCACACATTTTTCGAGATATGGCACAACCGAGAAAACTCATGGCAGTGATAAACCCCATTTCGGGCACATCAAGCAAAGCATTAATACCCGAAATGCTGGACAAGGTAATCGACAAGACTAAATTCGACCTGTCTGTCAGATTCACCGAATACGCCTCCCATGCCACAAAGTTGGCCGAAGAAGCAATTTCAAGCCAATATGCAGGAGTCCTCGCAATAGGCGGAGACGGCACCGTCAATGAAGTCGCCGCCGCGCTACGCGACTCGCAAACAGCACTCGGCATCATTCCTTGCGGGTCGGGTAACGGGCTTGCCCGCCACCTCAACATTCCTATGAACATAGAGAAAGCCCTTGCCATCATCAACGAAGAACACATCGAGACCCTCGATTACTGCACGGCAAATGCACGCCCTTTCTTTTGCACATGCGGCGTAGGATTTGACGCCCTCGTGAGCGAAAAATTCGCACAGGCCGGCAAACGAGGCCCGATAATTTACATGCAAAAAGCCCTCGTCGAGTACCTTAAGTACCGAAGCAAGATATACAGTATTGAAACGGCCGACAACATACTGACCGAAAAGGCATTCCTTATCGCTTGCGGAAACGCGTCGCAATACGGAAACAACGCTTTCATAGCACCGCAGGCAAGCATGAAAGACGGATTGATCGACGTGACCGTCATCCTGCCATTCACACCGATAGACACCGCCATAATGGGTTTGCTGCTATTTACCAAGCACCTCGACCAAGACACCAACATACACTCATTCCGCACCCCCGAACTTACAATCCGCCGTCCAAAAGCCGAAATAATGCACCTTGATGGCGAGCCTGTGATGATGGATGCCGACATCAACATAAAATGCCACAAAGGAGGCATTCGCATATTCCTACCCGACGAAGATTCAGAGAACAAAAAGAACCTGCTATCGCCTATCGAGGACAGTTTCTGGTCGTTTGTCAAGGCAATCAGAAATGAACTAAAGATATGAGAATCACCATCTTTACCAAGCATCCTTAACGCTAATACCGCACCACAAACACCCAATCGCTGCCAAATTAAGCATATTTATATGTTCTACAACATGTTTTGTCTCATTGCAAACATTTTTTAAAACAAAAACGCTTTTTTTGCTTGTTATTTTATCACATATATTGTAAATTCGTTGCATTGAAAAATATATTATTTTACCATTACTAAAAACCTAAATCACTCTTTAATGAGCTATTTAAAATTTGATAAAAGCCTGATGATAAACCTTGAGCAATCCCTACCCAAGGAAATGTTGCGTACAAATCAATCAGGTGCATATCATTGTACGACTATCGTCAGCTGCAACACGCGCAAGCAGCATGGTCTACTGGTCATCCCCATCCCTGAAATGGACGATGACAACCACGTTCTCCTCTCATCTTTAGACGAAACTGTTATCCAACACGGCGCGCCATTCAACTTAGGGTTGCACAAGTACAATGGTTCATGCTATAGCCCTAACGGGCATAAGTACATTCGTGAATATGATTGTGAAACAGTTCCCCGCACTACCTATCGTGTGGGAGGTGTGATCTTGACCAAGGAAAAAACTTTCATCTCGCATGAAAACCGCATCTTGATCCGCTACACCCTCGTAGATGCACATTCGCAGACAATTCTGCAATTCAGACCGTTCCTCGCTTTCCGTAACGCCAATGACCTATGTGTGGAAAACAACATGGCCAACCGCGAATACAAAGAATCGGTAAACGGCATTTCCACTTGCATGTATAACGGATATCCCACTTTATACATGCAATTCAACAAACAACCTGAATTCATATTCAACCCGACTTGGTACAAAGGAATAGAGTATGTAAAAGACCAAGAACGAGGAATACCCTATCGCGAGGACTTGTATGTGCCGGGATATTTCCAAATGGAAATCAAAAAAGGCGAAAGCATTATTTTCTCGGCAGGAATATCGGAAGCCGACCCCGACAAGCTTGCAACAATGTTTGATGACGAAATCAAAACACGCACGCCGCGAACCAGCTTCTACAATTGCCTGAAAAACAGCGCCAAGCAATTTTATGTAACCAATTCAAGCGGCCGATACCTGCTGGCAGGATACCCATGGTTCAAAATCCGTGCACGCGACGAGTTCATCGCTCTGCCGGGAACAACCATGTCGGTACACCATCGCCCCGACTTTGAAGCAATCATGGAAACGGCTTCGGCAGCCCTTGAAAGATTCATGAAAGATGGCTCGCTCGACCGATACATGCAAGGCATAGACCTTCCTGATGTGCCTCTTTGGGCTATCTGGGCCATACAGAATTACTGCAAGGAAGTGGGTAACGAAGAAACCATAAAACGGTATGGCCAACTCATAAAAGACATCTTAGCTTTCATAATCGGCAACAAGCATCCAAACCTCGAGTTGAATGAAGCAGGCTTGATATCGTCGAATGGAAAATCAAAACCAATCTCATGGATGGATGCTTCTTATCCCGGCGGAGCTCCCATAATAGCTCGTACAGGATATTTGGTTGAATTCAATGCATTGTGGTACAACGACTTAATGTTTGCTCAAAACTTATTTGCAGGAATCGAAAGCGAAGCCGAAAACGTCAAGCGTTGGGAATCAATCACAAATGTATTGAAAGACTCATTCGTTGAAACATTCATGAACGACTACGGTTATCTGTACGACTACGTTTCCGGATTGTTCACCGACCTCAGCGTACGTCCCAACATGGTCATAGCAGCAGGCCTCGACTATTCACCGCTCGACCGTCGCCAACGCCGTTCGGTACTTGACGTGGCTACCCGCGAGCTTCTCACGCCAAAAGGCTTGCGTACTCTCAGTCCTAAGAGCTTCGGATACACGCCTTGCTACCTCGGAAGCCCTGAGCAACGAGAATACGCCTACTACCAAGGCTCTGCACGTCCTTGGCTCATGGGATTCTACTGCGATGCCTACCTCAAAGTGTTCGGAATGAGCGGAATTTCTTTCATCGAACGCATGATGATAGGCTTTGAGGACGAAATGACTCAAGGCTGTATCGGCTCGTTGAGCGAACTTTACGACGGCAACCCACCATTCACCGGCCGTGGAGCCGTAAGTTTCGCCGTTAACGTAGGTGGCGTGCTACGCGTGCTGAGACTATTGAAAAACTTAAATGTATAACCTCGACTTATCTTTTACTACGATATGAAAGCTTTAATGTTTGGCTGGGAATTTCCTCCTCACATCCTTGGAGGTCTAGGCACTGCAAGCCATGGTCTCACCAAGGGAATGGCGGAAAACGGCAACATGGAGATAACATTTGTCATTCCTAAGCCTTGGGGCGACGAAGACCGCAGTTTTGCCAACATCATAGGAGCCAATTCTACTCCTGTCGTATGGAGAGACGTGAATTGGGATTATGTACAAAACCGCATAGGCAACGTCATGAACCCTCAAACGTACTTCGACCTGCGCGACCATATATATGCCGATTTTAATTACATGCGCACGAACGACCTCGGGTGCATCGAATTTTCGGGAAGATACCCCGACAACCTGCTCGAAGAAATCAACAACTACTCGATTGTTGCCGGAGTGATTGCACGCACAGTCCCGTGCGACATAATCCACTCTCACGACTGGCTGACATACCCGGCCGGCATTCATGCCAAGCAAGTCACCGGGAAGCCGCTGGTAGTGCATGTACACGCCACCGACTTCGACCGCAGCCGTGGCAATGTCAACCCTACAGTGTACGGAATTGAGCGCGACGGCTTCAACAACGCCGACCACATCATCACCGTGAGCGAGCTCACTCGCCGCACCGTGATTGAAAAATACGGACAGGACCCAAACAAGGTGACCACAGTCCACAATGCAGTTGAACCGTTGAGCGATGAGATAAGAAACATCAAAATGCCACGAGGCAAAGAAAAAGTGGTAACATTCCTCGGCCGCATAACAATGCAAAAAGGTCCGGAATACTTCGTTGAAGCTGCTTCGATGGTATTGCACAAGACCCATAACATACGCTTCGTGATGGCCGGCAGCGGCGACATGATGGAAAAAATGATACGCCTCGCAGCCGACCGCGACATTGCCGACCGTTTCCACTTCACTGGATTCTTGAAAGGCCGGCAAGTATATGAGATGCTTGCAGCAAGCGATGTCTACATAATGCCTTCGGTTTCCGAACCGTTTGGAATATCGCCGCTTGAAGCAATGCAGATGGGTGTACCGTCGATTATTTCAAAACAATCGGGTTGCGCCGAGATTCTTGAAAATGTCATAAAGGTCGATTACTGGGATACTCACGCGATTGCCGATGCCATTTACGCTCTCACCCATTATCCGGCATTACACAATCACCTTAAAGATAACGGTCTTGCCGAAATCGATACGATACAATGGAAAAAAGCCGGTGCAAAGGTCATCAACATATACAACAACGTGATCAACAGCCGACGCTGAACCGCGGTGAATGCCTGTTGAATGTATTATATCATTTTTAAACAATTCCTTTTCTGAAAAACTTAAAATAATTGAAATAATGAAAGCTATCTGTTTCTACTTTCAGATTCATCAACCATTCCGCTTGAAGACCTACCGGTTTTTCAACATAGGTAACGACCACTATTACTATGATGATTTTGCAAATGACGAAATCATTACCCGCATAGCACACCGCTCATATTTGCCGGCCAACCAAATGCTCCTCGACATGATAAACTCTTCCAACAAGGAGTTTAAGGTGGCATTCTCAATATCGGGCACGGCTCTTGAGCAACTTGAACAATATGTTCCCGAATTCATCGAGTCGATGAAAGAACTTGCTGCAACAGGATGTGTGGAATTCCTCTCCGAGACTTATGCCCACTCTCTTGCGTCGCTCAAGGAACCTGAAGAATTCGTTGAACAAGTTAAAGCCCATGACGAAAAGATTTATCAACTCTTCGGACAACATCCTACGGTATTCCGCAACACTGAGTTGATTTACAGCGACGACATTGCCTCGATGGTGGCAAGCATGGGATTCAAGGCTGCCATCACCGACGGTGCCAAGCACATACTGGGATGGAAATCTCCAAACTACGTGTACAACTCGGCCGTAGCTCCAGACTTGAAACTTTTGCTCAAGAACTCAAAGATGAGCGATGACATTTCATTCCGATTCAGCAATTCAGAGTGGGACGCTTATCCTCTCACTGCCGACAAATACATCGATTGGATTGCCAACTTGCCTCAAGAGGAGCAAATCGTCAACTTGTTCATGAACTATGAAACATTCGGCGAACTGCAATCGCGCGAGACAGGCATCTTTGAATTCATGAAAGCTCTTCCAAGATTTGCCGCCGAGCGTGGCATCACATTCTGGACGCCAAGCGAAACAGTGGCCAAACTTAAACCGGCAGGTGAATTGGCCATCCCGTTCCCAATATCTTGGGCCGACGAAGCTCGCGACACCAGCGCATGGCTGGGCAACGACTTGCAGAACGAGGCTTTCAACAAGCTGTATTCTGTTGCCGAACGTGTACACTTGTGTTCTGACCGCCGTTTGAAACAAGACTGGAACTACCTGCAATCGTCCGACCACTTCTTCTACATGAGCACCAAGCACATGAACGATGGAGCTGTCCACTCGCACTACAGCCCCTATGAGTCGCCGTTCCAAGCATTCATGAATTATATGAACGTCCTTTCCGATTTCATTGTAAGAGTTGAAGAACAATATCCGCTCTCTATTGAAAACGAGGAATTGAACTCATTGCTCACCACAATCAGGAATCAATCCAAGGAAATAGAACAGCTTAACCGCGAAATTTCTTTGTTGCGCACCAATATAATCAACAGCGAAGACGAAGAAGTAAAAACTGCTGATGCGACCGAAAAACCGGCAAAGAAAACCACTACCCGGAAAACAACTCGCAAAACAGCTACCAAAGCAAAAGAATAAATTTCTTTTATATGTGACATATTATACAACAAGGGGCATGACCACCATAAGTCATGCCCCTTTTGTTTATCAGTCAAGCCCACAAATTCCACTGGCATATACGATATTAAAGCACAATAAACTCTGCACGGCATCCTTTAAATGCCATAAAAGATGCTGCAAGACGATAGAACTATAACTCTCTGGTATTTTAGCCATAAAACATAAAGCCATGTGCTGCCACTCAAAAGAGCGACAGCACATGACTTGCAATATAACAAGGAGAGGCTTAGCTTCTCCCTAATATGCTTTTTTCTGTTAAATTCAGCTTCCGCTTGAAATTATTTCTTGCGGTTACCGTAACGTTGCATGAACTTATCTACACGACCGGCAGTATCTACAAGTTTCTGCTTACCTGTAAAATAAGGATGCGAAGAACTTGTGATTTCAAGTTTTACCAATGGATAAGTAACGCCGTCGATATCAATGGTTTCCTTCGATGCAACTGTTGAACGAGTGATAAAAGTTTCGCCATTTGACATGTCTTTGAAAACCACTTCGCGGTAATCGCTCGGATGAATGCCTTTTTTCATTTCTTTTATATTCTTTATAAGTTATTTAATCATTAATAAGCAGCCATAGCAAATGAGAGTTTACTCGTAATGGCTTGCAAATTTACGAATAGTTTTTCAAATACAAAAACTTTTATGACCTAAAACGCCTTTATCAAATAAAATGGACCTGAAAACTTGCGAATGAACAGCCAAAAAGAACCGGCTGGTAATCAGAAAATGTGCCAGCCGGTTTACCTTATCCTTATATGTTGAATACGCGCTATTATTCAAATTCTATCAATGGCTCGCCTGTTCCGATAACCTGTCCCGGATATACGAGTACCCTTTTAACCGTACCAGCAAAATCGGCTTCAAGCTCATTTTGCATCTTCATTGCTTCATACATGAGTAATGCGTCGCCTTTCTTTACGACATCTCCCGGCTTCACATGCACTTCAATCACAGTTCCGCCCATCGGAGCATCGAGAGTAGGACCGGTGATTGGTTCTGCCTTTTCTTCGGCAACTTCTTCGGTTACCGTCGTTTCAGTTGCAGCCGGTTTTTGTGCTGCGTACTCTTGTTCGCGACGTTTTGTCAAGAACGGCTTGGCAACATTTGGCAACAATTCAAGAAGCATGTATTCTTCATCGTTCACAGCCAATTTCGCGCCACCGAATTCAGGCAATTCGGGATTCTCCGGGAATACATACGAATCAACGTTATAAGGAACCTCCTCGCTGCTGCCGGTAATCAACCTACGGAATTCAGGATCTATTGCGACAGGCGTGTGGCCATATTCGCCGCGAACGAGCGAAATGAATTGTTTCGACTTGTTGGTATAATCGGCATTACCTTTCTTGCGGTCCAAGGCCAAGCTCACTGCCTGCGAACCCACAATCTGGCTCGTAGGAGTCACCAGAGGAACAAGACCTGCATCGCGACGCACTTTCGGGATAAGTTTCATGGCATCCTCAAGCACATCTTCGGCATTAAGCTGCTTCAATTGCGCCACCATGTTGGAATACATTCCGCCAGGAACTTCTGCTTCCTTCACGATGAGATTTGGTTTCGGGAAGTTGAAATATGCCTCAATCTTATGACATGCGTCGAGAAGCATGTCTTCATCATTGGCTTTAGCTGCCTCAATCGCCTTGTCAAACAATGCGTCCACATCGGCAGGCAACTTGTCGGTCAACGGGTCGAAGTCTATAGGGAACGACTTCTGCAAGTCAAAAGCAGCAAGGCCGCGACGTATGTCTTTCAAAGCCATGCGAATCTTGCCAACCGCTTCCATGTTTACTTCAACTTCTATACCCAGTTTCTTGGCAAATACATATATCAATTCGATTGCAGGAGCTGCCGAACCGCCACCAAAATACCATATATTGGTATCCAATATGTCTACGCCGTGAATAATCGCCATGAGAGAAGAAGCAAGTCCGTAGCCCGGAGTACAATGGGTATGGAAATCAATAGGCACACCCACAGCCGATTTCAACTTTGGCATCAATGAGGCCACACGCGCAGGATTAATCAATCCGGCCATGTCCTTGATGGTGATTATCTTTGCGCCCATCCTTTCATATCCGCGAGCCTTGTCGATGAAATACTCATCGGTGAATATTTTTTCCTTCTTACTTCCCTTACCAAACAATTTATGCAGGAATCCGCCTTTTGCCGGTTCTTCATCCTTCGGATCTACAGTATAGCATACTGCACCATCGGGTATGCCACCAAGCTTATTTATAATCTCAACCGACTCCTTGACGTTATCAAGGTCGTTGAGCGCATCAAAAATGCGCATTATGTTCAAGCCGTCCTTTATGGCTTGCTTGTAAAACCCTTCTATGACCGATGTAGGGTAAGGTACATACCCAAACAGGTTCCTGCCGCGCGACAACGCAGTAAGCAGCGACTTCCCTTCAATTTTCTCGCTAATGGTTCTAAGCCTGTTCCATGGGCATTCGCCAAGATATCGCATTACAGAATCGGGTACTGCCCCACCCCACACTTCAATAGCATAAAAGCCTGCCTCCTTGTAATATGGGAGTATTGAATCAATGCTTTCTTGACTCATGCGCGTAGCAAACAGCGACTGCTGTCCGTCACGCATCGTAAGGTCTCTGATTTTTAGTTTTTGTGTCATATCTTATTATTTTAAGGGTCTTCAATGCAGTTGTATTTTTATTGTGATTCTTATCCTGCAACATACATGCTAAGCCCGTGATCCAAATGCAAATTTAATCTTTTAAATAAATAAAACAACATGTTTTACTAACTTTGTAGTAAAATTTTAAAACAGCAACGCACATGTTCAATTTTTTGAAACGCCGCTCAAATCCTAAACAATTATTTTACTGCACCGACGTACATTGCCACATACTGCCGGGAGTAGACCATGGCTCTCCCGACATCGAGACATCGCTCTTGCTCATAGAAAAGGAATTGGAGATGGGAATCAACAAGATTGTCACCACATCGCATGTCACAGGAGGAGTTGCCGAAAATTCACCGGCAACGCTTCGCCCGGCTTTTGACTTGCTGAAAAATGCCGTTGAAGACAAAGGATTGCAAGTTGAATTAATGCTATCGGCCGAATACAGAATTGACGACCTGTTCCTGTCTCAACTTGAAAACAAAGAATTGCTTCCTTTCCCAAACGACCATCTGCTTGTAGAAAATTCATTCCAGCAAGAAATACTCGGAATGGACGACCTGATGTTCAACCTGCAACTTAAAGGCTTCACCCCCATCCTCGCCCACCCCGAGCGATATTCTTATTACACTCACGACCGTTACAGGCATCTACACGCTTCAGGGGTCATGTTCCAAGTCAACATATTGTCTTTCACCGGATATTATGGCGGAAGAGCCTATGCGACAGCCATGTGGATGATGCAAAACGACTTGATAGATTTTCTTGGGAGCGACATACACAATGAAAACCATGCCCGGCTGCTGAATGAATTTATCGATTCCAAAGAATACAAGAAAATAGAAAGCAAACTGAAAGGCCGAATCCTAAACGATACGGCATTTATATAGCCTTCGGCCAAAAAAACCTTACAATAAAAAAAACATAACAGCCAAGGAGGCATGGAACAATCCATAATGGAATTTTCCATGCCTCCTTATTATCGGATATTTCAATCAACTCAGATTAATCAAACACGCCTTCGATAGACTCGGTAGGCACGCCCTCCGACTCTTCAAGCTGGTCGAGAGGCACTCCGCCCAACATACTTTTGGCACAAGGGTCAAATCCCGGAGGGAAGCTGAAACGCGCCTCTTGAGAATAAGGCAATGTCTTGTCACCGTACACGCTCATCATGTACAATCCATATATAGGCAACGCCATTTCGGCGCCTTGGCCATTTGCCATGGTATTGAAGTGTATGTAACGCTCTTCACCGCCTACCCACACACCCGTCACGAGTTGCGGAGTAAATCCCATAAACCAGCCGTCGGCGTTGTAGTTTGTTGTACCTGTTTTCCCACCCATCTCGGCAGTCAATTTATATGGAGCGCGGCGCAACCTATTACCGGTTCCCGAATCGACCACGTTAAGCAATATGGAAAGTATCTTGTAGTAACCTTCCTCGCTAATGCACTCGGTGTGTTGCGGAATAAACTCACTTATTACATTACCTTGATTGTCGGTTATGCGCGTCACCATGACAGGATCGGCACGCATTCCTTTGTTGGCAAATGCGCTGTAAGCTGTCACCATCTCCTTGACCGACACGTCACATGGGCCGAGGCAGAGCGACTTCACAGCGTCGATGTGGTTGGTTATTCCGAAATTGTGCATGTTCCTGACAAGCTGAGCCGGCGACAAATTATTCATCAGACGCGCCGAAATCCAGTTATTGGAATTTGTCAATGCCCATCGCAATGTCACCATTTCCCCTATACGGGCGTGGCCGGCATTGCGCGGCATCCATGTCCTGCCAAGGTCATCCTTCAATATCGGCTGCTCGTTAAGGAACTCATCGCATGGCGTATAACCTTCCTCCATCGCATAGGAATACAGGAACGGCTTTATCGTCGAACCTATCTGACGGCGACCGTGGCTCACCATGTCATATTGGAAATATCTGAAACTCGGTCCGCCAACGTATGCCTTCACATATCCCGTGACAGGATCCATCGACATCATGCCCGTGCGCAAGAATGTCTTGGAATAAAGCAGAGAATCGAGCGGAGACATTACCGTGTCGACATCCCCGTCATAAGAAAATACACGCATTTCGCGTTTTTGGTTGAAATTGTCAAATATTTCGGCATCGCTGTATCCGGCAATCTTCAACACCCTGTAACGCTCACTTTGTCTTACGGCACGCTTTATCAAATTGTCTCGTTCCGACTCGGGCAGTTCATACCTGTTTGTCGTGTAAGGATTGCTCGTACCTTTCTTTTCCTTTATGAATCGAGGCTGCAAGCTCTTTCCAAGATGCTTCTGCACTGCATTCTCGGCATATTGCTGCATTCTCGAATCGATGGTCGTGTATATTTTCAATCCGTCGGTATATATGTTATACTTCGACCCGTCGGGCTTGCGTGTTTTTTCACACCACCCGTATAAAGGATTTGTAGCCCACGCGATGGAATCGTCTATGTATGCCTGCCCGTTCCATGATGCGTAATCGCTGCGTCGCGGCATCTTGGCAGTAAGCATCCGTCGCAATTCTTCTCTGAAATACGGGGCAATACCATCTTTGTGATCAACCCTGTGATAATCAAGAACCAGCGGTTTTTGCTTCAATTCCTCGGCTTCGGCCTCGGTCAACATACCGGCTCGCCACATCTGGTTAAGCACCACGTTGCGACGTTCACGAGTGCGCTCCCCGTACCTCAACGGGTTGAAATAGGATGGATTTTTAACCATACCTACAAGTGTGGCCGCCTCTTCTATCGTCAAGTCGCGCGGTTCCTTGCCGAAATATACATAAGACGCACTCTCGATGCCAACAGCGTTATTCAAGAAGTCAAATTGGTTGAAATACATTTTTATGATTTCATCCTTTGTGTAATAACGTTCTATCTTGACGGCTATTGCCCACTCGATAGGCTTCTGCAACATGCGTTCAAAGGCGTTGGACGAGGATGGAGAATACAGCTGCTTGGCAAGCTGCTGCGTTATGGTACTTCCACCGCCGGCATTTTTCTGACCAAGCAATCCGCGCTTCACTATCGCCCTCAACAATCCTTTCATGTCGATTCCCGAATGGCTCAAGAACCGCTCATCCTCGGTGGCAATAAGGGCATTCGTCAAGTGCGGGGACAACTCATCGTAGTCAACATACACCCTGTTTGCCATGCTTTGATAATAACGCCCCATCTCAACGCCGTCCGAAGTGAACAATACGGTAGCGTAACGGTCGGTAGGATTCTTCAATTCTTCAATAGGAGGCATATAGCCTATGACTCCATTGTATATCAGCGTGAATAATATGGTCAATGCCACAACGACAAAGGCAAATGTCCCCCACATCCATTTAATGATGCGTTTATTCCTTTTTGCCCTTTTGTCGATAGATTTTTTATTGTTCGAGTCCATGCAATTTTTCTCTGTGCTTCTTTTATTGTCGGGCAGATTTTGCCATGCTGCCATACGATTTGCAAAATTACGAAAATAAAGTTGAGTTAGGCAACTTATTGTCAATTAATAAATGTTGCGAAATGACAATGCGCAACATTTCACAATACCGACGTGCCGTCAATCTCTCCTATGGCATTTTTCAACATTGGCACATCGTCAACGTTGGCTTGAATCGTCATCGTGCACAAGTTGTCAAAATCTTGTGAAATTACCCTTAAATTGTTTTTCTTTACAAACTTCATCACATCGTTCATGCCCAAATATGGAAATGTGAATGTTATGGCAGCCTGCTCATGACATTCGAGTATCTCCCCGTTACGGATTGCCTCGGCAGCGGCTTCCCGATATGCCACTATAAGACCGGATGTTCCAAGCAATATGCCGCCGAAGTAGCGCACCACGATGACAACGACGTTGGTCAATCCAAACGAATTTATTTGCCCCAAAATTGGCTTGCCAGCCGTTCCCGACGGCTCACCGTTGTCGCTGCTCAAAAATTCTTTCCTGTCTGCCCCTATCATGTAAGCCCAGCACACATGACGGGCATCATGATATTGTTTCTGATATTGCTTTACTACTGCTTTTGCTTCTTCGGCAGTGGATACAGGCAACGCAAACGAAAGGAACTTGCTCATCTTTTCCTTGTAAACTCCTTCACACGGCGCTGCCAGTGTCTTATAAAAATCACTCATTATACCTGTAGATTGTGAGACAAACTATTTTTTGCAAATTTATGCACACTTTCTTGCATATTTTACCCCAAAGCACACATGCAAAGTTAAATAGTGTTTAACAAAACTGCGTCTTTATTAAAAATTTTATATTTGTAATATGATCATATATCAACAAGGAGGAATTTTATGAAGCAACTATTATTTGTAGCAATCATGCTTACATCCACAGTCCTGGCTTATGGCCGAACAATTTCGGGTGAGGTAACAAACGGTCGCACAGGAGAACCATTAGTCGGCGCAATGATCATGAACGGCGACCGAGGCACTGTAACCGACTTGGACGGAAAATATCAAATTGAAGCTCGTACCGGCGACAAGTTGACATACCAGTATGTCGGCTATTTATCAGTAGAAAAGACTGTTGACATCAGCTCCACAATAAATGTCGGACTAAAAACAACCACAGGCGACATGTATCTGGATGTATTTGCCGATGGTACAAATGAAGTAAAAGAGCAAATCGAAGCAATGTTCAAATCACAATACGGCATAGACATGTCGATAGCCGTGGACATCGACTCAGACAAGCATGAAATAGTCTACATCTATGAATTTTACGACAAGTCAATATACGATGCCTACGACATCACAAATGGCATCGAAGGCGTGCTAAACGGAGTAATCAGTGGTGCAATGCAAGGAGACTCGTCCGAATCAGAACTGGAATTTATTGTCGACAGATTCGAGTCAAACAAATATAACATCAGAGTATTGGTTAAATATGGCAATCAATCCAAGTCGGGATTGATTACATTCAAGGACTTACGCATCAGAGCCAATGCCGCACTTGGCAAATGAGCCAGAACAGCCACAATTAAACGAAGAAGGAGGATGACAACCACGCATCCTCCTTCTTCGTATGTTCAATATTTATGTTCGCTCTCGTCGTTCATTTCTTCCTGTGTTATCGGCTTCTTGTTAAGCGAATACCACGCATAAGCTATGTAAGCCGCAACAAACGGTATTATCACCGTCACCCAGCTCATTACCTTGAGTGTGAACAGGCTTGACGAACTGTTATCGATTGTCAATGAACTTGCCGGGTCGGTCAGCGATGGATAATAAGGAGTGTTATTATATCCTGCCACCCAGAACAACGACATCACTACCAGTGCTGTGCCTATGCCGCTGAACCATATTCCACTCTTGAAATCATCGCTCATTATAGTCCTCACATACGCGTATAGCACGAGCACCACTCCGGCCAGCAACGCGATAAGCGACCACCACATGTCGATGTAATTGTGGAAATATTTGTTGGCTACGACTATAACCGACCCGTCGGGCTCAACTTGATATCCGTCGGACACAAGCAGCACGACAAGGAACACTACAAAGAACAACACAAAGACCGCTCCGTTCACAAGCACTTCCTTGCGCTGCCTTTTCTGAGCCTTCGCATCATCTATCGTGTTGATGAAATAAAATGCTGCCTGCATTCTTGCAAGAAACAAGACTGCAATTCCGAGCAGGAGATTCTTCCAGTTAAATATGGCTTCAAATCCGTGCGATGAAGCCCATGTGGATATGGCAGGAGCCGAAGCATCGAGCAAATTTCCTTTTTGAACCGTAAACTCTGCACCAAAAAAGAACATGCCCACGGCCTCACCGAGCAGAATACAACCAACCACGCCACTGAAACACAAAAAAGCGTCGAATGTATTTGTCCCGAACAGATTTCCCTTTTTCTTACGAAATTCGTACGACACCGCTTGAAGCACAAATCCCAACAAAATCAAAATCCAAAGCCAATAAGCTCCGCCGAAACTTGTAGAATAAAACAACGGGAACGATGCAAAGAATGCACCTCCGAACACCACAAGCGTGGTAAATGAAAGTTCCCATTTGCGCCCCAGCGAGTTGACCATCATTGTGCGCTGGATGTCGCTACGGGTTCCGAACAAAAGTGTCTGTCCCCCTTGCACGAACAACAGGAACACCAAAGCAGCTCCAAGTACCGATATTAGGAACCACCAATATGATTGCAATAATTCATAAGTTGTCATAACTGTATCTGTTTTAATTGGCGTTGTCTATATTTTCTTTTGACTTCCTCGATATGTACTTAAGCATGATGCTTATTTCGGCTGCCAGCAATCCCGTAAATATCACTGCAAATAACACAAATGTTACCATTACCGACTGCGCCGGTATGTCGGACACGGCTGCCCTCGCCGGCATCAAGCCCTCTATGACCCAAGGCTGGCGGCCAACTTCGGCCGTCACCCATCCGGCCTCGCTGCAAATCCACACCAGCGGAATGGAAATCATCGCCAGCAGGTGCAGCCACCTGTTGGATGTCATGATTTTTTCCCGTCTATAAACAAAGAACAGAACCAACAGGTAGAACAGCAAGAAATATCCTCCGAGAATCACCATTATATGGAAAGAATAAAATACCATCGGCACATTTGGGACAGCTTCTTCAGCGCTGTCGAAATATCCGTACCCGAAGTATTCAAAATTCTTCTTCAAGTCGGCATGAGCAAGCACCATTCCGGTGGTGTCGCCCTCGGCCTTAGCCAAATCAAAGTCGCGCAACGACTCATGCGCCGCACGGCCACGCTCTATGCGCTCGGCATAAGACACGCCTTTTATGGTATCACCGTCTTGAGTCAATTCTATGCCGTCGAGCAAGTCCTCAATTCCCGGGATGAATGCCTCGGTATCTCCCTTGGCAAGAACCGACAAACCGTAAGGGATTGATATGTCAAACAGGTAGGTCGGCTCGTTGTCGCCAAGCTTCTTGTCGGGATTCAAAATGCCGATTGCAGTTATCGACTGTCCGCATTCGCCACGATACAAGCCTTCCATCGCCGCAAGTTTCATAGGCTGCACTTCCGAAACTACCTTGGCCGAGCCATCACCAGTGGCAAGAGTTGCAAGAATGCCTATCAATCCTACCCATCCCGATACTTTTATGCTCCTTACTGCCATCTCAATATTGCGACGCTTCAGCAACAACCAGCAGCTCACACCTATCACAAACACGCCGGCCAGCGTCCAACCGCTCAACACGGCATGGCAGAACTTGTTTATCGCGACAGGCGAAGCCACAAGCGCCCAAAAGTCGTCCATTACATTGCGCATTTCATACGGGTTGAACTCCATACCCACAGGATACTGCATCCATGAATTGGCAACAAGTATCCACAATGCCGACAGGCTTGCTCCTACCGCCGTCAACCATGTCGATGCAAGATGGAAACGCGGTGAAACTTTTTTCCATCCAAAGAACATCACGGCAATGAATGTCGCTTCCATAAAGAAAGCCAGCAAGCCCTCTATTGCAAGCGGCGCACCAAAGATATCACCTACAAACCAACTGTAATTGGACCAATTCGTGCCAAATTCAAATTCGAGTATTATTCCCGTAGCCACCCCCATGGCGAAATTTATTCCAAACACTGTCATCCAAAACTTGGTCGTTCCCAACCAACGCGAATCCCGCGTCTTGTAATAAATAGTCTCCATTATGGCAACTATAACCGACAATCCCAGCGTAAGCGGGACAAATAGCCAGTGATACATGGCCGTAAGCGCAAACTGCGCCCTCGACCAGTCAACCAATGTTGTCAATTCATTCATAATAAAAAAGTAGTTGCGTTATGATTTATGTTATTATTTGTCTTCAAGCAATTCGGTCCTCACATGCTGCGCCCGCGCTTCATCGGTGGAATATTCAGTCTCAAGGAAATTCGGGAAAAAGAATAATTTGAGAATGACAAAAAACAAAAACAGCTTTATAAGAATCAATATCCACAACGACTTTCCTACGGTCATGTTGCGGAATCCGTCCACATATAAGTCTATAGCTTTTCTAAAAAGGCTCATGTATTAAATCTTGTTTCGTTTCTTAATTCACTAAAATTCCATCTTACACAAAAATGTACCGTATTCAAAGTTACATTTATTTTAATTTAATTACAAATAATTATCCGTTAACATTGGAAAAACACCCTATCCTTAGGACTTCAGGTGATTTTTGTCCCAAGCAAGCCATCATTTATGCACCAAAAAAGCGGCCCCGTGAGCCGCTTTCCTTGTTTTCTATAACGTGCCTTTCCCGTGGCACACTCCGCAACGTCCTGTCCCGTTGCACGACGGGCAATCGGTTATGAAATATCCGTCGCCGGTATAAATGTACTCGCCCCGCATCAATCCCGTGCCGCCACATGCCGTGCATTTTCCCGTACCGCCGCATCCGCTGCAGGTTATGACTTTCGAACCGCTACCATAGCCGCCCGATGAACCTCCGTAGCCACCGCCTACCGGAGGATAATATCCTCCCGTTGCCGGCGCGTCTTTATGATATGAATATGTGACCGTGATATATCCCGACCCCATACATGCCGGACATGCAAATCCGCCCATGATACTCTTGCCCGTGCCATTGCAAGCTGTACACAATTTCTTATAAGTCACCGTTACCATACCATTCGGATACTCTGTCTCCGTCACCTCAGCTCCCGACACCGGGTCAATCCTCGTGGTGGTCTTCGAACCGTCGCCACTACCGCTGCCTCCATTGTTGTGAGCATAAGTGCTACCACCCCCCGACGAAGAACCACGGTTGCTCTTATATCCACCTCCGACAAATGCGATTTTTTGGCCTTTGTCCCACCACTTGCTTATATATTCCTTAGGACTGCCTTGAAATGCATTGAAAGACTGTTGCGGATAATGGCCGTCTTTATTTTTGGCCGCAACCAAGAAATACTGTCCGTCAGCATATTCAATCAACTGCATCGAATAACCATCATTCCACAACTCCTTGGCTCTGGCCGAAATCTCTTCATAAGAATTTCGAATGGAGTAAGACTGCCTTCCTATGTCACTGCACTTACTCATCACAACGAGCCATTTCCCGTTGCACTTGGCAACTTCCGTGATGCTATACCCTTCGCCCCACTTTTCTTTAATAAAGGCTGCATTATCATCCCATGCCTTGTAAGTCCACACTTGGTTAGTGTATCCCGTACCTGCCGACATGACAACAAACCACTTTCCAAGCCCCAGTGATACCGTTGTCATATAATATCCGTCCTTCCAGCATTGGGAAATCCAATCCTCCGGCCAATCACTGGAATAATGATACTTCTGCGACGTGTACCCACAATTCTTCGCCATCGTCACAAACCACCCTTGACTCGAATAAGCCGCCGAAGTGATGTATTTGCCTTTATCCCAATTTTCCTTGATTTTATCACGCTGCAATTCATTGCCCGAACCGCTGCTAAACCATGACTGTTCCCGATACCCCGTGCCACCATCCATCAAAATAATAAGATTGTCCTGAGCAAGCATATTGGCATGTAGCATCAACGAAAAGAGCACTAATAACAAACAAATTTTCTTTTCCATGACTAAGATTGATTTGAGTCAGACAAAGATACTAATTTAATTACAAAAGCAAATTTCAAGCTGTGAAAAATCAGATTTTATTTTTACTTTTGTAGCCGAATTTTAAAAAACGAAATGAAATGGCAAACTGGTTTGAATGTAAAATAAGATATAACAAGCTGCTCGAAACAGGAATACAAAAAGCCGTGACCGAATCCTATCTCGTGGACGCATTGTCGTTTACCGAAGCCGAAGCCCGCATCACCGAGGAAATGGCACCTTTCATATCGGGCGAATTTACCGTCTCGGCAGTAAAAAGAGAGAAAATAAGCGACGTTTTCTATGATGCCACAGGCGACAAGTGGTATAAAGTGAAAACCAACTTCATAACAATCGACGAGAAAACTGCAGTAGAGAAAAAAACGGCATCGTTCATGCTCGTCCAAGCAAGCGAGTTTAAAGTAGCCCTCGACAATTTCATGGAAAACATGAAAGGCACACTTGCCGACTTTGAGATAGCTTCAATAGTCGAGACTCAGTTAATGGACGTATTCCCGGTAAACCTCGCAGGAAAATCCGAAAACAAGGAGGAAAAATAAATCCCATGTACGAAAACATAGCCGAACATATAAAAAAGATACACAACGAGCTTCCGGCCAATGTGAAGCTCGTTGCCGTTTCTAAATTCCACCCCATAGAAGCCCTCATGGCTGCATACGGTGCCGGCCAACGCATATTCGGAGAAAGCCGCGCACAGGAAATACAGCCCAAGCACACGCAAATGCCTGCCGATGTGGAATGGCACTTCATCGGGCACTTGCAGACAAACAAGGTGAAGCAAATCGTCCCCTATGTGTCGCTCATCCACAGCATCGACAGCGAAAAGCTGCTCGAATATGTCAACCGTGAGGCTCAAAAGGCCGGAGTCACGGCCAATGTACTGTTGCAATTGCATGTGGCCCAAGAGACGACCAAGTTCGGGCTCACCGCCGAAGAATGCTTCGCGATGATGGAAAGCGGATTGCTCGACACCCTTGCCAACATAAGAGTGTGCGGGGTGATGGGCATGGCCACCAACACCGACGACACGACAGAAATAAGAAAAGAGTTCCGTGCAATACGTTCAGTGTTTGACACCTTGAAGACATCATGCTTCAGCGACAAGAGCTATTTCAAGGAAGTGAGCATGGGCATGAGCGAAGATTACCACATCGCAATCGATGAGGGATCTACCATGGTGCGCATCGGCACTTCAATTTTCGGAAGCCGAGAATACTAATTACGTTAAACTGTACTAAAATCTGTGTCATTTTATATATCGGGACACAGCATTTCATACGAATTGATGTATTTTTACAGCAGTTTTGTCAAATGGGGCAACATAAACCGTATTTTCCCAAATTTTATTCCTGACGAATATTGAATAATAAACTCAAATAAAACCAAACCTAAACCAACAAAATGGAAACAGTTAAAACTAATTCAAGGCCTAATTACGCTTTGCCCATAGCGATAATGTTTGCGCTATTCTTCATGATTGCATTCGTAACAGGCTACCAAAACCCATTGGGTAGTGTAATCGAAGCCAAATCTGGCAACAACGCCGTGATGTCGCAGCTGCCAACTCTTGCCAACTTCCTTGCATATTTGTGCATGGGCCTTCCTGCCGGCATGATACTGCAAAAGCGCGGCTACCGCATTTCATCATTGCTTGCCGTATCTGTTGGATTCGTAGGCGTGTTCATTTCTTACCTATCCGGTTACATCACAAGCAACGACACATTGGCAATCGTGGTTTATGTGATTGGAGCTTTCATTTCAGGATTTGCAATGTGTATGCTCAACACCATCGTCAACCCGATGCTCAACAGCCTCGGACGCGATGACAAGCAAGGCAACCAGTTGGTACAATTCGGTGGCACTTGCAACTCCCTCGGCGCAACACTTGCTCCTACCGTAGTAGGCTTGTTGATGGGTAACTCTGCCGTCAATATCGCCGATGCCAATCCTGTGTTCTATCTCGCAATGGGAATCTTCGCCGTGGCATTCATCGTAATTTATTTCTCCAAGCTGCCCGAATCTCCGACTCTCGGACAAAAACAAGAAAAAATCGCCATTTCAGGTGCATTCAAGTATCGCAACTTCACCCTTGGCGTGATTGCAATCTTCATGTACATGGGCATTGAAGTGGGCGTGTCAAATTTCACTCTTCAATACCTCACTAAAGGTGAAGAAGTAGGCGGACTTGGTGTGCAGATGTCAATCGCCGGAGCCATCGTCGGTGTATATTGGCTGCTCATGCTCGTGGGCCGTTTCATCGGGGGTCTCATCGGCGGCAAGGTTTCAAGCCGCGCCATGCTTACCACAGTTGCCTCCTTGGCTACATTATTATTGCTGCTTGCCATCTTCTTGCCCGAAAGCATCATTGTTGAAGTTCCGGGATTCTCAAGCGGAGCTAACGGATTTGAATTTATCATGACCGAAGTACCAATCAAGGTGCTGATGCTCATCCTTTGCGGACTTGGCACATCGGTTATGTGGGGAGCCATCTTCAACCTTTCGGTCAGCGGTCTTGGCAAGTACACTCAAGTAGCATCAGGCATCTTCATGGTAATGGTTGTCGGCGGTGGCATCTGGCCGGTGGTTCAAGGTGCAATCGTCAACGTATCCAACTATGTCGACAGTTTCTGGTTGGTAGTCGTTTGTGCGCTTTACCAATTGTTCTATGCCCTTATAGGCAGCAAGCCCAAAAAAGCTTGATCGATAACAAAATAACGGCAATAACAATGTCGCATAAATAACATAGAGGCCGCATCTGCAATGCACGGTGCGGCCTCTTTATTATACATTCATTTGCATATCCATTATATTAAAAATGTCCTGTCCCCGCCTTGAAACCATTAGATAAAGTCATAAATCTGCGTCCCATGAATATTTATACACTCTTCCAACATTTTTACCAAAATAACACCATCTGTAATCCAATATCTTAAGATATTGCGCAAAAAGCAAAAAAAGCCCTCTTTTTTCTTGTGCATGATAAACTTTTATAGTACTTTCGTTGTTATTAAACGATAAAACCTTATAAAAATTTAATATGGCAAGCAATATATTGGATAAGGCGGCTGATAACATCCGCATCTTAACTGCAGCAATGGTTGAAAAAGCTAAATCAGGCCATCCGGGAGGAGCAATGGGTGGAGCCGATTTTATCAACGTGCTTTATTCAAAATATTTAATAACCGACTTGGAAGACAGGTTATGGTTTTCTCGCGACCGATTCTTCCTCGACCCGGGACACATGTCTCCAATGCTTTACAGCGTATTGACATTGATGGGATATTACAGCATCGACGACTTGAAGCAATTCCGTCAATGGGGAAGCGTCACTCCGGGCCATCCCGAGTTGAATCCCGAACGTGGCATTGAAAACACATCCGGACCTCTCGGCCTGGGTCATGTAATGGCCGTTGGATGTGCTTTGGCCGAGCGATTCATCGTTGAAAGATTTGGAGAAGTGTGGGCTCACAAGACTTATGCTTTCATTTCTGACGGCGGCATCCAAGAAGAAGTATCGCAAGGAGCCGGGCGCATAGCCGGATTCTTGGGATTGAGCAACCTCATCATGTTCTTCGACAGCAATAAAGTGCAATTGTCGACCGACTGTAATGAAGTTTCAACCGAAGACACTGCGGCAAAATACCGTGCATGGAACTGGAACGTGATAGAAGTCGACGGCTCTGATTGCAAACAGATGTCAGAAGCCATTGAAAATGCCATAGCCGAAAAAGACCGTCCTACGCTCATCATCGGCAACACGGTCATGGGCAAAGGATGCGTAGATGCCGAAGGCCATAACTTTGAAGGAAAATACAGCACGCATGGCTGCCCGTTAAGCAAGTCGGGGGCAAGCTATGAAAAGACTATACAAAACCTCGGCGGTGACGTGGAAAACCCGTGGATTATATGGGATGAAGTGGCCGAGCTTTATGAAGAACGCAAAAAACAACTCAAAGCCATAGTTGCCGAAAGGAAAAAAGCTCAAGAAGAATGGAAGCAAGCCAACCCGGAATTATGGAATACATTGAAAGGATATATTGAAGGACGCGTGCCCGAAATCGACTACGCCGCAATACAGCACAAGCCAAATGTCGCCACACGCACCGCATCGGCCGACATCATGGCTGTATTGGGCGAAAAAGTCGGCAACATGATAATGTCGTCGGCCGACTTGGCAAACAGCGATAAAACCGAGGCTTTCATGAAGAAAGTGGGAGCTTTCACGCATGAAAACTTCAAAGCAGGTTTCTTGCATGCCGGAGTTGCCGAATTAACAATGGCTGCCATCATGAACGGCATCGTGCTGCACGGAGGCATGTTTGCAGGATGTGGCACATTCTTTGTATTTTCCGACTACATGAAACCGGCAATCCGAATGTCGGCACTCATGAAATTGCCTGTAAAGTTCATTTGGACTCACGACTCTTTCAGAGTGGGAGAAGACGGGCCTACACACGAACCAGTAGAACAAGAAGCTCAAATAAGATTGCTTGAAGAAATCAAGAATCCTACCGGCGAAAACAGTATGCTCGTGTTGCGTCCTGCCGACAGCGCCGAGACTACCGTTGCATGGAAAATGGCAATGGAAAATACCGAGACACCGACAGGGCTTATCCTTACTCGCCAAGATGTCAAGGACATCCCCTCACAATCAGGCAACCGTTATGCCGATGCACAGATGATACAGAAAGGCGGTTATGTGATATACAAAGACGAGAATCCGCAAATTGTATTGGTCGGAAACGGTTCAGACGTATCAACACTGTATGACGCAGCCCAAATATTGAAAAAGGACAACAACATAAGAGTAATGATTGCGTCGATTCCTTCTACAGGACTGTTCAATCAGCAAAATGAAGAATACCGCAATAGCGTCATTCCGCCTCAACTGCCTCAGTTCGGACTCACTTCAGGGCTTTCTTCTGTACTTCGCAGCGTAGTACACGGAGCAAAAAGCAAAATATACGGTTTTGACCGCTTTGGAGCTTCCGCGCCCTACAAAGTATTGGAAGAAAAGTTCGGATTCACACCCGAAAATATCGCTAACAAAATATGCGAATTTTTGGAATCCTAAAATTTTATAAGATTATTTACGCAAATTATTTGCTTATTATATAAAAAAGTAGTTCTTTTGCTTTAAAATAGTAAATGAATAAATTGTAAAAAAATTATTGTAATTGGAATATTAACACGAAAAAACTATGAAAAAGTTTACATTAATTGCATTGCTATGCACGCTGTTCATAGGTGCCGACCTGAAGGCTCAGGAAGTTACCTATGTTGAAGATCCTACGCAAGGATACTTAATGAACAGATTCAAAGACAACTGGTTCATCAGCGGCGAAATCGGTGGTGGAGTCTTAATGAGTAACTACGACACAAATCTTGGTTTTGGCAAGCGCATTATGCCTTCATTCAACATTTCGGTAGGTAAATGGTTCTCTCCTATCATCGGATTAAGGGTAAGTGCCGATTTCCGTAAGCAAAAAGGCATGACTTATGACGGAATAGGAATACATCCCATCACTCCGAATGACGGAGCCGAAGACGGATACCTTGTTAACCGTCAATGGTTCATTGGCCCATCAGCCGATGTCTTGATTAACGTCACCAACTGGTGGTGCGGATATAAGCCGGGACGCGTTTACAACGCCATCCTCTATGCCGGATTTGCAGGACATGCTGCAATGACACAGAAGAATGTGAACAACGAAGCTCAATGGGATTACATCGGTGCATCGTTCGGTGCTCGCGGTGGTTTCTTGAACACATTCTCCGTTTCTAAGCACATCGACATCTTGCTCGACCTTCGTCTTGACTTGGATCAATGTCCTTGGATTGACGATACCCGTGCTTTCAACATCTACGGTTCATTGATGGCCGGTGTTGCCTACAAGTTCAACAAGACCGATTGGAACGCACCTACAGTTCCTGTATGTCCTGAATACAAATACACCGATGCCGAAGGTGACGCTCTCGTAGCACGCTTGCAAGCTGCCGACGCAAAGATTGCTTCTCTTGAACAACAATTGCGCGACTGCATGAACAAGCCGGCTCCTGCTCCGGTGCAAGTAGTTGAAGAAGCTCCTATTGCTACAATCTACTTCCCTATCGGCAGCTCTCGAGTTCAAGGCGTACAAACTAAAGTAGTTGCCGCTGTAGCCAACGCAATGAAGGATTCTGACGACAGCTATGTAGTTACAGGTTGGGCCGACAATTATACCGGTTCGGCTGCTCGCAATGAACAATTGCGCAACCAACGTGCTGAAAATGTCGTTAAATTACTCGTTAAAAACGGTGTTGACAGCGACCGCCTCGAAACAGTTGCAGGAAGCGACAACTTGACATCTTATGGTTCAAGCTCTGCCGATCTTGACCGCGCTGCTACAATCGAAATCAAGAAGTAAAAATAAGCATTTACATTTATTCATGAATTACAGCGGAAGCATTCTTAAAGGATTGTTTCCGCTGCTTTTTTTATACATATCTATTCCAAAGTTTCTTTACTGAAAGTTTAACAATATCGTGATTTTGCCAATTTTGAGACATTACATAGGCCGACCGCAGCTTTGCAATATACAGCTGCTCGGCATCAGGGACCTTACCTGTTCTTACCAAAAACGCAGAAAATGAGACGTCAAATCTCTTGGAACATCTTTCTCAAATTACGACTATATGTACGTCCTACAGGCAATTCCTCCCCATCAAAAGGAGGGAACAATCTGCACTTCGACACCCCTACAATCAACAGATAGCACAAATTGATGATGTAAGACTGGTGTATTTGTACAAATTGCGTGTTATATCGCAAAATATCATTGGCCGATGTTCCTCGCTTGAGCTGTATGAAACTATGGTCGTTCAAAGCCACCTCCCACACTTTACGGTGCATGCTGTAGCGGAAATAACCAATGTCGGCCAGCCTCAACACGCGCAAGTCATTGGTGTAAGTAGTAGCAGTGAATATTTCTTTCTTCGATAACACTGCGCTCGGAACTTTCAACTCATGGCTGCTGCTGACAAGTTTTTCATGACGGAACCTCCTAATAACCTTATTCAACTCCAACTCGCTAACCGGTTTTAGCAAATAGTCAGATTCGTTCTTGTCAAACGCCTGGCCTGCATAATCACGAAAATAACCGGTAAACATAACCACATACATGTTTTTGTTCACCTCATGCGCTATTGACAACAAATCAAGACCGTTGCCATCGGGCAATTCTATGTCGAGGAACAAGAAGTCGGGTTCAAGCTCCATGATTTTAGTTTTAGCACTCCCATAGGAATATGCACTTCCGACAACTTCAAGATCGGGATAGTCGGATAACATCTCACACAGACTTTCAACCGATTTTACATCGTCATCGACAATAAACACTTTAGTCTTATTATTCATTTTCTTTTTGTAATTATATTTATATGAGAGCTTCTACAAAATATGATACTTCAAAATTTTAGCTTCCTTCATAAAGGGGAAATGAGAATATAAAAATCTGCAAAATATCTATTTTTCTATTTTCCCGTTCCTATCATTAGCCTTTACATCATCTTGCCTGCCAATGCCGAAACATTCCTTCACGGCTTGCCTTATTATCGTTGCGTCTCGTCCATCTTCCTTCAAGATGGTCAAGACAGCTTTTATGTAATTTTCCTTGCTTCCTAGTCCGCACAGTGCAGCCACATTGCTGTTATTAAGCATAGTCTTGTCATTGAAAACCTTCAAGATTGCAGCATAATCCTCGCTTGACTCATAGTAGTGGAATTGCCTGCACAACTCATCATATATGCCACGAGGATTAATCTCATTCACGAGGTCATACATGTGTTCTTCCAAAGCACCAATGTTTTGGAATTTACGGTCGATGCGCATCTCCACGTTTCGCTTAACGCGATGACGCACATGCAACAGCGCCTGCTGTTTCAATTCCGACCTGAACATGTTTATAACAGCTCGCTTGACTTTAGAAAACACGCGATTTTCATCACGATGGTAATGCCTTGCCACAGCCCTCACCACGCCTTCAAGCATTAATATGTTTTCTATCTCAGCGACATCGGGTACAAAAATCTTCTTATCTCGCAAATACTCCACCTCCTTGTCGCTGCGACGATCCCTGTCTACTATTCCATGACTGTCGAGGTGATGAAATGCCTGCATGTCGTTGAATGAGCGTGTCACTTCTATCACTTTATTGCAACTGCCCAAAGGCTTAACGGTGTAATCGGTGAAAATCAACGGATATAATTTGGAATCAATGCTGTGCAAGTCATCACCCTCCACAAAAAGTACCGGCTTGCGACTACCCAGTATATCATAATAGATGCCGTCGGGAAAGGTGGAATTGGAGACAATCTCATAATCCCATGCTTGATTGAAAGCATCATAACTGCGCACCCAAATGCACACATTGTCTATTCGCGAAGACGCAAACTCTATGTCGTGCGTATTGTATATGAACGTGCAATCGGGACGCATCTCCTCGATGACGTTCCACAACGCCTGCATTATTGAATGGTGCAGGAATGTTTCGGGCGCATCGACAAATATCACCGCTCCCGGCATTGCATATAACACGGCACCGATGTAATACAATACCGTCTTCTCGCCGTTCGACAGCAACAACGAGCTGTAAGGCTTATCGTCATTTTCCGACGTGAACAATATCTTGCCCCCAAACCGCAAGATGCGATTATGCGGGAACACTTCCTCCCATCTATGAGCCACGTCATCGAGCTTTGTCGATGGCATTTCCACTTTCTCGCCGCTCAACAATTTTGCCTTGTAGGCAAGCATGTCGATAAACTCGTCATGCAACAACAAGAACAACAAGCGGTCAAACTCGCTATTGGCATAACCCTTGATTATGTGCGAAGATGCGGCACGTTCCTCATATAGCATGTCAATAGAGCCTTCCAACTTGCTCCTTACCTCGCTCGAAAACAAAGCTTTCAACGCCGACAGCGTAAACGCCTTGTGAGGAAACGAATTTATCAAACTCGCCGTAAAGCGTGTCTTTCCTGCACCATTGGCGCCTATGATGGTTATCTGCCTCGCTCCGCTCAGCACTTCGGGCTTGGCTCCGTCTATCCGTTTGGGAAGGATGATGTTCATATTTTGCGGTTTTTTCAATTGAAACAAGGCTTTCGGTAAAATAGCCATGTACCGTAAAATTAATGAAAAAACAACAAGCCGGCAACTATTTTCTTTTTTTTCAAATCTATTCCGACAATTATCCCAAAAGCCGAGAACTTATATTTACAATGAACCCTTGGTCGATGGCAGCTCATATCGGAACACATCGCGCCGCACTGCCGCCTTCAACGCATGTGCAAATGCCTTGAATATGCCTTCAATCTTGTGATGCTCGTTGCTTCCGCGAGCCGATATGTGCAAGTTCATGCGAGCCTCGTCGCTCATACTCTTGAAAAAATGGAAAAACATTTCAGTAGGCATGTCGCCAATTTTCTCCCTCTTGAATTCTACATCCCATACTATCCAGCTGCGTCCGCCAAAGTCGAGAGCCAGCGTGCAGAGACAATCATCCATTGGCAACACAAATCCATATCTTTCCATTCCACGCTTGTCCCCTATGGCGCGACGCAACACGTCGCCTATTACAATCGCGGTATCTTCAATCGTGTGATGACTGTCTACATTCAAGTCACCCGACACTCTCACTCGCATGTCAATTCCTGAATGACGAGCCAGCTGCTCAAGCATGTGGTCGAGAAATCCCACTCCCGTACTTATGTCGGCGATGCCTCGTCCATCCACATCGATGCTCACTTCCACATCGGTTTCATTCGTAGTGCGTCTCGCGTTAGCCTTGCGCGTACCACCGCGCAAAAAATCGGCAATACGAGCCCAGTCATCAGTAACAAGCGCGACACTCTCCTCAAGTCCGCTCCCATACACTTCGGCATTGCCACGTTCGGCAGGAGCAAAATATATTGCTTTCGCACCGAGATTCCGCGCAAGCTGCACATCGGTAATCCTGTCGCCTATCACATAAGATGCGGCAAGATCTCGGCTACCATCCATGTATTTCCCGAGCAATGCTGTGCCGGGCTTGCGAGTCGGCTTATTTTCATGGGGAAATGACGTGTCTATTATTATATCGTCAAAGTGTATGCCCTCCCCCTCGAGTGTTTTCAACAAAAGATTATGCGAAGGCAAAAAATCTTCCATCGGGAACGATTCTGTTCCAAGTCCGTCCTGATTGGATACCATCACAAGTTCAAAATCAAGATTCCCGGCAATGAAACCGAGATTCCGTATCACTCCGGGTATAAAAGCAAACTTATCAAGAGAATCAAGCTGGTAATCCACAGGAGGCTCTTCTACAAGAGTTCCGTCCCTGTCAATAAACAACACCGCACGCGGCGCAGGCAAATTATCAATAGCGCAAGTTTTCATATTTTTTCAATCCATTAATTAGCATGTCATTCTCAGCCTTAGTACCAACAGTAAAACGCAGGCAGCCTTCACACCCGGATACCCGGTTGCGATTACGCACCACCACACCCTCGGCAAGCAAGTATTCGTACAATCCATCCGCATCATCGACATGCACCAGCAAGAAATTGGCATCCGACGGGAACACTTTATTTACGCATTTCAATCCTGCCAATTCCACCGACAACGACTCGCGGTTTGCAACAAGCAATTTTGCATCACTTTTTATTTTTTCCTCTTTTGACAACAATGACAATGCGTATCGCTGCGTCAGCATATTTATATTATACGGATATTTGACCTTGTTATACAAGTCGACTACCTCCTTGCAAGCATAAGCCATCCCCAAACGCACCGATGCGCTTGCCATTGCCTTGGAAAATGTTTGCAACACTATCAAATTTGGCATTTGGCGCAGATAATCAAGCATCGACCCTTTGTCCGAAAAATCAACATATGCCTCATCAACGACCACAATTCCGCTGAAACGAGAGCATAGATCTACAAGTTTTAACCTGTCAAAAGCGTTGCCTGTGGGATTATTAGGAGAACAAATCCAAATGACCTTAGTTTTCTCATCCGCGGTAGCAAGCAATCGTTCTATATCAAGTTCAAAGCCATCATCAAGCATGACAGGCCTGTACTCGACATCATTAATGTCGGCACACACCTTGTACATTCCATAAGTGGGAGCAATGGCTACTACGTTATTTTCTCGCGGCTCACAAAACACACGGAAAGCCAAGTCGATACATTCATCACTCCCCACACCGAGAAAAATATTCTCCTCTGCCACATCTTTCAATTCCGAAATGCGCTTTTTTAATTCTCGTTGCAAAGGGTCGGGATAACGGTTATATGGATTGTTGAACGGACTTTCATTTGCATCAAGATATATTGATGCGCTTCCTTCAAATTCTCCACGGGCAGAACTGTAAGGCTCGAGCGCTAAAATGTTTTTTCTGACTATTCGATTCAATTCCATGATATCACAATGTTTGTTATTCAGTCTTATCCTTGATTCTCACCTCAACTGCAAGTTTATGAGCCAGCAAGCCCTCCCTTTCGGCCATTTCCATTACGGCGGGAGCAATAGATGAAAGACCTTCGCACGTCAACTCCTGAAAAGTTATTTTCTTGACAAAACTATCGATATTGACTCCGCTCAATGACTTTGCATGACCTCCCGTTGGCAATGTGTGATTTGTACCTGAAGCATAATCTCCGGCACTTTCGGGCGAATAAGCTCCGATAAATACCGAACCGGCATTTTTCACTTTTTTTGCCAAATTCCAAGAATCTGAACAATTAATGATGAGATGCTCGGGGGCATACTCATTGGCAAAATCCATCATCTCAACCATGTCATTAAGCAAGATGACATGGCTTTTGGAAAGAGACTGCATCGCAAGCTCTTTCTTAGGAATCAAATCAAGGAAATGCTCCACTATGGCAGGAAGTTTGTCGGCAAGGCCCTCGTCCTCGGTAAGCAGTATCGACTGGCTGTCGGCTCCATGTTCGGCTTGGGATAGGAAATCGGCAGCTACAGCCTCGGGCGAAGCCGTGGAGTCGGCTATCACCATCACTTCCGACGGGCCTGCCGGGAGGTCGATGGCAACACCGCACATGCTCACTTGTTGCTTTGCCTCGGTTACATACCTGTTACCGGGCCCGAATATCTTATATACTCTTTTTATGCTCTCGGTGCCAAAAGCCATCGCAGCTACAGCCTGCGCACCTCCCACCTTGTAAATTTCATTTATGCCGGCCATGTGCGCCGCACACAATATTGCTGAATCCACCTTGCCATCTTTTCCCGGCGGCGTACACAACACTATTTCTTCACAACCAGCAATTGTTGCCGGCACGGCAAGCATTAAGACAGTTGAAAATAGTGGAGCATTACCACCCGGCGCATATATGCCAACTCGCGAAATTGGCACTGCCTTCTGCCTGCATGTGACACCCGGCATAGTCTCTACCACCACTTCATCAGGCATTTGTGCCTGATGGAATTTTGCAATGTTACTTATTGCAAGTTCAATCGACGATTTCAAGGAATCGGGCACAGCCTTAAAAGCCTCTTCAACTTCATTTTCACTCACCTTCAACGATTCAAGACGGCATCGGTCGAAACTCTCGGAATATTCCAGCAAGGCTTCATCTCCGCGTCTTTTGACATCATCTATTATGCTCCTTACATTGTCACGCACCATGTCGTTGACTATGGCTGCCCGGCGCATCAGTTCACTCCACTCATGCCGGCCGGGATATTTCACTACATTCATCATGACAGCTTATATGCTTTAAAGTACCATTTTCATAATATCCAAAACAAGTATTCCTTCGGCTCCTGCTTCTTTCAGATTGCCCACTATGTCCCAAAAACAGGTCTCATCTATCACCGTATGCACCGAACACCATCCCGGCTCGGCAAGCGGAAGCACCGTAGGACTTTTTATGCCAGGCAAGATTGCCAATACCTCCTTTAATTTCGGTTCCGGCACATTCATCAGCATGTATTTCTTATTTTCGGCCGCCTTGACCGTCGACAGCCTGAAAATAAGTTGATCAAGTATCTGTTGCTTCGACTTGTCCGACATGCCGCGTTTGTTGCCTATCAATACGGCTTCCGATTTCATGACTGTTTCAACTTCGACAAGATTATTGCTGACAAGTGTGCTGCCTGAAGAAACAATGTCGAATATGGCATCGGCCAACCCGATACTTGGAGCTATCTCTACCGACCCGCTTATCACATGAATATCGGCATCAAGGCCTTTCTCTCCCAAGAATTTTTTCAGAATCTCAGAATAGGAAGTTGCAATTTTTTTCCCGTTCAGCCACTCGATTCCTGTATAATCCGACTCCTTGGACACAGCAATCGACAACCTGCACTTGCTGAACCCTAAGTATTGCAGCACCTCAACATCGCATTGCTTTTCCTCAACCTCGTTCAATCCCACTATGCCGACATCGGCAGTTCCCGAAGCAACCGACTCCGGGATGTCGTCATCACGCAAATAGAGCAATTCCACAGGAAAATTTCGAGACTGCACAAGCAACGTGCGCTTTACCGACTCAAATTTTATTCCGGCCTTGCCAAATAGCTCCATAGTTTCGTCATAAAGCCTCCCTTTTGACTGGACGGCTATTCTCAACACATTTTCCATACTTTCATTTCTTATCCTTCCTACATTCCTTGTCCAAAACCGCCATTGCAGTAAAGCCGAAGGAGATTTGTTTGTTTTCTATTCTTTAAATGTTTTGCTTGATATAAAAAAAACGGCCTGCCATTTTATAACGGCAGGCCGGCTATATGTTTTGTTATCGCCATCAAATGTCCTATCACCTCGCACATGCAGATGCGACACCATGCCTCCCGCTACTTTTCTTTCGTAGCTGATGGTGCAAATGGTGACACAAACAATATGTAGCAATAATACTCATTTTTATTACCAATTTTCACAAAGGTAAATTAAATATTGATATCTACAAAACAAAATCTCATTAAATTCAAAAATTAGTTACTGAATGACAATATTGTGCAGTAACCGGAATCGGCAAATGCGTACTCAAGCGACACATATCCTCGACCCGAACCGCCATACCAGATTACTTCGTGTCCAATGCCTCTGCGCACCTGGCTCACCGGAGGACCGTAAGTAGAACACAACCTGCGGTACAGACTGCCATAACGGCTCGAATTGTCATATGACGACAAGTAGACATATTGTGCACTTGTAAACCGTCCGCCTGCATCACAGTATAATGTGACGTAAGGCCAATTGAAACCTAATTCCGTGACATCGGCAACATAAATTACATTGTCAACATATCCGTCAACCATGTAATTATTGACTTCAAGATAATTCAACACATTGCCGAACAATGTACCGAAGGCAATCCCAAAGACCGAACTGATGGCAGGTGCCGGCATATACGGCCTGTATCCGCGTGGAGGAGCCGGACGAGGCGGCACGGGACGTGGAGGGCGATTGAAATGCGGAGGACGATGATGTGCCACAGGATGCGAAGGCTTGTTGGGACGAGGCGGTACCGGATGCCTTGGCGGTGAAGGTCTCTTTTTACCCGGACGGTTCTGCGGCTTATTACCATGTGAAGGCCTGTCTCCTCTATTAGGACGTTTACCTTCGGGCCGCTCGTTATTTGGCATATTTCCCGGACGATGGTGTTGCGCCGTCAACGGTGCAGGAACGACCAACGCCAATAATAAAGCCGCCAACGTTATGAATTTAAATAACCTCTTTTTCATATTCCAATAATTAATAGTTTTATATTTCTTAGAGAAGCAATTTAGATAAAAGTTTAGAGTGTGAACAAAAAAATTGCAGATTCGGCGATATTATTCCGTATGTCGACATTATTTCACGTCAAATAATATCAAATTATGACTCTTCAACCACTAAAAGCATCCATATAATCTCAATATTAAGTATGCAAGGATTCGCATGCTTGAAAATGACAGTTTTATAAGTTACTTTTGCAATAGTAAGGAAACATTATAAGAGTGCTATACAAAATGTGTGAATTTCCTTAAGTGGTTAGAAATCGACCTTGCTGCGACATAAGCAAGGTCGATTCTTTTTCATCTACTGCCAACCGTGAAAGCCATCTAAGCGTCAATTCAAGAACAGTAGCGATTCAATCGTCCACGTTCGTCCATCCGAGGAATCTAATCTGACAAAAATTATTATTTATCTGAAGTCCATCTAAGAAAAATATGGCTCCCGTCCCGATAAGGGACAAAAGCCACATTAAGTTATATCCAAAGAGAAATTTTTTCTAAAAAGGCTGATTTTACAATATGCCTTGTGCCATCATTGCCTTGGCAACCTTCATGAATCCGGCTACATTGGCTCCACGCACATAGTTGACATATCCGTCTTCCTCCTTGCCATATTTCAAACATTGCTCATGAATATTGGCCATGATACCCTTCAATTTGGCATCCACTTCCTCGGCCGACCAAGTCAACTTTTGAGAATTTTGTGCCATTTCAAGTCCCGATACCGATACGCCACCTGCATTGGCTGCTTTTCCCGGGGCATACAATATCTTGGCCTTGATAAACTCGTGAACTGCTTCGGGAGTAGAAGGCATGTTTGCACCTTCCGACACAGCAAAGCATCCATTGGCGAGAAGAGTGCGTGCGTCATCGCCATCCAGTTCATTCTGAGTAGCTGATGGCATCGCGATATCGCACTTGACGCCCCAAGGACGACCACCGTCGAAATATTCACATCCGTACTCCTCGGCAAATTCCTTGATACGTCCGCGATACACGTTCTTCAATTTGAAAATATAGTCAAGTTGCTCGCGAGTGATACCTTCAGGCACATAAATAGTGCCATTGGAATCGCTCATGGTGACAACCTTTGCACCGAGCTGTAGCAATTTTTCGGCAGTATAGGTAGCAACATTACCCGAACCCGATATGGCTACTGTCTTTCCTGCAATATCGATGCCACGAGTTGCAAGCATGTTGAGCAAGAAATACACATTGCCGTATCCTGTAGCTTCAGGGCGAATTAACGAGCCGCCGAATTCCATACCCTTGCCGGTAAATGTCCCCGTATTTTCACGAGCCATCTTCTTGTACATTCCATACATATAGCCTACTTCACGACCACCAACGCCTATGTCGCCTGCCGGCACGTCGGTGTCCGGGCCTATGTGACGCCACAACTCGGCAATATAAGCCTGGCAGAAGCGCATCACTTCCATGTCAGACTTTCCTTTCGGATTGAAGTCTGAACCACCTTTGCCTCCACCCATGGCCAATGTGGTCAATGAGTTTTTGAATGTCTGCTCAAAAGCAAGGAATTTAAGAATTGATTGATTTACCGAAGCATGGAATCTTATGCCGCCTTTATACGGGCCGATGGCGTTGTTATGCTGCACGCGGTAACCCATGTTATTCTGAATGCGGCCTTTGTCGTCTACCCAAGTCACACGGAATGAAAAAATCCTGTCGGGGATACACAAGCGTTCAATTAAATTATAACGTTCAAATTCAGGATGCTCATTATATACATCTTCAATCGTGGTCAATACTTCCTCAACGGCTTGCAAATATTCCGGCTCATTAGGGAAGCGGCGTTTCAAATCATTTAGTACTTCGCTTGCTTTCATTGTCTATGTATTAATTAATGAATTTGTTTTGTTTGTGAGTGCAAAGATAAGGATTATTTTATAAAAAACATCATTTTCATAATATTTTGCCATAAAAAATTATATTTTGTATGCTTTTTGCACAAAAATAATTCATTTTAATGTATAAATGCAATCAAGCGCGACTCCCATTCTTTTTAATGTCATGCAATTAAACAAAAGCCACCGGTTCAATCAATTTTTGAATCGGTGGCTCTAATATGTCATCTTTAAGTTTTCCCTATTTGCTGTCGCAGCAGGCATTGCAATCTTGCAATGAGGGCAGGATGCTTTGGTAGACAAGTGAAAACAACTTTGGACGAATGTTCAACTCGTCAAAAGCGTCATTGTCGCGAGTGGGATAAACCCTGTTGCACAAAAATATGAAAATAAGCCCGTTGGATGGATCTACCCAATAACATGTGCCGGTGAATCCCAAATGGCCGAATGTTTCGGCTGTGGCCTCTGGACATGTGGGCGAATTGTCATCGTCAGTTTTGTCGGGCTTGTCAAATCCGAGTCCGCGACGTGAATTAGGGCTTTTTGTCTTACAAAACAAATCAACAGTTTCCTTGCTCAAGAAACGTTCGCCACCATATTCACCACCATTGAGCCACATCTGGAATAACTTGGCAAGATCATTGGCATTTGAGAAAAGGCCCGCATTTCCTTGCACGCCACCCGAATATGCTGCCGTTTCGTCATGCACATATCCATGCACAAGTTGGCGACGCAAGAATGTGTCATACTCAGTAGGTGCAATTTCATCTGCCGCAAACCGCGACAACGGCCTATACAATGTATGATATGCGCCCAAAGGAGCAAATACGTTCTTATCTACATAATCATTGTGATGCTCATGCGTCACATTTTCTTCAACATTCATTAGCAAGCAAAAGTTAAGGCAACTGTACAAATAGTCATTGTCGCTGCGCAATGGAGCATTATATATGCGCCCCATGATTGAGTCGTAAGTAATCTTGCTGCCATACACGCCATCGCAGATTGCAATATTGAACGTATCATCGGGCTTGGCCGATACGATGTCTTCGCGCACCTTGGCATATCTGTTGCCATACATGTTACGGCCAACTTTTATCGAATACACCGAATTCTTCCTGCCGCAAAACAACTTGCCTTGGTAAGAATCGGGATCTATCATCATGTCATACATATTGAGGGCGGCCGGCATCCCTGATTCATGAAACAACAATTGCCGCACGGTAATATCTTCCTTGTCGGTTCCCAATAATTGTGGAATATACTTGCTTGCCTTGGCATTGACATCTATAAGGCCGTTGTCGCACGCCTCCATTATTCCGGAAATAGTGCCTGTCGCTTTCGACACCGATGCAAGATCGTAAACCGTATTTACCGTGACAGGACAATCTGATTCAGTATCAGTGACTCCGTAATACTTGTTGCACACAATAATGCTGTCGCGTGCGACAAGCACTTGACAACCCGGGAATGCGCCGGAACTTAATCCTTCAGCCACCAACGAATCTATCCGGCTTGTCATTTTCCCCGACAATCCAACTTGCTCGGGCACTCCGTATCCAAGACGCAAGGCATTGAATTTTATCCCGTCTCCTGCATTGCCCACGCCATTGACCGTCACAGGCAACTCTCCACAAGCGGCATTCCCTCCATATACCGTCTGTGCAGCATAATCTTGGGCAAGATTGCAATCATCGTAGGCTAACACTACTGCCGAAGCATTCCTCAATCCAGAAGCAAACCGCGCAGTGCGATAGGCCGACATGAACATTACACAAACATCATTATTAAGCCTTGACGAGAGAGCAGCCAATACATCGGCATACTTGTAGTCGGAAGAATGCACCGACAGAATTACCCTGTCATATCCGGCAAGCTCCTTGCTCAACTCATTGACCGACATGCCGTCGTAGTAATCAAACTTGTCGGTAGCCGAATACATCTCGCAACGGTTTTGGAACATCGACGTAAGTCCGCCTTTCCCACCAATGGTCACTACCGCGATTTTATTTTTATCAAGCCCTCGTAAAGGCAATATATCATCATCATTTTTTACGACAGTTATTGCCTTTGACCACAGTTTATGCTGCAACGCTTCGGCCTTTCCAGAATTAATGTCCGACACGATCCCGTCGACCTCTATAGCAGGCTCGCCAATCATGCCCAGCGCATACTTATAACACAGCACCTTTCGGCAGGCGTCATTAACGACATCCTCATCCATTTTACCTGACAACAAGGCACTTTTTATGGCAGGAGCCTCCCCTGCCACATTTATGGGGCCAAGTAATATGTGGTTTCCTGCCATCAGCGCCTTAACGCCTATGTTGTCTTCTTGTGTTACCCCTTTCATCGACAATCCATCAGTAAATATGAGTCCGTCAAATCCCATCTCATCCTTGAGCAGTTGAGTGACATTCTTGGCCGACAATGTGGACGGAATCGGAGCCTCGTCGATGGCCGGAATATGAAGATGCGCTACAAGCATTCCCGACAGCCCGGCATCGATATATGCCTTAAAAGGAACAAATTCACACACTTTCAATTCCGACATGTTTTTGTTTATCACTGGGAGGCTTTTATGTGAATCCTGCGACGAGTTTCCATGTCCCGGAAAATGTTTTGCAACCGACAATACCCCTCCATCCTCAAGCCCCTTGGCATAAGCAATGCCGAGTCGCGACACAAGTTCAGGATCTTCTCCAAACGATCTCGACCCGATTACAGGATTGGACGGATTGTCATTCACATCAAGCACTGGTGCGAAATTGACATGTATCCCTGCACGGCGACATTGACGAGCCACTTCGCGACCATATTCATACATGAGCTTGTCATCTCCCGTGGCTCCAAGCACCATGTTACGAGGATACTCAATGGCATCCGAGAATCGCATCGACAATCCCCACTCACCGTCGATAGTTATCATGAGCGGTATCGGCGACACCGATTGCGCGTAATTCGTCAGCCGAGCATGTTCCTCCAGCGTCCCTTCCATGTACAACAAGCCGCCTATATGGTACTTGTCGACAAGCCGTTTTATATACCTACGGTTTATATCATTATCGGTAGGATACACTTGGGCAATTATCAATTGCCCGATTTTCTCATCAATTGTCATGCTCGACATAACAGAGTCAACCCAAACGTTCATCTTCGCTTCGTCGACACTCTTAAAAATGGCCGGATGCGTTGCTTCCTTGGCAAAAAGGCTTGTCGCGGATGACAACGTCAGCAATCCGGTCAACAGTATTCCGATTTTAAGTTTCATGTTGTATTATAGATAATTGTTATTTAGTCTCGATTAAGACCTCAGTTAATGCACTGCATCCTGACTCTGCTGCTCGGATGGATAGTCACATCGTTCAATCCCATCTTCTTCACATAATCTATTACGCGAGTTCCGAATTTCTCGGTATCGACATACTGCTTGTCCTTACCGACAAACGAAGTCATGTAATCACCTCCGTTAGCAAGATAATCAAGGGTAGCTATGCGATAGGTCTTAGCCCTGTTGACTGCCATTCCGTCCACTGTTGCAGCTTCAACTGTACCATCTTTCTTATACAGCACTTTCACGTTTTCACTCACTGCGTCGCCACCACGCTTGGCCATGACTTCAAATGCCTGCAATAACTCGGCTCCGCTTACTTCTATCACGACGAGCTTGTTATTAAACGGGAACATCGCTCCCAGCAAGCCCTCTGACACGTCTCCTTCAGGCATCGACTGGCGTATTCCGCCCTTGTTCATTATTGCCAAATCTACATTGATGCCACTGAATTTGATTGTCATCTCACGGGCCATGTCGGCAACCCAATTTTGCATTTCCGTGCCATTGTTCACATATGCACCGGCCGATTTGGCCACTACTTTGTTCAGCAATGCGTGAACAGGCTTTTGATATTTGGCAAGGAATTTTTCAAGGGCAGGATAATGTGCACGGCTGTCCCATCGCTTATCCACGCTCAGCAAGCTATAATCTACGGTAAGACTGTCAAGATCAATCTTGATGAGTCCGAGATACTTGCCCGCGTTTCCAGTCTGCGTGACATATACTATTTCACCATCCTTGTTCTTTATCATGTAAGGGACGCTCGATGCACTTTTTGGATTGATGAGCGTATGTGTGTGTCCGCCTATCACGAGGTCTATGTCGCTGCTCGACTTAACGATTTGAATGTCACCTGGCGATGTAGCACTGTCGATGTCGTAACCGATGTGCGACACCATTATCACAAAATCCACTTTCTCCACATTTTTCAAATATGCAGCGGTCTCATTGGCAATCTTTTGGGTATTATGATAAACAAGCCCCTTGCAATTGGTCATGTCGATCATCCCGGTAGGATCAAGATTGATACCCATTATTCCAAATCGTTTTCCTCCATACTCTTTTATCACATAAGGACGATAATGGCCCGACAACGGAGTGGCCGACAAATCGTAATTGGCCGACAAACGCGTCACTTTCAATGGATTCTGGAAATGTGCAAGAGAATCTATTCCGTTGTCAAACTCATGGTTTCCAAGAACCGAGATGTCGTATCCGAGGCTGTCGAGCAGCGCATATTCAACAGCTCCTCCATACATAGAGAAATACAATGTTCCTTGAACTATGTCTCCTGCATCGACAAGCAGCACATTCTGCTCTGCTCCTCTCACACTGTCGATTATAGCCTTCCTGCGCAATATGCCTCCTCGCCCGTCAAAGTCGGGATCTATCTGGCTATGCGTGTCATTGGTGGTCAAGATGACCAAATCCTCGGCTTGTGCATTTCCCGTTAACAACACGGCTGCAAGACAGGCCACGGCAAAAAATCTGTTTATACACTTCATCTGTATGAATTATTTCCTTTTAATTGGGTTTACAGCACGAAATTACGGATATTTGTCTTATTTTCCTACATTTGCGGGCATAAAAAGAAGCCCGATTGACGAACTTGCCTCAATCGGACTTCCTACTTATTTTTATCTTGTCTTTTGTTCAACCATTTTCAATACTCTGCCATTCTCAATCCTCAATGAGCTGCTTTCCTGTCATTTCGGCAGGCTGCTCCAATCCCATTATGTGCAAAATTGTCGGAGCGACATCAGCAAGAATTCCATTTCCTATCTTCGCATTCTTATTTGCTGTGACATACACGCATGGAACAGGATTCAACGAGTGAGCCGTATTAGGTGTTCCGTCGGCATTCAACGCATGATCAGCATTGCCATGGTCAGCAATTATGATTACCTCATAATCGTTGACCTTGGCAGCCTCGACAGTGTCTTTAACACAAGCATCGACAGCCTTGACGGCTTTCTCTATTGCCTCATATACGCCAGTGTGACCCACCATGTCGCCGTTGGCAAAGTTCACTACAATAAAGTCATATTTGTTTTCATTTATGGCTTCGACAAGCTTGTCCTTAACCTCATACGCGCTCATTTCAGGCTTCAAGTCATAAGTAGCCACCTTTGGGGAAGGAACGAGGATACGGTCCTCACCGTCATAAGGAGTTTCACGTCCGCCATTGAAGAAGAATGTCACATGAGCGTATTTTTCGGTCTCGGCTATGTGCAATTGCTTCTTGCCAAGCGCTGACAGGTATTCGCCAAGGGTATTGTTTACATTTTCCTTGTCAAAAAGTATGTGCACACCCTTGAACGAAGCATCATACGGAGTCATGCAGTAATATTGCAAGTCCTTGATGGTCTTCATTCCTGCTTCTGGCATGTCTTGTTGAGTCAATGCAATGGTGATTTCCTTTGCACGGTCGTTGCGATAGTTGAAGAAGATTACAACATCACCTTCCTTGATACGGCCGTCAACATTGGCATTGACGATAGGCTTTACAAACTCGTCGGTAACGCCTTCATCATACGATTCTTGCATAGCAGCAACCATGTCGGTGGCTTTCTTTCCCTCTCCATTCACAAGTTGGTCATAAGCAACTTTTACGCGATCCCAACGCTTGTCGCGGTCCATCGCATAATAACGTCCTATGATTGAAGCTACGACACCGGCACTCTTTTCGCAATGCGCCTGCAAGTCGCTGATAAATCCCTTGCCACTGTGAGGGTCGGTGTCCCTACCATCCATAAAGCAGTGGATAAATACATTCTTGAGGTCGTATTTCTTTGCTATGTCGCACAATGCCAATATGTGTTCAAACGAGCTGTGAACTCCTCCAGTCGATGTCAATCCCATGAAATGGATGCCCTTGCCTGTCTTTTGCGCATAAGAGAAAGCCGATTTTACTTCGGGATTTTCCATGATGGAACCATCCTTTATGGCTTTGTTTATTTTTACCAAGTCTTGATAAAGCACACGTCCGGCTCCAATGTTCAAGTGTCCGACTTCCGAATTTCCCATCTGGCCGTCAGGCAATCCTACGTTTTCACCGCTTGCCTGCAATTGTGAGTGAGGATAATTAGCCAACAAGCTGTCCCAATAAGGTGTTGGCGTACAATAAATGACATCCGATTTCGAATGGTTGCCAATTCCCCAGCCGTCCAAAATCATCAAAAGTGCTTTTTTTGCCATAATTGTCTATATTTATAAGTTTGTACTATTTCTTTTTCTATCTTTTTTATACACAAAAATTATTCCAAAATGAGCAATCTCATCGATTGTCTTCGGAATATTCTTTTAAGTACAGTTCGCAAGCCATCACAAGCTCGTCATACCATTCTTCGCCGAAACGTCTTATGAGAGGTTCTTTCAAATACTCATACAACCTCACGCCTCGCTTACGGCCAAGGACCTCGGCTGCCTTGCATATTTTCCATCTGTGGTAAGATATTGCCGTGAATGACGGATACTCCTTCAAGCGCAACGGATACAGATGGCACGATATGGGTTTCATGAAATCCACACGGCCCTCGCGATAAGCTTTCTCGATGGCACACAAGCACATGCCATTACCGCCATAACAGGAAAACACGCAATTCTTGCCGTCGATGATCTGCGTAACAAGGTCTCCCTCCTCATCGATGTAAGCCGCCCCATTGGCTTTTATTTCCTCTTTGGCACGAGGCATCAAGTCATCCCATATCAACGGCAATATTTCCTTGATTTTTTTGTATTCGGCATCAGTAATGGGCGCTCCTGCGTCACCCTCGATGCAGCATTCACCAAGGCACGAAGCGATATCGCACGAAAAAAATCGCTCCACTATGTCAAGACTCACTATCGTATCTTTGATTTGCAGCATCAGTTCCTCTTCTTCCACAGATTTACAATTTGACATGCAAATTTAGGGAAATTCCGCGATATATCCGACAAAAAGCATCGATTAACGTATCTCAAGCCAACAAAAGAGACACACCGGCAAAAACACCAGATGACTATCAACCATGTTTTAAACAGTCAGCCATATTCTCGGAGGAAGAAACCGGCCAGGCACTCAAAAGATTATCCTAAACCGCATTGCTGCATAAAAAAAAGCAGCCACATCCTATAATGTGACTGCTTTAATATGCTTTTCAATTTAATTATTCTGCGCTCTTTGGTTGAACAACATGACGCTCCTTGATACGAGCCTTCTTGCCGGTCAAGCCACGAAGATAATACAATTTTGCGCGACGTACTTTACCATACTTGTTGACTACGATTTCATCAATGAAAGGAGAGTCCATTGGGAAAATTCTTTCAACACCGATATTGTCGCTTATTTTGCGTACTGTGAAACGTTTTTTTCTTCCTTCGCCGGAAATACGGATTACGACTCCGCGATATTGCTGGATACGTTCCTTATTTCCTTCTTTAATACGATATGCTACGGTGATAGTGTCACCCGGTCTGAATGCAGGAAATTCCTTTCCACTTGCAAACGCCTCTTCTGCAACCTTAATTAAATCCATTTTTCTATATTTTTACATTTCTACTTATTTCCCGCAATATACGCAAGCCACACTTCATCTTGCCAGAGATTACGAAAAGCGGTGCAAAGATAATCATTTTATTTTATTCCACAAAATTCAAAATACAAAATGACCTTCTGTTCATGTCAATATTTTCGGCTTTAGCATCTTACCGCCTACTTGATGCATCAGACAAGCATATGCCCCATCGATATAACACTTTTAAGTTCAATATTGCGATCGAGTAGCAATATGTCGGCATCCTTCCCTCTTTCAAGAGTCCCTTTTCGGTCGAGCACTCCCATTATCCGGGCAGGCGTCTCTGCAACCATGCGCATCACATCAGCCAAAGGAATGCCTACTTTTGTGACCATAGTCTTTATGATGCCATCCATCGTGGCTATGCTTCCTGCAAGAGCCGAACGATCAGACAGCTTGCACACGCCATCCTCGATAATCACGCGAGGGTCAAATGCTGCACCTATTCCGTTATTGGCCGAGCAAGCCATGCCATCGGTGACAAAAGCCGTCCGTTCACAACCTTTTATCTTCAGTACGAGCTGCACTATGGCCGGCGGTACATGTATTCCATCACCAATAAGCTCAACGGTCATGTCGTCAATCAGATACACACCTTCAACGGTTCCTTCATGCTTATATTCCCTGTCGTTATGCACCATCGTCATGCCATTATAAAAGTGCGTCACATGACGAAACCCGGCACTTCTTGCCGTTCGCAGCATATTGTAATCAGCCTCGGTATGGGCAATGCCTGCAAGAATGCCTCTTTCTGAGACATATCGTGCGAAGTCCCCGGCACCGGGCAACTCTGGAGCAGCATCCCAACGCTTGATGCAACGGCAATTGGAAATAATGCCTACATACTCATCCACATCGGGATTCTTGATATACTGTGGCATCTGTCCTCCGGCTTTTCGTTTATTCAAATAATGCCCCTCAAGGTGCAAGCCGAGAACCGGAGAATACTTGTCTTCCATTAATCTGGAGCAAGCAGCATCTCCGGAAAGTATCATGTCTACCGACGAGGAAGCCAATGTGGGAAATATGCCGGTTGTGCCATGCCTTAAATGCGCGGCAACAGCCTTTCGGAACGCATCTTCGGTACCTTCCATGAAATCGGCTCCACCACCTCCATGCACATGCATGTCGATAGCACCAGGCACGACATACATTCCTTTTGCGTCTATTACTTTGCCGTCATATTCCACAATCCGTGAAACAGGTAAAATATCGACGATACGAGTTCCTTCTATGGTTATCGAACCTCCGTGCAACCAACCATCTGGCGTACAAATATCGCCGTTTACTATTTGCGTCAGCATCTATCGTCACTTGCCAAGACGCATGTTCACATAATCAATGATGATCTTGCAAACTTGCTGGCTTGTCAATTTTGAAGAATCTATCGATAAATCGTAAGAAGCTGCATCTCCCCACGTCTTGTCGGTATAAAAATTATAGTAGCTCGAACGCAATTTATCTTTCTTAGCGGCAAGAGCCTTCGCCTCATTCTCAGTATTGCAATCATTACGCCCCATTATTCGACGCACTTTAGACTCGACCGACGCATGGATGAATATGCTGATAAGACGCGGATGATTGCGCAGCACATAATCGGCACTGCGCCCTACTATTACGCACGACGACCTTTCGGCCAAATCCTTCATTACATTGCATTGAGCCGCATAGATGCTGTCGTCCGACAAAGGAGTATTACCAAGCAAATATGCACCGGAATTAAATCCGAGATTGAACGACCACAAATTTGAGAAAAAAGACGGGGTGCGCTCATCGGCCGCTTCAAACAATTCTTGATTTACCCCCGACGACTTAGCCGCTTCGGTCAGAAGTTCCTTATCATAATACTGTATGCCGAGAGCGTCGGCCAGCATTTTTCCTATCTCACGTCCGCCACTGCCATATTGACGACCTATAGTTATAACATACTTCTCGTTGTCCATACTTGTAAATTTTAAATCCCTTTCCCAAAGATAGTGAAAGTTGGGAGCAATAAGAAAAATTTAACTCGCTTATTTTTTCAACAATCAGAACGCATCATGTCTTAGACAACGAAAGCACAGTAATTTACTTCCTACAAAATTTCCCAGCACGACAAAAACAGCTTCCACGAGATTTGGAACATTCGGTCTTGAACGCTTATATTTGATATAAATATATCGCTATGAAACTGGAACATGTTGCCATTTATGTAAATGACCTTGAAGAAACGCGCACATTCTTCATGCACTATTTCAAGGCCACATCCAACGAAATGTACCACAACCCTCGCACAGGATTACGCACCTACTTCCTGTCGTTTGCCGACGGGGCTCGCTTGGAAATCATGTCTCGCCCCGACATCGTGACATGCAACCAAGGAAACCTACGCACAGGCTACGTCCACATATCATTCAGCACTGGAAGTAAAAAAGAAGTTGACCTATTGACTGAAATACTTCGCAACGACGGGTATAACATAGTCAGCGAGCCACGAACGACAGGCGACGGCTACTACGAAAGTTGCATTGAAGGCCCCGAAGGCTACTTGATAGAAATCGAAGAATAAACTGCCTATGAACAAACCATTAAAATATTTCTAAGTTAATACGCTATTTTATATCCAGAATCAACATTATATAGCCATATCTCAATAATTATAATCACAAAAACTAAAGAGTATGGAATCAATAAAAGTGAAAATCAGCCCTTCTTCCATTAGCGGCAAGGAGAGACACATCTATTACCAGATAACACACGATCGCATGACACGACAAATTAGAACTTGTCACAAAGTGTTTGAACATGAATGGGACACCAAAACATCGACAATCAAAATGCCTGCTTGGATAAATGCGGAACGGGGAAAATATTTACAGTCGGTAATACACTGCATCGAGTGGGATGTCAAGCGGCTAAAAGCCATTATCGCCTCGTTCGACAAAAAGCATGAATGCTATACGGTTGACAATATTGTCGCAAAATTCAATGAACACACTGATGACTTATCCTTGTTTCATTTCATGCAAAGTGTCATAACTCTGTTAAGAAAATCAAACAAAATCCGTACATCCGAAACTTACTCCTCCGCATTAAGCAGTTTTATGAAATTCCGTAATGGACAGGATATTATGCTTAGTGAAATTGACTGCAATACCATGATGCTATATCAAGCATGGCTGGAAAGAAGGGGCATATGTCCCAACACCGTTTCATTCTATATGCGCAACTTGCGTGCCATGTATAACCGCGCTGTCGAAAACGGGCTTGTCGAGCAACGATTCCCGTTCAAACATGTATATACTGGCATTGACAAGACAGCCAAACGCGCCATTCCCATAATGGCAATCAAGCGCATTAAGGAACTCGACCTTGCACTAAAGCCCTCTCTGGACTTTGCTCGCGATATGTTCCTCTTTTCGTTCTACACCCGTGGGATGTCGTTCATAGACATGGCTTTCCTCAAGAAATCCGACTTGAAAAACGGCTTCCTCTCATATCGCCGCAGGAAAACCGGGCAGCAACTCACCATCAAGTGGGAGAAGTGCATGCAGGAAATCATTGGTAAATACACTGTTTCCGACGGCCAATATCTACTCCCAATAATAAAGCTACCCGGTACAAACGAAAGGAAACAATATGAAAATGCACTCCGCTTGGTCAATAATAAGCTGAAAATAATCGCAAGAATCATTCAAACGCCCATGCCTTTATCGACATATGTCGCCCGCCACACATGGGCAAACATAGCCAAAAGCAAGAATATTCCCATTTCGATTATCAGCGAAGGCATGGGGCACAACTCCGAAACGACGACTCGGATATACCTCTCATCATTGGACACATCACTAATTGACGAAGCAAATAAAGCAATAATAAAGGATTTTATTTAGGAAGTAGCATCTATCTCTCTGCAAGAGACGAACTTACGCTGGCTAATATATGAATTTATTTCCAATAAAAGAAATAAATTCATATATTTCTACGCAATCATGATAAAAATGTTTCCAATTATTTTGATTCGTCCCATTTGTCCAAAGATTACACACTGATTATCAAAGACATGCAAGCCACAATCTGTCTCTTGCAGAGAGACAGATTTATAGCTATACCGGCAAAGCTGTAAGAGCCGGGATAAAATACTTACTATAATGGAACTTATAATGGGAACTTGTAGATGTTGTGGCAAACACTGGCCTTTGGAAATCCTCAGGAAAGGGAATGGACTTTGCCCTGTATGTCAAAAAATTCATGAACGTCAAAGATAAACACTGCAATTATGAGTAAAGGGTGCAATCATACTTACAATGAAAAAACAGGATTGGTTCATCATACTGACTATGATGATGACGGAAGACATTCTTTTGACTATGATCCGTTAACAGGCGAAGTGACCCGTGACCATTCTATTTCAAATAAAAATCAAGACAAAAAAGTGCAATGGCCGAAATCTAATTTATGGGACGACTGACGTCATATTTATTATTTTCTAATACAAATACATTTAAACTGAAGAGCCTACAGGATAAAACAGGCATGAACAGAGATGGGAGTAAGTCAAATTATTCGTAACGAAAATTCTGTAACTGTAATTACAGACAAAGGACATTCTGCAACTCGCGAACAATGGTCTGGTTGGAGCGAATCAACCAACAATGAAAAGCTAGACGAAGCCATTGAAGAAGCCCTCAGCAAAGACAACGACTAAAAAGTTCGGTTTTATTATTTACATCCAAACCTATTTAGGGATATTTACTGGATGTCTCTATTTATTAACTGTATTTATCATTTAAAATTAAAACAACAAGTAACAAATGCAAAAATTTTACATCTATCTCACCATATTCATTGTCGTTTCCTGTAGTAAATATGACGATAGCATATTAACAAATCGTGTAAACAACCTCGAAGAACGTATAGTAAAACTAGAAAAATTATGCCAACAATTAAATACGAACATCACATCATTACAAAGTATAGTAAATGCTATTACAGCCAACGATTGTATCATTGACATATCGCCAATCATAGAAAATGGAGTGGAAATAGGTTATAAGATATCATTTTCTAAAAATGAACCAATAATTATATACCATGGGAGAAAAGGCGATAAGGGAGAAAATGGTTCCACACCGATGATAGGAGTAAAGCAAAACATTGATGGCATTTATTATTGGACCATAAACGGTGAATGGCTAACCGATGATGCCGGCAACAAAATTTGCGCACAGGGTATGGACGGAGAAGATGGTGCCCCCGGGATGCCTGGCATGGACGGAGAAGACGGTGCCCCCGGGATGCCTGGTATGGACGGAGAAGACGGTGCCCCCGGGATGCCTGGTATGGACGGTATTACACCATTATTAAAGATTGAAAACGAAGAATGGTACATTTCTTACGATAACGGCATTACTTGGCAAAAATTAGGTAAAGCTACTGGCGAAGACGGAGACTCTATATTTAAAAGTGTTACACATGATGATCAATTTGTATATTTTACATTGGTTGACAATACGGTCTTGGTTATCCCTTTAAATATAAATCTTGACATTACCTTCAATGCCAATGACCTCGTTGTGATGGATCCTAATTCATCACGATCTATCAGCTACACAATAACAAGTGTTAGCAACGATGTAGACATAGAAGTTTTTTCATCTTCCGACATAAAGGCTAAAGTTGTTCCAGATGATAAAACGAACCTTGCGGGTACAATCCAAATTACAACAGGAAACACAATTGATGAATATAGCAAAGTTATCGTTCTCGTTTCCAACGGAACACGAGTCCTAATGCGAAGCTTTTCGTTTGAAGAAACAGGGTTGGTAATAAACTCAGATAACACAATATCTGTTTTAGCCTATGGTGGGATAACAAAATTGTATTTTATCTCAAATGTTGATTGCAAAGCTATTATTCCAGAAAATGCTTCAAATTGGATAAGTTCAACACCAGAAACAAAGGCAATGACCTATAAAAATATTTCATTGACTATTAAACCGAATGAAAATACTGAGAGACGTAGTACAGTAGTAACAGTTCAAGCATTGGATAGTCAATTATCTTTAGAGTATATAATTATACAGGCTGGCCGTGAGACATACGAAAATATCCCTCCTGACAATGAAATATGGTACACGGCATCAGAAGAGATTACTCCACAAAATAATTTTCCTCAAGCTTCCTATAATGCAGAAAAGAGCAGTTATGACGACAATACCGGAAGGGGCATACTTTATTTTGATAACAGCGTCACCACTATAACATATGGAGCCTTCAGAGGGTTAACTGCATTAACAGAAGTTACATTACCCACAAGCACTAAAGAAATAGGAGGAAGTGCTTTTTCCGGATGTACCAATCTTACTAAAATCATCATACCTAATAGCGTGTCCATTTTAGGCAAATATGCATTTTATAATTGTTCTAATTTGAGAACCATAGAAATTCCAAATAGTGTTTATAGGATTGAAGATGCATGTTTTTGGGATACTAATTTAGAAAGTATAACTTTCAAAGGAGAACTGCTATATATTGGTCAGGATGTATTTGGTGTAGTAAATAACATAAAAGAATTCAAAGGCAAAAATACATTAGACAGCTATTCTTTGATTGTCGCAGACACTTTAGTATCATTTGCAACCAAAAGTGAAATATCAACTTATGAGGTACCTCAAGGGATTGTCTCTATAGGAGAATCCGCATTTAGAGGGTGTAATCTAACAAATGTATATATCCCTGAAGGCATTACATCTATCAAGAACTACGCCTTTACAGAAACATATAGTTTAAGGAGTGTCTCTTTGCCAAATACATTAAAATATATTGGAAATTTTGTGTTTAACTATACAGGTTTGCAAACCGTATATTGCAATGCCATAATTCCTCCTTTAATAGAAGAAAAAACATTTAATGCGTTTAATTCGACATTAAAAATATATGTACCTAATGAATCTATGGAAAGCTACAAGAATGCTGAAAACTGGTCTTTGTACGCTGATTACATATATCCAATAAGCGATGAATCTATATATATATCAACCGATTATTCATCTGACGGCATAGTCTATACGCTACAATCTGCCACAGAGGGTAATGGCATAGATCTTGTTTTGATGGGTGACGGTTATTCTGATCGGCAGATAGCAGACAGAACCTATTATAATAAGATGAAAGAAACATACGACATATTATTTTCTATAGAACCATATAAAAGTTTTAAACACCTATTTAACGTTTACTATATAAATGCAATATCATCTGCTGAAGGATATAACACTAGTAGAGTTTCAGCGTTTGGAGGAGGCTTTGCAACTAGTGGCAATCGCGTACTTCCTAATCTCAATATAAATTTAGTAAAAAAATATACACTTAAAGCTGTTAACGAGGATAGAATAGACAACACAATGGCAATTGTTCTAATGAATTCAGTAAATTATACAGGTATCTGCTATCAAGAAAAGCCAAATGCCCCAGGTAACGATTGGGGTGAGGGGTTTTCTGTTGCAGTCATTTCACCAGGTCCAGAACATGCATATTATAACCCTTATATTTATCACGAAGCCTTAGGACATGGATTTGCCAAATTAGCCGATGAATACACATATGGTAATACTAATGTCATCCCCGAAAGTTATGTTAATGAAATCAAACAGGAACAGAAAGAATATGGATGGTGGAAAAATATTGATTTTACAAATGATCCTAATACAGTAAAGTGGTCTCAATTTTTATCCGATAAACGCTATGCCAATCAAGCTATTGGTATTTATGAAGGTGGCCTCACATACGGTAAAGGAGTATGGCGACCTACTAGCAACAGTATCATGAATGATAACACAGGTGAATTTAATGCACCATCTCGGGAAGCTATATACTATCGTATACATAAACTAGCATACGGCAGTTCATGGCAATACGACTACGAGCAGTTCGTGGAATACGATATCATAAACCGTTAGACAAGAATATTTAGAAAATATCCTAACTAAAATAAATGGCATATGTAGACATACTTATCTCATATGTCATTTTTCCATAACAAATGATCCTGGCCACTTCTAAAAAATTATTCTAAAGCAAGATAATATGACTTTTTGTCTCGAGCCGAGCAATAGGTAACATTTGCAAAGAACAAACTTTGGATTAAAAATGAACATCACAGGACAAATTCAGAGCTTTTAATAAATATGAATTTCATCCGAATGCTGTTCAATTTATTATTCCACAATAAGCTGATATACAACATAGTACTTACTTGTCTGCAATTTTTTTTGTATGAATACATGTTCTTGCTGTTTGTTTGTGCAGTTGCGGCGCGGGATGCTTCTTGGCGCGCGGATGCAAAAAAAGGGAGGAGGAGGGATTCGTGAAGTTGCCTTCATGAACCTCTCCTCCTCTTCTTTAGGGGGGCGGCGACCTGCTCTCCCGCTTTCGCAGTACCATCGGCGCGGCGTGGCTTAACTTCTCTGTTCGGAATGGGTAGAGGTGGATCCCACGCGCTATCACCGCCTTTGTCTTTGTTCCTTCTTCGTGCCCCGGCCGGGTCATGTCCCGCACACGGGGCCGTGTGGCCCGGAGCCATTGACCGCACACGCGATGTCCGTCCATTTCCAAACGGGAGCTTCCTAAGAAGCGTGGGCCTCCGGCGCTCTCCGCGCCGTTGTCCTTTTTCCCGGGGAAGCGTCACGCTCTGCGGACGCTCCCCCGCGTGGAAAGCTTTCGGGCTATTAGTAGCGCTCGGCTCCCGGCGTCGCCGCCTTTCCACCTGCGCCCTATCAACGTCGTCGTCTTCGACGGCCCTGCGAGATCTCATCTCGGGGGGGGCTTCGTGCTTAGATGCTTTCAGCACTTATCCTTGCCAGACGCGGATACCCGGCAGTGCACCTGGCGGTACAACCGGCAAACCGTAGGTCTGTCCAGCACGGTCCTCTCGTACTAGTGCCGGAGCCCCTCAAATCTCATACGCCCGCGACAGATAGGGACCGAACTGTCTCACGACGTTCTGAACCCAGCTCGCGTGCCACTTTAATAGGCGAACAGCCTAACCCTTGGGACCTTCTCCAGCCCCGGGATGTGACGAGCCGACATCGAGGTGCCAAACCACTCCGTCGATATGAGCTCTTGGGAGGGATCAGCCTGTTATCCCCGGAGTACCTTTTATCCTTTGAGCGATGGCCCTTCCATGCGGTACCACCGGATCACTATGCTCTAGTTTCCTACCTGTTCGGCTTGTCGGCCTCGCAGTCAAGCCCCCTTATGCCATTGCGCTCTCAGGCCGGTTACCAATCGGCCCGAGGGGACCTTTAGGAGCCTCCGTTACTCTTTTGGAGGCGACCACCCCAGTCAAACTACCCGCCAAGCGGTGTCCGAGCTCCACGCTCGTTAGCGACCAGACGGGCGGAGGTCCGTATTTCAACGCCGGCTCCACGGCCGCTGGCGCGGCCGATTCTCTGCCTCCGGACTATCCTACACGCCGCACGCCCGCTCGCAGCGCTAAGCTGCAGTAAAGGTTCACGGGGTCTTTCCGTCCCGTCGCGGGTAATCGGCATCTTCACCGATACTACAATTTCACCGAGTTCATGGTCGAGACAGTGTCCGGATCATTACACCATTCGTGCAGGTCGGAACTTACCCGACAAGGAATTTCGCTACCTTAGGACCGTTATAGTTACGGCCGCCGTTTACCGGGGCTTCAATTCGCGGCTTCGCTCGCGCTGACCGCTCCTCTTAACCTTCCGGCACCGGGCAGGTGTCAGGCTGTATACTGCATCTTTCAATTTCGCACAGCCCTGTGTTTTTGGTAAACAGTTGCCTGGACCTTTGCTCTGCGCCTCGCTTACGCGAGGACCCCTTTTCCCTAAGTTACGGGGCCAATTTGCCTAGTTCCTTGACCATGAGTCGCTCGAGCGCCTTGGTATTGTTACACCCGGCCACGTGTGTCCGTTTGCGGTACGGGCGGTGGCGACATGTGCTTAGCGGATTTTCTCGGGAGCATGGTTACCGCCGCTTTCCGCTCCCCCGGAGGGTCGCGGTACTCTCGGGATCGGCACGGCCTGGCGGACTTCCCTGCCTTCCGTCTGCCTACCCCCTTCAACGGGCTGTTCCGTCTGCCCGCGGGCGTGTCACTTCTCCGTCCCCGCTTCGCTCCCGCCACCGGCTGCGGAATGTTTACCGCATTTCCATCCGGTCCGCCTTTAGGCTTCCCGTTAGGTCCCGGCTGACCCTGCCCCGTTTAGCGTCGGACAGGAACCCTTGGCCTTCCGGCGTGGGGGTTTGCTCCCCCATTGTCGTTACTTATGCCTACATTTGCTTTTCCCGGCGCTCCACCGCGGCTCGAACCGCGGATTCTACGCGCCGGCAATGCTCCCCTACCGCCCGGTGGTTCCCACCGGGCCCGCGCCTTCGGTACCGGGCTTATGCCCGATTATTATCCACGCGCCGCCGCTCGACTAGTGAGCTGTTACGCACTCTTTGAATGAATGGCTGCTTCCAAGCCAACATCCTAGCTGTCCCTGCGGCGGCACCTCGTTTTGGTCTCCAACTTAGCCCGGATTCCGGGACCTTAGACGGCGGTCTGAGTTCTTCCTCTCTCGGACGCGGACCTTAGCACCCGCGCCCTTACTCCCGGCTACCGGTTCGCGGCATTCGGAGTTGGCCAGGACTTGACAGGCGGCGAAGCCCTCGCATCCTATCCGTACCTCTACCTCCGCGAACCTCATTTGCCGAGGCTGCACCTAAATACATTTCGGGGAGTACGAGCTATCTCCGGGTTTGATTGGCCTTTCACTCCTACCCTCACCTCATCCGAGGGCTTTTCAACGCCCACCGGTTCGGCCCTCCAGCCGGCTTTACCCGGCCTTCAGCCTGGACAAGGGTAGATCACCCGGTTTCGCGTCCGCCAACGCCGACTTGCCGCCCTCTTCAGGCTCGCTTTCACTACGGCTCCGGCGCTCATGCGCCTTAGCCTCGCCGACGCCGGCGACTCGTAGGCTCATTATGCAAAAGGCACGCCGTCACGGCACCAACGCCGCTCCGACCGCTTGTAGGCGCATGGTTTCAGGGTCTTTTTCACTCCTCTGTCCGAGGTTCTTTTCACCTTTCCCTCACGGTACTCGTGCGCTATCGGTCTCCCGGTAGTATTTAGCCTTGCGGGATGGTCCCCGCTGATTCCCGCCGGATTCCTCGTGTCCTGCGGTACTCAGGTCCCGTCTCGTTCCCCGTCTCGCGTTTCGCGTACGCGGCTCTCACGCCCTACGGCCCGGTTTTCCACCCGGTTCCGCTACGCTCGCCAGTTCCCTCGCCGACGGTCCTACTACCCCGGCCGCGCGTTCCCACGCCGCCGGTTTGGGCTCATCCGCTTTCGCTCGCCGCTACTCGCGGAATCATTGTTATTTTCTTTTCCTGCGGGTACTAAGATGTTTCAGTTCCCCGCGTTGGCTCCGGCATAGCCGGTGCCGGGTCGCCCCGGCGGGTTCCCCCATTCGGACATCCGCGGATCAATTCGCATTTGCCGATCCCCGCGGCTTTTCGCAGCTTGTCACGTCCTTCTTCGCCTCCGGGAGCCTCAGGCATCCCCCATGCGCCCTTGTTCGCTTTCCTTATGCTTTACCTTTTTTGCCGCCCCGTCCCTGACGGAACGGGGCCGGTCGCTCTGCGCTTCTCGTTTACTCTCGTTTTCGTTTCTTTTCGCGTGTGCATCATGTCAATGGACTCCAAGTGGAGAATAACGGATTCGAACCGTTGACCCTCTGCGTGCAAAGCAGATGCTCTAGCCAGCTGAGCTAATCCCCCTTGGCGGCTGCGCCCGGCCGGCCCTTCCGGACCGGCCTCGCTGCCCCTATTTCGTGCTTGCAGACGGCCGACTGGCCGGGACTCCGACTTGCATCCCTGTCCGAGCCGAGATTTATCCCCAAGGAAACTTCAATCTCCAGAAAGGAGGTGTTCCAGCCGCACCTTCCGGTACGGCTACCTTGTTACGAC